>ERZ779896.36-NODE-36-length-190113-cov-8.478044_pt1 | contig 190113 bp, 147 predicted proteins | sample MGYA00511067_ERZ779896 | MGnify/ENA primary metagenome ERZ779896 (study PRJEB29588, sample SAMEA2161597) | human gut metagenome | biome: human gut; feature: human-associated habitat; material: faeces | place: Denmark | collected 2008/2010 ... | reverse complement strand
GAAACTTCGGACCTCCCCGCTTGCTTTGTGTCTATTCGGAACTACTGCTCGATCGGTTCGTTGAGCCGAACTACGATCGGTTCGAATCCGAGTGAACGTACATTCTCGAGCTGTGAAGCAGCATCCCCTACGACGACCACGGTCATGCGGTTGAAGTCCATATATTTTTCGATGATCTGTTTGGCCTCCTCCAGCGTGATCGACTTGAGGGTCTGTTCGCGTTGTTTGACGTAATCGTCCGGCAGACCAAACAGTGCGATCGTTCGCAGCATGTTCAGTTGTGCATTGGGGGTCTCAAAGGCTCCGCACATGGTCCGCAGCATCGACTCTTTCGATTTGTCGAGCCACTCTTGCGAGTACTCTTCGCCGTAGTTCTCCAAAATGTTGCGGAACAGGTCGAGAGACTCTTTGGTCACGGTAGCCTGAACGCTCGACCACGCTTGGAACGTGTTGATCCGGTTGTTCTGGCTGAAGCCGGAGTAGGCTCCGTAGGTGTAGCCGTGTTGCAGCCGGAGGATTTCGAAGAGCAGACTTCCGGACGATTCACCTAACTTGTCGTTGACAATCGTTGCCGGATAGGCATCCGGATCGGCAGCAGACATCGCTTTCGAACCGATGATGATGAACGATTGCCGTGCTCCCGGGTAGTCGGCAAAGTAGATCTGCGGTCCCCGATCTTCAGCGGAAGCGGAAACGTTTTCGGTCGTAGAGGCAGATGGTGCGGTGCCGGCAGCTTCGGTCGATTGATCCGAAGTTTTCCAGTGTTTGGTCAGATTGGCAAGTGCATGTACCGTCTGCTTCTTGTCCATGCCGCCCACAAAACTCATCCGAGCCTGTTGCGGTTTGATGTTTTGGGCATAGAACTGTTTCAGATCGTCGAGCGTGATGGCCGAAATGCTCTCTTCGGTTCCGAGGGCGTTGTTGGCAAGCAGGGAGTCGCTTCCCGTGTAGAGGGCCTTGTAGAAGAGGTCCGAAGCGATCGCCTGCGGTTCCGTAGCCCGTTGGCGGATGTTGTCCAAGGCCCGTTCCCGAACCACTTCGAACGATTTCTCATCCCAACGCGGCTCGAGCAACATCTCTTCTACGAGCGAAATGACCTGCGGGAAATTCCGCTTCAGACAGTTGCCGCTCAGGGTCATCGACTCACGACCCGATCCGAAACGAATCTGCGCTCCCAATTGTCCGATAGCCTCTTCGAGCTCTTCGGGAGTCCGTTTGGCGGTTCCTTCGTTAAGCATCTGTGCGGTCAAGTAGGCGGTTCCGATCTTGTCTGGCGAGTCGTGCAGCATACCCTGATTCAGCTCGATGGCAAACGAAACGAGCGGGAGTTCGTCGTATTCGATGCCGCGCAATGTCATGCCGTTGCTCAACTGCTCGGTCCAGATGGCAGGAGTCTTTACCTCCGGAGTATTGGGCAACAGTCCCGGTTCGATGCTGCGGTCGAAGGCCGACGGTGTCTTTTCGTAGGGGTCATCGACCACTTTACCCGATTCGGAGTTCAGCTCCTGCTCCTCGATGCTCTCCTGATCCGAGAAGACCTGTGTGGCGCCGCTCAATGCGAGCTCCTGTCCGTTTTGCGGGAAGATGCTGATCGATAACAGGTTCTTACCTTTGATATATTTTTCGTAAACGCGCATGACATCTTCGGGCGTTACGGCACGGTATCGTTCGAGGTCTTTCAGCGTCCGGTCGGGCGTTCCTCCGAAGACGTTGTCCCGTGCCATCGAGAGCGCTTTCCCGTTGGTCGACGTGAGCCGATTGTAGGTCCGCGTCTCTTCCTGTACCTTGTATCGTTCGAGATCTTTCGGGTCGATACCGTTTTTCTCGAAGCGGGCAAGTGCCTCGTCATAGGCAGCGCGGACCTCGTCTAACTTGACGTTTGGGAAGGTTTTGGTATCGAAGACGATCATACCGGCCCGTTCGAGTTGATAGTGGAACATCTCGACCTCGGGAGCTAATTTGCGTTCTTCGACGATCACTTTATACAGCGGAGATTTTTTGTCCCCGGCGAGTAGGTTGGTCAGAAAATCGAGGGCATATCCATCTTCATTATAGGTCTCTACGCTCGGGTAGGCGAGCAGCAGCATCGGAGCGTTGCAGAACACATCTTCGTAGGAGATGTTGCGGCTCGAGTCGAGCGTGACGTTTTCGACGACGGGTTGTTCGGGTTTCGGACGTGCGGCGATCTCTCCGAAATATTTTTCGATGAACGTTTTTGCCTGAGCTTTGTCGAAGTCGCCGGCCAGAACCAACGTAGCGTTCGACGGCGAGTAGAATTTGTTGTAGAATTCTTTCACATCGTCGACGGTTGCGCTTCTGAGGTCGGGAATCTCTCCGATTACGGTCCAGCTGTATGGATGTCCGGCCGGGAACAGGTTTTTAAAGACCAGGTCGAAAGCCAGTCCGTAGGGTGCATTTTCCATCTGTCGTTTCTCGTTTGACACGACATCGATCTCCCGTTTCAATCCCCCTTCGGTAACTGTATTGATGAAAAATCCCATACGGTCCGATTCCATCCACAGAACCTTTTCCAATGCGTCTCTGGGAACGGTTTCATAATAAACGGTTCCGTCGTTGCTGGTCCCTCCGTTAAAGCTTCCTCCCAGGGCATCTATTTTCTGGAAAAAAGCGTTGCGCGGAAGATTTTCCGAACGTTGGAATAGCATGTGCTCGAAAAAGTGTGCGAATCCGGTTTTGCCTGGTTTTTCGCGGCTGCTGCCGACGTGGTATTGTATGGCAACCGATACGATCGGGGCCGATGTGTCCTGATGGAGTACCACTTCGAGGCCGTTCGGAAGCGAATATTTTTCAAAGTCGAGCGCAACCTCGTCTTTGGGCAAACTGGAGCAACTGTTCATAATCAACAAAGAGTAAGTGCCTAATAAGGTTATATAAGACTTTTTCATGGTGATATATTGTTTTTTACATTTTACGTAACGTACAAAAGTAGCACATAATTACCCGATTGATATGAAAATTGAATTTTTTTTGATATCCGGCCGGTTTTTTATTCAACGGGTTGTCTTACTCTGTTGTGTGGATGATCGAAAGTCGGCATATCGGGGCTAAATGCTGTGTGGCGTATAAAAAAATGCTCGGACAAAATAGATTATTCTTTTTTTTATTATATTTGTGAGGTAGCTTACGCCCAAGTGTGTAATAATATTCAAAGGATAGAAAATGAGCAGTATAAAGGACATCGCAAATTCTTATGCTGAGGAATATTGTAGTGACGCAATCTACCCCTCCCACCTGTTTAAAGCCATACTCCATAAGAGCGTAGGTTTGGTCCATTTCCTCGAGACCGACCTCGATAAGGATTACTATTATCTTCAGGAGTGGGCCGATATTCAGATGCAGCTCTCTCCGCGCGCACCGAGACCGCAAAAGGATCTCGACTATTCGGAAGAGTCCAAAACGGTTATGGAGGAGGCCGAAGCGTATCGGGAAAAGTTCGGGTTGGCCGAATGCGAGCCGGTTTGTGTCTTGGCATCGTTGGTGACTCCCGGCGTAGGGTTTACGTTTGATCAACTGAAGACCCTTCCCCTCACGGTGAGTGAAATAGAGGCGAAAATAGGGACTTCGGTCTCCGGGACGAAAGGAAAAAACGGTGCCGAGGGCAAAACCAATCTTGCGGCGGGAACCGGCAGCGGATCTGTCGAAAAGTACTGCGTTGATCTCGTCGCAGAGACCCGGGCCGGGAAGTACGCTCCGGTCATCGGTTTTGAAAACGAAATTTCGGTCATTTTCGAGATTCTGGGCCGTAAGACCAAGTCCAATCTGTTGATAACCGGAGAGTCCGGCGTGGGGAAAACCGCCTTGATTCATGCGTTTGTCAAGCAGCTGAGCGAAGGCCACGTGCCGTCGTTTCTGAGCGATGCGGCTGCTTATGAGCTTGATCTGGCCAGTATCGGTGCCGATGCGTCGTACAAAGGCGAGTTGGAAGACCGCTTTAAAAACTTGCTGCGAGAAATCAAGGAGCGTCCCAATACGATTCTGGTCATCGAGTCGATCGATAAACTTTTCGATAAACAGAGCAGTCTGTACGGAGCCTCATCGATGCTGAAACAGGAGCTGAACAAAGGTAATCTGCTGTTGCTCTGTACGGCCTCGATCGACGGGTATACCAAAAACATCGAAACCGACAAGGAGTTTGTCAACAAGCTCGAAAAAATTACCCTCGAAGAGCCGAATGCCGACCTCTGTCTGCGTATTTTAAAAGGTGCCGTGGGAACCTATTCCGAGTATCATCGATTGGCTGTCGGTGAACCGGTGCTGGTCGATGCGATCCGTCTGGCCAAGCGCTATCTGACGGAGAAGGCGTTGCCGGATTCGGCATTCGATCTGATCGACCGCACGATGGCTCTGGTCAAGACGATGAACGATATGTCGGCAGCGGATGTCGCTGCGCTTCAGACGGAGTTGGCCCTTCTGACCGATCAGATAGAGACCAAGGAGAGTGCTCAGATCATGACCGAGTTGGAGTGGCTCTACTATAAGATGACCAACCAGATCAGCTGTATCCTGTTGGCTCAGTTGGATGCAGAGGTCGATTTCAATAAATTGGCGACGGCACAGGAGCGGGTGGATTATCTGAAACAGACACTTGACCGGCTTGCTCAGTTGTGCGAACCGAAACGTACGGAACTCGACAGCTCTGATCTGTTTGCCGTAGTGGCCAAGCAGACCGGTATTCCGTTGGGTAAGGTGCAGTCGAAAGAGAGGGACCGGCTGATCAACGCGGAGGCCACTCTGAAAAAACGGGTGGTCGGTCAAGATCATGCGGTCAAGATTGTGCTCGATGCGGTGTTCGAATCCCGTTCGGGCCTGAACAAGAAGGGACAGCCGATGGGATCGTTTTTCTTCCTCGGTCCGACCGGAACCGGAAAGACGGAGCTCTCGAAAGCGTTGGCCGCATTCCTGTTCGAGGACGAGTCGTCACTCATCCGTTTCGATATGTCGGAGTTCAAGGAGGAGCATTCGGTAGCCCTGCTCTACGGAGCGCCTCCGGGGTACGTCGGGTATGAGGAGGGGGGCCTTTTGGTCAACAAGATTCGCCAGAAACCCTATTCGGTCGTGCTGTTCGATGAGATCGAGAAGGCGCACAAGTCGGTATTTGATCTGTTCTTGCAGATTCTGGATGAGGGAAAGCTGCACGACCGGTTGGGCCGCGTGGGCGATTTCTCGAATGCCCTGATTCTGTTTACCTCCAATATCGGCAGCCAGTTTATTGTCGATTCGTTCAACAAGGGGGTGGTTCCGCAGAATAATGACCTGATGGATATTATGCAAAACTATTTCCGGCCCGAATTCTTGGGTCGTCTGACGGAGATCGTTCCCTTCTCGCCGATTACCGAAGAGACGGTTACCCGTATTTTCGAAATCCATCTGAAAGGCTTGCTCAAGCTGCTCGAGGAGCAGGGTATCGAGCTGGTTATGGCGCCGGAGGTTAAGCGTGACATTGCGATGATGGGCTTCAACCCGCAGTACGGGGCGCGTCCGGTTATCGGCATCATCCGCAAGGAGCTCCGCCATCCGCTGTCGAAGCTGATTATCTCCGGAAAGGTTAAGTCGGGCGACACGGTGGAGGTGCGTATGAAAGAGGGTCGGCCAGAGTTCGTAACACGTTGAAAGAGAAAGACTGATTAAAAAGAATAATAACACTAAAAACAAGAAGATTATGGCAATGAAAGAGAATTTCATCTCGATGGCACCGGATGAAGAATCTAATGCGAAAGTCAGCCCGATAGACAATAACAAAACGTTGATGATCGATCAATATACATCGGATGTGGAACCGGGAAATCCCGAGTTTGTGGAAGATATCCAGACGATACAGGATGCCTTTGCACACTTCAAGCCGTCGGTTGAAGTGGACTTTGTGGACGAGGATGGCGGTTCGGTGAATGAGGTGCTGCATTTCAGTGAACTCCGAGACTTCGAGGCTCAGGGAGGCAAAGGCCGGCTTGTGGAGAACAGCCAGTTTCTTTCGGGTGTGAAGAAAAAGATCGATACGAGCAGCAAGATTCGCAAGAGTATCGAGCAGAACCGTAAGCTTCGGGATATTCTGAAGAACAGCACGGCTAAAGAGGAGCTGAAGGAGATGCTGCAGGCGATGTTGGAAGAGTTGGAAAGTAATAAATAAATGAAAAATAGATAGAGTTATGGCAGAGACTGAATTACAAAAAAGCAACATCGCTTCGCAAGGTGCAGCGGATGTGCAAGAGGGAAAACAGGCTCAACAACCGGCACAGGGAAAAGATATATCGCAACTGTTATCGGCATTCGGCGGATTCAATGCCATACGCGGGTTTATGCCCGATGCGGATAATCTGAATCCGGCCCGTAAGGCGGCAAAGGCCGTCTTCCTGTCGGACAAACGATTCAAGGACAAACGGGAGAATCTGATTAATGAGATCAAAGGGTGGCTCGAGATGTTGGACGAAGGCCACGAAAGTGCGACCGAATTTGTCGATTCGTGCAAGGCCAAAGAGGCGAAATATACGAAGGTACTCAGTCAGGGAATTACCGATGCGCTGTTTGCAACGGCCAATCTGGAACGCTCCTACCGTGCACTCGACAGCTTCTTTAAAACCGCGAATACGGATAAGGTGAAGAATCTGCGCGTGATCAATGTCTACAAAGACGATATTGCAGACAGCGATTCGGGTTTTGCACAGGAGGTCGATACGCTGTTGCGTAACGGATTCGATCGGCTGAGCCTGAAGGATTGCTACAGCTTGATGGTGGTTCCGGGTAATGTGTTCCAAGATAAACCGACCCTGTTGCAGTGGGCCAAGATCGCTTTCAAGTATAAGGTGATGTTGATTACGGATCATGCCGATGAGTATTCGTTCGACGATCTGTTTGCCAATACGGAGGGTTACCGCGACAGCGATATCGAACTTCAGAATGTGATTATGACGGCCAACTGGTTGGTCGGCCGCGATTCGGAAAAACTCTCCGAGGACGAAAAAGACAGTCCCGCTTTCTACATTCCCGGATCAGCTGCTTTGGCCGGAAAACTCTACGACGAGAGCGCCAACATGGCTCAGGGTGCGGGCGGAAAGAAATACGGAACGTTAGACGGCGTGAAGGGGGTGAAACTGGATCTGCTGAAATCGCAAATCGCTGCGTTGATGGACAATCAGGTGATTCCGATGGTCTATTCCGAAGGACGGGTTATGGCCTTCAACAACACGACCCTCTACAACGGCGACAATACGGCGATGAAGGAGTATCCGATTGTCCGGGTGTTCGACTGGGTCAAGAAGGTGCTGATGAACTATGTGCATGAGGTGGCTCTCGAGAACTGGGATCCCTACAACTCACCCAAGAACCTCAAAGCGAAGATTCAATCCTTCTTGAACGACTATAAGGGCTACGGCAATCTGTTCCAGAACTACGAGATCAAGGAGCCGACGCAGGATCCAGTAACCAAACGTATTACTTGTGATATCAGTCTGACTCCGTTCTATTCGGCCAAGAACTTCATTATCAAGGTTTCAGCCGATAAGAAGGATAAGGATGTGCAGATGGAGTAATCGCTTATAATATAGATAGTTAATAAACTCAAAAAAAACGTAGAATTATGGCAAAGACACCAGTGAAATTAGAAGTTGACGGCTATAAGGAGCGGGAAGTCATGATGGTTAAATATGAGTTCGATCAGGCGACTGACGTGGAAGGCCAGATGTCGGGTATTCCGCGGGGCGGCAAGATCAACATTCGGGTAAAAGCGCTTAACGACGGTACTCCTGATCTGCTGGCGTGGATGGTCGAGCGTAACCTGCCGAAAAACGGAGTGATTACCTTCCTCGAAACGAAGACCGGCAAAAACATGAAGACCATCAAGTTCACCAACGGCTATTGTGTCAACTTCGAGGAGCGATGGGAGGACAAGAAGGGCCATTTCGAAGAGATCGAAATCACCTGTCAGAAGATCGAATTCGAGTCGGTCGTTTATGAAAACGATTGGGCTTAGTGTGAAACGCAATGTCAAATTTTAACAGTTGAAAGCATTATGGCAGAGAATATAACGCCGGTACAGTTATCGGTAAAGGATTTCGAGACACGGGAAGTGATGATGATCGACTACGCCTTTTCGCAGGCAACCGATCGCGAAGGACAGATCTCGGGTATTCCGCGTGGCGGCCGCATCAACATCCGGGTCAAAGCGATGAATGACGGAAACAATCAGTTGTTGCAGTGGATGTTGTCGCCCAATGATCCCCGCGATATCAAGATTACGTTTTTCAATACGATCGACGGATCGACGATGAAGGAGTTGGAAGGCGTTGCATGCTACTGTGTGCACTATCTCGAGAAGTGGGAAGATGGCGAAGAGCACTTCGAGGAGCTGCAAATCGTATGTCAAGAGTTGAAAAACGGTCCGATCGACTTCCAGAATCCTTGGAAATAGGTTTTGGACCCTGCAATATAGGATTTTGTGTTTCCCCGACAGTCGAATTGCTCCGATTGTCGGGGAAACACACACTAATGAGTTTGAATTAAAACATCGTTATGTCTTTATCCGCACGTTTATACATTGGGGACAACGCCTCCGCCAACTATACGAAAGAGTATCAGGTGGCCCAATGCAAGGTCAAGATGTCGCGACACCACAACACCTTTCTGCCCGATGCCGATCCTCGGTGCGACGAGGTTGTCCTGTCGGTTATCGCTCCCGACAAGAACGATCTGGATCTCTACGAGTGGTATATCGATCAGACGGTTTTATCGGGCAAAATTGTGATCGATCTCTCCAACCAGTCGGCCAAGTACGATGTGACGGAGCGAACCTATACGTTTGAGGATGCGACCTGTTTCTCTATCGCGGAGATTTACGATATCGATGGGCCTCACCGTCATTTGTTGCGGTTGGGAATCATGATGAAGGAGCTGGAGATCGATGAGGTTGTTTTTCAATAGAGCGGTATCCGCAATTCTATGGGTTGAACAGATGTGAGTATGGGAAACGTTTCAAATTACAAGAAGGCTACGCTATTTTTCAGCGATATAACCGACACGGCGGTCACGGCAAAAAAAGAGCAGAGTTTCACGCTGCAACGCTTCGGTTACACGTGTGTCCGACAGCGGAACTCGATGGGCGAACCCTATGGCCCTACCTTGACACAACCGATGCAGTTTGTGATCAAATCGCTGCCGGATGGCTATCTGAAGGAGCTTTACCGGAGGTTGACCGAGAACAGCGCATCGGTGTTTTCGGTCGTATTCCATGCGACGTTCCGGCTCGACGAGAGCGGCGATAGCGTATTGAGCGATTACGACAGTGCCCTGATCGTGTCGGGTGCCGTGGTCGATGTGAGCGAAGACTACGATACGCTCGAGATCCGGGAAAAGGGCTTTCTGAAGCCCGAGCGGGCCACGACGGTCGATCTCATGATGACGACGGTCGATCTCTTGTTGCAGTCGATCGTGTATGTCGGCAACAACGGATACCAGAAAAAATTGTATATAAATTACTAAAGGGCGAACGAAAAGATGGCAACCTATAAGTTGACTTTAAGGAACCTCAATAATTCAGGGGAGAACAGCAGCGTTACGTTGACCTACGATGCCCAAGGGACGGCGGCCAAGATCAAGGTAGATGCGAAGGAGGTTACGTGCACCTTGAGTGAATTCAATTATTCGAAGGAGATCTATTGTCCGGGAAAGATTTGGTTCAGGCTCCAGTTGGGATCGACCTTTGATCCTTCGGTGATTTACAAGTTGTTCAGTTCGTGTACCGTTCAGTTGAGCGTGGGAACGTTTCAGGTGGCAGAAAACTATCGGGTCTTCAATATTCAGCTGGAAAGAAAGTTGAAATCCAGTGATGTATATGTCATTGTGGAGGCATTCAGCCCGGATAAGTTTTTGACTTTGGATACTTATTGTAAGGCCTATACGGGGAAGAAACTGGTTAAGGAGATCATCCAGAACAAGGAGTATTGGCCCGATAATGTCGGTTCGGATCTGTCGCAACTGGTCGATGTCCATCCTCAGTTTTTAGAGTTTGCGGTGACCAAGACCGAGGAGACGGAGGACCCCAATACCCACAAAAAGGAAACACAGCAGGTAACGACCCGATATGAATTCATCCAGCCCTATCTGGTACAGTATAATGAGAGTTTTTTCGACTTTCTGGTTCGTGTGACCAACCGATGCGGAGAGTTTTTTTACTACGAGGGCGGAAAGATACATGTGGGTTGGCCCAGACCGGATAAAGATGTTTCGGCGTTGACGGATAACGATCTTGTACATATCGATACATATACATTGATCAGATACATGCAGCGTCAGACAACGGCGTGGAATGCAGCATCGCTTGCCGATGTACACAACGACTATACGCAAGCCAAGACATGGATGACGACGGCTTCACCGAAGATGATGCGGGATTCGGAGTTGGCCTATGATGAGCATTTGGCAGCCCTTCCGCCCAAGGACAAATACACGAAGTGGGAAGATTATGCAGGATGGCCCGAAGCCTTCTGGATCAGTACGGTGTCCGACGTGTTCAATCAGGCCAATCTGAAAGATATGATTGCCTATATCATGTGGGATGCTCCGGTAGCGTTGGGAACCAGCAAGATGTCGGCAGATTCGAGTAACGATGACTACGAGCAAACGTATTTTAAGAAGGAGGCCAAAGAGGAGAGAGGTTTTAAAAAAGACGATGAAGATTGGATGTGCCTGTACAGTACGGCTCCACAGAGTGGATATGACGTAATGTGCAGTCTGGATTTTTATAAGAAAATACGGGAAGGAATCGAGACGGCCGAACAGTCCCGGATTCGTGTGACGTTAGAGAACAACTTTTATAACATATCGTTGGGGAGCCTGATCTATTTTGAAGACAAAAAGGATATCTATCTCGTTGTAAAAATAGAGGGGGCCGCGGTGGCCTCAACACAACAAAAGTTGGGGCAGTCGTTGACGTTCGAAGCGATATCCTATGAAAAGGACAGTAAGAAAAAAGTCTTTCCCCCGGCGGCTTCGGTCGCTCCGATTCGAGTATCGAGTCCTCAGCGGGCATTCATTACGCACAACAGCGATCCATTGAAGCTGGGACGGGTACGGGTGCGTTATCCGTGGCAGGGTGGGGAGGATGATCCTTCGCCGTGGATCCGTATGGCGGTGCCCATGGCCTCTAAGGATAGCGGATTTAAGTTTCTTCCCGAGAAGGGTGACGAGGCGATTATTAACTATGAAAACGGCAATGTCGAGAAGCCTTATGTCGAGGGGATGCTCTATTCAAGCGAGCGGCAGCCTCCTTTTGCGTATAAAGGGAAAGGGCCCCGAACGATCTCTTCGCTGAACGGACACTCCATCATTTTTTCCGATTCGGGAGCCGGTACGAACTATCTGAAAACGTTTGCTCCGATATGGGGAACCGTCACAACCTTTTTCCCGAGCCTGAAAGAAGATTTCCCGGGAGATGGAGTCAAAAAGGCGTTCGGCGGTATCGAACTGACCGATGAGTACGGACTCTACTCCATATCGATGTCGTCGGACAAGCGGTCGATATCGATCAAGTCACCGTTGGGCAAGGTCGGAATCAATGCCTTTACGGGCATCACGATCAGTGCACCGAACGGGAACGTGAAGATTCAAGGGAAGAATGTCGACATCGTAGCGGGAAATAATCTTACCCTCCGTTCGGGTACGAATCGGGATTTTCTACCCACGTCGACAAAGGATGCCGTGAAACTGGCTAAGGGGATAGGTACGTCCTTGGCCGGAAATCTGACGGTGGTCGATCTGCCGACAATCCGCATTATTTTCGAGACGGTACTGCGTCCGATCGCCGGCACTTTACGGCTTTCGTCCAAACGTTATCTGTGTCTTGAGGCGGGGAAGGGAAGTGCTGAGATCAAAGGTCGGAGAATCGTAGATAACTTCAAGACGAAAAAGAATGTGATCGGTTCGAACGGCGCCGGAAGTTTCTTTAAGGGAAAATACACATTCACGCATGCAGCCGATAACAAGGTCTATACACCGAGAATACCTCAGGCATTACGCGATATAATAAGCGGATGCAATACCCTGTTCACTTCATATAAGACAAGGAGCCAGACGGTGTTGCCCCATTTTACCATTTATGAGCAGCAACGTACTGCGTTGAAACAACAGCAGGATCTTGACAGTTTGTTGAAAAAGACGGATATTCCGGACCTCAAGACCGTGTTTGACAATGCACAAAAAGGTCGGCAACCCGAACAGTTCGAGATGAAGGATGATAACGACATTCCGGCCAATATCGATGCGAATACACGTCAGGTAGTGAATACGGCTGTCACGGCTCTCAATAATGCAGCGATGTTGATTTATGCTCAGGCCTATAATGAGGATACTGAGCTCGATGGTGCATTTGCAGGCAATGTGAAGTTCGTGGTAAAGGATGCAAAAGTAAAGAAGGCAATACAAAAGTTATATACTCCGGTGACTCCTGCTACTGTTGTGGATAAATCTTTGACATTAAATGCATTGACAGCCATGAATGTCGAGCCGGAGGCACGTAGAGAAGCGGTGTATCAAGCTCTTTTGGTGTTGGTCAATAACCAGATCGAGGAGGAGGGGGATCGCTATTCCGACCGTATTACCGCGGGTGGAATCGGGAAACCACAACAGTATGACGCAGTTACTTGGTCAAATTTTATAAATGGAATCAAAAAAGAGAATTCCACCAAAGAGTATTTAAAGAATATTGGGTTGACCCTTTTGCCCGTAGACGATCTGGCCCATTTGGTCGATCAACATGTTTGGGACAATACGGATGACGGCAAGATATTGTTTGCTGATACCAGTGGTAAAACGCTGGATATCAATCAAGGGGCGCTTCATACCTATATGGAGTCTGAAGATTTGGATGGGATTCTTCAAGATATCCAACAAGAACTTCGCAATATATAAAATTAAAAGAAGGAATATCGATGAGGGGAATAGCAGAACAATTTGCCAACTGGCAAGCCGCATTGGAGGACTTCCAGAAAAACATCGAAAAAGATCTGGAGGAGATCCGTCGTTGCAAGCGGGAGGTTCGTCGGATGAAGATCGATCTGATCGATCAGATCGAACGCGGACGTTATGTCCGGGACGAAGAGCGGTTGATTATATCTGCGCCGGAGATCATTATCGGAAATGTCGACAAGAGCGGCGTGCTGTGCGGAAACTATTCTCGGGTGATTATTCGGGGTAATGAGGTCGATCTGGAGGGAGTCGGGCTTGATGCGACCTCTCCCGGTTCCATTGTAAGCCGTGCCTCAAGCATTCGTCAGGTGGCGGTTGATCCCGGAATCGATGGTGCCGAACAGGTGGTGAAGGGGACTTCCGAGATCATCTCACAGGCGCGGAATGTGGTTCTGCGGGGAGAGAAGGCTGCGGATTTTTTCCCGAGCGGTAATTTGCCCGGCACGGATGGCGGGATCGTGTTGTCGACCGATGGACAGATCCGTGTGCAAGCAACACTCCCCTGTGATACGCTGAAGGAGCAGTTGACTGCCGAAGAGAAAAGTCTGACCACGCAGGTGAATGATTTGAAGAAAGAGGCGGCCCAGACCAAAGCGGAGGTTTCGTCATTGATCTCGTCCATGAACGATTTGGTGGCAAAGGATACGATGAACCTCGACGAAACCTCTACGCGTACGAATTTTGTAGATATAGAGGAGCTGCACGAGGAGTTCCGTCATGTCTCGGCGGCCCTGTATCATGCGATGACGGCCTATTTCGGGACGTTGTCGCGTCTCGCAGAGTCCAACCGGCAGTTGGAATCGGTTAAAACCCAAAAAGAAGCCGTATCCAAACGGAAATCGACCTATAAGGAGAAAACGACCGGAACCTCCATTTCGCTCCGGTCGGAGAATATCGATCTGGTTTCGATGGATGGCGACGGGAATCTGCGGACCAATGCAGACTCCGGGATCGGTATTTCGGGAAAACAGGTGACAATCTCGTCGTATGGCGATGATCATGCACTGATCAAGGAGAGCGGAATCACGTTGGCCTCGCAGCAGGTCGAGATCAATACCGGTAATCCGAAAGTGTCGGGGAAAAACAGCGAGGTTCCGGCGGAGGGTAGTGTACGGATAGTATCGAAGGATATACGATTCGAGGCGGTCGATTACCAGACGAAGGAGAAAAAGATCGAGGAGAAGAGCCTGACCAAAGATGGAGTGTTCTCCGTTCGGGCCGAGAAGATCGATTTCAGTACGACCGATACGGAGGGTAAAGCTACGGGGTCTTTTGCGGCCAATGCCAAACAGGTGGAGGTGAAGTCTATGGACGTCGACAAGGAGAAACGGACCGACAAGTCGCTGGCACAGGGAAGCGCCCTGTTGCTGTTGGCTGAGCAGGTCTTTGCCGGGGCGAAGGACAAGAAGACGAAAAGCAAATCGGTTCAACTCGCTTCGGACAAGGTGGGGATGTTCGGCGATACGACCGTCGAGTTGCAGCAGGACGGGAAGGCAATCTTGCAGTTGAGCGGAGGGAACGCTTCGCTGTCGGGTAGCAAGACAACCCTCTACGGAGAGACTACCTCGGAAGGAAAAACGACCTTCAAGTCCGACGTGACCGCCGGAACTGTCACTATGAAGAACCTCAAGGTGGACTCCTCGTTCAAGACGCCCTATACGACAGAGGGTATCTCCGTTCCCGGTGCGCCTTCTACCGCGAAATTAAGCGCGAAACTGAAAGAGGAAGAGATGAAGACAACGAAATAAAACGAGCAGCGTATGGCTAAATATGTGTGTATGGGTGCGATGTTGAAGTGTACGTTCGGTCAGATCCCTTCGACGTTGATGGTGACCAATCCGATGCGCCCGATGATCCAGAACAAACCGAAAGCCACGATCATGGATTTCGCTCCGATGGCGAATATCATGCCGTTCGGCATGTGTACCTCACTGGCCAATCCAACCGTTGCTTCCGCAACCTCTGCCGCCATGGGGGTTCTGACGCCCATGCCCTGTATTCCCGTTCCCGCCGGACCTTGGGCTCCGGGAGGCAAACAGTTGATCACCAATATGCCGGCGCTGCTCGATAACTGCAAGCTTATGTGTGCCTACGGCGGCAGTATCTCCATCAACATGCCCGGACATACCTGTAATTCGGAGGGTAAATAACACACGTCGGTTGCGGTTCAGGGAGAGGCCGATTGTATGGTTCCGATCATCGTGTGCCGCTGCGAAGTCTCCCCTCGGGTCGGGACAAAAAAGGGTATGGAAATAGAAAAAATGAGTCGTTCTACTCGTCTCCTCCTGAAAAGGCATCCATGTTGAACTGTTTGCCGGCGGTTCCACTATGGGCCGCCTCTTTTTCCCGTTCGGCACTCTCTTTCTCTTGTTGCCGCTTCAGATAATCTTGATAGGCTGCCTCGATCTGGTTCTCCTTCTCTTCGCGGTAGGATTTGCATATTTCGAGGTGCTCGTCGTGCATCTTCTTGAGCTCCTCTTTCGCTTCATCGGCTTCGTTGGCCTTGGGTTGTGTCAGCACTTTGCCAATCTTCACTCCATAGGCCGTATTGACCGTATCGAGTTTCGCCAGCGTCTCGTCGTAGATCGTTTTCACGTAATCCATACCCGCATCGCGGCGCTCTTTGGTCACTTCGGGCATCGTACACAAAATGTACTTTTCATCCTCTTCGTCCGTGTCCCGATCTTCTGCTTCCGTAGGGCTCTCCTCCTGCTGCTCGTCGTTCATCGATTTCTGCTCGATCTTGTACTCGGGATGAACCATGCCGATCGCCTTGCAGATAGGGAACAGGTAGGATTGGCTCTTGGGAATGATTCCGAATTGGGTCTCGTTCGGGAGTATGATATCGGCCACATCTTCGAGATTCATCCGTACGTTGTTCAGCTCGACCTCTATGGCAAGAAGTGCAGCCGGTTCGGCCTGTACGCTGAAATGGATGAATTGATAGTTCATGTAGACGGCGAACCCGCTCATCTTTTTCTGGGCCTCGTTTAATAGATCGAATACTGCTTTTCTCATGATTCGTTGTTTGAACGTTATTGGAGGTTATCTCTTTTTCAGGTTCAGAGAGACGTTTACGATATCGTTGCCTCTGAGATGGATCGTTTTTTCGGCGACTTTTTTCCCTTTGACCAGACGAATCCGGTAGGTGCGGTCGATCGGCAGATTGCGCAAAACGCAGGGGGCGAATCCGGCGGGTATGTCGTTCAGAAAGACTTCGGCGTTCACCTCATTGCACGAGATGTTGAGCATTCCGTAGTCAGCCAGCGGGGAAGCCAGATTCAGCTCGACCGTTTTCCCGGCCTCGACCCAAAACAGCTCGGTTCGCGAGTCCAAGCTATCCTTCTGGGAGCTGACGGCATAAAAACCGGGAGCCAACTCACCTTGCCATTCGCCTTTGCCAACCCGTTCCCGGTTGAGCCAAATCTCCGTATTTGCATCGAATGCGGTAATATGTACGCGGGACAGAGTTTGGGTAGAGGCGGTACTGTCGGTTGTGGAGAGGCTCTTTGAGGATATGGATCGGGCGGCCGGTAGCGTGCGGTTCGGCTCCGTTTGATTTTCGGGCAAAACGTTCCGTACGGGGTGCGGAGCGTTTGCAAGAAGCGGAGTTCGAGTCGAATCGCGCAGGTCTACAACCTTCCGTTCGGCGTTGGCGATTTCGATAGACCGGTCATATATGGGTTGGTCGTTCTGTTTGACGGTCAGACGGTAGCATCCGGGCATCAGTCGTCCTGTCTCGATACGTCCGGAGCCGATCGGCTCTCCGTCCAGCAGGATCTGGGCGTCCGGTCTGTCGGTTTCGACCGTGAGGTAGGCGTAGAAGGGCTCCAAGATAAACCGCTTTTGGATCCGGGAGGCGTCCGTAACGTTGATCGTGTCGTTGAGCGGTGTGTAGAACGGGGACTCGATGCGGCAACTGTGTCGCCCGATAGGGAGATACAGCAGCAGATGTCCGTCCTGAATGGAGTGAAAGGTACTGTCGATGAAAACGATGGCGTGTTCGGGCTGGATGTGGAGCAGCACCCACTGTTTCTCTTGCTGAAACTCCTTGTCTAAGCTCTCCGTATGCAGGTAGGCGTGGTAGTGTTTTCTCTTTTTCAGCTCTTTGTCCGGAACTTTCCATGCGATCTGTCCGTAGGTGGGGTGCTTGATGGTCAGAAAGGCAGTGTGGTTCGGAAGGGTCAGGGTGACGAATCCTTCTGCTTCGGCAGCAGGTACGGCGACCTCTCCGACAAAAAACTGAAATCCCTTTTCATTGGTATAGAGGTCGAGCAGGGCGTTATGCTTATCGGTCGTAAAGGTAGCTTTCCTCAAAAACGGTTTTTTGTAGCGGGCAAAATCCTCGATGCGCATCCGTTGTGCGTTCAGGGGAAGAAAAATCACGCCTAATATGATAGCCCACAAATACTTCATCCGTACAGCCCGTGTAAATATACTTGGATTACAAACATACGGAAAATTGCTGAAATTTTTGCGCCGTACGACAAATAAATCCTGCCTTGCGGCGTGCCGGACAGAGAAGATAGACCCATGTGATTCGTCGCAATATCAGCAGTGTCGGTAGGGATGATGCCGTTCCGTGCGGAGTGGCGTTTGTCCCAAATAGTCGGGAACTTTTATGTACTTTTCCGAATAATTTGTATTTTTGAGAGGTAAACTGTAAAGGGGTTAACGAGATGGGGCGAGATGGCTCGGTTCCGACGCTTGGTCCGGAGTGGGGAGAGCAGGTATTTGCGCAGCTCTCTTGGTTCAGACAGGAACAGCTGGAACGTGCGAATGTTATGGTGGTCGGATGCGGTGCCTTGGGCAACGAGGTGCTGAAGAATCTGACTCTGTTCGGAGTCGGACATCTGACGGTCGTGGACTTCGATACCGTCGAGCCTTCGAATTTGACCCGTTCCGTTCTTTTCCGTCGGGCAGATGCCGATGCGGGCAGAGAGAAAGTCGCTGTCGTCGCCGAAAGAATTCGGGAGATTAACCCGACAGTCAGCGTGTTGCCGCTCTTGGGCGATATTTGTCACGATGTCGGTTTGGGCTTGTTGCGGCGGATGGATGTAGTGGTCGGATGTGTCGATAACCGTTGGGCGCGGTACTGTCTGAATCGTTTGTGTATGCGGGCAGGTGTCCCGTGGGTGGATGGTGGAATCGACGGTTTGGAGGGTACGGCGCGGGTCTTCATTCCGGGTAAGAATTGCTACGCCTGCAATCTGGGGCCCGAGGCCCTGAAGGAGTTGTCCTATCGGCTCTCGTGCAGCTCGGTTATCCGTCGGAATGAGGTCGCCGGAAGGGTGCCGACCACGCCGGTCATCGCTTCGATCATCGGAGCGGTCGAGGCTCAGGAGGCGGTCAAACTGTTGCACCCCGCGGAGTTGGCCGACGGGCGGCTGACCTCGTTGTGCGGAAAGATGTTCTACTATGAGGGACAGCATCTCGCATCGCGAGTTGTGGATTTCGTGGGATATGACGAGGAGTGTCCCGTGCATGAACGATGGACGCCGATCGAAAAGACTGTGCTGACGACCGGTTGGAGGATCGATGAGGTTTTAAACTATTTGTCCGAGCGGTTTGGAACGGATCGGTTGGAGATCGTACTCGGAGATCACAGTTTTGTGGACTATCTGGTCACGCGGAGGGATGAACGGAAGTTTAAGGTTATGTTGCCCGATTATGCGGTCGAACGGTTTGTTGAGGAGGATGCCGAGTTGCGACATTTGCCCTCGCAGGCGTTGTATCAGCACGAGATCAGGAGTATCGATGCCTGTTTTCCCTATAAGGAGCTGACCTTGCGAGAGGTCGGTATTCCCGAGTGGGCGGTTCTGCGTGTCTGCACCGAGCAGGGAGACCGATACGTCGAGTTGGCCGATGAACGAAACTATTCGAAGTTTTTGTTTCAAAACGAGGAGGTATGAAGAACGTGAACGATCTATTCGATATCAGTGCGGAGTTTTTGCTGAATTACCTCTATCCGGAGAGTACGGATCGGTGGCAGGTGGATTGTGCCGGAACGTTCTACCGGAACTACAGTCCGGATGTGCTGTCGGTCGACCCGGAGCATCGGGTCGTACGTCTTGCTCGCGACAGTTTCCTGCGGTTGTTACCTCAGGGTGTGATCGCTCAAGATAATGCCTTGAAAGGTAGGGATTTCGAACAGAAATACGAGCAGCTCAAAAGAAGAGAGGAGTTGTTGCTCGATCTTTTCCGACCGGTCGATACGCTGGCATTCAGATCGCGGCTTCATGTCGAGCGGCAGACGGCCCAGTTACTGCATGAGAAGACCGCTTTTTTACTGAAACGTTATTTTCATTACGACATAGAGAAGGAGGAGAATCCCTACATTAGGCAGACGGCTCCGCTGTTGCTGTACGTCAATCGGCTGCGGGCTGATTTTGGTTTTGTCCGTAATTTGCTGGAGCTGTTGTTTGATTGTGAGGTGAAGATGATGACGGGCCGGTATTCGTGGGAGGAGGGTGTGGAACATACGCAACCTGCGGTCGAATACCAGCTTATCGTTCCCCGGTTGACGGCCGAGGCCTATGATGAATTGACGCGGACGATCGAACCGTTCCGGGAGTTCATCTGCGAGTGGTTTATTCCGTTCGATACACATTGTACGATTGCCGTCAAGTATCATGATCAGCCCTTTGTGTTGGGTGACGGTCTGGTGTTGGATTACAATACCGAGATCGACCCTCTCCCCTCGTTAAACCCGAATATGGACAGTTAAGCAGAAACGCATTATGAATATCAATTCGAGAATCGACTGGAAGGCCGGCATGGCGATTTCCGCACGGACTTTTCTGGAGCAGGATAAAAATCTACTCCGAAGGCAGCAGGCGGCAAGCCGGGCCATCAACGGAGATCAGTTCGGGCTCATCCCGTTTACCGAATTCGATAACCGGGGCGGATTCGTCCGCAATAAGTTGGAGATCGAACGGCTGACCTGTATGGCCCTTCTTCCCTCCGGAAAAATGTTGCATGTCGACGAAAAGGTGGTGGTCTCCGTTCCGTTGGTCTACGGTGACGAATACTATCTGGCATGTGGTTTCGGAGAGAAAGAGGTGGAGTTCGATGTGGATACGGTGCCTTTCGTCCGGCCCGAATATACGTATGGCATCTATGCACTGGACGAATTGAAAGGGACCGATCTCTTTCCGGTAATGAAGTTCAAGGTCGATAACGGAGTCTTCAGTATCGATGAAACCTACATACCTCCATGCCTTCAGTTGGTGTCGGACGATCGGTTCCGAGCCTATATGGAGCGGCTTGCGGAGGGTGTGGGCATCTTGGCCGGACATCCGAATCTGGAGTCAGGCGAAGGCAAACGTGCGTTTCAGCGTTATGCCTATCTGCTGCAAAGGTTCGATACGAAGAACCGGACGAGTCATTTTATCCGGTTGGCGTACGAAATAGCGCAGGCGGTCGACTTTTACATCGTGGTGCCCAATACCGAGACGCCGACCCCCATCGAGCCCTATTCCGAATACGATATTGTCAAGTGGCTGGAGTGGTTGGACGAGTATGTGCACAGCGCGTCGACGATTCTCGACAAGGTCGTACTCGAGGACCATACCATCGATTTCGAAGAGCTGAAGGCACAGGTCAAGGCCGAGTTGCACGAACAGCTCTATCCCGAGTTGTATGACCGGCTCTATGAAGCGCTCAGGGAGAAACTCTATGCCGAGATTACCGAAGAGCTGACCGCCAAACTGACCGACTACATCAGCCATCAGTTTAAGGCCGAGTTGCACGATTTGCTTTCGGACGAGTTGTCGGAGAAACTGTTCGATAGTCTGTATCAGAAGTTGTACGAAAGTTTGTACAATGCGTTGTATGTGCCGGAGGAGAAAGAGGAGCAGGAGGAGTTTATGCCTTTAATTTAGAGTGTTATGAGTATTTTGCTTCCGTTGCAGGTAAAAGAGGGCAGAGTGGTTCAGGCGTCGCAGGTGAAGACGGCTGTCGATGCGTTTCTCGAGCTGTTGTTGACAACGGCGTGCGGAAGTTGCGTGTCGGATCCTCAGTTCGGTTTTGTCTTTAATAACTTGAAATTCGAGATCTTCAATGAAAATGAAGGGGTGATCTACGACTCGGGGGCGAAAAACGGAGCGACTTCGGAACTGTACAGCAAGAAAGTTTCGGGCACCTCGAAAAGTATCAACACCTTTGCGATCGAGTTGAAAAGGGCGATCGAGCAGTATGAAAAGAGGCTATCGGGTGTATCGGTATCGATGGCTTATGTAAAAAAACTGAAAAAGATTCAGATCGATGTCGAGGGTACCCTCGTGGAGATGAATGATGCGTATCGATACACGACCAGCATCGATATATGGAATTAAGTACGGTTGAGGCGTTATCTGTTGCGATAAAGATGAAATAGGATGAAACAGACGATATTCACGACCCGCCAAAGGGCGGAAGAGATCATAAAGGAGGCTGTTGCCGTGTGGGCGCAGAGCAGCAACAGCGAGCATTTGGAGGGTTTGGAACGGGATCCCGTATTCTCGTTGTTTCTGACGGCACTGGCTTATCAGGCCAACGAGATCGACGACGAGATCGAACAGCTCAAGACCGAGATTATCAATGAGTTTGCCCAGACGCTTATCCCTTATGAGCGGGTTCATGCCCTTCCGGCTACGGCCGTTGTGGAGGTTGTTCCCGAGGAGGGGATTCCGTTGCAGATCTTGGATCATCGGGTGCGTTTCTCGTTGCTGGGGACACCTTATACGTTTATTCCGCTGCTTCGCACGAAGGTGTTTCAGACGGAGGTCTCTTCGGTGGTCCGGCTGGATAACCGGAGGTGGAAGGTGGTATTGTATTTCAAGGAGGCGGTCGACAATCTGTCGGGACTGACCTTTCTGGTGGACAATCCCGATTTTCAGGATTTGAAGGTTTTTGCCAACGGACATCCGCTGCCCCTCGTCAAACCTTGGGATTATGCGGACCTGCCGTTGGACGACTGTTTCTCGCCCAAGAACATGTTGTACAACCAGTCACCGCTCTTTCAGTCGAGCCATACGTGGTTCGACCTGTTCGCAAAACAAAATGTGAGGTTGTTCTGTATCGATAACTATAAAACACCCGCCACACAATCGTATGCGACCGATAAGGTCGAATTGGTGTTCGAATTCTCCGGAATACCCGACAGCTTCCTGTTCGACAAGGAACGCCTGTCGCTGAACTGTACGCTGCTGACCAATGCTTCGGTTCGGACGGCGACGCTCTCTACAGCCTCGCCCGTTGTTCGTCTGTCGGGAGAGGAGGGGGATGCGGGCAGATGGCAGTTCCTGCATCTGGTCCGTCCTCCCGCTACACAGCTCTTCCGGGATGAACCGATCGAGATCCGGAATGTTGCGGCAGATCGTTTCAATCCCGATCGCTTGGTCAAACTGGCCGGAACGTTGATCAGCCGTTTCGCATCCGATTACTATGCTTTTCAGGATATCGATACGCTGCGAGAGGGCGCCTTTATGGATCAATTCTATGCGCTGCTGAAGAAGATGTCGGAAGGAGTAGCCAAGGCCTCCGAAAAGAGTGCCTCGGGATTGTACCTTATGCTCAGAAACAACGATGGCTTCCATCCGAAGGAGGTGAGCCTCAATATCGATTATTTAGTCACGAACGGAAGTGCGGTCAATGCGGAACTGAACGGGAAGAGCCAGTTTGCCGCAGCGGCCGGGTCACACGTGAAGTCTGTCCGGCAGGTTGCGGATCCGATGCCCGGATCCGACGAGCTGCAACGGATCGATGCACAGGAGAGTCTGGCCCGATACTATATGGTTACCAACGATCGGGTAGTGACTCCAGCCGATATGAAGGTGCTGTGTTACAACGAGCTGGTCGTGCGTTACGGTATAACGGACGACATGATCGAGAGGATCAAGGTCAGGAACATACAGCACACCGAACGCTCCCATTGTGGATTCGAAACGCAGGTGTATATTACGTTGAAGGACAATCCCTACATTCGACGCAGTTTTCAGGAGAAGATTCCGATGACCGAGTTGATTCTTCAGAAGATGATCGAGGTGAGGAGTACGAACGTCTTTCCGGTTCAGGTCAACATCGAGATAGTTTGACAGGAAGCGAGGAGACGAGAAGAGGGTTCAAGAGGGTAGAATTCGTTATTTTTGTAACCGATAAACAAGTAATTGATGGAAGACTTCTTTTTGGATATTGTATATAAGGACAAAAAAGTGAGGTTTCGCGTCATGTATCCGCAGGCTCCGTTGAGTTCGCTGATGAGCAATCTGCGTCATGCAGTGGGCAAGGACGGACGGTTGATCTTCGATTTTCCGTCGATCGATCAAACGGGAGCTCCGTTAGACTATTTTTTCGGCAAGGAGGATCCGACGACCAATGAGGTTCGGGTACTCCGTCCGAGAATAGGGAAAACGGACCAGACACTGGCGGACTATAATGTCAAAAACGGAGATACGGTCTTTTTGATTCCGGATCCATTTCCGGGATAATCGAGGCGGGCCATGGTGCAAACTTCTCTACAAGATTGGTCGGATTTCGAATCCAGAGAGTTGACCGGCCGGAATCGGAGACTGCTCCACGAGTGGAGGGCGTTGGATCGGGCTGTCGAACATAGAGACGGAATCGACTATTGCATCACCAAACGCAATGCGCAGGGTTTGCCTACGGAGTATGTGATTACCTACCGGATGCGGTCCATTTGTGGGGTGGAACGGATTGAGCGGTTGAATGAACCCGGCGTGTCGAACCCCCCGATCTTCGCTTCGGAGTTTAGTATGCGCATCGTCTTGCCACCGAACTATCCGTGTGTGGATGCACCGGTCGAGTTCCGTTTCCTGACACAGGATTCCGCGGGAAATCCGATTCCTCATCCGTGGCATCCGAATATTCGGTATTTCGGTGAGTTTGCCGGTCGGGTCTGCCTGAATACCCCCGATACCTATGCCGGATTGGACTGGTGTGTAGACCGTGTAGCCCGCTATTTGAGCTACGAGCGTTATCATGCGGTTCAGGAGCCGCCCTATCCTGAGGACTTCAAAGTGGCCGAGTGGGTGGTCAGACAGGGTGAACCCAACGACTGGATCTGTTTCGAGTGAACGACGGCTTCTGAAAATAGAGATATGGAACGGTTTGATTTCTGATTAATTTCGTATTTTTGTGATATATTGGGGAAAGAGCGAAGTATGCATATCTTGAATAAAATTATATTAGCTCTCATTATTCTTAGCTTCAACGGCGCGTTGCAGGCGCGGACGATCAAGAAGGTGGAGGTTTCGGGGAGTACTCCGTATGTCGATCATCTCTCTCTTGCCGAGGGGTCGACCGACATGGATCTGTTGGTGAAGATCGCGTTTGATGAGCCGAACAACAGTTTGATCGTCAGTTTGATATCCTATCGTAAATTATTCGTTTTCCAGAGTGACGTCTCCTATTCACAGGCGGTGAGACGTTCAGAATTGCGTCCCGAACGGTTGCCTTATGTCGTCGAATCCGATGAGCAGGCCGTCTACTGTTTGACCAAACCGTTGAAGAAATCCCTCGCACCCAAACGGAAACATGTTTTCAATCGGTGGATCGAATATGAGGGACTTCAGCTACAGTCTACCGATTACAAGATGGTGAATGATTATATCGAGCAGCGATTCGATGTTCTGCACAAGGAGGCGGATGTGTCGGTTACGCTGCGGGATGTATTGGTGATGGAGGAGCAGGCAGCCCGTAAAAAGGTTCGCTATGAACTATTTTTCCAGACCGATCTGGACCGCCGGTATGAAATCTCGATCAAGCGCGACCCCTGCTTTGGAAAAGAGGAGGCGATAGCGGCTGCCGTAGCACAGACCGAGGGAATCAAAACAGCCTTTGAGGCTTTCGATCAGAAGTTCGGCAAGGCATCGAGCTTCAGCACGCCCGAAAGCGACAAGTTGTTCAATGAGATGAAGTCATTGCTGCTGAAACAATTTCCGCAGCGAGATGAAGTGAGTACGTGTCCCGATATTCAGGAGAACATCGATCGGTACAACTGTTACGTGGATTCCATTCGAAACATGCAGTCCAAGTATGCGATCAAGGTGCAGGCGCGGGAACGTGCGGCTGCAATTCTCGATCTGAGTGCCGACCATATTCTGCAAGCGGCCCGAAAAATCGATGACCACGTCAACCGGTGGCTGCTGTCATCCGACAAGATGGAGCGGCGGGATCTGGAGAACGCCTGTCGGCAGACGATCGAGCAGATCCAGTCGCGGGTGAACCGGGCCACGGAAATCAGCGAGAGCCAACATGCAGCCCTTAATATTTTTTATGAGGCGGAAAATTATTTTCACAGGACTTGTGTAAAAGAGTAGTGCGTATGAAAAGGGCAAAGCATAGCAGACGATGGGTGTTCGGGTTGTGTTTGTGGATGATTCTGCTCGGTCCGGTCGTGGTGGCACAGCCGGAAGGGGAAGCCTTTGCCGATGACATGCAGCTGTTGGAGATCGAGAGCCGGATGCTCGATTTCTACGATCAGCTCAACGAACTTTCCGCACGGGTGCCGCACGCCAAGACAGAGGCGGAACTAACGGAGGTCGATCGTCAGGCCACAGCCTTGGATACGAAATGGAACGCCTACTACCAATCGAATCAGACGGAGATTGCTGCAGATGATTCGTTGTTGCAGATCGTGGCCGATTATCAGCTTGTCAAACAGGGATTGTCGGATTCGATTGCCGGTAAAAGACACTTGAATGAGGTTCGGACGGGGTTTGCGGAGGTCGAAGCATTTATTTTTGCACAGGACAGTGCCTATGCACGGTTGTATGAGACGGCTCTGGAATACTCCTTGGTGAAGTCCTTAGCAGCTCAGCTCGAGAAGGTTCAAGGACGGGAGCAACTGCTGTTTGCGGAGATACAAAGCCGGTACGAAAATGCAAAAAATTGGGCACAGGAGGTTCCCGAATTGCAGCCCCGGTTTCCCAAGATCGAAGAGAAGTACCTTGAACTGAAAAACACCTCCGAGAAGATACAGGATATGAAATTCAAACCTTGGATCCAACGGATCAAGGATTATCTGTACAGCATAGCAGCCGTAGCGATGATCCTGATGTTTGTCAATGTCCTGCAGGCGAAGCTGAAAACGCTCAAACAGGCCCGAGAGAATGCGAAAAAACTACGCCAGATGATGAATAAAGAGGAGGACGATTATCCGACCATTTAATCGAATGTCAACCCGATAACCATTTGTTACCATGAACAGCCGCAATATATTGTTACTCTTGTTTGTCGCCTTTTTCTGGTCGGGCTGCACCACGTTTACGCCCGACAACAAGTCGTATGGCGAAGATGTGAACATCAATATTCTGAGCGTCGATTTCGATTCCAATTATAAACGGCTCTACGTAAACGTGTTGATGAACGACAGCATTACGTCGTTGTTGTTGGGAAACGATACGACCGTCAGTTTCAAGGTGGAGGAGTTTACGAAAAACAATTTGTACAATCCACGTACACAGCCGGAGTTAGAAGGTTATGAGAATCTTAAAATCAAGGAGATCGCAGATCTGGATCTGGACATATTGGTGCTGGTCGATCTGACGCTCGATTCGGCGAAGGTGGCTGAGCAGAACCAAGCGGTCCGGAGTCTGAAGAAGCTCTTTGCGTTGAAACCGTTTCGGATTGCTTTTGTGGAGGGAGAGACGGTTTCGGAGTCGATGGAGGCGACGGACTATGTGTTGGATAACTACTTCAAGGCGAAGCCCGACAACAAATACCTTTACCGTTCGATTCTGTCCAAGATCGAGGAGCTGGACGACAGTACTTCCCTCTACGGTTCGGGAGGCGAAGGTCATGCTCGTATGGCAGCGGCTGCACCCGAACAGAAGGTGCTGATCGTGCTTTCGGACGGCAAGGTGTATGATCGCAATCGGCCGATCGATCCGAGACATTTTAACGTACAGCATGATATAACCCAGTGTAGCGACTCTTTTCCCGGACTTACCGTCTTTTTTGTCAACTTGATGGGACAGACGGAGGGGAAGAGTGCTTCGGCTTCGGCGGAATCGGTAGAGAATCCGAGCGAAGCCTCCCGAAACTTCCTGATGGCGCTTTGCCAAAAAACCAACGGAGCTTATCTCGATGCGTTCGAACCGAATCTGATCTTAAATGATATTCTGAAACAGTTCGACAAGAATTACGCGGATTATCGGTTTACACTGGTCAATCCCGATCTTAAGATCTATCGGGGTATGGAGCGCAAGCTCCAGATCGGCTGTTACCGGGGGGATAGCCTGATAGCCTCGGACTACATCGACTACAACGTGGGAAGTATCTACAATCCGGTAATCATCAATGGGCTGACTACCTTTCAGGTCATTTTGCAAGGAGGAATACTGGGGCTGTTGACCATATTCCTGCTTTATCTGTTCTTCCAATTGATTCTTCCGGGGATCCGGTATCTGATCTTCAAGAAAAAGTATGTTACGAAGTACACCGGCAAGAATATGATCTATAACGAGATTGTGGTTAGTCCGACATGCTATTTCTGTAAGGCGCCGTTCGAGGAGGGCGATGAAATTGTCGTCAAGTGTCCGCATGTGCTCCACAAGTCGTGTTGGGACGAGAATGAGTATAAATGTCCGGAGTATGGGAAAAACTGTAAGCGGGGCAGCCATTACTTCAACATGAAAAACATGTTCGACCCGCGGAATGCTTCGTTCTACCTTGCGTGGATTCTTGCGGGGGCAATTGCCGGGCTGGTCGCGTGGATAAGCTTTACGGCCAATGCGCACAACAGCGAGAATCTGCTGTTGGTCAAGCTGATCAATGCTCTCTTTGATCTGGATCCTAACTCTCCGCAAACCGCGGCATTTATGGAAGAGTATGGGAGTCCGTTCCTCTATTTGCCGTTTTACGGGATGAATATAGGGTTCTTCCTCACCCTGACACTGAGCCTGTTGACCGGACACGGACGTTGGTGGTGGAAACGCTCTCTGCTTGTTTTTGCAAAGTCGGTCGTCGGGGGTATTTTCGGGTATCTGTCGTTCTTCATCGGGTGTATCATCTCGATCTCCCTGAACTTCAAGGATAATTCGTTCCTGATCGATTGGATTCCGTGGATGCTCAGCGGTTTTGCCATCGCGTTTGTCGTTGCGTACGGGACGGATATCAAACTCAAAAAGGCATTGGTCGGAGCGGCGATTTCCATCGTCTTCGGATTGGGATCGATGTATTTGTGGTCGTTTGCTTACAGTTCGCAGATCGATACGCGGGAGTTTCTGCTGTTAAGCTACATGATCTATTGTGTCGGATTTGCGGTGAGCGTTGCGGTGACCAGTCCGAAGTCCGAACGCTATTTCTTGCGCGTCGAGGGGCCGATCAAAGAGATGGATATCGCAATATACAAGTGGATGAATGCTTCGGTCCTATCGAAACGGGTGATCATCGGAAAGTCGGTCAACTGCGATTTGCAGATGTCGTGGGACATTACCAGTCGGATTGCACCGGAGCAGGCGGAGGTGAAGATGATCAACGGCTATCCCTATCTGATCGCATTGGAAGATGGGGTCAATTTTGATAAAAAGGAGCTGAAACCGAACCTCAAAAAGCGATTGTACCATGGTTCGAAATTCTTGATCGGCAAGACGACATTCACGTATATCGAGAAAGATCTGTAATATGGCTCCAGTGGAGCATGCAATCACCCAGACTGTCAGCTGTTTTGAGGCGGACAGTCTTTTTTCTTGTCCGAACGAAAGGGGCGAATTTTAGAAATACGACGGAAGCTGTGGCGCGTGCGGAGAGAGATGTTTTCGCGTTTTTTTATTAATTTTACCCGGTTATGACACGTCGGGAGCTTTGGGATAAGGTGTACGATGCAGCCCGTTCCGTATATGAGGAGCGGGAGGCCCGATCGTATACGGCAGTCGTGTGCGAAGGCCGCTTGGGCATGCGCTTCACCGACGTGATTGTGGAGCCGGTGGCTCCGTGTCCCGACCACGAGGAGCTGCCCCAGATTCTGGCGGCGATTCGCGACCATTGTCCGGCGCAGTACATCACTGGATTCGCATGGTTTTTGGATCGGAAGTTTGCGGTTCGGGAGGGAGTGCTGATTCCGCGTCCCGAGACGGAAGAGCTTGTCCGGATGATTACCGATCGATGCAGAGGGCGTTCAGGACTTCGGGTGTTGGACGTGGGAACAGGAAGTGGCTGCATTGCCGTAACGTTGGCTGCTGAAATGAAACAGGCAAAGGTCGTGGCTGTCGATGTTTCGGAGTCGGCTCTCGAGGTTGCACGGGAGAATGCCCGCAGGCATCGGGTTTCGGTCGATTTTGTCCGGTGCGATATGTTGCAGGAGGGCCCATCGGGACATTTTGACCTGATCGTGAGCAACCCTCCGTATGTAACTTTGCAGGAAAAGGACGAAATGCGGCCCAACGTGTTGCGGTATGAACCCCATCGGGCCCTGTTTGTCCCGGATGACGATCCGCTCGTCTTCTATCGTGCGATTGCCGGGTATGGGTGCCGCTCATTGAATCCGGGTGGCATGCTTTGGTTCGAGTTGAATGAACGTTACGGCAGTGAGGTAGCCTCGCTGTTGGAACAGTCGGGCTATTCGGAAGTAGCGGTGCACGACGATATGTTCGGGAAACAGCGGATGGCGGAGGCGGTATGGCGATGAACAAAAGAGAAAAAACACCGGAACAGGCGCTCCGATCGCTGATGAACCTTTGCGTCAAGGCAGAGCGGTCGGAGTTCGATGTGAGGCGTCTGCTCGAACGATGGGGAGTTGCTGAGGAAGAGCGACAACGGATTGTGGATACACTTGTGCGGGAGCGCTTTGTAGACAATCGGCGATATGCGGAGGCATATGTGCGGGAGAAGGTGCGGTTCAGCGGTTGGGGACGGTACAAGATCCGGGCGGCGCTTCGGGCTAAACGGATCGACGAATCGATCGTTGAAGAAGCTCTCGAACAGGTGGACGGAGCCTCGATGCGCGAGAAGTTGGAGCATCGTTTGCAGATGAAAATGAACAGAACACGAGCTCGTGATGCGTATGATTTACGGGGAAAACTGGTACGTTATGGGGCCGGTTTGGGATTCGATACGGATACGGTGCTCGAGGTTGTGGAGCGTCTGATGAAAGAAAGGGGTGAAATTACAGAGAATTAAAAAAGTAGAAAAGATAGGAGACTTGTGAAGATGAATCGAAAGTTGACGTTATGTTGGGTCGCGGCGATGCTGTGTTGTAGCGCAGGAGCGGCCGCAGCGCAGTATTCCCAGCAGGCCGAACCGTTAGGACCGGAGGTTGCGGTCTCTTCGCCGGTTCGGTTTCCGATGCTGTTGTCGGCCAATTATGGCGAGCTGCGGGGAAACCATTTCCATTCCGGAATCGATATCAAGACCCAAGGGGTGATCGGTAAGCCGATCTATGCCATTGCAGACGGGATCGTTGCGCGGATTGCCGTGTCTCCATCCGGGTTCGGGAAGGCGCTTTATATGGATCATCCCGATGGCACGACGAGTGTGTATGGCCACTTGGAACGTTTTACCGATGAAATCGAGGATTATATTCATGAGATACAGTATGCTCGCCGTTCGTTTGCGGTCGATGTGACACCTCCAGCGGGAATGTTTCATTATCAGCGGGGAGAGCAGATTGCCGTATCCGGTAACAGAGGTTCGTCCGGAGGCCCGCACCTGCACCTCGAGGTCCGCGAAACCGCTTCGCAGCGTCCGCTGAACATATTGGCCCGGGGTATTCTCGAGGTCAAAGACTCGATCCCGCCACGACCGGTCGTGTTGTACTACATAGAGATCGATACGGTGCAGGGCGTTCCGGTGCATACGATGCGTCAGAAGCGGACGGTCCGTCGCGATGCGGCGACAGGAGTCTATATGATTCAGGATACTTCGGCTTTGCGGGTTTCGCGCAACGGATATTTTGCCGTAGAGGCTGAGGAGAAGAAGAACGGAACGGCCAATCCGATGGGGGTCTACACGTTTGATGTGCTCTATGACGGAGTGGAGGCCTTCTCGATGGAGGTCGACCGGGTTCCTTTCGATGTAGGACGTTATTGTTATGCGGCGGCGCTCTACCCCCAGTCTCGGAAAACAAGGAATGGAGTATACAAACTTTATCGGGGACCACACAACCGATTGCCGCTTTACGGTCGTGGATTGAACGGAGTGTTGACCCTCGCAGATCGGGGAACGCACCGGGTCCAAGTGGTGATGTATGACGATTGCGGCAACTCCTCGACGCTGGTCGTACCAGTCGTTTGGGGATTGCAACCGCGCAAGGAGCGCCCGCAGGGAATTCCCGTCAAGTGGTCTGAGGATTTTCGGTATGATGAGGGAGGTCTCTCGCTGACCATTCCGCAAAAGGCGCTTTTCGAATCGATTCTGCTTGACCTTTCAACCAAAGCACGTCCCTCCTATGCCTATTCTCCGTTGTATGTCGTTCATACGGCTGATGTTCCGGTGTGCGGGTCGATGACCGTGCAGATCGATGCGTCGGAGCTTCCGGAGCATCTGCGCGACAAGGCTTTGGTAGGAAGTGTTTCGGCAAACGGACATCGTAGTTCGGCCGGAGGAGCTTGGAAGGAGGGAAAGGTAACGACCAAGACCCGCAGCTTCGGGACGTTTTATATTGCGGTCGATACGGTAGCGCCCCGTATTACACCGAAATTCAAGGATAACGATGACTTTTCGAGCAGGCGCAGCATGTCGGTTAAAATTTCGGACGACTTTTCTGGGGTAGCTTCCTATTCGGCGACGATCGACGGAGAGTGGGCTCTGTTCGAGTACGACCCGAAGAGTGCGACGTTGACGCACTATTTCGACGACACGCGTTGGGACAAGGGAGTAGTGCATACGCTGAAATTGACCGTTGTCGACGGTAAGGGTAACCGGACGACCGAGACGATCCGATACAAACGATAATGGATATGAAACGATACGACGGAATTATCTTTGATTTTAACGGGACTCTGTTTTTCGATTCGGATAAACAGGAGGAGGCATGGCGTGTGATCTCGTTGCGGACGCGAGGACGCGAATTTACGAAGCAGGAGATGCGAGAGCGGATGCACGGATGCAGCGGAAAGTCGATCTTCGAGTATCTGTTGGGCAGAAGCATTTCACATGAAGAGGAAGTGAAGCTGATGGCTGAAAAGGAAGAGATCTATCGGAAGTTGTGTCTGAAGGATCGGGAGCATTTCCATTTGGCTCCGGGAGCTGAATCGTTGTTGGACTGGCTCTGTGCATATGGAGTTCCGCATACGATTGCAACCGCATCCGAGATTGTCAACGTCCGCTTCTTTCGGGAACACTTCGGTCTGGACCGATGGTTCGATCCGGCAGCGATCGTATATGACGACGGTACCCATCCGGGTAAGCCCTATCCGGATATCTACCTGAAGGCGGCAGCAAAGATCGGATTGCCACCGGAGCGGTGTATTGTGGTCGAGGATGCCCGTTCGGGAATTGAGTCGGCACGCAGAGCCGGTGCGGGGTGTATCGTCGCAATGGATTCGGGTGCGGTCGACAGCGAAACGCTTCACTCGCTGCCGTGTGTTTCGACGGTTATTCAAAGCTTCGACCAGTTGGACCGGAGTTGGCTGTCGTTGGAAAGGAGTGCAAACCAAGACGGGAAATAGCTGCTAAATCCGCTTTTTGAGCAGAATGGGGAAGCGTAAGAGGGCGCGAAGAGTGTGTTCTTAGGCAGCTATGATCTTACGGTTACATCATGTGACCGAACCTGTTACGGCCGAGAGCATGGCACAGAACAATGCTGCCCCGGAAAATTCCGTGGGGTCGGGCGATGCGTTGTTGCTGAATGATTCGTCTTTTTTGATGGAGTGATTTTCGTTGTTTGTGAAAATCGAGGTGGGCCCGAAAAACTTTTTTGAAAAATGCGGGTTTGCCTTGAAGCAGGAAAACAACAGCTGCTGCACCGTCCATGACCATGCGTGTGAACAATACGGGCCAAAAGGTGCATGGGGACAGATTCTTGAACAGCATGCAGAGGTTGTTGCGGAAGTTGAGGTAGATCTTCTGCGGATTGTCGTTCGGAAGGGTTCCTCCTCCGACGTGAAAAACCATGCTGCGGGGGTCGATCCGGATTTTGTACCCGGCCAGCTGGGCTCTCCAGCAGAAGTCGATCTCCTCCATGTGGGCGAAAAAGTCGGCATCGAATCCGCCCAGTTTTCGGAATACCTCGCTACGGACCAACATGCAGGCCCCCGATGCCCAGAAAACATCTCGAGCATCGTCGTATTGCCCTTCATCCATTTCGATCGAATCCAGAATCCGGCCCCGGCAAAACGGATACCCCAAGCAATCTATGAATCCGCCGGCGGCACCTGCATATTCGAATCGTGCAGGTTCGGAGAAGGATCTGATTTTTGGAGAGACGGCAGCCACTTCGGGATGGGTGTCTAAAGTTTCGATTAGCGGAACGATCCAGCCGGCAGGAACTTCGACATCCGAATTGAGCAGCAGAAAATAGTCGGCCTTGACCTGTTCCAATGCCCGGTTGTAGCCACCGGCATAGCCGTAGTTTTTCTCCATCGTGACGATCTCAATCTGAGGGAATCGGCTCCTGACGAAATCCAAAGAGTCGTCCGTTGATCCGTTGTCGGCAATGACGATCCCGGCCTCCGGAGTGTTTTTGACTAACGTTGGCAGAAAACGCTCGAGGTGTTTGCGTCCGTTCCAGTTCAGTATGACGATCTTTGTCCGTTTCATCGATTCAAGTTTTGCTTATCGGGCATGCGTGATGTCGTAGTCAGCGGGTTTCTTGTGTTTCCACCGGCGGTGCGACCACATCCACAGCTCCGGACTCTCCCGAATCATCGTTTCCAAACGGGCAATATACCGCTCGGTGATCTCGTGTTCGGCAACCGGTTCGACACCGTCGTATACCGGCAAGAATTCAGCTTCATAGTGTCGCGGAGCCACCTTACGGATATGCATGAAGTGGATTGGCATTTTCAGCCGCAGGGCCATCTTCTCCATTCCCGAAAAGAACGGCGTATCCTGGCCGAGGAAACGATACCAATGTTTGATTTCGTGCCACGGGGGAGTCTGGTCGGCGATCAGAGCAACGATTACGGGTTTTCCATCGACACGTTGCGATTTCAGTGTCTCCTGAAGGATGTTGTTCATCGGCACGGGACGGGTTCCGAAACGAGCTCTTACCTTTTGGTAGAAAAGGTCGAACGCCGGACTGTGCAGCGGCCTGTACACGGCCAAAATCCGGTGGTCGGTGTGGCAGATGTAGTTGGTGGTCAACTCCCACGATCCATAGTGAGACATGGCCGATATCCAGCTCTTACCCTGCATGGCTTCCTCCATCTTGTCTACGTCGCGGTAGACCATCCTGTCGAGGATCTCTTTTCTCGAGATAGTCGCCAGCTTGATCGTATCGACGAACACTTCGGCCAGATGGTGATAGAAGCGCCGTTCGATGTGCCTTAATTCGTCGGTTGTCTTTTCGGGGAAAGAGTTGCTCAGGTTTGTTCGGACGACCGATCGCCGGTAGCGTACGACCTTGTAGAGCACAAAGTAGATCAGCGGGCCGAGCGTATGATACAATATACAGTCGGGTAACAGGCCGATGACCTTGCATGAGCCCATTAACAGATGATATTGTATTTTGGTCGAAAAAGTCATTTCATCGGATTTTTGAACGGAATTCGTCGTACACGGCTGGGGTACAGGCGATGATTTGGCGTCCGAAGAGGTAGTTGTTTCCGCCCGAATAGTCCGTGACCCGAGCTCCGGCCTGTTGGGCGATCAGGGCTCCGGCTGCGACATCCCACGGCGACAGTTTGGCATGAAAAAATGCGTCGCAGCGTCCGCAGGCTAAGTAGGCCAGATCGGCAGCTGCCGATCCGACGCGACGGATGCCGTTCGTCGTGTTTTGCAACTCGATCAGACTGTCGATAAATCCGCTCTCTTTCGAGAGCAGTTCGTAGGAGAAGCCGAATGCGATCAGTGAGTTTTCGAGTTTTGTAGCCTTCGATACCTGTATTCTGATTCCGTTGAGGTAGGCATACGATCCGCGCCACGCATAAAACAGTTCGTCCCGGGTGACTTCATAGATGACGCCGAGTACCAACTGGCCGTCGGCCTGCAGGGCAATGCTGACGCAGTAGGGCGAAAATCCATGAACGAAGTTGGTCGTACCGTCTAGCGGATCGATAATCCATTTTAGCGACTGCTTCTCGTCGGCTTGCGATTCGGTTCCCTCTTCCGTAATGAATCCGGCCTCCGGGGTCAGCTCTTTCAGGTGCTCGACGATCATCTTTTCGGTCTGCTTATCGACATACGAGACCAGATTCTGGGCTCCTTTGTATTCCACCCGATCGTAGGTGAACGTTTTGTGTTGTTCCGCAATATAGGCGCCTGCCCGTCGGGCAAGGTCACATACATTCAGACATATCTCTCTGTAATCCAACATTTCTCTATTCTTCTTTGTCCTTGTCGGTTTTATCTGCCGGAGAGTCCTCAGTGGCATATCCGGCAACGACCAGAACGATCTCCCCTTTGGGTTCGTTCTCAGTAAAATATTCGGTTAGCTCTTCGAGTGTACCCCGACGGGTCTCCTCGAATTTTTTTGTCAGTTCACGGGACACGGAAGCCCGTCTGTTGGGACCGAAAGTCTCGGCGAGCTGTGCGAGCGTTTTTACCAAGCGGTAGGGTGATTCATAAAAAATCAATGTCCGCTCTTCGGTGGCCAATTTTTGCAGCTTTTTGGTACGTCCCTTTTTGTGTGGCAGAAAGCCTTCGAAACAGAAGCGATCACAAGGGAGTCCGCTATTGACCAGTGCCGGAACGAATGCGGTGGCGCCGGGCAGGGTCTCCACTTCGATGCCGTGTTCGATGCAGGTCCGGACCAACAGGAATCCGGGGTCGGAGATTCCGGGCGTTCCCGCATCTGAAACCAATGCGATGTTCTCACCTCCCTCGATCGTCTGGGCTACGGCTTCGACCGCTGCATGTTCGTTGAATTTGTGGTGGCTCCATAACTTTTTCTCGAGGCCCAGATGTTTGAGCAACACCTGAGTGGTTCGGGTATCTTCGGCCAGAACGACATCTGCGGCGCCAAGCGTTTTTACGGCCCTCAGCGTAATGTCGTCCAGATTGCCGATCGGAGTCGGTACGATAAACAGTTTGGCCATAATGCAGACGGTTAGCCCAATTTTCTTTCGAGCAGGTCGATGATCATTTTGACGCTTTCGTCATCGGGGTTCCAGCTGTAATGGTCCTGAATATAGAGCAGGGCATCGTCTAAATCGGTAAACGTATTGAGCTGGGCCATCGTTGCGTTGAAAGCCTCGGCATTGCCGCCGAAAAGATTGCGGATGATCATGAAACGATCGTTGATTCCGATATGCTGGCGGAGATCGCCGTTGATGCTTTTGGCTTGCAGCTTGGTTGCTACATCGGTATGGTTGTTTTGTTTTCCGAGCGCTTCGTTCATCGGGATGCTGCTGTTTTCGGACATCACCTCCCCGAACACTTTTTTGGACGGAGTTGACCCCATCTCCGTAGGGGTATGTGTAGGAGCTGTTTCAGCTGCGGGAGCTGGTTCCGTCGGACGCATCTGAGGTGCCGTTGGAATCGGTGCGGCTGGTTGCCGGAAGTGGGGTTGAACCGGGTCGGCCGGCCGATTGAACGAAACGGGTTTGGCCGGAGTGGGGTCATCGCCGTATAGCGACAGGATGACCTGTTTGTCTACTTTCGGACGGGGCATCTGGTCCTCTTCGAACAGTCTGGGCTCCATTTCCGTATCGGGTTCGCTTGGTTCTTTGTGCTCTTCGTGGGATACTGAGCCCAAGATCGTTTCGGAAACGGTGTGAGGGGCAGGTGCGGAGGGGCTTTCGTGGCTGACGGCAACGGAACCTTCCGTCGTGAGACCGGATGGTGTCGGAGCCGCTGTAGCAGGCTCAGCGGTCTGTTCTGTCTTTTCCTGTTCGGTAACCGAAGGTGCCGGACATACGTTCTGGCTCGGAGCGGGGTCGGCGAAGTCGATGACGGTTTCCGAAAGCAGGATTTCGTATAGATGTCTCAATTTGTCGAGAACGATATCCCGTTCTATGGCCGGAATGTTTTGGTTTTCACTCCACTGTTCGAAAATCTGCCGAATGCGATCCGTGTCGGCGATCAAATGTTGGATATTTTTCATGAAAAGTCTTTTTTATGCAAATTCAATCACAGCGTCGCATCTTTTCTCGTAGGGTGTGTACAGGAAAAGAGCCGAGAGCCATGGAGATAAATTTCCCAAAGACAAAGATAAGTTTTATGCTTCGGATTACAAAGAGCGTCAACCTGCAATTTTTGAAAAAAATAAATAATCATTCGGTTCCGTTATCATCGAAGGGGGCGGAGCAAGGGTTGGTTGCTTTTCCGGGAAATTATGTGTACCTTTGAAAACTTTTCGTCTACCCGGATCGGCGGAAAGCGATAGGAGTTAGTTTTGTTTTTTAGGTTTAATTATTTATTTTAAGATTGGATGAAATCGCATAGAATTGGCGTGTTTTATGACGGAAATTTTCTGCTTCACGCTTCGAATTATTATAATTATATCCATCCTGTAAAGAGAAGGCTTTCAGTATCGGGCCTTCATCAATTTATTCTCCGGCGTGTTGCCGAGGAGGAACATATCGATCCGATGTGGTGTCAGATTACCGAGGCTCATTATTTTCGGGGTCGACTGAATGCGGCAGAGGCAGCACAGCGGGGCAATCAGCTCTACAATGACCGGGTATTCGATGATATCTTGATGGCAGAAGGGGTTCATGCTCACTATCTGCCGTTGCGCAATCTGCAAGGGAAACGCGAGGAACGGGGAATCGATGTATGGCTTTCGTTGGAAGTGTTCGAGCTGGTGATGATGCAACGGTTCGATACCGTGGTCCTGATCGTGGCAGATACCGATTATGTCCCGTTGTTGCGTAAATTGCAAGCATACGGTGTTCGAGTGATGTTGTTGAGCTGGGAGTTCGAGTACACGAACGATGAAGGCGTGCACATGACAACAAAAACTTCTCATGAATTGTTGACTATGGCTGCCTATCCGGTGGGTATGCATGAGGTGATCGAGTGTGGACTCGAACAGCACAATCCGTTGATTTGCGATCTGTTTGTTCCGGGAGACAACAGTCGTTCCGTGCAAAATGAGCCCTCCCGGCAGGTCAGTGAGATTTTGTCGCTGAAGAATGGTTTCGGCTTCATCCGCTATCCGAACAACAACCTGTTTTTTCATAGTCAGGATGTCATAGGTGATTTTTATGATTTGTCGGTTGGTGATTCCGTTGAATTTGTGATCGAGCAGAATGCACAGAAACAGGATGTTGCCAAGTGTGTGAAAAAATTGCCGAGTATGGGTCCGAATGGGGAGGGGCATTGATTCGATCGAAAATAAAAGAAAAACTTAACCCAAAATAATCAGAAACGCGAGTTATGAAGAATGTGTGGAAATTGGCCTTTCTGCTGCTGCTATTTGTAGTCAGCGGGACGACGGCATCGTGTAAAAATATTGACAAGGAGGTGGCATGGAAGGCTTCGTGGATCAGCTCGGGGACGACCCGGGAGAAGCCCAATACGTGGCTGAACTATCGAAAGACCGTGAACCTGCCGAATGTCCCGACGAGCGTCACGGCACGGATCGCCGCAGATAGTAAATATTGGTTGTGGATCAACGGCAAGCTGGTCGTGTTTGAGGGAGGCCTGAAACGGGGACCCAATCCGTTGGATACCTACTACGACGAAGTGGAGATCGCTCCGTATTTGAGGCGGGGAGAGAATACGATTGCCGTACTGTTGTGGTACTTCGGGCGGCCGTCGTTTGCCCACAACGATAGTGGAAAGGCCGGACTGTTGTTTGATTGCCAGACCGTGACCTTCGATATTTTGAGTGACGATACGTGGAAATGCGAGGCGAATCCGGCCTTCGGAACGTGCAGCCCGCCCGATCCCAATATGCGTCTTGCCGAGTCGAATATCCGTTACGATGCCCGCAAGGAGTATCTGACGTGGAATCAGCCCGACTTTAACGATGCCTATATGCCTCAGGCTGTGGAGAACGGAGCGGCCGGCAGTCGTCCGTGGAACAAGCTGGTAAAACGTCCGATCCCGTTGTGGAAGGTTGGAGAGTTGCAAGCCTATCCGGCCCAGACGGTGAGCGGTGATACGATCATCTGTACGTTGCCATATAATGCACAGATCACGCCTTATATCAAGCTGAAAGCCGAAGCGGGAGGAAAGGTGCAGATCTTTACCGACAATTACCTTAAATATAACGGAGGCGATAACTATATCCGTTGTGAGTACATAACCCGGGACGGATTGCAGGAGTATGAAAATCTGGGTTGGACCAACGGCCATCGGGTTTACTACGTGATTCCGGAAGGAGCAGAGGTGATTGAATTGAAATTCCGCGAGACGGGATACGATACGGAGTTTACCGGAACGTTCGAGTGTTCCGATCCGCTGTTCAACCGGTTCATCAAAAAGGCCGAACGGACGCTTTATCTGACCATGCGCGACACCTATATGGACTGTCCCGATCGCGAGCGTTCGCAGTGGACCGGAGACGTGGTGAATGAGTCGGGCGAGGCGTTGTATGTGCTTTCGCGCAGTTCCGATCAGTTGACGCGCAAGTGGTTGTACAATCTGGCCGATTGGCAGAAGCCCGACAGTGTGGTCTATGCGCCGGTTCCCTCGTCGAACTGGGACAAGGAGCTACCCGGACAGGTCATGGCCTCCTTGGGCTTTTTCGGTTTGTGGAACTACTATTGGTACACGGGCGATAAGGAGACGTTGGCACATGTCTATCCCGCTGTACAACGCTATATCGGTTTGTGGAAGAAGGGCCCCAAGGGAACGGTTCTGTTGCGTGAAGGCGGCTGGAACTGGGGTGATTGGGGCGACAACATCGATATCGTTCCGTTGCAGAATTGCTGGTATTATCTGATGATCAAAGGAATGCATAATGCAGCCCGCGTGTTGGGCCATAAGGCTGATGCACGTGCGTACGCCGAAGAGATGGCAGCTTTGAAGCAGGCTTTCAACAGCCATTTCTGGAACGGGAAGGAGTATCGCGATCCGGAGTACAAGAAGCTGACCGACGATCGGATCCATGCGTTGGCTGTTGTTTCGGGATTGGCCGACAAGGATAAATATCCGGCGATTCTCGAAGTGTTCCGGACACAGGAGCACGCAAGTCCCTATATGGAGAAGTATGTATTTCAAGCGATGATGGAGATGGGCTATGGCGAAGAGGGCTTCCAGCGTCACAACCGCCGTTTCTCGAACATGGTGATGAACGACTATTTCACGACGCTGTTCGAGGGATGGGGCATCGGTTCGGAAGGATTCGGTGGCGGTAGCGTCAACCATGCGTGGAGCGGTGGTGGAATGACTGTTGCCTATCAGAGTATATGCGGTATCCGGCCGATGGAGGTTGCCTACAGTGTAATCGGAATATTGCCTGATCCGGCAGGGTTGAAGTCGGCCAGTGCCTCGGTACAGACTCCGGCGGGAAAGGTGAGCTCCTCGTTTGAAAACACGAACAACATTTTCGTACTGAATGCCGATATTCCTTCGGCATACGAAGGGGTGATCGGAACTCCAAAGGAGGGAGTCCGCGAGGTCAAGATCAATGGAGTGACCGTATGGAAAGATGGAAAACCGGTCAAAAACAAGATTGCCCGTTGGAGTAAGCACCAGACCAGCGATCTGCATTTGAGTTTCGATGTGCCGGGTGGAACCTACAAGTTGATCGCCGTGAAGTAGAGCAATTTATCGAGCGTACGAATAAAGAGGGGAGGATCGTTTTGAAGAGACGATCCTCCCTTTGCTTTACCGGATGTTTCTTATGGCAAGGAAAGAGGGGGAGTGTGAGGTAGTGGAATAGCCGGAGAGCAGAGCGAAGGGCGGAAGAGAGACGAAGGGATGAGATGGAGAGAGGGAATGCAGCAAGGTAGCAAGGTGACGTTTTTATTGCTATTCAAAAGAAAAACAGACTGAAGTATGCATGTACTATCAGTCTGTTTGTATGTTGCATTACGAAATGCTCTTGAAATTCCCTCGCAAGGAAGCAGAGGTGTGCTGCTACTCTTTGATTCGGAAATGACGTTCCGATTTTTTGGGATAGATGTCGTTGATCGTAATGAGAATTCCGGTCTCCTCCACGTTGCCGAAATCGGGATTGATCACCGTGCCGAACACCTTCATCGAGGGCGACAGGCTCATGTAGGAGTTGATCAGCGGCGGTATGTTTTCGCGGTATTTCCGGATCTCACGGGTTAGGATTCGGTAATCTTCCGTATAGGAGCCTCCGGTGAAGAGCGCCTCCATCTTTTCGGTGTCGAAGACAAGATCGATCGGATGGATGGCCTCGACAAGGTGTTCCCTGTCGGGAAAGTATTTGTGCAGGAAGTAGAGCAGCATGTTGCGGGCCTCTTTGTCGTAGGAGCCGTACATGGTGACTTTTCCGAAGAAGTAACGCATGTCCGGGTTGTTGATGACCAGCGCACCCAATCCGTCCCAGAGGTTGTCCAACGAATAGAGCCCCTTGGGGTTGCTCCTCGAACCCTGATAGTGGGGCTGGATGAACGAACGTCCCAATTCGATCGTGTAGGGGAGATATTCGTTGCGGAATCGATCCGTGAATCGGAAGTAGTGTTCGGTCGACATACATTTGGGATGGGAGGTCCGAGAGATGATGAACCGGTATCCTCCGACGATCTCCCGCTCTTTGGGATCCCAGACGAGCAGTTGTTGGTATCCTTCCGGATCGAGATCCTCTTCGTCGATGTCGACGTCGGCTCCGGTTCCACCGCCTCCGTCGCGGAAGGAGAGTTCGCGTAACCGCCCGATCTCTCGCATGACGTTGGGACATTGGGCTGCCGTTACGACATAAATGGTGTTTCCTCCGTTATTGGTATGTCTTAAAAAATGATCTTTCGTCAGTTCGGCTTCGATCAGATCGGTCGGAACCGGATCAATCAATGGTTTCATCAGATGTTTCAGTTTGCTGAGCACCGTGTTATGCTTTGTGTAAACTCCACGCAAAAATATGGATATTTAGCTAAAAAGCAAAAGAGACAGGGGTTTTCTTTGCAGTGGAGAGGAGTGTTCGAAACTATTTTTCTTGCTTCATTCGATATACGGCGTCTCGAACGAAATCAGAGGCCTCTTTTGTGGAGGAAAACTCTTTCAGCCGGTCGCAGGGGATCGGGGTGCCGAACCGGATGTTGAAGTGTTTCCCCTTCTGTTTGAACATCTCGTCAGCCAGATAGAGCATCTCGATGTTGGCCTTGATGCCCAGAAAAGTGCGCAGATTGGCCAGATTATAGAAGAAAGAGGATAGTTTCCCTTCAAAGAATACCGGTACGATGTCGCGTCCGCTGGAGATGGCATTTTTGATAAAACTCGGTTTCCATGCGAGATCTTGTACGACTCCTTTTTTTATTCTTCTCGAGCAGAGTCCGGCCGGGAAGGTGGCGATCGGACCGCTGTCGTCGAGCTGGGTTTTGAGCATTTGGACGTATTCGGCCTTTTGTCGTCCGTGTTTGTTGATCGGAATGAAGAGCGACTTGAGCGGAGTGAGGTACATCAGCAGGTCATTTACAATGATGTGTACCTTACCGAAGCGTTTGTAGATTTCGTCGCAGAGCATCAGTCCGTCCATCCCACCGAACGGATGGTTCGATACGAACAGGTAACGGCCATCATCGGCCAAACGTTCGATTCCTACGGCCTGATAGCTGATGCCCATGTCGACAAATGCCGCACGGATGAAGGGTATGGAGTCGAGGTGGGCGTATGCGGTCAGTATTCGGTTGATTTCGTCTTGATGAATGATTCTTTTCAGATAAGCGATGACGAATCGGGGAAGCGTTTTTGCCAGACGGGGATTTTTGTCCCGGATAACTTTTTCCAGATCGATTCGCAGGGAGTCGTTTTTTTCATCCATTGTTGAGAGAGTGTTTTCACAAAAGTAGGAGATTATTTAAGAAAAATGATCTTTCGCGGTAAATTTTGTACTTTTACCCCAAAAAGCAGATTGTACATGGAGAATGCGGTTTATCATGTTCCGGCATTGCTGGAAGAGACCATCGAGTTGTTGGAGATCAAGCCCGACGGTGTGTATGTCGATCTGACCTTCGGCGGAGGTGGACATTCGCGTGCAATACTCGAAAGGCTGTCGGCTGAGGGGCGGTTGTTCGCCTTCGATCAGGATAGTGACGCCCGGGCAAATCTTCCCGAAGATCCGCGGATTACCTTCGTGGAGTCGAATTTCCGATTCATGCGCGGGGCATTGCGTTGGCGCGGGATCGAGCAGGTCGATGGCATTTTGGCCGATCTTGGGGTGTCGTCGCATCACTTCGATACGCAGGAGCGTGGATTTTCGTTCCGCTTCGATGCACCGCTCGATATGCGGATGAACCGCAGGGCCAAGCTCTCGGCCCGGGAGGTATTGAACGATTACGATCTCGAAACGTTGTCTTCCCTTTTTAAACGTTACGGTGAGTTGGATTCGTCGCGGCGGATTGCCCGGTGTGTAGTGGATTATCGGGAGAAGCAGCCGATCGAGCGGATTCAGGATCTGACGGATGCCCTTGCTCCGGTTCTGCCGCGAAACGGTGAAAGCAAGTTCTTGGCCAAACTGTTTCAGGCGATCCGCATCGAAGTCAACGGGGAGATGAATGCGCTGGAGATGATGTTGGAACAGTCGCTGCGGGTGTTGCGGCCCGGAGGACGGTTGGCGGTGATTACGTATCATTCACTCGAGGATCGTATGGTGAAAAACTTCATGCGGAGCGGTAATTTCGAGGGGAAAACCGTGCAGGATTTTTACGGTCGGGTTCTCTCTCCATGGAGCGTCGTTACCCGTAAGGCGGTGGTGCCGTCACCCGAAGAAGTGGCCCGTAATCCGCGGTCGCGGAGTGCCAAACTGCGTGTGGCGAGCAAACTTTAGCATGTAGGGTTTGCCGTAAGATAATTTTGTTAACTTTGCTGATTCGATAAAGCGTTTTTTGATATGAGAAAAAGAATGTTGAGCATCGGGGCGTTGCTGTTTGTGCTGACCGTATCGTCGGTCCGCGTATCGGCACTCTCTCCCGAGGCGCAATCCCGTTATGATAAAGGTATGGCCCTTTATGAGAAGCAGAAGTATGCTGCGGCTCAAACCGAATTTGAAAAGGCAATCGCGTCGGCCGGTACGGACGATGCCGGTTTTGTCGAACGGGCGGCCTATTATGTGGCCGTTTGTGGGGCTCAGATGCGCGGTACGGATGCCCGAGAGGGGTTGAATTACTTTTTGGAGGAGTATCCCCAATCGATCTATGCCAACGATGTGCGGTTTGCCATGGGAACGCTGCTGCATGATGAGGGCGACTATGCGGGGGCCTATGAGCAGTACACGCAGGTCGATCCGTATGAGCTCGATTTCTCGAAATACGACGAGTACAATTTCCGGCGCGGATATGCGGCCTACATGAACGGCAATACCGACGAGGCGTACAACTGCTTTAAGAATTGCAACTCCGACGAGAGCTACCTGCCCCATGCAACCTATTACATCGCTTATATCGACTATACGCGGGGCGATTTGGCTTCAGCCAAGCGGGGATTCGCATCCTTGGCCGAAAACCCGGCCTATGCACCGGTCGTTCCGTTCTATCTGTTGCAGATCGAGTTTCAGGAGGGAAATTACGCTTATGTGATCGAAAACGGGGTTCCGTTGTTGGCGAAAGCCACCGAGTCGCGTCGTCAGGAAATTTGCCGCATTGTCAGTGAAGCCTATTTCCATACGGGCGATTATGCGAAGGCGCTCGGTTATATGGAGAACTATGCCGAACTGGGTGGCGAGATGGGGCGCGAGGAGCTCTATCTGACCGGATACTGCAACTATATGGCAGGTAACTACGACCGGGCGATCGAACAGCTCTCTAAAGTCGCTTCCGGAGGTGATGAGTGGGCACAGAATGCCAGCTATCACTTGGGCGATTGCTATTTACAGACGGGGGACAAGCAGCGTGCAATGAGTGCATTTGCACTGGCGGCTTCGGCCGATTTCGATCCGGCGATCCGCGAGGAGTCGATGTTCAACTACGGTAAACTGCAGTATGAATTGGATCGTGGCGGTTTCAATGCTGCCATCACTACACTCGATAACTATATCAAGACCTACCCCGATTCACCGCGGGTTGACGAGGCTCGTGAGATTTTGCTGGCTGCCTATTTTAATTCCCGGAATTACGATGCGGCTTATGAAGCGATCCGGCAGCTCGATGATCCGGACAACAACGTGAAGATGGCGTTGCAGAAGATTGTCTATTTCCGGGCATTGGAGTGTTTCGAGGCAGGGGATTACGATCAGGCGCTCGCGCTGTTCGATGTGGCCGACCAGAACCGGTATACGGCAAAATATACAGCGCTGACGAAGTTCTGGAGGGCCGAGACCTATGTGAAGAAAGGCGATTATGCCAAGGCGGCTCCGCTCTATGAGACCTACATGTCGCTCGCACCGAGTGGGGAGCGCGAGAAACTGCTGGCACTCTATAATTTGGGATACTGCTACTTCAACGGCAAACAGTGGGATAAGGCTCAGGACCGTTTCAATCGTTTCGTGGCCTCCTATACGTTGAAGGACAATTTGCGTTCCGATGCGTTTAACCGTTTAGGAGACATTGCTTTCGCTCAGCGCGAATACTATAAGGCGATCGAAAATTATGATAAGGCGATTGCTTTGGGGAACAACGGTGCGGATTATGCCCGCTTCCAACGGGCCATCATGTTGGGGTTAGTGGATAAGTACGACCGGAAAGTCGAGTCGTTGGTGGCGATCATCGGAGACGGCAAGAGCGAGTATGTCGACGATGCGATGTTCGAACTGGGACGAACCTACGTGCGCCACGAACGGTTCAACGATGCTGCCGCAGCGCTCAAACGGTTGGTCAACGGTTATCCCCAATCGCCCTATGTGGTCAGCGCACTGTCGGAGCTGGGGTTGATCTATCAGAATCTGGGTAAGGACGATGAGGCACTGCGCTACTACAAACAGGTGGTCGAGAAGTATCCGTCGTCGCCACAGGTTAAGGATGCGATGCTTGGAATCAAGAATATCTATGTGGATCACAACGAGGTGGACTCCTATCTGGCGTTCGCACAGAAGAGCGGATTCGAAACCGACGTGTCGGCCGTAGAGCGGGATTCGTTGTCGTTCGCAGCGGCAGACCGCGTCTATCAGAACCGCGATTATGCTCGGGCTCTGAATCTGATGGACAGCTATCTGCAAAAGTATCCACAGGGAGTCTATCGGGCCGATGCACTCTTTGCTTTGGGGGATTGTTCGCTGCATGAGGGTAACCGGGCAGGAGCTTTGGCCGCTTTCGAGGAGGTCGGAGCGATGCCGAGTAACCGCTATCAGGTGATGGCTTTGCAGAAGGCAGCCTCTATGCGTATGGAAGATAAAGAGTATGCGGCAGCAGCCGATCTCTACAAACGTTTGAGTACGACTGCACTGCAAAAGAGTACGGTGGTTGAGGCATTGAATGGTTATCTTGAAGCAATTGTGGCAACAAACGATTTGGCAGCTGCCGGAGTTGCGGCCGACGAGGTACTGGAGTCGCCTTATGCCGCGGATGATCTGGCTCGCAAAGCCCACTTTGTGAAGGGGCGTTCGTTGCAGGCTGCCGGTGATGAGGCAGGAGCACTGACCCACTATCGCGAAGTGACCGATGCGAGAACACGGGATGCGGCAGAGTCATACTACCACATCATTTCGATTCTGTATAAACAGGGAAAACTCAAGGAAGCCGAGCAGGAGGTATTTGCCTTCTCCGAACAGAATTTGCCGTATCAATATTGGATGGGCAAGGCATTCCTTGTGTTGGGCGACGTATATGTGAAACAGGGTGATGCCTTTCAGGCGAAAGCGACCTATCAGAGTATCGTGGATGGATACACGGACAAGACGGACGGTGTCGTGGACGAGGCTCTGAAAAAAATCGAGTCGTTGAAATAGGGTGTTTTACAAACAAGGAGATTAAAGCAGAAAGAAGCTATGAAAAAAACGATAATGGCCGTTTCGGCGCTACTGATTTTCGTACAAGGTTGGGCTCAGCAGGGCGATGGAGATCTGAACCGGGAGCTGGATGTGACGCGCGAGTATGAACCGACGGTGAACAGTGCGGTCAAACTGGGAATCAAACCCAATATGGTGGACACTGCATCGTTGCGCGTCGACGTAGACTATGAGATTACGCCCGATCCGATTCAGTATCGGTCGGAGGTTACGCCGATCAAACCGGTGTCGGTCAGTGTGGATGATTTGCACGAGGAGCTCCCGTTCTACATTAAGGCCGGATTGGGCGTTCCGTTTCAGAGCGTATTGGATGCGAATATCTCGTCGATCCGAAATCTGAACGGAAAGTGGGGCCTGTACGTGAACCATTACGGAAGCTGGAGCAAACGGAAGAACTATGATGGTCTAAAAACACCCGGAAGCCAGACCTTCAATACGGTCGGTGTATTCGGCGAACACCGTTTCGGCCGTTTCGGTATTGGAGGCGAGATCGGGTTCGATTACGACAAGATCAGCCGCTATGGATATAGCTCTTCGTGGGCTGAATCCGTTTACGGAGAGTCGGCAACCGATCTGTTCGATGCTTCGGCAAACGCTTTACGCCAAAACTATTCGACGGTGAGGGGAAAGATCGTCTTTGGTCACTCGTTCGAAGACCTTTCGCGGTTCAATATTCGTTTCGGTGCCGAAGGGTACTATTTCAGCGATCGTTATGATGCCAAGGAGGCGCACGTGAATGCGTTCCTCGATCTGGGTAAGCGGTTCGGAATCCACGAGATTACGTTGCATGCCGGCTATGATCTGTATCAGGGAAGCGGGTTGCTCGATGAGTATAAGAACAGCATGTTTTCGATTCGGCCCATGTACCGGGTTCGTGGAGGAACCTTCGATATTGCCTTAGGGGTTACCTATGTGGCGGTTATGGATGATTTTACGTACTCTGATAATGGAGACGGACAATCGGCCTCAGCCTTGTTCCCCTTGTTTGATTTGAAGTGGAAAATATCCAAAGGTTTTACCCCCTATTTGAAACTCGACGGCCGTCAAGACAATTACGGGTATCGCAATACGACGCTTTGGAATCCGTATGTACTGCAAGGTTTCGTAGGTCGGAATACGAGTGTAAACGATGCCCGGATCGGTATTCGTGGAAGCAGTGCTTCTTCGTTCTCGTATAATGTCTACGGCGGATTCTCCCGGTATCTGAATATGAATTATGCCCAGAACTATTATTATCAGGCGACGGATGGAACTCCGGTCTATCAGGGCAATGTCTTTGTCCTTGCACAACGCGATGTGACGATGTGGACCGTGGACGGAGAAGTTGTGGGCCGGATTTCGGGTAAATTCGGTATGGAGCTCGGCGTACAGTATAAAGGCTATCGGGTGAAAGAGGTCGATGGTGTGAGGGCGCGTCTCGGATTGCCCGCTTTGACTGCTCGATTGGCACTGAATTACAACTATCGGGACAAGTTGCTATTGAAGGCAGGGGCGGATGTCTACGGGCCACGCGATTATGAGATGTTGTTCACGTCGTACACCCACCCCAGTGAAGTGGTATACGGTCACGACAACATGCAGGTTGACGTACATCTCGGTGCCGAGTACAATTTCTCGAAAAATTTCGGAATCTTTGTCGAAGGACGGAATCTGGCCAATCAGTCGCTCTACTATTACAATCAATACAAAGCGTTGGGCATTAATTTCCTTGCCGGCGTCAAGATCCAGTTTTAAGGATTGGGCCGTGAGCTGAATAAGAGGCCAAAGAGATCCAGTTATAAAGAGAGAGGAGCGAATGATTCGCTCCTCTCTCACTTTTGTGGATATTGGTGTTTCGGTCCGGAACTATTCGATACGGTGAGCTCCTTGCGAGATGTTGACCTCGATGATCCGCGGAGCCTTACCGAACTTGTGTTGGAACTTGTCGCTGATTTCGGCTACGTAGTTGTCGTAGGCTTCGGTCTTCACCAAGTTGATGGTACATCCGCCGAATCCGCCACCCATCATGCGGGCTCCGAGAACACCGTCCGTGCGATGTCCGATTTCGGCCAGGAAGTCGAGCTCCTCGCAGCTCACCTCATACCATTTGCTCAGCCCTTCGTGCGAGCCGTTCATCTTCTGTCCGAAGGTGACGTAATCACCCTTCTCGAGGGCGGCACAAGCCTCCAGCAACCGGTTGTTTTCGTTGATGACGTAGCTGCAGCGGCGGTATACGATTGGATCCATCTCGTCCTTATAGGTGTTGAGCATATCCATCGTAACGTCACGCAGTGACTCGATGCCGCCTACGTGTTTCAGAATGACGGCAACTCCGGCTTCACACTGTGCCCGACGCACGTTGTATTCCGAAGAGGCGAGCGTATGCTTCACCTGTGTGTCGAACAGTACGACCCGGCATCCTTTCGGATCGAACGGTTCGAGCTTGTACTCCAGAGAGCGGCAGTCGAGACGGATCACCTTTCCGGCTTCACCGAACAGCGAGGCAAATTGGTCCATGATTCCGCAGCGCACGCCCACGTAGTTGTGTTCGGTCATCTGTCCGATTTTGGCCAATTGAGCCCGATCGAAACCGAGATTGAAAACCGTATTGAGCGCAAATCCCACAGCGCTTTCCAATGCAGCGGAGGAGGAGAGACCGGCTCCGAGCGGGACGTCGCCGCCGAATACCATGTCGAACGGGCGGATCAGTGCACCCCGTTTCTCCATCTCCTGAATGACTCCATAGATGTAGCAGGCCCATTGCTGAGCGGGTTTTTCGCCGTGCATATCCATCTCGATCGATTCGTTGTAGTCGATCGAATGGATGCGGCAGTTTTTCCCGTCGTTCGGTTTGATGGCAACGTAGATGGCCTTATCAATCGCTCCCGGAAGAACAAATCCCAGATTGTAGTCGGTATGTTCGCCGATCAGGTTGACCCGGCCCGGAGAAGCAAACAAGGAGGCTCCTTCGCCGTAGAGTTTTTTAAACTGTTCTTGAATTTTAGTTTTCATAGCTGTAATGAGGTTATTATAGTTTGTTTTGCTCGATAGAGTCGAGATAAATAGAGTCGGGATAGGTCACGCCGCACAGGAAAAGTCCTTGTGGCGGAGCGGAACTGCCGGCGCTGCATCGGTCCTTTTCGTCGATAATCCGGGAAAAATCGCTGACCGTTATTTTGCCGCGTCCTACGTCGACGAGTGTGCCTACGATGGCGCGTACCATATTGCGCAGGAACCGGTCCGCCGTAATCGAGAAGAGCAGCAGATCTTCGTGCTCGTGTTTCCATGCGGCATGCGATACCCGACAGAGATTGGTCTTGTTGTCGGAATGCAGCTTGCAGAAACTCGTAAAATCGCTATGGGAAAGCAATAATGCTGCGGCTTCATTCATTTTGTCTACGTCGAGCGGCCAGTTCACCTGATAGGCGGTGTCGATTCGGAACGGATCTTTCCGGAGTGAGACGCGGTATTCGTAGGATCGGGACAAGGCGTCGAAGCGGGCGTGGGCGGTCGGCTGTACAGGCCGGATGCGCCGAATGGCGATGTCGTGCGGCAGCAGGGCATTCAGATGGTAGCAGAAGTCGACCGGTCGGTCTATTTCTGTCTCCGAGTCGAAGTGGGCAACATAATACGATGCGTGTACTCCAGTGTCGGTCCGTCCGGCTCCGACTGTTTCGGTCGTGCGACGCAACAGTGTGGAGAGCCCCTTTTGGAGCGTCTGCTGGACGGAGGGGGCGTTCGGCTGGATTTGCCATCCGTTGTAGGCCTTCCCGGAGTAGGAGAGTTCGATGAAGTAGCGCACTGTCGTCGGTTTTAATGTAGGCAAAGATAACATTTTTGACGGGATGTAAAAATAAAAAGCGATCTGTTTCTATGTTGTCCGGTCGGATGTGATGGCTCGCAAAGTCACGATCTTGGTTCTGATTAAGGGGCTTCCGTGTGCGTAGGGGTTGCCGTCAGGAGTGGGCGTTTTTTTGTATTCGGGTGGGATTTTATCTAAAAAAGCGTAAATTTGCGAAAATATTGATTAGCTTATGAAAGTTGCATTGATCGGGTATGGCAAGATGGGGAAGGAGATTGAGAACATCCTGACCGGACGAGGACATACCATTCCTTTGATTATTGATATAGATAACGCATCTGATTTGGATGCAGCACATTTGGCAGGAATCGATGTCGCCATCGAATTTACAACTCCGCAGACGGCTTTTGGAAATATCATGACCTGTCTCGAGGCGGGTGTTCCGGTGGTCTGTGGAACGACCGGATGGCTCGATCGGCTCGAAGAGGTGAAAGAGACGTGTCGTTCGCGTAACGGGGCGTTTTTTTATGCGTCGAATTACAGTGTAGGAGTCAATGTCTTCTTTGAGGTGAATCGTCGTTTGGCGGAGTTGATGGAACGTTTTCCGGAGTACGACGTAACGGTCGAGGAGACACACCATACGCAGAAGAAGGATGCTCCGAGCGGTACGGCGATTACGATAGCCGAAGGAATCCTCGAAAATTTGAGCCGAAAGCAGAGGTGGGTGTGCGGTGTAACGACGGTTCCGGAAGAGCTGGAGGTGACGGCCGTGCGGCGTAGCATCGTGCCGGGAACCCATACGGTCACCTATGAGTCGGCGGCCGATCAGATCACCCTTACGCATCGTGCCAACGGACGTCGCGGTTTCGCTATGGGAGCGGTTCTCGCTGCCGAATTTCTCTGCGGCAAACAGGGTATCTATACCATGAAGGATTTGTTGGGTCTCAACTGATAAAACGATCTAAAGGGTGAATGCAGCGATGAATCGATTGAAGGAGATTTGGGCGAATCGGTGGGTCCGGTTCGGAGTCGTCACGTTTTTGTATCTGTTGTGGTTCGTCGTCTGGACAGGGAATCTGTGGCTTCTGTTGGGAGTCGTGGTGATCTACGATATCTATATCTCGAAGTGGATGTACCGCCTGTTCTGGAAAAAACACAAGGAGCGCAAACGTTCGAACAAAACCTACCGTAAAACCTCCGAGTGGATCGAGGCGATTGTCTTTGCGACGGTCGTGGCGACGCTCATCCGGATCTTTTTCTTCGAGATGTATGTCATTCCGACCCCTTCGATGGAGAAGAGCATGTTGGTGGGTGACTATCTGTGCGTGAGCAAGGTGGCCTACGGTCCCAAGATGCCCAATACGCCGCTCTCGTTCCCGTTTGTACACAATACGATGCCGTTGTCGCAAACCAAAAAGTCGTTTGTCGAGTGGATCAAGTGGCCCTATCACCGTTTGGCCGGTTTCGGAGAGGTGAAGCGCAACGATCCGGTCGTGTTCAACTTTCCCGAGGGTGACACGGTGAGCCTGTCCTATCCGGCCGACAGCTACTACAACGCGCTGCGCCAGTATCAACGGGTTTATGGTGAGCAGCGAGGACGGCAAATGTTGCTCGATGAGGGGATTGTCGTGCGCCCGGTGGATAAACGTGAGAATTATGTCAAACGGGCGGTTGCTCTGCCCGGAGATACGATATTGATCCGTCATTCCGAAGTGTGGATCAACGGCGAACCGCAGGTGGAGATCCCCGGAAAACAGTACAACTATACGGTCTATACGAACGGTACGGCCATCAACCCCGACCATTTCGAGGATATGGGAATCGCACAGGCCGACATCCATTTCGATGCAAATCAAGGCGTGTATTTCATGTTGCCGTTGACTGCGGCCAATGCCGAGCGGATCCGGGCGATGGGTAATGTGACGGCTGTGGAGAAGAGCGAAGCGGAGGGAGCCGATCCCGATATTTTCCCGCACGACACGGCGTATGCATGGAACGTCGATAATTTCGGTCCGCTGTGGATTCCGAGCAAAGGAGCGACCGTAGAGCTGACCGTAGAGAACCTGCCGCTTTACCGCCGGATCATCGAGACCTACGAGGGTCACCGGCTGGAGGTGAAAGGTGATCGGATATACATCGATGGGAAGGAGGCAAACCGTTATACGTTTGCGATGGATTACTACTTCATGATGGGGGACAACCGGCATAACTCGGCGGACTCGCGTTATTGGGGTTTTGTTCCGGAGGACCACATTGTCGGCAAACCTTCGTTCGTGTGGTTGTCACTGGATAAGGAGAAGAGTTTCCCTGCAAACATCCGGTGGAACCGCCTGTTCTCGAAGATAAGATAACCGTCGTCTGAAGATGGAGCGGACGGAAGAAGATAGCTATTTGACCCTTGCGGAGCCGGCAGAGGCGTTGTACAAGGAGAAGGGAAGCAAGTTTCTGGCTTATGCCTATCCGGTGAGCAGCGAGGAGCAGATCCGCGAATGTCTGGAGGCCCTGCGAAAACGTTACTATGATGCGACGCATCACTGTTATGCGTGGAGGCTGGGAGCGGACGGTCAGAATTATCGGGTCAATGACGACGGAGAGCCTTCGTCGACGGCGGGACGTCCGATTCTGGGCCAGCTGCTTTCGTACGGTGTGACCGATGTGTTGGTGGTTGTGGTCCGCTACTTCGGTGGGACAAAACTAGGTGTGTCGGGACTGATTGCGGCCTACAAGGAGTCGGCCGCGGCGGTGCTGTCAGCAGCACAGATTGTCGAACGGACGGTCGATGTGCGGTTTGAGGTGGAGTTCGGTTATCTTGTAATGAATGATGTGATGCGGGTGGTCAAGGAGATGCGTCCCGAAGTGCTCGAACAGCGTTTCGATAACTTGTGTACGATGCAGTTGTCGATACGTGCGGGTCGTGCGGATGCGCTTCTCGAACGGTTGCAGAAGATAGAAGGAATACATATAGAAACCAAATAGTCGATTGGATCATGGAAAAGAAAAATCTAGTTTCGGTTACCGATTTTTCGTGTGACGAGATACTTCATATTATGGAACTGGCTGCGCGGTTCGAGGCCGATCCACACCAGCAGGTTTTGGCGGGCAAGGTGATCGCTTCGCTTTTTTTCGAGCCGTCGACCCGCACGAGGCTCAGCTTCGAGAGCGCGATCAACCATCTGGGGGGCCGGGTAATCGGCTTTTCGGAGACGGCGAATACGAGTGTATCGAAGGGGGAGACCTTCCATGATACGATTATGGTGATATCCAACTATTGCGATATGATCGTCATGCGCCATTCGATCGAGGGCGCAGCGCGGTATGCGAGCGAAATTTCGAAGGTCCCGGTGGTCAATGCCGGCGACGGAGCGAATCAACATCCGAGCCAGACGCTGCTGGACCTCTACTCGATCAAGAAGACGCAGGGAACGCTCGATAATCTGCACATCGTTATGGTGGGCGACCTGAAATACGGCCGTACGGTTCACTCTCTGTTGCAGGCGCTGTCGTTCTTCAATCCGACCTTTACCTTCGTGGCGCCCGATGAGCTCAAGATGCCCGATGAGTACAAGCTGTTTTTGGATGAGAAGGGGATCCGTTACACCGAGACGCGATACATTGAGGATGCGATCCGCGATGCGGACATCGTCTACATGACCCGGGTACAGCGCGAGCGGTTTTCCGATCCGATGGAGTATGAGCGGGTGAAGAATGTGTATGTGCTGAAGAACAGCATGCTGGAGGGGACCAAGCCGAATATGCGTATCCTGCATCCGCTGCCGCGTGTGGGGGAGATCGATACGGACGTGGACAGCAATCCGAAGGCCTACTATTTCCAACAGACCGAGAACGGGATGTATACCCGTATGGCGATCATCAGCTACCTGTTGGGCGTGGTGAAATAAACGATTGAATTACGAGAAAATAAAAATAGAGGATCATGGCGCAAACAGAGGGAAGATTGGAAGTGCGGGCGATCGAAAACGGAACGGTGATCGATCATATTCCCGCGAGCAGTCTGTTCAAGATTATCCGGATATTGGGACTGGAGCAGGAGACGCACTGCATTACGTTCGGGACGAACCTCGAGAGCAAACGGATGGGGACCAAGGCGATCATCAAGATCAACGATCGTTTCTGCGAGCAGGAAGAGATCAACCGCATCGCCATAGTGGCACCGGAGGCTTCGGTGAATATCATTCGTAACTTCAAGGTGGTCGAAAAGCATACGGTTACGATTCCCGAAACGATACAGGGTTTTGTACGCTGCGCCAATCCGCGTTGCATAACCAATCACGAGCCGGTTGAAACGTCGTTCCGGGTTATCAAGGCAGGGGACGAGATCGCGTTGCGGTGTAAGTATTGCGAGAAGATCACCCATCAGGAACAGATCGAAATCCGGAAATAGATCGATTGTTTTTTGTGAGTCGTTGAATGGCCCCGTGTCGCGATGTCCGACACGGGACTCTATTTTGCGGCTCTTGTGTTGACATGGATCAGCGGATGCGCTTTGTTGGGCCCAAAGTGATCTTTATTTTGGTGGCATAGGATCGGTTGTCTTCAGAGCAATACTCCTTGTAACCGATCGGCCGGGAAACGATACTGGTTAGCTCGATGTGTTCGTCTATACGGGCCGATAAGGCTGTTGAGGCTGGGTGCGTAGGGTGACAGAAAACGAACGGCAGGGTTCCGACAAAAACGATCAGGGGAATGAAGGTCGGATGAAGTTTCATGTCATTGGCATTGTCACTTGGAAGTCAGAACGGAAAAATCGGTATCGAATTTCAGATGAAATAGCGGGTTTGTCGAGACGAAGAACTACGGCGCGAAGGGTCGTCCTGTAAAAAAAGAGTTTCCGGTCGGGAGACATATCGTTTTTCCTTCGAAAAGCGTTATCTTTACCGGTTGTTTTGATTAAGAGATGGACGCATCGAACGAAAATAAATTCATTCATGTCAAGGGTGCCCGGGTCCACAACCTCAAGAACATCGAGGTGAAGATCCCGCACAATCAGCTGGTTGTCATTACAGGGCTTTCCGGATCGGGAAAGTCGACATTGGCCTTCGATACCATATTTGCCGAAGGACAGCGCCGCTATGTCGAAAGTCTTTCGGCCTATGCGCGTCAGTTTCTCGGAAAGATCAATAAACCGGATGTCGATCTCATTACGGGAATTGCGCCGGCCATTGCGATCGAACAGAAGGTCAATACGCGGAATCCGCGTTCGACGGTGGGAACCTCGACCGAGATCTACGACTATTTGAAACTGCTGTTTGCCCGCATCGGACGTACCTATTCGCCGGTTTCGGGTCGGGAGGTACACGAGGATCAGACCGACGATGTGATCCGGTTCATCAAGTCACAGCCTGCCGGTACACGGATTTTGGTGACGATGCCGCTCCGATTGGGCGAAGGGCAGGGGCTGATCGAGAAGTTGACGCTGTTGGTCGGAGAGGGGTTTCAGCGAATCTATGTCGATGGACAGACGCTTTTTATCGAGGACGTGATCGGACAGGTCGATGCGTATGCCGGACGGAACGACCTGCGGATCGTGATCGACCGGGCCAAGGTGACCGACGATGAGGAGACGCTCCACCGGCTCGGCGATTCGGTCGAAACGGCTTTCCGACATGGAGAGGGGTACTGTGATGTGGTGGTGCAGGCGGCAGAAGGCGATCGGATCGAGGAGTTTTCCGACCGTTTTGAGCTGGACGGTATCCGCTTCGAACATCCGACGGAGCATCTGTTCAGCTTTAACAATCCGTTGGGGGCCTGCCCCCGTTGCGAAGGGTACGGGAAGGTGATCGGCATCGACGAGGATCTGGTCATCCCCGACAAGAATAAAAGTATCTATCAGGATGCGATTGCCTGCTGGCGTGGAGCGACAATGAAGTGGTGGCGCGACCAGCTGATCGAACACGCCTCGAAATTCGGTTTCCCGATACATCGCCCCTATCATGATCTTACGAAAGAGGAGAAGATCCTGCTGTGGAAAGGGAATGAATATTTTTATGGTTTGGATAGGTTCTTCAAGTTTCTGGAGAGCGAACGATATAAGATTCAGTACCGTGTGATGTTGTCCCGTTACACGGGAAAGACGATCTGTCCCGATTGCGGAGGCAGACGGTTGCGTAAGGAGGCATTCTATGTGCGTGTGGGTGGAAAGGACATCGGGGAACTGGTGGCTATGCCGGTGACCGAGTTGCAGCGCTTCTTTACCGAATTGCAGCTCACCGAGCATGAGGAGCAGACGGCGTCGCGGGTGTTGACCGAAATCCAGAACCGGATCGAATATCTGGTGGAGGTCGGTTTGGGCTATCTGACGCTCGATCGCCTGTCGTCGACACTGTCGGGCGGAGAGAGCCAGCGGATCAATCTGGCGATCTCGTTAGGAAGCAGTCTGGTCGGATCGCTCTACATTCTTGACGAGCCGAGCATCGGGTTGCATCCGAGGGATACGCATCGGTTGATCGGGGTGCTGAAGAAGTTGCGGGATTTGGGTAATACGGTCATTGTCGTCGAGCACGAGGAGGAGATCATCCGTGCGGCCGATACGGTGATCGATATCGGACCGGGAGCCGGCTATCAGGGCGGAGAGGTGATGTTTCAAGGTGGAGTGGAGGAGTTGTTGCGTGATCAACGCAGCCTGACGGCCAAATATCTGCGTCGGGAGGAGCGGATCGAGGCTCCGGCGAGTGTGCGCCGTTCGAACAGCTATATAGAGATCATCGGAGCTCGGGAAAACAACCTGAAGGGAATCGATGTCCGTTTTCCGTTGGGGGTCATGACCTGCGTGACGGGGGTCAGTGGAAGCGGCAAGTCGTCGCTCGTGCGCGATATTCTCTATCCGGCTCTGCGTCGGGAGCTCTACGAGACGGGTATGAAACCCGGTGATTTCGAACGGATCAGCGGCGATCTGAAACGACTGAAAGGGGTTGAGATCATCGATCAGAATCCGATCGGAAAGTCGTTGCGATCCAATCCGGTAACCTACCTGAAGGCCTATGACGACATCCGAAAGCTCTTTGCCGAGCAGCCTTATGCAAAACATAACGGCTTCACGCCCTCGAGCTTTTCATTTAACATGGCTGGAGGCCGGTGTGAGGAGTGTCAGGGCGAGGGGGTAATCCGTGTCGGCATGCAGTTTATGGCCGATGTGGAGTTAGTGTGCGAGAGTTGCGGCGGAAAACGGTTCAAGGATGAGATTCTCGAGGTGAAGTACCACGGCTATTCGATATACGATATTTTGGAGATGACGGTGGATGCGGCCGTTGAGCTCTTTTCGTCCCACATGGAGGAGAATCCGATCAACAAGAAGATCGTGGAGAAGTTGAGCGCTCTCCAGCGAGTGGGGCTTGGATATGTGCGGTTGGGACAGTCGTCGTCGACGCTGTCGGGCGGAGAGAGCCAGCGGGTCAAGTTGGCTTCGTTCCTGACAAAAGAGAGTGCCAGCGGGCCGATTCTCTTCATTTTTGACGAGCCGACGACCGGACTCCACTTCCACGATATCCGGAAGCTGTTGCACGCCTTCGATGCACTGATCGAACGCGGACATACGGTGGTGATCGTCGAGCACAACATGGAGGTGATCCGGTGTGCCGATTGGGTCATCGATCTGGGTCCGGAGGCGGGCGACGAGGGCGGACGTGTGGTCTTTGCCGGAACGCCGGCCGATCTGATGCGTTGCCCGGAGAGTTATACCGGAAAATTCCTATCTTTGGCCGAAAATTTACAGACGTCGTCGCAGAACCGATAAATCGTACGTAATGGAATTTACCTGTTATACCTTGCCGAACGGCATCCGGTGTATCCACCGGCAGGTGCGGTCGGCCGTAACGAATTGTGCGTTGACCGTAAATACCGGAAGCCGCGACGAAATGGCTTCGGAACAGGGATTGGCCCATCTGCTGGAGCATGCCTTTTTCAAGGGGACGACCCATCGGCGTGCCTACCACATCAATTGCCGGCTCGAAAATCTGGGCGGCGAACTGAATGCCTATACCACGAAGGAGGAGACGGTGATCCATGCGACGACCCTGCGGGCCGATTTTGCCAAGGCTGCCGAGCTGATTTCGGACATTGTGTTCTGCTCCGTTTTTCCTGAACACGAACTGGAAAAGGAGAAGGAGGTGATTGTCGACGAGATCAACTCCTATAAGGACTCGCCGGTGGATCGCATCTTTGACGATTTCGAGGATTTGTTGTTTGCCGGATCGTCGCTGGGACACAATATCTTGGGCCGGAAGGCCGACCTGATGAAGTACCGGCGCGAGGATCTGCTCGCTTTCGTAAAGCGGACCTACAACACGGATCAGATGGTCTTTTCGGTGATCGGAAATCTTTCGTTCCGGCGGTTTACCGAGGTGTGTGACCGTTTCTTCGGGGGGATTCCGGCCTCCGTGCGCAATTTCGGGCGGGATGCGGTTGCCGAATACAAACCGTTCGAGAAGACAATAAACCGCAAATGCTATCAGACACATTGCATTATCGGCGGACGGGCCTACAACCTGAATGACGATCGACGACTCGGGCTCTCGTTGTTGACCAATCTGCTGGGAGGTCCCTCGGCCAATTCGCTGCTTAATCTGGCTGTACGTGAACGCAGCGGACTCTCCTATAATATCGAGGCGGGGTACACACCGTTCAGCAATACGGGGTTGGCGACGATCTATTTCGGGACGGAAAAGGAGAAGACGGAGGAGTGTATCGAGCTGGTCGATCGGGTACTGAACGATATTCGTTCCGGCCGGTTGAGCGACCGGCGGTTGAGTATTGCCAAAAAGCAGTATGTCGGGCAGATTGCCATTGCCATGGAGCACAACGAGAACTATATGTTGAGTGCGGCACGCAGCTATCTGGTCTACAATCAGATGGATCCGGCCGATGTGATTTGTCGCAAGATTCAGGAACTGACCCGCGACGAGCTGGTGGCGATTGCCAACGAAGTCTACGGCAAGGAAAACCTTTCGACGTTGATATACCGATAGAGAAGAGATGGATGCACTGGAACGATATATCGAAGAGCATGTGACGGCAGAGGATCCGTTGCTGACTGAGCTGGATCGCGAGACCCATTTGCGGGTCGTGCAGTCGCGCATGATCTCCGGACACGTACAGGGACGTCTGCTCGAGATGCTGGTCCGGATGCTTCGCCCGCAACGTATTCTGGAGATCGGGACCTTTACCGGATATTCGGCTATCTGTATGGCCCGGGGATTGAGTGATGGCGGAGAGTTGCACACGATTGAGGTCAATGATGAGCTGGAGGAGTTTGCCGCAGGGTATTTCGTCCGCAGCGGGTTGTCGGACCGGATTACGCAGCACATCGGTTCGGCGTTAGACATTGTGCCTTCATTGGGATGTTTCGATCTGATCTTTATCGACGGCGACAAACGGGAGTATCCGCAATATTACGATATGGTGATGACCCATTCGGTGCACAGCGGGACATTCCTGCTGGCCGATAATATTTTGTGGTATGGCAAGGTGACCGAAAACGTGCCGCAAAGCGACCGGCATACCCGGGCGATCCGCGAATTTAACGATCGGGTAGTGGAAGACGATCGGGTCGAAAACGTCATCCTGCCGATCCGCGATGGTCTTAACCTGATCCGGGTGAAATAAATTTTCTGAAAATCGGATTTTTCAATCTCATCATTTATCGCTATTTTTGTCTCGATATCAAGATGTTTGAATCGGAATGAAAATAGTCTGTTTTTTGCCTTATGGCAATGAAAAATTGGCACATAATAATGCCGAAAATCTGAAGACCGATCCGCATGTGGAGCGGGTCTATTTTATCCTCGACGAGAGTCAGCGAGACGAAAAGGTACCCGAAGGGTGCGGTACGATACAAGGTGGTGCGATCGCCTCGACACGGGTGATCCGTGAAATCGCCCGACATGCAACGGGCGATTTCGCTTTGTTGTACACCTCTTGTTCGGAGTTGCACCTCGGAGCCTATGCCCTCGAACGGCTGCTCTCCATTGCGCAGGACTCGTCGGCCGGAATGCTCTATGCCGACCGCTATGAGATAAAGGGAGAGACAACTCATAATGTGCCTGCAATCGACTGTCAGTTTGGTAGTTTGCGGGATGATTTCGACTTCGGTCCGCTGCTGTTGTACCGCAGCGATCTGTTGCGCGAGGCAGCGGAGCGGATGGACCGCGATTTCTCGTATGCCGGGCTTTACGACCTTCGTCTGAAGGTGTCGCAGCGGGCATCGTTCGTGCGGGTTAATGAGTATTTGTATACAGTGGTTCTGCCCCAAGCTGGAAGCGGTGAGCAATCCCTCTTTAGTTATGTCGATCCCAAGAACCGGAACGTACAGATCGAGATGGAGCAGGCATGCACCGATCATCTGAAATGTATCGGCGGCTATCTGGAACCCGATTTCAAGGAGCCCGATTTCGATAGTGAAAAATTCGAGTATGAGGCTTCGGTGATCATTCCGGTCCGGAATCGGGTGAAGACGATTGCCGACGCCATTCGGTCGGTTTTGTCTCAGCAGGCCGATTTCAAGTTCAATCTGATCGTCATCGACAACCATTCGACCGATGGGACCACGGCGGAGATCGATCGTTTTGCAGCGGACGAGCGGTTGATCCATATTGTTCCGCAGCGGACCGATCTGGGAATCGGCGGTTGCTGGACGGAGGGTGTGATGCATCCGAAATGCGGCCGTTTTGCCGTGCAACTCGACAGCGACGATGTCTATGCCGATGAGCACACCTTGCGGAAAATCGTCGAGGCGTTTTATGTCCAACGGTGTGCCATGGTAGTGGGCAGTTACCGGCTGACCGATTTCCATATGCATGAAATTCCGCCCGGAGTGATCGACCACCGCGAATGGACGCCCGACAACGGGCGCAACAATGCGCTTCGAATCAATGGACTCGGTGCTCCGCGTGCTTTTTATACGCCGTTGTTGCGGCAGTTCAAGGTGCCGAATACGAGTTACGGAGAGGACTATGCGTTGGGCCTCCGCTTTTCGCGGGAGTATCGGATCGGACGTATCTACGACGTGCTCTACCTGTGTCGGCGCTGGGAGGACAATTCGGACGCCTCGCTCGATGTCGAACGAAGCAACCGCAACAACCTCTACAAGGATCGGTTACGGACGTGGGAACTGCAGGCTCGTATTGCCTATAATCAGACGAAAAGAGGGTAGAACGGATTTTGTGAAAAGAGCTGAAGATTATGGGAAGAGAGGATAGCGTGCAGTTGTCGTCGGCCGATTTGGAACGTTTTTTCGAGAAACAGTTGTCGGAGTGGCAGCTTGCACACGATAATTTCGAGGCATTGCGTCAGGTCGAGACCCGGAGTTTCGACGCGGCTGATTTTCAGGTACGGGTTCAGTTCAATCCTACGCGGATCCGTTCTACGGCTGCTCGGGTCGATGCGGCGTCGCTCGGGAAACGACCCTGTTTCCTGTGTCCCGAGAATCGGCCGGAGGCTCAACGGGCCTTGGATTTCGGTCCCGATTACCGGATTTTGGTCAATCCCTATCCGATATTTCGGGAACACTTTACGGTACCTTCCACCGTGCATCGGGATCAGGCAATTTACGGACGTTTTGCCGATATGCTCGAGTTGGCCCGTTGCTTCGAGAGTCAGACGGTGTTCTACAACGGGCCAAAGTGCGGGGCCTCGGCTCCGGACCATGCCCATTTCCAAATGGTTTTGCGGAGGGCCATGCCGATCGAACAGGAGGTGTCGACACATATCAGTGAAGCGGTATATCAACGGGAGGACGTACAGGTCTACCTGTTGCGGAACTATTGGCGCGGGGGAGTGTTGATCCGGGCCCGGAGTGCGGCATCGGCCGATTCGTTTTTCCGGATACTGTATGCTGAGATGGCCTCGAGTGCAGGTTCGGAGGAGCCGATGATGAATCTCCTGTGCTGGTACGAGCAGGGTAAATGGAGCATTTGTGTGATTCTTAGAAGAAAGCACCGACCCGACTGTTTCTTCTCGGAGGGGGCGGATCATCTGTTGGTCAGTCCTGCCTCAGTCGATCTGGGCGGCGTGATTATTGTGCCGCAAAGAGATGATTTCGAACGGATTACCCTTGATCGCATCCGGGAAATATACGAGGAGGTGTGCTGGACGGATGATGCCGTCGAAGAGTTGGTTAAACGAATAAAGTAAAGGGGGATAGAGCAGATGTCGGAACAACCGCAAATTACAATCGGAATTTTGCATGCAGAACGGATCGCTTTCGTTCTGCAAGGCGGGTATCGCGACAACGAAGGTCGGAACGTAGAAGGCGAGCAGTCTGTTCGCTATGTACAGAACGGAATCGAATGGAACGGAGCCGTCTACGAACGGTTGTGTTTTACTCCGAGCGACAAGTCGTCGAAATTCCTGCTGCGCGACGTGGTGATCGGCATCGGCTTTCATTGGCAGCGTACGGAGGACCAGACCTTTCGAGGCGGATTGGAGTTTATTGTTGAGGACGGGATGCTGACGGCGGTGAATCGGATCGGAGTGGAGTCCTATCTGTTCAGCGTGATTGCCTCGGAGATGAGCGCTTCTGCCTCGCCGGCTCTGTTGCGGGCCCATGCGGTGATTTCTCGTAGCTGGGTGTTGGCGCAGATAGCCCAAAGAGACACCCCATCCCGGACAAAAAGCTGTCGGAATGAGTCGCAAAAAAAAGATCCGTACAGCCGGATCCGTTGGTACGATCGTGAAGAGCATACGTTGTACGACGTGTGTGCCGATGATCACTGTCAACGTTATCAAGGTATTACCCGTACGTACGGGCATGAACACGCTGTACGGGAAGCGATCGAAGCGACATGGGGCGAGGTGCTGACCTATGACGGCACGATCTGCGATGCCCGGTTTTCGAAGTGTTGCGGAGGGGTGAGTGAGGCCTTTGAGAGTTGTTGGGAAGAGGTGCCGCGTCCCTATCTGATTCCGGTTCGGGACAGCGGAGAGACGAGGGAGTTACCCGATTTGACCGATGAGGCTGCAGCCGAACGGTGGATTACTACCTATCCCGAAAGCTATTGCGAAACCCAAGATCCCACGGTGTTGGGTCAGGTGTTGAACGGATACGATCGCGAGACGTCGGATTTCTATCGCTGGCAGGTGAGCTATACGGCTGAAGAGCTTTCGGAACTGGTAGCCCGGCGTTCGGGAATCGATTTCGGAACGATTCTCAATCTGATTCCTGTCGAACGGGGGGCATCGGGACGTCTGATCCGGCTGAAGATTGTCGGAACAAAGCGGGCGATGGTTATCGGCAAGGAGTTGGAAATTCGCAGGATTCTTTCCGAAACCCATCTGTACAGTTCGGCTTTTGTCGTACGTCGCGAGGGGAATCGCTTCATCCTGCTGGGTGCCGGATGGGGACATGGAGTAGGTCTTTGTCAGATCGGTGCAGCCGTGATGGGAGCGAAAGGGATTCCGTACGACCGGATATTGCTCCATTACTATACGGGAGCCCGGATCGAAAAGTTGTACGAAAGAGAGTAAAAAGAGTTTTATGTTGCCTTCGGGCAGCAGAGAATATAGGATTGAATAATAGAAGATGATGAAGAAACAGATGCGTTCGCCGTGGGCATGGATTCCGACGCTCTATCTGGCGGAGGGACTACCCTATGTGGCGGTAATGACCCTGTCGGTCATTTTGTACAAGCGGTTGGGGATCTCCAACACCGATATTGCACTCTATACCAGTTGGCTCTATCTGCCGTGGGTTGTTAAACCGTTTTGGAGCCCGTTCGTCGATCTGCTGAAAACCAAGCGCTGGTGGATCGTCTCGATGCAGTTGTTGCTGGGGGCCGGTTTTGCGGGAATAGCCTTTACCATACCCGTGTCGTTTTTCTTTCAGGCAACGCTGGCTTTCTTCTGGCTGATGGCCTTCAGCTCGGCGACGCATGATATTGCGGCGGACGGTTTCTATATGTTGGCGCTCGATCACAACCAACAGGCGCTTTATGTCGGAATCCGCAGTACGTTCTATCGTGTGGCGACGATTCTGGGGCAGGGACTTTTGATCATATTGGCCGGATGGCTCGAGAGTGCTACGGGTCCAGATCCGGTCAAAATCGATGTCGAAGTATCGCCCCAATACACTTGCGGAACGTTTGCGTTACCGAAGGTTGCAACAGCACCTGCGGAATCGTCTGCTGCGCTGAGTTTCGTTGTTTCGCAGCCCACCGTGACCCTCGGAACAGCCGGAGTGTCGGCTGACAGCGTTCGCAACTGGGTCGGTCGGGTTGAGGATTGGAACCGTTCGCACGGTTTTTTGGTCGAGGAGGAAGCCGGAGCTCAAGGCGTATCGAAAACAGAAACGAGTTGGTGGACGAGACGGGTTTCCCGTCCGTTGGGCGAATGGCTTCGAACCCATTTCGGGGAGCGACGGGATGTGGAGGTGACAACCGATCGGGCAGGAGATATAGGGATTGCGGCGGTATCGCTTTCGCGTGAACCCGATCCGGACGAGGAGGTCGTACTGAACATGACGATGAATCGTGGCGACCGTAGCGTATCGCTGATTCATGGCGATCGGTTGCGGTTCGACCGTACGAACTGGAACCAACCGGCCTATCTTGTTTTTCAGGCCGATGCCAAGTTGAACCAGCCGTCGCATGCCGAATACAAAGGGCTCTCGGGAAATATTCCTTTTGCATGGTCGATCACCTTTTTCGTATTGGCGGGATTGTTCGTGTTGTTTGGAATCTATCACCGTTTCGTCTTGCCTCGACCGGCGACGGATCACGGTCGTTCAGACCTGAAGCCGAAGGATATTTTGCGGGAATTCTCGGCAACGTTCGTCTCCTTCTTCAAAAAGCCGCAGGCCGCTGCCGCCATATTCTTTATGCTGACCTTCCGTTTCTCCGAGGCCCAGCTGTTGAAGTTGATCAACCCATTCTTGCTTGATTCCAAAGAGCTCGGAGGTTTGGGTCTGACCACTGGAGAGGTCGGCATGGTCTATGGAACGGTCGGGATCATCGGTTTGACGATCGGCGGTATTATCGGAGGCGTTGCGGCGGCCCGGGGAGGATTGCGCAAGTGGATATGGCCGATGACCCTCAGTATGTTGCTGACCTGTCTGACGTTTGTCTATCTGAGCTTTTCGCAGACGGATAATCTGTTCGTTATCAATACGTGTGTGTTCGTTGAACAGTTCGGGTACGGGTTCGGTTTTACGGCCTATATGCTCTATCTGATGTATTATGCCGACGGAGAACAGAAGACGGCACATTATGCCATCTGCACCGGCTTTATGGCGTTGGGAATGATGTTGCCCGGTATGTTTGCCGGATGGATGCAGGAGATGTTGGGCTACAATCACTTCTTTATCTGGGTGATGCTGTGCAGTATCATTCCGATCGTGGCGGTCTCCCTGCTCAAGATCGATCCGAATTACGGGAAAAAAGAGTCGAAATAGTTAGCTGTTATAATTTGCTTTTATGAAGAGAATATTGTTAGTCGCTTTTGCGTGTGTGGTTGCACTCGGGGTTTCGGCCCGGACGATAACCATCAAGACCGGAATCGAGGTGTTGAAAGAGCAAAACTTCAAACTGCTCGAAGGGAAACGGGTGGGGTTGATTACCAATCCGACCGGAGTGGACAATCGGTTGAGATCGACCATAGACATTCTGGCCGAAGCGCCGAACGTGGATCTGGTTGCACTGTTCGGTCCGGAGCACGGTGTGCGTGGCGATGCCCATGCCGGTGCTTACGTCGATAATCAGGTCGACCCGGCAACCGGGTTACCGGTCTATTCGTTGCACGGAAAGACCCGGAAACCGACTCCCGAAATGTTGAGCGGAATCGATGTGTTGGTTTACGATATTCAGGATATAGGTTGTCGGTCGTTTACCTACATCAGTACGATGGGATTGGCAATGGAGGCTGCGGCTGAAAACGACGTCGAATTTGTCGTGTTGGACCGTCCCGATCCGCTGGGCGGAAACAAGATCGAAGGCCCCATTGTCGAGGAGGGCTTTTTCAGCTTTGTGAGCCAGTATCCGATTCCCTATTTGTATGGATTGACGTGCGGGGAGCTGGCCATGCTGTTGAACGGCGAGGGAATGCTCGAACGACGTTGCAATCTGCATGTGGTTGCTATGGAGGGGTGGAAACGGGGTATGACCTATGAAGAGACCGGACTGGAGTGGATTCCGTCGTCGCCCCACATTCCCGAAGCAAAAAGTACGTTTTTTTATCCGGCCTCCGGAATTTTAGGTGAGTTGGGGTATCTGTCGATCGGAGTGGGGTATACGATCCCGTTCCAGATGTTTGCGGCCGAGTGGATCGATGCCGACCGGTTTGCAGAGGCACTGAACGGATTGTCGCTGCCCGGGGTGATCTTCCGGCCCATTCATGCCCGTCCGTTCTATTCGATCGGGCAAGGAAAAACGCTGCACGGGGTCCAACTACACGTACTGGATCCGGCAGCGGCAGCTCTTTCCGAAGTGCAGTTTTATGTGATGCAGGTGATCGCGGAACTCTACCCCGACCGGGCGGTGTTCGCCCATGCCGATTCGGGCCGGTTCCGCATGCTCGATCAGGTGGCCGGCAGCGATTATGTGCGGAAAAAATTCTCGGAGCGCAACCGTTTCGAGGATATCCAGTCCTATTGGCGCAAAGATGCCGCCCGATTCCGTACTGTCGCCGAAAAATATTATCTTTACAAGTAAGCGAGAGAAAAATAGAGGATTATGAAAAAGTGGACAGTGGCGTGCCTGTTGGTATTGGGCGTTTTTTCGGGGCGCTCTTTGTCGGCTTCCGATGGGACGGACAGTTGGGTGCGGATCAATCAAGTCGGGTATTTGCCCCAAAGTATCAAGGTCGCCGTTTTCCTGTCGGAACAGGAGTGCCGGGAAACTGAATTTTCCGTGTGTGACGCATCTGACGGACAGGTCGTTCTGACCGGTCAGGGCCGTCCGGCCAATGGAGATCGGTGGGGGATGAAGTGCGCGATGCGGCTCGACTTCTCGGAACTTTGTCGGGAAGGGACCTATTATGTGACTTGTGGAGCGGCCCAGTCTCCCTGTTTCCGGGTTGCTTCGACGGTATATGACGGGGCCACCGATTTTCTGTTGCACTACATGCGCCAGCAGCGTTGCGGATACAACCCGTATCTCGATACGGTGTGTCACCAACACGATGGATATATTGTGGACCACCCGACGCGTAGCGGAGAACGGATCGACGTCCGGGGCGGCTGGCACGATGCGTCGGACTATCTGCAGTATCTAACCACGTCGGCCAATGCCACCTATCAGATGCTGTTCGCGTGGCGGATGAATCCCGATACGACGGTGTTCAAGGACCGGTATGATGCTTCGGGACGTCCCGGTGCGAACGGTGTTCCCGATGTGCTGGATGAGGCGCGTTGGGGGTTGGAGTGGCTGATGCGGATGAATCCCGATTCGGCCGTGATGTTCAACCAGATCGCGGACGATCGCGATCATGCCGGTATGCGTATTCCCAGTCAGGATCGGGTCGATTACGGTTGGGGTGCCGGTACAGGGCGTCCGGTGTATTACATTACGGGCCGGCCGCAGGGACCGAAACATAAGAACCGGACGAGTGGCGTCGCCTCTTCGGCTGCGAAGTTCGCTTCGGCTTTTGCATTGGGCGCAGAGGTGTTCCGCGGAATCTCACCCGACTGGGCCGATTCCCTTCGGGCGAAAGTATCGTCGGCTTATGCCTATGCCGAGGCTCTGCCGGGTAATACGCAGACGGTTTGTGTCGTGTCGCCTTACTTTTATGAGGAAGACAACTATGTCGATGATATCGAGTTGGCGGCTGCGACCCGATATGCGTTGTCGGGCGATGCCGAATGGTTGAAGAGGGCCGACTACTGGGGCCAGCTGGAGGAGGTCACCCCATGGATGGAACTCGGACGTGCCCGTCACTATCAGTTTTACCCGTTTGTGAATCTTGGACATTACTATTTAGCTGCATCGGATGACGAGGCGATGCGCGAAAAGTACCGGACATTCATGCGGCGCGGATTGGAACAAATCTGTCGCCGTGCAGCCGAACAGGATGATCCTTTCCTGAATGGAATTCCTTTTATCTGGTGTTCGAACAACCTGGTGGCTGCAGCCTTGACACAAGCCCGTTTGTATCATCAGGTTTCGGGCGATACGACTTTTTTGGAGATGGAGGCTGCGTTGCGCGACTGGTTGTTCGGCTGTAACCCCTGGGGAACATCGATGATCTGCGGTTATCCCGAAGGTGGGGACTATCCGACTCAGGCGCATTCGGCTTATGTGCGTTATTTGAACGATATACCGCGCGGAGGGCTTGTCGATGGACCGATCTATCGGCAGACATACGAGAGCCTGATCGGTATTCACTTGACCAAAGAGGACGAATATGCGCCGTTTCAACATGGGGAAGCGGTTTATCACGACGATCAGGGCGACTACTCTTCGAATGAACCGACGATGGACGGAACAGCCAGTTTGTGTTTCTATCTGTCGAGTATGGAACGGGCCGGCAAACTTTTTGCGGGCAGCGAGACGGATCAGAAGGATGCTACCGGAGCTACGATCCGCAGACGAACGGATCGCAAGGTGATCTATCTGATCTTTTCGGCCGATGAACGTTTTGAAGGGGCTTCGCATATTCTTCGGACACTCGACAAACAGCGGATCAAAGGTTCGTTCTTTTTGACGGGAAATTGTCTGAGAAACCGGGCTTTCGAGGAGGTTATTCATCGGATTGTTCGTGAGGGTCACTATTTGGGCGGCCATTCCGACAGGCATCTGCTCTATGCGACATGGGGCGATCGGAAGCCGTTGGTCGAAGCCGACAGCCTGATTGCAGACCTGAAAGCCAACAGGAAAGAGCTCGGACGTTTCGGTGTGGATCCGATGGAGGCGAACGTTTTTTTGCCGCCATACGAGCACTGTACGGCTGATAATGTGCGTTGGATCGCTTCGCAGGGTTTGCAGACGATCAACCTGACACCGGGAATCGGTACGGCAGCCGATTATACGACGCCCGATATGGAGAATTACCGGAGTTCGAAAGAGTTGATCGAAAGGCTGTTTACGTATGAAGCGGAACATGGGCTGAACGGTTGCATCCTGTTGATCCATCCCGGAACGGAGGATGCGCGACGGGATAAACTCTATCTGCACCTCGATCGTATTGTTTCACAGTTGAAAAAGAAAGGGTATTCGTTCGAACGGTTTTAATGAGGGAACGTGATAGTATTATATATGTAAATCAAAGATGAAAAAAAAGAGACTTTGTTATTTGATCTTTTGTACGCTTGTCGGGATGGCTTGTTTCAGTTGTGGAGGAAAGGATGCCGCACAAGATACCGGTGGAGAGTGTCAGAAAACGATTCGGGACGAAAATAAGAGTGAAAATATGACGAAGGAAGATTTTATGCGCGAGGCGATAGCGCTCTCGTGTTCGAGTGTGGAGCATGGCGGGGGACCGTTCGGTGCGGTTATCGTGCGGGATGGGAAGATCATTGCACGGGGATCCAATTCGGTGACGTTGCTGAACGATCCGACGGCCCATGCCGAGGTAAGTGCCATACGTGCCGCCTGCTCTTCCGAAAAGAGTTTCAAATTGGAGGGGTGTGAGTTGTACACCTCGTGCGAACCTTGTCCGATGTGCCTTGCAGCGGCCTATTGGGCGGGAATATCCAAAATTTACTACGGAAACAACCGGACCGATGCCGCTGAGATCGGGTTTGACGATTCGTTTATATACGACCAGATCGATGTGGCGCCCGAGAAACGGACGGTGCCGAGTGAACCGATGTTGAGGGACGAGGCACTGCGGGCTTTCCGGATGTGGAGCGAGAAGGAGGATAAGGTCGAATATTGATGAACGGCTAAAGCAATCCGGCTTCGTAGAGCATAATCAGGTCTTCGATGTACTGATCTTCACCGAATTCGTCGTAGGTGTCTTTGAGGTTGGCTCCGAAAATTTTAGCGATCCCTTGCCAGAAGAAGGCTCGGAATCCACCCCGAAGCTGTTTGACCAGATCGTATGAGGTGTGTTCGGTTTCGCGGTCGATCAGCTTGATCAGCAGCTTGCCCTGCGAGAGGGTCATGTTTTTAAGGACAGGGGTGTATTGTCTTTTCAGTGCCCGCTCCATGCCCTTTACGAACTCCTGTTTCTCTTTTTCGGTAGGCAGTTCGGCCATGCGGCGCTCCATGGCCTTGAGCGTGGCGTTGGCCTCCTGTGCGATCGGGTAGACGATTTTCAGGTTATAGATCAGTCGCGAGTACATCTTCCGGGTGGCGTTGGCCTTTGCTTTGGTCTTCCCTCCGAAAACGAATACGGGCTTCATCTGAATCAGAATAGCCGTGTCGTTTTGTCGTACGACTCTCCGGGCAATACCGTATTCTATTCGGGTCTGTGTGGCACCCGACAGAGGTAACAGAATGAGAATAAACCGCAACAAGAAGCGAATGCTCATAACCGGTATCGAATTAAATCACTATCTTTGCAAAATTAAAAATAAAACGGCGATTTATACCGGAAAAGTATGGAATGCCGTTTGAATGGAAGAGTTGTTGTTGATTAAAGATAGATAAAAATTATGGGAAACAAGCAACGGATCGGAAATGACATCTATTGGAAGAGTGTCAACGATCGTCGGAAAAATCTGTTCGAAAATATGTGGCCGCTTCCTTATGGCGTATCGTATAATTCGTATCTGATTCGCGATGAGAAGTGTGCGTTGATGGATACGGTCGAATCGGGTTCCGACGGCTTTTATATGGATTGGATCAAGGAGGTGCTGGACGGTCGCCAGCTCGATTATCTGGTCGTACACCACATGGAGTTGGATCACTCGAGCGAAATCGGTGAGCTGATCCGTCAGTTCCCGGATGTGAAGATTGTCGGAAACGCCAAGACCTTCAAGGTGCTGAGCGCCTACTTCGGATGCAGCGACAATTTCGTCGAAGTGAAGGATGGCGATACGCTCGATTTGGGACACCACAAGTTGAAATTTGTTTTCACCCCGTGGGTGCATTGGCCCGAAACGATGGTTTCCTATGATATGACCGACGGAGTGCTCTTCTCGGGCGATGCGTTCGGTATGTTCGGGGCACTCGACGGAGGCCACTACGACGATCAGGTCGACTTTGCGATGTACGAGGAGGAGATGCGTCGGTACTATTCGAATATCGTCGGGAAATACAGCTCGATGGTGCAGAAAGCTCTGGCCCGTCTGTCGACGATTGAGGTGCGGACGATCTGCCCGCTGCACGGTTTAGTGTGGCGAAGCGATCCGTCGCGGGTGATCGGACTGTACGACCGGTGGAGCCGCTATGAGGCCGAGGCGGGTGCCGTCGTGATCTATGCGTCGATGTATGGCAATACGGCTCGGATGGCCGATTACATTGCTACGGGATTGGCCGATAACGGAGTGAAATCAATCCGGGTGCACGATGCTTCCAAAACCCATATCTCCTATCTGATCAACGATATCTGGCGGTACCGGGGTGTCGTCTTGGGTAGTTGTGCCTATAATCTTCAGATGTTTCCGCTGATGGAGAACCTGACACGCGAATTGTTGCACATGGGGGTTAAAAACAAGTTGCTCGGCCTGTTCGGCACCTTCAGTTGGAATGGCGGTGGCGTGAAAAATCTGAAGGTCTTCGCCGAAGAGATCGGCTGGGAACAGGTGGCTCCGGCCGTGGAGATTCAGGGACGTACCGCTGCGGATAAGTTGGTGGCATGCGATGCGCTGGCCGAGGCGATGGCCGGACGTCTGCTCGGCAAGGAGATTTGCGGTGAGAAATAAGCCCCGGATTGTTAAAAATATTGAAAAATAATTGTATTTTTGGGTCGTATAAATTTGAAAGACGGTCCTTGCGACCCGAAAACTGAGAACTTAAACTTTAAAAGAAACGAACAATGGATGCAATTGCAATTTTGACAGGAGGCGGCCCTGCTCCCGGAATGAACACGGTAGTGGGTAGCGTGGCTAAAACTTTTTTGAAACACGGATATCGGGTGCTCGGTTTGCACTGCGGATACTCTGCGCTGTTTACGAAAACGCCGCGTATTACGGAGATCGATTTCCTGTTGGCAGATGATATTTTCAATCGTGGCGGATCGTTCCTGACGATGAGCCGCTTCAAACCTTCGGACAAAAACTTCGAAGAGGATTTCAATCTGGAACTGTTTACGAAGAATAATATCAAATTGTTGGTGACTGTCGGCGGTGACGATACGGCCTCTACGGCTAACCGGATTGCCAAATTCTTGGCAGCTAAACACTATCCGATCGCCAACATCCACGTTCCCAAGACGATCGATAACGACCTTCCGCTTCCTGCCGGATCGCCTACCTTTGGCTATCAGTCGGCTAAGGATATGGGTTCGATTATCGGACGTACCGTATATACGGATGCACGCACCAGCGGAAACTGGTTTGTCGTAGCAGCGATGGGACGTTCGGCCGGACACTTGGCTTTCGGTATCGGAACGGCTTGCCACTATCCGATGATCGTTATTCCCGAGATGTTCAACAAGACCGAAATTACCGTTGAGAAGATCGTAAACCTCGTGGTTTCTTCGATTATCAAACGGAAGATCATGGGTATCGATTATGGTGTAGCCATGATTTCGGAGGGAGTGTTCCACTCGTTGAGCGACGAGGAGATCAAGAAATCGGGTATTCATTTCTCGTATGACGATCACGGACATCCGGAATTGGGTAAGGTTTCCAAAGCTCATATCTTCAATGAAATGCTCGAGAAGAAGTTGTCTGAGCTGAAGATCAAGGTTAAGTCACGTCCGGTAGAGATCGGTTACGAGGTACGTTGCCAGACTCCGGTGGCTTACGATTTGGTTTACTGCTCGTTGCTTGGTATGGGAACCTACAAGCTGTTCAGCGAGGGAAAAACCGGATGTATGGTCTATGCCAACCCGGCAGGCGAGATCTCTCCTCTGTATCTGAAAGATCTTCAGGATCCCGAAACCGGTAAGATTCCGCCACGTTTGGTCGACATCAATTCGGACAAATTCACGATGGTCATCAAAAACATCCTGAACTATCTGACTCCGGAAGATTACGAGGCTGCTAAGAAATACATAGCCAATCCCGAGGCCTACGATTTCTACAAAATCTTGGAGTGGGACAAATAGTCCGGTCTAAGGGATAACAACAAGAAGAGGAGCATTTTCATGCTCCTCTTTTATTTTTGTGACTTGAGTTTTGATCTTTTATCGGATGTTGGGGTTAGTCTGTATCTTCCATCTCCTCCATTTCGGCTTCCATGATTTCGTCGTTCTCCTTGATTGCGTCCTCGTCGTCGAAGAAGTCTTTGTCGTCATCGTCGATTTCACGATCATCCACCTTGACGTCCACTTTGATCAGGTATGAGGTGTCTTCGGTTTCTAAAACAATCGCATAGAAAAAGTCTCCGGGCCCTTTGTCGATGCGAATCATGCTGTCGGTGTATCCGTTTGGATACTTCTTCTTCACCTCCTCACGAAGTTCTGCGCTCAGATTTTTATAACTGACCACCACCCGTTTTTTCTGTTTCTTGTTTGCTGAGTTAGTCATTGCTTCCCCCAAAATTTTTCTGCAAGTATAAATAAAATTTAGCGATCCAACCAGAAGAAGTCACGAAAACGAAATTATTTTCCCTGAGCTTCGATCCGTGTCCGGTCTCTGTTCGGAATCTTGAGTTTCTTTTGTTAGCTTTGTCTCTGTTTAGAACGGCACAAATTTAATATCTTTACAGAAAAACGAACAAATTATGCGTGATAAAATCGAACGTCTCCGCAAAATAATTCACTACCATAATTACAGGTATTACGTGTTGAATGACCCTCAGATCAGTGATTATGAATTTGATGTACTGATGCGCGAGCTGCAGGAGTTGGAGCGGGCCCATCCCGAGTTTGACGACCCCAATTCGCCTACGCACCGCGTGGGAAGCGATGTGACGAATGATTTCCGTACGGTTGAGCATCGTTATCCCATGTTGTCGCTATCGAATACCTACTCGATGGAAGAGGTTCGCGAGTTTGACAATCGGGTACGCAAGGAGATCGGCGAGACGGAGTATGTGTGCGAGTTGAAGTTCGATGGAACGGCTATCAGCCTGACCTATGAGAACGGACGGTTGCTTCGTGGGGTAACGCGGGGCGACGGAACGCGGGGCGACGATGTCACGGCCAATGTGCGGACGATCCGCAGTGTGCCGTTGCAGTTGAACGGAACGGATTACCCCTCCTTTTTCGAGATACGGGGTGAGGTGTTGATGCCTTATGAGTCGTTCGAACGGTTGAACCGTGAGCGGGAAGATATCGGGGAGGCTCCATTTGCCAATCCACGTAATGCTGCGGCCGGATCGCTCAAGCAACAGAATTCGGCGGAGACTGCCCGTCGCGAGTTGGACTGCACGCTCTATTCGTTGGTCGGCGAGGGCCTTTCGTTCGAAACGCACTACGAAAGTTTGCAGGCTGCGCGGGAGTGGGGGTTCAAGATCTCTGATCAGATTGCACTCTGTCGTTCGATGGAGGAGATCGACGCCTATATCCGTCATTGGGATCAGGCACGGCACGATTTGCCGTTTGCGACCGATGGGGTGGTGATCAAGGTGAATCGTTTTGCCGATCAAAAACGGTTGGGCTATACGGCGAAGGCGCCGCGTTGGGCTGTTGCCTATAAGTTTAAGGCCGAACAGGCCCGTACGCGGTTGGTGTCGGTGGATTTTCAGGTGGGGCGGACCGGAGCCATTACGCCGGTGGCGAATCTCGAACCGGTTCAGTTGGCCGGAACGGTCGTGAAACGGGCGTCGTTGCACAATGCCGAGCAGATCGCTCTGCTCGACGTCCGGATAGGCGATTGGGTGTATGTTGAAAAGGGGGGTGAGATTATTCCGAAGATAACGGGCGTGGATTTGTCGGCACGGAGTAGTGACAGCCGTCCGTTTGTCTTTATCGACCGGTGTCCGGAGTGCGGAACCGAATTGGTGAAGTATGAGGGCGAGGCACGACACTACTGTCCGAACTCCACCCATTGCCCGCCGCAGATCGTAGGCCGGATTGTCCACTTCATCTCCCGCAAGGCGATGAATATCGACGGGTTGGGGGAAGAGACGGTGCAGCTGCTCTACGACTCGGGGTTGATTGCCGATGCAGCCGATCTTTATACGTTGAAGCGCGAGCAGCTCTCTGTCTTGCCCCGTTTGGGCGAAAAGTCGGCGGACAATATTTTAAACAGCATTCATAAGTCTTTGGAGGTTCCTTTTGCGCGGGTGCTGTTTGCGATAGGTATCCGCTTTGTCGGGGAAACCACGGCCAAAACGCTGGCCAATCACTTCCGAAGTATGGATGCACTGGTCGCAGCGACGGAGGAGGAACTCGAAGGAGTTCAGGACGTGGGGGGGCGGATTGCGCTCAGTATATCCGAATACTTCCGGGATCCGGCGAATATGGCGTTCATTTCGCGGTTGAAGCAGTATGGTTTGCAGTTCGAGGTCGGTGCTGCAGAAAAGCTGTCGGACAGCCTCGAAGGGTTGAAGATCGTCATCTCGGGAACCTTCGCCGAACATTCGCGGGATGAACTGAAACGGCTGATCGAGATGCACGGAGGAAAGAATCAGGCGGCGGTCTCATCGACGACCGATTATTTGCTTGCGGGGAGCAATATGGGGCCCGCCAAATTGGCAAAGGCAAACAAATTGGGCGTACGGATTATCGACGAGCAGGAGTTCATGCGGATGATCGAGGCAGGGGCTGCGTCGGAAGAGTCGGGGCACGACGGGTCGGACGGATCCGGACAAACGGAGATTTCTCGAGTTACGTCAGAAGAAAAAAACGGTTCAGCGGAAAATAATCCGGTTCAAGGTTCCCTGTTTGAATAAAAAATGTTATTTTTGTGCGGAAATTAACATTTTGAGATGAAACCTAACATGAAAGGAGTAGGAGTCGCCTTGGTAACTCCCTTTACAGAGGACGGTGCGGTCGATTATACCGCATTGACGCATTTGGTCGAACACGTAATTGCCGGCGGGGTGGACTACTTGGTCGTACTCGGAACGACGGCCGAAACCCCGACGCTCTCTCAGGAGGAGAGGAAGTCGGTTGTCCGTTGTGTCAAAGAGGTCAATGGCGGACGCCTTCCGATCATTTTGGGAGCGGGCGGAAATTGTACGGCCGATGTGGTCTCCTATCTTCGTACGGGTGACTTCGACGGAATCGATGCCATACTTTCAGTAACGCCCTATTATAATAAACCTTCGCAGGAGGGGATCTATCAGCATTACAAGGCTGTTGCGGAGGCCTCTCCGTGCAGCGTGGTGCTGTACAATGTGCCCGGACGTACGGGTGTAAATATGTCTCCGGCCACGGTGTTGCGGTTGGTACACGATTGTCCGAAAATTATCGCCGTTAAAGAGGCCAGCGGGTCGCTTTCTCAGGCAGCAAATATACTGAAAGGGTGTCCTGCCGATTTCGCGGTAGTTTCGGGGGACGATAATTTGACCCTGCCGATGGTCGCATTAGGAGGATCGGGGGTGATCTCCGTCGCCGCCAATGTATTCCCCGAGAAGTTCTGTAAGATGGTGCATCTGGCTCTCGAGGGGCGTTTTGCAGAGGCCGCTCCGTTGCATCTCTCGATGATGGAGACGGTCGATGCGCTGTTTGCCGAAGGGAATCCTTCCGGGGTGAAAGCGGCTCTCTCGTGTTGCGGACTGATCGAAAATCGTTTGCGTCTGCCGTTGGTTCCGGTCAGCGAGCAGCTCCGAAACAGAATAGGGATGCTTCTAAAATCGAACGATTTGAGGTAAAATACTTTTTCGCATCAAATATTTGTGTAATTTCACCGTTTTAAGAGTGGATCTTGTAAATCGAAAAACGATGATAAAAAGTTTGATGCGAAACGCTGTGCTGTTTCTTTTCGTCCTGTTTTTTGCCAACCGACTGTCGGCCCAAGAGGATAGTGTTGTCCGGGCACCGGATAACGATCGGATACGGTATGAAACTCTGGATAGTTCATCCCCTTATTATTATCCGAGTCTCTACTATCGTTATTGTGAAGGGGATACTACACTGACGTTGGAGGATTATCGTCACTTGTACTATGGATTCGTGTGGCAGCCCGAATACAAACCGTTCGAGACGCCGCTGGCTCACGATAAGATCCTGATGATTCTCGAATCGGATTCGTTGGGTGAGGCTGATTTCCAGGAAATCATCCGGTTGGGCAAGGAGGCGATGGAGCGTGAACCGTTCTCTCCGTCGCTGGTCAACTATCTGGTGTATGCCTACGGCTCGATCGGCGATACGTTGAATGAGCGGATCAACTACTATCGCTTGGAGGGAATTCTCGATGCGATTCGTTCGTCGGGTACGGGACTGTCCGAGAAATCTCCTTGGCATATCATCTATTTTTCGCACGTGAACGATTTCTTGGCCAGTGCGAACATCCGTTGCAAAAAGGAACAGATCATTAGTCGGAGTGTGGCCTACCTCCCTGTTTTGGTGAAACAGAAGGGAGTGAAGGGGTATTATTTCGACTTTAGTCGTATCTATATGAAACGTCCTGAAAAAGAGCCGGAAAAACGCAGTACCGGTTGGGAATTCAATGGTATTCCGTTGAAGAAACGTGTGGCGCCTACGGTAATCAAGACCGAGTAGGTGTGCGGTGGGATGTGTAAATGAAGTCAGATAATAAATTGTAGCAATGAAACGCAAAGGATTGATTGTTTTGGCGATCGTGGTGATCGTCGTATTGGGAGTCTATTCATGGATGAAGGGGAGTTACAACGAGATGGTTCGGCTGAATGAGGAGGTTCAGGCGCAGTCGAGCCAGATCGAGAATCAGTACCAGCGTCGTGCAGACCTGATCCCGAATCTTGTAAGTACGGTCAAGGGGTATGCCGAACACGAAAAAAGTACGCTGGATCAGGTCACCGAAGCACGGGCACAGGCCAGTCAGACCCGTATCGATATCAACGATGCCGAAGCATTGGCGAAATTCGATCAGGCTCAAGGGGAGCTCTCTTCGGCCTTAAGCCGCTTGATGGCGATTTCGGAGAACTATCCCGACCTGAAGGCGAACCAGAATTTTCGCGATCTGCAAACTCAGCTCGAGGGAACCGAGAATCGGATTTCGGTCGAACGTCGTAAGTTTAATGAGACGGCCCGTCAGTTCAATACCTATATAAAGATGTTCCCGAGAAATATTCTGTCGAATCTCTACGGATTCGAACCGGTTAGCTATTTTGAGGCACAACAGGGCGCTGAAACCGCACCCAAAGTCGAGTTTTAAGCCGCGACGTATATGGTAAAGTTTGTTACGTGCAAGTTTCTGTCGGGATTGTGTCTTTTGTGGGTGCTGTTGGGCTTGCCGCTCGCGGCTTTCTCTTTGCCCGAACCGATGTCGCCGCCTCGATTGGTCAACGATTTTGCAAGACTGCTCAGCGACAGCCAGCAACAGGCTCTGGAACAGAAGCTGGAAAACTTTGACCGCGAGACCTCGACTCAGATCGCAGTGGTGACGGTCAACGACCTCGAGGGGTATGCGCCGTCGGATTATGCGCAACGCCTTCATGAACAGTGGGGTGTAGGTCGGAAGGGAAAGGATAACGGAATCCTGATTCTGATAAAACCCTCGACGGCAGATTCTCGGGGAGAGGCCTTTATTTCGGTGGGGTATGGATTGGAAGGTGTTGTGCCTGACATTACGGCAGGACGGATTCTCGATGTGGAGATGATTCCGGCTTTCCGTAAAGGTGATATATACACCGGGCTGGACCGTTCCGTAGATGTGTTGATGCAGCTTACGAAGGGAGAGTTTACGGCAGAGGAGTACAATGGAGCCAAAGGTCCCGGAGCAGGAGCGTTGATCGTGTTCATCGTGTTGCTCTTTATGATGCTGTTTTTTTCTTCCGGAAGACGAGGTGGTGGAAACGGAGGGCACAGCAGTGGCGGATGGATTCCTCCATTGATCTTCAGAGGCGGTTCCGGCGGAGGCTCTTTCGGCGGATTCGGTGGCTTTGGCGGAGGCTCCTCGGGTGGAGGAGGCGCGGGTCGTTCTTGGTGATGAAAAAGTGTGTGATAAAAATGGAAAAGATTTATCGATATATTACGTGTTTGGTGCTTGTTTTATCGGTTGTGGGATGTCGTAAGAGTGATCTTCCGACTCCGATAGTCTATGGAGAACGGACGATCTTCGTCTACATGGCGGCCGATAATAACTTGAGCAGCTATGCGCAACAAGATCTGGAGAAGATGAAGGCCGGTATGGCCCAAGTCGATTCGAAATCCCATCTGGTCGTTTACGCCGATATTCGAGGACGGGAGCCGCAACTGTTGCAGGTAACGGGCGACACGATTCGGGTTGTTGAGCAATACGAGGAGGAAAATTCAGCCTCTGTAGAGATCTTTTCGCAAAAGTGGGCTCGGGTACGGCAACTCTTTCCGTCGGACTCTTACGGAATGGTGTTGTGGTCTCATGCGTCGGGATGGGTGCCGGCGGGCGTGCTGTTGAAAAGTACACCGAAAAGTTCAGTCAGCTCCCCTGCCGGTGATTTTGTAGGTGAGGGGATATGGAGTCGAGATCCGGATGCGTTGCTGACCAAGTGGTTCGGGCAGGACGGTAGCGATTTTATGGAGATATCCGATTTGGCGGCAGCTCTCCCGAAAAACCGTGAACTCGAATTTGTGGTATTCGATGCCTGTTTTATGAGCAATGTCGAAACGTTGTATGATTTACGGTATGCAACAAAATATGTCCTTGCGTCGGCATCCGAACTTTTGGCTGAAGGTATACCTTATAATAAGGTGTTACCCGAATTGTTTGCTGCGACCCCTCGGCTCGAACAGTTCTGTCGGTTGTTTATGGAGTTTCACGAGCAGTCTAATCTGGATTATGCGATGATCTCACTCGTGCAGATGGATCAGATGGAGGCTTTAGCGGCGGCGGCCAAGGCTTTTTATGCGACGGCGGATCCCGCTGCGGTCGATCTCGATGGCGTGCAGTATCTCGAAAACATGTCGAGTCATGTTTTTTTTGATATGGAGGATTATTATGTACGGATGCCGGGCGATTCGGTGTTACGTGCAGACTTTATCGAGCAGCTGGGACGAACGGTGCGCTATACGAATTCTACACCTTATGTATATAGTGCCTACTCGGGATCGTCGAATCATCTCATTAAGGTGAATGCGAATAGTGGGCTGTCGACTTATGTGCCCCGGGAAGCCGAGGGGTTGGAGTTGTTGCAGTCGGCCTATCTGGAAACATCTTGGGCAAAGGCGTTAGGTATTTCATATTGATTTTAGTATAGACAACAGGTGTCTGAGTGAAAGGCAGGACATCTTCTGGGAGGTTTACCGGAAGGTGTCCTGCTTTTTTTGCGTGTTTTCTTGTGAAGGGGGGTGTAAAAAACGGATGGCATTAATCGATTTTAGATATTTTTGCGTTTAGGAGGTAAAAATGGAGGGGTGTCTGAATATTTTGTGTGTTTTTTCTTGTTGGGGTGGGAAATTTAGGGGGTGTTGCAGATTTTTGTCTAAAAGTAATCGATGTTGAGTTTTTACTTACGATTTGAATATAAAATGGCCTGTTTCGTGTAAAATATTGACTGAATACGGTATGTATAGTATAAAAAACGATGTGATAAAGTTGAAATGATTTCGAATTGAAATTTTATAAAATTGTAATCACACCCAAAAAATAAGGGGGTGTGTTTGGAAAAAATGCAATTTTTATCAAAAACACCCCTAAAAATTTGGATGTTTGTATGTAAAAACTGTATATTTGCGGTGTGAAAGAAAACCAAAGGTTTTAAGAGTATGAAATTTGTGCTTACAGTTTTTGACGCGAAGGTGTACCGAAATCCCCGGTAACGGGGAGGGTGAAAACGGGAAGTTTCGTATGACGTCCGAAAGAGAGCGTCGTTCGAAAAAAAAGACGTTGGAAAAACAAAATCGTTAACCGTTAAAAACAAAAAAGCTATGAAACAATTTTTCTCGAAAAAACATATAGTGCGAATCGCGATCGTCGCACTGGCGGTGACAGGAGTTTCAACCTCAGTAAAGGCTCAATCGTCTCTGGATGTAGATTTGGGAGCAGATCTCGTGAGTGGATATGTGTGGCGGGGTGTTTATCAAGCAGGTTCCGGCGTGAGTGTTCAGCCTTCACTCGGCCTTTCGTACAAAGGGTTGTCTTTGAAAGCATGGGGGTCGACAAGTCTTGCCGAAGGATTTAAAGAGCTGGATCTCTCGTTGGGCTACTCGGTCAAAGGATTTTCGATCGGTGTTACCGATTATTGGTGGGCCGGACAAGGTGCTCCCTTCTATTCGGATTACATGAACACCCATCTGTTCGAAGCTACGGTCGGATATCATTTCGGAGAGAAGTTCCCGCTGTTCGTCTCTTGGAGTACGATGTTCGCAGGTAACCTCGACAAGGTCGACGGGGAGCGTAAATACTCCAGCTATGTAGAAATAGGTTACGACTTTTCGGTCAAAACGGTTGATTTGACCTTCTCGGTCGGAGCGGCACCTTGGGATGCTCCAGCATGGTTGGCTCCCAAATGGGGTGGAACAGGTTTTCAAGTCTCCAACGTTTCTTTGAAAGCGTCAAAGGAGATTAAGATTACAAAATCCTATTCCCTGCCGATCTTTGTTCAGGCCATTGCCTCGCCTGCTATGGATGACGCCTATTTGGTTTTCGGAATTTCCTTTTAAACAAGAAGAAGTATTAACTCAAAAAAGACTAATGAGATGAAAAAGATTGAAGCGATTATCCGGAAGTCGAAATTCGAGGAGGTGAAAGAGGCGCTTCTCGAAGCCGACATCGAATGGTTCTCGTATTACGATGCGCGAGGAGTCGGAAAGTCTCGTCAGGCCCGAATCTATCGGGGAGTGATGTACGATACCAGTTCGATCGAACGGATCATGATCTCTATCGTGGTTCGCGACAAGAATACCGAAAAGACCGTTCAGGCCATACTGAAGGCTGCACATACGGGTGAAATCGGAGATGGAAGAATCTTTGTAATCCCGATCGAGGATGCCGTGCGTATTCGGACCGGAGAACGTGGAGATGTTGCACTGTATAATGCGGAGCAGGAGAAATAGCCGATGTGCGTCACATGTTTCGAAAGAGAATCTGCAAAAGTTTTTAATCATTCACTTAAAAGGCAAAATATCATGAAAAAATATATCGGATATGGATGGGGCAAGTTAGGCGTGCTGGTTGCGATGCTGGCGATTGCCATCCTTCTGCCCGCAGGATTGTCGGCGCAAGATGCCGCTGAGGCTCAAGTCGTCGAGACATTGGCTACCGCCGAGACGGTGGAAGAAGAGGCTCCTGTGTTGGATAGCGGTAATACGGCTTGGATGATAACCGCCACTATATTGGTTCTTTTTATGAGTATTCCGGGTATCGCTCTTTTCTATGGCGGTTTGGTTCGTCAGAAGAACGTCCTCAGTCTGATCATGCAGACGTTGTTTATCGTAGGAGCTGTCAGCATCCTGTGGGTTGCCTTCGGTTACAGCTGGGCCTTCGGAACGGGATTTGCCGAGTCGGGTAATCCATTGGGAGCCATTATCGGAGGCTTCGACAAGGCATTCCTTCATGGCATCAGACTCGACACGCTCTCTGCCGGAAACATTCCTGAATTGGTCTTTGTGATGTTCCAATGTATGTTCGCGCTGATCACCCCTGCACTGATTCTGGGTGCCTTCGCTGAACGGATCAAATTCCTCGGTTTCGTAGTCTTCATCCTGCTCTGGGTGATCCTGGCCTACTTCCCGATGGCACACTGGGTATGGGGCGGCGGCTTCCTGCAACAGATGGGTGCAATCGACTTTGCCGGTGGTACCGTGGTACATATCAACGCAGGTATTTCCGCACTGGTTATGGCCTTGATGCTGGGTAAACGTGAAGATTATCGCGTCGGACATCCGATTGTTCCTCATAACATTACGTTCGTATTCCTCGGAACGAGCTTCCTGTGGTTGGGTTGGTTCGGTTTCAACGCCGGTAGCGGTCTGGCAGCCGATGGTTTGGCCGCAAACGCCTTCCTTGTAACACATGTTGCCACAGCGGTAGCCGCAATCACATGGATGGTCATCGATTGGTTGTGCAACAAGAAACCGACTACCGTAGGTGCTTGTACGGGTGCAGTTGCCGGATTGGTTGCCATTACTCCGGCGGCAGGGACGGTCGATCTGCTCGGGGCATTCTGCATCGGTTTCATTACTCCGATCATCTGCTTCATCATGGTGGCTGTCGTTAAACCCAAATTCAAATACGACGATGCACTCGATGCTTTCGGTGTACACGGTATAGGAGGTGTCGTAGGATCTATCCTGACGGGTGTCTTCGCAACGCAATACATTACCGGTGAGGGCGGTGTACAAGGAGCTCTTTACGGTGACTGGCATCAACTCTGGGTACAGGTTTTTGCAACGGTCGTTGCGATTGTCTTCAGTGCAGTGATTACCTTTGTCCTCTATAAGATTGTCGACAAATGGATCGGTATTCGGGTAGACAAACGTGTTGAAGAAGAGGGTCTCGATGTGTACGAACATGGTGAAACTGCCTACAACAACTAATTAGTTTGAGTTAACAAGGGATTCCGGTCGGATGGAGTCCAGGCCGGAATCCCAAAAAAACAGTAATAAGCTTTTCAATTTAAAATAATAACCGTTAAATTTGTTGGATCATGTCACTCTACATTCCAAAACAGTACAGGGCCAAACTCGTTCCAGAAGTTATGGAACAGGCCATCAAAATGATCAAAGATCGTTTCCAGCTCGAATTGGCTGAGGCATTGGATTTGCGCCGGGTTACAGCACCGTTGTTCGTGCTCTCCGGAACTGGAATCAACGATGATTTGAACGGTGTTGAGCGTGCCGTATCGTTCCCGATCAAGGATATGGACGGACGGAAAGCTGAAGTGGTTCACTCATTGGCCAAATGGAAACGGATGAAACTCGGAGCCTATGGTATCGCTCCCGGATATGGTCTGTATACCGACATGAACGCCATTCGTGCCGATGAAGAGCTCGACAACCTCCACTCTCTGTATGTGGATCAGTGGGATTGGGAACGTACGATTACCGCAGAGGATCGTAACTTGGAGTTCTTGCAGATGATCGTCAAGAAGATTTACGGAGTCTATCAGAAAATGGAGCGTGAGATCTATCATATCTATCCGCACATCACTCCGGTATTGCCCGAGACGATTCATTTCATCCAGAGCGAAGATTTGTTGAAGGAGTATCCGTCACTCTCGCCGCGTGAACGTGAGACCGAGGCAGCTAAGAAATATGGAGCTATCTTTGTGATCGGAATCGGAGGCGCCCTTTCCGACGGAAAGAAACACGACGGTCGTGCTCCCGACTACGACGATTGGAGTACTCCTACTCCGGGCGGTTACAAAGGATTGAACGGTGATATTATTTTCTGGAACCCGGTATTGGAATCGGCATTCGAAGTGTCGAGTATGGGTATCCGCGTCGACAAAGCAGCCCTCGTGCGTCAGCTCGATCTGGAGGGTTGTCCGGAACGTAAAGAGCTTATTTTCCACAAAGCGTTGCTCGAAGATCGTATTCCGTTGTCGATTGGAGGTGGTATCGGACAGTCACGTGCCTGCATGTTCCTTCTGCGTTGTGCCCACATCGGCGAGGTACAGGCAAGTATCTGGCCCGAGTCGCAGATTGCCGAGTGCGAGAAACATAATATCTATTTGAAATAGTAACGCATTAATATTATAAACCATGTCAGAACTGAGATTTAAAGTAGTGGAAGAGGCGATCAGACGGAAAGCCGTCTGCCTGCCTGCATCGGAAGAACGTCCGTCGGAGCTGTTTGGCAAATATGTATTCGATGAAGAGAAGATGCGTAAGTATTTGCCCAAAAAGACTTATGAGGCTCTGATGGAAACGATGAAACACGGTAAAGCATTGAGCCGTGAGATTGCCGACAGCGTTGCCTCCGGCATGAAACAGTGGGCAATGGATATGGGTGCAACCCATTATACCCACTGGTTCCAACCGCTTACGGGAGGTACGGCCGAAAAACACGACGCATTTGTCGAACATGACGGCAAAGGCGGAATGATCGAAGAGTTCTCGGGTAAATTGTTGATCCAGCAGGAGCCCGATGCGTCGAGCTTCCCGAGCGGTGGTATCCGGAACACCTTCGAGGCGCGTGGTTATTCGGCATGGGATGCCACTTCCCCGGCCTTCATCGTCGATACAACCCTCTGTATCCCAACGATCTTCATCGCCTATACGGGCGAAGCGCTCGACTACAAGGTGCCCTTGTTACGTTCGTTGCAGGCTGTGGATCGTGCGGCTACGGATGTGTGCCACTACTTTGATCCGAGTGTCACGAAAGTGTTCTCTTATTTGGGTTGGGAGCAGGAGTACTTCTTGGTGGACGAGGGCCTCTATGCAGCCCGCCCCGATATGGTTCTGACCGGTCGTACGTTGATGGGGCACGAAAGTGCCAAGAACCAACAGCTCGAAGATCACTATTTCGGTGCTATCCCGACGCGTGTGATGTCCTTCATGAAGGATCTCGAATTCGAATGCTGGAAGCTCGGTATTCCGGTGAAAACGCGTCATAACGAGGTGGCTCCAAACCAGTTTGAGCTGGCTCCGATCTTCGAGGAGACGAATCTGGCCAACGACCACAACCTGTTGTTGATGTCGATCATGAAGAAAGTAGCTCGTCGTCATTCGTTCCGCGTGCTGCTGCATGAGAAACCCTTCAAGGGAATCAATGGTTCGGGTAAACACAACAACTGGTCGCTCGGTACGGATACGGGAGTCAATCTGCTCTCACCGGGTAAAACGCCGCAGGCCAATTTGCAGTTCATGACCTTCCTGATCAATATCATGATGGCCGTCTACAAACACAACGGTCTGTTGAAGGCAAGTATCGCCAGTGCGACGAATGCCCACCGTTTGGGAGCCAACGAAGCGCCTCCTGCAATTATTTCGATCTTCTTGGGCCGTCAGATCTCGAACGTATTGGACAAGATGGTCTCCAGCACCAGCGACGATGCCATCGAGTTCAACGGCAAGACAGGCTTCAAGATGGGTGGTATTGCCCATATTCCGGAGCTGTTGATCGATAATACGGATCGTAACCGGACCTCTCCGTTTGCATTCACCGGAAACCGTTTCGAGTTCCGTGCGGTAGGTTCATCGGAGAACTGTGGTGGTGCGATGACCGTGCTGAACACTTCGGTGGCAGATCAGCTCACCGCGTTCAAGGCAGAAGTCGACGAACGGATAGCTCGTGGCGAGGAGAAAGAGGCTGCAATTTTTGCCGTGTTGAAAGAGTACATCAAAGAGTGTGCAGCCATCCATTTCGACGGCAACGGTTATTCGGACGAATGGAAAGCCGAGGCTGCCAAACGTGGACTGGATTGCGAAACGTCCGTTCCATTGATCTTCGATCAGTTTGTGTCACCGTCCAATGTGGGCATGTTCACGCGGACCGGAGTGCTCTCATCGACCGAATTGGAGGCACGTGCCGAGGTCAAATGGGAAACCTATACCAAAAAGATCCAGATCGAGGCACGCGTATTGGGCGATTTGGCCATCAACCACATTTTACCGGTAGCATCGCGTTATCAGAGTATGTTGCTGGATAAGGTGTACAAGATGAAGGAGTTGTTCGGAGCAAAATACGAGACGATTGCCGCACAGGATTTGGCGCTGATTGAGAAGATTTCCGGACACATGGCCAAGATCCAGACGCTTACCGAAAAGATGGTCGATGCCCGCAAGGTAGCCAACAAGATCGAAAACGAACGCGAAAAAGCAGTTGCTTATCACGATACGGTTGCAGTCATGTTTGATGAGATCCGTTACCACATCGACAAGTTGGAAGAGGTTATCGACAACGAAATGTGGCCGCTGCCAAAATATCGTGAGTTGTTGTTCATCCGATAGGAAAGTACGACGTTAAGTTTAGGTTGTAATGAGCGAGTGCGACGGCGAGAAATCGTTCCGTCGCACCCGCATCTACAAAAAAAGAGAAAAAGGCAATGAAAAAAAGAAACAACGGATTGGGTTTGCCCCGACAGCAGGGTCTTTACGATCCGAACAATGAACATGATGCCTGTGGTGTTGGTTTGGTTGTAAACATCAAGGGAAAGAAGAGCCACGACATTGTGGAAAATGGTCTTCAGGTGCTCGAGCACATGATGCACCGAGGAGCAGAAGGTGCGGATAATAAAACCGGAGATGGAGCCGGTATCATGGTTCAGATTCCGCACGAATTTATTCTTTTACAGGGTATTCCGGTTCCGGAAAAGGGACATTACGGTACGGGACTGGTCTTTTTGCCGCGCGATTTGGCAGATCAGACAACCGCACTGGGAATCATTAAACGGAATGTACAGACGGCCGGATTGAACTTGATGTATGTCCGCGATGTGCCGGTCAATAATGAGGTGATCGGAGAAGCGGCACGAAATACAGAGCCTGTGATCAAACAGCTTTTCATAACTGGAGATCCGGGCAATATGACTTTAGAGCAGAAGCTCTATGTCGTACGGAAAAAGATCGAAAAAGAGGTTGCCCAGAGCGATATGTCCGACAAGGATTCGTTCTATGTGGTCAGCCTCTCTTGTCGTACATTGGTATATAAGGGAATGCTCTCCTCCGTACAGCTGAGGTATTATTTCCCTGATCTGATCAACCCCTATTTTACGAGCGGACTGGCATTGGTTCACTCTCGTTTCTCGACCAATACCTTCCCGACATGGAGTTTGGCACAGCCTTTCCGGATGTTGGGCCATAATGGCGAGATCAATACGATCCGAGGTAACCGGAGCTGGATGGAGAGCCGCGAAAGTGTGCTTCATCCCGATGAGTTGGGCCCGATCGAGGAGTTGAGACCGATCGTACAGCCGGGAATGAGCGACAGTGCCTCGCTCGATAATGTGCTGGAGTTTTTCGTACGCAGCGGTATGAGTCTTCCACACGCTTTGGCCATGTTGGTGCCGGAAAGCTACAACGACAAAAACCCGATCTCTTCGGAGCTGAAATCGTTTTACGAGTACCACAGTATCTTTATGGAGCCGTGGGACGGTCCCGCAACGTTGCTCTTTTCCGATGGACGTTATGCGGGCGGTATGCTCGACCGGAACGGTTTGCGTCCAGCCCGTTACTTTATTACGACCGACGATATGATGGTCGTTGCTTCAGAAACCGGAACCCTTGCAGTAGAGTCTTCCGAAATCCGTGAGAAAGGACGGTTGCGTCCCGGAAAGATTTTGATGATCGATACCGAAAAGGGTGAGATTCAATACGATCCCGAGATCAAGGAGCGTCTGGCTTCGGAGCATCCCTATAAAGAGTGGTTGAGCAAGAATCGGGTTATTTTGAATCAGATTACCTCCGGCCGTCATGTAAAACATTCGGTAGACGAGTACGACAGAATGCTCCGTGCGTTCGGGTACAATAAGGAGGACATAGAGAAAATTATCAAGCCGATGGGAGAGAACGGAGCCGAGCCACTCGGTTCGATGGGAAACGATACGCCGTTGGCTGTCCTGTCGAAAAAGCCCCAGCGGTTGTTCAACTATTTCCGTCAACAGTTTGCTCAGGTGACCAACCCGCCGATCGACCCGATCCGCGAGGAGTTGGTGATGTCGATCGCAAGTTATATCGGTGCGGTAGACGGAAACATTTTGCACCCGTCGGCCGAACACTGTAAAGTAGTGAAACTGCCCAGTCCGATTCTGACCAATACGGAGTTGGATATTCTGAATAACCTGCAATACAAGGGATTTCGGACAAGGACCCTGCCGATGTTGTTTGAAGCTAAGGGAGGAGCGCGCGGATTGGCGAAAGCGGTGGATCGCTTGTGTGAAACGGCAGAAAAGGCGGTCGATGACGGGATCAATTATGTTATTTTGAGCGATCGGGGGGTTGATGCGGAACATGCACCGATTCCCTCTCTGCTTGCGCTGTCGGCTGTACACCACTACCTGACCGGTAAGCGGAAACGTGCCCAGATTGCCCTGATCGTGGAGACGGCTGAGGCCCGCGAGGTGATGCACATGGCCCTGCTGATCGGATTCGGTGCGAGTGCCGTCAATCCGTATATGGCTTTTGCCGTACTGAATCGTCTGGTGGAGAAGGGGGATATACAGCTCGATTACGAAACCGCCGAAAAGCATTACATCAAGGCTCTGAACAAGGGTCTGTTGAAGATCATCTCCAAGATGGGTATTTCGACGATCCGAAGCTACCGTGGTGCGAAGATCTTCGAGGCGGTGGGTCTTTCGAATGCCCTGCTCGACCGTTATTTCCACGGCATGACTTCGAAAATCGAGGGCGCCGATCTGGATGATATTGCGGCTGATACGCTGAAGGCCCATGCACACGGTTTCGGTGAAGATTTTGATGATACGGAGTTGCTCGAAAACTTCGGTAATTATTCCTATCGTAAGGATGGCGAGCAGCACGCATGGAATCCGGAAACCATATCGACCTTGCAACTGGCTACCCGTTTGGGCAGTTACAAGAAGTTCAAGGAGTACACCCGTTTGGTGAACGAGAAGTCGTCTCCGATGTTCCTGCGTGATCTGATGGAGTTGAAAAAGAATCCGATCGATATCTCGAAAGTAGAGCCGGCTTCGGAGATTATGAAGCGTTTCGTAACGGGAGCCATGTCGTTCGGTTCACTTAGCCGCGAGGCCCACGAAGCGTTGGCCATGGCGATGAATAAGATCGGAGGCAAAAGTAACACGGGAGAGGGTGGCGAAGACCCGGAACGTTATCATCCGCATGCTGATGGCACCTCGGCCCGAAGTGCGATCAAACAGGTGGCTTCTGCCCGGTTCGGGGTGAATGCCGAATATTTGGTCAATGCCGATGAGATTCAGATTAAGGTGGCACAGGGAGCCAAGCCCGGTGAGGGCGGACAGCTGCCCGGATACAAGGTGGATGAGATGATTGCCAAGACGCGTCATTCGATTCCCGGTATTTCGCTGATCTCTCCGCCACCTCATCACGATATCTATTCGATCGAGGATTTGGCTCAGTTGATCTTCGATCTTAAGAATGTCAATCCGAAAGCCCGGATCAGCGTGAAGTTGGTTTCGGAGAGCGGTATCGGTACGATTGCTGCCGGTGTGGCCAAGGCCAAGGCCGACATGATCCTGATCAGTGGTGGTGAAGGTGGTACGGGCGCAAGCCCGGTCAGCTCGGTGAAACATGCCGGACTGCCGACCGAGATTGGTCTTTCCGATGTACAGCAGACGTTGGTGATCAATGGATTGCGGGGTAAGGTGACCCTTCAGACCGACGGTCAGCTGAAAACAGGACGTGATATCGTTATCGCAGCCATGCTCGGAGCCGAAGAGTTCGGATTTGCGACCAGTGCGTTGATTGTTCTGGGCTGCGTGATGATGCGTAAGTGCCACATGAATACCTGTCCGGTCGGAGTGGCGACGCAGGACGAACGTCTGCGTGAACACTTCCGTGGCCGCTACGAATATCTGGTGAACTTCTTCAACTTCCTTGCTGAGGATGTACGCGAGAATCTGGCAGAACTCGGATTCACCCGTCTGGATGACATCATCGGACGGACCGACCTGATCCAACAGCGTAAGTTCGCTCCCGGAACGAAGATTTCGAAGGTCGATCTTTCGCGGATCCTTTATCGTCCGGCCAATGTCGATACGGAGGATGTACGGCGTACGACCGCACAGGATCACAAGATCGAAAAGGTCAAGGACCGTTCGATTATCGGTATGGCTACGCCGGCAATCGAGTCGAAGATGCCGGTTCATCTGAACTTCCCGATCTGCAATACGGACCGTTCTGTGGGAGCGATGCTGTCGGGACGGATTACTGCAAAATACGGAAACGAAGCACTTCCGGAAGATACGGTCAGCGTAACCTTCAAGGGTTCGGCCGGCCAGAGCTTCGGAGCATTCCTCTGTCACGGAGTCACATTCCGATTGGAAGGCGATGCCAACGACTATTTGGGCAAGGGCCTTTCCGGTGGTAAGATCATTGTGACGCCGCCTAAAAATTCGATCTTCCTGCCGCAGGACAACATCATTGCGGGCAACACGCTGTTGTACGGCGCAACCGAAGGAGAGGTCTATATCAACGGTCAAGTCGGCGAACGCTTCTGCGTGCGAAACAGCGGTGCAACGGCGGTTGTCGAAGGGGTCGGTGACCACTGCTGTGAATATATGACCGGCGGACGTACGGTCGTATTGGGTACGACCGGCCGGAACTTTGCAGCCGGTATGAGCGGTGGTGTCGCTTATGTGTGGAACAAGTTGGGCAATTTCGATTTCTTCTGTAACATGGAGATGGTCGAGCTCTCTTTGGTCGAGGAGTCGATCGACGCGAAAGAGCTGCACGCCCTGATCAGTGCCCACTATTACCATACGGGCAGTCCGTTGGCCAAGACCATGATCGACAATTGGGGCGAATACGTCGGACAGTTCATTAAGGTGATGCCGATCGAGTACAAGAAGGTGCTGCACGCACAACGAATGGCTGCACTCGAACAGAAAATCGCCCAAGTGGAACGTGATTATTAATCCGTGACAAAAACTTACAATTATGGGAAATCCGAAAGCATTTTTGACAATAGATCGTAAAGAGGCTGGTTACAGACCGATACACGATCGTATATACGATTATACAGAAGTTGAACAGACGCTCAACATCGAGGACCGCAGGTTGCAGGCGTCGCGTTGTATGGATTGCGGTGTTCCGTTTTGCCACTGGGCATGTCCGCTGGGCAACCGTCAGGGCGAATGGCAGGATCTGGCCTATCGCGGACGGTGGGAGGAAGCCTATCTGTCGTTGTCGGCGACGGATGACTTTCCGGAGTTTACCGGACGGGTTTGTCCGGCGTTGTGCGAGAAGTCTTGCGTGCTGAAGCTGCACGATGCTCCGGTGACGATCCGGGAAAACGAAGCCTCGATCGTAGAACGGGCATTTGCCGAAGGGTACGTCGTGGCTCGACCGCCGAAAAAACGTACCGGAAAGCGGGTGGCTGTCATCGGATCGGGTCCTGCCGGTTTGGCTTGTGCCAATCAGCTCAATAAAAAAGAACACAGCGTGACCGTATTCGAACAGAACGAGTTTATCGGAGGTTTGCTCCGTTTGGGTATTCCCGATTTCAAGCTCAGCAAAAAGATCATCGACCGTCGTTTGAAACTGCTCGAAGAGGAGGGAATCGAATTCCGTACGTCGGTCTGCGTGGGTCGCGACCTTGGAACCGATGAGCTGCTTCGTGATTATGATGCAGTCTGTGTAGCGATCGGGTCGGGAGTTCCGCGTGATCTGCCGGTCGAAGGCCGTGACTTGAAAGGGGTCTATTTTGCCCTGCAGTTGCTGCAGCAACAGAACCGGGTGAATGCCGGAGAAGAGGTTGCCAAAAAGGATCGGATTACGGCCAAAGGCAAACACGTGCTGGTGATCGGCGGTGGTGATACGGGTTCGGACTGTGTAGGAACTGCCGTGCGTCAAGGAGCCGTTAAAATTACCCAGATCGAAATTATGCCTAAACCTCCGGTCGGTTCGAATCCGGAGACTCCATGGCCCATGTATCCGAAAGTGCTGAAAACCTCCTCGTCACACGAAGAGGGTTGCGAACGGCGTTGGAACCTCGGAACCACCCGTTTTATCGGTGAAAACGGGGTGCTGACCGGAGTCGAAGTCGAACGGGTCGATTGGGAGAAGGATCCCGAAACAGGACGAATGAACATGATACATACCGGCGAAAAGGAGATCATCAAAGCCGATCTCGTTTTGTTGGCGATGGGATTTGTTCACCCCGTTTACGAAGGATTGGTACAGAAATTGGGCGTCGATCTGGATGGACGGAAAAATGTCGCGATAGGAGATTGTAACGAGACCTCTGTAAACAAGGTTTTTGCCGCAGGAGATGCTGCGTCGGGTGCATCGCTGGTGGTTCGGGCTATGGCTTCGGGTCGCCGTGCGGCAGCGCATATCGATGCGTTTTTACGGAAACAGGAGACGCCTTTTTCTAAATAAAGTCGCGTAAGCGACGTGCTGAACGAAAGAGAGCCCGCCATTTGGCGGACTCTCTTCGTTTTGTTTGGACGGGTGTAAGCGGCTCCCTATTCATTGGGTTTGAGCCCTCTTACGTCCAATGTCTTTTTCAGCCAAACCCGGTAACGGATTGCGCGGTTCCATGTGTTTCCTGCCGAGGAGAAATCGCAGAGTTTGATCTGCAACGGTTTGGCAAGATCTCCTTCGAGGTCGGTTCCCATAACCATCGGAGCCGTGAAGGCCATCCACATCTTTTCGGGACGATCCTCTTCGGCCACGGGCATCAGGGTGACATATCCTTCGGCATCGGCCTGAATGACTGACGTTTCATCGACGAACCCATCGTTGAAGCGAGAGTCGCGAGCCAGTACGATCGGACCGCGTTCTATGGCTTGGAATCCGTTCAGTTCGGTGAGCCGTCCGCGCATGTCGAGGTTGACGGTGACTTTGTCGCCCGATTGCCAAAGTTGCTTGATCGTTACATAGCTGCCCGGATGGATGTCTCCGATCGCTTTGCCGTTTACCGCAACCTGACTGACCTTGCTCCACGACGGGATACGCAGGCACAGGGCAAACTCTGCATTTTTCGGAACGTCGACACTGATCTCAATGTTTCCCTCTTCGGGGTAGGTCGTGGTCTGTTCGAGGGTGACTTCGCGCTTACCCAACTGTACCGTCGAGGTCATCGGACCGTACAGGTTCACGTAGATGCTGTCCTGACTTGTGGTCACGGCAATGTCGGGAATCATGGCAAAGGCTCTCGGCCCGTTCGAATTGCAGCAGTTCACGTGCATGCCGCACTGTCTTTCCCCGGCAGAACGGGCTCCTTCCAACGGACTGTATTTGGCAATCTGAGCAGCATCTTCTTTGAGCGCGGCGAACAGCGCGTTGTACATGGTGCGTTCGATCTGGTCGGCGAACATCGGGTTTTTCGTCAGATCGAGCATGTTTTTACACACTTGCATCCAAGTCATCGTGACGCAGGTCTCCATCGTATGGTAGGTGGGTTCGGTCTGCCGACGTTTGCCGTGATAGAAACATTCGAACGCGGTTCCCGAGCCGGTGATGTTGATCTCTTCGTCGATGATGTTTTGGATGCTCTTCTCGATGGCGTCGAGGTATTCCGGATTTTTGATGATTTTGTAGAGCTCCAGCAGGCCGTTGTAGCAGGACATCATCTCATAGGCCTTTTGTCCGTTTACTCTGTTGTACCAGTCGTTGATATTTCCCGAAGTTCTCGACCGTTCGGCAACGGGAACTCCGTCCAGTGCTTTGCTGATCAATTTCGGACCTTCGGGGGCTTCCATCCGGGAAACGATGTATCGGGCGAAATCGAGGTATTTTTCGTTTTGCGTGTGTTGGTACAGGTACACGAACGGTTCGAGAATCGAGATGGCGGGCAGACCCTGATAAAATCCGGCAGCTTCGATCTCCTTTTTCGCGGGGATTTGAGTCATCAATCGGTCGGCCAGACGGCAAGCGCCCTCCAAAGCCTTTTTGTCACCGGTCAGGTCAAAATAAGATTGCAGGCCCAGCAGGGTGTATTTCTGTCCCCAGACGTCCCAATAGTCGAGTTGGGCTTCGGGTTTGTAGTTGCCGATGTATCCGTCTTCGAGCTGTGTGGCCAATATTCCGTTTACGGCGTTGGTGATTTTTTGCAACAATTCGGGATCGCCGTTATATCGATAGGCGTCGATGGCTCCCAACATCCATTTCCCCCAGAATTCGGATTGCCAGAGGGTCGATTCGTTTTGGGTTTTGAACGGAGCGACGAGCAGATTTTCGTCTTCGCTCATTACGCGGACGCGGATACAGGCATCGATCCGGTTTCCGATGTACCCGTCGAGGTGAGTTTGTACGGCGGGTGGAGTTTTGCGGATGGCCGCTGATTTTGTTTTCGGGGCAGCTTGGCCTACGATGCCGATCAGCGAGAGACCAACGGCAAATAAAGTCAGGCGTTTTTTCATTTTGTTAGATGGTTTGGGTTTATAAATAAATTTTGCGTTGCATGTAAGGGTACGCACTATAAACAAAGATACGAAAAATTTTGATACCCGGATAGAAAGATCTTGCGGAATAAGAGGAGGTACGTATGGAAAGCTTGGAAAAGAGAAAGACTTTTACGAAAAGAGCTGGGCGTTTGGAAAATCGGATATGTCACGATCTTTGGATAGAAGGCAAGAGCGTGATCCGACTAAAAAACAGAAGATTCGCATGTTTAGGTCCCTTCTTTTCACTATTTTTGTAAAAAATGAAATGCCCGATCTCCCTATACATAAGGTTGTCCAACAGAGCCGTTACGGTGTATTTGCGAAAGAGATAACCGTTCTATTGTCTCCTTCGGCGGTCGGTTATGCTCATCGGGACGACTACTATATATTCGGAGTGGTTGAAAAAGGAACGTGTCAGGTGAGTGTCGATTTCAAAGACTATGACCTGTCGGAGGGAGATACGTTGTGTGTACAGCCCGGTCAGGTTCATAAGGCCGTCGATGTTAAACAGGCTAAGGCTTACCTGTTGTTCGTAGATGGGGTATTTATCGATCTCCAAACCAAACGGATTCTTGCCGAGTATGCATTGTCGCCCGTTCCCATTAAGATGAACGCTTCATCTCGTGTCGAACTGGCCCAACTGTTTTCTATGATCATGAGCAGAATGAATCCGCAGGAAGAGGATCGTTTTAAAACAGTGCTGCAATATCTGTCGGGAGCGGTTGTAGAGATCATAACAGATAGTATCCGGAAGCACATCGGTCAAAATCCGAAAAGTAGAAGGCAAGTCGAAATAGCATTGGCTTTTAAAGAACGGGTGTCGAACGAACGAATTTTGAACCGGAGCAGTGCATATTACGCACAGGCGCTGCACGTGTCTTCGGCCTATTTGAATGAGGTCATAAGATGTGTTATGGGGATGAGTGTAGGACGCTATATCCAGAGTGAATTTGTTCTGCGTGCGAAAAGGATGTTGGTGTACAGCGCCAAGAGTATAAAGGAGATTTCTGTTGAATTGGGTATCGAAGATTATGCCTATTTTACCCGTCTCTTTACGAAAGCGGTAGGGATCAATCCCTCCGCATACCGGAAAAATTACCTCGAATAGTACAATTCAAACCTCATATAATCTATTTTCCCTTCTGGTCGGTCGTTCTACTTTTGTAATAAAAAGAATGAACAGAGGAAAATTCAATTATTGGATTGATGTAGCCATGGTGCCTGCATCTGTCTTGTCGTTTTGTAGTGGTCTTAAACTCCATGCGGCCGGACATGGCTTTGTTGACGTGACCGAACAGTGGACAATGGTCCATATTGTTGTAAGCCTACTCTTTGTAGCTCTTGTTTGCATACATGTCAGAAATCACTGGGGATGGTTTAAAAGAGTGAAAAAGGAAGGCGTTCGGGGTAAGAAAAAAATGGTTATGTTGCTGACATTGGCATTTCTGTCTGTTGCTATATCCGGAATAATCTTGATTTTTATCGGGAAGGATTTTCCTTCGTTTGGAATGCTACATTATAAAATCGGAATCGTTACAGTAGTTTTGAGTATCCAGCACATACTGAAGCGAAGAACATTTCTGTTAAAAAGTATTGATAACAGATCCGATGTGAAGTCAAGGCGGAATCGAGCCGTTTGTTTCAGTCGAAAAAAGAGGATCGAGCGAACAGTTTCACTCGATCCTCTCCTTTTATTTTGAGCTCAAATGGATCTGTTTCTATTACAGATTGGGGTTGATTTTGTTCCATTCGGAAATGGGCGGAATAACACCCATCTCGATGACCTCGTCACGTAACTCAGCCAGATGTTTGTAGCTTGATCTCAGCTCGGCAAGCTCTTCTGGAGTTCCGTTGGGAATCCGGCTGTGGACGCCTTCGCTGTCGATCGTCGTTTCGGCAGCCATCATGATCTTGCCAAATTCGCCGTCAGCGATGTAAGTCCCGGCAGGCCAGCGGAAGGGAGCACCTCCCATGGCAGCGCGGATCATTTCGATCGACAGGTAAGAGGGGCTCTGGAATGAGGAACGTCCTCTCAGCTCGATGATCCGTTTGCCTCCCTGAATGACTTTCTGACGAATGTCGGCCCATTGTTCTTCAGTCAGAACAGGTTTGCCGATCAACGACGAGAGCGGTTCGCCGTCGATGCGTGTGGTCGATGCGAAGACTGCCATCTGTTCGCCGTGTCCGCCATACGTACGGCATCCGGTAATTTTGTCCTGAGGCAGATTGAAGTGCAGCGAAAGAGCTCTTTGCAACCGGGTGCTGTCCAATGCAGCGAGGGTAGTTACCTGCGAAGGCTTCAGACCGGAGTAGAGCAGGGTGATCAGTCCGGTAATATCGGCCGGATTGAAGATAACCACTACGTGTTTTACGTCCGGGCAGTAGGTCTTCAGATTTTTTCCGAGTTCTGCGGCGATTCCTGCATTTCCCTTGAGCAGGTCTTCGCGGGTCATTCCGGCCTTACGAGCGGCACCACCCGATGAAACCACATATTTTGCACCCTTGAGCGCTTCTGCGATGTCGCTGGTGTAGGTCAGGCGGATGTTCTCGAATCCGCAGTGATACATCTCTTCGGCCATTCCTTCGAGGGCCGGGGCATACGGGTCGTATGCGCAAATATTGGGCGTTAGTCCCAACATGATTGCAGATTGTACCATGTTCGAACCGATCATTCCGGCAGCTCCCACGATGGTGAGCTTTTCGTCTGTGATGAATTTCATACTGTTGTGTTTTAGTTCGTGAGGTAAAGATACAAAAATAATTTCATACAACAGTCATGCAAAAAAGTTATCTCGCATAACGAAATTACATGTAGGCCTTCACGTCGGCGATGATCTCACCGTCGAAGAGGTTCAGGGTCCGGGAGGCAAAGGCCGCATCGTGTTGGGAGTGAGTGACCATAACGACGGTCGTACCCTCTTTGTTGAGCTCGGTCAGCAGATCCATGACCTCTTTGCCGTTTTTCGAGTCGAGGTTTCCTGTGGGCTCGTCAGCCAGAATCAGGTTGGGATTCGATACGACGGCACGGGCGATGGCGACACGTTGCTGTTGACCTCCGGAGAGCTGCTGTGGGAAGTGACGGGCCCGGTGGCTGATGTTCATCCGGTCGAGAATCTCGGCGACCATCTTTTTGCGGAGCGAGGCTTTTACCTTCAGGTAGATGAGCGGCAGTTCGACATTTTCAAAGACATTCAGTTCGTCGATGAGGTTGAAGCTCTGGAAGACGAATCCGATCTTTCCTTTGCGGTAGAGGGTCCGGTCTTTTTCTTTCAGTGTGCCGACTTCACGTCCCAGCAAATAGTATTTTCCCGAAGTGGGGTTGTCGAGCAGTCCGAGGATGTTCAGCAGGGTCGATTTGCCGCATCCGGATGGACCCATGACGGCGACGAATTCGCCCTCGTGGACTTCGAAGGAGACTTTGTTCAAGGCGATCGTTTCGACCTCTTCGGTCCGAAAGCTTTTGCACAGTTCTTCTACTTTTAACATGATTGAAAAGTTTTTAATGGTTAATATAAAATCGTTTTAATTGTTTCAGGTGTTTGGTATTACTCTTTTCGGATCGAATCGACCGGGTTGTCCGTTGCGGTTTTGTAGCAGCGGAGCGAGATGACCGTAATGACGACGCCCAATACGACGATCAGTGCCGTGATGAATATCCATGCGTGCAGCGGGGTTTTGTAGGCAAACTGCTTGAGCCATTCACGCATGAAGTAGTAGGCAATCGGAACGGCGATGACGAAACAAGCCAGCACGATGCGGATGTAGGTTTTGTTGAACATCCGGAGGATTTCGCCGACGGTTGCACCGAACACTTTCCGGATGGCGATCTCTTTGCGGCGGTATCGCATTTCAAAATGGATGATCCCGAAGACACCGATGATGGCGATCAGTCCCGATACCAGACTGAAGAAGGAGATTTGGGCCGAGAGTTTCCGCTCATTTTCGTACAGCCGGTCGATCGATTCGTCCAAGAAGTGTATTTCTGGTTCCTCGTTTCTGGGGTTCAATTTCCGATAGGTTTCTCGGATGTATTCCATGGCATGCTCCGGATTGGGGCTGGCGATCTTGATGTTGAAATAATAGATATAATCATGCGATGCAACCAGAGCCAGAGGCAGCAGTTCGTATTTCGGTGGCAAAAAGTGATAATCTTCCATAAATCCGATGACTTTCTCATAGGTTAGATGTTGATCATTGAGTTTTAAGCCGAATGTTTTCCGGGCGGTCTCGTTGAAAATCAAAGGATGTTCGTCGCCGAGGTAGTCGGATGCGTTGAACGCTCGCCCTTCCGTGATCTTCAGACCCAGAAACGGGAGGAAATTCTCTTCGACGCGAATGATGTAAAAACTTATGTTTTGTCCTTGATATTCGCGGTTATACCGGGTTACTCCGAACGAAACGATAGGGCTGCCCGTACGGGTGACATCGACGATGTCGGGATGTTTTTTCAGCTCGTTTACGAGTACGTCGCTTTTGTCTTTCATTAACGGATTGAGTCGGAATTCGACGATATTTTCCGTATTGATGCCAAGATCGAAGTTTCGCATGTAACGGTTCTGAGCCGAAATGCACAGCGTGGCGATAAGTAAGACAATCGAGATGATAAACTGTATGGAAATTAGGGTGATGCGGAGTTTTCGTCCCGAAGGAGTGATGCCGAACGAGCTTTTGAGCACGAATGCCGGAGCGAAAGAGGTGGCATAGAAAGCCGGATAGATGCCTGCGATCAGACCGACCAATAGTGCGGTTCCTGCAGTGGTCCAGAGGGTCTCCGTGTGGTTATGCAACGAGATTCCTCCTGTGGTCCAAGAGGCGACAGCCGTGTCGGACAAGCCGTGTACGACACAAAGGGCCAGCACAAAGGACAGAACGGCGAGTCCGACGGATTCAACGATCAGATTTATACGTAATTTTCCGGTGGTGCAACCGAATACTTTCTGGGTGTTGAGGTTTCGCATGCGGAGCGGGGTCTGGGCAATGGAGAGGTTGATGAAGTTGATCGAAGCGATCAGCAGGATCAGCAGGGCTATAACAAAAAGTATAAGGGTGATATTTTTGTTGCCTTGTTCGTCCGTCATCGACGAAGAGAACGTGTAGTAGGAGTCGTGTAGCGGGAGTAAACGGACACGGGCGGTTTGTGTCGAATCGTGCAAGTAAATTTTTTCGTATTCGTACAAGGCTGATTGCATGGTTTGTTCCGCACGTTCGCGGTTGGCAGGATCATTTAAGCGAAGATAGAATTGACTCGAAGCATTGCGGTGTTCATTGATGTCTGTGTCGCCGAAACAGAAAAAATAGTAGTCGTTCGGAATGGACGAATTGACCGGAAAATCTTTGAAAACGGCGATTACAGTCAGCAAAGTCTCTTCCAGACTCTCCTGTTCGGTGAGCAAAAGGGTGGCTCCGATCGGATTATCTTTCCCGAATATTTTTTTTGCCGTGGTCTCTGAAAGAATGAGGGTTCCCGGCTCTTTGAATCTGTCGAAGTTGCCGGCAACGGGGGTGAACTCGAAAATATTTAAAATCTCGGGAGATATACCCTGTCCCTCAATATTGAATTTAGCGGCATTCTCTACGTCGGTTCTGGATAAGCTACCTTCGGTCCAGCAACGAAAGGAAAAACTTCCGCAGGTTTCGACATCCGGAGACGAAGCGGCTAATTTTTCACCTAACGGTCGGGTCATGATGTGGCTCCAAGCATCATCAGGTTCCTCTTCGACCAAAAGTCTGTATATCCGGTCGCTGGCCTTGTAATGTTGGTCGAAGGTCCATGCGTGGAGGACCTGCATCATGATGATCATGAATGAAGCGAATGCGACCGACAGCCCGATTACGTTGAGCAGTGTGGCTGTGGTGTATTTGCGGAATAGGAAAATGAGGTTTTTTAATGGATTCATAATTAGATATTTGAATGTTTTTTTGTTTGTCTAAAATTACTCTTTTTTGATCGATTTGACGGGGTTTTCGTTGGCTGTGCGCCAGATCTTGAGGACGGTGATGCCGTATATCAGGGCGATTACCGCTATGCCGCAGCCGAGCACTTGCCACACGTCGATCGAGATCCGGACCGGAAATTGCTCCAGCCACTTCCGACTCAGCCAAACAGACAGCACTATGCCCGTCACTGTGGACAAAAGCACCGTGTATTTCAGGTCGGACGAGATCAGCAGGATGATGCTGTTCGGTGTGGCTCCGTTGACTTTCCGGATGGCGATCTCCTTGCTGCGCCGGCGGACCTCGTCGTTGATGAAGCCGAACAGCCCCATCATGGCGATCATCAGGGTCAGAACCACTCCGGCAAAGATCATGTTCCGGGATTTGCGCTCTTCGTCATATAGTGCGCGTTTCAGATCGTCGTAGAACGAGAGGTTGCACGATTTGTCGGGATGGAGTTCCTTGAGTTTTTGGGTCAGGGCGGCGATGTTTTCCGGAGACAATTCGGTCAGGCGTATGCTGATGTACGGGCTGGACCAGTCCGTCGCATCTTCATCGGGTTGGATAGGACGGAAAAATTTACCCCGGTTCGTGTAACGCCACGATCCCGTGTGGAAGTTCTTGACAACCCCTACGATGGTGTAGATTGTGTTGTCACAACTGATGATTTTCCCGCATGGATTTCCGGTTTCGCCCCATTGACGGACAAACTCTTCGTCAACGATACAGGTATATCTCGGAGCATTCGGCGTAAAGTTATTTCCGTATTTCAGTTCGATCCCCATCGATGGGAAAAAGTCTTCATCGATAAAATCTATGTCACATGTGAAAAGACGTAGCCCCTCGGGAATTTTTTGTATTCCAGCTCCACAATTCGGTCCTAAAGCGGGGTTCATGCCGGTACATACGCTTTCGACGAAGGGTAGAGAGAGCAGGGCTGCTTTCGTATTCCGATATGCAGAAACATCCATATCGCGAATAATATTGGTATAGACCATTCGTTCGACGTTGTATCCGGGGTCTTTGTACAGCATCATCCTGTGTTGCCGTACGACCGTATTCAGCAGGAAGAGGGTCAGGGTAATGCTTGTAAATTGGATGAACAGCAAGGCCTGTTTCCACAGATGTTTGTCGGCCAAGAAGCCCCGGTAGGCGACGGTAACCGGAATTTTGGAGAAGATTGTGGCGGGGATCAAACCGGTCAGCAGGAGGAGCAGAACGGTGATCGGAAGGACGCGTAGGATGTTGTAGGAGGAGAAGAGCATGGCGGAGGTCGGGCCGATCATTTGGGTAATCTGATTCTGGAAAGCACCCAAAAGCAGGAGGGTAAAAAGCACTGCTGCGATCAGAAGCAACAGGGTTTCCCAAACTACGATCGAGAAGATGTCGCTCCGGCCGGCTCCTGCACACTTGTACATGGCCATCGTCCGTCCCCGGGTGGCTAAAGACGAAAGGGAACTCAGTACGTAGTTCATGCCCGATACGGCGAGAACGATGAAACTGAGCAGGAGAAGCATCTGTTGCCGATCGCGAGTTCTCGGCTCGTTTTTGTAGATGTCGTTCAGGGGATCCAATACGAATTCGTGGCGATACCCGTATGCTGCATCCTCTTTGAAATCGTGGTATTTTTGTAAGGCATCGAGCAGCTTGGCTTCTACCGCTTTCGGGTCGGTTCCCGGAGATAACTTGACGTATCCGTTATAGGAGTCCCCTCCAGTCCATCCATAGAAACTACCATCTAACCGTACGGCGTTGCCCAAGCCCGAAACGGCGTCGAATCCGATGTGGCTGTTTTGGGGAAAATCCTTGAATATTCCGGCCACCCGGAAAAAGACCTCTTGTCGGGTCATGATCTTCCCGACGGGGTCTTCGTCTCCGAATATGCGTCGGGCGACCGATTCCGAAAGGTAGATGTTGTTGAGGTCGGTCAGAGCCTGTCTTGGATCGTCTCCGGAGAGCAGGTTAACGCCGAACATGTCGAAAAACGAGGTGTCGGCATATAGCATTTCGACGGTATGGATATTTTCGTTGTATACGAAAGTTTTCGGTCTTCCGAAATGCATGGTCGTACTTTGGATGATTTCGGGGAGTTCCCGTTCGAGGGCCGATGTAATTGGACCGTAGATTTGGAAATTCTTACTGTCATTGAAAATACAGCTGATATGATAGATATTCTCTTTGTCGGGGATGAAGTTGTTGAACGAACGGATGAAGACGATTTGGGTCAGAAAGATCCATCCGAGCGTCAGGCCCAGCGTGAGAGTGATGACTTTGATCAGGTTATTGCCTCTGAGTTTCGATAGGTATTTGAAGGCGAACAGGAGTGATTTCATGATGTAGTCTTTGTTTTATAGTGTGAAAATAGCAGATTTCCGTTTTGTTTCAGTGGGGTTGTGTCTATTTTAGGATGAGAACCTCGTTGTCGCCGTAAGTTTCGTAGCTCGAAACGATTACCCTCTCGTTCGGGTCGAGTCCTTCGAGCACTTCGTAGTACTGCGGATTCTGCCGCCCGATCTTGATCGTCCGGCGGAAGGCTTTTGTGCCGTCGGGTGACAGCACGAAGATCCAGCTGCCCCCCGTGCTCTGATAGAATGCCCCGCGGGGAATCAGAATTGATTCGGTCGGTTGTCCGAGTTCGAGGTCGATGTAGTAGGTCTGTCCCGGACGGATGTTCTCGGGACGTTCTCCGCTGAAATGAAGGTCCGTTTTGAACTGGCCGTTTTGCACTTCGGGATAGACCTTGTTGACCCGAAGCCCGAACTTTTTCTCCTGTCGTTCGAATTTGGCTTCCAGCCCGGTGTGGACTTTGTCGATGTAGTGCTCGTCGATCATCGCCTGTATCTTGAAATCCGACAGGTCGTTGATCTGCCCGATCATCGTCCCCGAACTGACGGACTGGCCCAGCTCGACGCCCAGCCGGACAAGCTCCCCGTCGATCGGTGATTTGACCTTCAGGTTCTCGACCCGTTGCAGGATCAGGTTCATGTTTTTGCGCATGTTCTCCACGGCATCTTCCAAATGGGCGATCTGGAGGGCACGGGCCAGAGAGTCCTGTGTCTGCCGCTCGAGCATGATGTCGCGGCTCTGTTCGGCCAGATCGTAGTCCTCTTGGGCTTGCAGGTACTCCTCGCGGGCCACTAACTTCTCTTCGTAGAGCTTTTTCTTCTGCTGGAAGACTCTTTTCTTGCGTTGGATGTCGAGATTCAGGGTCAACTGCTCCTTTTGCAGGTTGAGCCGCTCCTGCTCCATGGCGATACGGGCGTTGTGCAGGTCGTTTTCGCGATTCGAAAGCTGTGACTCGCTGTTCAGTACCTCGGCATTGAGGTTCTGGTTGCTCAGCATGACGATGATGTCTCCCTCCTTCACCGATGAGCCCTCCTCGATCAGTCGCTTCTCGACCATGCCGCTCTCCAATGGGGTCAGCTGAAGGGTTGTGATCGGCTGAACGGAACCCTGCACCTGTATGTAATCGTTGAACAGCGCCTTGCGTGCGGTGCCGGTCGTGATGGTCCGGCTGTCGATAACTAACGACGACGAGTGGTCGCTGAAAATCAGCCAGACGATGAAGATCAGCACCGCACCGCCCAATAGGTAGGGTATGTGTTTCTTTTTCAATCCTTTTTTCTGTTCGAGTGGAATATCCATAGTGAGTCGGTTTTTGGGTTGCGGAATGAGTGGTAATGTTAACGGCTGTTGTGGATCTGATCGATAAGCGGAACTCCTTGATAGTACCGGATCAGTCGGTAGTTGATGATATAGTCCAGCTTGATTCTGAGCAGATTCGAACGGGCCTCCTGCAGCCGGTTGGCACTGGTCTGAAGTTCGATCGCACTGAGCAGCCCTTCGTCGTATTTGCGTTGTATGGCTTTGTGGGCAAGCGTGTTGGCTTCGACCTGCTTGTCGGCCTGATCGTACTCTTTGGACAGGCCCCGGCAGTTGTCCACGACCTGCTTGATCTCGGTTTGCAGTTGCTGCATCGTCAGCTCGTTGTCCAGTTCGGTGATGGCCATGTTGTTGCGGGTCCGGTTCTTTGCGGTCCGATAGCTCAGCTTGTTGAAAAGAGGTATTTGCATCGAAACGGCGATATACTCTCCTCCGTTGTTCTTGATCTGGTTGCCGAAGGTCATGTAGTTGGCCAGGTTGGTGTTGTAGTAATTCGTGGTGTAGCCTCCCGAAACGCTGATCGACGGGAACAGCGCCCCTTTGCTTACGGCGTGTTCGAGACGGCTTTGCCTGAGGCGCAGTTCCGTCATGCGGGCTGTGGGATGGAACCTTTGTGCATCGACGAACAGTTCTTGTGCACCTTCAGTGGGAATATCTTCGATCATTTCGATCCGGGTGTCGATCGGGAGCGAATCTTCCAGCGGATAGTTCATGACGTTTTTCAGTTGGTTCCATGCCGAGGTCAGTGCGTTTTGGCTGTTGATTACGGCTGCATCGTCGGTGGCGACCTGAGCTTCGACAAGCGCTACATCGGAGCTGCTTCGCAAACCCAACTTCTCTAACTCCTGAGCACGGAACAGATTCTGTCGGCTCTCTTGGAGCTTTTCCTGTGCGATCTGGACATATCCCATGTAAAACACGACATTAAAGTAGTTTTGCATCACCGAGAGCGAGATCTGGTCATGGGCCAGTTGCAGTTGCTCTTTTCCTAACAGTCGGCCGATTTTGCTTATTTTTAGTGAATTGACCAACCTGAATCCGTTGAAGACCACCATGCTTCCCGAGATCGAGTAGGTGTTGTTGAAGGTCGATGTATTGGTGTAACTGTTCGATTCGGGGTCGATTGAACGGCCGAACGATGAGTTCGTTCCGACGCTTCCACCGATGGACGGCATCAGGTTGGCGACCGAAGCGATGTAATTTTGACGGGCATTGGCGTTGTAGAGTTGTTGCTGTTTGATTTGCGGAGCATTGTCGATCGCATATTGCATGCATTGTTCGAGGCTCCACATACCCTCTTGCTCTTGTGCGGCCAGAGGTGTAGATAGTATCGTAAATATCAGGATGGCGAAGTGTAAAGTTTTTCCCATAATGTTCGGTTTCGTCCGTCGGTTTGTCGTTTTGGTATATTTTCCCGTGCCAAAATTGTGCCTTGGGGGTTAATAGATTGGTTGTTAATGGTTTATTGTAATCGTTGTTACGTGGGTTTTGTCAAAAAAAAAGACACATGTGTCTTCTTTTTTGACAAAACATGTCGGCGATCCTAAAGAAAATTATATATTTGTATTCGAGACATGGGATAAAACCGGGCGTTATGACAAAAAAGGGAACAATTCTGGTCGTAGACGACAACAAGACTATTTTACAGACACTTCGGCTACTGCTGAACGGGTATTTCGAACGGGTGCTGACGATTGCCTCGCCGAATCGGATCGATACCGTTCTGCGGGAGGAAGCGGTAGATATCGTGTTGTTGGATATGAATTTTTCGGCCGGAATCAACTCCGGAAACGAAGGAATCTATTGGCTGGCCCGAATCAAAAAGATCAATGCCAATATCCCGGTTGTGGTCTTTACTGCCTATGCCGACATTGATCTGGCGGTTCGAGCCATAAAGGAGGGTGCGGCCGATTTTGTGGCAAAACCGTGGGACAACAAAAAGTTGATCGCAACGCTGCTTGCCGCCTATAATCTTCATCGGTCGAAGCAGGAAGTCAAATACCTCAAGGAGATGAAACACGAGTTGTCGACCGAGACGCCGATGTTTTGGGGAACCTCAAGGGCAATGCAGCAGGTCCGGACGATGGTCGACAAGGTGGCCGATACGGAGGCCAATATATTGATCACCGGAGAGAACGGGACGGGTAAGGAGGTGCTTGCCGGGGAGATTCACCGGCTGTCGTCACGGGCCGGCGAGCTGATGGTCTCGGTTGATATGGGCGCACTGACCGAGACACTGTTCGAGAGCGAGTTGTTCGGCCACGTCAAGGGAGCCTTCACCGATGCCCATTTCGACCGGATCGGTAAATTCGAGGTGGCACAGGGCGGAACGCTCTTTTTGGATGAAATAGGAAATTTGCCCTATCATCTTCAGGCTAAGCTGTTGTCGGCGATTCAGCGCCGCACGATCGTAAAGGTGGGAAGCAACCGTCCGATTCCTGTGGATGTGCGGTTGATCTGTGCAACCAACCGGAATCTGCAGAAGATGGTGGCCGACAAACAGTTCCGGGAAGACCTCTTTTACAGGATCAATACGATCCATATTGAAATTCCCCCTCTGAGGGAGCGCCCCGAAGACATTGTGCCGTTAGGAAATCTGTTCCTCGAGCGTTACGCGGCAAAGTACCACAAGCAGGGATTGATGTTCGATGCCGATGTGCAGCGCAGGCTCCGGGAGTATCCGTGGTATGGTAACATCCGGGAGTTGCAGCATACGGTGGAGAAGGCGGTGATCGTTTGCGATACGGAGTGCATTACGGCGGAGAATCTGTCGTTGTCACCGTCGACCGTACCGCCCATGGTAGCTCCGCAGACAGTTATGACGTTAGAGGAGATGGAACGTATGGCTATTCGCAATGCGATCCGGCAGAACGGAAACAACATGTCGGCCGTAGCCACTCAGCTCGGAATCACGAGACAGACACTCTATAACAAAATACGTAAATACGGATTGTAAATGACACTGCCGCGAGGTTCGATATACAAGTTGTGCGGATTGTTGCTCTGGTTGATCGGGGCGATTGTTGCGAGTGTGTGGATGGCTGTTCGTGAGGAGTGGATATTGATGTCGCTTTGCCTGATTGTCGGGGTTGTTGCGGTCGTTAAGATCATTCGCTTCCATTTTCAGAATATCCGTAAACTGACCTATCTGTTCGACTCGATCGAGAATGGAGATTATGCGTTTAAATTTACCGAGTACGACGGTTCGTTCAGTGATAATATGCTGAACATGTCGTTGAATCGCATCAAGGATATTTTGGTGCATGCCCGTATGGAGACCATCCAACGTGAGAAATACTATGCGGAGATTCTGGATCGGGTCGGAACAGGCGTGCTTGTCATCAATGCGAAAGGAAACGTCTATCAGATCAATCGGTCGGCACTCCGCATGTTCGGACTCCCTGTGGTGACCCACGTCAACCAACTTTCGGTAATCGACCGGACGGTGAGCCGTACGATTCTGGCTTTGAAGTCGGGAGAGAAACAACAGCTCTCCTTCTCGACCGAGCGAGGGGTTTCCAATCTTTCGGTCGACGCATCGGAGATGATCGTGCGGGACACGCCGCTACGTATCATCGCGATGAACGACGTGCACGAGGAGTTGGACGAGAAGGAGAATGAGTCGTGGATTCGTTTGATCCGGATTCTGACCCATGAAATCATGAATTCTGTGGCTCCGATTACCTCGATCAGCGATAGCCTTTTGAGTGAGAAAGAGCAGATTCCTGCTTCGGCACGGGAAGGAATCGAGGTAATTCGTACGACCAGTCGGGGGCTGGTTCGTTTTGTCGAATCGTACCGACAGTTGACCCGTATTCCGGCACCGAATTGCCGGCCGTTCTATCTTCGTCCCTTTTTGGAACGGATGCGGACATTGGCCCTGCAAGGTCAGGAGAAGTCTGTTCCGGTCTCGATCGAAATAGATGTTGAACCGACCGACCTGTTGCTTTATGCCGATGAGGATCAGATCGGGCAGGTGGTCTTGAATCTGTTGAAAAATGCGTTACAAGCTTTGTCTGGAGAGGGACAAGGCGAGATTCGTATCGAAGCCCGGGAAGCGGAAAGAGGTGCGATCGTGGTCGATGTCTCCGATAACGGAAAGGGAATGCCTGCAGAAGTGGCAGAAAATGTGTTCGTTCCCTTTTTTACAACGAAACAGGATGGTTCGGGGATCGGTCTCAGTTTGTCGCGACAGATCATGCGATTGCATGGCGGAAGTTTGATCCTTAAATCGACACGGCCGGAAGGTACGGTTTTTCGTCTGACGTTTCAGTAAGGAGCTGGTAATAGCAAATAGAAGTAGATTCGTTTGAAATTTTGGGCGATAGCGGATGGGTTTGAATTCTATTTCTCGGCTCGACTTCCGCGGTCCACTTGTTTAAATGTCTATAAAAAACGCTGTCCGGGAAGGGCAGCGTTTTTTTTCGGTATAGAACTTGTGTCTATTCTTCGAGGGCGTCAAGGGCTCCGATCTCTTGTATGAAGCCCGAGAAGTTCATTGGCGATCGGGTCGCACTAGTAATCGATAACTGGGCGTTAATCCCGTCATTGATCGTCAGCATAAATTTAAAACGTTCAGTTCCATTAGGCGATTTGACGTCCATCGTGATAATCTTACCCCCTTTTTTGGTAAATTCCACGTCGTATGTAAAGTCAGTGGACGTAAAGCTCAGTGGATTTCCCATTTGGTTGTCACTGGCTGACGCTCCTTTGCCGATATAGGGCAGATTGACGGTAAGGGTGTCTTTGTTGATGGTAAGTTTACGTTTTGCCTGTAAAACGGATTGAGATACCCTTGACCCAATAACTCGTTGGGCGACAAACAGGAAAGTCTTCTTTGCGACCAATTGGTTAACAGCCTGTTGTACCAATAAATCGTCGGCAGATTGAGCTGTTGCCGATGATGCTCCGATCAGTACGGCTAACAGAATAAATAGATATTTTTTCATAGCCTCTGTATTTAGATCCGACATAATATATTATCCAACTGCAAGGTAAGGTAAATTTAAATGAAATACAAATAAAAAAGCGTCAATTTAGACGCTTTTTTATTTGTATATAGTCGTCGATAAAGCAATTAGTTCTCTTGAGGGACTATGCTTTCATTTTGCTTTTTTACGAAAAAATCAGGTATGAGGATCTTGCCGACAGCAACGCAAAGTCCCAAAAATATAAATCCGACCAGAATGACCAACTTGCTCGCATTGGATTTTTTTACGGGGACACTCGCCGGTTCAATGATCGTGACACACGGAGTCTGCTCCTGTACTTTTATTTTTGCAGTTTCGAGCTGCTGTGCCATTTGATTGTATACGCTGAAGGCAAGCTGCTGTTCGTTTTGCAGACGGGTCAGGTCGACTTGTGCCGATTGCTTGGCAATGTTGCGGTTGGCATCATACGCCGTAGCCCATTTGCGTTGGGCTTCATAGTAGTTTTGTTTGGCTTCCTCAAAGAGATTCTCGGTGAAGTTCAGATCCCGTATAGCCTTTTCCGTACGATACTTATATATGTATTCCTGTAATTTGTTGACCATCGAATCGGCTACGGTAGCTGTCACGACCGGATCTTGGGTCGTTGCGGATGCCGTGATCACTCCTGTTTTCTTGTCGACGGAGATCGCAATACGGCTTTTTAACCCCTCCAATATGTCGGATTGCTTTTTGCTCAATGCATAGGGATTGAGGGTTGAGGGTTCGGCTTCTTCCTCTTTCCCCAAGGAGGTGACCCAACCGATGATTTTTAGCGGGAATTTGAAGACATAACTCCACCACGGGGACGAAATTTGCGTATCGATGTAGTCGTATAGCGTGAGAGTGGAGTCCATCTTTTCACCTTGTACAGGAATCTGACTCAATTCGACCATGAATGGTGTACTCATGATTACGTCGGGGTAGAGCGTTAAATTGATTCCTTCCCAATTGTCTGAGGATCCCAAATCGAAACCCGCTAAGGCAGCCAGATCAGCCATTCCACCCCCTTTGGTCGTATTGATCCCCTCTGGAGCCATCTTTACGGTGGTCGTGAACTCTTTGGGAATGCTGAATGCGACGATCAGTCCTACAATAGCCGCGATACCGGCAACTTTAAGAATAAAGATCCGCTGGTTCCACAATTTTTTTGCCAATTCGATCAGGTCGATCTCTTCAGACGGAGAGGCTGTTTCGGTGGAATAGTCTTGTTGTTTTCCCATATTGGCCGAATAATTTTATATGAAGACGGAGACAAAGATAGTGAATATTTGGAAATTCGAGTAAGAGAGTCGTTTTTTGTGAGGATTGTATAAAATACGTATTTTTGCACTGTTAAATCAAATGATGCTAATATGGTCAGTATAGGAACGGTGTTTTCTCCGATCGGGAAAAAAGCGCTGTTGTGCGGATCGGGAGAACTGGGCAAAGAGGTGGCAATTGAATTGCAACGGTACGGAATCGAGGTTGTGGCCTTGGATCGTTATCCGAATGCCCCTGCCATGCAGGTAGCGCATCGATCGTATGTGGTTTCGATGCTCGATGGGGCGAAGCTGCGGGAGATTATCGAACGGGAGCATCCCGATTATATTATTCCCGAAATCGAGGCTATCGCGACCGATGTGTTGGTGGATCTCGAAAAAGAGGGGTACCACGTGGTACCTACGGCTCGAGCAGCACAGCTGACCATGAACCGGGAGGGTATCCGTCGGCTGGCTGCCGAAACGCTCGGGTTACCTACTTCCCCATACTGTTTTGCTGCGACGCGGGAGGAGTTCGAACAAGCGGTTCGGAAGATCGGATTTCCGTGTGTGACGAAGCCGATCATGAGTTCGTCGGGACATGGACAGAGCGTTTTGCGTTCACCGGAGGATGTCGATCGGGCATGGCACCTGACGCAAGAGGGAGGCCGGGCCGGAGCCGGTAAGGTGATTGTCGAGGGGTTTGTGAAGTTCGACTATGAAATTACGCTGCTGACCGTGCGTCATTGTGGCGGAACGTCATTTTTGGAGCCGATCGGACACTATCAGCAGGATGGTGATTACCGGGAGTCGTGGCAACCGCAACCGATGCAACCCTCGGTCCGCAAACAGGCGGAGGAGATCGCCCGGAAAATTACCGATGCACTCGGGGGATACGGAATCTTCGGTGTAGAACTTTTCGTACAGGGCGATCGGGTTCTGTTCAGCGAGGTGTCGCCACGGCCTCATGATACCGGTATGGTGACGATGATTTCGCAGGATTTATCGGAGTTTGCCCTGCACGTACGGGCTATTTTGGGACTGCCGATACCGAACATCGCTTTTCACGGACCGTCGGCTTCGCGTGCCGTTGTGGTCGAGGGGGATACGAACCGGGTCGAACTGGCCAATCTCGAGGAGGTGCTTGCCGAACCCGATACACAGATCCGTATCTTCGGAAAGTCGGAGGTCGAAGGGCATCGTCGTATGGCGGTTTTGTTGGCCCGAGGTGCCAGCATCGAGGAAGCGCGTAAAAAGACGGCCCGTGCCTATGTCAAGTTGAAAATTAATCTCTTCGAGCGAGAATAGTCATTATGATGGATTGAAAGATTGGGAAAAGCAGTATTGCCGATTCTGATTTTGAGAATAAAAAACGTTCCGCATGGATTGCGGAACGTTTTTTATGTGGCATTTGGCAGTTGTTAACTGAAGATGACCGTTTTGTTTTTGTATACCAGAACTTTGCGTTCGATGTGCTTTTGGACGGCACGCGAGAGGACGATCTTTTCGAGATCTTTCCCCTTATTGACCAGATCAGCGATGGTGTCTTTGTGGGAGATTCTGACGATCTCCTGCTCGATGATCGGTCCGGCATCCAGCTCGGTCGTTACGTAATGGCTCGTGGCCCCGATGATCTTGACACCCCGTTCGAATGCAGCGTGGTAAGGTTTGGCTCCGATAAATGCCGGCAGGAACGAGTGGTGGATGTTGATGATGCGGTTCGGATAGGCTTCGATCATCTTTTCCGAAATGATCTGCATGTAGCGAGCCAGCACAATGAAGTTGATGTTGTGTTGGGCGAGCAGTTCCATCTCGGCACGCTCCTGCTCCTCTTTGTTCTCCTTGTTGATCGGGAATACATAGAATGGAATGTCGAAACGTTTTCCGACACTCTCGAGATCCGGATGGTTGCTGATGATCAGCGGAATCTCGACGTTCCATTCGCCGGCAATGTAGCGGGCGAGCAGATCGTAGAGGCAGTGCGACATTTTTGAGACGAAGATGGCCATGCGGGGTTTTGTGCCCGAGAAGTAGAGCCGGAACGTCATGTCGTATTTGCGGGCATAGAGGGTGTCGAAGTACTCCTCGATCTTCTCTTTGGGAATGAGGAATCCGTTGAGATCCCATGCAATACGCATGAAGAATATATTTTCGGCGTGGTCCACGTATTGGTCGAGATAGATGATGTTTCCTTTGTTGACGGTGATGAAATCCGTTACTTCGGCCAGAATGCCCTGCTTGTCGGGACAGTACAATAACAGTTGAGCTGCTTCTTCTTTCATTATGTACGTCGTTGTTGGTTAAGGTTCCAAAAGTACGTTATTTTTTTGAAAATCCGGATTTGTAGCGTAAATTTATCGGATAAAAGAGATCGTATCGGAGCCGATTCCGGTGCGAATTTTGCAGATAAACGGGGATCGGTAAAATCCCCGAACCGTGAAATTTATTCCGAGTCAGGCTGAGTCGCTGCTTCGCTCGGTAACGAAAGGCCGGGCCGACAGAGCATGAAAAAAGGAAGAGTCGTCAGATATACAGTTCGAATCGTTTTGTGCGGCATATTGCTTGTGATCCTTCTTGTGGGCTCGCTATATGTTCCGTTCGTTCAGGACTTTGTTTGTCGGCAGGCAGAACGTTATATGAAACGTCAAGCGAATATCGAGCTGACGCTTTCCGGATTTCGATTGAAGTTCCCGTTGCGGCTGTCGGTCGGACCTGCCTCGGTTGTCGCGGCGGCGGGGGATACACTGTTTCGTTGCGGGTCCGTCGATCTCGATGTGGCTTTTCTACCGCTGTTGCGGGGCGAGGTTGTTGTGCGGCGCTTCGATACGAAAGAGATGCTGTTTGCTTATGCCGATTCGGTGTCGGGGATGAAGCTGCGGGTCGAAACGGGCGAAATGAACCTTCCTCAGGATCGGATCGGGTTGTCCGATAAAAAAATCGATTTGGATCGGATCGATCTGCGTCGGGTGCGGGTTGGATTGGCGGTTGGCCGATCGGTGGAGGATACGGTGGTTAAGGATACGGCGGCGGTGCCGTGGCGGATCGGAGTCCGGCAGATTCTGCTCGACGGGGTCGACTTTTCGATGACGACCTTTGCCGAGAGTCAGAAGTTGCAGGTACGGTTGGACACCTGTCGGATCGACTCGGCGGCAGTGAGTATGCCTCAGCAGTCGGTGTCGGTCCACGATCTGTTGCTGCGGGGGGGAGCGACGGTTTTCCGGACGAAACCAGTTCCGCCTCAGAATCCGGCCGGAGCAAGCGAGCCGAGCGAACAGCCGGCTGCCGATTCGTCGTCGTTGTGGACCATTTCGCTCGGAAGGTTGGCGTTGGCCGACTATGCGGTCGAATACGATTCGGGAACCGGAGCGGGAGCCATACCGGAAACCTTTGATCCGAACCATATTGTACTGACCGGTGTGAACTTGTCTGCCGATTCGGTATTTTATCGGGGTGAGGATTTGCGGGTCGATCTGGTGGCTTTGGCCGCGAAGGAACGGAGTGGTTTGGAGATCGTAGGACTGAACGGAACGGTCCGGATGGATAGCCGGGAGGTACGGCTGGCCTCGCTGGATTTGAAGACGGGTCACTCGTCGTTGTGGCTCGATGCGAAGGCCGATAGAGGGGTACTCTCCGGTGAGTCGAAGGCTGCGCTGCGGGCGAAGTTTGATATGGCGGTCGGGCTGCGGGATGTGATGTATGCCGTGCCGTTGGAGAACAGAGCATTGCGGCGGGTGCTGCTCTCCCGAGAGGTATTCGGTTCGGGAAGTGTGCGGGGAACGCTCGGAAATGTGAAGGCGGAGACGGAATTGGACATGCCGCATGCCTTCGGGTTCTCGCTGGACGGAAGTGCTTCGATTCCGACGTCGTCGCATCCGCTGAGTGCCCGGTCCGAATTCTCTTTGCAGACGAAGGATTCGGCTTTTTACCGCTCTCTGCTTGCGGCTTTTGCGATGGAAGAGGCGGTCGCCGTTCCGTCGGGGACGATGCTGAGTGGAACTTTTGCGATTCAGGGGGATGAACTGGCCCCCGATATTCGATTGTCGGTCGACTCCGGATATTTGCAGGTGCATGGAGCTTTCGATCCGACGAAAAAACAATATGCCGGAACCGTTGCGGGAGAGGGTTTCCCGCTCGGCCGGATCTTACCCGGACGTTCGTTCGGGTATTTGGGAATGGATGGAACGGTGCGTGGAGAGGGATTCGATGTATATGCCCCGCAGAGCAATGCGGAGGTCGATTTGACGGTGGACTGTTTCGATTTCAAAGGGTACGATTATGGAAAACTGGCCGTGAAGGCAGCTTTGTCTCAAGGAGCCCTGACGGGACATCTCTCCGATTCGAGTCAGGCTTTGCGTTTCGATATTGACGTCGATGGCCGATTGTCCGGACCCGACCGCAGTATTGTGCTGGACGGTCGGCTCGATACCTGTAATTTTTATGGATTGAACCTCATGTCGGAGCCTTTTGCAGCTACTGCCGATTTCCGTGTGTCGGCCGCTTCGGATAGCTCGGGTGTCCAAACGGCGCGTGTCGCGCTGGATCGGATCGAACTCTGGACGGATGGACAGAAAACCGATATTCGTCCGACGGAGGCTTCGGTGTCGACCGGAAAGGATGGCTCTGCGGCTGCGGTACACTCGGGTGATCTCGATCTGCGATTTACAGCTTCGGGACCGATCGATTCGGTGTCGGGTGCTTTCGGCCGTCTGTCGGGGCAAGCGACGAAGTGGATGGAAAAGGGGACCTTTGATATGGATTCGGTCGCTTCGGTGCTCCCCGTGTTTCGACTTGCCGGAACGGCGGGAGCGCACAACCTGCTGAACGGTTTCCTGAGTACGAAAGGCGTGCAGTTCGATTCGCTGGCGTTGGATGTCGAGTCGGGATATGCGAAAGGGCCCGATGTTGCGTTGCGGCTGACCGGTTTGACAACAGGAAAGATGGCCTTGGATACGGTTGCCGTACATCTGGGAAAGCAGGAACGCAAGATGGTGTTCGATGTCGGATTGCAAGGCCGGCCGAAGGCTTCGGTCGATGTGGCCGATGTCCGGTTTTCGGGGTTTTTGGTTGATAGTATGATCCGGCTTCAATGCGTCCAGACCGACCGGCAGGGAAATATTGGTTACAATTTCGGATGGAACGGCGTTTGGTCCGACAGTACGATCACCGTGCGGATGGACGAACAACCCGTTTTTGGATTCGCACAATGGACGGTCAACCCTAATAATTATTTGTCCTATCGTCTGAAAAAGGCTTTTGCAGCGGACTTCCGCTTGTCGCATGAGAACAAACGGGTGTCGGTGGTGACCCAACAGGACAGCGTAGTCGTAAACATTGCGGGAATCAATGTGGAGTCTACGCTGAAACCTCTGCCCGGAATGCCTCCTTTGGGTGGAATGTTCGGGGCCGATGCGGCATTTAAGATGGAGACGGGGCAGCTTGGTGTACGCGGAGCGGTTCGAGTCGATTCGCTGACGTACGAGGGACGCCGGGTGGCAGACCTCTATCTGTCCGGAGCATTTCGTCAGGATACGCTGCATACGGAGGTTGCAGCTCAAATGGATCTGAATGGAGCACGGGCCTTGGCTCTGCAAGGTGAGACGCTCTCGGATTCTGTCGGAACGTCTTCGACAATCGATCTGGATTTGGCCGGATTGCCTTTGGCCGCGGCTCAGGCTTTCTTGCCGGAGGGAACGATCGGGGTGTCGGGTTCGTTGCAGGGACACCTGAACTATCGTGATACGTTGTCCCGTCCCGTACTGTCGGGTGGGCTCTGGTTTACCGATACGCGGGTCGATGTGCCGATGATCGGAACCTCGTTCGGGATGGCTCCGGATACGATTTCGATTGAGAATAGCGTTTTGCAATTTTCGAATTACGGGATTGTCGCACCGAATAAAGAAAAACTCTTTGTGGACGGGACCGTCGACCTGAACGGAGCCGATCACCGGATTCGGGTGGATACCCGATTGCATGCCGACCGATTCCAGTTTGTCGATGTGGCACGTAGCCGCAAGACAATGGTCTACGGGACGGGCTACATGGGGCTGAATGCCTCGGCGCGCGGTGCGATTGACGATCTGGCGATTCGGGGTAATGTAAAACTGCTGCCCGGAACGGCGGTCAGCTACGTGATGCAGGAGTTGGCGATTTCCGATTTGCAGAATCAGACACAACAGATGGTCGAGTTCGTTTCGTTCAACGATACGGCATCGATGGCCGATACGTTGCGTGTCCCCTCGTTGCGGATCGGGGGGCTCGATCTGCTGCTCGAGGCGGATATCGATCCGTCGGTCCGTTTGGGCGTCGACTTGTCAGAGGATGGACAGAACCGGGTTGACCTGCAGGGTGGCGGGACCCTGACCTATGCGATCAATCGTCTGGGCGATGCCTCGTTCACCGGGCAGTATGTCGTTCAGAGCGGTACGGTTCGGTACAACCCTCCGGTTATCTCTCAGAAAAATTTCAATATCACGCAGGGCAGCTACGTGGAGTGGCTCGGCGATTTGATGAATCCGATGCTGAACATTACGGCGGTCGAGACGGTCCGTACGAATGTGACCTCCGATGACGGCAGCGGAAACGACCGTTCGGTGTCGTTCGATATCAGCGTTATGTTGCGGAACCGGCTCGATGAGCTCTCCGTCAGTTTCGGGCTGTCGGCTCCGACCGACTTGACGATGCAGAACCAACTCTCGTCGATGACGGCCGAAGAGCGGGCCGATCAGGCGATGGGGCTGTTGATCTATAATACCTACACCGGACCCGGAACGACCGCAAAGGTCAATACTTCGAATCCGATCAATACATTCATTACGAAAGAGCTGAACCAATGGGCTCAGAACAATCTGAAGGGAGTCGATCTGAGTTTCGGAATCGATACATACGATAAAACGGCGGTTTCGGGAGAGACCGGCACGCGGACCGACTATTCGTATCAGCTCTCGAAAAATCTCTTTAACAGTCGGGTTCGGGCGATGATCGGCGGAAAGTTCAGTACGGATGCCGATCCGACGGAGAATCTGAAGGAGAATCTGATCGATGATGTGGCGTTGGAGTATCAGTTGACCAAAAGGGATAATATGTTTCTGAAGCTGTTCCGCCATACGGGATATGAGAGTATTCTGGAAGGAGAGGTGACGGAGACGGGAATAGGTTTTGTAATTCGGAAAAGAGTGCTGAAAATTTCCGATCTGTTCCGGGTCGTACGGGAACGGGTTCGGAAGAATGAAGCGGAAAATCAGAACGGAGAACGATGAAGCGGGTGTTGAAGATAGGGGTTGCATTGCTGTGTGGGGCTATGGCGGCTTGTTCTACGACGAGTCGTCTGACCGATGGCGAGGTGCTGTATACAGGCGTCAAGAAGATCGACATAAAACCCGATTCGGGAGTGGTTCTCTCGTCGGATGTTGTCTCGGCCGTGAAGGAACCGTTGTCGGTGGCCCCGAACAATCCGTTGTATGCTCCCTATTGGCGAACGCCGTTCCCGATCGGACTTTGGGCCTACAATCATCTCTATACCCCCAAGGAAAAGGGTTTTCGTTACTGGCTCTATCGGAAACTCTCCAAAACCCCGATTCTGATCTCCAAAGTGCAGCCGGAGTACCGAACGAAGTATGTTTTGGATCAGTTGAGCCAGTTCGGCTATTTCGATGCCTCGGCGACGTATGAACTCCTGCCGCGACGAAATCCGAAAAAGGCGAAAGTGTCGTATCATGTCCGGGTCGGCGAGCCCTCTTGTTACAGTTCGATCGAATATCTGGATTTCGGCGGTGTGGGCACGAGTTTGGTCGACAGCCTGAGAAAAACCTCGTTGTTGCGCAGCGGTGCACAGTACAATGCCGACAGCATGTCGCTCGAACGGAACCGGGTTGCTTCGATCTTGCGTGATCGGGGGTACTACTATTTCCGTCCGGAGTATATCGGTTATCTGGCCGATACGTCGTTGGCTGCTCGACAGGTGGCTCTGAGGATGTGGTTGCGTCCGGGGACACCATCGGCTGTACTGGTTCCCTATAAGGTGGGGAAAGTGACGGTCCGGCTGATGCAACCGAATCGCGGTCCGGCCGATACACTACACATATCCGGAATGGAGGTGATTACGCAACAGCCGATGAAGATAAGGCCGAGGCTGCTGTCGAAATCCATCAAAGTGCGCTCGGGCGATCTGCTTACCGTCAAACGTCAGACCGAAACCCAGAATGCCCTGAATAGCCTCGGTATTTTCCGGTCGGTCAATATGGGGGTTACTTCGTTGGACTCGTTGAAAGGTACGGATCGGGCCGATGTGAACATATCGGCGACGTTCGACTATCCGATCGAGGCGGAATTCGAGACGAACGTGACCTCGAAGTCGAACAGCTTTCTGGGGCCGGGCATGCAGCTCACCTTGAGTAACAACAACCTGTTCCGTGGCGGCGAGGTGCTGTCGCTGCGGCTGAACGGAAATTACGAGTGGGAGACCGGTAAGAAGAATACGGACGGAGGGTCGGTGCGCCTCAATTCCTACGAATTCGGGTTGAGCGCTTCGTTGGATCTGAAACGCCTGCTGCTGCCTTGCTGGATGATTCGTCGCAATCCCTATCCGGCACGGACGTCGTTTCAGATCGGTGCCGACTTGATGAACCGTCCGAAATTTTTCCGGATGATGTCGTTCGATATTTCGACCGAGTACGACTTCCAGTCCTCGGCCAACAGCTACCATACATTGTCGCTGCTCAAGTTGGTCTACAACAACCTGCTGCATACGACAGCGTCGTTCGATCAGACGATGGCCGAGAATCCGGCCATTGCGTTGAGCTTCAAGGATCAGTTTATTCCCTCGATGAGTTATGCCTATACGTTCGACAAGATGTACGGTCCGGATCGTCTTTTCTGGAAAAACACGGTGTCGTCGGCCGGAAATCTTTTCTATCTGGCATGGGAACTCTGCGGCGACCACGGGACGAAAGAGCTTTTCGGGAACCGCTTTGCCCAGTTTGTGAAAAATGTGAGCGAACTGAAGTTCTATCAACAGGTCGGACGCAAACAGAACATGATCGCCTATCGTTTTCTGGTCGGGGTGGGATATGCATACGGAAATATGAATGTACTGCCGTACAGCGAGCAGTTCTATATCGGTGGGGCGAACAGCATACGTGCGTTTACGGTGCGTACGTTGGGGCCGGGCAGCTACCGCCCGCCGGAGAGCAATCGAAACGGCTATCTGGACCAGACCGGCGACTTCAAGTTAGAGGCCAATGTCGAGTTTCGTTTTGGCCTGATGGGGCGGCTCAACGGCGCCGTATTTCTGGATGCGGGAAATATCTGGCTGCTCCGCAACGACCCGCAGCGTCCCGGAGGCGAGTTGCGTTGGAAAGGCTTTTGGAAACAGATTGCCCTCGGAACGGGGGTGGGGTTGAGGTATGACATCAGCTACCTCGTGCTTCGGCTCGATCTGGGTATCGCACTGCATACGCCCTATCCGAATCCCGACAAACCGGGTTATTACAACATTTCGAGTTTCCGTGACGGACTCGGTCTGCATCTGGCGATCGGTTATCCGTTCTGATGCTCGGTCTGTTTTGTGTACAAAGAGGAAATCGCTATTTTTGCGTGTTCAAAACCGAAGACAAAGAGTATGGAAACGAAATTGATAATATTCGATCTGGACGGTACGCTGCTCGACACGATCGACGATCTGGCTGCGGCGACCAATCATGCGTTGAAGTTGAACGGATTTCCGACCCACGAGCGGGCGGCCTATCGCTATTTCGTGGGCAATGGCATCACGAAGTTGGTCGAACGGGCCCTGCCCGAGGCCTCGCGCGATGAGGCGACGATCGTACACGTCCGTCAGGATTTCGTGGCCTATTATTCGGATCACAATACCGATCTGACGAAACCCTATCCCGGCATCGAGGCGTTGGTTGCCGAGTTGCAGCGTCGAGGGATACGGATGGCTGTAGCTTCGAACAAGTATCAGGCGGCGACGGCCAAACTGATTGCACGGTTTTTCCCGGAAGGGACGTTCGACGTGGTGTTCGGACAGCGTGAGGGCATCGAGCCGAAACCCGATCCGACGATTGTGTTCGATATTCTGAAGCAGGTCGGGATCGCTCCGGAAGCGACACTCTATATGGGTGATTCGAAGGTGGATATGCAGACGGCGGCCAACAGCGGCCTACGTTCTGTCGGGGTGACGTGGGGATTCCGTCCCCGTGCCGAGCTGGAGGAGCATGGAGCAACATTCATCATCGATCGGCCCGAACAGTTGCTCGATCTGTTGTAGCGTCGTCGGAAGCGGAGTGTGTCCCGTGCATTTTTTTTAGACGACGAATGAGGGATGGTAGCTGTGGGGAGATACACTGTGTGTGGTAGGGTGTTTTGTGATAACGGTGCCGGCGGGCGATGTTCCGGAAGTTTTCGTGTTTGGGAATGGCGGTGTCGGACGGCGATTTGAGAGATAGAAAAACGGAGCCGGTTAGCTGATGGAGCGATGATTCAGAGTGCTCTTTTCTGTGATTTCTATTGTTGTTAAGCCTTGTAATTGTGAAGTTCGCTTTTGCGAAGTACTTGCTTTTGTGGGGTTTTGGGCTACTGTGTTTACGAGGTTTTTCCTCTTGTCTATTCCTTTGCTCGTGAGGCTCCTGCATTTTTTGAAGTCCCAGCTCTTGTTGATTTTGTGCGTGCGTGGTAGCTCCTGTATTGGCGAAATCTCTACTCTTGAAAAGACCCTGCGTCCCGAATTTTGTGAATAAATATATAAGAGCGGGAGGAGTGATAAAAGTTTCACTCTTCCCGTTCTTCTTGTTGCAGAGATACCGGTATGAATCTATTTGCCGAGGGCCTTTAACAGCTTCTCGATGGCTGGTCCCGGCTTCCCTTCCTCCTCGAGCAGCGAAACGAATTTACTGCCGATGATGGCTCCCGATGCGTTTTCGCAGGCAGAACGGAAGGTCTCGGCATTCGATATGCCGAATCCGATCAAACAGGGATTCCGTAACCCCATCGAGTGGATGTGTCGGAAATAGGCCTGTTTCTGTTCGTCGAAACTCCGTTGGGCTCCGGTCGTAGCGGCTGACGAAACCATATAGATGAATCCGTCCGTGTGGGCATCGATTTGGCGGATGCGTTCGTCATCCGTCTCTGGGGTAATCAGCATGATGACCTTTACGTCGTACCGTTGGGCCGTTTCCCGATAGTGTTCCATGTATTCGCGGAAGGGCAGATCGGGGATAATGCAGCCATCGATGCCGTATTCGGCACATTTGCGACAAAAGTTCTCAAATCCGAATTGCATGATCGGGTTCAGGTAGCCCATCAGAATCAACGGAATGTCGACCGTTTGACGGATATCTTTCAACTGATCGAAAAGCAGTTTGAGGCTCATGCCGTTACGCAGGGCATGGGTCGCTGCACCCTGAATGACAACTCCGTCGGCCATCGGATCACTGAACGGAATGCCGATTTCGATCATGTCGACCCCGTGGTCCTGAAGCGTGCGGATCGTTTCGGCGGTGCTGTCGAGTGTCGGGGTGCCCGCACAGAAATAGATGGAGAGAATACCCTCCTTTTTTTGTTGGAAAAGTTTGTTGATGCGATTCATATCCTTAATGTTTTTTGATTTGTTCAACGAATTTGCGTACCGTATCGACCTGTTTCAGTCCCGGAGTTGACTCAAAGCGACTGTTTAGATCAAAACCTATAAGGTGTTTATTGTTAATAGTTTTTAACTTGTCTATATCTTCGACTCCTATTCCGCCACTTAGCAAAAATGGGGTGTTGCCGCGATAAGAGTCGAGCAGACCCCAGTCGAATTTCTGTCCGCTTCCTCCGTGTGCAGGGGTTTTTGTGTCAAACAGAAAGTAGGTACAGCACCCTGTATAGGGAATGGTTGCCTGAAAGTCTTCGGCCGTGGCGATCGGAAAGGCTTTGATCGTTCGCAGACCACGTGTTTCGAGCATGTGGCAAAAATCGGGTGATTCATGTCCGTGTAACTGAATGTAGTCCAGTTGAAATAGATCGGTTATCGAAAGTATCTCTTCCATGCTTTCGTTTACGAAAACTCCGACCCGTTTGACCTTTTTCGGTAGGTATTCCGGACGTTTCGGAACGTATCGCGACGAGGCCGGATAGAAGATGAATCCCATCCAGTCGATGCCGGTCTGCTCGATGTCTCGGATGTTTTCCGAATCTCTCATGCCGCACATTTTCAAGATCATAGGTCTATTAATTTAAAGCGTTAATAAAGCTTTTGAGAGAGTCTCCCGGGGCTTCGGTTTTCATGAAATTTTCGCCGATCAGAAAACCTTTGAATCCGATGGCCCGCAACTCTTTTACGGTGTCTGGATTCGATATACCGCTTTCAGAGATCGGGGTTGCCTCTTGGGGCATCTGCTCGATTAGTCGGAAGGAGTTTGCTACGTCGGTGTGAAAGGAACCGAGATTGCGGTTGTTTACGCCGAGTACGTCGACATACTCTGAATAGTAGTCGAGTTCTGATTGATCGTGAATTTCGAGCAGCACTTCAAGTTCTAATTGATGTGCGATTTCCGCAAATCTACGGCATTGCTCACGGGCCAGGGCTGCTGCGATCAGCAGTACGGCATCGGCTCCGAGTGCCCGACTCTCTACCAGTTGAAACTCGTCGATCATGAAGTCTTTGCGGAGAATCGGGAGAGAGCACGCTTGTCGGGCGGCTCGCAGGTCGTCGTCCGTACCCCCGAAATAGGGTGTGTCGGTTAGAACGGACAGGGCGGTTGCTCCGGCCTGCTGGTAGGCACGAACGACACTTTGTACGTCGGCGTCACGGTTGATCCACCCTTTCGACGGAGAGCGACGTTTGAATTCGGAAATAATCCCCGTCGAGGAGGAGCGCAGGGCTTCCCGCAGAGAGTGGCGTGTGGTACGCGGAGTTTCGGCTTGTCGGTAGAGGGCCTGAAGATCCGTTTCCCGTTTCCTCCGGTCGACCTCGGCTCTCTTTGTTGCGACGATCTCTTGCAAAATATCTTTCATGGTTCGGCTAACTGTTCAGTTCGATGAATTTTTTGAATGTGGCGAGAGCTTTCCCGCTCTCGAGCGACTCCCGGGCTTCAGCAATACACTCGTCGATCGGTTTCTGGGGGCAAATGACCTGTATGGCGAATGCCGCGTTGGCGATGACGCAGTTCTTCTGTTCGGGCAGAGCGGTGCCATCGAGTACCCGGTCGAAAATCTTCGAGGCCTCTTGAGGCGTCTCTCCGCCATATAGCGCTTGCTCCTCGATGCGGTGGAACCCCAGATCTTCGGGGGTGTACAGTTTTTCGCTGTTCGGCATGGCTACCTTGAAGTCGTCCGTAAGCGAAATCTCGTCGTATCCGTCGAGGCTGTGGACTACGGCGAACTGTGTTCCGCTCTCCTGATAGGTGTAGGTGTAGAGCCGGAGCAGCGACAGGTTGTAGACACCCAGCAGTTGGTATTTCGGAATGACGGGATTGACTAACGGCCCCAGAATGTTGAAGAAGGTGCGGACACCTAACTCCTTGCGGATCGGGGCGACGGCTTTCAGCGCTTTGTTGAAGAGCGGGGCGTGCAGGTAGGCGATGTTGCACCGGTCGATCGATCGCTTCAAGGCGTCGTCGTCGGTGGTAAAACGGACGCCGTGCTGCTCCATGACGTTGCTGGCTCCGCTGACCGACGTGGCGCCGTAGTTGCCGTGTTTGACGACCGGATAGCCGGCTCCGGCTACGGTGAAACAGGCGCACGTCGATATGTTGAACGTGTTTTTGCCGTCACCGCCTGTGCCGACGATGTCGATCGGATTGAATTCGCTCAAGTCGACCCGATGGCACATTTCGAGTAGTGCCTCGCGGAAACCGATCAACTCTTCGACGGAGATGTTCCGCATCAGAAAGACCGTAATCAATGAGGCCACCTGTGCATTGTTGTATCGACCGTTCGCGATGTTCTGAAGGATGTCTCGAGCCTCTTTGCGATCGAGATACCGGTGTTCGAACAGCTTATAAAGAATCTGTTTCATGGTGTTTCATGCGGTTTAGCGATGGTTGATAAAGTTTTCGACGACTCTTTTTCCCTGAGGGGTGAGAATCGACTCGGGGTGAAATTGGACTCCGTGTACGTCGTACGTTTTGTGGCGCAGGGCCATGATATGCCCCTGTCCGTCCTCTGCCGTGACCGTGAGGCAATCGGGCAGACTGCTGCGGCGTACAACCCACGAGTGGTACCGTCCGACCATCAATGTCTGCTCCAAGCCATCGAAAATGTAGTCGTGTGCGACGAGCTTGACCGGGGTCTGGACTCCGTGGTAGACCTCGGACAGGTTTTCGAGCGAAGCCCCGAAGGCTTCACCGATGGCCTGTTCGCCGAGGCAGACGCCGAGAATGCTTTTATGAGGGGCATACCGACGGATCAGCGGAAGCAGAATGCCGGCCTCTTTGGGAATTCCCGGTCCGGGCGAGAGGATGATCTTGTCGAAACGTTCCACCTCGTCCAGCGCAATCCGGTCGTTGCGGTAAACCTCTGTGGAGACTCCTAACTCTCTGAGGATATGCAGTAAATTGTATGTAAACGAGTCGTAATTGTCGAATAATAGAACTTTCATGGCTTTAGTTTTTAAGGGTGACGGCCATGTCGATCGCTTTTTTCAGAGCGCCGAGCTTGTTGTTGACCTCTTGTAATTCGTTTTCCGGAATGCTGTGTGCGACGATTCCCGCACCGGCCTGATACCAAAGCTCGTTGTTGCGGCTGACGAACGTACGGATCGTTATGGCTTGGTTCAGGTTGCCGTTGAGTCCGATGAAACCGATGCAACCACCGTAGGCTCCCCGGTTGTGCGGCTCGATCTCCGAGATCAGCTGCATGGCCCGTACCTTCGGGGCTCCGCTCAGCGTACCGGCAGGGAAGGTGTCGACGAACGTTTTGATCGGATTGCTCCCCGGTTCAATCTCTCCGCTGACCCGCGACACGAGGTGTATGACGTGGCTGTAATACTGGGGCTCCATGTAGAATTCGACCTTTACGTTTCGGGCGTTCCGGCTCAGATCGTTTCGGGCCAGATCGACCAGCATGACGTGTTCCGCATTCTCTTTCGGGTCATGCAGCAACTTTTCGGTCAGCTGTTTGTCTTTTACGGCATCTCCCGTTCTGCGGGTGGTACCGGCGATCGGATCGATGCTGGCGATGCCGTCGGTAATTTTGCAGTGTGTTTCGGGCGATGAACCGAAGATGCGGATACCTCCGAAGTCGAAGTAGAAGAGATAGGGCGACGGGTTGATGCTGCGCAGAGCCCGGTATACCTTAAAATCGTCGCCTGCAAAGGGTTGAACGAAGCGTCGGGAGAGGACAATCTGAAATACGTCGCCCCGCAGGCAGTGGGCTACCCCTTTGCGAACGAACTCCCGATACTCTTCATCCGTAATTGTGCTGTACTCTTCGCCACGCAACGAAAAGTCGTACGAGGCGAAATTTCGGTTGTTGATCAGGCTTTCGAGTTCGTGCAGGTGGGCGTGTTCGTCCGGCTCATGCAGCTCGATCAGGGTCAACTCGTTCTTGAAGTGGTTGAAGATGATCAGGTATTTGTAGAGGATGTAGGTCATGTCCGGAGCGTCGTTGCGTTCGTCGTGGCTCTCCATGACCGGAATCTCCTCAAAGTATCGGATTGCATCGAACGCCGTGTATCCGAAGAGTCCGCAACGGTCGGCATATTTTCCTTCGACGTGGAACCGTCCGAGAAATTCGTTCAGGGCGTCGATCGCGTTGTACTCCCGGGTCAGTTTTTTGTGTTCGACGGAGCGGTCGGGCAGGTGGCTCGTGCAGACTCCGGCATTGATCTCGAATCGGGCCAACGGACACAGGGCAATGTAGGAGAGGGAGTTCTCTCCGGCGTGGAAATCGGAGCTCTCCAAGAGGGCCGATTGCGGGTAGACGTCCCGCGTCTTCAGAAAGATGCTCACCGGAGTGTGCAGGTCTCCGAGCACCTGTTTGCTGGTGGTTTTATATGCGAATGTTTTCATGACATGTGACGAATATAGGTTTCGATATCTTTGTCGCCCCGACCCGAAACGGTCAGTACGACGACGTCGTTCGGTTTGAAGGGTATTTTGGAGAGGGCTCCTAAAGCGTGGGCCGATTCGAGTGCCGGAATGATCCCCTCGAGGCGGGTCAGTTCGAAGGCGGCCTTCAAGGCTTCATCGTCGTTTATGGCGAGGACACGCGCCCGTTTCTCTTTGGCCATGTTGGCGTGTATCGGACCGATACCCGGATAGTCTAATCCGGCCGAGATGGAGTAGGGTTCTTCGATCTGGCCGTCTTCGTTCTGCATGACCAGCGTACGCGATCCGTGAATGATTCCCACGCGGCCCAACTGGATGGTGGCAGCCGATCGGCCTGAGGTGATGCCCTCACCGCCGGCTTCGGCCAGAACGATCTTGACCCGGTCGTCGTCTACGTAGTGGTATACGGTTCCCGCCGCATTGCTTCCGCCTCCGACGCAGGCGATCAAGTAGTCCGGATAGTCGCGGCCCTCCTTCTCGAGGATCTGGCTGCGGATCTCCTTGCTGATAACCGATTGCAGTCGGGCTACGATGTCGGGATAGGGGTGTGGGCCGACGGTCGATCCGATGATGTAGTGGGTGTCGGACGGATGGCAGCACCAGTCGCGGATAGCTTCGTTCGTCGCATCCTTGAGGGTCATGTTGCCCGAGGTTACCGGCCGTACCTCAGCACCCAGCATCCGCATCTTCTGGACATTCGTGTACTGGCGTTCGACGTCGGTCTTGCCCATGTAGACGATGCACTCCATGTTTTTCATGGCGCAGACGGTAGCCGTGGCCACTCCATGCTGGCCGGCACCCGTTTCGGCGATGATCCGGCTCTTGCCCATCCGCTGGGCAATCAGGATCTGACCGATCGTATTGTTGATTTTGTGGGCTCCCGTGTGGTTCAGATCTTCCCGTTTGAGGTAGATTTTGCATCCGTAGCGTTCGGAGAGCCGGGGGGCAAAGTAGAGCGGAGACGGGCGTCCCGCATAGTCGTTGAGCAGAAGGTTAAACTCCTTCTGGAACGATTCGCTCTCCATGATGGGCAGGTAGTTTTCGCGAAGCTCTTCGACACATTTGTGAAGAATCTCCGGAATGAAGGCTCCTCCGAAGGGGCCGTAGTAACCATTTTCGTCTACTTGAAATGTTTTTTTCATCGGTATGAGTTTTTTTGAATTTGAAATTACGGTTAATGAAAAAAGCCCTGTCGTAAGTACGACAGGGCTTTTATATCTTTATTGCTTGTTCGAGATCGAGAAATAGATACGCAAGTCCGCAACCTTACGACTGAGGAAGTTGTAAGCTGCGCCACCACCATCTATTTGAAACGATCACTTTCATCTTTTGCATGACATTTGTGGAGGCAAATGTAATAAGTCGTTTGAGAAAAACAAAATTTATTCGATAATTTTTCAAAAAATTTAAAATAAAATATCACAGATCTCTTTCTAACTCGTTGTCGAAAAAAACTTTATGCCGGATCAGAAAAAACGATGAGAATGAAAAAAGTTGGAGTCGGCAGTCTGTTTTCCGGTTTCAATGGCAGAAAAAGAGATCCGGGTATTTCAGTTTCTCTAAAATCGTCTTAACTTTGATAAAACTTAAAAACCGGAATGTTATGAAAAGTGTGAACAAATCGATTCTGCGCAGTGTTTTGGCTGTTGTGTTGGGGCTGATGCTCGTGCTGTGGCCCGATAACGCTTTGGATATATTGGTTATCGCAATGGGGGCGCTGTTTCTGGCCGCCGGTGTCGTTGCCATTGCCGCCTATTTCGCGCGCGACAAGTCCATATACCCCGATGCACGGTTCCCGATCGAAGCGGCAGGAAGCCTGTTGTTGGGATTGTTGTTGGTCGTAGTCCCGAAATTCTTTGTCGGAATACTTATGTTTATTCTGGGAATCGTACTCATTGTGGCCGGATTGCAGCAGATCGTGATGCTGTTTTCGGCTCGGAAATGGGCTGAAGTCTCGATCTATTTCTATATTGTGCCGGTGTTGGTGACAATATGCGGAGTTGTCGTGCTGTTCAATGCACAGGCTGTCGCACAGTCGATTTTGATCCTTTCCGGTGTGACTTGTATTGTGTACGGAATAGCCGGGCTGATCAACGAGATTCGATTCAGAAAGCAATAAAGTGCGCTGGGAGGAGACGACCGAAGCCGTCGTATCCCGAGAACTTTTGAAAAATATAGTGGTGCGATTCGGGAAGACCCGGGTCGCACTTTGTATATTATCAGGAGAGGTCATTCCTTTTCGTAGCATTTTGTGAGTAATTACATGGGCGAAATTTGCTATTCCGGTATCCGAATTTTATATTTGTCCTTTCTGTAATCGGTTCGCATGAGAAAATATGGACGAAATATAAAAGCCCTGTTGCTCTTGGTGCTGTTCGTAGTGTACTGGAGCAACATTACGCTTTTTTATCACGTCCATACGGTGGACGACCAAGTATATGTCCATTCGCACTTTTTCTCCGGATCGGCGAGTCATCCGACCCACACGCACACCGCACAACAATTTCAGCTGATCGCTCTACTCTCGTTGCTGTTGGCTACGGCGGCCGTCGCGGTTGTTTTTGCTTCGCTGCTTCCGAAGCGGAGTTTCGTTTATTCGGTTCCGGGTCGAGAGGTTTACTGTGCGCTCTCGATTCGTATTCCCGGACTGCGTGCCCCTCCCGTTTGTTGATACATCTCGTGTTTCATGACGAGGCGAAGTGCATCTTCGTCTCCCTGTTTTTATGTGTCAGTAAATACAATCAAATCAAACCGAAATAGTAATGAATAAATATATTTTAGGAGTAACCGTATTACTCCTTTCACATGCTGTGTGCTTGGCGGAACAGGGTGCCGTTCATCCGCACCAGCAGAGTGACGCCAACGTTATAGGGCACGTGGTCGATGCTGCGACCCACGAACATTTGGCCTATGCTACCGTAGCCGTCAAGGGAACCACATTCGGAGTAACGACAGACGCTACCGGACACTATTTTTTGAAAAACCTTCCCGATGGTACCTATACGCTCTCGGTCTCGATGCTCGGATATAAGACGGTCGAACGAACGGTTGATGTGGTCAAGAACCGGACGCTCGAAGCCAATTTTGCATTGGAGTCCGATCTGCTGTCGCTCGATGAGGTTGTCGTGACGGCCAACCGCACGGAGACCAGCCGCAAAACCTCTCCGACGATCGTTGCCGTGACAACTTCGAAGCAGTTCGAAACAACCGCCTCGAATAATTTGGCCGAGACGATGAATTTCCAATCGGGCCTTCGCGTGGAGAATAATTGCAGCAACTGCGGAACGACGCAACTCCGGATCAACGGGCTCGAGGGGCAGTATTCCCAGATTTTGATCGACAGTCGGCCGATTTTCAGTTCGCTGACGGCTGTGTATGGTCTCGAATTGTTGCCGGTGGCGATGATCGATCGGGTCGAAGTGATCCGTGGAGGCGGTTCGGCGCTGTTCGGCTCGAATGCCATCGGTGGGGTGGTCAATATCATCACGAAGGAGCCGTTGCGTAATTCGGCGATGCTTTCCCATACGACCGATATCCTGAAGGGCGGAACGGCCGATTTCAATACATCGCTGAACGGTTCTTATATGTCGGATGATGGCAGGATGGGAATTTTTCTGTTCGGAATGGTGAAGGATCGGAATGAGTACGATCGGAACGGTGACGGCTTTTCGGATATTCCGAAGCTCAATTCGGAAACGGTCGGTTTCAGAGCCTACTATAAGACCTCGCCTTTTACCCGTTTGACGGCCGAGTACCACCATATTCATGAATTCCGACGGGGCGGTGACCAGTTTGACCAGCCGCCGCACATGGCCAATATTGCCGAGCAGATCGAGCACAAAATCGATGGAGGAGGATTGAATTTCGACTATTTCAGCCCGAATAACCGACATAAACTGGGCGTTTATACCTCGGCGCAATACATCGATCGCAACAGCTATTATGGAACGGATCGTAACCCCAACGCGTATGGCGCCACCGAGGATCAGGTCTTCGTGGCGGGGACGCAATACTCCTATTCGTTTTACAGGTTGTTCTTCATGCCGGCCACTTTGACGGCCGGGATCGAGTACAATTACAATGCGCTTCACGACCAGTATCTCGGCTTCGATCGGAATTTGCGGCAGACGACCCATTGCACCGGACTCTATTTTCAGAACGAGTGGAAGAGCGAAAAGCTGAATTTCCTGATAGGCGGACGTCTGGATAAGCACAACCTGATGCAGAATATTATCTTTTCGCCTCGGGTCAATGTGCGATACAGTCCGGTGGAGCATGTCGGATTGCGGGCCAGTTATTCCAGTGGGTACCGTGCTCCCCAAGCCTACAACGAAGATTTGCATATCGATGCGCTGGACAACAACATCTCGATCATTCGGCTCGCGCCCGACCTTAAACCCGAATATTCGCACAGCTTGAGCGGGTCGATTGACTTGTATCACAGCTTCGGGAGGTTGCAGGCCAATCTCCTTATCGAAGGGTTCTATACGATGTTGGACAACGTCTTTACGCTCGAAAAGATCGGAGAAGACGAGCACGGGTATACGATCAAGGAGCGGCGCAATGCTTCGGGAGCTACGGTAGCCGGTATCAGCACCGAACTCAAACTCGGCATTCCGAACCGTTTCGATGTGCAGCTTGGTTACACCTTCCAGCGAAGCCGCTACAACAGGCCCGAAACGTGGTCGGATGAGGTGGTGGCACAGCGGTGTATGTTCCGCTCGCCAGACCACTACGGATATGTGACGGCCAACTATAACTTTACCGATGCGTTCAAACTCTCGCTTTTCGGAAATTTTACGGGGAAGATGTTGGTGCAGCACAACAAAGGTGTCATCGAACGGGATGAAAACCGGTTGACTCCGGCATTCTGGGATATGGGAATGCGCCTCTGCTATGATTTCCGTCTGTCGCAACAGTGTCGCATGGAACTAAGTGCAGGAATGAAAAACATCTTCGACAGCTACCAGAAAGATCTCGATTTCGGACAGCATAAAGATGCGGCCTATGTCTATGGGCCGACTCTCCCACGCACTTGCTTCGTAGGGGTTAAGTTTTCGTTGTAACCGGATATAAACGTAAAAAAAGCAGCGCCTTATTCGATTAAGGCGCTGCCCTTTTTTCTACTCCCTGCGAAGGCAGGTGCTTCGGCTTGCTTCTCTCGCCGGTCCATGCAGTGTCTGGAGAGACACAGTTTCCCGCTATTTGATCTTTCTGTTTAGAAAACGTTTTGAAAGGTACCTGCGGACCGGTTCATCGTATATCTTCAGACAGCACCACGCCAAAACAATATTTCCCGCGATCAGCAAAATGGCTGTTATCCACGTCTGGCCGAAGGTGTAGTACTGATTCTTGATCAACCAAGCATAGAACAGATAATAGAGCGGGTAGTGGATGATATAGACGGGGAAGGAGATGTCGCCTAAGAATTTGCAGACGCCGGAAGAGAATCTGTCTGTCGTTGATCCCGATGCACCCAACCACACCAAAAGAGGAAAAACAAAGGTGATGCAGATCATTTCGAACAGCCCGTTGTAGCAGATGGGGGCCAGTCCGGGAATGAACGGTACGTGAAACAGAACAAACAGAACCAGCGAACAGATCCAGAAGGCGCCGCGTATTTTTATCGGTTTAAAGTGGCGGAAAACTAACATGCCGAGGCTGAACGGAAAGAGCATCCGTAGCAATCCTCCGATGAAGTTGGTGGCGTCGAGGGTCCATCCAACGCCCAGATTGCCGTATCCGGAGAAGTCGGTAAGGGTGAAAAAACCCAATCCGATTCCCATCAGGGCAGTCCAGATGGTCAAGGCCCTGTTGCTGAAACGATGGATGAAAAGTGCGTACAGGATGTTGCCGATGTACTCGAAAAACAGCGACCATGCCGGACCGTTAAGGGGAAACATTTCGCCGTTGCCGCGTATTTCGTAGTAGCATCCGGGTACCGCCGGAATGAAAAACATGGCACACAGCAGGGCGATCATCACGGCCGAGGTCATCACATGGGTTCCGTCCCATTGCACGCTGCCCTGCATAAGAAAAGTTATGACTCCGAAAACGGCACCCAATACGACCATGGGGTGCAGGCGGATCAGGCGTCGTTTGAAAAAGTTGCCGAGCGGCATCGACTTTCCTATGCGGTCGTCGTAGGCATAGGCAATGACGAATCCGGATAGAATGAAGAAGAAGTCGACCGCCAAGTAGGCGTGGTTGGGCATTTCGATGATTGGGGCCCCGGCCGCAAAAGCGTACCCCTCGAAGACATGATACCACAGGACCAGAATTGCCGCTACACCGCGCAGTCCATCCAATATGTCGTAATGGGGCTTGGAGTCGGAAAAGGTTGCAGATAATTTCAGGTTTTGCATAGATGAGATTTTGTGTGTTTGGGTTGTTTGTTGGGTTTTAAATTAAACAATGATTCTGTTTTGATGAACGATCAATGCCCGTCGTCCGGCTCGAAGGTTGCGATTACGCTCGCGGCATCGGCTGGAATACGGAAGCGATAACTCTCCGGAGCGAACGGAACCCTTGCATTGGCCGGGAAGTCGATCCGGTTGGTGTCAACAGTAGGAATGTCCGCCAAAATAGAGTCGAAATATTGTTTTTTGGGTTCACCGTTTGAGGCTGAATGTGATTTCGTATGTCGATGTGTATATTGTTATTTTACAGGAACGGTATTAGCGTGAGGCATTTTTGATGTATTCTAATGCAATGAAGTGTGCCGGGCGGGCCATTGAACCGTGATCGAAACCATCTAGTTCATAGAGGTGTACCTCGGGGTGTCCGACGAGCTTTAACATTCTCCAGCAGTAGGCATTCTCCTCGTACCGTCCGAGCAGTTCGCGCTCCCGGTCCCCACAGATAAGCAGAATCGGCGGACAATCTTTTCTGATGTGGTACAGTGGAGCTTCGCTGTCGATGAGGGGTTGCAGTTCGCTGATGCCACGCTGTTTGCGGTTATGGAAGTGGGTGATCATCTGTCCGCTGTATGGAATCAGGGCGGCAAAGTCGTCCGCATCGACACCGTATTTCGCCAGACGGCTTTTGTCGAATCCGATCATCGAGACCAGATATCCACCGGCAGAGTGTCCTGCCAGAAAAATCCGGTTGCGGTCTCCTCCGTATTTTTCAATGTTTTTCATGACCCATGCGGCAGCGGCAGCCGCATCGTCAATGCAGTCACTGGTTTTGACGTCAGCATTAATGGCACTGCGGTCATCGGTGCACAGCCGATAACGGACGCCTACGATACAGATTCCTTGGTTTTGAAGCTCCTGTGGGATCTCTTTGTCGCCACCGGTTAGGCCTCCGCCGTGAAACCATACTACGGTAGCGAAGTTCGTGCTGTCTGTGGGGTAGTAGATGTCCAGAACGCATTGGTGAGTGGTGTATTCATCCGGACTTGACTGACGATAGGGTATGGAGCTTTCTGTTTTGTAGGTTTGGGACATGGCGATGGTTGTGTTGAGCAGAAAGCACATGCACAATAGGAAAGAGAGGGTCTTGTTCATGGTTAAAAATTTTGGGATCTAATTTAGAAAAAACTTTTGAAAAATGGAGTTTCGCTTATCGGTTAAATATAGAATAAGGTGTGTTTGGCGTCTTGGCAGTGTGTGTGCGTCAAGAAAAATATTTTCGCATTACTTTGTTTTCGTGTTACTTTTCTGGACGCTCTTTTTGTGGTAGCGAAGGGTATACAACATATATTGAATTGTTGGTTGCTTTGGACAATCTGAAAGCAAACAGCCCACCAACCCATGCAGGATAGCATGTTCGGGACGGTCTGGTACTAACATATCTGTCTTTTTCTCGGTAACGAGGCTCTACCGACGGGCCGAGAGAGCATAGTTTAGAGGTGCGATCGAGAATGAACCGTAACATCAAAGGAGATTTGCCGTTTTGTAAATGATGAGCGTTTTTTTTAGCTTTTTTGTCTCCGAAACGGTACAAAAAAAGAGGCTATCATTTTGATAGCCTCCTGATCTTCAGAGCTGTTGACGAGGCTTGAACTCGTGACCTCTTCCTTACCAAGGAAGTGCTCTACCACTGAGCTACAACAGCAAAATTCTTCCCGCGACGGGATGTCGTCCCTTTTCGCGGTCACAAAAGTAGTATTATTTTTTAATTTACCCAAACTATCCGCGATTTTTCTTGTATTTTCCGTATTTGGTACCTTGGCGGGCTCTTTAATAGACCTGATATGGAGTGTCATAAGGTCCTGTTCGAGGGGTTGCAATAAAATTTATGGCTTGATCGAACCAGAAGTTGGCGTTTCCGTTTGTCTCGGCTTGCAGCTTTTTGTATATTTGTATGCGTCTATTGCAAGACTATTTACTAACTAAACTTAACCCCAAAAAACATGAATGTAAAAAAATGGAGTAGAGCGGGTGTGTTGTGGACTGCGGCATTGGCTTGTGCGACAACCTTGTCTGCTCAGACAAAACCCGACACGTGGGTCGCTCAGGATGGATTGGGACGAACCCTCGGCTCGACGGAGCAGTATGGCGAAAAACGGGATAACAAAACCGTAGGATTGTTTTATGTGATTTGGCACGGATCCCACGGGTACGATCGTTCCATGCCTGTGCTTCCCGATGAGGGAGTGATGATTCCGACCCCTGCCGATTCGCTCTCCCCCTATGACAACCAGAAACTGATCGACGCGAATCCGTCTAATCCTCATTATGGTCCGGTTCATGCGTTCCATCACTGGGGGGAACCCTATTTGGGCTACTACGTGTCGAATGACGAGTGGGTGATCCGCAAACATGCACAGATGATTACCGATGCGGGAGTCGATGTCATCATTCTCGACGTTACCAATGCCTTGATCTATCTGCCTACGGTCAAAACCATTTGCGATACCTATATGAAGATGCGGGCCGAAGGCTCCAAAACTCCGCAGATAGCCTTCCTTTTCAATTCGGCTGCACGCCGTACCGTACAGCGAATTTACGACAATATTTATGCTAAGGGTCTGTATAAGGATCTGTGGTTTAACTGGAAAGGGAAGCCGCTGTTGTTGTCTCCACCCGAAGGGGTTACGCCCGAAATCGCCGATTTTTTCACAGTGCGGCATTCGTGGTTCTGCTCGGCATGGGACTGGTTTGCCGATGGAAAAGACAAGTGGCCTTGGGCGGATAAGTATCCGCAGAAAGCCGGGTGGCATGAGTCTCCCGATCGGCCGGAGCAGGTTTCGATTGCTCCTGCAACCCATGCCCACGAGGGTATAGGGCGTAGTTTCCACGACGGGAAAGAGCCCGAAGTGCATCGTAGCGGTGAGGGGCTCTGTTTCTCGGAGCAAGCCGAACAGGCACTCGAAATCGATCCCGAATTCCTGATGATAACGGGTTGGAACGAATGGTCCGCCATGCGGTTTACCGATACAAATTCGACAATGATGTGCGGAAAACCGATCAAGCCGGGTGATACCTATTTTGTCGATGATTACAACCATGAGTTCAGTCGGGACATTGAGCCGTTGCGCGGAGATTTCGGTGATAACTACTACTATCAGATGGCCGATATTATTCGCCGATTCAAGGGTGTGTCGCAGCAACCGGTGTATTCGAAAACCCATAAGGTGTCGCTCGACGACCTGTCGACATGGGAGAAGGTCGATGCCGAATATATCGATGATCGGGGGGATATCTTCCATCGGAATCATCACGGTTATGGTTACAGGTTGGGTCAGTTGATCAATACCACCGGGCGTAACGATATTCTTGCCGCGAAGGTGGCCAATGACGGGGAAACGCTCTATTTCTATGTTCAAACGGCTGAACCGATCTCTCCCTCTTCAGACAGTTTGTGGATGCGGCTGTTTATTGATGTGAAGGGGAATGACCGCGGAACGTGGGAAGGATTTCAGTATGTGGTCAACAATCGAGTGGCGAACGATCGCGAAACGCACTTGGACATGTGTCTCAATGGTTGGAATTGGAAAGACGCGGGTACCGTGGCCTACCGGGTTCAAGGAGATGAGATGGTGGTTGCCGTGCCTATGGATCGTATAGGAATAGAGGATCCGAAAAATTTTACGGTTGATTTTAAGTGGGTGGATAATGCCGTGAAGGAAGGCGACATTCAGGAGTGTATGAGTGATGGGGATGCAGCTCCCAACGGACGCTTCCGGTATCGGTACACTTTCCAAAATTAGCGAGTAGTCGGTTTGGAATAGAGAAAATACAAGTGTAGAAATTAAGCGAGAGGTCGGTATTAGGCCTCTCGCTTTTTTTCGTATCGGAGGCGGCTATTTGAGTAGAGAGGGAGGCATGAATGCTTTTCTGTTGGGTCGACTGGCATCTTGAATTGCTTGTTGTGCTGAGTCTTTTCGTAAATAACAAGGAGGGTGGGCTATGCATTGCGGTAATTAAAATTTTGCGCGCCGTGTGGGTTTTCGTATCTCCCTTGTTTTGTCTCGTTTCCAAGTGTATCGATCCGAGGAAGAGCTCTTTATGGCTTTTTTCCGCGGAGATCCTATGTCTGTTTTCGGTAAAAATTCTAGTTGGGAAATATTTACTGATTTATTTATTTTCTACTAAAAATTATTTTTAATGGAAAATATTTATATCTTTGCGGAAAATTAATTGAGACATGGAACCCATTTGTCGGATCAAAGAGGTCTATAAGACGTTGCATCAGTTCGAAAATACATTCGTCGAACGTCACGGAATCACGATTAACGAAGCCATGCTGCTCTGCTGCCTCAAAAACGGAGAGGTCAAGACAGCAGGTGAACTCTGCGAATATATAGGTCTGTCGGGGCCTCGGGTGTCCAAAATCATTACCACCGTGGAAAACAAAGGATATATCCGTCGTGGAATCAGCTCCCATGACCGGAGGCAGATGTTGTTTTCGCTTACGGAAGAGGGCGTGGCTAAGATCCGTCAGATGCAGACAGCTCCTGTGGGACTTGAAGAGCTGTTCGCCCAATTGAAAAACTCGATGGAGGAACAAGAGTAAATGATAACCCTATTATATTGATTGTTACAAGATGAAAATTCTGATTGTCGGAGGTGTGGCCGGAGGTGCCACCGTGGCGGCCCGTGTGCGCCGTTTGGATGAGATGGCCGAGGTCATTCTCTTCGAAAGAGGAAAGTATGTTTCGTATGCAAACTGCGGTTTGCCCTATTACATTGGAGGAACCATTGCCCAACGTCCGAAACTCTTCGTGCAGACGGTCAAAGGATTCACGGATCGTTTCCGTATCGATATTCGTGTCGAACAGGAGGTGATCGCTGTCGATCGTGCACGCAAGCAGGTCGAAGTGCGTAACCTCGCAACCGGTGAAGTCTATATCGAGACGTATGACAAGCTGGTCCTTTCTCCGGGGGCCGAACCGTTGCGTCCGAAGATCGAGGGTATCGATAGCCGGAAGATCTTTACGCTGCGAAGTGTGCCGGATACGGATGCGATCAAGCAGTATATTGATTCACAACGTCCCGACCGTGCCGTTGTCGTGGGCGGCGGATTCATCGGTCTGGAGATGGCCGAAAACCTGCACCATCTTGGGCTGCGGGTCGATGTGGTCGAGATGGCCAATCAGGTGATGGCTCCGCTCGATTTCTCGATGGCCTCCATGGTTCACCGCCACTTGACCGACAAAGGGGTGGGATTGTACCTCGAAGATGGAGTCGTGCGTTTCGAAGAAACGTCCGAAGGTCGTGTCGTCGTATATTTGCGAAGCGGCCGAAAGATTACGAGTGACATGGTGTTGCTGAGTATCGGTGTGCGTCCGGAGGTCGGTCTGGCCCAAGAAGCGGGACTGACGATCGGAACGTGCCGGGGTATTGTCGTTGACGAGTATATGCAAACCTCGGATCCGGATATTTATGCTCTGGGAGATGCCGTTGAGGTGATGCATCGGGTGACCGGAAAACCGGCCTTGATTCCTCTCGCCGGTCCTACCAACAAACAGGGGCGCATCGTGGCGGATAACCTTGTGCTCGGCAACAAACGGAAATACCGCGGATCGATCGGTACTTCGGTGGCCAAAGTTTTCGATCTGACCGTTGCGACGGCAGGAGCCAATGGCAAGTTGTTGCGGGCAAATCATATCGATTATGTTTCGTCCTATACGCATGGCGCTTCTCATGCCGGATACTATCCGAACGCTCTTCCGCTTTCGATCAAAATTCTGTTTGCCCCCGGGACGGGACGTCTGCTCGGTGCACAGGTGGTCGGTTGTGATGGAGCGGATAAACGCATCGAGATGTTCGAGCAGATCATTCGCGAAGGAGGTACAGTCTATGACCTGACCGAACTGGAGCATGCCTATGCGCCGCCATACTCCTCGGCCAAGGATCCGGTGAATATGGCCGGATACGTCGCCGGGAATATTCTCGAGGGACAAGTTCGCATTATCCACTGGCGAGAGATCGCTTCGCTGTCGGACGAGACGCTGCGGATCGATGTGCGTATGCAGGATGAATTTGCGATGGGGACTATTCCCGGCTTTGTGAACATTCCGCTCGATGAATTGCGCGAACACCTCGATGAGTTGCCGCGGGAACGACCGATTGTTGTTACGTGTGCCGTGGGATTGCGGGGCTATCTTGCATGCCGTATTTTGACTCAACACGGTTTTACGGATGTGCGGAATCTGTCGGGCGGATATACTACGTGGCGGAGTGCAACCGCTCCGGTTGCTGAACCCCGAGAGGGAGGGGCATGTTCCTGCGATTGCGGAAGCGCCCAACCGCAGCAAAAGAGCTGTTCGGAAGTGTCGGCACATACGTTGGAGGTCGACGCCTGCGGACTGATGTGTCCGGGACCGGTGATGCAGTTGAAAAAGAGTTACGAGGGACTGAAGCCGGGGGAACAGCTCTGTATTACGGCGACGGACCAAGCCTTCGGTCGGGATGTAGCCTCGTGGTGTCGGATGACCGGAGCCGAGTTGCTTTCGTTGGATACGAGCAACGGTAAGGTGAAGGCACTGATCCGTAAACAGGCTTCCGAAGGAACGCCCTGCAGACCTGCACAGCGCGTAGCGGACAACAAAACGATCGTTGTGTTTAGCGATGACCTCGATAAGGCGTTGGCCTCATTCGTGATAGCGAACGGTGCTGCGTCTACGGGGAAGAAGGTGACGATGTTCTTTACCTTCTGGGGACTCAACATCATCAAGAAGCGGCAAAAACCGGTCGTTGAAAAGGATCTTTTCGGTCGTATGTTCAGTTGGATGCTTCCGGCGCATAGTGGGGAGCTTCGCCTTTCGAAGATGAATATGGGTGGACTCGGGAGCCGCATGATGCGTTGGATTATGCGCAGCAAGAAGATCGATAGTCTGGAAGAGTTGATCCGTCAGGCACAGGAGAATGGTGTGGAGATGATAGCTTGTACGATGAGTATGGATGTGATGGGGGTACGGCAAGAGGAGCTGATGGATAACGTTACGTTGGGTGGTGTTGCCTCCTATCTCGACCGGACGGAAGAGGCCAATTTGAACCTTTTCATTTAACGCCCGGAAGACCGAAGTAAAAAACGAAGAAGGCTCGTGCAAGGGTCTTCTTCGTTTTTTTGATTTTTAGAAGAGAAGTAGACTTGAGCGATAATGAGGCGAGTGTTGAATTGTTTAAAGTAAAAGGGGGTGTCAGTTTTCTGACACCCCCTTCGTGTTGAGCGGAAGACGAGACTCGAACCCGCGACCCTTAGCTTGGAAGGCTAATGCTCTACCAACTGAGCTACTTCCGCATGGCTTGTTCTATAATGTGGGCGGAGATGGATTCGAACCACCGAAGTCGTACGACAGCAGATTTACAGTCTGCCCCATTTGGCCACTCTGGTATCCGCCCTTGCAACGAGAATGAACCCGCAGCGGGCACAAAAGTAAAAATCATTTTTGAATCTGCAAAAATAATTTTACCTCCATGCGAAATTTATCCGGTTCCTGAATCTGTTTTCCGTGCCTGTTTGCCGAATGATTGACGCGCCGGGATAAGGGCAATGATTAATGACCTTGACCGGATCGAAAGATCGAAATATCCGATGATTCCCTGTCCGTTACTCAACCTGAAACAGCGTGAAATTCGGTGTGATCATTGCGGACAGTCTCGTGTCTTAGTTTGTTTTGGCTCTCCTATATTGACGATAGGGTGATAATCTGGATACCTCTCGGCAGGCAGTGTAAACAAAAGGATGATGTGTCGTGGTAGAGCCATCTTTGAAACTCGTTTTCATTTGTCTCTACGCATACCTTTTCCTATATTTGTACGCAAACTATTCGAGATAAACATGATCTATCGGAGCAAAGCCCCTTTACGTATCGGTTTCGCCGGTGGCGGTACCGATGTCAGTCCCTATTCGGATCTTTATGGCGGGGCCGTGTTGAATGCGACCGTGTCGCTCTATGCCCGGGCTGCGATCGAACCGATTGCCGAACCGAAAATTACCCTTCAGGCATGGGATCAGCAGATTCTATGCGAATACGACCTCGCTGAAGAACTTCCGGCAGACGGTCGGCTGGAACTGCTGAAGGCTGTCTATAATCATTTCAGTAAAAATTACGGGATCAAACAGGGATTCCGTCTCTATACAAGTGTCGATGCACCTCCCGGGTCGGGACTCGGTTCCTCGTCGACTCTGGCTGTGGCGCTGACCGGGGCCTTTGCCGCATGGCTCGATCTACCGTTGGGCAGTTACGAGATTGCCCACTTGGCCTACCGTATCGAACGACAGGAGATGGGAATGGCCGGAGGAAAGCAGGATCAGTATGCCGCAACATTCGGAGGGTTCAACTACATGGAGTTTTTCCGAGATGATAAGGTGATTGTCAATCCGTTGCGTATCGATGAGGCGTATGTCAACGAGTTGGAGAGCCGGCTGTTGCTGTTCTATACCTCACAGAGCCGGTTGTCGGCTTCGATTATCGAGGAGCAGCAGCGAAACGTACAGTCCAACAATCGTAGCTCGATCGAGGCGATGCACGTCATCAAGCAACAGGCCGCCGAGATGAAGGAGGCCATGCTGACCGGTCGGATCGATCGTATCGGGCACTTGCTCCACGAGGGATTTGTCTATAAGAAAAAAATGGCGGAAGGGATCTCCAATTCGTGGATCGATGAGATCTATGAAGCTGCCATGGAAGCGGGTGCCGAAGGGGGTAAGGTGTTGGGAGCCGGAGGAGGTGGTTTCATGATGTTCTTTTGTCCGGATGCCCGGCGCGGGCAGATTATGCAGGCACTGTCGAAGTTCAATGGCCGTATTCAGAATTATCAATTTGTAAGGGACGGATTGAAGCAATGGAAAATCTGACAAAAGAGATCCATCAGGAGTCGCGGGTGGGTATTGTTTTGGCCGGTGGGTTGGGGACCCGTCTGAGAGGTGTTGTGGATGATCTTCCGAAATGCATGGCCCCTGTTGCCGGTCATCCGTTTTTGTACTATCTGCTCCGGTATATGGAGCGGCAGCGTTTTACGCGGGTGATTCTGGCCTTGGGGTACCTGCATGAACGGGTGGAGCAGTGGATTTCCGAGACGGAGTGGAGTTTTCGTGTGGACTTTTCAGTGGAGCAGACACCTCTTGGAACCGGAGGGGCGATCGGGCAGGCTTTGAAGCAGGTCGACGGACATCGGGTGTTTGTGCTCAACGGGGATACCTTTTTCGATGCCGATCTCGACCGTATGGAACAGCTGCATAGCATGTCTCAAGCAGATATTACTTTGGCCCTGAAGCCCATGACAAATTTTTCGCGATACGGTGTCGTAGTTTGCGGTGCAGACCATCGTATCGAGTCGTTTCTTGAGAAACAGCCGCGAGAGCAGGGTGAGATCAACGGGGGAATCTATCTGCTCGAAACTTCGACGGTAATGAAGGTCCTTCCCGAAGGACGGTTTTCATTCGAAACCGATGTTTTGGAGAGGCAGGTGTCTCGCTTGTGCATGATCGGATGCCCGGACGACGGCTATTTTATTGACATCGGTATTCCGGAGGATTATGCAAAGGCCGTTGCCTATTTTCGTACACAACATGTCTAATGCTGTCCTCTTATGATGGGAACGGATCGTTTCGATACGCTTTTTCTCGATCGCGACGGAGTGATCAATAGACTCCGGCCGAAGGATTATGTCAAAACATGGGAGGAGTTCGAATTTATCTCCGGCAGTGTCGAGGCGCTGAGAATATTGGCCTCTCGGTTTCGATACATCCTTGTGGTGACGAACCAACGCGGAGTGGGGCGCGGCGTGATGACCGAACAGGACCTTCAGACGATTCACGACAAAATGTTGCAGGAAATTCGGCGGGGAGGAGGACGGATCGACCGGATATATGTCTGTACGGCGGTCGATGATCGGGATCCGGACCGGAAACCCAATATCGGTATGGCGTTGAAGGCCCGGGCGGATTTTCCAGACCTTGATTTTACCCGTTCGATTATGGTCGGGGACAGTGCGACCGACATGGAATTCGGACATAGAATCGGGGCGGAGTGTGTATGGATCGGTTGCGGACTGGATCGTACGGAACCCTCGTTCGAATCGCTGTATGCCTTTGCAAAGAGTCTGTCCGTCGACAGGTAGGTAGATCTACCTGAAAATTACACCTGTTTCTCGAAGAGCGTTTTTATTCCGGAAGGGTTTGGCGATGCGCTCTTTCGTTTGTACATTTGCAGGCTGAATCTTTATTTTAATGCGACTGTATATGTCACGGATTCGAAAAATCGTATTGGCTCTGATGTTGGTCGGCTCTCTGGTCGGAGGGCAAACCGTTTCGGCGCAGATCTATGTCAAATTGAACGGATTGTATGCACTGGCCGGGGTGATCAATCCGGCTGTCGAATTTACGTTGTCGCCGAAGTCTACCTTCCAGACGGAGATTGTCTATTCGCCGTGGCAATATGTCCGGGATCGTGGTGTCAACAAGCCCATGCACTTCGCTATTTTCATGAATGAGTACCGTAGGTATTTTAAAAAGCACAATTCGGGGTGGTATCTCGGGGCCAACATGGGTATGCAGGGATTCAAAATGTCGAAGCCGATCATAGAGAATGGTGCGCTACATTTGGAAAACCGATACAGCAAAGGGTATGGAATCATGCTGGGGATTTGTGGCGGCTATGAGCACCGTTTTGCGGAGCGCTGGTTGGTCGATGCCTACGTCGGGTGGTCCTATATGTTGAGCTGGTACAACGGTTACGATCTCGATGGAACCATACAGATGCATCCCCACCGTCCGGTAGAACCCGAAAAGCCGGATCCGTTCAACGGTTCGGCGGAATTTCTGCCAAACAAAATAGGGGTGTCGATCGGGTATCTGATCTTTTCGCCGGACAAAAAGAGAGTGAAAAGACATCATTAGCAGTGATTCTTTCTGTTGGGAGATTGAGTGATATAGATGTCGTTACTCCGAGATGAACGGCCAAATAGCAGGCTTCGGTTTCAGTCGAAGGTGCGGAGAGAGGACAAAGAGGGTCTGAAGTTTTTACATAAAAAAGGCGGGAAAGATTGCGTCGTTAATCAATGCACAATCTCTCCCGATCTTTTTTCGAGTCGTGTTCGCCGTTTTTGATTCAGGGAGATGAGCGGCCGTTGTGTTATTGCACCTCAACGGCCCTTCGTATCGTAACCGGGCCCAATAATCCCGAAGGCTCTAAAACGATACCTTCGGCCAAAGGACGTCCGACAAAGTCGTGTCCCAGAACGATGTTGGTGTGGGTGTACTTTTTCGGAGAGACGGACAGTTCGTCTCCGGCCATGCGGTTGTGCCATGAGTTGGTGACCGAGATCTCCAAATCGTTCGTTTCCTCTTTCAGTTCGTCCGTCACTTCGATGCGGAACGGTTTTGTCCAGACGATGCCTTTGTCGACACCGTTGATCCGAATCCGTGCGATTCCTACGTCGCGGACATCTTCGAGTTGCAGAAAGTAGGCGGCCGAATCCTCCTTGGGGAAGGTCAGCTCGAAAGTCTTGTGGTAGCAGGCTGTTCCTGAATAGTAACGGATGCCGGCATCGGAGTGGGTCGTCCAGTCGATCAACTCGGGGAATATCACCGAGTCGGGACCGCCCCATGCCGGATCGAACCGCACGCTCCACGAGCCGGTAAGTGTTTGCAGGGAATCGTATCGGGGATCGTTGCTGGATTTGGTTCCTTGAGTTTCGGGAGTGATCGCTTCGTTAAAGACAACGAAGATCGATCCATATGGTTCCAATGTCAGCGGGACGGAAGTCAAACTGTCGCTTTGGGAAAATGCTTCGGCCCGACGGATTTTGCCCGAGAGGGCGTCCCAAAGCTCCGGTTGCTGTCCCGCAATTCGGAATCGGGCGGTGATGTGTTGTGGCTGTTCGGTCTGGTTGCTGACAAAATAGAAATGGGCCGTTCCGTTTTTGTAGTGGATGTAGTCGAAATCGGTCTTGCTGTCGTTACCTTCGATCGAAAAATCAGCCGGAATGCCATTCGACGTCAGGTATTCCCGCGCCGTTACACCCCACGAGACGCGGCCTTTGCCGTATTCGTGCGACCCTTGCGGATCTGAGGCGGAGCCCCAAATCTTGTCAGCCAGTTTCCGGAATTGTTCATCGGCATCAGGACCTCCTACTAATGAGACGGCTTTCAGCGGTTTTTGGCTGAGGACATGAGCTCCCTTGCGGACCAGTTTTTCCAATTTTTCGAGAACAGCAAGGGAGAGGACCCGATGGTTCGGTAGGACAAGGATGCGGTATCGGAGGCCGCTCGGTACAACGATTTCACCGTCGTCGACATCCAGTTGCAGAAAAATCGTTTCGTCGGTGACGTCGTAGTCAAATCCGGGCATGGCTCCCGCCGGATCGGAGTGCTTGAAGGGGAAGACATTCGGGACGTGGTCCCCGTAATAATAGAGCACGTCGGCCACGAATTTGCCCTCTTGAGCGATCATCTGCACCCGGTGCAGGTAGTCAATGAAGGGGTCTGCATCGTTCCACCACGTTACCTGTGGGTTTACGTGCGTGCCGGCAAAATACTCTTGTCCGGGAAGGCCCTGTTCCTCGGGCGAGCAGGTGAAGGTATGGAAATAGGTACGGTTCAAGCCGGCGCAGATTTCATGGTCGAAAGCGGATTTCTGGTCGCGCCACAGTGCATCGTTCCAATGCGGGCCGATGGTGGTGAACGACTCGGCACCGATGATCTTTTTGCCGTAGATGTGTGCGGCAGAGGAAGCCTGTTTCAGGAAGAAGCGATCCTGCGGACGGGGCCGGTGGGGAGAAGGCGACCAAAATTCGCTCATCACGATGTCGCTGTATCCGTAGTTTTTGATTCCGTCCAGCGGACCGGCATGCGGACCGGCCGATTCGGGTTGTATGCCCATTCCGTGTCGATGGGCGTGATCGGCAAAACGGGCGTAGTGGTTTACGGCCACGAGGTGGGCGAGGGTCTTGCGGAAATCGGCCATGAAGGCATCGGATTCCTCGACGCTTCCTACAATATGACCGGCAATCAGTGGTAGGTATTGGATCGGATCATATCCGGAGTATGTTCTGAAATCTTCGGCAAAAGTGTCGGTCCAATTCATGCCTCCACACTCCCAGCTGTCGGTCTCCATGAATTTGAGCGTGGTGCCTACGTGATCGCCCGCAGCAGTCAGGATCGGATCGACGACCGTTTGCCAGTAGTAGTCGAAGGCTTCGGTGCTCATGTAGTCCAATACGCGACCCTGCCAAGCATTGCTCGAGGTGGAGACCCGTGAGCGGGTGCAGGTGTATCCGATGCGGAGAATGTTCCACCGTCCGGAAGGGGCGTTCCATGTGAGTACGCCGGTGGAGTCCATCGCCGGGGTCAGGTCGACGACAGTTGCCGGATCGATCAACAGGGTGTGGCGCTTCTCTTCTGAGGTTTGTGCCGCACGGTTTGGGTTCGGTCGGTTTTCTAACAGGAATCGGCAGTCGGGTGCTGATCCGCCCAATTCGTGAAATCCCAATTTGTAGTCTAAGTTCTCGATGATGCTGTCGGTCTGTCGATCCGCATCGGCCGGGAAGGCAAGCACGGCGATGTCCCGGTAAAAATCATCGCGGCTTTCCGGCTGAGGAAGCTGTGTGCGGAGTTCCGTACCTCCGTCGATCGAGGTTTCGGAATAGGTCAGCTGTTTGGCTGCGTAACGGGGAGTAACGCATGGCCCACCGAGGTTCCATCCGCTCTGGATGTTGAATCCGATCTCCAATCCGAGCCTCCGGGCTTCGTCCAATGCAAATACGAACAGATCGTTCCACTCCGGACTTCCGAAGAGGGGACCGGCGGGAATGTCCCGGTTGCCACGTTGATTGTGTCCGCCGGCATCGAAAATCATCGCTCCCTGAAACGACTTCTCTTTCATGGCCTCGAGGTCTTTGGTGATGGCGGCTCGTGTGACGTTTCCGTTCAGCCACCACCACCAGCAATTCACGCCATAGATCTGTTCGGGGCTATCAAAGTGTTGTTTCAGACCGTCGTAATTTCGTTGCGATCCATCTTGGGGCTTTTCTGAAACGAGACATCCTGTCAGAAAAAACGCTCCTAAAACTGTGCTCAATAGGTGTTTCATGGGTTAGGTCATTTGGGTTAGAGTCTGTCTTTTAATGAAGACAGGAGTTTCAAACAATGAAGATAGCGATAAAAAATGGTAAAATGGCTGCATTCAGTCTGTTTGTAGAATTTTTTTACCTTTGAAAGCAAGAAAAACGTATTTTGCGATAAAATATGAGAATTGCCATTGCCGGAGCTACCGGATACATAGGGAGTCATCTTACTTCCTATTTCGAAACAAGAGGCCATCAGGTCGTTTCGTTGGGCCGAGAACTCTTTTCTGAAGAGGATCGGTCGGTCGAACTTCGAGACCTGTTGCAGAGGTGTCATGCGGTGATTAATTTGGCCGGAGCATCCATCGACAAACGATGGACCGAAGCCTACAAGCAGGAGCTTATCGAGAGTCGGGTTCGGGTCACGCGGATTTTGGTGGAGACATTGAACGCTCTTGAAGTTCCTCCGGAACTCTTTATTTCTGCCTCCGCGGTCGGGTATTATGCGGCAGGGAAAGACAGCGATGAGGTGCATCCTCACAAAGGAGACGATTTTCTTGCGCGTTTGTGCGAGGCGTGGGAAACTGAGGCCCGTCGGGTCTCCTCGAAGATTCGGTTGGTGGTGACGCGGTTCGGTGTGGTGTTGTCTAAAGATGGCGGAGCGCTCGGCCGCATGATCCGCATGCAACGGAAGAATCGTTTGGGTGCAGTTGTCGGTGGGGCCGATCGCTCTATATCGTGGATCGCTTTGGTGGATTTGTGTCGTGCGTTCGAGTGGATCATCGACCACAAGGAGTTGCAGGGCGTGGTGAATCTGACAACTCCCGAGACGGTGACACAAAGGCACTTGGCGCAAACGGTTAAAAGAGCCTGTGGAGGCTTTACGGTGACGGTTCCATCAGGCGCATTTCGGCTGTTGCTCGGAGAGCGTGCCGATGTGTTGCTGGCCGGGCAGCGGGTCTTTCCGCTTAAACTGTTGGAGACCGGATTTATGTATCTGTATCCGACGGTTGAGAAGTTGTTGGGCGTAACGGATCACAGTACGGTTGCCGCGTTTGATCTGCGGCGGTACATGGGACAGTGGTATGAAATCGCTCGGTACGACGTCCGTTTCGAGAAGGGCATGGGTCACGTCAAGACCCTCTACACGTTGTTGTCGAACGGAAGGATCCGGGTGGAAAATTCGGGATGGAGAACCGGTCGGCAAAAACGCATTGTGGGGCGGGGAAAATTGCCCAATCCGAAACGTCCGGGTGCTTTGAAGGTGGCCTTTTTCCTCTGGTTCTATGCCGATTACCTTGTGATGGAGCTCGATCGGGAGAACTATCGGTATGCCGTTGTGGGAAGCAGTTCGGATCGTTACCTGTGGATTTTGGGTCGGGACAGGAACATGTCGCCCGAAGTGCTCGAATTTCTGATCGACCGGCTGCATGTCCGAGGATACGATACCGACAAGTTGATCTTTACCGCACAAGAGTAGCCCCTTTCACCCCTTTCGGACCGGTGGTTTGGGGCCGATCGTCCGAAGGGGAAAGGCTTGATTACTTGCGGTGATCTTTTGGAGTGGGGGCGTCCGGAGTGTTGTGCTCTCCGAAAGGCTCTTTTTCGGTCAGGGTGATACCCCGATCGTCCATTGTGATCTTGTGCTGCTTCATCAGATGCCCGGCACAACGCTTGAAACTCTTTTTGCTCATCTGGGTCAACTGCTGTATCTGTTCCGGCGTGCTGGAGTCGCATACCGGAAGTCGGCCTCCGTGCGCATGCAGCAACTCTATAAGACGATCGGCCATATGCTTGACTTCGTCGTACCCCTGTCGCTGGAGGCTGATGTCGATCCGATTGTCGTTGGTAATGCGGACGACATACCCTTTCAACCGGTCGCCGATTTGGACGGGCTGGAAGATCTGGTTGTGGTAGATCATGCCCCAGTGCCGGTTGTTGATCGTGACGCGGAATCCGATCGGGGTCTCGGCTACAATCAGGATATCGACCTCCTCGCGGGGAGAAACGGTGATCTCCGTATTGTTGATAAAACTCTTCAAGTATGTCGTGGCAACGACCCGGCCCGATACCCGATCTTCATAGACATATACCGGATACTTTTTACCGATCTCCAAACGATACATCTGGTTGCTGTTCGGGAGAAAAAGGTCTTTGGCTTTGAGACCCCAGTCGAGGAATGCACCGTGAATCGTTTTGTCCACCACCTGCAGGTAGGCGACTTTGCCGACGGTGGCCAACGGATGTTCGGTGGTGGCGACCAAGCGGTTCTCGGAGTCGTGGTAGACGAAAACCTCGATCGTGTCGCCGATCTTGTGTTGCAGCGAGGTGTATCGGTTGGGAAGGAGTACTTCGGCCCCCTCCTCGTCGGTGAGGTATAGCCCGTGTTCGGAGATGCGGTCGATCTTGAGCGTATGGTAATGTCCGGCTGTTAGCATGGTGTGTGAATTTTCGGTAAATGTACGTCAAATTTCCGAATATACGCTCCGTTGGGTTCCGATTTGCCCCGTGCCGGCCGAAACGAACCTCCGCATAAAATATATGTGGGAAATTTTCGTATCTTTGCGTGTTTGATATTTTAGAACGATGAAGTATTGCATCTCTTTTCTGTTTTTGATCTTAACCGTAACGGGGTGTGCGCAAACGCCCTCATGGGCCGGGACGTTCCTGACGCCGGATACGGTGCGGATCGCTCCGGTCGTTGTGCCCGAATTGCCTGATAAATTGGATTTTGCGGGGGAAGCGGTGCCGTTGGAAAACTTCGATACGCGCGAAAGTCTGTTGCGCGAAGTGATGTCCAACATGTATCTCCATTCGCGGACAACGTTGACCCTGCTTGCGACGACACGCTATTTCCCGATCATCGAACCGATCTTGAAGAAATACGGCATCCCCGAGGATTTTAAATATCTGTGCATGGCCGAGAGCGGATTGGATCCGAACGTGCGTTCATCGGCCGGTGCAGCTGGACTGTGGCAGCTTATGCCGCCGTTTGCCAAATCGGTAGGCCTGTTTATCGGGACAGGTGTCGACGAGCGGTATCACATCGAAAAGGCGACCGAAGCGGCTTGTAAGTATCTGCTCGATGCCAAAGAGCGTCTGGGCAGTTGGACTCTTGCGGCTGCTTCGTACAATGTCGGAGTGGCGGGGGTATCGCGGCGTCTCAAGAAGCAGGGCGTGAGCTCCTACTACGATCTCTATTTGCCGGAGGAGACGATGCGGTATGTGTTCCGGGTACTGGCGTTTAAACTGATCACACCCGATCCGTCGCAGTATGGCTTTCGCCTCGCTGCGGAGGATTATTACGCTCCGTTGACCGATTACCGTGAGATAACGGTGGACGATGCCGAGATCGACTGGTCGGCTGTGGCCCGCGAAAACGGTACGACCTATAAAATGCTCCGGCAGTTGAACCATTGGATTCGCGATTACGATTATAGCAATAAGACCCACCGTAGCTTCGTTCTTCGGATACCGAACGCAGATTTCCGTTCCGGAAAATAGAGACAGACCTAAAACATGTGCGTAAAGATATGGCCGAGGATCGCAGCATAAAAGTTTACGGAGCCCGGGAGCATAACCTCAAGAATGTCGATGTGGAGATCCCCCGGAATGCCCTGACCGTGATAACCGGACTCTCCGGGTCGGGCAAGTCGTCGTTGGCGTTCGATACGATCTATGCCGAAGGGCAACGCCGGTATATGGAGACCCTGTCGACCTATGCCCGTCAGTTTGTCGGTTCGATGGAGCGTCCCGATGTGGATAAAATTACGGGGTTGAGTCCGGTGATTTCGATCGAACAGAAAACGACCAACAAGAATCCCCGTTCGACCGTTGGAACCGTTACCGAGATCAACGACTTTTTGCGGTTGTTGTTCGCGCGTGCTTCGGAGGCGTTTTCGCCCGTAACCGGCGAAAAGATGGTCCACTACACCGACGATCGGATTGTCGATCTGATTCTGAGCGAAATGGACGGGAAAAAGATCGCGCTGCTCGCTCCGTTGGTCAAGGGTCGTAAGGGGCATTACCGCGACCTGTTCGAAAATTGGGCGAAAAAGGGCTACCTCTATGCACGGATCGATGGTCAGATTCAGGAGATCTATGCGGGATTGAAGCTCGACCGGTACAAAATTCATTATGTCGAGTTGGTGATCGATCGTTTGAGCATCCGCCCGGATGTACGGGGACGGTTGCTGCAAAGCTTGAAAGAGACGATGCAGCGGGGTAAGGGAACAATGATGGTCTATGATTACGAGACCGAAACGGTCCGCTATTACAGCCGTCACCTGATGTGCCCGACCAGTGGAATCGCCTTTAATGAGCCGGCTCCCTACACCTTTTCGTTCAACTCACCGCAGGGGGCTTGTCCACACTGCAACGGATTGGGTGAAGAGGCTGTTTTCGATATGAAACGGATTATTCCCGACGAGAGCAAGTCGATCCGCGAAGGTGGAATCGAACCGTTGGGTAAGTTTAAGAACAATCTGCTCTTTGCAGAGATCGATGCACTTGGTAAACGGTATGGGTTTACGCTCGATGATCCGATCGGATCGTTCGATGAGTCGGCTCTGAATGCCGTACTTTATGGTGAAAGCGAACCGTTGCATGTCGATGTCCGCGAACTGGGCGGAACGGGAAACTACATGGTCTCGTGGGACGGAGTAGCCGATTATATCGAAAAGCAGCGAGAGGACGCAACGTCGAGTCGCGGTGACAAGTGGAAAGAGCAGTTTGTCGTGCGTCGGACATGTAGCGTGTGTGGCGGAAGCCGATTGAAGGAGGAGGCGCTTTGCTTTAAAATAGACGGTAAAAACATAGCCGAGCTCTCGGCGATGAGCATCGAAGAGTTCGCACGATGGATGGAGGGGTTGGAGTCGCGGTTGTCGTCGCGTCAGTTGCAGATCGGCCGTGAGATCATCAAAGAGATTCGTGAACGGCTGCGTTTCCTGCTCGATGTCGGGCTGGGGTATCTTTCGTTGAGCCGAAACTCCAGCTCACTGTCTGGCGGTGAGAGTCAACGGATCCGGCTGGCTACGCAGATCGGTTCGAAATTGGTCAACGTACTCTATATCTTGGATGAGCCCAGCATCGGGTTGCATCAGCGCGACAACGTTAAGCTGATCGGCAGTCTGAAGGCCTTGCGCGATGCGGGTAATTCGGTGATTGTCGTCGAACACGACGAGGATATGATCCGGAATGCCGACTGGATCGTCGATGTAGGGCCGTTGGCTGGAGTCCGTGGCGGTCAGATCGTAGCTTGTGGGGTTCTGGAAGATGTCATGCGGTCGAACAGTATTACGGCTGATTATCTCACCGGGCTTCGGCGGATCGAACTTCCCGAACACCGCCGTAAGGGGAATGGCTCGTTTTTAACGGTCCGGGGAGCCAAAGGAAATAACCTGAAGAATATAACGGTCGATTTTCCATTGGGAACCTTGATCTGTGTGACGGGGGTGAGCGGTAGCGGTAAGTCCACTTTGGTCGATGCTACGCTGCGGCGGGCGCTGAGCCGTCGTTTTTACAACTCGTACGAACAGCCGTTGCCCTACGAGGAGATTGTCGGAATCGAAAATATTGATAAGTTGATCGTGGTGGATCAGTCGCCCATCGGCAAGACCCCGCGTAGCAATCCGGCGACCTATTCCAACGTGTTTGCCGATATTCGCAAACTGTTCGAGGCGACACCGGATGCTCAGATTCGGGGATTCAAGGCGGGCCGTTTTTCGTTCAATGTCAAGGGCGGGCGGTGTGAGGCATGCCGGGGAGCCGGTGTTCAGACGATCGAAATGAATTTTCTGCCGGATGTCTACGTGCACTGCAATGTCTGCGGCGGACATCGTTACAACCGGGAGACCCTCGAAGTGAAATACAAGGGGAAAAACATCGATGAGGTGTTGAACATGACGGTCAATCAGGCTGTTGAGTTTTTCAGCGCAATTCCATCGATCCACATGAAACTGAAGGCGATTCAAGATGTTGGCTTAGGCTATTTGCAGTTGGGCCAGCCCTGTACGACGCTCTCCGGCGGGGAGAGCCAGCGGATCAAACTCTCGACGGAGTTGGCCAAACGTGATACGGGCCGGACGCTCTACATCTTGGACGAGCCGACCACGGGGCTGCATTTCGAGGATGTGCGGGTGCTGCTCGACGTGTTGAACAAGTTGGTGGATAAGGGAAATACGGTAGTTGTGATCGAACACAATCTTGATGTGATCAAGGTGGCTGATTATCTGGTCGATATTGGTCCCGAAGGTGGAGCAGCCGGGGGGCGTGCGATTGCCACCGGAACGCCGGAAGAGGTTGCCGGAGTGGCAGAAAGCTACACGGGACAGTTTTTGAAGGATATTTTGCAGCGGCAAAACAACGAGAAGTCTCATTCGTAGTAGGCGGCTTTCGTGTAATAGAATCAAAGTTTGCAGCAACGGGAATAGGAGGAGCTTTGGCATGTTTGTCATTATGCGACGGACGTACTTCAGTCCGTTCGGCGTGTCATGATTGTTGTGATGCGCAGTCTTTTGTTGATAACTTTGTTTATATTATGTAAATGGGAGGCATCTTATTGATTAAATGCTCCCATTTGTTAATAAGGTTAACTGAAAAGCCTGAACGCTGTTTATAACCTTTTCGTTATTTGTTTACAACCTCAAACTTTTCCTCCAAAGATCTCCCAGAAGTATCCCCTCGCAAGTAGCAGCCTTGGACCCTGTGCAGAAATCATTCAGCACCTCTATCTGAGATGATGCCTGTCGTGGCTATTTGTACGGTTACTCTTTGTCGTAAAACTATTTGAACGGAGAGTCCGGCTCTTTGGCCATGTGGTTGTAGTAGAGCCGGTCCAACAATCTCGGAGCAAACTTCTTGATCCACACCGACGCTCGTCCGTCAAACTCCATCAGCAGCAATCTCTTGCGCCGGTAAATTCCTCGGGCAATGCGGTGGGCTACCTCCTCGGCACTCATCATCTTCTCCTCCTTTCTCGGAGATGCCCCCTGTTGCGAACCATCGGCCGTCAAGGCCGAGAACCGAACATTCGAGGCCGTGAAGCCCGGACAAGCGATCATCACGTGTACGCCCTTTTTGAGGTTCTCGATCCGGACGGTCTCCAGAAATCCGGTCATCGCGAATTTCGAGGCCGAGTATCCCGTACGTCCGGGCAGTCCGTGTATGCCAGCTACCGATGAAACGCCGACGATCGACCCCCGGCTCTGCTGGATGTAGGGTAGGGCATATTTTGTGCAGTAGACAGTTCCCCAGAAGTTGACATCCATCAGTCGTCGGAGCACATTCAGGTCGACCTCGTCGAACAGGGCACGCATCGAGATACCGGCATTGCAGATCAATATGTCGACTCCGCCGAAACGCGTCACCGCCGTTTCAATCAGCCTCCGGCAATCCGCTTCTTGGGTGACGTCGGTCGGTGCGTAGGCAACCTCCGTATTGCGGGATCTCAAATCAGCAGCGATCTGCTGCAGTTTCTCTTCCGAGCGGGCTCCCATCACGATTCGTGCGCCGTGTGACGCGAATTCGTAGGCCAATGCACGTCCGATTCCGGATGAGGCTCCGGTTATGACGACTACTTTGTTTTTGAATTGCATCGTTTCGTTTTTTTTGCAGGTTTCGTCGAGGACGAATCCATATTTTTTGATTCAGAATAATTCCACTTCAGTCGAAATAAAACTCGGTCGAGGCTTTTTTTGCCCCGACCGATATGGATCTCTCTTTAAAAGTTTGACAATCCTAATTTTTCGTACTCCTCGACTTGTCGGTCGAAAGCTTCAATCAATGCAGGGTCGAGTTCAGCCTCTTTCTTCCATTCGTCAGAACCGTACACACCGGCTTTGTTGTAGTCGAACGGAATGAAGCGGATTTTGCGACACAGTTGTTTGTCCTTTACGGTAAAGTCTCCGTTTTCCGGATCAAATCCCGGATCGGCGATGATCGAGTGGGTATCTTTACCTTTCGCCTGCCAATCTTTGAACGAGAGGCCCGGAACGATTTCGATGTTCGTTGTCCGCGTGTCCCAATAGCAGTTGTAGTCGGATTTGAATCCCACCTTTTCCCATGCGATTCCTCCCAATATACCACTGTCAAACCAGACAATATTGTTCGCAAAGCGGAACGAGGTGTGGTCCTCCTCTCGGGTCGCTTCGAGTTGGGTTCTGATTTGGCCTCCGAAAATGTTGTTGCGGACGATGTTGTCGGCTCCGTAGTGCTGGTGGAATCCGCCACTCTTGCATTTATAGACCAAATTGCGCTCCAGAATGATGCCGGTAGATCCTTCGTCGGTATAGAGTCCCCAACCACCGTAATAGAGCGAATAGATGTGGTGGATCTTGTTGTTGCTGAGGGTCGTTCCCTCTGACAGGCCGAGCGTATAGATTCCTCCCATATCGGAGAGTTCGCCCCATCCTAAATGGTGGATGTGGTTGTACTCTATGCGGTTGCGCTTGGAGGGGCTGTTGCCGTATCCCCATACCCAACCGACCGAAATACCCGTATAGCGGAAATCGGCGATGTCGTTATGGGTGATCTTGTTGTCCGACGCATTGAAGATGATTACGCCTACGGCACATGGGAAGGTATATCCTCCGTGTTGGATGATGTTGTTGTCGACCGTGATGTGGTTGGTTATTTCGGATACATTCGGCCGGATCACGGTTTCTCCGATTTTAACTCCGCAGGCTCCGATGTCGAAAATTTTGCTCTGTTTGATCGAGCAGTTCGTGCAGGCTCTCCGGAACCAAATGCCGCTCACTCCGGTGTGGGCAATCTCGCACGATTCGAAGTTTACGTTGCGGGCAAAGTTAGCCTCGACAGCGGCGGGTACGGATGCGGCAGCCTGTTCGGGACCGTTTCCTAAAGTGGGCGTGTTATACGAAACGGCATACAAAGCAAGGTTTTTGAAATGCAGATTTTGTACGCTTTGGGTTTCATCTCCTTGGATGGTGATCAGTTTTTCCAGCATTGGGGCGATACATACGGTGTTTTCCACCCGTTCGCCCGGGTAGGGTATATAGTACAAGTAGCCCTCATTTTTGTCGAGGAACCATTCGCCGGGAGCGTCAAGGCAACTCCAGTCATTCTCAATGATGAATCGTGTACGGGCATCGATCGGGTTCCACGGCTGCATTCCCGGGGCAGAAAAAAGTAACGTGCTGTCGCTCGCATCCTGATGGATGATCGGAAATTTCGAGACGTCCCATTTGTGATAGAACCACGCCAAAGCCTCGCCTGCATTCGTGAGTTTCGGCAGGGGTTGTTGTGAGGCAACGCGTATGGTGGCCCATGCCGGTGTGCGGTATCCTGTCGTATCGAGTACGGTCTGTTCTGCAGCAGCCACATTGTAGAACGATCCCCGGTCGGGAGTCTGTGCCCGGAACCGGCGCTCGCCATTGACGTAGAGCTGCTCGAAATCAAATCCGTAGAGTTTTACTTCGGGAATGTAGACTCTCCAGAGCGTGTCGTTGACCGTCTGAAAAGGATTGAGACGGATACCCCCGTAGAGGATGGGTTTGGCTCCTCCGTAGCCTTCAAAAATGACGGGACTGTTTTCGAGGCCGGAGTTGTCGGGGTTGAAAACCAACGGCTCGGTCAAGAAATAGTCGCCACGGGCAATGCGTACCCGTATCGTGTCTCCGGTGGCCTCTCCTGCGGCTCTCCATCTGTGGATGCGTTCGCAGGCTTCGTTCGGTGTGGCCAGAGGACTCTCTTTGGTGCCTTCGTTGCTGTCGTTTCCGTTTGGTGCGACGTAAATCAGGCGGCTGTTACCCGACAATTCGATCATACCGGCGCTTAACAGACAGAAAATCAAACTAATCAAACGTCTCATAACTATAAATAATTAAACAGATTCATAACAGTGAGTTTAGATGTGCAGCATCCCATACGAGCGTAAGATATCCCATTTTTTCGAAAGATACAACGCCAGAAACGAAGATTCGCTGTATTTCTGAAAAAGTTCGGCTGCTTCGCTGAGGGTTGTTGTCCGTGACAGGTCGGCGATCGACCGGATCAGATCCATCAGAAAATCGGCCTCTTCCGGTTTGAATTTCAGATGTTTAGGTGCGGCTTGGTCGAATAGTACGATTCCCTCCTCGTCGCGTTGTGGCAGAGAGCCGATCCAGATAATTCGCCGCTTTTCATCGTAAAGTCGGGCCGCATCGGGCTCGATCATGCAGTCGGCGATCAGTGTGGGTTCGACCGTAGTGACGGGAACTTTTCCTGTAAACCATTTGTGGACCGGTCGCTCCAGTTCGTAACCATACATGTAGTGTTGCAGCGCTGTGTTCAGCGACTCTCCGGCGGCTTTCAGGTTGTAGTTCCGATTCTCGACAAAACGGATCTCGTTGTTGGCGAACGGATGCAGTGCGTCGCTCCGGCGTCTGACCCCGAACTGTTCGGGGTGTTGTCCGCTGGGACTGTGTACGGTCATCGCGTATCGGTGCCAGAAGGCCGACTGAACCAGCTCGTTGGCGAACAACTGCCGGACAACTTCCAATGAGTCGACGGTCTCTTGCAGGGTTTCGGTTGGGAAACCGTACATCAGATAGGTGTGGGAGAGGATGCCGGCCCGTGAAAGATTGCGTAGCGTGCAAGCGGCCTGATGGATCGTTACTCCCTTGTTCATCAGTTTGAGCAGGCGGTCCGAGGCAACTTCAAGGCCCCCCGATACCGCAATGCAACCGGCTGCCGCCATCAGCCGACAGAGATCCTCCGTATAGCTTTTCTCGAAACGGATGTTGGTCCACCACGTAACGTTCAGCCCCCTGCGTAAGATCTCGAGCGACAGCTCTTTGAGGATTTTGGGTGGGGCCGCTTCGTCGGTGAAGTGGAATCCATGGCTACCAGTCTGGCTGATGATCCGTTCCATCCAATCGACCAGCATCGGGGCCGGGACACGGTCATAACGACCGATGTAATCGAGCGAAGTGTCGCAGAAAGCACACCGTGCCCAATAGCAGCCGTGGGCCAGCACCATCTTGTTCCAGCGTCCGTCGGTCCACAATCGGTGCATTGGGTTGGTCACCTCGAGCAGCGACACATACTTGTCGTAGGGTAATCCGCTGAAATCGGGACACCCCCTTTCGGCATGTGAGAGCGGTGCATCGGCACCGTGGTATCCATCTCGTGTGTAGGTGTGAACCAACTCGCCGCCAGAAAGGATGCGTTCGAGTGGGATCTCTCCGTCGTCCAATACAATGTAGTCGACGTATTTGAAGATGCGCTTGTCGCTCAAGTTGCGAAGTTCGGTCGTGGGGTAGCCTCCCCCCAGCACAATGCGTACTTCCGGACGCGTTTCCCGGATATATCGTGCACACCGCAAGGCTGCCAGCAAACATCCGGGAAAAGGTACGTTGAACCCGACAACCGTAGGCTGTGATCTTTGCAACTGCTTTTCGAGCAGTTCGGTCATTATCCTTTCGATCGCATTTTCCTGAGCGATGATTTCGGGTTCGATCTGGTCGAAGGTTTCGATCGCGGCGGCCAGTTGCTCTCCGTAACGGACGATTTCGAAGTTTTCGCTGATCGTTGCCCGGATGTAGTCGCTCAGGTCCTGCAGGTAGAGCGTGCAGATGTATCGGGCACACTCTGTGGAACCGAGCATGCCGAATGCAGACTCCGTGTCGCCGATACTTTTGAAACGTCCGGCCTGTGGCAAGAAAGTTCCCGAACAGATCCTGTGGGCCAGAGTCGGGTCGGTCCCCCGAAGGAATGCCATAACCGAGTCTATCGTAGCACAATAGCGATCCTTTTGGGCGTAGATGTGTCGGATATTTTCATCGTCAGTATCTGCGTTCCATGTCTCGAAAACCTTTTGAAGAAACTTTGCCGAAAAGATTTGTTCGATGGTTTCTATCGACAGGTCGCATTGTTCGACTGCATAACCGGCTCGGGTAAGATAACCCTTCAAGTAAGCCGTAGCCGGATATGGACAGTTGATTTGGAGAAAGGGAGGGGTGATCAGCAGCAGTTTTTCCATTACGGTTCATCGGGTATTTCAACGGTCAATCCGTCGTAGGCGAAATGTACACCTTCGGGTAATCGGGACTCTTCGACGGCATGCCGGCCCATCTGATGGGAAACATGCGTCAGGTAGGTTGTCTTCGGGGAGACAAGATAGCTGATGTGCAGTGCTTCGTCCAGCGTGAAATGCGACAGGTGATGCTCCTTGCGCAGTGCATTGATGACTAACGTGTCAACTCCCTTGATTTTTTCTATCTCGGAGGGCTCGATCCGGTTCATGTCGGTCAAGTAGGCCAGTTTCCCGATACGAAACCCCAGTACCGGCAGTTTGTAGTGGGTTCCCCGGATCGGAATGATTTCGGTATCCCTCACGTAAAACGGTTGGTCGGGCTGGATCGTGTGCAGGTTGATCTCCGGAACACCCGGATAGGGGTGCTCGGAGAAGGCGTAGTCGAAGTCGTGTTTGACCCGGTGCTGTACCCGTTCTTCGGCATAGATGTCGATGGCCCGGCCCGTAACGTAGTTGAATGCACGGACGTCATCGATCCCCCCGATATGGTCCTTGTGCTCGTGGGTCAGCAAAATGGCATCCAAACGTTTGACCCCTTCGCGCAGCATCTGTTGCCGGAAGTCGGGTCCGGCATCGATCGAGATCGTCGTGCCGTCCCGGGTTTCGACTAATGCGGATGTCCTCAGCCGTTTGTCGCGCGGATCATCCGATTGACATACCCAACATCCACAAGAGATTACCGGTACGCCTTGCGAGGTTCCTGTGCCCAGAAAAGTGAGTTTGGTCATCGTTTCTCTCAGTTTTTGTCTCCGTGTAAATTGTGAAAAAGTCGGCGCGTCGTGTTATCGGGCGATCCGGTTCAACCAATGAAGCATGGCGAACATCACGGTCATCGAAACGAGACATACGATAACGAATACGCTCCATGTCAGCCACAGCGGTACACTTTCGTAGAGCAGCGCTCCGATGAAGAGCAGTTGGTTGCCGATTCCCGTAGCGGCCAACCAGCCTCCCTGCATGATTCCCTGATATTGGGGTGGTGCCACTTTCGAGACGAACGATATGCCGAGCGGACTGATGAAGAGTTCGGCGACGGTAAGAATCAGGTAGGTTACGATCAGCAGGATCGGTGTGACGCGTTGCGGATCGGGAAGTCCACCCATCTTTTCGACCTCAGCGGCCGTAGGCAATCCGATCGAACCGAGCGTCATGATCAGGTAGGCCAGAGCTGCCACGCCCATACCGATTCCGATTTTGGCCGGAGTGGAAGGTTCGATACCCTTGGCTCTCCACCATCCGAACAGGGCCAGTATGATCGGTGTCAGGAAGACCACAAAGAACGGATTGGCCGACTGGAACAGCTCGGCTGTAATGTCGAACGAGCCGATCTTCAGTAAGGTGTACTCTTGTGCGAAATAGGTGAGGGTAAGGCCGTTCTGGTGGAACGAGAACCAGAAGAAGATAACGACAGCGTAAACGGCGATCAAGGCCCAGATTCGTTGTTTGACCTCTTGTGCCGATATTTGGATGGCTTGTTTGTCTGCGATCGTTTGGTTGCTCTTCACGATAGGAGCCGGCGTGGGCAGTTTCTTTCGGTTAAGCAGGAAAACCAGCAGCGAGAAGCACATGGCGATGATGGCGATGCCGAATGCAAAGTGGAAGCCGGTGGTAAATGCATTCAGATAGTCGTTGGCGAATTGTGTGAGATCGGCCGGGGCCGTGCCGTGACAAACCTTTACAGCCAGTTCGGTATATCGTGCGGCAGCCTCACTGGAGAGGTTGCCCTGCAAGAATCCGTGGCACAGATTCGGGAGGTCCGAATCGTACAGGAATCCTTTAGACGAGAGCCATGCGTTTCGCATTCCGACGGCAGCAAGTGGTGCGAAAATAGCACCGATGTTGATGAACATATAAAAAAGCGAAAATCCGGAGTCCCGCATTTTCGCGTATTTTTCGTTGTCGTACATCTGTCCGACGAGAGCTTGCAGGTTCCCCTTGAAGAGTCCGTTCCCGAAAGCGATGGCGAAGAGACCGATGCAGGTGATGCTCAGAAAGAGCGTTTTGTTTGGGGTCGGTGTTGGACTGGGAATGGCGAGGATCAGGTATCCTGCGGCCATGAGGATCAGTCCGGTCAGGATGGTGGCTTTGTAGCGACGGGTTTTGTCGGCAATCAGACCTCCGATGAAGGCGAGGATGTAAATCGAAAAGTAGAATACGGAATAGATAATTCCGGCATTGGTCTTGTCGAGACCGAATTTGGCCGTGAGAAACAGCACGAGAATGGCCATCATGGTATAGAAACCGAAACGTTCGCCCATGTTGGCCACCGCAGCGGGTAGTAATCCTTTGGGGTGTTTTTGTAACATATGCCGATTATTTATTTGTTGTAGTGTTGTAATACTGACAAAGATAAAGTTTTTTCCCGGTAATTGCTTGGTCGGAATGCTAATTTTGCTTAACTTTATTTGATCGAAAAACATGGAAGGTATGGATAAATCGCGGGAACTTCCTGTCGTAGCGCAGGATGAGTGGCTCAAACCCAATGAGGCCGACATGGAACGACGCTATGAGCGGTATCTCTCCCGTCTGGAGGAGATTCGGCGTCGCTGTGGTTCGCTCGTCGACTACGCCAACGGCTATCTCTATTTTGGGTTTCAGTACGATGCTCAGTTGCAGGGGTGGTGGTTTCGTGAGTGGTTGCCGGGGGCACAGGACGTTTATCTGTTCGGCGATTTCAACGGGTGGCAGCGGACTCAGTATCGGCTGAAACGTGCGGCGGATGGGGTATGGAGTATATTTTTCCCCGATGAAGAGTTTTCCGGACGGCTGGTACACCGGTCGAAGGTGAAGATGCTGGTGCACGGCAAGAACGGATGGCTCGAACGCATCCCTTCCTACATCCGACGGGTGGTGCAGGACGAGCGGACCAAAGATTTTTGCGGCCAGTTGTGGGCGCCGCCCGAACCGTTCGACTGGCAGGGGGATCGGTTCGACATAGCCCAGATCGGTCCGCTGTTCATCTATGAATGCCATGTGGGGATGGCACAGGAGGAGCCCAAAATCGGGACCTATGCCGAATTTACCGAGCGCGTGCTGCCCCGAATCAAAAAGGATGGGTATAACACCGTACAGCTGATGGCGGTGGCAGAACACCCCTACTACGGAAGTTTCGGTTACCACGTGAGTAACTTTTTCGCCCCTTCGTCGCGATTCGGCATCCCCGAAGAGTTGAAGACGCTGATCCGAACGGCTCACAAAATGGGTCTTGCCGTGGTGATGGATTTGGTGCATGCCCACTATGTCAAAAATATCAACGAGGGAATCAATGAACTGGACGGCACCGATTGCCTCTATTCTCCGCCCGGAGCCGCAGGAGATCATCCCTACTGGGGATCCAAACTTTTCGATTACGGAAAGGATCAGGTGCGCCATTTTCTGCTCTCCAATATCAAGTATTGGATGGATGAGTTCCATTTCGACGGATTCCGTTTCGACGGCGTGACCTCGATGACCTACTACCATCACGGCTATACTGAGTTCGACTGTCGTGAAAAATACTTTTGTCCCGATGTTAATGAGGATGCTCTCTGTTATTTGACGCTGGCCAACCGGTTGGTGCACGATCTGAATCCCTCGGCGGTGACCATTGCCGAGGATGTCAGCGGAATGCCCGGTATGTGTGTGCCGACCGAGATGGGGGGCGTGGGCTTTGACTATCGTCTCGGTATGGCGGTTCCGGACTTCTGGATCAAACTGCTGAAAGAGGTGCCCGACGAGGATTGGGATATCTGGCAGATGTGGAACATGATGACCGATCGCCTGCCCTATGTCCATACGGTAGCCTATTGCGAGTCGCACGATCAGGCTTTGGTCGGGGACAAAACGCTGGCCTTCCGGTTGATGGATCGGGCTATGTACACCGACATGGACCGGGCGGTCGAGAGCGTGGTGATCGATCGGGGAATGGCACTGCACAAGATGATCCGCCTCTTCACCATATCGTTGGCCGGTGACGCGTGGCTGAATTTTATGGGCAACGAGTTCGGACACCCCGAATGGATCGACTTTCCCCGGGAGGGCAACGGATGGAGCTATGCGCATGCACGTCGCCAGTGGAGTTTGGCAGATAACGGTTTTTTGAGGTATAGTTTTCTGGGGGCTTTTGATCGGGCCATGTTAAGTCTGGTGCAGGAGAACCATATCCTCGAAAGCGGATATGCCTACAACCACTTGATGGATGTGGAGAACAAGACGTTGGTGTATAGTCACGGGACGGTGGTTTTTGTTTTCAACTGGCATCCCTTGCGCAGTCTGCCCGATTATGAGATTCCGGTTCCTGAACCGGGAAGCTATCGGATCCTGCTGAGTACGGATGCCAAAGCCTTTGGAGGGTACGATCGGATCGATCCGGAGGTTGTGGCCTTCAGTCGGACCAAGTTCGATTCGAAGGGCGAGCCGCACTATTCGATCTGCGTCTACAACTTGTGCCGGGCGGCTTTGGTGTTGAAAAAGGTGTAGCCCGGAGGTGGATGGACAGTCGGGTGGGGAAGTTCTAAAAGGGGAAAAGTAGTGAGCAGGAAGTGAGAAGTGATGGGGAAAGATTTGCGGCCCTACTTATGAATAGAAAAAACCGTCGCAAAGGCTTATGCGGACTTGTGAGGAAAAAATCTGTCGGGAAAGCCAGTCTGGGAACACTTATTGAGTGAAATTTGCAAAACCCGTCACGGTCCTGTATTTTTGTATAACTCACCTTGAACCTAATCTGTAATGAAGAAGCTAAAACCTCGTGTCGTCTGGTTTTTCGGAATTTTGTGTTTTTTGACAGGCGGAGGATGTACTGATCGAGCGGCCGAAAAAGAGTATTGGACCGATCCGACTGTCTCACCCGGACTTCATGTCGATCTTTCGACAACGACCGATAGTGGTCGGCCTGTTCCGGTCCTGTGTTTGGGCCAGAAACCCTATCGGGCTACCGGTGTAAACTGTTACGATCTGTTTAACGGAACGGTCACCTATGACGATAAGGATTCAGCTTTCCGGTTCGATCCGTCGCATGCATACGCAACGCTGGATCGGCTGAAAGCCGAAGGGGTTCCGGTCGTTCGGTTCAATTGCGGCATGTATTATGATACGGAACTTCCAGCCGTCATAGAGTACGGAGAGCAATATTTCGCAACGCTGAAAAAAATTGCCGAATATGCCGAAACGTGTCGGATTGGATTGATTCCAAGCCTCTTTTGGCACTTTGCCGCTGTACCCCGTTATTTTGGTGAGCCCTGTCGAAGTTGGGGGCGTGATACCAGTCGGACCCTCGAGTTTATGAAAACCTACACCCGACGTGTCGTTGAGACGTTGCAAGGGTGCAAGAGCATATTTGCATGGGAGTTCGGCAACGAGTTCAATCTGGAGGCCGATCTGCCCAACTGGCAGGAGATCTACAAAACGGACGATCCGGATAACTGTCTGACGGCAGACGATGTACAATATGCCTATGAAACTTTCGTGCAGACCGTTCGAGCGGTCGACTCGACCGGTCGCCTCATCTGTTCGGGCAATGCGGCCTTGCGGCCCTCTCAGTATCACCAGTATGTCGAGCATTCGTGGACGGCCGATACCCCTCAGCAATATGCGGAGATCACCCGAAAACTCAATCCCGACGGTATGTGTTCCGTTTCGGAGCATATCTATGATCGGGAACGGAAGGTCGGACCCTACGATAGTTTACTCGATCTTGACGGTCAGTTGGCTCTTGCCCGAGATGCCGCACATTCGATGGGAAAGATTTACTATGTAGGGGAGTTCGCCGGTGTTCTGCCTTCAGAGGCCGACTATCGGATCTTTTATGATGCCTTTCTTCGTGCAGGTGTTCCGTTGTCGCTGGTGTGGAACTTTTCGATGAAGGGAAATATCGAGCATAGTTTCACGGCAGAAAGTGACCGGGGCAAATATATTTTCGCGTTGATCCGCGAGTATAACGAGAAGTTGAATGCCGTCCAATAAATCCAGCAAAATGGTGTGGCGTTGGGCGAGCAGTTCCCTCTCGGCGGGTTCCTGTTTTTCGATATTTCCTCATGACCTGTCTTGGCGTTTTTGAAACATGGATCATAGGGGGGATGTCGATATTATAATAGGGGAACGAAAAAGGGAAACCTTGTATGGGGTTTCCCTTTTTCGTCTCATTCTCTCTTCTGTTCCTACTCTTCTTTAGAATCGTTTTTAGAATCGTTGCTGTCGGTTTCGTCGGTCTTCTCTTCCGTTTCAAATTGGGTGACCCCGGCCGCAATCAGCAGATTGTACCATGCAACGACCTTTTTCATGTCGGAAACATGGACCCGATCTCGGTCGTATTCGGGAAGAACCTCTGCAAAAAAACGTTTCAGCTCTTCAGGAGTCGATTTCGGACTGATCGCCTCTTTCCCTCCCTGTTTTTCATAGATGTTCTGAAAAACCTTGGCGAGCGGCATGTCCTCACCCTCGGTAAAGATAGCGATTTCGCTCAGGGCACTGACCCGTGCCGAAGCCGAGGCACACGAACGTGTACCGTTGGCTAAAGATTCGACAATGATGCCATTACGGCTTTGGGCAACGAACTTGTACAGGCCGCTTTGTCCCGAGATGGCCAATATGTCTTTAAAATTCATAAGTGCAGTTTTTGGTTTACCTTGCGCAAAAGTACAATAAAACGACGGATATCCAAGTGAATTTATAAAATGTTGCGGGGCAAATGTGCCGGCGAAAAATAGCTTTTAACATTGAAGAGAGGGTAGATTAGGTTTTTACTGTTTTTTTTTCTATCATTGCAGGTTGTTACGAGCGGTAAATCGGACCAAATGGGTTATGGGCTGGGAATTTGTGAGGAAAGGTCCGCTGAAGATCGGATCGATCGGCTCGATTGCCGCACAAAAGTTTGATAACTGTTTAAATGAAATGTAGATAAACCGATGAAAGTATTGAAGTTTGGCGGAACATCCGTAGGTTCCGTGAAAGGATTGTTGCAGGTCAAGAAGATTGTCGAAGCCGAAGCCGAAGACGTGATTGTGGTCGTGTCGGCGTTGGGGGGTATAACCGACCAGTTGCAGCTCACCTCGAAGTTGGCTGCGGCAGGGGATAGTTCGTATATTTCGCAGTGGACCGCGATGGTCACCCGCCATAACGAGTTGATTGCCGAAATCGTCCTTCCTGAAAACCGCGACAGCGTACAGGCCAAAGTGAACATCCTGCTGGATGAGTTGAGTAATATTTTCAAAGGAGTAAGTTTGATCCGCGATCTGTCGCAAAAAACATCCGATTTGATCCTCAGTTACGGTGAACGCTTGTCGTCGACCATCATAGCCGGATCGATCGCCCACGCAGTGCGATACGATGCGCGTGAGTTTATCAAGACCAAGCCATTGTTCAACCGACATGTAGTCGATTTTGAGACGACCGACCGGTTGATTCGGGAACGGTTTGCCGATTGTGCCCATGTAACGGTGGTGCCCGGTTTCATATCGACTGATCTGGTCAGTGGCAATACGACAAACTTGGGCCGGGGCGGATCGGACTACACCGCTGCAATCATCGCTTCGGCACTGACTGCATCGAAACTTGAGATATGGACCGATGTGGATGGCTTTATGACGGCTGACCCTAAGGTTATTAATAATGCTTATGTGATCAAACACTTGAGCTATGTCGAGGCGATGGAGCTGTGTAACTTCGGGGCCAAGGTCATCTATCCTCCGACAATTTTCCCGGCCTATCATAAGAATATCCCGGTGGTGATTCGCAACACCTTCAATATCGACTCTCCCGGTACGTCGATTACCCGCGAAGAGATTCGTGACGGAAACCGTGCGATCAAGGGTATTTCGTCGATCAACGATACCTGTCTGATTACGATTCAGGGGTTGGGTATGGTCGGTGTGATCGGCGTCAATTACAGAATCTTCAAGACGTTGGCCAAATCGGGCATCAGTGTCTTCCTCGTTTCTCAGGCCGCCTCGGAGAATACGACCTCGATCGGTGTGCGCAATGCCGATGCTGATCTCGCGTTGCGGGTGCTCTCAGAGGAGTTCGAGCGGGAGATCAAAATGGGCGAGATCAACAAAATAAAGAAAGAGCCCAATCTGGCTACGATCGCAATCGTCGGGGAGAACATGAAGCATACACCCGGTATTGCCGGTAAGCTGTTCAGTACGCTTGGCCGCGAGGGTATTAACGTGATCGCTTGTGCGCAGGGGGCTTCGGAGACCAACATCTCGTTTGTCGTGTCGCTCGAGAGTCTGCGTAAGGCGTTGAATGTCATCCATAACTCGTTCTTCCTCTCGGAGTATCAGGTGCTGAATATCTTTCTTGCCGGAGTCGGACTTGTCGGAAGCAATCTGCTTGAGCAGATCCGTTTGCAACAGGAGACTCTGATGAAAAACAATTCGTTGCAGATTCGGGTGGTCGGTGCAACCGATTCGAAACGGTTTATCGTGAACCGGGAGGGAATCGATCTGACGACCTATCGCGAAGATTTGAAGCAGTCGAAGAATGTGTCGTCGCCCGAAAAATTCCGCGATGCTATTCTGTCGATGAACATTTTCAACTCGGTTTTTGTGGATTGTACGGCGAGTGCGGATGTTGCCGCTATCTATAAGGATCTGTTGGAGCACAACGTATCGGTGGTTGCGGCCAATAAAATAGCCGCATCGTCGGAGTATGATCGTTACTACGAACTCAAAACGATTGCCCGCAAGCGTGGCGTGAAATATCTGTTCGAAACGAACGTAGGGGCTGGATTGCCGATCATCAATACGATCAGCGATCTGATCAACAGCGGCGACCGGATCATTCGGATCGAGGCTGTGGTTTCCGGTACGCTGAACTTCATTTTCAACGAGATGAGTGCTGATGTGCCGATGAGCAAGGCGATCAAGATGGCGCAAGAGGCCGGATATGCAGAACCCGATCCCCGGATCGATCTGAGCGGAACGGATGTGATCCGTAAGCTGGTTATTCTCACTCGGGAGGCTGGATATCGGGTAGAGCAGAGCGATGTCGAGAAGCATCTGTTCATTCCGGAGAAATATTTCGAAGGGTCGGTCGAGGATTTCTGGAAGAAGATTCCGGAGATCGATGCCGAATTCGAAGAGCGCCGGAAAAAATTGGAGGCGAGCGGCAAGCGTTGGCGTTTTATCGCCCGGATGGACGAAGGCAAGACGCAGGTGGCTTTGCGCGAGGTCGACAGCGAGAGCCCGTTCTATCACTTGGCCGGTAGCAACAACGTAATTCTGATCACGACAGAGCGGTACAAAGAGTATCCGATGCAGATCAAGGGCTACGGTGCCGGAGCGAGTGTGACGGCAGCCGGTGTGTTTGCCGACATCATCAGCATCGCCAATATCCGATAGTTCACGTAGGTATACAAATAAAAAAACGGAGGTTCCGGTCGTGAAGACGGTGAGACATATCATTTTGGGCGTGGCCGTATGGTTGTGCTGCGGGTGTAGCGGGCCGGAGGTTCGCTCGGTGCCCTCTATCGCAAGTCCGTCGGTCGATCGGGAGACACTACTCTGGGATCTGGACGAGTTGAGTCAGGTTCCGGAGATGGAGTGGGTCGATTCGACGAGTGCTGTTCGGTCGTTGCTCTTCCGGAGTGTCGATTTCGAGGGAGCACCTACGCATGTATTCGGATACTACTCTGACCCGTCCGTGTTGGCCGGAGCAGAGCAACCGGAAGAGAAACGTTATCCCGGAGTAATTCTGCTGCATGGCGGAGGCGGTGCAGCCTTCCGGATGTGGGTCGAGAAGTGGGCCGCAGAGGGATATGCGGCTTTAGCGATCGATCTCTGCGGTTGCGGTGAGGGTGGAGTGAAGCTGCCCGATGGCGGCCCTTCGCTGTCGGACAACTACCGCGTGTTCCATCTGGCCGATTCGGGCGATCTGCGGATGATGTGGAGCTATCATGCGGTGGCTTCGGCCATAAAGGCCCATTCGTTGCTGCTGTCGTTCCCTGTGGTTGATCCCGAACGCACCTGTGTGACGGGAATCAGTTGGGGCGGATATTTGACCTGTATTGTGGGGAGCCTCGACGATCGTTTCAAGGCTGCGGCTCCGGTTTATGGCTGCGGTTTTTATGACGAATTGCCGTTTTTTGCATCCGGAATGATGGACCGTCTCTCCGAAACGGGAGTACAGCGTTGGATGAAGGCCTTTGATCCGTCCGTCTATTTGGGGTATGCCCGGATCCCGTTTCTGTTCCTTACGGGGAATAACGATACGGCCTACCAGTTGTATGCCTACCGCAAAAGTTGTGCGTTGGTTCCCGATTCGTTGCGGACGATCTCAATCCGCCCGGGTATGCTGCACGGCCACTATGAGGGGTGGGAGCCGGATGAGATCCGCTGCTTCTTCGATGGTGTTTTGAACGGAGGGTGTCCGTTGGTGCGGGTAGGCAAAGCGGTGGTGACCGATTCGATTCGGGTGCCGTACGATTCGCGTTTGAGTTCTCTGGAGGGTACGTTCTATTTTTCGAACGATACGCTCTCGGCGAATGCAGATCGGGCGTGGTCTTCCATCCCGAGTGCGATCGACACCAAACGGAAACTTTTTGTTTGTCCGCTTCCCGACGAAGGGTATGAGATCGGGTTTGTTCTGATTCGGGATATGCGTCGGATGGCGGTTTCGACCGGTTTTTTCTTGAAGGATTCTGTGAAGACGAAAGAGTAAAATATAAAAATCGATTATATGAAATACATTATCATTTTAGGTGACGGGATGGCCGATGAGCCGATCGACATGTTGGGCGGAAAGACTCCCCTGCAAGCTGCCGACAAACCGGCGATCGATTGGTTGGCGGCTCATGGCCGTAGCGGTATGCTGGCGACGGTGCCGTCGGGATTTGCTCCCGGAAGCGAAATAGCGAACCTCTCGGTGTTGGGTTATGATGTACCCAAGGTGTTCGAAGGACGCGGTTCGTTGGAGGCCGCCAGCATGGGTATCCCTATCGAGGAGGGGGAGATGGCCATGCGTTGCAACCTGATTACGATCGAGGATGGCAAGATCAAAAACCACTCGGCAGGTCACATTTCGAATGAGGAGGCTGCTCAGCTGATCGAATTTCTGCAGCAGGAACTGGGTGGCGGAGATGTCAACTTTTTCCCGGGCGTATCCTATCGGCATCTGCTTAAGCTCAAGGGCGGAAGCAAACGGATCATTACTACGCCACCGCACGATGTGCCGGGAACTCCGTACAAGGAGGTGCTGGTACGTCCGGCCGATGTGAGCGGAGAGGCTACCGCGAAACGGCTGAATGAGCTGATCGAGCGTTCGCAAGAGCTTTTGGCCAATCATCCGGTCAATTTGGCCCGCAAGGCGCAGGGTAAGGATCCTGCGAACAGCATTTGGCCTTGGTCGCCCGGTTACAGACCGCAAATGGAGACCCTCATGAGCCGTTATGGAATCAAGAACGGTGTGGTGATCTCAGCGGTCGATCTGATCAAGGGAATCGGTGTCTATGCGGGTCTCACCCCGATTGAAGTAGAGGGAGCGACAGGCCTGTACGATACGAATTATGAAGGTAAGGCTCAGGCGGCGATCGATGCACTGAAGACACATGATTTCGTATTTCTGCACATCGAGGCGAGCGATGAGGCCGGACACGAAGGAGATGTTGCCCTGAAGGTCCGTACGATCGAATATCTGGATCATCGGGTGGTGCGTCCGATTTTGGAGGCGGTGTCGAAGTGGTCCGAACCGGTATCGATTGCCGTATTGCCGGATCATCCCACACCCTGTAAGCTCCGGACCCACACTTCGGCTCCGATTCCGTTCGTAATCTACCGGACCAACGAATCGGGTGATGATGTTCAGGTCTTCGATGAATTTGCCGCACGCAAGGGAAGTTATGGCAACCTGTCGGGCGATCAGTTTATGGAATGTTTTATTCAACGAGAAAAATAACAGCGAAAAGAGTCATGAAATATTACAGCACGAATCATAATGCCCCGGAAGTTGATCTGCGTGAGGCTGTCGTACACGGACTTGCGCCCGACAAGGGGCTCTACATGCCCGAGCGGATCGAACGGCTGCCCGAAGATTTCTACCGGCAGATTGCTATGATGTCTTTCCAACAGATCGCATGCCGTGTAGCCGATGCCTTTTTCGGCGAGGATGTGGAGCACGATGCGCTCGAACGGATCGTGTGCGATACGTTGAATTTCGAGACGCCGATCGTTCAGGTCGATCCGAATATCTGGTCTCTGGAACTTTTCCACGGACCGACCCTTGCCTTTAAGGATGTCGGGGCCCGCTTTATGGCGCGGATGCTTTCCTATTTTATCGGTCGGAGCAAAGAGCGGGTAACGGTGCTGGTCGCCACGTCGGGCGATACGGGAAGTGCCGTTGCGAACGGTTTCCTTGGTGTCGAGGGAATCGATGTGGTGGTGCTCTATCCCAAAGGAAAGGTCAGCGAAATTCAGGAAAAACAGTTTACCACGCTGGGCCGGAACATCACGGCTCTCGAAATCGACGGTACGTTCGATGATTGCCAGCGGTTGGTCAAAAGTGCCTTTTTGGACGAGGAGCTGAACCGGAAATTCCGTCTGACATCGGCCAATTCGATCAATGTGGCCCGTTTCCTTCCTCAAGCGTTTTACTATTTCAATGCGTATGCACAACTGCGCAGGGCCGGTGAGCAACGGGATGTAGTAGTCTGCGTACCCAGCGGAAACTTCGGTAACATAACAGCCGGTCTTTTTGCAAAACGGATGGGATTGCCCATCAAACGTTTCATTGCAGCGAATAACAGCAACGATATCTTTTTGCAATATCTCACGACAGGAGTCTATACGCCGCGTCCGTCGGTGCAGACGTTGGCCAATGCGATGGATGTGGGCGATCCGAGCAACTTTGTCCGGATTCTCGACCTGTATGGACATAAGATCGATGCGATTCGGGCCGACATCAGCGGCGCACGTTTCAGTGATGATCAGATCCGTCAGATTATTGCCGATACGTTGCAGCGTACCGGTTATCTGCTCGACCCGCACGGCGCTTGCGGTTACGAGGCGTTGCGGCAAGGAATTGCAGACAATGAAGCGGGTATCTTCCTCGAGACGGCCCATCCCGCCAAGTTCAAGGATCGTGTAGAGCCGATAATCGGTCGTGAGGTAGAGGTGCCTGCGCGTCTGGCCGAGTTTATGAAGGGTAAAAAACTTTCGATCGAACTCTCTTCAGATTTTGGAGATTTTAAATCCTATCTGATGAAACGATAGAACAGCACAAGCGTTATAAGGAAGCTTATCCAAAAAAAAGAGTGGGGTGGATTTCCAATCGGAGATCCACCCCACTTGTTGATATGAAGAATGTTAGATAGGCTCTTGGTCAGAGGCCGTTTTGTCGGCCGCTATCCGTTCAGACGGCCGTGGCAATGTTTGTATTTCTTGCCGCTTCCGCAGGGGCAGGGATCGTTCCGCCCCACCTTTTTTTCGACATGAACCGGAGCCGGTTTGCTCTTTTCGCCCGAGCCGGCAGCTGCGGCAGCCTCCCGACGAGAGGTCTGTAATTTGGACAGATCGGTTTTCGGCCGTTCGGGAGCCTGTTGCTTGGTTACGTCCTGATTTTCCCGTACCGGAACGAAGGCCTTGAACAACGTCGAGAGAATCTCCCGGTTACCGCGTTCGAGCATCTTGCTGAACAGGTTGTATGACTCGAACTTATAGATCAACAGCGGATCCTTCTGCTCGTACGATGCGTTGCGGACGCTCTGACGCAGATCGTCCATCTCGCGCAGATGCTCCTTCCAGTCCTCATCGATGATCAGCAACATGGCCACCTTGCTGAAGTGTTTGAACACCTCTTTGCCTTCGCTTTCGTAAGCCTTTTTCAGATTGACCGGAACATTGAAGACCCGTTTGCCGTCCGATACCGGAACGTAGATGTTTTCATAACGGGAACTGTTCTGTTCGTAAACGTTTTTGATGACCGGATAGGTGATCGAGGCGATGGCGGACATACGGCGTACGTAGGCATCCTGAAAATCTTTGGCTAACATGCCTGTAAGTATTTCCCTCTTCTTTTTCGCATTTTCGAAAGCCTCTTCGTTGAACGAGGGTTGTACGGCTACCTGACGGATCAGTTCCAATTTGAAGGTTTCGTAATCATCTTCTCCATATGCGTCGACGAAACTTTCGGCAAAGTCGGCCATGATGTTGTTCAGGTCCACTTCGATCCGCTCTCCGAACAGGGCGTGGCGGCGGCGCGTGTAGATCACCTCACGTTGGGCGTTCATCACGTCGTCGTATTCGAGCAGGTGTTTACGGATACCGAAGTTGTTCTCTTCCACCTTGCGTTGGGCCCGCTCGATGGCTCGCGACATCATGCCGGCCTGTATCACTTCACCCTCCTTCAGACCCATGCGGTCCATCAATCCGGCGATACGCTCCGATCCGAACAGACGCATCAGGTTGTCTTCCAGTGAGACAAAGAACAACGATGATCCGGGGTCACCCTGACGTCCGGCACGACCTCTCAACTGACGGTCTACCCGGCGCGATTCGTGGCGTTCCGTACCGATAATCGCCAAACCTCCGGCTGCCTTCACCTCATCCGTCAACTTGATGTCGGTACCACGACCGGCCATGTTGGTCGCGATGGTAACCTGTCCCTTGCGTCCGGCTTCGGCTACGATTTGAGCCTCGAGTTGGTGCTGTTTGGCGTTCAAAACGTTGTGCTTGATGCCCCGCAGTTTGAGCATTCGGCTCAGCAGTTCGGAGATCTCGACCGATGTCGTACCTACCAGTACGGGACGTCCGGCCTCGACCATGCGAACGATCTCTTCGATTACGGCCGCATATTTTTCCCGTTTGGTTTTGTAGATCACATCGTCCTTATCCTCGCGGATAACCGGTCGGTTGGTCGGGATGACGATCACGTCCAATTTGTAGATGTTCCAGAACTCGCTGGCTTCCGTTTCGGCCGTACCGGTCATACCGGCCAGCTTGTGGTACATACGGAAGTAGTTCTGCAGGGTGACCGTAGCGAATGTCTGCGTGGCGGCTTCGACTTTCACCCGCTCCTTGGCCTCGATTGCCTGATGCAGACCGTCGGAGTAGCGTCGGCCCTCCATGATTCGGCCGGTTTGCTCGTCGACGATTTTCACCTTGTTGTCGATGACGACATACTCTACATCTTTCTCGAACATACTGTACGCCTTGAGCAACTGGTTGACCGTATGGAGTCGTTCCGAACGAATCGCGTAGTCATTCAGTACCTCGTCTTTCTTGGCTGCCTTTTGTTCGGGTGTCATGTCGCTCTTTTCGATATCGGCCATGATCGAGCCCATGTCGGGAAGAACGAAGAATTTATCTTCGTTAACGCTCTTCGACAAGATCTCCTGACCCTTGTCCTGCAACTCGACCGAATTCAGCTTTTCGTCGATGACGAAATAGAGATCGTCCACAATCTCCGGCATGCGTCGGTTGTTGTCCTGCATGTAGATGTTTTCGGTTTTCTGCATCAGGGCCTTGATCCCCTGTTCGCTGAGGAATTTGATCAGCGGTTTGTATTTCGGCAGACCTTTGTGTGCACGGTAAAGCAGTACGCCACCCTCTTCGGTTTTTCCCTCAGCGATCAGTTTTTTCGCATCGGCTACGAGCTGCGACACCAAGTTCCGCTGCAGGTTGAACAGATTCTCGACGTACCCGCGATACTGTTCGAACATTTGGTCGTCGCCCTTCGGAACCGGACCCGAAATGATCAACGGCGTACGGGCATCGTCAATCAAGACCGAGTCGACCTCATCGACGATTGCATAGTGGTGTTTGCGTTGTACCAGATCGTCCGGAGAAAAGGCCATGTTGTCTCGCAGGTAGTCGAAGCCGAATTCGTTGTTGGTGCCGAACGTAATATCGGCCATATAGGCTTGGCGGCGCTCCTTCGAGTTGGGCTTGTACTTGTCGATGCAGTCGACCGACAGGCCATGGAATTCATACAGCGGGCCCATCCATTCCGAGTCACGGCGAGCCAGATAGTCGTTGACGGTCACCACGTGAACTCCTTTCCCGGCCAATGCATTGAGGAATACGGGAAGCGTAGCGACCAACGTCTTACCTTCACCGGTAGCCATCTCCGCGATGTTCCCTTTGTGGAGCACGACTCCGCCGAAGAGCTGGCAGTCGTAGTGGACCATGTCCCATTTTATGGTATTTCCTCCAGCCACCCAAGAGTTTTTATAGATGGCTTTGTCGTCCTCGATCCGGACGAAGTCTTTCGTGGCGGCGAGTTGACGGTCGAAATCGGTAGCGGTTACCGTGACCTCTTCGTTCTCCTTGAACCGACGGGCCGTATCCTTTACGATGGCGAAGGCCTCGGGCAGAATCTCTTCGAGCTTTTCTTCAATCTTGCGGTCGATCTCTTCGGTCAGATTGTCGATTTGACGCGAAATACTCTCTTTGTCATTGAGCGATGTGTTCAGGTCTTCGAGTTGTGTCTTCAACTCTTCGATCTGCTTCTCCTCTCCACTGATGTACTCTGCGATCGAGTTTTTCAGGGCAAGACTCCGTGCACGGAGTTCGTCATTGGAAAGTTGCTCGATGGAGGGATATATGGCTTTGATTTTATCTACATAGGGTTGTATTAACTTGCGGTCTTTTTCACTTTTTGTTCCGAAAAATAGCTTGATCAAGCCGGATACTACATTACTCATATTTTTGATTCGTATTAATTTTTATTCGTAAATAAATCGCGTAAATTTAGTGTTTTTTATCGAGAACACATGACCGATTTTCCGATATTACATTCGGTACATCGTTTTTTCTCGCAATATTCCTTTGAGAGTTGCAACAATCCCTGTGTGAAAAATGCATTTTCAGCAGCGATCCCCTTGTACTGCCAATTCCGGATGTAGGTGTTGTTTTCGGCGGGTATCTGTTCGAGCAGATCAATGGCCCGCTCCTTCATCTCTTCGTTTTGGGAGATCTTGCCGTAGGTAAAGATCATCGGAGCTACCAGATTGATGCACATGTTGCATATCATCATGTGGCCGAACCCTTTGACGCTGTACCGACTGCTCTGGCTCGGACGGTAGTGGGTCGTCCAATATTCAGAGGTCTGCACGTCGAGGATCTTCTGGACCTCGTCGTAGGATTTACACTCGATCAGTCGGGAAAACAGGAAGTCCTCCGATGCCAACAGGGCCGCCAGCTCTACGATGCGGATGATCGGGGTGTGGTTCGGATGGTGGCGCATCGTTTCCCATTCGTTTCGTCGCATCGGAAGGATGTCGAAACGTCTTTGGAGGTGCCGGAACTCCTGCTGCAACCGATAAGTGTAGTCGTCCGGATACTCCGCATCGAGCAATCCGGCACCACCGAGCAACAGGGCCTCGACGGCCGGCAACGACTCCTTGATGCGACAGATTTGGACATACGAGACGGTCTGTGCAAGCTTCTCGTAAGGTTCACGGTTGGAACCTGCACCCAGTGTCCGGAACAGCGTAATGTAAAATGCTTCATTCCAATTATTCCCGCCCAATCGATACCGTTGGACGAAATCGTTGTACTTCCGTTCCAACCGTTCGATGGTAAGCCAAGTGAGCAGTGCGTGGCGTTTGACCTCGGGCAACTCGCCGAGGATCTTCCCGCAACGATACGACCGACTTCCTTCGATCAAACGGTTGTATCGGTCGACCAACTCTTCCGGACAGGTTAGGGTCAGAGCGGGAACCACCGAGCCATCGGTCCGGCAAATCACCGCGTCGTCATCGAAAACGATGTTCAGTACGCAGTCGTCGTATTTCGGGTCGATGTGGTGCAGATGTTTGCGCCAGTCCGAAGCGTGATGATGTACGGCGGCCGGCCCACAGAACGATTTTCCGTCCCGTTCGTATTGGACATTGACCAGTTCCGCTCCCGAATCGAAATTTTCGGTCCCGTGTCCGACGATCCGGATCGTTTCGGGCGACAGCGAAGTGTACAAGCGATTGCTCCATACGAAACGGAGAAACTCTTCGGCTTTTTCTACGGGAACGGATGACATGGTACGAGCGATGGTTTCGGTAAGCGTGTTTACAGCAGCCCCAGATCGAGCAGTGTCTCTTCCGACATCATGCTCTTGTCCCAAGGTGGATCGAAAGTCAGAATGACGTTTACCGATGTGACCCCTTTTACCTTGCCGACCATGTCGTTGACCTGTTCGAGCAGTTGATCGGCCATCGGACAGTTCGGTGCGGTGAGCGTCATTCGGATGTTGGCCGTTCCGTCCGGTTCCACATCGATCTCGTAGACCAGTCCCAGATCATATATGTTGACGGGAATCTCCGGGTCGTATATGTTTTTTAGCGTCAGGACAATGTCCTGCTCAATGCGCATGATCTCCTGCGGTGTTGTCATAGTGTTTTGCTTTTGTATGCGAGGGCATACAGTTTCATCTGTTTGATCATGGCCAACAGTCCGTTGGCGCGGGTGGGCGAGAGGTTCTCCTTGAGCCCTATGCGGTCGATGAAATAGAGGTCGGCATTGATGATCTCGTCGGGTGTACGATGGTTCATGACCCGGATCAACAGCGCGATGATCCCTTTGGTGATGATGGCATCGCTGTCGGCCGAAAAGAGAATTTTCCCTTCGTCGTCCAATCGGGCGTCGATCCATACTCGGGACTGACACCCTTTGATCAGATACTCTTCTGTTCTGTGTTTTTCGTCGATGGCAGGAAGTTCACGGCTCAGTTCGATCAGGTACTCGTACTTGTCGAGCCACTCGTCGAACACCTCGAACTCTGCGATGATTTCATCCTGCACTTCGTTGATGGTCATACTATATAATAGTTTTTATCTTTCTGTATTCGTTTTGTGTATCTCAATATAACTCCGTCGAGCCGCGATTTATTGTGCCGTCGGGCCGACTACTTCGTCGAGTACCTCACCGGTTGCCGCATCGGGCAGGGGAATCTGCAAAATCCGAGCTAATGTGGGAACGACGGCCGTGGGGTTTACGTTCCGTTCGACTTTGCCGGAGGGGATTCCACCTCCCATAAAGATTAGCGGAACATGTGTGTCATAGGTGAAGAGCGAGCCAGAGAGCGAGACCGTATTCGGACGCTCCTCGATCCAGCCGGGCATCAGATTGATCGTGACGTCACCCGAACGTTTGGGGTAGAAGCTGTTCTGCATCTTTTCGCCATAACCTTTGCCGAAGTATCCGCTTTGCATGTCGGAGGCGGTGAGCGCTCCGGAGACTCCCCTGAATTGCAGGGCGAACGTTGCTGCCCGGGACTGTACCTCCTCCAGATCGAATCCGTACTTGTAGATCATCTCCCGATTCAGGTAGATTTGACGTTCGGAGTAGCCGAGAATCCAGTTTGCCGGCTCGTATTGGGCGCTCAGGAAACCGTTCAGAATCATTTTGAACTGTCCGGTGTTGAATCGTCCTCCGGGTGTACGGCTGTTCTCTTTGTAGACGTTGCTGCTCCCGTGGTCGGACGAGAGCACGACGATGAACTCTTCGGGTTTGTAACGCGCCTGAAGCATGCCGAGCAGATCGCCCAGTTCCCAGTCGAGTTTGTAGTACATGTCTTCCAATTCGACGGATCGGGGACCGAAATATTCACAAATCAGTCGGGGGGTGTCGTAACAGATTGTCAGCAGGTCGGTCCGGCCGTCTTCGCCGAGCTTCTCCTTGAGGATGACCTCTTTGGCGAAATCCGTTATCAGCGTGTTGCCGTATGGGGTGTAGAACAACGGTTCGAAGCCTTCTGTGTTCTCGTTTTCCTGTGCGGTACGGTCTTTTTTCTTGAAGATACTGAATATGTTCCGGAAAAAGAGTTTGGTTTTCGAGGGTTGTGCCGCAAAACTCAGCAGGGTCGTGTCGCGGTTTTTGTAGACTGCGTAGGCTCGTTCCGGAGTCCAGTCGCGTTCGAGCAGGGCATCGGAGTAGTTCGTTGCGTTGTATTGCCGAACCCAATCGGGGAAAGAGCTGAAATAGTAGCTGCTCGATACCCAGTCTCCCAGAACGGGGTCGACCCAGAAGGCCTGACCGGTCGAGCCGCCGCATACGATTGCCGAATAGGGATCCCATGCAACAGCGATCACTTTGGCGAGTGAGTCTGATTCATGCAACCGGTCTCCCAGCGTTGATGCGACCAGATTGATCGGAGAGTATCCGTTTTGTCCCGCCTCGCACTCCAGTCCTCTTGCCTCGGCGTCGGCAATCAGATTGACGCTGTCGCTGGTGGTGTAGTTGTACCAGCTGGGGGCGATGATGCCGTGTCCTGCCGGTTCCGTTCCCGTAGTGAGGGTGGCCAGTCCTGCGACGGTGTTGGTCCCCATGTAGTTGTAGCGTGCATTCGTGAAATTCGCACCGCTGTCCACAAGGAACCGAAAGCCTTTCTCGGAAAAATTGTCGCGGAAGCGCTCCAAGTAGTCGTAGCGCATCTGGCTGACAACGATCTGTACGATCAGTTTAGGTGCGGTTGTCGCCGGTTGTGCGACAGCAGCGGTATGTAGAACCGACAGCAAAAGAGCTGTGAAAATAGCCTGTTTCGATTTCATCTCTGCGGAACAAATGATTGAACGGACAAAATTATAAAAAAAATTATATCTGTCCGGATTCCTGCCTACTATTTATTCGGTCGTGCGGTCGGAAGAGGAGGCTTCGTTTCTTTGTTGCCGCTCGATTCGGCGTATCGTTTTGCGTATCATGTATCGTTTGCGCAGGTGGTAGGCAAAGAAAATCCACATCGGGATCATCAGGATTACGGCAAGGATCATCGAATAGATGCTGAATACGTATACGATCAATTGGACGATCGCCACGCTGAACGACAATCCGAGTGCCGAAAGGATCGCCCCGACCTTGTATCCGGTTTTGAACGGAGTCTTGCAGGTGCTGCACCGGAATATACCTTCGAGCCCCAAGATCCAAAACCAAGGAATCCGGACTTCGTTGCCGCACCGCGGACATTTGATGATTCGGGACGAGTGGCTCATGATTCAAAAAAGTCTATCTCAGGGGTGAAATCCAGATCGGGGTATTCCTGCATAAGGCGGCGTGTTTCATCGGCATAGCGTTGTCGGAACCGCTCGTGAGCCGGAGAGTCGGGGTTGAACGGACGGTGTTCCATGGCCCGGTGGACGGCTTCGATGCGTTTGAACAACGAGCGGGCCTCGTGGCTGATGTGGCTCTCCTGAAACTGCTCCCAGATATAATCTACGGCCAACTCCGACGGATGAACCATGTCCTTGTCGTAGAAACGGTAGTCCCGCAGGTCGTCGTTGATGATTTCGAACGATGGGAAATATTCGTTGTTTGGGAAACGCTCGACGATCCGGTGTACGGCGTCGAGCAGTATGGCCTTGCTCCATGCGTTGTCGATCAGGCCGTCTCCGATGTGTCGGACCGGACTAACGCTCCACAGGATCCGTTTGTTGCGGAGACACCCTTCAGCCAGTAGTGCAAACTGTTCGACGATCGTTTCTGCCGAAAGCCTCTCCCGAATGAAGTGTGCTGCGGGTTGCTTGTGGCAGTTGCATACGATTTTTCCGTCGGATTTCAATCGGTAGATCCAAGCTGTCCCCAACGTAAGGATCAGAAAGTCGGCCGATTGAAGAGCTCGGGCGCCGGTTTCGGTAGCCCGATTGATGCGGTCGAGTGTCTTTTGCCGGTCGGTCGACGTGAAAGCGGAGTGGTGGTCGAAGCTGAACCATAGGCCGTTGTCGCAAGACAGATCCTCGGTTCGGTAGAGCACTCCGGAGGCATATCGCTCTAGCGTATAAAAGATGGAGGCCGGATTGAACAGAATACCCGAGGGATTGACCGTTACGGGCAGCTTGTATCGGGTCATGCGGGCTCCGATGTTTTCGGTGAAGCACGAACCGAGCAGCAACCCTCTATCCGAGTAGCCGATCGGGTGCTGAGACGGAGGTATCTGTATGGACGTTCTGAACTGCATATTCCGGTTAAAGCGATACAAAGATAGGAAAATGAGTGGAAAAAACACATCTTCGACAAAGACAATCCGGATGGATTTTATACTTTTGTCGACAAACTTATCGGTGCGCTATGTTGTTATTTCCGAATTGTAAGATAAATCTCGGCCTTCGGATCGTTTCGAAACGGACGGACGGATACCACGATATCGAAACGGTGATGTATCCTGTCGAAAATCTGTGTGATGCATTGGAGATTCTTCGCTACGATTGTGAAGATATTGAATTTTCCGTGTCGGGAATACGGATCGACGGAGCCGTAGAGAAGAATATATGCCTGAAGGCCTATCGCGTGGTCCAGAGGGAGTATCCTCAGGTCAGAGGCGTGTATATGCATCTGCACAAAGCGATTCCGATGGGGGCAGGATTGGGCGGCGGTTCTTCCGATGCAGCGTATGTCATTCGGGAGCTCTCTGATCTGTTCGGTCTGGAAATAGACCAGTCTCAGATGGAACGCATGGCGGCCGAAGTGGGGAGTGACGTGCCTTTCTTCGTCGCGAACCGGCCCGCTTTGGCTACGGGTAGGGGCGAGAGACTCGAACCCGTTGATCGGCTGCTCGCTGGTTGGCAGCTGGTGTTGGTTAAACCCCCGGTTTCGGTCGGTACGGCCGAAGCCTATGCTGGGGTGACCCCCCGTCGGTCGGAGAGGCTGTTGACCGATATTCTGCATCGTACCCCGATCGAACAGTGGCGGGAGTGTGTGGTTAACGACTTCGAACCGTCGGTCTTTGCCCGTTATCCGATCATCGCCCGGATCAAATCCGATTTGTATCGTCTGGGAGCCGTTTATGCCTCGATGTCCGGATCGGGATCCACCGTATTCGGTATCATCGATCGCACGAAAAACGTCGATCTCTCTTGTTTTCAGGATATGTTTGTTCACCACGAAGTGCTCAAGTAGCCGTCTGTCAGTACGCCGTCCGCTCTCCTGCGGGTAAGTTATCGAAGGGCACGGGTTAAATCCGGAGAAAAGAGACAAGTTTGGAATTTTTTTTGTAAATTCGCACCCGTCGTCCGGTTTTTCGACTCCGGAGACCCAATCTATTACTAACTAAACTGTATTGAACAATGACGGTAGAGGATGAAAAAGTTCTCGAACTTCAGCATCGAAAAGAAAAAATCTATTTTGGAGGCGGAACAAAGGCCATAGAGAAACAGAAAGCGATGGGAAAACTCACGGCTCGTGAGCGGATCATCGCTTTGTTGGATAAAGACTCGTTCCATGAATACGATATTTTCGTAGAACATGACGGTCGGGATTTCGGTATGCAGGACAAATCGCTCCCGGGCGACGGAGTGATTATCGGTACCGGAATGATTTGCGGACAACCGGTTGCGATCTTCGCACAGGACTTTACGGTCGCCGGCGGTTCGCTCGGTTTCATGCACGCCCGCAAGATCACCAAAATCATGGACTATGCACTGAATATGCGTATTCCGTTGATCGGTATCAACGACTCGGGTGGAGCCCGTATTCAGGAGGGCGTGAACGCATTGGCCGGTTACGGCGAAATATTTTTCCGGAATACGCTTTCGAGCGGTGTGATTCCGCAAATATCGGTCATTCTCGGACCGTGTGCAGGTGGCGCCGTTTACTCTCCGGCGTTGACTGACTTCGTATTCGTAGTTGAAAATATCTCGAAGATGTTCATCACGGGTCCGGAAGTAATTAAAACCGTGCTCGGCGAGGAAATCTCGATGGAAGAGCTGGGCGGTGCGAAAGTACATAGCGAACTGACCGGAAACGCCCATTTCTACGCTACGAGTGAGGATGAGTGCTTCGTTCAGATTCGTAAGCTGATCTCGATGATCCCGATGAACAATACGACCAAAGCGGAAAAAATCGCTCCCGCACAGCCGCTTCCCGAATACGATATTACGAAGATCGTGCCGAGCGATCCGACCGTGCCCTATGATGTACGCGACGTGATCAAGGCGTTGGTCGATGAGAGCGAGTTCCTCGAAGTGATGGAGATGTTCGCTGCAAATATCGTGATCGGATTCGGACGTGTAGCCGGTGAGACCGTGGGCTTCATCGCCAACCAGCCGATGGTGATGGCCGGTGTGCTCGACTGCGACTCGTCGGATAAGGCAGCCCGGTTCATCCGCTTCTGCGACTGTTTCAATATTCCGATCGTAACGCTCGAAGACCTTCCGGGTTATCTGCCGGGCGTCGATCAGGAGCACGCCGGGGTGATCCGTCACGGAGCCAAGATGCTGTATGCATACAGCGAGGCTACGGTTCCGTCGATTACCGTTGTGTTGCGTAAGGCCTACGGTGGTGGATACATCGCTATGGGATCGCGTCACCTGCGTGCCGACTTCGTATTTGCATGGCCGTTGGCTGAGATTGCCGTGATGGGTCCTGAAGGTGCGGCCAATATCATCTTCAAGAAAGATATCGTCAGTGCCGAAAATCCGGCCGAGATGCGGAAAATCAAGATTCAGGAGTACAAAGACAAATTTGCCAATCCGTATGTAGCCGCAGCGAAGGGTTATATCGACTCGGTGATCGCCCCCTCGGAGACGAGAATGTTCATCGAACATGCGCTGAAGGTTTCCGCCCACAAGAACCGTTCGCAGCCACACAAGAAACATGGCAACCCTCCATTCTAAAATATAAGCATCTATCTATATCAAAGTTATTTAGGAGATTATATTATGGAAATGGAAAAGAAGACACATTACGATACATTGGAGACCATGCATGGTACGTTTCAGACTACGTTGACAAAGAAGTATCTGGCACGTAAACCGTGGGTTCCCAATAATCCGAAACACATCAAGTCGTCCATTCCGGGCACGATTGTCAAGATCTGTGTAGCGGAGGGACAGGAGGTGAAGGCCGGTGATTTGCTGGTCGTGTTTCGGGCGATGAAGATGAACAACAACATCAAGGCGCCGTTTGCCGGAAAAATCAAGAAAATCGATGTGAAGGAGGGAGACAATATCCCGAATCACGCATTGATGATCGAGATGGAGTAGGGCGGAGCGTCGAGCCTATAAAAAATAAAAGAGGAAAACGGAAAACGTTCTCCTCTTTTTTGTTGTTTGTAATTCCCGTATTTCGTAATCTTTGCATGCAGATGGATGCGAAGAAAGAAAAGGATGTGTGTCTGCTGGACTCGATGGCGAATGTTGCGGGCCTGCCCCTTGTGCGAAACGGAACAGCGACGAGTCTGCGTTTCTGTTTTGGCCTTCTGTAAAGTTTTGCAAAATTACAGAAAAGCAAAAAGGGAACCTTGCCGGGTTCCCCTCTCTCTTGGTGAAGATTGTACTTCTATTTGCCCTGTTGTGCCAAATCGGCCGGGTCTTTCATAATCATGTTTTTGTCGACGCGAATGGTGACGTTGTTGTCTACTTCCATCAATACGTAGGCATCTTTAACCTCTTTGACGGTTCCGTAAATCCCGCCGGCGGTAATGATCTTCTGTCCTTTTTCAAGAGCATTGCGGAATTTAACGAGCTCTTTCTGCCGTTTTTGCTGCGGACGGATCATGAAGAAATACATTACGGCGAAGATAAGCACCATCATAATCAGCATCATGGAACCGCCGCCCCCTTGGGTCCCGGTCGAAGTGCTGCTCTGAAGCAAGAATGTTGTCAGCATAGTTATTGGTTATTGAATTAATAAGATTTTGCACAAAGTTAGTGGAAAAGTGCAATATAACAACTCGATCGCCAAATAAATTCGGTATTTGTCCCTCTATTCGTTCGATTCGACCTCTCCGGTGACGACCAATATGTATGGTGCGGATGAAAGTGTTGTGCGCAGTTTGATCTGTTTCAGCTGGTATCCGACGAACCCTCTGCTGTCGAACTCAAAGCTGAAATCGCCGTTTTCACCCGGTTTGATCGGCTCTCGGGTGAAGTCGACAGCCGTACATCCGCAGTTGGCCGAGGCCGAAAGAATGAGCAGCGGTTTGTCGCTTGCATTGTGCAGATAAAACTCTTTCCGGATTACCTCTCCCTGATGAATGCGTCCAAAATCGACGGTGTCGGAACGTACACTGTCGGACGGACTCAAGCTCCATACGGTTCGTTTACCCGTGGCTTTTGCAGGAGACCTGTCCGGGTCTCTGTTCACACATGAAACTGCAAGGTTGCAGAAGACGATGAGCGATATTATGTATTTCATACGGCGGAGGTGTTGTAAATCGGCATGCCGATCCGCAAAAATGGTGCCCGGAATGGTGTCCGGCAGAGGAATACGGACGACTCTATTTGTCGAGTAGTCCGCGGCCGCTTTTCTGGATACGGTTCTCGGCGATCAGCGTTTCGACGATCTTGTCCAGCACTCCGTTGATGAACGTACTGCTGCCCGGAGTGCTGTAATATTTGGCAATCTCGATGAACTCGTCGAGCGTTACCTTGACGGGTATCGACGGAAAATCGATCAGTTCACTCATGGCCGTTGCCATAATGACGTTGTCCATAAAGGCGATACGTTCGACCTCCCAATTGCTGGTGTACTTGCCGATGTATTCCAGATGCTCCTTGAAGTGGACGAGTGTATAACGGAACAGTTCGCGGGCGTAGGCCAGATCCTCCTCGTTTTTGTATTGGGGAAGCAGCTCAATGTGGTCTTGATCGCTCTTCAGGTTGTCGAGCGTCCGCAGTACCATGATGCCTGCAAAATCCGTATCGTCGTTCCAGAATATGGATTGCTCTTCGAGAACCTCGTCGGTCATCGGGTCGTCGCAGGCGATTTGGCTGTAAAATTTGCCGATCACGTCGACATCCTCCTTGAACGAATGGGTCTCGCTGCTCATGTATGCTTTGTAGAAGTCGCTTTCGGTCAATGCGAGGTACAGATGCTTGATCAGTTCGGGATAGTTGCTCCAACCCAGTTTTTTGCGCTCCATGTAGTCGACGAGCTCCTCGTTGTTGCGGATCATGGCGATCACCGGATTGTCGATGAAACGCGTGTTGGGATTCAGCTCTTCGGGGGTAGGGAGTTTCTTGTTTCGGCCCAGTTCGATTCGTTTTTCGGCGTATTTCGCCACCTCGACGATCAACCACAGCATCTGGTGGTACAGCTCGTAGGTCTTGTCGATGCTGAACAGCAGATTTTTTTCTGAAACGACTAAAGAATCCGACTCTGATTTGAAATGTGCGTATAACGCCTTGACAACCTTAATTCTTAATAATCTTCTGCTTAACATCTCTTTGTGAACTGTTTCGGGACGCAAAGCTACTCAAATTTTGACGAAACGAAAAGAAACACGCTGAATTTTTTATCTTTGTGTAAAATTTTACGCGAGTGAGACATTTCGATGTGATAGTGATCGGCGGCGGTGCCGCAGGGGTGATGGCTGCCGGGGTGGCTGCCGGGACAGGTCGTAAGGTCTTGTTGTGCGAGAAGATGGAGAAACCCCAGCGTAAGGTGCGGATTACGGGCAAGGGGCGTTGCAACCTGACTAATATGCGCTCTATGACTGAATTTTTGAGCCATGTCCATGAATCTCCCGAGTTTGTTGCAGAGGCGTTGCGTGGCTTTTCCAACGAAGATACCTACGCCTTTTTCGAGCGGATCGGTGTGCCCTTAGCCGTTGAACGGGGCGATCGGGTTTTCCCTGTGAGTGGCAAGGCTTGGGATGTGGCTGAAGCGCACATCCGCTGGTGCCGGAAGCAGGGCGTTGTGATCGAATGCGGCGTCCGTGTGGTGGAGATATGTGCAGAACACGGTCACGTTACGGGAGTTCTTACCGAGAACAAGCAAGGAAAGTCGGAACACCTCGCTGCATCGCAGATCATTTTAGCGACGGGGGGCGTCTCCTATCCTGCAACCGGTTCTACGGGCGATGGCTATCTGTTGGCCCATCGTCTGGGGCATACGATTGTCGAGGTGCGTCCATCGCTGACTCCGCTCGAGACCCATATGCCCGGAGTGCGAGCCTTGAAGGGGTTGGCGCTGCGAAATATTGCTGCCTCATTGCGAGTCGAAGGGAAGATTGTTCGGCAAGAGTTCGGCGAAATGGAGTTTACGCCCTATGTGGCAGGTCCCATCGTTTTGCGCATGAGCCGGAGTGCTGTGGATGCACTGATTGATGGCCGACGGGTCGATATCGTGCTCGACCTGAAACCGGCCCTCTCTGAAAAACAGTTGGAGAATCGCCTTGTCCGTGAATGGAACGCTTTAGGTCGAAGTGCCGATAGGAAAAGTTTGTTGCGAAAACTGTTGCCGGCGCAGTTATTGCCGGTGTTCGAATCGAGGTTACCGATCCGCTTCGGTCAGAAATTCTCGTGCGATGAACAAGAACGCAGCCGAATCATCCGTTTGTTGAAGGAGTTCGTACTGCCGATCGATGATTACTGTCCGTTCGAAGAGGCGATCGTCACGGCAGGAGGAGTTTCGACAGACGAGATCGATCCCCGTACGATGCAGTCCCGACGAGTCAAAGGGTTGTACTTTGCGGGAGAAGTGATCGATATCGATGCCGATACCGGAGGGTATAATTTGCAGTTGGCCTATTCGACCGGGTATTTGGCAGGAGCTTTGAAAGATTGATTATGAAAGTCGTAGGTAAGATCAGACAACGTTTGTTTCGAGGATATTTTCGCCTGAGGTCCAATATCCATGTACACCATTGGCGGGGACATGGCATTCATTCGCCGTTTATGTATGGCATCGTTCGCAATGTGTTCATGAAGAGCCGTGTGGTCGGGCCGGATCGGCGGTTGTATGAGGTTCTGCGTCGGGACGGGATCGAACAGAAACAGGCGGTCAAGATCCAGAACCTGTATACCCATTGCCGGATGAACGGCTTTCAGACCATAGCTTCTGGCGAGTGTCTGAATCGCATCGCTCCGGATCAGTTGTGCATCCTCTTGCCCGGGACATCACTGGAGACAATTGCTACAACCGCCCGTCGGGTCTCCGAATGCCATGCGACGCTTATCCTGCTCTCACCCCACCGCAATGCCCGCTGCTGGCGCTTTGCTCAACAAATTTGGCGGCATTATCCTTGTGTCAGTGTCGACCGTCGGGTGATGGTGCTCTATTTTTTCAGTTCGAAATTTCAACCACAACATTACCGAATCTAAAAAATTGCACGGAGATGAAAGTGTACACGAAAACCGGAGATCGAGGAACCACGTCGTTGATAGGCGGCGAACGGGTTGCGAAGACTCACCCTCGAATCGAGGCCTACGGAACAATCGATGAATTGATGGCATTTACGGCGCTATTGAAAGACAGTTTGCCCGAGACGGATCAGTCGGTCCCGTATCGCGAGGCGCTGATTACCATATTGGATCACCTGATGCGTATTGCCTCTCATCTGGCAGCGGAGAATGATTCAATAAAATATCTGCCGGTTTTTGACAAGCGTGCCATCGAATTTTTGGAAAAGGAGATCGATCGGATGCAGGCCACGTTACCTGAAATTCGATATTTTACCCTTCCGGGTGGAGCTTCCGTGGTTTCTTTGTGTCATGTGTGTCGGACCGTGTGTCGGAGAAGTGAGCGGAGAATTTGTGTGGTAGCGGAACAATGTGCTGTAAATGAAAATATTATGGAGTATATAAACCGTCTTTCCGACTATTTTTATGTATTGGGGAGAAAATTGTCGCAAGAATTTCATGTAAAAGAAGTTTTGTGGCAGTATAATGAATAAAAAAATTTCTATTTTTGCACACTAAATAAAATAGAACTAACTAAACTTTACTGTTATGTACTGGACATTGGAATTGGCGTCGAAGTTGGAAGATGCGCCTTGGCCTGCGACAAAGGAAGAGTTGATTGACTATGCGGTTCGTTCGGGAGCACCGTTGGAGGTGATAGAGAATCTGAATGAGATCGAAGATGAAGGAGATATTTACGAGAGTATAGAGGATATTTGGCCCGACTACCCGAGCAAAGACGACTTTTTCTTCAACGAGGAAGAATATTAATGCGTTTTTAAGCGCGGAATAATTATTAAATCCCTGTTAATCAGATAGATTGGCAGGGATTTGATTTGTTTGGACAACAGCGTCTGACCGTCTCAGATGGTGCAGTTTATTTGGACAAAATACGTTTTTCGGAGAAAAAATCGGGATTTGTTTGGACAAAATTCATTACCTTTACAGAGGTTTGTGAGTATTACCG
>ERZ779896.30-NODE-30-length-199125-cov-8.836429_pt1 | contig 199125 bp, 173 predicted proteins | sample MGYA00511067_ERZ779896 | MGnify/ENA primary metagenome ERZ779896 (study PRJEB29588, sample SAMEA2161597) | human gut metagenome | biome: human gut; feature: human-associated habitat; material: faeces | place: Denmark | collected 2008/2010 ... | reverse complement strand
AGGCCTGCCGCTAGCGTTTATCCTGAGCCAGGATCAAACTCTCCATGATAAAAAAATGTTTTGTTTAAATCTTAGCTCTGCTCAAAGGTATTTTGAAAATTATTATCGTCTGTTTCAGACTGATAAGAATAAACTTTAGCTGCTAAATTACTTCAAAGAACTTTTCAGAACTTACTTATTTCGTTTCAGCTTTTCGCTTTTGTTTCCGAACCGCTTCAACGTTTCGGGGCACAAAGATAAGGAGTTTTTTTTACTTCCAAACTTTTCAGCGAAAATTTTCAACTTTTTTTTCAGAACCTTTCGTTTCAGCTTTTCGCTTTTGTTTCCGAACCGCTTCAACGTTTCGGGGCACAAAGGTAAGGAGTTTTTTTTAACTTCCAAACTTTTTAACGAAAATCTTTAACTTTTTTTTCAGAACTTGTTTCTAAACTCAAACCTCAAAACGCCTGTCCAACTCTCTCTCACATCCCTTTCTCTTCACTCTCTCTTCCCATTCTTCCCCACACTTGATCTGAACTCGTTTGCTAAGGTTTCGTTCCGTTTAGCGGGTGCAAATATAGAGACATTAAAACGCTTTCTCCAAATTTTTCCGCAACTTTTTTGTAACTTTTTTTGTTCAAAATTTATAAAACTCTATGTCCAAATGTTTTACATCGCACATTTTTTCTTGCAAAAAACCGAGGTTTCTGGCGCAAACTAACGAATCAGCTCATTCCATGCTCCCGTAAAGTAGGCTCGTTGGAGGGCCTTCAGCTGCTCCGAATCGTGACGACGGACGAACAAATCCTCCAAATCTTTGTATATATAGAGCTGCAACCAGTAACCATCATTGTACTTTTCCCGGTCTGTTTCGGGCTCCATCCACTTGGCATACCACAGCGTATTCAACCCGAAATGATCGGCTACACGGCAGGCGGCCTCTGCATTTTTCCACATCCCGGCAGCCACTTTTCGGAACAAACGGGCAAAATTGCCGTATTTGTATTGCGACACATCAATCAGCTCACAGCGATCGTCAACACCCAGTTCGGACAGCATGATGCGAGTTTCGAAGACGTGATCCCCATCCAGATCATACTCAATGCAGTCGAAAAAGCCGTTATCGTCGGTATCGCCGTAACGAACCGTCGCAAACGACTTCGGCGCGCGGTTCTGCCACGACCGATCGTATCCCTGATAGTATTGAGCCGTCTGATCGATGCGCCAGCACCCCCACTCTGCCCCGTACAGATGAATCCGACCGTCGAACCGACTCACATACAGTTGTCCACTTCCCGAATTATCGAGATCCCACTCTCCGCGATCCCCGGCCCAATCGGACTGGGAATGATTATCAATTCCGCCCCGATTGCTCCCCATCTTGAACGGATCCATCGGATAGTAGAGCTCAACACGCTCCCAACGGGCACAATCGTCATCCTCGTCAAACACAAAATAGACCTGATTCCATTCACCTCTTTCGAAGATCAACGGCCAGGCGCTGCGGTGATCGGGATAGATCAGCTCCGTCAATTGCCGGATACGAGGATCGATAAAGAACCGATCGGCCTCGGGCAGCCCCCGCATATTCCGCAGCGGATGCACCTGATCGGTGTAATCGAATCCTTTGCCCATAAATCCTAACGTACAGTCAAAGTCGAAGTCGTTTCCGTGCGCATTGTCGTTGTCCAAATCGAGGGCGATCGAAACCCAATTGGCCGATCCCTTCACCTGCCGACCCTCAAAGCCCTGCTTGGCAGCCTCCGGTGCCGCCGTCGGATCATCCAACACGCGAATCGCCATTTCGGAAAGTCCGTCCCGGTCCGGATCATAGAACAGGAATGGATTCTCCCAATTGAGCCGCAGATCGACCATCTGGTCGGTCGAAGTATGGATCTTCAGAAAGGCCGTATTGCCGCTGTAATCGGTGTAAAAGTCCGACATGCCATACTTCTCCCAACATTTGAGCTGCATCGTATTCCAGTCGATGTAATTGAACACATGATCGTGATCCGTATCGAGCAGGATCATATAGTGACCATTAGGCCATCCTCGCTTCTCCTCTTTCGGATAATCGGCGATCAGCTGCAACTCCGCCTGTCCGTCACCGTCCATATCGGCATATTTTACGACTAAATCATAGACCCCATCCTTATCCCGATCGAGCAACAGGCAATCGTTATCCATATCGCCCTCGAGATCGCCCTGCCGCATGTCGCCATCGTCGTCAAGCCACAAAACGGGAATTGAATCGATCGTTATGCTGCGGATCGCATCGGGATGTCCATCTCCGTTCAGGTCGAGGTATTCGGGCTGAAAGTCGGCTGGAGGCATCGGCAAACGAAACGAGCCGATCTGAAGCCGCTGGTTCCAATATCCCTTTCCCGGAGCCGGCGCCCCGACAATAAATTGTGCAAACAGACAAACAGCAGAGAGTAAAATGATTTTTTTCATCGAAGTATGTTTTAGGTTAGGTTATCTTTTCATGCTCTTGCGCGCTCGGTAAGAGCCCGCATCCGGATCTATGCAACCGTTTGCACAAAGTTAAAAATTATTTTACAGAAAAGATGAACCGGCGCACTTTTCTTTCTCGCTTCGCTGTTCGGATGGTGTATAGATAAACGAAAGGGACGTTGCTCTCAGCAACGCCCCCTCGACTTGCATAATTATAAACTTCCGAACGGTCCTTCGACCCTTCAGTAATAGAGTTTCTACTAAATCGCAGCAGCTACATAGTCACCCACTTCGGTCGTAGAGTAAACTTTCGCTCCGGCATCGGCCAAATCTTCGGTTACGACACCAGCTTCGATCGCCTTGTTCACCGCATCGCGGATCGCCCTACCCTCTTTGTCCAGACCTACATGCTCGAGCATCATTGCAGCCGACAGAATCGTGGCCATCGGGTTTGCAATGTTTTTACCGGCAGCCTGCGGATAACTTCCGTGAATCGGTTCGAACAGCGCCACTTTGGCACCCACCGAAGCCGACGGCAACATACCCAAAGAACCGCTGATAACACTCGATTCATCGGTCAGAATATCACCGAAGAGGTTTTCGGTTACGATCACATCGAAGTGTGTCGGACGCTGAATAATCTGCATGGCAGCATTGTCCACAAACATAAACTCGACGGTTACATCGGGATAGTTCGGCGCCATCTCTTTGGCAATCTGACGCCACAGACGAGATGTCGCGATGACATTGGCCTTATCGACAACGGTCAACTGTTTGCGACGCTTCTGGGCCAGTTCGAACGCCAACTTCAGAATGCGTTCCACCTCTTCACGCGTATAGACGCATGTATCGTAGGCCGTATTGCCATCCTCGCTACGTCCCTGCGGACGGCCGAAGTACATACCGCCGGTCAATTCGCGCACACAGAGGAAATCGGCTCCCTTGACGATTTCGGTCTTGAGCGGAGAGCGTTCGGCCAATGAATCGAACACAGCCAGCGGACGCAGGTTAGCAAAAAGGCCCAACGATTTACGCATCCGAAGCAAACCTTGCTCGGGACGCACCTTGGCGGTAGGGTTATTGTCGTATTTGGGATCGCCGATAGCACCGAACAGGACCACATCCGATGCCTGACACACGGCATGCGTCTCGGCAGGATAGGGATCGCCCGTCGCATCGATCGCACAAGCACCGACCAAAGCTTTCGTATAGTTAAACGTATGTCCAAATTTTGCAGCCACACTGTTCAAGACCTTGACTGCCTCGCCGACGATTTCGGGACCGATCCCGTCACCCGGCAAAAGTGCGATTTTCAATTCCATAACTCTTTATACTTATATTCATTAACATACAAAATCTCCGCGCTGTCCACTCACACCTCTTACATCTCTCTCTTCCTCCCTTGTTGTGCTCCCGCTCCCATCATCTTCTTTCCCGCTTCAACCACAGTCGTCTTCTATTCCGTCCCTGCCTGCAACCTCTGCCCCTCTCAGATTTAGGGAAAAGCGTTTCGGGCAGAGCAAACACGCACGGGGTGCGAGGGCCTCTTCGGAGGGTTATTCTGCTTTCAGGGTCGTGCCCCCATAGCCTTTCTCAGCCACCGCATCGGCACAACAGATGACCACACGCCGCACACCACGGCCGATCGCATCGAAAGCATTCTCGAGCTTGGGTAACATTCCGTCTGCCACCACACCATCGGCACGCAACTGCTCGAACTGTGACGGAGTAATTTCCGGGATCACGCTGTTTTCATCATTTACGTCAGAGAGCACTCCGCGCTTTTCGAAACAGAAGACCAGCTCGGTCTCCATCAGACCCGAAAGGCCTACGGCTACGGTGCGGGCAACGGTATCTGCATTCGTATTGAGCGGACTTCCGTCGGCAGCATCCAGCGTAATAGGTGCAACAACCAAAGTGTAACCGGCCTCTATCAGCGTTTGCGCCAAGGTCGAATTGAACCGTTCGACGATCGGGTCGCCCACATAACCGTAATCGACCGGAACCGGATTGCGGCGTTTCGAAGAGATCAAAGCGCCATCCACACCGCTCAAGCCGATCGCCTTGCAACCGAGAGTTTGCAACTTACCAACAATCGTTTTGTTGATAAGTCCGGCATAGACCATCGTCACCACCTTCAGCGTTTCGGCATCGGTCACACGCCGGCCGTTGATCATCAACGTCTCGATTCCCAACGCCTTACTGATCGTCGTGGCGATCTTTCCACCTCCGTGCACCAGCACCTTGGGGCCCTCGAGCGAAGCGAAATCCCTCAAAAAGGCATCCAGCTTGGCCGGGTTATCCACAACGTTTCCACCGATCTTAACTACTTTCAACATCTTATCCACATTATGCTGTTAGCAACTTACGCAGCGACTTCAAGAAGGCATCCGCATGCTCTCGGGTAATGTTCAGCGCCGGCAACAACCGGAAAATATTCTTGTTGCCCGACGAACCGACAAAGATCTTCTCGTCAAACAACAATTTTTTGCGCAACTCCGTGGCATCGTCGAAGAGCTCCACACCGATCATCAACCCGCGACCGCGAACCTCTCGCACACCGGGCATCGTCTTGATCTCGTTCATCAAGTACTCTCCCATCGAACGGGCATTATCGATCAAACGGTCCTCAGCAATTACATCTGCCACGGCAATCGCCCCGGCACACGCCAAATGGTTTCCGCCGAATGTGGTTCCCAACATACCGAACGTCGGAATAAATTTCGGTGCGATCGAAATGGCTCCGATCGGGAAGCCGTTGGCCAACCCCTTGGCCATCGTATAGATGTCGGCCTGAACTCCAGCCCAATCCGAAGCATAGTACTCACCGGTACGTCCACATCCGCACTGCACTTCATCAGCGATGTAGACAGCATTGTACTCGTCGCACAACGAGCGGATCCGACGCAGGAACTCCTTACTTGCAATCCGGATTCCCCCGACGCCCTGTATCGCCTCGATAATAACCGACGAAATTTCGTTTTTATTTTCACGGAAAGCATTTTCCAGCGCTTCCGTATCGTTCAGCGGGACAAAGATCACATGATCGGTGTGATTGACCGGAGCCGCAATCTTCGGATTGTCGGTCACCGAAACGGCCAGCGAAGTCCGGCCATGGAAGGCCCCACGCATCGCGATCACCTTACTCTTTCCGTTATAAAACGAGGCCAGCTTCATCGCATTTTCGTTCGCCTCTGCTCCCGAATTGCACAGGAAAAGCTGGTAGTCCTTTTTCCCGGACAGTTCTCCCAGCTTCTGGGCCAACTCCCGCTGCTGGTCGATAATCACCGAATTGGAATAAAATCCGATGTTTTTCAACTGATTGACCACCATATCCACATAGTGCGGATGGGTGTGTCCGATGGAGATCACGGCATGACCTCCATACATATCGAGATAACGCGTTCCCTTGTTATCCCAAACGTAGGAGCCTTCGGCCCGAACGATATCGATGTCCCACAACGGGTAGACTTTAAACAGATCCATAATGTTACTTATATTTATAACGGCAATCCGTCCGATTTAACTATTCAACTTTTCCGTCCACGCGACCTTCCGCTTAGAAGGCTGACGGTTTCAGATGCAGTCCGGCACGCTCTTCCAAACCAAACATCAGGTTCATATTCTGAACGGCCTGTCCCGAAGCCCCCTTCAACAGGTTGTCGATCGCACTCATGACCAACAGCTTGTTTCCATGCTTCTCGACATAGACCACACACTTGGCCGTATTGACCACCTGTTTGAGGTAAATGTTCCGGTCGCTGACAAAAGTGAGCGCGGCATCCGCATAGAAATCTTCATATATTTCGCGTACTGCCGCTTCATCCAATATACAATCGATATAGATCGATGCGATGATTCCCCGCGCGAAGTCACCCCGATACGGGATGAAGTTGATCGCATGATCGAACGTCGGCATCAAACTGCGGATGCTCTCACCGATCTCCTTGAGGTGTTGGTGTTCGAACGCCTTGTACACCGACAGGTTGTCGACCCGTTGGCTGAAGTGAGACGTAGGAGCGAGCTTCTGTCCCGCACCGGTAGATCCGGTCACCGCCGTCACCTGCACTTCGCCGTTCAACAGACCCGCTGCAGCCAACGGCAACATGCCTAACTGAAGGCACGTGGCAAAACAACCCGGATTGGCGATGTTGTGTGCCTTGCGGATCTTCGCCCGATTCAGTTCGGGCAATCCGTAAACAAATTGCCGGTTGCCGATCGACGACGTAGCCGCCAGACGGAAATCCTGACTCAGATCGATGACCCGAACAGCGTCGGGAATCGGGTTTGCCTCCAAGAATTTCCGGGCATCCCCGTGGCCCACACACAGAAAAACCACATCCACATCCCAATCCAACCGATCGGTAAACCGCATATCGGTCTCACCCAGCAGGTCGATGTGCACATCACTCAACCGGTTTCCGGCATTGCTGTTGCTGTGCACAAACTTCAGTTCGACATCGGGATGATTTAACAGAATACGGATAGCCTCGCCACCCGTATATCCTGCTCCTCCTATAATACCAACCTTTACCATATATATTATACCATATATATTATATATATCCTCTCAGACCACCCTCCCCGGGTTCACACCCGCTCACCTCAAAACGCTCAGCGGACAGAGCATCGTACCTGAGCATACTTTAGGCAAAACGGAGGGGATCCGATACCACCCTGTTAGGGCAGCTGATCCTTATTGACCTTGTAGTAGATTTTGTTCTGGTTGCCGAAGATCTTACCGAACCCTTGGACATCTTCGCTAGTCCAGTCGTTCATCGTCTCACCGTAGGCCCCGAACTTACTGCTCATCAGATCGTGATCGCTCTTGATGCCGACCAGCACGAAACGGTAGGGGTGCAATTCGACGTACACGTCACCGCTCACCGTACGCTGGGTACTCTCGAGGAAGGCCTCGAAGTCACGCATCACCGGATCGTAATACTGTCCCTCGTGCAGGTAGTTTCCGTAGAAAGCAGCGAGCTGATCCTTCCAGAAGAGCTGCCATTTGGTCAACGTATGTTTTTCCAGCATGTGATGCGCCTTGATAATCACCATCGGAGCTGCAGCCTCGAAACCTACACGTCCCTTGATACCGATGATCGTATCGCCAATGTGCATGTCGCGGCCGATGGCATACCGACTTGCGATCGCCTGCAACGCCCGAATGGCCTCAATCCGATCGTCATACCGTTTACCGTCCAACGCCACGAACTCACCCTTCTCGAAAGTCAGCGTAATGCGGCGCGGCTCGGTCTCTTTCAGTTGTGAAGGATAGGCCTCCTCTGGCAGCGTCTCACTCGAAGTCAGGGTCTCCTTGCCTCCGACCGACGTTCCCCACAACCCTTGATTGATGGAGTATTCCGCCTTCTTGAAATCGAAATCCACTCCATGGCTGCGCAAATAGGCAATCTCCTCCTCACGGCTGAGTCTCTTTTCGCGGATCAGGGCGATCACCTTGATCTCCGGAGCGATGATGTTGAACACCATATCGAAACGCACCTGATCGTTTCCGGCGCCCGTACTTCCATGACACAAGTAGTCGGCTCCGATCTCCCGTGCATACTTGGCAATAGCCGTAGCCTGCGAAATCCGTTCGGAACTTACCGAGATGGGATAGGTTCCGTTCTTGAGCACATTGCCGAAAATCATGTACTTGATCGCATGATCGTAATAGTCATGTGCAACATCGAGTGCCACGTAGCTCTTTACGCCCAGCGCATAGGCCCGCCGTTCGATCGCAGCGAGTTCCTCTTTCGAGAATCCGCCCGTGTTTGCCAATGCGGCATGCACTTCCAGACCCATCTCCTTGGAGAGATAGATCGCACAATACGAGGTATCCAAACCTCCACTAAAAGCCAATACTACTTTTTTCATGGTTATTTATCGCTTTAGTTGTTTTCGTTTCATTACCAGAACGGAACGTTCCGATTCTGTTGTGGAATCGAAAGTGTTCCTCCGCTACTTGTCGAGCAATCCTTGTTCGATGGGCACCTTCACCGTATCGTGTTCGGGGTCGAACAGCATGGCGGTACACAGGCAGTTTTTCCGTTGTTTGCTCTGCAGGATCGGATAGTTCACGCAGCTCTCGCACCCTTTCCAGAACTGATCGTCATCGGTCAGTTCGGTGTAGGTAACCGGCCGATATCCCAACTCGGAGTTGATCTTCATCACCGCCATACCGGTGGTCAGACCGAACAGTTTGGCACCGGGGAACATCTTCAGCGAGAGGAAGAACGTCTTCGTTTTGATGGCTTTGGCAAGACCCAGTTTCCGGAATTTCGGATTGATAATCAGACCCGAATTAGCCACGTAATTGCCGTGTCCCCACGACTCGATGTAACTGAATCCGGCCCATGTTCCGTCCTTATGGAAAGCGACAACGGCCTTCCCCTGACGCATTTTGTTCGCCACATACTCAGCCGTACGTTTGGCGATACCCGTACCACGGGCTTTGGCAGATTCGGCCATTTCATCACAAATAGCCTGTGCAAACTGAGTATGCTTCTCAGATGCCACCATTACATTAAAATCATCAATTGTCATTTCAAGCAATAATATTAGACGCCAGAAAACAGCGGCCCTTGCGCCGCATCAATCAATACGAATTGCAAAAGTATGCAAAAAAGGTGAGAATCGGACAAAAAAACGACGATTTTACACACTTCTCCCTACATCTTGCCTTCAAATGACAGTTCGCGAGCTTCCAAATGCCTGAATTTTCGTTTCAAACGGTTCGTTTCCAACAAACAACACAGCGGGAACGACAACATGTGTCGTTCCCGCTGCACCGTTCCGATCCCCATCAATAGCTCTCGCTCATCACCTCAAAATAGGCTTGCGGATACCCGCAAACCGGACACTTTTTCGGAGCCGAGGTACCGATATGGAGAAATCCACACTCCATGCAGCGCCACACCGTCTCGCCCTCTTTCCTGAAGATCTGTTCGGACCTCAACGTCTCGTACAATCCTCTGAACCGCTCTTCATGCACCTTTTCGATTGCGGCGATCATCCGGAATTTCAGCGCAATATCCATAAATCCTTCGCTCTCGGCCACATCCCCGAACATGGGATAGAGAGCACTCCACTCCTCGTACTCACCGGCTGCGGCCAACTCAAGGTTACGCAGCGTCGTCCCTACCACTCCGGCCGGATACGAAGCCGTAATTTCTACCTCTCCGCCCTGTAAAAACCCGAAGTAGATTCCGCCATGCCGCAGCTCATTGTGCCGGGTCCCCTCGAAAAATGCGGCGATCTTTTCATAACCATCCTCTCGCGCCTGTTGCGCGTACATCCGATAACGATTTGCAGCCTGCGACTCCCCGGCAAATGCCTTCAGCAAATTCTGCTCGGTCAGACTTCCTTTCAAATTTCTTTTCATCACAACGCAATTTTTTTAACTTTCGATTTGGTACCGAATTTGTTTGTTACTCTGTCGAATTTTTCTTAACATTATCGTGTTCACCTAAAAACCTGTTTTACTATGATTCACGCACTACCTCCACTCCCCTACGCGGCGGATGCACTGGCTCCGAAAATGAGCCAAGAGACGATCGAGTACCACTACGGAAAACATCACCAAGCCTACGTCAACAACCTCAACAACCTGATTCCGGGCACGCCCTACGAAAATGCTTCGCTCGAGGAGATCATCATCCGGGCCGAGGGTCCGATTTTCAACAACGCAGCCCAAGTCTGGAACCACACCTTCTTCTTCTACACCCTATCTCCGTCTCCAAAATCGGTGCCAAGCGGACCGTTAGCCAAGGCTATCGATCGAGATTTCGGATCCTTCGAACAGTTCAAGGAGCAGTTTGCAAAGGCCGCCACCTCGCTTTTCGGTTCGGGATGGGTATGGCTCGTTGCCGACAACGCTGGGAAGCTCTCGATCCTCTCCGAATCCAATGCCGGCAATCCGCTTCGTAAAGGCTTCCGTCCGTTGCTGGCGATCGATGTCTGGGAACACGCCTACTACATCGACTACCGCAACCGCCGGCCCGATTTTATTCACAACTTCTGGGATCTGATCGACTGGAACGTCATCGAAAAGAGATACGAGCAGTAGTAAAGTTATTTTACGTCATCTGACATAAACACGAAGGGGAAAACAATCGATGTTTTCCCCTTCGTCTATTGATTGAATATGATCTCTAACTCTCCGCTCCCGGTCTTAAGCGCTGCACATCGTTACCCGACGGGCTTTGGAATACCCGTAACCCGAACTCGGGAATCACGGCCAGAACATGATCGAACACATCGGCCTGCACCCGTTCATAGGCCGTCCATTCCACCCTGTTCGAAAAGAAATAGAGCTGGACGGGTATTCCGGTCGGAGTCGGCTGCAGGTGACGTACCATCAACATCATGTCGGTATTGACCGTTGCCTGTTCTCTCAGATAGCGCTCGAGATAGGCCCGGAAAACCCCCAGATTGGTCTGATGTCGCCCGTTGACCGGTTCGTCGACCTCCGCGATTCCGTGCCGCTCGTTGTACTCGACCAACTCCTGCTCCTTATGTTCGATATAGTCGCTCAGCAATCGGATCTTTCGGAAACGGTCGATCATCTCCGGGGTACAGAACCGGACACTGGTCATATCGATATTGACCGATCGCATCACCCGTCGTCCACCGGAATCCTGCATGGGACGCCAGTTCTGGAACGAATCGCTGATCAGTTGATAGGGAGGGATTGTAACGATCGTATTGTCCCAATTGCGCACCTTCACGGTATTCAGGGTCACCTCCACCACGCGACCGTTCACCCCATGTTTTTCGACAGAGATCCAATCGCCCACATGCAGCATGTTGTTCGCCGAGAGCTGAACCCCCGACACCAACCCCATAATGCTATCCTTGAAGACCAACATCAGTACAGCAGCCGAAGCCCCGAGTCCCGCCAACAGTCTGGCCGGTGACTTGTCGATCAGAATCGACACGATAAGAATCAGCCCGATACACAGAGCTATGATCTGCCCGGTCTGCATCAGTCCCTTCAAAGGCTTTCCCTGCAACTCCTCTTTGGCATTGGCCACATCGTACAAGGCCCGCAAAAATGCATTGACAAACCTCAGAACCACTGCGATGATATAGACCAGAATCACCTTCAGCCACAACGAAATCGCTTCGGGAGCTTCCGGAAAGGCATAGGGCAGCATAAAATAGATCAATACGGGAGGGACGATATGACACAGACGATGCAGCACACGGTCTTCGAACAGGATGTCGTCCCACTTGGCCCGCGTCGTCGCCACAACCCGTTTCACGACCCGCAGCAACAGCACCCGGCACACGAAATCCGCAACAAAAGCGACAATCAGAATCAACAGCAACAGAATCCATTGATCCCACGCATCCGCTCCTTTTGCCGAGAGCCCCATGGCACGCAACGCCTGATAGACCCATCCGTTCATCTCCTCCATAATGATCCGCCCTCTATTCCATTATACATTAAACAGAAAATGCATGATATCGCCATCCTGCACGACATACTCTTTCCCCTCGATCGCAATTTTTCCGGCTTCGCGGCACGCCTTTTCCGAACCGAGCGTCACATAATCGTCGTATTTGATCACCTCGGCGCGAATAAAGCCCCGTTCGAAATCGGTATGGATAATTCCTGCTGCCTGTGGAGCCTTGGTCCCTTTCGTGTAGGTCCACGCCCGGGTTTCGTCGGGGCCGGTCGTAAAATAGGTCTCCAGATTCAGCAGGCTGTACGCCGACCGGATCAACCGGTTCACGCCCGACTCCTTGAGTCCTACCTCCTCCAGAAACATCTGACGCTCCTCATAGGTATCCAGTTCGGCAATGTCGGCCTCCGTTGCCGCAGCAACGATCAGCAGCTCGGCCTGCTCCTCGCGAATCGCCTCACGAACCGCTTCAACATATTTATTTCCATTCACCGCACTCGCCTCATCTACGTTGCACACATACAGTACCGGCTTGTTGGTCAACAGGTGCAGATCGTAAACCAGTTTCTGATCCTCCTTGTCGATCTCAACGGTCCGGGCACTTTTACCCTGCTCTAATGCCGCCTTGTAGCGAGAGAGTATATCGAACAGCCGACGCGCCGTTTTATCGCCCGTTGCCGCCTGCTTCTGCACCTTGTTGATCCGGCTCTCGACCGTCTCCAAGTCCTTCAACTGAAGCTCCATGTCGATCACCTCCTTATCGCGGACAGGATCTACACTTCCGTCCACATGCGTAATATTGGCATCATCGAAACAACGCAACACGTGTATGATGGCATCCGTCTCGCGAATATTAGCCAAAAATTTGTTACCGAGCCCTTCGCCCCGGGACGCACCCTTGACCAGACCGGCAATGTCGACGATCTCGATGGTCGTCGGAATGATTTTCTTCGGATTGTCGATCCGTGCAAGCGCAATAATCCGGTCGTCCGGAACGGTAATCACCCCTACGTTGGGTTCGATCGTACAGAAAGGAAAGTTTGCCGACTGCGCTTTCGCATTCGACAGGCAGTTGAACAGGGTCGATTTCCCCACATTGGGCAACCCCACGATACCGCATTGTAATGCCATATTTATACTATTGTTTATGTTGTCGTTTACTCATTATCCGGCAAAGATACAACAATAAATAGTGAAATCGAGCCGAAGCGACGTGAACTTTCGGACGGTTTGTGAAATATCTTTCACACACCCATTTGGACGATCCGTTTTATCGCCGTACATTTGTCTGAAAGATTTTAAATAACCAAGATAACGCAACCGGACGAACATGATTCCAAAAATCATTCACTACTGCTGGTTTGGGCGGGGACAGATGCCCGAACTCGGTGTCAAATGCATCGAATCGTGGAAAAAATTCCTGCCCGATTACCAATTGATGCTGTGGAATGAGGATAGCTTCGACGTGAACCAGCTCCGTTTCACCCGCGAAGCCTATGCCCAGAAACGATACGCCTTCGTAACGGATTACGTCCGGCTGTGGGCCCTCAACACCTACGGAGGGGTCTACATGGATACGGATGTGGAGATCATCCGCAACATCGATTCATTTCTCAAACTGCCCGCCTTCAGCGGTTTCGAGTCCAACGACCTGATCCCGACGGGAATTATGGCCAGTATTCCGCAGGCCCGCTGGCTCCAGCCCTTGCTGGCCTACTACGACAAGAAACCCTTCGTACGTTGGAACGGGCGTTTGAACCGGACACCCAACACGCTGATCATCTCCCGTATCTTCAACAAACGGGGTATCCGGTTGGACAACAGCTATCAGGTTTGGGAAAACGAACTGCACCTCTTTCCTCAGGACTATTTCTGCCCCAAGTCGTATCGTACGGGCAAGATCGAGTGTACCGACAACACCTATTGCATCCACCACTTCGCGGGTTCGTGGACCGTAGCTGCACAACAGAACCGACAGCGATTCGGAGCGATCCGGCGATGCCTCAAGCGGCTCTTCTCCTGACCGGCCATAAAAAAGCGGTGGAAAAACTTGTAATAAATCCAAAAAAGTTGCACCTTTGCAATCTCATTCAGAGGCTGCCCCTGTAGTTCAATGGATAGAATGGCAGATTCCGGTTCTGGTGATATGGGTTCGATTCCCGTCGGGGGTACAAAAAACGGCTGTTAACTCATTGAGTTTCAGCCGTTATTATTTTTATGGGTAGCCAAAGGGTAGCCAAAAACGACAACACCCCCACTAAAGAATTGAAATCGGCTTGTGTAAAGCCATTTCAAAGATAAAAAATTTATTTCCTTTTTTACGCCCGACGTTTTGTATTACACTTATTGTTCCCTCTGTCATTTGTCGCCTTGTTCCACTTTGCAATATCCCAATTGCTTTATCCTTTCACATATTTCATCGTGATCTATCCTGTACATTGCATCAACCTTTTTTTCTATTTCTTCTTCTGAAAAAATTTCAAGCGCCCTTATCCTGTCAAGTTCTCTACTATCAATAACTCCTTGCTTTAGCCATCTTAGTAGCATTATACGCTTTTCTCTGTCAATCACTATTCCCATCATCTATATCTTTTGTTAGTTCTGCTACAAGGGTGTTAAGTTGCTCATCAGATAATTTGCTAATATCCAAATTGGCACTTACTGCCTGCTGTTTGGGTATTACATATTGCATCAGCTTTTCAAGTACCTGCAAACGGTCTTTTGGTTCAAGGACCTCGATATCCTTTTCCATTTGCAGCCTGTTTTTATCTATCACTTGAAAAATCCAATCTTTAACACTCGCTGTTATTCTGTTGGGCGTGCCTTTTGCCCTGCCACCCAACCGCCCTTTGCCATCATTCTTTTGTCTTGCCATATACTAAAACAAACTTCTTTAGTTTTATACTCGGTTACTAAATCGGTAACAGATTACAACTTAATATAGAGTATTTTTGTGTTTATCGGTAATATTTCACCGCTTCACTCACTTTCTTATCAAGTTCCTGTATTGCCTCATTGGGAACGGTCAAGCCATCTTTTATTTCACAAGCCTCTTTAATTGTTTTTCTAAGATCATAGGCTTGTTTTTTTGATAACTCACCCCGTTTCTGGGCTTCATTTATTTGTGCTATCATCTGGATTTGCCCGCCTGTTTGTTTAATCAGAGAAAGCACTCCCATTTTATAAAGTTGCTGTTTGGTTCTCATCGCTTGAAAATTCAGTGATACGTCATTTATTTTCTGGATAGCTTTATAAGCCTTATTCCAGCGGTTCAGCAAGCCAATATAAAAAGCCTCTTCATAAAGCATCGCCCCTGTAACCTCGCTAACCTTAAACTGTGAGGCAATCCTATTGGTGTACCTTTGCTCATACCTTAGTACATTTCTACCCTCATACAGTTCTGGTATCGGTTCTCCGTGGCTTTTTTGCTCTCGGTTCTTATTATAGAAACAAAGCCGCCCGCCTGTCTGTCTGTAATATATGCCGTTAGGTTCTTGTAAACGTGTTGCATATTTCAATATTCCTAAATGATTTAGATATACCTCGGGGGGGTGCTTGGCAATGAAATTCTGGGCTATATCCAGACGGGTAACGGTGGCTTTACTCATAGACACGTGCAAAGTATCTGATAATTTTTCTATCGCCCGTTGAGTATCACCCCGCCCCATCGTCTGGAAATTGTCACCCAAATACCATTTACACAAACTACTATCCTTGATTTTCATCTGGTATCTGTTGAGGCTTATCTTTAACCCGTTGAGGCTCCCTGTTATCACCGTTTCACCGTTGTAATAGTGTTCTCCTATATTCTCTAAAAAGCAAGGCATTTCAGCAAGGAAATCCACGCCGCCCGCCTCTCTTTGTAGTAGTCTGAAATTTACAGTGTCATACATAACGGTTACTGATTTGGTAACAGATTACAACTTAATATAGAGTAATCACGGCTTTTTTGGCTCGGTTACTGATTTAGTAACTTGCTTTCTCAAAGCGTTAATTTCTTCATCTAATCCACCATCAGAAAGGGTATTGTAAAGCTGGCTTCTGTTGTTCCTTTGCCCACGTGCAACAAATAGTTCTATAACCGCCCCTGCCTGTATTCCACCGTTTATAAACTCTGCGTTGTGGTGAACAAACAAAAAAGCGTCTGTTGTTCTTTTCATATCTCCATACCAATAGGGCAAATTCAAATCTGGATTATAGATGCTGCTTATATGTTCCGTTCTGGATAACGCCAAATCTGCCTTTCTTTCCTTGCCCGCTTTGGTATGTGTATTATCTCCGATATACAGAAACAAATCACCAACTTTATTCCTCAATATTTCCAGCGGGTCATAACTGCCTGTTGATGCTGTGCAATCTATTCTCAATTTGCTTTTCTGGTTAGGCAATTTCTCAAAGCGGTAATAATCTGTGAGTATCATCTTGCACCTCCTTTTTTCATACAATAGGCTTGTGCCTGCTGGTCCAACTCATCATCTGTAGCTACTCTGTTGCTCTGTAACCATTGTTCTACCTCTTTACGGTTAAAATAGCATATTTTGCCCATCGGTTTGTAGTGGGGTATCTCATGCCTCATTGTGAGTTTGTAAAGGTAGCTCTTTGATACTCCCATATACTTGGCCACCTCATCGCTTGTAAGCACTTCTTTGGTGCAAAATATTATTTTTGCCGTTACAAGGTCGGCAATTTGTCTCAAATCCTCTTTCATAATTTTTTTATAAGAGGTTTGGGTTGTCTGGGTTGAGGTGTAAGTCTCCCCCGTCTTTACCCTGTTATATCCGTCTGGATAGGCTTACACTCACTATCCATCTGAATACATGGGCAAAGGTATATGGCAAGAAAAGCAAATCACCCCCATATGGGACACATATGGGGGTACATATAGAGGTGTATTTTATGGGGGCTTAGTTACTATTAAATATTCTATCTACTATTTCACTTCCTTTTGGTATTTGTCCCTCTCTCTGGTAGTCTTTTTTTGCTTGAGCTAAATTGTCAATTCCAAAAAGTTTTTCAAACGGTTTCCATTTAACTTTCTCCCTACCGTCATATTGTCCTATACTTATTTCCAAGTATTCACAGGCCTTATCAACAAAGTAGGCTAATAATCGGTTGGTTTTTTTCCATTTGTAATTATCATCACAAAGCCCTGCATCGATAGCTTTTTGGAGTATCATTTTAGTATTATCGTTATTTAATTCATTAGGTATCGTTTTTGTCTCTTCCTCCTTAACGCTTATATTTAATTCTTTACAAAGAGTATTATATATCTTTTGACGATCGTCTTTCATATTTTGTATTTCTTCATATGTATATCTATATCCAATATTGAAATCTCCATTTTTAATCTTTTCATTTATATCTCTTAATTTTAACAGCAATTTCGTTATGTAAATTCTTTTTCTTGATTTTTCTATATTCCTTATCCCTAATATATACCTGCCAGATTCATCAAGAATATAATCATCTGGCGAGAAAAGTTTATCTACAATGTCAGTTATTTCTTGCAATGTATATATATAATCTATTTCTTTTATCATCTTATCCATAATATCAAAATTTAAGTTCTGGTAAACTATTTATTGCATCCTGTTTTAGGCTGTCTATAGCTCTGGTGTATTTCTCTGTATGCACTAATCCAGAGTGTCCTAAAAGGCTTGCTACAGTCTTAATATTTGCCCCATTATTAAGAATATTCACGGCAAAGGAATGTCTGGCACAATGCCAACTTATATGCTTGTTTATTTCAGCCCGTTTTACCCATCTTTTAAGGGTTTTTAGACACATTTCATAGCTGGGTAAGGGAAATATTAGCTCATCACGCTTATCTGGGCTGCTGGGTCGTCCTATCAACTTCAAAAGGCCATCATTTAGGGGTATCACAACACCACTGCTGGCACTATGCCCTTTTGTCTTGTTCTGTTCAAACTTCAATAGCTTGTTGGAGAAATCCACGTTGGCAAATGTCAAGTCTTTCACATCACAGTACCTCAACCCACAATAGAGACAAAAGATAAAAGCCCGTCTTATATTGGGGTTCTCTCGTTCATAGTGGGTTGCTATCAGCTGTTGTATTTCCTCTGGTGAAAGCACCTCTTTTCTTAATTGCTGGTCATCCACCTTTATTGTTATACCCGTGCAAGGGTTTTTCAACATAGCATCGTGTTCTACGGCATACTTGATCACTTTCTTAAACCGTGCATATATACTCTTTGCACCCTCGCCCTTACTTCTGCTCTGCAGATACTCGGTAAAAGCCTCAACCATATCTTTAGTTATCTGTTCTGGTCTTATGCTCTTGGCATACTTGTTATACTCTGGGGTGTCATTCAGAAAGTCAATAAAGCGTTTAAAGGCTATTTCCACCATCCTAATATCTTTCTTGGTGTACTTGTCAATATAGGCTTGGAAATAATCAAGGAAATTTATGTCTCGCTTCTTTTTGAGCCTGTAGCCCTCAACGCTTTCTAACAGTTCCTGCCCACGCTCAAACCTAATCTTCTTTGCAAGTTCCAGCGTTTCTTTGTTCTGCTGGCGTTCTTGTGGTGTTCTGGGTGCCTGCCAAAGGTAGAGTTTCATAAACTCACGTTTCCTGTCTTTCTTGGCTACTTGCTTACCCGTTTTCTTACTTTCCACTTTGGTATAACCAAAGTAATAATCCAAAAACAAACTTTCCCTGCCATCTGAAAGTATCTTTGCCCCCAACTTTGGGTTGTCGGTTGTGTCTTGGCTGATTAGATAGGTATTATCGTTCCTTATTTCTTTTTTCTGTGCCATACTCTTTGCTCTTTACTTCCTTTGTTTGCAAAGGTAGGCATTTCTTTTAATCTGGGTAGCCAAAGGGTAGCCAAAAACGGCAAAACATAGTCTTTTTTATGAAAAAAAGTTAATGTACCTTTTTTGGCTACCTCTGATTTTCTTACACTTAGATTCACATGGGTACTCTTTATTAAATGGGTACTTAACCCGTCGGGGGTACAAAAAAGAGCGGTCGACAATCAACATCGACCGCTCTCTTTTTTATTTTACAGGTGCAGGAAGTTCGTCCTGTATGGTTCTTTAAACCGGCCGCACCCTTCATTCATCAAAAACTCCAAACAAAACGATTTTCGTTGTTTCTGATTTCGGGAATTTCTCGCACATGCTACCGCGCTTCACGCTTCAGCTCCTCACACCGGGTCCGGTAAGCTGCCAACACATCGGCATAGGCAGGATCGGATGCCAGATTGTGTATCTCGTGCGGATCCCTGCGCATATTGTACAACTCTTCATAAGCGGGTTGCTGCGTGAAGTAAACTACATATTTGTAATCCGGCGAGACGACTCCCTCCGACTGCGGAATCGCCGGATGAGGCAACCGATGCTCGTAGTAAAAATCATGACGCCATGACTCTCTGGCCTCCTTATCCTGCAAAGCCGACAAGTTCCGTCCCTGCATACCCTCTGGTGCCGAGATTCCGGCCAAAGCCAAAATAGTGGGGGCAATATCTATATTGAGGGCCATGTGGCTTTCTCGAATACCCCGCTGAGAACGGGGTGCCCGAGGATCGTAAATGAACATCGGCACCCGAACCGACTCCTCATAGATGAACCACTTGCCCGCCAATCCGTGCTCGCCGAGCAACATCCCGTTGTCGCCCATGAAGATGATCACCGTATTGTCGTCTACGCCCAACCGTTCGAGCTGGTGGACCATATCGCCGATCACATCGTCGACCTGCGTGATCAGCCGGTAATAGTTTTTAACGTTGTGCTGATACTTCTCGGGGGTCTCGAACCGGGAACGCCAGCGATTGCGGGCTTCGCTCGGTTCGCGGAAAAACTCCGGAAACAGATTCCAGTACTCATCGCTTCCGACCGCCGGTTCGGGAATCTCCACATCTGCATAATACGCATCATATCGAGGATGCGTAATGAATTCCCGGGGGTCACCATCCTGTGTATGCGGTGCCTTGAAACTGACCGACAGGCAGAACGGTTCCTCTTTTCCCGCAAAGTTGTCGAGGAAACCGGCAATCTCCCGACTCACGCCATCCGTATGGTGATAATAGTTTCCGTAGCGGTCTTTATTTTCGTAATCAGGCTGATGTTTGGGCTCACACGCCCAGTAGTCGAACTGATCTTTCGGCTGGTTCGGCAGACCGATCCCGAACTTTCCGACAAAGCCTGTCTTGTATCCCGCTTTGCGCAACAAAACGGGATAGGTCTCGGCGAACCGGTCCGGCGCAATGTCAGTCACAAAATCACAAACCCCGTGCCGCGACACATACTGTCCCGTCAAAATGGAAGCCCGGCTGCTGCACGAAATCGAGGTCGTAACGTAGGCATTCGTATAGAGTACCCCGTCGCGAGCCAGTGCATCCAGATTCGGCGTCCGGATGATCGAATTACCCATGACGCCCAGCGCATCATAACGATGGTCATCCGTCAGAATAAAAATAATATTGGGTCGCTTCTCCTGATCTTGTTCGACGTTCCGGTGCGGCGTTACTGCCTGCAACGGTCCTGCGGCAGACAGGGTCAGCAATCCGGCCGACGAAGAAGAGAGTGCTCTTCCGCATCCTGTTTTCTTCATGCTTATCGATTAACGTTTATAACAAATTTACATATTTAACTACAAAATCCATCGCTTCGATTATCGGATAACGAGTTGCGACATATCCGGAATCGTGGCCGCCTCGACAACATCTCCGCCGGAACGCCACACCTCGATCAGATCGACATACGGTGTCCCCTTTCGAGACTCCTTGCTCTTGTCGTAATCGGGATTCTTCACCGGCAGATAACGGGCTTCGACATTGCGGTCGAGCCACTGCACCAGAACGCCGAACAACCGACGCGTATCCTTAGCCCGTCGGGCGGCAAGGTTATGCGTCTCATACGGATCCTTCGCCATGTCGAACAGATAGAGCCGGCCGTGCCAATCGTAGATCAACTTCATATCGCCGACCCGAACTGCCGAATGGGGCGTAAGCGGAAGACCATCCACAGGATTGTTGTATATCACGTTGAACGGATAGTGCCAATAGAGCGTATCGCGTGAAAAGATCTCTCTTTTCCTACCCTTTTGCTGTTGGAAAAGTGAATAAAAACTGCGGCCGTCGATCTGCTGCTCGGTGTAATAGGGTGTCGGATCGATTCCTGCAAACTCCAGCAATGTCGGGAAGAGATCACTGGCATCGATCAGCGAACGGTCGTCCCACGTTCCGCCCTCGATGTGTCCTTTCCAACGGAAAACCAACGGCGATTTCACCCCGCCTTCGAACAGCGTCGCTTTCCCTCCTACGTAAGGCGAATTGTTGGTGATCAGATCGTGCGGCGTGATCTTTCCGTCGATCCCCCCGTTGTCCGACAAAAAGACCACAAGCGTATTCTCCTCGATACCAGCCTCTTCGAGCTTGTCGAGAATCTTTCCTACCGAATTGTCGAGTCCGCGCACCAGCCCCGCATAGACAGGATCGCTCTGCCGGTTCCATCCCCGCGTTGGCTTGTTCGAGAAATATTCGATATCCTCCGGCTTGGCCTGTATCGGCGTATGGACTGCAAACTCACAGAAATAGAGAAAAAACGGCCCGTCATCGGCGGCAACCCTCCGATCGATATAGTCAAGCGCCTTCTGGGTCAAATCATCGGTCAGATAGCTCTCACCGCTCTCCGTACCGGCATCCCCTATCTTCCACTCCTGTTGCGGCATCTTCGGGTAGCGCCGTTTCAACCGGTCATTCCAGCCTCCCCTCCAGCCGAAGTGAGCCGAACCTCCGGCATCGAAATAAGCCGGCACCTCATCGAAACCCCGATCGCCCGGCTGGTACCCCTCCGCACCGAATCCGCCCACATGCCACTTCCCGATAAACGCCGTATGGTAGCCCTCCATCGCCTCCGGAAGCACCACCTCCTTGCGACCTTCGTCCCACGCCAATCCGGCAGGAATAGCAGAATTGGACTTCCCGTTGATCAACGCCTGCTCGATACGGATATCGTCCTCGTGCGAGATAGCATCGTGCGCATAGCCCGGACGGGGAGTTTTTTCATTCAGCATGTACCACGTATCCCGGGCCGGCATGGCGGTCGTAAACCCAAGCCGAGCCGCATACTTTCCCGTCAACAGACTTGAACGCGTCGGCGAGCTCAGCGGACACACATAAGCATTCGAAAAAGCCAAGCCCTCCTCCACCAACCGATCGATATGAGGTGTCTCGAAAAACATACTGTCAACCGGCGTTCCCGTCACACGATGCGCAAAGGCGCAGACATCCATATATCCCAGATCGTCAGCCAAGATAAAAATGATATTGGGCCGCTGCTCATTGGGAGTCGCCCCAGCAACTTCCGCCGCCGGCAAAATGCACGTAAGTGCAGAACAAAGAATCGATGTATTTTTTAGCGTACTCATTCCCCGATAAAAATTAATGTTTCATACCCTCGAGCAGTTGGCGTTTTGCAGCCGATGGATTTCCCGCCGCCGCATCCTTACGCTTCACAAGATCCTCGTACAGAACCTTACGCAACCGTGCCACTTTCGGTGCATACGCAGGATTCGCGATCTGGTTGGTCATTTCATAGGGATCCTCCTGCAGGTCGTAGAACTCATCGGTATCGGTCGGATTCCACACATATTTATACCGCTCATCACGAACCATACGTTGTACGAACAGGCCGAACTGCTGTCCGTTATAGTTACTGAAAGCATAGTCGCGGCAAGTCGTATCGCTCTGTCCCGTAAGCAGAGGCATCAACGAAGCTCCCGCAGAGGCAAACTCAAAACCTGCAATCTCGGGAATCGTCGCAGCCAGATCGAGTGCATGACAAATGAAGGCATCACATCGACTGCCCGCCTCAACCACTCCATCCCAACGCACGATCAGCGGCACATGGACCTCCTCCTCATACATGACATAATGTTTGTCCAACATGCCGTGACTTCCGGCCGCATCACCATGATCGGCTGTATAAACGATCATCGTATGGTCTGTCAACCCCTCTTTCTCAAGCTCCTCGATCAGGATACCGATTGCATCATCGACCTGCTCCACCACCGCATAATAGGAGCGCATGTAGCGTTCCCAATCGGCCCACGTATAATCTTCCAGCGTCCAATTCAAAATCTGCTGCCGCTGGATATAGGGTTTATTCTCCAAATCGTCTGGAAAATTCGGCCACTGAGGGATAGACCGTGAAGCATACCGGTCATAGAACTCCTTCACCGGATAACAGGGCAGATGCGGCTCGACATAATCCAACCGCAGGTGCCAAGGTTTTCCCTCGCTTTCGTATTTGCGGATCAACTCGATCGCCTGCCGGACGAACCAATGAACCGAAGCTGTCTCCTTATCGATGCTGTCATAACCACCCATCATCGCGGTCTGTCCGGTATTAACCCGATGCAGGTGTTTTCCCTCGCTTTTAAGCCATGCCGCATACTGTGCCTCGTTGACATAGTCGTCGAATCCGAAATCGAGCGGTGTTTTGGTCGGATGTACGTGCCATTTGCCCACATACCCCGTCCGATACCCCTCGTCATGTAGCCGTTCGGTCCATGTATCCGAATCGAACAACCTGACTGGCAACGTAATGTCATAATTCCAGAGACCTCCGTGCTGTTCGGGCCACTGTCCCGACAGCAGACACTGTCGGGCCGGACAACTGGTCGGGATCGGCGTGTAGGCCCGCGTGAACTGCATCCCCTGATCCGCCAGTCGGTCGATATTCGGAGTCTTCACGATCGGATTTTCCGTATATCCGAGACAGTCATATCGCTGCTGGTCACACTGGATAATCAAAATATTGGGTTTTTCCTTTGGGGGAGACAACGAATCGCCATTTCCCGCATAAACTGCCGATTCGGCAGTCAATAACATACAGGCCGAAAAGAGTATGGATTCCTTCATTTCTCTATGTTTTACTTTCTTCAGTGATACAAACCCCTAATTTTGCAACCACAACGAGACGAGCCGTTAGACTTTTTCCTTGATTCGCTGTTTTTCAAAGATAACGTTTCCGTAAAAAATAATCAACCTTTCTTTTTTTATATTCCCGAGATTTAATACCTTTCGTATTCTTTTTAAAGTGCTGGGCAAACACCATGAACCGCAAAAAATTCATCACATTCGACGAAGCCCTCAAACCGAACCGACCGACGGCTTTCTCCGCCATGATCAAACCGGCCGGATCGGTCTGCAATCTGGGATGCCGCTACTGCTACTACTTAGACAAAGCCTCTTTATACGAGAACCGTCAGTCCATCATGGACGACGAACTGCTGGAGACAACCATAAAACAATATATCCAAGCCAACGACATTCCGCAGATCATGTTCGTTTGGCACGGCGGAGAGCCTTTGATCGCAGGACTCGATTTTTACAAAAAAGCCGTCGATCTGCAACGACAATATGCCAACGGAAAACAGATTGAGAACGTATTGCAGACAAACGGCATGCTGATCGACGAAGCGTGGTGCCGCTTCTTTGCCGAGCACCGCTTTCTGATCGGCATTTCCATCGATGGTCCGGCTTCCGTTCACGATGCCTATCGGAGGAACAAAGCCGGAGAAGCTACTTTTGACAAGGTGATGAACGCCATCGAACTGATGAAAAAATATCGGGTCGAGTTCAACACCATGAGCGTCGTCAGTCGGGCCAGCGAAGGGAAAGCGATCGAGATCTATCGATTCCTCAAATCGATCGGCAGCTCGTTCATGCAGTTTCTGCCGGCACTCGAACATGTCCGCATCTCCGACAAGACAGGGAAGCCGTTGATCGTCCCGCCCGGAACTCCGGATTCGGTCATGGCCGAATGGTCCGTCTCGGCCAAAGGATACGGACGATTCCTCAACGACATCTTCGACGAGTGGGTACTGACGGATGTCGGACGCTACTTCGTTCAGATGTTCGATGTCGCTCTGGCCCAATGGGTCGGGGTACCTCCTGCTCTGTGCGCTTTTGCAGACACGTGCGGCGATGCCTTGGTCATCGAACACAACGGTGACGTCTACTCCTGCGACCACTTCGTCTATCCGGAATACCGTCTGGGAAATATTAAGGACCACAATCTGAGATCCTTATACCGCAAAAAAGAGCAGTTCCGGTTCGGGATGGACAAACGCAATACCCTGCCGTCCGAATGCCTCAACTGTCGCTACTATTTTGCCTGCCGGGGAGAGTGTCCCAAGCACCGCTTCGAGCAATCGGCCGACGGAAAGCCCAACAAGAATGCACTATGCGAAGGATTCAAACTGTTTTTCAAACATGTAGATCCTTACATGAAATACATGGCCGATCTGTTGCGCGAACAGAAACCGCCGGCTTTGGTCATGCCATGGGCTCGGAGGCGAATGGGATTTGGACGGATTTAATCAAACTAAAATCGAAAATACAAAACTCTCCAAAGACGACCCCCAAACTATATAAAATGTCTTTAACAACAAATTTCCATAAAAAACAATTGATATTTTTTATCATATAGAATTTTTTATTATCTTTGTCTTCAGACAAGAGGAGGAGGATAATCATATAATCCATTCCTGTTTTTTATAAACCCACACCGATCCGATTTTTATGTTTAACTTAAAATCAGTTTTTTATGGAAAACAATCAGATCAATGCCATGCCGAGGATCGGCGACTCAGCTCCGGCTTTTACGGCAAAAACGACGCAAGGAGAGATCAACTTTCCGAGCGATTACAAGGGGAAATGGAAAATTCTGTTCAGCCATCCGGCCGATTTCACCCCTGTATGTACATCAGAATTTATGACCTTCGCCTCCATGGCCAACGATTTCGAAGCGCTTAACTGCCAACTGGTCGGTCTGTCGGTAGACGGCCTGTACAGCCACATCGCATGGCTGCGCACCATCAAAGACAAAATCGAATACAAGGGCATGAAGGATGTAGAAGTAAAGTTCCCGCTCATCGAAGACATTACGATGCAGGTGGCCAAGCTTTATGGCATGATCCAACCCGGAGAAAGCCAAACTTCTGCTGTCCGAGCGGTATTTTTCATCGATCCGCAGGATAAAATTCGCACGATTCTATACTACCCGCTGTCACTTGGTCGCAACTTCGACGAAATCAAACGAATCCTTATCGGACTACAAACGACAGACAATTTCGGCGTCGCACTGCCGGCAGACTGGCGTCCCGGTGACGAAGTGATCGTACCTACAGCCGGTTCCTGCGGCGTGGCCAAAGCCCGTATGGACGGAGAGGAGGGCGAAATGAAGTGTTATGACTGGTTCTTCTGCACCAAACAATTAAGTAAAGAAGAGGTAGAGAGCAAACTCGGTGGGAACAAATAGGTTATTCCCCCCAGTGAAACATAAAGAACAAACTGTGTCGGCCTCGAATAAGAAAGGAATCGAATTCTGCCGGCACAGTTTGTTTTATGCTTAATTTTTATTGCTTATTGCCCGAAATTTAGCTCCACACATTTAGGTACCCCTCGATATTCTTTCGTGCGGTCTGTATCGCATTTAAAAATCGATCTTCAATCGTCATCATTACAGATTTGCCTCCGCCCAAATCTCCATCAACTCATTCCGGTCGCTTCTCATTGCCCGCTTGTACATCTTGCGAACCACATCTAACCATCGCTGCGATACAGCGTCTCCATCCAATACCGGCACTTTACCTCCCGCTGCCACATATTGCTGAGGCGTCGTGCTGATAATCCGCGCATATTTTCCCGTATGCGGCTTCAAATCATTTTTCGTCATTTTGAGGTAAAAATCCAACTGAGTCTCTGTCGGATGTCTGTCGGCCGCAAAATAGGTTGTGTCGGCTAACCAAACCGTCACTCCGTCCTTGAAAAGGTAAGGGTAATAGTCCCCTGCCCGATACATCGCTTCATACACCACCCCGCTCACGGGGAACTGCCCGCCCGATTGATATAGGACCTGTCTGCGCAACCGCTCCGTATATCGGTAATCGAGACTTCCTTTCACCTTCCAGCATGCGTTCATGATCCATCTGGCCAACCTTTCAGGTGAGGGATTATAGAGATATACCTTACCGAGTTTCGGTCCGCGAGCCGTACTGTCGTATCCGGTCTCATACGCATACAGCGCAACCGGACACCCCCTCCATCCCTTCAGGTTCCGATCGATTCGGATCAATCGTTGAGCCATATAGGCCGCATCGAGCACCCGTGCACACCGTTCGACCATAGCAGGCAGGCTGTCCTGCATCAATTTGCGGGGCACTTTCGTCCGTTGTGCCTGCAACGACACACAAAACACGACCGCACTCAACAATATGACGATCCGCTTCACTGCTTCTTAGTTTATTTTCGAGGGAACGGCCTCACGACGAAAAGACAAACTCTTACAAAGTTGCCTGCCGCTTCGCCTCCATCAGAATCGTAAAGGCCCGGTGGATATCCGCATCGCCGATCACGACCGTAAATTCATTGGTCGTACTGATCACCTCCGCAATGTTGATGTTGTCCCATGCCAACTCCTTAAATATATAGTAGTACACTCCGGGGCACACCGTATTTTCGGCCGGAAGTTTTACGGTAATCGAGGAAAGATTTTCGGTCTTGGCGATTCGACTCTCATGCGTAAAAATTTCGTCTACCAGATCGACGATCGAATTGCTTACAACGAACGTCGTCTCATAAATTCCCTGTGAAAAGGTACAGAAAACATCCTTCATCGTGCTGATACGCTCCAGCAGACGTGCCTGTTTGGCAAAAAGGGTCGGCGAATTGACGAAAGCATAGTCTGCCAGATTCGAACGTACGATGATGTCGCCGATGTTTTCGACCACCTTCTTGAATTTCATGGCCGACATCAGCTCCAACCGCGGAACCAGACGGTTGAGTGCCATGATCACCGCACTGTCATTGACCGGACGGCCCACTTTTTTTTCGATGTCGGGTTTGAGTTGGCGGGCCAAGGCGGAGAGGTTGACCAACCCCTCGACAAGCGCTCCCTCCAAAAACGGTTTCTTCTTGATTACCTCTTCTACGGCGTTTGGAATCGTCAACATACACGATGGTTTTTCGGTTCAAAAATCTATTGCTGCAACATGTCCCATAGATCTCCGGTCCTTGCCAGAATCCGTCCACCTCGGAACATCTGCTCAACAGTCGGCGTTCTGCATGTATTTTTTAACGATCCGACCTATTGTTGCAAAAAAAATAAAAATTACCCGTAAAAACAAACATTTTGTACTACTTTTGCGCAAAAAGTGTATTTCTGCTCGATTTTTTCTGAGTCCAAACCGTTATCTTTGCACCCGCATCCGGTGCGGAGCAGCAATTCCGACGGAAAACATTAACATTTACCAAGTATACTTATCGTATGACAAAAGTTTTGAAGTTCGGCGGCACATCCGTAGGTTCCGCCGCGAACATGAAAAGAGTTGCGGAGATCATTCGCCACGAAAAGGCCCGAATCACCGTTCTTTCGGCCATGTCGGGTACGACCGACGCGCTGGTTCGTATCGTCACGGCTGCCGCTGAAAAAGATCAAAGCACGATCGACGATCGCATCGCCATGCTGACCGACAAATATACGACCTGCATCGAAGGCCTGCTCGATCAACACAAACAGGAGGCACTGAACCGGATGCAAGCCACGTTCGATTTGATCCGCACCGAGACTTCGAACTTCCGTGAATACACATCCGAACGGAAAATCATCGCTCAGGGTGAACTGCTCACCTCGGCGATCTTCACCCTCTACCTCAACGAAACCGGAACGAAGGCCGTCTGCCTCAACTCTCCCGATTTCATGGTGACCGATCAGGAGGGGAAGGTCGATATGGCACGCATCTGCAAAGCCTTGGCTCCGGTAGCAGCCGATCCCGACACGTTCTATGTCGCACAAGGCTTCATCTGCTCGAACTACAAAGGTGAGATCGACAATCTGGGTCGTGGGGGAAGCGATTACAGTGCTGCACTTATGGGAGCTGCCATCGGCGCCTCCGAAGTGCAGATCTGGACCGACATCGACGGCATGCACAACAACGATCCCCGCTTCGTAGAGCACACCTATCCGATCCGCAACATGAGCTTCGACGAAGCGGCCGAATTGGCCTACTTCGGTGCCAAGATTCTGCACCCGGCAACCATACAGCCCTGTAAGGATAAATGTATTCCGGTACTGCTGAAAAATACGATGGACCCCCACGCTCCGGGAACCACGATCTCCAACTGCGACGACAACTCGAAGTCGTTCCACGCCGTAGCGGCCAAGGACGGCATCACCGTCATCCGCATCCACTCCGCCCGCATGTTGATGGCCTATGGATTCCTGCGGAAAGTATTTGAAATCTTCGAACAGTACCGGACGCCGATCGACATGATCACCACCTCGGAGGTCGCCGTATCGTTGACGGTCGACAGCGACAAGCACCTCGACGAGATCGTTGCCGAACTGGAAAAATTGGGTACCATCGAGATCGAGCGAAACAACTCGATCGTATGCGTCGTCGGACGGATGGAACACGGCGATGCCGGACTCGCAGCACGGGTTTTCGAAAGCATCCGCAAGATTCCGATCAAGATGATCTCGTACGGAGCCAGCCACCGCAGTCTGGCCATTTTGATCGCCACCGAACAGAAAAAGCAGACATTACAATCACTTAACGACGGTCTATTCCAATGAGTGCAAGACAATACACGGCCCAGCTGAATCAGAAGGCCACGCCATTCTATTTTTACGATATGGATCTGCTGAACCGTACGCTCGATACCGCCATGAAGGCGGCGAGCCGATACGGATTCAAGATACACTATGCGCTGAAGTCGAACTTTGATCCCCGCATCATCGATGCCGCACATCAGGCCGGAATGGGGATGGACTGCGTGAGCGGTAACGAAGTGCGAGCAGCGATCGAGCACGGTGTTCCTGCCTCAGAGATCGTTTTTGCCGGCGTCGGCAAGAGCGACAAAGAGATCGAATACGGACTCGAACAGGATATTTTTTCCTTCAACTGCGAGTCGCTTCATGAACTTCAGGTCATCAACCAGATCGCCGGACGGATGAACAAACGGGCTCATGTTGCACTCAGAATCAACCCCGACGTCGATCCGAAAACCCACAAGAACATCTCGACCGGAAAGGCCGAAAACAAATTCGGCATCTCCTACAAAGAGGTCGACGAAGCGATTGCCACGCTGGCCCAAATGGACCGCATCGAGATTGTCGGACTCCACTTCCACATCGGTTCGCAGATTCGCGACATGAAGGTATTCGAGACGCTGTGCCAACGGGTCAACATGATCAAGGCATGGTTTGCCGAACAGGGCATCGTCCTTAAACATCTGAATATGGGCGGGGGTCTCGGTATCGACTACGACGATCCCGACCGTGAGTTCATTCCCGATTTCGAAACCTATTTCGATATCTTCCACAAAAATCTGGAGATCGAGGCCGGACAGACGGTACATTTCGAGCTGGGACGCTCGCTGACCGCCCAATGCGGCGAACTGATCACCCGCGTGCTCTACAACAAGACGACCGCTTCGGGACAGAACATCGTGATCGTCGATGCCGGCATGACCGATCTGATCCGTCCTGCACTGTACGGTGCCAAACACAAGATCGAAAACCTCACCTCCACGGAAGGGAAAGAGACCTATACGATCGGAGGTCCGATCTGCGAGTCGTCCGACATCTTCGCCCGCGACATCGAGCTGCCTGTCACACGACGGGGAGATCTGTTGACGATCCGCTCGGCAGGGGCCTACGGAGCTGCCATGGCCTCCCGCTACAACCTCCGGGATCTGCCTGAAGCCGTATACAGCGACACTTTATAGACACCACACTAAACCCAACATAACCGACGAGCGAAGACAGATCTGTCTTCGCTCGTTTTCATTGCATTCCGTCTATCCGACACCCACGGGCAAATAAAAGAGCGATAAAACCGATCTTTCGGAACGGGTTACCCAAACAGAATTAGCTACTTTGCAAAATTTTCCGTAACTTTCGCCTCGATTATGAACGACCCGAATCGCGTTCATCCGAAGATATTATGACAGAGGCTAATAACTCTTCGCAACAATACCGAACATATAAAGCGTAAATTTACGATGAAAATATCATTAAACTGGCTCAAAACCTATATCAAAACCGACCTCCCGGCCGAAGAGATCGCCCGGATTCTGACCGGCATCGGACTCGAAGTCGAGGCGCTCGAAAAGATCGAATCGATCCGCGGCGGATTGGCCGGATTAGTCGTCGGCGAGGTCCTCACCTGCGAGAAACATCCGGATGCCGACAAACTGCACGTAACGACGGTGGATCTGGGCGACGGCGTTCCGACACAGATCGTCTGCGGCGCACCGAACGTCGCTGCAGGAGAAAAAGTGGTTGTCGCTACGATCAACAGCACGCTCTACCCCACCGGAGCCGAGAACGGTTTCAAAATCAAAAAAAGCAAGATTCGCGGAGTCGAATCTTTCGGTATGCTCTGTGCCGAGGATGAGATCGGCGTAGGAACCGATCATCAGGGCATCATCGTCCTGCCGAACGACGTAAAGGCCGGTACTCCCGCCCGCGACTACTTCCAACTGGAGGACGACTACCTGATGGAGATCGGATTGACCCCCAACCGGGCCGATGCCATGTCCCACTACGGTGTTGCCCGCGATCTGGCCGTCTATCTCAAGGCCAACGACATTCCTTATGAATTCGGGCTCCCATCGGTGGATGCATTCCGTCAGGACGACGACTCGAAACACATCAAAGTAGAGGTGGTCAACAGCGAAGCGGCTCCCCGGTACATGGGGCTCACCATGACCGGCATCAAGATCGCACCGTCGCCCGAGTGGCTGCAACGCCGTCTGATCGCCATCGGCATGAACCCGAAAAACAACGTGGTGGACATCACGAACTTCATCCTTCACGAAACGGGTCAGCCACTCCACGCCTTCGATGCCTCGAAAATCACGGGTAACAAGATCGTCGTGCGGACTTGTCCGGAAGGCACCGAATTCGTGACGTTAGACGGCGTTTCACGTAAACTCTCGGCACAAGACCTGATGATCTGCAATGCCGAGGAGCCGATGTGTATCGCCGGCGTATTCGGAGGATTAGGCTCCGGAGTGACGGATTCAACCACCGAAGTCTTCATCGAAAGTGCTTACTTCAATCCCGTATGGATCCGGAAAACGGCCAAACGACACGGCCTCAGCACCGATGCCTCGTTCCGCTACGAGCGGGGAATCGACCCGAATATGACTCCGTATGCGCTGAAACGTGCCGCACTGCTCATTCAGGAGCTGGCCGGAGGTAAAGTCACTTCACCGATTACGGATCTCTACCCCGTACGGATCGAACCGTTCCGTTTCGAAGTATCGTTCGATCGGGTCAGAAAGCTGATCGGCAAGAATATCCCCGACGAAACGATGCGGAAGATCATTCTTGCCCTCGACGTCAAAATCGAAAGCGAAAACAACGGCGTGTTGAACGTCTGTGTTCCCCCTTATCGGGTGGATGTACAGCGGGAAGCTGATCTGGTCGAGGATATTTTACGGATCTACGGCTACGACAATGTGGAGATTCCCGAACACGTTAACTCCTCGCTGTCGTATGCACCGCGTCCCAATCGCGACAAAATAGCCAATACGCTTTCGGACCTGTTGGCATCGATCGGTTTCCGTGAGATCATGAGCAACTCGCAGACCAAAGCCGCCTACTACGAAGAGTTGACCTCGTACCCGGCATCCCGCTGCGTGAAAATACTCAATCCGCTGAGCAACGACCTGAATGTCATGCGGCAAACGCTCCTTTTCAACGCATTGGAGGCCGTACAACTCAATACAAACCGGAAAAACAGCGACCTCAAACTCTTCGAGCTGGGGCACTGCTACAGCTTCGACGAGACCAAGGTCGAACAGGGCGGCCTCGCTCCATACGAAGAACGCGCCATGGTATCGATGATCGTAACGGGCCACGACAGGGCCGCTTCATGGAACGTTCCGTCCCGCCCCTCGGACTTCTTTACCCTGAAGAGCGCCGCGGAACGGATGCTGAAGCGTTTCGGACTCGATCTGAACAGTGCGGTGTACGAGACCTGCGACAGCGACCTCTATTCGGAAGCCGTCTGCTGCAAATTCAACGGTTCGCAGCGACTGCTGGAGATGGGTATCGTGTCCCGAAAGATTCGCAACCGGTTCGACATCAAAAACGAGGTCTACTATCTGGAAATGAATTTCGACACGCTGGTCAAACTGATCCGCAATCACTCGGTCACCGTCAGCGAACTGCCCAAATTCCCGGAGGTAAAACGAGATCTGGCACTGTTGGTAGATAAAGCGGTGACCTTCTCGCAACTGAGACACATCGCCTACGCGACCGAGAAAAAGCTGCTCAAAAACGTCACGCTGTTCGACGTGTACGAAGGCGACAAGCTCCCCGAAGGCAAGAAATCGTATGCGCTGAGCTTCACCCTCGAAGATACGACAAAGACGCTCACCGATCAGTTGATCGACCGGACCATGCACAACCTGTTGCAGGCATTCGAGAAACAGGCAGGAGCCCAATTACGAGGATAATCAGAACAAGATACCAAACTACACTCACATATTGAAAATATGCAGGAAAAAATATTGATTCTGGATTTCGGATCGCAATACACCCAGCTGATCGCCCGTCGGGTTCGGGAGCTGAATGTCTATTGCGAAATCCATCCGTTCAACAAGTTCACGTTGGATGAATCGGTACGGGGCGTGATCCTCTCGGGAAGTCCCTATTCGGTTCGCGATGAAAAGGCTCCGCAGATCGACCTCTCGGCCATCAAAGGACATCTTCCGCTGTTAGGTGTTTGCTACGGAGCTCAGTATCTGTCGCAAAATTTCGGCGGCGAGGTCGCGCCATCGGCCACAAGGGAGTATGGTCGCGCCATGTTGTCGAAAGTCGACAAAGAGAATCCGCTAATCCGCGATCTGTCGGATACAACTCAAGTGTGGATGTCGCACGGCGATACGATCGTCCGCCTTCCGGCTAACTGCAAAATCATCGCCAGCACGGAGGATGTACCGGTCGCTGCCTTCGAGTTCGAAGGAGAACAAACGTGGGGCATACAATTCCATCCGGAAGTCTACCACTCGACTGAAGGATCTCGTCTGCTGAAACACTTTGTTGTCGACATCTGCGGCTGTGAGCAGAGCTGGACCCCCGATTCGTTTATCGAATCGACCGTCCGCGAACTGCGCGCAAAAGTTGGAACAGACCGAGTGTTGCTCGGACTGTCCGGCGGTGTCGACTCATCGGTAGCTGCCGTCCTGCTCCACAAAGCCATCGGCAAGCAACTGATCTGTATCTTCGTCGATACCGGATTGCTGCGCAAAAACGAGTACGAAGATGTGATGAGCTCCTACGAATCGCTTGGACTGAACGTTATCGGTGTCCGGGCAGGAGACAAGTTTCTCTCCGATCTGGCCGGAACGACAGATCCCGAAAAGAAGCGCAAGATCATCGGCCGCGACTTCATCGAAGTATTCGACAGCGAAGCGATGAAGCTCACTGACGTAAAATGGCTGGCTCAGGGTACGATCTACCCCGATGTCATCGAGTCGACATCGGTAAACGGACCGTCGGCCACGATCAAATCGCACCACAACGTCGGCGGATTACCCGAAAAGATGAATCTCAAAATCGTCGAGCCGCTTCGCCTGCTTTTCAAGGATGAGGTGCGCCGCGTCGGCAAACAGCTGAATATCCCCCACGAAATTTTGGGACGTCACCCCTTCCCGGGTCCGGGATTGGGCATCCGGATTCTCGGCGAAGTGACCGCAGAGAAGGTACGCATTCTTCAGGAAGCCGACAAAATTTTTATCGACGGGTTGAAATCATCGGGACTCTACGATCAGGTATGGCAGGCCGGCGTGATGTTGCTGCCCGTACGGTCGGTTGGCGTCATGGGTGACGAGCGGACCTACGAAAATTGCGTGGCCCTGCGAGCCGTAACCTCAACGGACGGAATGACCGCCGATTGGGTACACTTGCCCTACGACTTCCTCGCTCAGGTGTCGAACGACATCATCAACCGCGTGCGGGGTATCAACCGCGTGGTCTACGACATCAGTTCGAAACCACCTGCAACTATCGAGTGGGAATAACAGCGACAGATGTTGTTAACCAACTTATACAATAAAAAGAGATGATTCGATCGCAACGGAATCATCTCTTTTTCTTTAATCCACATCGGCGCTTAGCCCAAACCCGGACTCCACAACCTGCATCACTGCACAAAAAAATCGATGGGCAAATTCGTATCGGCACAAAAATTTTCGTATTTTTGGAGAGAACGGGATGGGAATTCGTAGCGGTTTAATCGAGAAATTACATTCTCTCTTGTTCCAGCATACACTTTTGTGTATATTTACATATTCAACGTTCCGGATATGAATGGTGCCCAACTTCTATTCGCTGCAGCCGACCTGAAACCGCTGCTGAGTATCGGATACATCCTCTTCGTCATGGTTACGATCGCCGTAATCATCCACGACAAACGCGATCCGGTCAAGGCTCTTTCGTGGATCATCGTCATCTCCCTGCTGCCAGTCGTCGGGTTTGTCCTCTATATCGTTTTCGGTCGCAACCACAGAAAACAAAAGATATTCAACCGCAAAGAGCTCCACGACCTCGAGCAGATCGACGCCCTCAGCCGGCAACAGATCTACGAAATCAACAACGCTGCAATCTTCCACAAAACAGAAATCTCGGACAACCGCGACATCATTACCCTGCTGCTCAACAGCAACAAAGCCCTGCTCACCATGCACAACGAGGTGGCAATCCTCAACGACGGCAAAGAGACCTTCGCCGAAATTCGCCGTGCGTTGCTCGATGCCAGATCCTCGATTCACATGGAGTACTACATTATTGAAGACGACCCCTTGGGACGGGAAATTGCCGACATTCTGATCGACAAGGCGCAATCCGGAGTCGAGGTGCGCGTCATATATGACGATGTGGGAAGCTGGGGGCTAAGTCGTAAATTCATCAAAAAACTGCGTCGCGCAGGAGTCCACGTCAAATGCTTCATGCCGGTAGTCTTTCCATGGCTCACCAGCCACGTCAACTACCGCAATCACCGAAAAATTCTGGTCGTAGACGGACGGATCGGCTTCACGGGCGGCATCAATATCGCACAACGCTACCTCACGGGCAACCGACTGGGACCGTGGAGGGACACTCACCTCAAACTCGTGGGAGAAGCGGTCGGCATGTTGCAGATCATCTTCATGACCGACTGGTTCTTTGTCAGCAAGGAGAGACTGATCGACTATCCGAAATATCTTCCGAAAACCCACGTGAAGACGGAAACACCGATTCAGATCGTCACCTCGGGACCCGACTCGGACTGGGCATCGATCATGCAGGCCTTTTTCTCGGCGATCACCCATGCTCAGCACCATATCTACATTTCATCGCCCTATTTTCTTCCGAACGAAGCGATCCTCACAGCAATCAAGGTCGCCTCTCTCAGCGGCATAGACGTACGGATCATGATTCCCAGCCGTTCCGACTCCAAGATAGTCTATTGGGCCTCAAGATCCTACATCGAAGAGCTGATCGACGCCAACGTCAAAGTGTATCTCTATCGCCGGGGATTCAACCATTCGAAGCTGATCATGATCGACGGAAAATTCAGCTCCGTCGGAACGGCCAACATGGATATCCGGAGTTTCGAAGACAATTTTGAGGTTTCGGCCATTCTCTACGACAAAGGCATAACCGAGGAGCTCGAAGAACGATTCCTGTACGACCTGCAACGCAGCCGCTTAGTCACCCGAGAATACTGGGACAGCCGCCCGACGCTGCACAACTTTTACGAAGCGCTGTCCCGCCTCTTCAGCCCTCTGCTCTGAGCACCATCTCCGTTCGGCAATCCCTTTATCTCTGTAGCTATCCGGAAGTATTTTTCGTCTTTGGAGGGAGACAGTCCCTCGGGTAAAACCGCCGCATCACCGAACTGCTCTACCCATCTTTTGCTCTTTCGAAACGAGATGTTGAAAAACTCTCTATTTTTTCCTACCTTTGAAAGGTCTTAACATCACGCTAAAAAAGAAGGGAATCATGATTAAGAAATGTCTGCTCGCAACCGTCATTGTAATGACTCTCTATACAATAACAAACAGAAGCGCCGCTAAAGGTCCGATCCAGTTCGGAATCAAGGCCGGAATCCAGAGCCAAAGCATCCACGCCTCCAAAGACGAAGTACTGGGCATGTTCTCGGCCGACAAGGATTTCGGTTACCAACTCGGATTCGTCGCCCGTGTCAACCTGCCCATGTTCTACATCCAACCCGAGCTGGTCTATGCCAGCCACCGTTTCACGATGGATATGGAGGACAATGCCTCAACCAAAGTTAAAATCAAGAACATGGAGGTCCCCGTACTGTTCGGCTGGAAAATTGCCTTCATCAGACTCTTTGCCGGACCCGTATTCACCATCATGACCGACACCGGAAACAAAATGCAGAATACGACTACGGCAATCAATGCGGAGCTCTCCAAATCGGTCGTGGCCTATGAAGTGGGAGGCGGTGTAGAGTTCGGCAGAATCAACGTCGACATGCGCTACGGCGGTCAGTTCAAGAAATCCGAATTGAGCGTCATTAAAGGCGACCTCCCTGCCAGCATCTACAAAACCGGTATGAATCAATGGCAGCTGAACGTCTGCTACCTGTTTTAAGAAACGCCCCGGGAAAACAACCGCTCCCGACAACGAGACAAAATAAACCATTCGCATGACGGAAAAACTGATTGTACTCGAAGATGTCGATCCTGCAGAATTTTACGGACTGTATGATGCGAACCTCGAAAAAATAAAGACAAAATTTCCGAAACTCAAAGTCATCGCCCGAGGTTCGACCCTCAAAATCATGGGCGAAGAGAGCGAAATCAACCGGTTTGATCGCAAGCTGACCGAACTGATCGAATACTACACCCGATATGGACACATATCGCCACTGGTAATCGACCAGATCTACGACGGAGGACTTCCCGATGTGGCCCCAAGCAACTCGGACAACCAACAGATCATCGTCTATGGCAACAACGGACTGATCGTCCGGGCCCGGACCGTCAACCAAATACGGCTGCTGGAAGCGTATGCGAAGAACGATCTGATCTTCGTCACAGGACCGGCCGGATCGGGTAAAACCTATACGGCCATCGCTCTTGCTGTCCGGGCTCTGAAAAACAAAGAGGTTAAACGCATCATTCTGATCCGGCCGGCCGTCGAAGCCGGCGAAAAGCTCGGATTCCTCCCGGGCGACATCAAGGAGAAGCTCGACCCCTACCTACAACCCCTCTACGACGCACTGAACGACATGATTCCGGCCGCCAAACTCAGCAAATACATTGAAGACGGAACGGTTCAGATCGCCCCGCTGGCCTATATGCGCGGACGGACGCTCGACAATGCGTTCGTCATTCTCGACGAGGCCCAGAACACCACCGTTTCACAGATCAAGATGTTCCTTACCCGCATGGGAAAAAACGCCCGCTTCATCGTGACCGGCGACAATACCCAGATCGACCTGCCTCGCCGCAGCGATTCGGGACTGATGCCCGTAATCAATATGCTGCGCGGCATCGAAGGCATCGGCATCATCGAGTTCGACAACCGCGACATCATCCGTCACCGGCTCGTGAAACATATCGTCGAAGCTTTCGAAAAAAACACAGAGACTACGCAAGAAAAAGATTCATAATTACATACCAAAATTTTACGCATCATGACAAAAGCTATTGTTAAAACCGACTTCCAATTTGCCGGACAAAAAAGTCTTTACGAAGGTAAAGTTCGGGACGTATACAATATCGACAACCAATATCTGGTAATGATCGTCACCGACCGCATCTCGGCATTTGACGTGGTTTTGCCCAAGGGCATTCCGTACAAGGGTCAAGTGCTCAATCAGATCGCCTCGAAATTTCTGGACGCAACGTCGGATATTTGCCCCAACTGGAAGATCGCTTCACCCGACCCGATGGTAACGGTCGGCTATCGTTGCGACTCCTTCCCGGTAGAGATGATCGTACGGGCCTATCTGACCGGAAGTTCGTGGAGAGACTATAAAGCAGGTGCTCGTGAAATCTGTGGTGTGCCCATTCCCGACGGGATGCGCGAACACCAACGCTTCGACCACCCGATCGTAACGCCTACGACCAAAGCAGAAATCGGATCGCATGACCAGAATATCTCAAAGCAGGAGATCATCGCTCGCGGACTCGTCTCGAAAGAGGATTACGAAAAGCTCGAACAGTATGCACTGGCCCTTTTCGAACGGGGTAGCAAAATGGCCGCCGAAAGAGGTCTGATTCTTGTAGATACGAAATATGAGTTCGGAAAGAAGGATGGCGAAATCTATCTGATCGATGAAATCCATACGCCGGACAGTTCCCGTTACTTCTATGCCGACGGGTATGAAGAGCGTTTCGCTGCGGGCCAACCCCAACGGCAGCTCTCGAAGGAGTTCGTTCGGGAGTGGCTCATGGAACACGGATTCCAAGGCAAGCCCGGTCAAACGGTTCCGGAGATGACCGATGAGTTCGTGGCCAGCGTCAGCGACCGCTACATCGAGCTCTATGAACACATCACCGGAGAGAAGTTCGTTCGCGACGAGACGGACAACATCACCGATCGGATCGAGAACAACGTAAAAAACATGCTGGCCCGTTTACGTTAAAAACAATTAAACGATTATAAAATTACGACAAAGATGGAGAGGGAGATCAAACGACTTGCACCCGAACCGGTGTGGGCGAAATTTGCCGAAATTCTGCGCGTACCGAGACCTTCGTTTCATGAGGAGGCCATTCGGGAATATTTGCTGAACGAAGCCCGTTCACACGGCATCGAATGCAAAGCCGACGAAGCCGGGAATGTGATCCTGCGCAAACCTGCCACAGCAGGCATGGAGACACGAAAGGGAATTATTCTTCAGGCACACATGGACATGGTGCCCCAGAAAAATAACGACAAGTCGTTCGATTTCACCCGCGATCCGATCGATGCCTACGTCGATGGCGATTGGGTTACGGCTGACGGAACTACGCTCGGAGCAGACAACGGCATCGGCGTAGCAGCTATCTTGGCGGTCATGGAGGCCGACGACATCCCGCACGGACCGATCGAAGCCTTGATTACGACAACCGAAGAGAGCGGCATGCATGGAGCCAGAGGCCTGAAAGAGAAGATGCTCGACGGTGACATCCTGATCAACCTCGACTCGGAGTCGGAAGGCGAACTGTTTGTCGGATGTGCCGGAGGATTGGACGCCTCGATCACTTTCGCCTATCACGAAGAAGCGGTTCCGTCGGAACACACTGCATACTGCATAGAAATCAAAGGTTTGAAAGGCGGACACTCCGGAATGGACATCGTGCTGGAACGCGGAAATGCCAACCAACTGTTGATCCGCTTTCTCAAACAAGCGGAAGGAGAGTTCGGTATGCGGTTGGCATCGATCGACGGAGGCGGATTGCGCAACGCCATTCCACGAGAGGCCTCAGCGGTTGTCGTAGTTCCGAGTGCTGCAGCAAAAGCCTTTCAGAAGGCTGCCAAAGCGTATGAAGCTCTGCTGAAAAATGAATACAAAGGCGTCGACGACGGAGTAACCTGCTCCGTTACGGCAACCGAAATGCCCTCCTCGCTGATCGATCAGAAGACCCAACGGCAGATGATCCGCGCGGTACATGGCTGTCCGAACGGAGTTATGCGCATGAGCCCGTCGATGGAAGGGGTGGTACAGACCTCGTCAAACTTGGCCCGGGTGGTTTCCGAAGGGGACAAGATCCGCGTCCACTGTCTGCTGCGCAGTTCGGTCAACAGCGAAAAAGCCGATTTGGGAGACCGGATCGCATCAGTATTTGAACTGGCTGGTGCCACAACGCTTTTAGAAGGAGGATACGACGGATGGAATCCCAACATGGACTCTCCCATCCTGCATGCCATGACCGCCTCCTACGAAGCGCTTTTTGGCAAGGCTCCTGCCGTAATGGCCATACATGCCGGATTGGAGTGTGGTATCATAAGCACGAACTATCCCCATTTAGACATGATTTCGTTCGGGCCTACCATCGTGCACCCGCACTCTCCGGACGAAAAGGTCAACATCCCCTCTGTCGGCCGTTTCTGGCAATTCCTGCTCGACACCCTGCGCAACGCTCCGTTTAAAGCCTGATCTACGATGGAAATCTCTGACAAGTGGTTCGCAATCGTCAATCCTGTGGCAGGAAGCGGTAAGGGGCTGACCGACTGGCCGACAATCAGCAAAATGCTGAGAGACCACCACATCGTCCCCGAATATGTCTTTACCGAACACAAATACCACGCGATAGAGCTTACGGTCGAAGCCGTCAACAACGGCTTCCGAAAGATCATCGTTGTCGGTGGAGACGGTACGATCCACGAAGTGGTCAACGGCCTCTTTATCCAGAAAACCGTACCTACGACCGATGTGCTGCTCAGCGTGATCGCCGTCGGAACAGGGAACGACTGGATCCGCATGTTCGGTATTCCCCACAAATATTCAGAGGCGATCCGGGCCATTGTGGCCGGACACTCCTTCCTGCAGGACGTGGGGGTCATCTCCTACTACCAAGCCTCCTACAAGCAGCGCCGCTACATGGCGAATGTGGCCGGAGTCGGATTGGATGCCGTTGTCAACCGCCGTTACAACCACCTCAAGGAGGAGGGCAAAAAGGGGAAGTGGCTCTACCTGTGGAGCACACTGAAAGCCGTTTTGACCTACTCCTCTTCGGGCGTCAAAATCTTTGTCGACGACGAGCTGGTTGTCAATGAATTGGTGTACAGCGCAACGATCGGCATCGGAAAATACAACGGTGGCGGTATGTTGCAAACCCCGAACGCTATTGCCGACGATGGATTGTTCGACCTGACGGTCATCCGAAAAATGAGCCGGCTCGGCGTTCTGTTAAACTTCAAGGTGCTTTTCAACGGGAAAATCTACAAACTGCGCAATACCAGTCTGAACCGAGGCAGACGCATCCGAATCGAATCTTCGCCGGAGATTGTCATCGAAGTGGATGGCGAAGCATTGGGTAACTCTCCGTTCGAATTCGAGATCATCGATCGGGCCGTACGGGTTATCGTTGCCGAACGTTTTCTCAAAGAGAGTGCCGTTCAATAAAACATTAACTAAAAAATCAATTTACCAATACACTAACTTAAACTTTTCCCTCTATGAAAAGATTGTATCTTTTACCGATATTGGCCTTATTCGCCCTGTCGGGATGTAAAACCTCTACGGTCTCGATTACCGACATGACCGTGGAACTATTGGAAAATCCCATCGGAGTTGCAGCCGAACAGCCCCGCTTCTCGTGGCAGATAGCCTCCGAGAAGCCCGATCTCATGCAGACCGCCTATCGGATCAAAGTCGCTGCCGATGCCGCTGGACTCGATCAGGAGACCAACCTGATCTGGGATTCGGGTGTCGTAGGGTCAGACCAGTCCGTGTTCGTCTCTTACGCCGGGCCGAAACTCGAATCCCGTAAAGACTACTGGTGGAAAGTGCTGGTCACCACGAACAAGGGCGACTCCGTATGGAGTGCACCGGCCCATTGGTCCATGGCCCTGCTCGACTCTACCGACTGGAAAGCCCAATGGATCGGAATCGACAGCGCACTCAACGCTACCGATGTCGTGAACGACGTGAGAACCCGTCTGGCAGCCCGGTACCTGCGCAAAGAGTTTCCGGTCGAGGGAAACATCGCCTCTGCCCGGCTGTATATTTCCGGTCTGGGTATGTATGAATGCTACCTCAACGGAGCCCAAGTCGGAGAGGGAGATCTATTTGCTCCTACCATATCCGATTATACGAAATGCGTATATTACAACACATTTGACGTGACCGACAAGCTCAAGGAAGGCGAAAATACAATCGGGGTTATCCTCGGTAACGGCCGCTTCTTCTCGATGCGTATGATCACTAAAGAGACGATGCCCGGTGCCGTTATACCGAGTCTTACGCATTACGGCTATCCGAAGCTGCTGGCCCAACTGGAGATCACCTACAAAGACGGCAAACAGGAGATCATAACCTCCGACAACAGCTGGAAACTCACCACGAACGGACCGATCATCGCCAACAACGAATTCGACGGCGAGGAGTACGATGCCCACCTCGAGATGAAGGGTTGGAATAAAAACGGCTTCGACGACAAAGAGTGGATCGAAGCAAAAATCGTAGGCGCTCCGCAAGGAACACTGACCGCACAGACCAACCCCAACATCAAAACGATGGAGACGATCACTCCGGTTGCAATCAACAAGTTGAATGACTCGACCCTCATTCTCGACATGGGACAGAACATGGTCGGATGGCTGGCCGTCTCACTCAAAGGAGTTAAGGATAAGCCCATCCGCTTGCGCTTTGCCGAGACGCTCCAACCCGACGGATCGCTCTACATGGCAAACCTCAGAGGAGCTCTCGTAACCGATATCTACACTCCGGCCCAAGACGGCATGTTCTCGTGGGAGCCTAAATTCACCTACCACGGCTTCCGCTTCGTCGAGATTACCGGACTCGATTATGTTCCGGAACTCAAAGAGTTCAAAGGAAGAGTCAACTACGATGAAATGGAGACTACCGGATCGTTCGCCTGCTCCGATTCGACGCTAAACCAGATCTATCATAACGCCTACTGGGGCATTCGCGGCAACTATCGGGGTATGCCCACCGACTGTCCGCAACGCGACGAAAGAATGGGCTGGCTCGGAGACCGTGCCATGGGAAGTTTCGGGGAGAGTTACATGTTCCGGCCGACTCTGCTTTATGAGAAATGGCTCCGCGATATTCAAGATTCTCAACGTCCAAACGGACAGATACCCGATGTGTCGCCGACCTATTGGCCGTTCTACTCGGAAAACGTCACTTGGCCCGCAGCCTATCCCTGCATCGTCGACATGCTCTATAACCAATACGGCGATGTAAATGCCGTCAAAGAGCACTACGCTTCACTGAAAAAATGGATGGAGTACATTCGGGATACCCACATGACCGACTACATCATCGTGAAGGATGTCTACGGAGACTGGTGCATGCCGCCCGAATCTCCCGAACTGATTCACTCGATGGATCCGACTCGTGTTACGGATGGCCGCTTGTTGGGAACCAGCTTCTACTACCGTCTGCTCAACATGATGGCCAAATTCGCTGCCGTGAGCGGCCACAACGAAGACATCCCTGCATACAACGAACTGGCACAAAAAGTTAAAGAGGCCTACAACAAAATGTTCCTCAACGCCGAAACCGGACAGTATGCGAACAACACCGTAACGGCAAATCTTGTTTCGCTGATGCAAGGTTTGGTACCCGACTCGCTCCAAGCCAAAGTCTTCGCCAATGTGGTAGAAAAGACCAAAAACGAATTCGACAGCCACGTCAGCACCGGTCTGATCGGCATCCAGTTCCTCATGAGAGGCCTTACCCGTAATGGCGAGAAAGAGCTTGCATACACCATCGCGACGAACCGAAGCTATCCCAGCTGGGGATATATGATCGACAAGGGTGCCACAACCATCTGGGAGCTCTGGAACGGCGATACCGCCAATCCGGCTATGAACTCCGGCAACCACGTCATGTTGCTCGGAGACCTGATGTCGTGGTACTTCGAAGACCTCGCCGGCATCAAATCCGACCGCCAGCAGGTCGGCTTCAAGAAGATCATCATGGAGCCCTGCTTCCCTGAAAATCTCGACTGGGTGGATGCCTCCACCGAAACCCTTTACGGGAAAGTGGCAAGCCACTGGCAGAAAACGGCCGAAGGTTTAAAATGGGAGGTAGAGATTCCGGCCAATACAACGGCACTGATCCGCATCCCGGCTACCTCGGCCGATGCCGTAACCGAAAACGGTCAGCCGCTATTACAGAATCCGGCCATCAAAGCCGTCCAGACCGCCGACACCTTCGTCTCTGCCGAAGTCGGATCCGGCAAATACAGCTTCAACGTCAAAAAATAGACACAACAGACTATTTGTCTAATCAGACCGAACGGGTCGGATATGTGGACTCTCTACCACCACATATCCGGCCCGTTCGCTTCTTGCCATTTCATATTTTGCCGCAAGTTTAATTTCTATGTCTAAAACTTCGATGTTCATAGAAAAAAACGTTTCATACAACAAAAATCCGTTTTTTTTGTTATATTTGCACATGTGGAGTGGATGTTCAACAACCACAAAACGAGTCGACACCTCCTTTGCGGTGCATACCTCCACCTGTGTAAGATATTAACTTAAACCTTAACGACTATGAATGCTCCTTTAATGATAATGGGTGTAATCGGCCCGTGGCAGATTGCTGTTATTGTCATCTTGATTCTGTTGCTTTTCGGAGGAAAAAAGATTCCGGAACTCATGCGCGGATTCGGACGTGGTATGAAAGAGTTCAAAGATGCCGTCAACAAGGACTACTCGGCCGAGACGAAAAACGAGACAACCGCATCTTCGACCCCTACTCCTACTGCAGACAACAAGCCGACAAACGAAACGACCAAATAACACCTGCCCTTTCGAACAGGCCCCCATGCGTCTTTGCCTCGATGCATGAGACGCAACCGAAAGATTGCGGCGGGGGTTGTGCGTTAATGCCTTTGAACTATGAGCAAACACGAAGAGTCATCCGATAACGAGATGACTTTTTTTGAGCATTTGGAAGCCCTGCGGCCCCACTTGGTGCGTGGGGTGATGTCGCTGTTCGTCATTATGATCGTTGCTTTTCTCTGCAAATCGTTCATTATCGACACCGTTCTGATGGGACCCCAGTCTCCGGATTTCATCACCAACAAATGGCTCTGCGACATCTCTCACCGATTGTTGGGCAACGAATCGCTCTGCATCAACCACATCAAACTGAACATGGTCAATACGGCCCTCGGCGGTCAATTCAATTTGCACATGCAAGTCTCTTTAGTCACCGGTGTCGTCTTGGCCGTTCCCTATTTACTGTGGGAAATCTGGCGCTTTATCGCACCGGCCCTGACATCCTTTGAACGAGCCAAAAGCCGCATGTTCGTTTTTTATGTCTCGCTCTGCTTCTTCGGAGGACTGCTTTTCGGCTATTTTCTGATCGTCCCGCTATCGATCAACTTCCTGTCAACCTACGAAGCCAGCCCCGACATTACGAACATGATCGACGTACGATCCTATCTGACCAACGTACTCACCGTATCGGTCGGATGTGCCGCCATATTTCAGCTCCCGCTGCTGATCTACTTCCTCACACGGATGGGCATCGTCTCCGCAGCTTTTCTCAAAAAATATCGACGGCATGCCATCATTATCCTGACCGTCATCTCTGCCGTTATTACTCCACCCGACCTGTTCAGTCTGGTCCTTGTGGTTCTCCCGCTTTATGCCCTCTACGAGTTGAGTATCTTCATCGCATCCCGGGTCGAGAAGCAGAAAGCCAAAGAGGAAGCACAATATGCCGAAGAGGAAAACGAGACGGAGAATCTGATTGAAGAATAGAAGAGACACGTTCAAAATACAGAAGTCATGAAGAAGCGTCGTTTTTTATTGATTTTGATCCCGCTCGTAATCGCCTGCGGATGTCTCTTGGCGTGCATAAAATATGCTCGCATGAAACAAGAGATGGTCGACAAGGGATTCCGTCTGATCGTAAAAATCGAACAATATCAGAAGGAGCACAAACGGCTTCCCAACAACCTCCGTCCGCTGGATATTAAGATGCTTCCCTCGGGGACCCATGTTTTCGAAGGTAGAAAATTTCGCTATCGCAGGACAGGTGCGGATCTGTTCGAATTGGAATTCAACGTGGGCCTCAAAAAGATGACCTACTACTCCGGCCTCAGGATGTGGACTTCGGACGAACAACGGGCCATGCAGCTCCTCGAGCAAAAAGAGAATCAAACGGGTCCTTCGGATCAAAAATAGTATAAAGAGAAAAGAGAGGAAACTTACACGATTCCTCTCTTTCTCTTTTATCTCTCCTGCGTCTTTAAAACCGCAGCAATTCTGCGACACCGACATCATCCACAGGATCGGGGAAACGGAGATATTCGTTGCCCTCCTCCATTCTTCGCCTAACCCTGCTTCCGTTTTACCCGCTCAAACTCAAAACTGTACGGCAGCAAACGTAAACTCCCCTGTTTCTCGATGATCTAATCGCGAGGGATCAATCCTCGTCGGAATCTTCGCGATCTTCGGCCTCATCATAGTAGATCTCATCCATCAACGAATCTATTTCTCGACGCTCCCGTTTGGTCGGCCGTCCTGTTCCTCTGTCCCGTTGTACGAAAATTGTCAATTTCGGAACGAACAGCTTGTCCAACTCCTCCTGCGGAGTCAGATTCTCTGCATAATGGGGCACCTCCTTTGCCGGCTGCCGAGACGAAACCAACGCCACGACACGATAGGTATAAACTACCGGCATCTTTTTGACCGTAACCGTATCCCCCACACGCACCTCCCGCGAAGGCTTTACATACGAACCGTTCACCAATACCTTGTTCGTCCGGCAGGCATCCGCCGCATCCGAACGGGTCTTGAATATACGCACGGCCCACAACCATTTGTCGAGCCTCACTGTCGAATTGCTCACCGTGTTCCCCATATCCGATCACTTATTGTTAAAGGTATTCATCGTCCGCTCCAAACCCGCGGTCCCGAAAGAGAGAACCACCTGCCGGGCGACCTCAATCCGTTCGGGCAGAGCCTTCTGCTCCTCATCGGTCCACGTACCGAGCACATAGTCGACCTGAAACCCTCGGGGAAAATCCCCTCCGATTCCAAACCGCAGACGCGCGTACTGTTGACTCTGGAGCAACTCGGCTATATTTTTCAATCCGTTGTGTCCACCGTCGCTGCCCTTTGCCCGGATGCGGATCGTTCCGAACGGCAACGCAATATCATCCACTACAACAAAGAGATTCTCAAGGGGTATCTTCTCTGTCTTCAACCAATAGGACACCGCCTTTCCACTCAGATTCATATACGTCGAGGGTTTGAGCAGCAGGAAGGTCCGCCCTTTATATTTCACCTCAGCAACCGCTCCGTAGCGGCCGGAAGCAAAGGTCACACCTGCCTCCTTAGCCACAGCGTCGACCACCTTGAACCCGATGTTGTGACGCGTCTCGGCATACTCCGCTCCGATATTTCCGAGTCCGACAATCAAATATTTCACGATCTACTCGATTTATCATTAAATAAAAAATATCTTGTCGGGACCGTTTCCGGGATACTCCGACAAGATATATCCATTTTCAGGACCCAGAACCCGGTCCGTCAATACTTCCGATTACTACTTACCGGAATCAGCTGCTGCAGCCGCACCACGAGCCGCACGCGTCATCTTAACCGCACAAATTGCAGTCGTTGCAGGCGTAAGAATCGTAATATTGTCATATTTCAGGTCACCGACAAAGATACTCTTGCCCAAACCGAGTGACGTTACATCAACTACGATTTCGTCAGGCAGGTTCTCCATCGTTGCGCTGATACGTACTTTACGTTTGCTCAAGATCAGTTTACCACCCTGTTTTACACCTTCCGAATTTCCCGACAGGCGAACCGGAACATCAATTGCGATCGGTTTGCCCGGAACAACGTGGAAGAAATCGACATGCAACACGGTATCCTTAACCGGGTGGAACTGCACCTCACGCATAACACCGACCTCTTTCTTGCCATCGATATCGAACTCTACCAGATAAGACTGGGGAGTGTAGATCAAAGGTTTAAGCGCACGTGCATCCACAGCGAAGTGGATCGTTTTTTCGCCGTTTCCATAAATTACACAAGGAACCATTCCCTCTTTACGAACGGCCTTACTCTCTTTTTTGCCGAAAGCGTCGCGTTTTACACCGGCGATTTTGACTGTTTCCATAAACTTATTACTTATAAAAATTATACTTATAGCGCTACTCCAAAACGGGAAAAGAGATAGACACCCGTTACCCCATTGCGCCTTTAACGGTCGCAAAGATACGATTAATAACCGGGAAATAAAAAAATCCGCATTTTTTTCATTCGAATATTTTGCATTCGCTCAAATTTGGTTACCTTTGCACCACTTTCTTTCCGGGAAGAGGATTGAGAGTCGTTCTTATAGCAGATCCAAAAGTCGTAAAAAAATTTTTTTTCACCCCTTTTGGATTATTCAAAAAAATAGCTTTATCTTTGCGACGAAGTTTTAGGTTCATTTTAGGTTAGTAGTTTTAGGTTAGTAGAAGGAAAATGCGCAGACCAAGAGAGTGTAAAACCTCTTATCTGTTGCTTTCCTTTGAATTTTAAAGTGATCCCTTTTTCCGTTGTAAATATATATTGCTCGCCCAGATGGTGAAATTGGTAGACACGCTACTTTGAGGGGGTAGTGTCGGTTTACGACGTGCAAGTTCGAGTCTTGTTCTGGGCACACGACAAGTGTCTCAGACACAAGAATAAAAAGTTAGGCCCAGGTGGCGAAATGGTAGACGCGCTAGTTTCAGGTACTAGTGTTAGCAATGACGTGAAGGTTCGAGTCCTTTCCTGGGCACCAAAAAAGCTCCGCTGAACAGATGTTCGGCGGAGCTTTTTATATGTCGAGTTACTGATCTCTTTTCTCCCTTTTTCCTCGGCTGCGAAAGACCTTATTACGGGCTACTGAAAAACTTTACCTCCCGACCAAGAGGTTCTCTCTGCTACATTCTCCCAAGACATACAGCAACAACTGTCCTGATCGTAACAAATACGGTTTTATCATCAACCCGGTTCTGTATTCAGAATCTGTTCGCTGCAAAATCCCACTTACTTGGAAGTACTGAAAACAAACAATTTAGCAAAGAGAAAGCAAAAAATTACGCAGTTGTTTACCCCTGTGTTACTGCACGAGTGAACCGGACTGGATCCTCTTCGCAACACGTCACTGTCATTTTCCTTCCCGTCTTCGATCCTCAACAATGGGGATGTACGGTCCAATAATTCAGCATATTTAGGGATTTCCTGCCCGAGGTCTGCCCCGTAATTTTGGGCCGGAAACAAAGGAACAAAATGGAATTAAGGCAGATCGTAATACTCTCTTGTTGTTGGATGCTCCTGATATCGCCGCTACATGCCCAACATCGCGACGAAACGGGAATCTCCTTAACGGTAATCGTTCTGGACAGCACCGACCGCCGACCCATTCCCTTCGCATCCGTTCTGCTCAAACAGGACAAGAGATTCCTATCGGGTCTCTGCAACGAAGAGGGTGTGTGCATCCTGAAAGGCATCAAAACGGGACGCTATACGCTGCAAATATCGTATATAGGAAGCGAATCCTATATAAAAGAACTGATAATCCATCACGATATGGAGTGGACAGCTCTTCTGAATACCGACACCCTTCGGTTGAAAGAGGTCGTCGTAACGGCTTCCGAATCCCGTGGTATGACCAGCTCCTCAAAGATCGACCGACAAGCCATGGAACATCTGCAACCGTCGAGTTTTTCGGATCTGGTATCCTTGCTGCCGGGCGAACGCTCCTCTACCCCTTCGATGGGAGCCGCCAACCTGATCCACCTGCGCGAAGCCGGTATGGGAGTCAACACCAGCAACTCGAGCGGAATCAGTTCCAATTACGACATATCCTCTTTAGGGACCGCATTTCTCATGGACGGGGTTCCTGTCGGAACCAAAGCCAACCTGTCATACATCGCAGGCAACAGCGACTACGACATCAGCAACCGCAATACCACCGGGCGAGGACTCGACATGCGGACCCTGTCGACAGACGACATCGAGCAGGTCGAAATCGTCCGAGGTATCCCTTCCGTCGAATACGGAGATCTGACCAGCGGTCTGGTCAAAATCAAACGCCGCAAAGGAGGCAATACGCTCAATGCCCGCTTCAAAGCCGATGCCTACGGAAAACTGTTCTACCTCGGCAAAGGTTTCGAATGGAGAAAACAGAACATGACCCTGAACCTCGGCCTCGATTTTTTCGACTCCAGAATAGACCCACGCAACACTTTGGAAAACTACAAACGATTCAACGCCTCGATCCGCTTGTCGAAGAGTTGGAATTACGACTCCGGTTCACTGACCTACGATTCGAATCTCGATTATGGCGGCTCGTTCGACAACATGAAGATCGATCCGGACATCAACTACCACAAGGAGGATAGCTACAAGTCAAGCTACAACCGTTACGCATGGTCCAATAATCTGACGTGGAAAAACAGGCACACGGGACGCTTTGTCCGGTCCGTCGAGTTGAGCACTTCGGTCAGTCTGCAAAAGGATGTGATCGACCGGACCCGTTACGTCTCGCTGAATGAGCCCAAACCCACCCCCCCGCTTTCGACCGAAGAGGGAGTGCACGACGGTACCTTCCTGACACCGCAATATGTGGCCCGAGGGGGCGTAGAGAGCAAACCGTTCTATGCTTATGCCAAGTTAGTGGCCCGCTTCGGTGTCAGCGGTATCCATGCTCGGCACAACATGATCCTCGGTGCCGATTGGCAAATGAACAAAAATTACGGTGCGGGGCAGATCTACGATCCACTGCATCCGATCTCTCCCGGAATGAGCACGCGTCCCCGTCCCTACTACGACATTCCGGCCGGCCACGACTTGGGACTCTTTGCCGAGGATTACAGTACCGTATCCTTCGGACGCCACAAAATGGAACTGCAAGCCGGACTGCGCGCCTCCACCATGCTCAACCTGTCGCAACGTTTCTATCTGCACGGAAAATTCTACTTGGATCCCCGTATCAATCTCCGTTGGTCCTTTCCCAAAGTCTCTGTGGGCGATCAAAAGATCGCGTTCGAAGTCGGAGGTGGAGCCGGATGGCACACCATGACCCCTTCGCTGAACTACCTCTATCCCAATCCGATATACTCCGACTGGCAACAGCTCAACTACTACCACACCAATCCCGATTACCGCAGACTAAACCTCAAGACCTATCGCATCGACCCGACAAACTATGCTCTTAGGGCCGCCCGCAACTTCAAGTGGGAGGTACGAGGGGATATCCTGTGGGGAAAATCGGGTCAGGACAACCGATTGACAATAACCTATTTTCGAGAAGACATGACCTCGGGATACCGTTCCAGCAGCCGGTTCCATATCGTTCAATACCGACAGTACGACGCCTCCGGCATCGATCCTGAGACACTTACCGCTCCCCCGCAACTCGAAGACCTCCCCTACACGGACAAGGTCGCATTCGACACGTACAGCACCACGACCAACGGCAGCCGGTTGTACAAAGAGGGCATCGAATACCAGTTCGTCAGCAAACGCATTCCTTCGCTCAAGACCCGTATTACCATCGACGGAGCGTGGTTCAAAACGCTGTACAGCGAAAGCGAATCCTACTACTACCGGCCCAGTGTCAACCTCGGCGGAGAATCGTTACCCTATATGGGACATTACAACGATCCGGAGGGCTATTTACGGAATTCGTTCAACACCCGCTTCATGTTCGACACCTATCTCGACAAGCTCAAACTCGGCTTTTCCGTCGCCGTCGAGTGCATGTGGCTCTACACCTCTCAATCGATCCGGCAAACAGGCATCCCCTTCGAGTACATCGACCTGAATGGAGAGGCGCACCCGTTCGACACGGAAGAGGCTCTGAACGACGCATACCTGCAATGGCTGATCATCAGCTATTCGGATACCCAATTCCGCAAAAACATCACCGAACCGTTGAATATCGGCGTCAACCTAAAAGTCACCAAACGGATATTCAAAGAACGGATCCAGCTGGCTCTGTTCGTCGACCAACTCTTCTCCTACTGGCGGGAGTATGTCAGCAACGGCGTACGAATCCGCCAAACGGGGAAGATGCCCTACTTCGGAATGGAAATCAACTTCAGTTTATAAAATTCATTTTAAAAATCAAACGATTATGAAAACATGGATTCATCACCTCGGCGCCATAGCGTTACTGGCTGCCATTGCAACATTTACCTCCTGTAAGGATGACGGCAACCTCGTCCCGGAAAGCAAAATCACGTGGACCCTTACCTTACCCGGAGGTAGTGGGGACGGCACCCTCTCCGATGCTGTTGCCGTACTGACCAACATCAATACGAACACCACCTACTCGGGTGCAGTCTCTGCGGTCACCAAAGCTACGGTCATTACGGTGACGGCAACGGTTCCCGAAGGTCTGTATCGGCTCAGTCTGGAGGGCAAACTTACCTACACCGCTTCCGACAACTCAACCGTCACCACTTCGGTTCGGGCCTATCAGGAGTCGGTGGCCATCACCGGAGAGAGCTTTTCGGTTCCCGAAACACAAATGTCCTTCTACTCCCCTTCAGAGGGATTCGTCATCTCCGAAATCTTCTTTACCGGAACGACGACCTCGACCGAAGATGCATACGGCAGCGACCAATACATCAAAATCCGCAACAACTCCGACGAAACGCTCTATGCGGATAGTCTGGCCCTGCTGCAATCTGAATTTCTACCCAACAACAAACAAGAGTACTCTCCCAACATCATGAGCGACTACTTCTCGGTCAGCTCGGTATTCATGATTCCGGGAACGGGTAAAGACGTTCCTGTAGAACCGGGTCAGGAGTTGGTAATCGCTGTCTGCGGGATCGACCACCGAGAATACAATCCGCGCTCCTTCGACCTGAGTAAGGCCGACTTCGAAATATTTGATGCCGACGCCAACGAGCTTCACCCGGATACCGACGGCCCGGTCGCCAACCTCGACAAATGGTACTCCTCCTCACTCACCATCACATCGTTCCACAACCGCGGTTCCGAGACCTTCGCTTTGGCCCGAATGCAGGGAACCAAAGAAGATTTTCTACGAAACAACAAATATACGGCAACCTACCTCTTCGTTTTCGGCGACTTCTCAAAGGAGATGACCACCGATACCTACAAAGTGCCGAACGCATGGATCGTAGACGCCGTGAACTGTTCGCCCCGGGACGAATTTGAGTGGTTAGTCATCGATTCATCGCTCGATGCCGGTTGGACATGGTGCGCCGAAAACAACAGCGACGCCAAACGTTTCAATACAGCTGTGGTTCGAAAAACCGCTGCCGGGGGCACCAAACTGCAGGATACCAACAACTCGACCAATGACTTCACTCCGCATGCCACGCCTTCGTTAATGCAATAGACCATCGCTCTTCATACGTATTAAATGAGTCGCTTCTTCTGTTTACTCATCTGCTTGGGAGTTTGCTCGTGGATATCCGTTCCGGGTGCAGACCGAGACAGTTCGGCGGTAGCTTCGGCTATCGCCGAGCATCTCTCCCCTACGGGACTGCTCTTGCAGGAGATCTATCGGAATCCCGCTGCACAGTATCGACACTATGACCACAATTTGACCCGCATCGAACTCTCCGGATCATACAAACAGGAAGAGCATGCCGTCATCGATCAAATCGGACAAGGCTTCCGTTACGCCGCATTCCATGCCGACTCCTATATTCGGCGGGGCAATCATACCATCTGGGGCAGCGCCGGTTACCGCACAGGTCGCACCATGCACACCGTATGGAACGAAAGTGCCGATTTCGAACTGCTCTACCCCTATGTTTGGGGCGATTCGGTCGGAGGAAGCCTCTCCTCGGAGCGTTATACGTTCGAAGGAGGGTATGCCCGCCGGTTCGGCCGTTGGACATGGGGCATACAGGCCGACTACCGTGCCGAAATCGAATACCGCACCGTTGACCCGAGACCGAGAAATGTCGTCTCGGACCTCAATCTCTCCACCGGAACTTCGCTTGCCGTTGGCAAACGATACACCGTGGGACTGCATATTGAGGCACAGATATACCGGCAGTCGAGCAGCATGCGTTTTCTCGCCCCTTTGGGCGGTCCGAAGGAGTATCAGATGCTCGGCTTAGGCATGTACAGTGTCCGATTCTCCACGGGAGGCGACCAAAGCTCCGTATACTACAAAGGTGGTTCCTACGGCATCGGAGTGGAACTGTTTCCGAACGACGGACAAGGGTGGTTTGCGCTGCTACACTATTCGAGATGGCGCGTCAAACGGATTCTTCCCGATGCTCCCTACCAGAAGCTTCCTCTCACGACTCTGAATGACAGCCGCGCCGACGTGGAGTTCGGATGGATCCGACACGGGCTCCTCCACCGCTGGGGATTCAAGGCGCATGGAACGCTGGCTAATCGCCGAGGAACAGAGCACATCTATGGAGATGCTTCGGGAAGCAGCAACTATCCGCTTTTAGGCTCCGTACAACAGTACCTCAACAATAGGAATCGAGCCGAGGTGGTGTGTCTGTGGGGCATGGAACGGCCGAACGGCTGGTCGCTCTACACCGAATGCAACGGGCAATACGCAGCCTTCGAGGCCAGATACCTCGATCCGTCCCGCCGCATGCAAATTTCCATGGCGGGAGGAGGTGCCGACGTGATTGTCGGAATCCGAAAACGGCACGGGATACTCCGATTTACCTTGTGCGGCAGCTATCTCGCCACCTTCACATCCGACCTGCTCACCACCGGACTGGACCCGGAGAGTGCGATCGGACAGGCACTACAGGATACCTACGCACGACTCCGATCGGGTCTCCTGCTCTACGGAGTTTCGCTGCACTGGAGCCATGTCTGGCAGCGCAACACAGCCTTTTATGTAGACGGGACGTGGAAACACGGCTCCTTTGACGACGGCAACCGTGTCGACTACGCACGGATTGCTTGCGGAATCGCCTTTTAACGAATCAATAACAACCATCGAACTATGGAAGAAAACATCATATCATGCAAGGGGTTGACCCACTACTACGGCAACCGCATGATCTACGAAAACTTAAGTTTCAATGTCCCACGAGGACGGATTCTGGGCCTCTTGGGGAAAAACGGCACAGGAAAGACCACAACGATCAACATTCTGAGCGGCTACCTGAGACCCCGTTCGGGCGAATGCCGAATCTTCGGCGAGGAGATCCAACGGATGGATCCCCTGACGCGGAGAAGGATTGCCCTTCTGATCGAAGGACATGTCCAGTATGCCTTTATGACCATCGAAGAGATCGAACGATACTACTCGGCCTTCTATCCGGCATGGAATAGGGAGGCCTATTATGAATTGATGCGGAAGCTGAAGGTTGCACCCCGGCAACGTATCTCTCGCATGTCCTGCGGGCAGCGTTCTCAAGTCGCTCTCGGATTGATCCTCGCCCAAAACGCCGAGCTTCTGGTGCTCGACGACTTTTCGTTGGGACTCGATCCCGGATATCGCCGGCTGTTTATCGAATATTTGAGGGACTATGCCAAAGCCGAGAAAAAAACAATCTTTCTCACCTCCCACATCATTCAAGACATGGAACGGCTGATCGACGACTGCATCATCTTGGACTACGGTCGCATCCTGATCCAACAGCCCATCAAGCAACTACTCGATCAATTTCATCGTTACACCTTCGACCTGAAGGGGAACGAACTTCGAACACTGCCTTCGGATCAGGCGCTACTCAACAGCTCGGTCATCCGCAACCATGCGGAGACCTACTCCTTTGAAGGGGAACCGTACGTCAGGGGCTGGCTCGAGAGGAACCGCATCGATTTCGACGCCCTGCGTTGCGAAAACTTGAACCTCGAAGACGCATTTATCGGTCTGACGGGAAAATACTGATCGATCCATCGTTTGCTCTTCATCACACGATCAAATCCATAACGACATGAAAAAAGCAATCTTCTACAAAGAGTGGATAAAGACCCATCGATATTTCTGGCTCGCCCTCATCGTTTCGTTGCTCTTTGTGGCCTACGCCATACTGCAGCTACAACGCGTAATCAACTTCAAGGAGGTGGGCCATCTTTGGGAAATTCTGTTGTCGCGAGACACCGTATTCATCGAGATTCTGACCTACCTTCCCCTCTGTACGGGTATGCTGATGGCTTGCGTACAGTTTATCCCCGAGATGCAACAGAAACGACTCAAACTGACCCTGCACCTCCCCTATCCCGAACGCAGAATGATCTTTCTGATGCTGCTGGCAGGTCTGCTCCAGATTCTTTCGATCTTCGCGCTGAGCCTTGTCCTGCTGGGAGTATACCTGCAGAGTATCCTCGCACCCGAACTCTCGGGACGCATCATGCTTACGGCCATGCCATGGTATATAGCCGGCATCGCATCCTATCTGCTGACGGCATGGATATGCCTCGAACCCACTTGGAAACGACGCATCGTCAATCTGCTGATCGCAACGGGCCTCATCCGGATCTTCTTTCTGTCCGCCGTGCCCCAATCCTACGACTCCTTCTCACCTTGGCTGTTGCTGTTCGCCATAGTGACCGCACTGTTCGTACAGCTCTCCGTCGTCCGGTTCAAGGAAGGTTGTCAAGACTAATCGCTCACATTCTAATCACAAAATCATGATACGTCTCAGCAAAATACTTTTATATTTCACGGCCGCGTTCTTGTTGGCGTGGCTTTTGCCGTGGTTTTACAACTTTCTCACCACCCGTCCGAACAACACGCCCTTTACCCTGTACAGCTGCATCACCCAAAATTTCGCATCTATCGAGGTTCATCAGGGCAATGTCATACGACGCGACGAAAGCGGCAAGACCTATACGGACAAGGAGTTCGACAGCATACTGCCCCTGTTCTACTATCGTCAGCTGATGGTCGACGGCCGCAATCCCGACACGCTGTACGGAAAAGCGCTGACTCCACAGTCGGTTTCGATGCAAAGTTTCATCTTCCGCCACAACCCGTCGGATATCAACAAGGTAAAGCCGAAACTCTACCCGTTACTGGAATCCATGTCGGGAAGAGTCGATCTGGAGATGCCGGACGACGTCTTCAGAATCGACAACCGCATCGAGTTCATCGACATGGCGACAAACCGAGTAAACGAGTCGAAAAGCGAACGTTTTACCCGGTCGTTGATCGACAAGGGTTTTCAGTTTCCGGCCCGATACGTACAGGGCAATCCGACCGTACAAAAAGAGTACGACGAGGGGTACATGCTGATCGACAGCAAGGGAGCACTGTTCCATCTCAAGCAGGTGAAAGGGCGACCGCACATCAAACACATCGATCTTCCCGATTCGATACAACCGGCCGATCTATTCGTTACCGAATTTTCCGATCGCCGATCCTATGCCTTCCTTTCCGACACCCGACACCAATTCTATGTCATCACCAAACCGGAATACGCTCTGCGTAGATTACCGGTCGACTCTTTCGACCCACACAGCGAAACGATGTTGATCATTGCCGATCCGCTGAACTGGACGGTCAATATCTCGTCCGACGTGACCGACCGATATTACGCCCTCGATGCCGAGAGCCATAAACTGGTCGACACGCTGAGTTATCCGATCGTAGAAAAACTCGGATCGAAAATCGGTCGATGGATCTTCCCTTTCGAACTGACATTCACCTCTTACGAGGATGAATATGTCTATCCTCGGATCGACGACATCTCCATCCGTGCGCTATGGCTGAATCTGATTCTGGCATCGGTCTACTTTATGTGGAGACGGAAACGGTTGCACCACATCGCAGCAGACACGGCCGGAATCATCGTACTGGGAATCTTCCTGTTTATTCCCCTATGGGTGCTCCGCAGATGATTCCTCCCATGCAAATCTTTTTTGCCACATGCAGGGGGCTCGATCAACGAGCCCCCTCTTTTTATGCCAAACACAGAGACAGCACCTCCTGAATCCTACCCTAATCGGCGGCGTAAAACCATTCCGCCCGAATAGAACCAAAATCCCGACACTCTGCATGCTGAAGGTGATCTTCCTGCCGTCCCCAAATCCCCTCCCCCCCACAAAAAAACGGGCAGATCCAATGACTGAATCTACCCGAAAAACAATTTACATATCCTTATGAAAACCCGTCTACATAAGCATTAGAAACAGAACTGGAACCAAAATTCCGGCAAGCATTTCGACGCCTCCTCTGCCCCAGAATCCTTTGGGACCCTTGAGCATAATAACTCCGGTCAGGGTGATTACAATCAGCGAGAAGGCAAAAATATCCGAAAAAAGGGTCCACCAACGACCCGGATTGTAGTGCAGCCGATTCAATGCACTCCACAACGGCCGCTTACGGACCGATTCATATACGGCCACACCACTCTCCGTATCGACCGTCAACGAAGAGCCCCCCTTCAGAAACACTTTCATTCGGGACTCTTCCGGAAAGTAATGTTTCGTATAGTTGGCTGCCTCACCCAAGGGCTCGAGAATCGACCGTACGTACTCCTTATCGATTTCACTCCGAGCTGCGGGAAAATCATCGATCCGAAACTCCCGGTTGACAATATCGTATTCGGCATTGAAATCCCCCTTGTGGTTGAGCAGAAATCCGGAAACTGCATAAATCAGCACAATGCCTGCAAAAAAGAACGACAACTCACGGTGGAGGTTGCGGCTCCACCTTCGAATCGTCGATGACAAACGAGCCAGCTTCATCTTTTTTTATAAAATCTCGTAACGGTCGGCTCGTACCGAATAAAACGACAAATAGTTCTTCCCTTCACGACCATACCGTTCGGCAATGCGTTTACGGAAATTATCGATCCGCTCCTGAACACTGTTTACAGGCGTTTCACCCCGAGCCTTCTGGTCGCTCTCGCATGAACCTCCCGCATGTCCGGCTTCGGATTCGCTCTCTTCAAGCTCGGCCTCCCACCGCGACAGAAAAGCCTCATCGATTCGCTCCTCGACCACCGTTCCATGAATGCGAACCAAACTATTTACGGTCTCTTGGGGGAATTTGCCGATCTTCTCTCCGGCATCGACCCGAATGGTCTGCGTATCGTCGCTCCCCATCAGAAAGATCTTACCTCCGCCATGCTGACAGATGTGTGTACAAACTCCTTCGACCACCACTTGTCGGCCAGCCAGCGAATCGGCATACACCAGCAGGCTGTCGACTTCCCACGCTGCACTTTTCGTCTCCGCAATCGCCGTTTCGTGCTGGCCGGTTTCGTTTGCCGAAGAGGGGTTCGAACCACAGCTCGTGACCGAACAGCCTACACATACCGCTAAGGCTGTCGCTACCAAATAACTCTTTTTCATCGATGTAAAATTTATTAGTCCCTAAAATTCATTGTTAAATCTAACGGACTACAAAGATGTTACGCCTTCTTGGCACGGACAATCCCAACAAGTAAGTGAAATCTCCGGCATAACCCCCACTTATAGGGATCGAGCCGGACAAAACGGGGAAAAAATCAGGGGGACGAAACCGACGTTTCGTCCCCCTGACTCCTATGATCAATCTACTGTCTGATGCTTCGTTATCGGATCTTTACCTGCAACGGATGCGACAACTTCACGTAGGCCTCATCGACCTCGTCGAACCATGCATCGGCATCTTCCGTTCCGGTCTTGCTCCATCCCGCTCCGGTATAGTAGGTAAAGGGCTGGTTGGCCTCCACCGAAGCCTCTGCCAGCAGGTGTCCGCAATTTTCCAGACTCGACACCATCTTCTCCGGGAAAATCATTCCGATTCCCGTATTTCCGTCGGCTCCGCACTCGGGCTCCCAATAGGCTACGTAGTGTTCAGTCTCGATCCGTTCACCCCCTTCTCGCAACACGATCCCGGCTGCAACCGGCATCGAGCGATCATAGATTTCGGTCACACGATTGAATCGGGTGTTGGCATCCAGCGAAATGATCCGTTTCTCTACGACTGAATCGCTCCCTGCCAAATAGGGCGCATAGGTCAATTCAAACGATACACGGATCGGTCCGTTATCCAGTACCTTATAGGTTACATAATTATTCCCGAGCCATATCGTATCATTCAGATAGGGCGCCATGGCTCCGGCACCGAGCGTACGACCCACCTTATAGCAGTCGAGCCCCTCACCGTGGTCGACATGATAGTCCCCGTTTTTATACCATTGGTCTACAACCAATTTCGAGGTACGCTTCTGCCACACGTCGATACCGTTGCTAATCTCTCCGGTAGCCTGAAGTGCCGGACCGTACATACGGTATCCGATCAGGTTGTTCTCCCACGCAAAGTCATCCATGCGCTCGGGGACGAACCGACCGAAAACCTGCGGTGCGAACCGGACTGAATCGTCGCTGCTGCAAATCCGGAAACTTTCGGTGGCATTGGCCGACAGCGAAACCTGAAAAATCAGACTTTGAGGCTGGCCCATCCCGGCGGTTACCACCTGACAAGGGAGCGTATCTCCCGCCTGATTCAACACAAAGAGTTTTCCGGCAGCGGCCTCGGGCAGAGCGGTCTGCACTTCGCTCCACGACACCTCAACCGTCTCTCCGGATCGATCCGAATCAATCGGATTGGTCACGTCGACCACCATGTCGCGTTCCCGTGTACACGAAAAACAGATCGATGCACACGTCAAAACTGCAAATAAAATCTGTTTCATAACCTTATGCCATTTTTAGTTTTCGTTCGATGCCCGTCCGAGTGAAGCCAAAATTCCACCGTCGACATACAAAATGTGACCGTTCACGAAATCCGACGCTTTCGAGGCAAGGAATACGGCCGTTCCTGCCAGATCCTCCGGATCGCCCCAACGGGATGCGGGCGTCCGACTGATGATAAACTCATTGAACGGATTGCCGTTCTGACGGATCGGCGCCGTCTGTGCCGTAGCAAAATAGCCGGGCCCTATGCCATTGACCTGAATGTTGTATTTCGCCCACTCGGTCGCCAGATTTTTGGTCAGCATTTTCAGCCCACCTTTTGCCGCTGCATAGGCCGTAACGCTGTCTCGGCCCACTTCACTCATCATCGAACACATGTTGATGATCTTGCCGCCACCGCGCTGAATCATTCCTGCCGCTACGGCCCGCGACATCAGAAACGGCGAGGTCAGATCGGTCGCAATCACCTCGTTCCACTCCGGAAGCGTCATATCCAATGCCGGAATACGCTTGATGATGCCCGCATTGTTCACCAAAATATCGACCGGACCGACTTCACGCTCGATCCGTCCGACAAACTCAATGACCGCCTGCTCATCCGTCACATCGAACAAATAGCCCTTCGCTTCGATTCCCTTTTCGCGATAGGTCTTCAAGGCCTGTTCCAACCGATCGGGGGAGTGTCCGTTGACAACCAACGTCGCTCCTGCCTCGGCCAGTGCCGTAGCCACAGCCATGCCCAAACCGTGTGTCGCACCCGTCACCAACGCGACGCGACCCGCTAATGAAAAAAGTTCCTGAATGTTCATCGTCTGCTATTTTAAATCGGTTACTGCACAGGTATCCATATCCCCGTAGTCGAGGTTTTCTCCGGCCATTCCCCAGATAAACGTATAGTTGTGCGTCGCGCAGGCCGAATGAATCGACCACGCCGGGGACAACACGGCCTGATGGTTGTGCATCCAGATGTGGCGCGTCTGCTGGGGTTGCCCCATAAGATGACATACGGCAGCCTCCTCCGGCAATTCGAAATAGAAATAGGCCTCCATCCGCCGGTTGTGCGTATGAGCCGGCATCGTATTCCACACACTGCCGGTTTTGAGTTCGGTCATTCCCATCTGCAACTGACATGTCGGCAGCACCTGAGTGACAATCAGCTTATTGATCGTCCGCTCATTCGAATCCTCAAGCGAACCCATATGGGCCACCACGGCATCGGCCTTGGTCACCTTCCGGTCCGGATAGTTCCGATGAGCCGGTGCCGAGTTGATATAAAACAGGGCAGGTGCCGATGCATCTTCCGAACGGAAGGTTATCGTCCGGTCCCCACTTCCCAGATACAAAGCCTCTTTATAATCGAGTTTAAACTCGGTATCACCTGCACAAACGACACCTTTCCCCCCTACGTTGATGATTCCCAACTCGCGTCGGTGCAAAAAATAGGGAGCCTTCAAGGGATCGATCGGCGTCAGCTCCAGCACCTGTTTCACCGGCATAACACCCCCCACGATCAACCGGTCATACGACGAATAAACCAATCGGATATCGTCCGGCTCAAACAATTTTTCGATCAAAAACTCTTTTCGGAGTCGCTCCGTGTCGTACCCCTTCGCATCGTCGGGATGTACGGCATACCGTTCTTCATACTGCATATCTGTTCGTTTTTAAACCATTTATGAAATTCCTATTTATTTCCCTCTCGCCCATTGCGAAGAGTCGCGGACGATCAGTCTCGGCGAGATGACCACATCCATATAGGGAGCTCCGTCGAGCTTGTCCAACAGCATCTGTGCAGCCGTATTGCCCATTCGGTAACCGAACTGTTCGACTGACGTGAAACTCGGAGTGATCAGCTCACAAAACGGTTCATTCGCAAACCCGGCCAATGCCACATCCTCTGGCACCCGGACTCCATGCTCCCGCATCGACCGGAAGGCTCCCAACGCGGCATAATCACCGGCAAAAAAGATGGCCTCCGGCAGATCCTTTCCGGAGGCGAACAAACGCTCCATCGCCTGATAGCCACCCTCCTCTGTCGTAGCCCCTTCGGTAATCCAATCCGGAGCAGGCTCTATTCCGTGCTGACGCAACGCCTCTTCATACCCTTTTCGCCGATTCTGCCAGATGCTCACCTGCTGCAAACCGGCATAATGAAAAATGCGCCGACACCCCTGATCGATCAAATGCTCGACCGTATCGAAAGCTCCGCGATAGTCATCGAGCAACACGGTTCCGGCATCGAGTCCGGGCGCATAACGATCGAACAACACCAGCGGTGTCCCGTAGCGCGACAGGGCCCTATAATGTGCATAGTCGCCCCCTTCGGAAGCCAATGAAGCAATGACTCCATCCACCTTCCCATTCAGAAAACTGTTGAGTATCCGCTCTTCACGAACCCGTTCGTTCCGCGACTGAAAGATCATCACGTCGTACCCTCGCTGAGAGGCTGCCTCCTCGATTCCGTCGATCGCCATCGAGAAAAAGTTCCGGCTCACCATCGGCACCACTACACCGATGGTCCGAGTCGTTCCCCGTTGCAAATTGACCGCAAACAAATTGGGCTTATACCCCATTGCCTCTGCCGTCTCCCGAACCCGTTCCCGAACCTTTGCGCTGATCGCCGGATTGTTCTGCAACGCACGGGACACAGTAGAGGTCGAAACCCCTAACTGCTGGGCAATATCGTAAATCGACACCTTCTTCGTTCTCATTTCAGACCACTCGGTAAAATATGCAACCGATTGCAAATATAAGCAATTCTTTCCGACATCGACTCCAAAAATCTCCAAAAAAGCTGAATAAAGTCCACATAAAAGCCATTTTGGCCCCATTTTGCCCTCCAAAAAATTGCTTTTAACGGAAATGTAGTTTACATTTGCGCAAACGGTTGCATTGGATCGTAAAATTTTCCTTTCCCCTTATTAATTACTAACAAAAACTGTTCAAAAGAAAAATGAAGAAAAATTTCAAATGGTTGGCAGTCCTCTGTGCCTTTGTCCTCCTGTCCGGTCAAGACTCTCTCGGTAAAAAACCGACTGCAAAGATAGACGTCGACGGCATTGCGACATCGGCAGCCAGACAGGTCGAACTGCAATATGATTCGTTGATCGCCCAAAAAGCCCTGAAAAGCCCGCAAACTTACCAAAACGGGAAGTATTACTATTGTCCCTACGAAGCGTGGATCAGTGGATTCTTTCCGGGCTCGCTGTGGTATCTCTACGAACTGACCGGCGACCCGAAATGGAAAAGCCGCGCAACGGAACAGACCGAACGGCTCGAACGAATCCAAAACCTCACCTCGGACCACGACATCGGATTCCGCATGGGATGCAGCTACGGTAACGGATATCGCATCACGGGTAATCCGACCTATCCCGACGTATTGATCCAGTCGGCCCGCTCGCTTGCCACACGATTCCAACCCAAAGCCGGAGTCATCATGTCGTGGAATCCGAATGCACGTTGGAAATGCCCCGTTATCATCGACAACATGATGAACCTCGAACTGCTCTTCAATGCCACCCTGTACAGCGGCGACTCCATCTTCCACAAAATAGCCGTATCGCATGCCGATCGAACGCTCGAGAACCACTTCCGGCCCGATCACAGCTCTTATCACGTGGTCGACTACGATCCCGAAACAGGGGCCGTGCGCATGAAAAACACCGCTCAGGGCTATGCCGACGAATCGGCATGGGCCCGCGGACAGGCTTGGGGGCTGTATGGTTTCGTCACCTGCTACCGGTTCACGGGAGACAAACGCTATCTGGAACAGGCCAAGGAGATAGCCGATTTTATCCTTTCGCACCCCCGTCTGCCCGAGGACAAGATACCCTATTGGGATTTCGACGCGCCGAACATTCCGAACGAAGAGCGTGACGCATCGGCCGGAGCCATTCTTGCCTCCGGGCTCTACGAGCTTGCCCTGTACAGCGATCCGAAATATGCCGATGCTGCGGATCAGATCGTCGCCTCGCTCTCGACTCCCGCCTATACGGCACCGATCGGCGCAAACGGAAACTTCATTCTGATGCACTCGGTCGGCAGCCGTCCGGCAAACTCTGAGGTAGACGTCCCCCTCGTCTATGCCGATTACTACTACTTGGAAGCCCTCTATCGACACAAATACTTCAAAAAACTGAAAAAACACCTCTGGGACGCCCGCCTCAAGCCTTTAGAAAGATAGCCGACAACGACCCGACAAAACATCCTTGAAATCATCAAGCCTAAAACCTACAACCCTATGAAAAAACTAATTGCCATTTCATGTCTGCTGCTTTTATGTTGTGGAGGCCTTTCGGCCAAAGGGAAAGCAGCGCAAAACAAAACTCCGGAGCAGACTACACGGGAGTATTGGGTCTCGCTGCTGGACAAGATCTGCTATCCGGTCATCAGCTCCTTGGCCGAAGGAAAACTCAAAGAGAAGATGCCGATCGAAACGACCATCGACCGAGCCTACCATGTCGCCTATTTGGAAGCCTTCGGACGTACTTTCTGCGGCCTGTCGGCATGGCTCGAACTGGGTCCCGACGACACTCCGGAAGGACAGCTGCGGGCTAAATACATCGAACTGACGCTCAAAGCGATCGACAACGCCACCAATCCGGAGTCGCCCGACTTCATGAACTTTACCGAACAGCAGCAACCGTTGGTCGATGCCGCATTCTTCGCTCACGGTCTGATCCGGGCCAAAACACAGATCTGGGACAGGCTCTCCGACACCGTAAAACGACAAGTCGTCGACTGCCTCAAATCGACCCGCTCGATCCGTACCCCGACCAACAACTGGCTGCTTTTCAGCGGTACGATCGAGGCTTTTCTATTAGATAACGATCTGGGGGGCGACCTGATGCGCATCGACTATGCGGTCAACAAACATCTCGAACGATTCAAGGGTGATGCAACCTACGGAGATGGCGACCAGTTCCACTGGGACTACTACAACAGCTTTGTCATTCAGCCGATGTTGGTCGACATCGTAAAGATCCTCAACCGGCACAAATTAGCTTCGGACGCTACATACAACACCGTAGAAGCCCGCATGACCCGGTATGCCTCCATTCTGGAACGGTCGATCTCGCCCGAAGGGACCTTTCCTCCGTTCGGACGTTCGCTCTGTTATCGCACCGGGGTCTTTCAAGCGCTCGGACAGATTGCCCTGATGCACAAGCTCGAAAGCACGGTCACTCCGGCACAGGTGCGTTGTGCCATGACTGCCGTCACGAAACGGTTGATGGAAGTTCCCGGAACCTTCGACGACAAAGGTTGGCTCAAAATCGGACTGGTCGGTTCCCAGCCCTCGATGGGCGAAGCCTATGTCAACACGGGAAGCCTCTATCTCTGTACAACCGGTTTCCTGCCTCTGGGACTGCCGGCCGATGACCCGTTCTGGGCCACTCCCGACGAACCGTGGACAACCGTCAAAATGTGGCAGGGAGTAGACATGCCGGCTGATCACTCTTTCAATAAATAAGAAACAAAAATATATACACGCTAAATAAATCTTTTTTAAGATATTCAAACACGCGCAAAGGTTGTCATGGTTGTCTGGTAAACAAACGATAAAATGTGTATCTTTGTTTAGAACCAAACCCAAACTGCCATGAAAAAAATAAACCGACGAACTTTTCTTCAGCAAGCCGGTCTCGTGACAGCGGCACTCGCAACCGGTACCTACCGACATGCCGTTGCAGCTGAACGGCACACAGTCGATACGCCCAATCCTGCAACAACAGCAGGAACGCTGACCGTTGACAACGGACAGTGTCGCGCAACAATGACCGATCATGGGAAAGCCCTTGTCAATCCCGGCATGGGCTGGACCATGCATTTCTACTCGAATATCCTGAACAATTACGGGTCGCAACTCGCTCCGTCGGACACACTCGATGATTTTCCGGGCCTGAGCACCGTCTACCTACGAGTTCCGTGGGCCTTTCTCGAGCCGGAAGAGGGCGTATTCGTGTGGGAACTGCTCGATACACCGGCACAACGATGGATCGATAAAGGAAAATTCATCGCCTTCCGCGTCAGCGCCATGGAGAGCTGGCTCTATCATGCGACTCCCAAGTGGGTATTTGATGCCGGAGCGCAAGGCTACGACGTCGAAGGTCACTACAAGGAACCTGAATACGAAGATCCCATCTTTCTCGAAAAGGTCGATCACTTTTTGGAGGCGATGGCCAAGCGTTACGACAACAATCCGCATGTCGCATTCGTCGATGTCGGACACTTCGGCATGTGGGGCGAGGGGCACACCGTCATGACCGCGCCCAAACACGGTCATGAATGGAGCATAGAGACCCAAAAGAAACATATTGATCTCTACCTGAAACACTTCAAGAATACGCAGCTTTGCATTTCGGATGACTTCGCCGGTCATGACAAGCCCGGAGCACGTTTCCCGATTACAGACTATGCCTTCTCGAAAGGTGTCACGATCCGTGACGACAGCATTCTGGTCCAACCACCTCCACGGTCGTGGTACCACAGCGAGATGGCCCAACTGTTCTGGCCCACCCTTCCCGTCATTCTCGAACACGAGCACTACGGCGGAGCCAAAGAGCGTGGCAGCTGGGACAAAGAGCTGCTGCTGAAAGCCGTTGAGGAGTATCACGGTTCCTACATGTCGATTCACTGGTGGCCTCGCATCCTGCTCGAAGAGAATCGGGACATCATCGACCGCATCAACCGACGGATGGGCTACCGGCTCTTTATGGAGTCTGCCGAATGGCCGGAGAGTGTCCGCATGGGCGAAACATTCGAGATCCGGTCTCTGTGGAGCAATACGGGAGTTGCCCCCTGTTACAAGGGCGGACACCCTTGTTTCACCCTGAAAGACGATCAGGGTGGCATCGTCTCGACGTTAGTCGTCGACCAGTTTGATCTGAAAGACCTCCCGGTCGCAGAACCCCAAGCCGCAGTTAAACAAGAGGTCGTACAACCGTTCCGTATCGCCCCGAGGTATGAGGATAAGGCGGGGACCTTTTTCCGCAGTTGCAAACCGGGAACCTACACGCTGTACGTATCGGCAGGTATGCACGACGGAACACCGATCTATGAACTGCCTTACGACGGAGACGACGGAAAACACCGCTACCGTTTGGGACAGATTACCCTCACGGAATAAATTTTCTCATTAAAATATATGACAAAAAAGGAGAGGGGACCGAACAAGTTCGGTCCCCTCTCCTTTACCTTGGTTTTTTTGGATCGCTATACCAAGCAGCCTCCAACCACTACAAAACCTCTGCCTTATATCCTGCTTCGGTCACAATCCGTACAATCTCTTCTGCCGGAAGGTCCGTCTCTACGGTCAACACCCGATCGGGAGTCGAAAGATCGATCGACCATTTACCCTCCGGCACAAATTTTCCGAGCGCTTCCCCAATCCGGGCAACGCATCCGCCACACTTGGCATTCGTCTTAAATTTCAATGTTTTCATATATCAATCTACTTTATAGAATAGATATACTATTCTTCCAAAGGATACATATTTACGGTCACCATCCGGTGATAATTCGATCCGATAGAGACGGCCGGATCGAGCAAATGATACAACGGCGTAAAACGATGTTCTGTTCCTTCAACAACCTCAAACATCATGCCGTCACGTGTAAAACTATTTTTACTACTCTTTCCTGCAGCCACCAGACGGCACTCTTTGGCTCCACGTACCGCACAACTTCGGCCATCGGCCGCAGGTACAATTTCTACCTCACCCATAAATCCGAGAGGCGCCTCCGCTTCATAACCCAACACCAACGGACCGTACATCGCTTTATACCGACTCGAATCCGTTACGTCCTTATTCTCGAGCCGCACCCAACGGGCATCAAACCCATACGTCAGAGTCAGGGTATCACCCGCTGCAAATCGACCCGTTGCCGTAACAAAACCATCCTGAGGACCCGAAATTTTTCCGAATTCCGGCCGTGATGCAACCATCGATTCGACGCGCATGTCCGACGGAACAAACAGGGCCAAAGTCATCTCCCGTTTCGGAGCCTCCTTAACCACAAATTCGACCCGGTTCCCGAACGGATACTCCGTATGCTGTTCCAAAGTAAGTCCACGATCGGCCAACGCCAACACGCTCTCATGATAGGCCGGAACGAAAACCGTATCTCCAGCCGTAAAATAGGCATATTCTGCAGCCCGGCCCAAACCTTCTCCGCCTCGCATCGTACAACACCAATGGGCTTCATCTGCATGGATCGCAATATCGGGGAAGACTACTCCCACCGGACGGTCACAACCAAACCCGCCGTTTGCCCGCTGCGTAGCGCCGATTCCGTTGAAATAGATCCTCTCGGCATCCTCCAAATAGGCCGGATTACGCGTCGCTGCCCACAGCTGTACGGCCACGAGGTACGAGTCGATAATTGCACACGGTTCGGTCCACGTATCGTAACGCTCGAACCAGTTATAGTTCTCGTAATTCTCGGTCATTCCATACTCCTTGTAGAGCTGCCAACGTGATTCGACCTCTGGCACGAGCGTCGTATCGCCCGTCAACGAAGCATACCGCAACATGCCGCGCATCGCGGTCAGCGAGGCATGCGTCTGTGCCTTGATACCGACCAGATCCATTCTGCGGAACAGATCGATCAACTGTTCAATCAACGCCTTCGACTCGGCTGAGGGTATATATTGGTACGAGTGGATCAGCCCCTCCATACCGATAAACACACATCCGATATCCGACGACAGACGCCATCCGTTAACCGTATTCTGTATACTTCCGGACATCTCTCCCGTACCGGCAATGCGCTCCTCGTCGCTGAGCGGATAGCGTTCGACAAACGGAGCGATCGGCAGGAACAGACTGTCAACAATGGTTTTGGCCATATCCAACACCTTCGGATCCTGTTTCCATGCATAGTATTCGCAGAGTCCGCGCAACAACCACCCGTGTCCGGAGAGTTGCTGCTCGTCGACCTGACCCTCATGAATCGACCCCAGATACCCCTTGGCATTCAGATGCTCGGGCAACAACGTGATCAGCTCATCCAAATACTTCGGAGCCCGATGCGACGCACGTGCATCGAGAACCAGTGCCAGAATCGTCCGACCCTCCTTGTCGGCCGGCCATCCGCCTGACTCCTCCTCCGTCCAATAGACCTGTTCAGGCTGATACAGCTCCGTCTCCATACGATCGAAATTCCGGTTGATCCGCTCGCTCAGCTCTCCTCCGATCGTAACCGACTCAAAACCGGCCGTCTTCAACTGCTGATCAGCCGAATTGCCACATCCATACATCCACACGGCGAACCCTGCTATCGCCCACATCATTAATACTCTTCTCTTCATACCCTGATTTTTCACTTCGGCATTCGCCGTTCTCTACTTAAGTTCTTATTCGGATTTAAATTTACGTATCTCCTCTTTTAACAGCTGCAAATACTGGTCACCCCACTCATTCGACGGTTCAAGGTCCTTGCTCACCTCTGCACTGGGCTGCTCTCCGGTGGTCCACTCGTTCCACGATACGACCATCGCAAAATGGGTCCCTATCTCGCGTGCACGGGCAAACTGTTCCTTAAAGGTCTCGCCGTTGCGGCGTCCCACCTCCGGAATATAGTCGCTCTCACCGGGTTCTGCCTGCTTGCGGACTGCCGCACATACCACCATCGTTTCGGGATGACCATCGCAAATCGGATAGGTCTGTTCTCCGCGATCTTCCCATGACCAATAGCCGTATTTACTAATCCGATCCTCTGTCCGCAAAGAGGCCTGTTCCGATACGTATCCGGTCATCCAGCGTACCGTGAAACGATCGTCGTCCCAATCGGGAACTCCGGTCTGCCACGGAGAGGGCGTATTGACATAGACCACCAACAAGGGTTTCCCCTTGTACAACTGCATCATCCCCTTATACTTCGGATTATTGGCATACATATCCCACACCTGATCCGCCTTTTTCTGCAAACGTCCGTCAGACACCGCTTCCGGCGCCCCCGTTACTCCGATAAAGATACTGATACGGGGATGGGCCATTCCTGATTTCGACATTTTATAATATTCATCGAACAGAATCGCCGTTGCATCTTCGATCAGATCCTGCTTTCCGCCAACCCACAGTTCATCGGGGTCATAGGTTACGTTGTTCGACCAGTCGAGCCAAACAAAATCTACTCCGGCATCAGCCAACCACTGGGCATGCTGACGGATAATTCTTCGTTCCCGGGAGTCGTATGGGCCCAAAGTCGGAGTGCCCCATGTATTGTTCGGATTGCTCCACATGTCGCGATCCATCCACAATCCGTACGCAATTCCAACCTCCCGATCCGATGGATTCACGGGAGTTACGGTTGTCGAATCTCCCTCCTCACGCGCCTGTGCGTCCGTCGCACATCCGATGGTAATCCCTGCCAATAAAAAGGATACGCAAAAAACGGTTATCCATCCAAATACATTTCGTTTCATTTCATTTATTCGTTTTATGGGTTAGTAGTTAGTTTTCTTTCGTCTGCTTCTGAAGTCATGCACCCCTCGGGAAAGAGCGTCATTGCACCACAACACTATAAACATATAATCCCGAGAAAGCAATGCTCCTCGGGCTTATACTTTTGGTTCAAAGTGGAACAAAGTCTACTTTTTCGGTTTCGGAGCAAGTACCAGAATCATCCGCTTTCCTTCGAGACGCGGCATCTGCTCTACTTTCGCCAAATCTTCGAGATCGGTCGCAAAGCGCAACAGAAGGATCTCTCCCTGATCTTTGAACACGATCTGACGGCCCCTGAAAAAGACATAAGCTTTTACTTTGGCTCCCTCTTTCAGAAAGTTCTCGGCATGCTTCAATTTGAAATTGTAGTCATGATCATCGGTATTGGGTCCGAAACGGATCTCCTTAACCACCACTTTCGTGACTTTTGCCTTGATCTCCTTCGCCTTTTTCTTCTGCTGATAGAGGAATTTCGAATAATCGACAATCCGACAGACGGGGGGATCGGCTTTTGGAGAGATCTCCACCAGATCCAGGCCCAACTCTTCGGCCTTATCGAGCGCTTCGCGCAGCGATACGACCACCGGTTGTTCGATATTTTCGCCCACAAGTCTGACCTGCGGGGCCGTTATGAAATTGTTGATTCGATGCGCAGCCTCTTTTTCCTGCACACGTCCTGGCCGTACTGCTGCTACCGGCTTCGGTTTCGGTTTTGTAATTATAGCTTTGTCCTCCTGACGATTAGTGAAACAAATATTTTCGCTATTCTTTTCTATTTAATCTTCTGAATCTCACCGGCGATTTTCTCGCGGATAAGCGCTATGAACGAATCGAGGTTCATCATACCCTTATCTCCTTCGCCCTGTGCCCGAACCGAAACAGTCTGCTGCTGCTCCTCCTTCTCTCCTACAACCAGCAGATACGGGATCCGCTTCAATTCGTTATCACGTATCTTGCGGCCGATCTTTTCGTTACGGTCGTCCACCTGAGCACGAATATCGGAATTATTTAGATAATCTGAAACTTTTTTCGCATAATCGTTGAATTTTTCGCTGATCGGCAGGACAACTACCTGATCCGGAGAGAGCCACAACGGAAATTTTCCGCCCGTATGCTCGAGCAACACCGCAACGAACCGCTCCATCGAACCGAACGGCGCACGGTGGATCATGATCGGACGGTGCTCCTTGTCATCCGAGCCCTTGTAGGTCAGGTTAAACCGCTCGGGCAGATTGTAGTCCACCTGAATCGTTCCCAACTGCCACTGACGCCCGATCGCATCCCGAACCATAAAGTCCAACTTCGGACCGTAGAACGCTGCCTCGCCCAATTCGACCGTCGTGTTCAATCCCTTCTCTTTGGAGGCCTCGATGATCGCCTGCTCGGCCTTGTGCCAATTTTCGTCCGTTCCGATATACTTCTCCTTGTTGTTCGGATCGCGCAACGAGATCTGCGCCGTATATTTATCGAAGCTCAACGTTCGGAAGATATAGAGCACGATATCGATCACCTTCATGAACTCATCCTTCAACTGATCGGGACGGCAGAAGATGTGGGCATCGTCCTGAGTAAATCCACGGACACGTGTCAATCCGTGCAACTCACCGCTCTGTTCGTACCGATAGACCGTTCCGAACTCTGCGAAACGCAACGGCAGATCCTTGTATGACCGCGGTTTGAATCGGTAAATTTCGCAGTGGTGCGGACAGTTCATCGGTTTGAGCAAAAACTCTTCGCTGTCGTCCGGCGTATGGATCGGCTGGAACGAATCCTTACCGTATTTGGCATAGTGACCCGACGTTACGTACAAGTCCTTCATTCCGATATGCGGCGTAATGACCTGTTGGTAGCCATACTGCTTCTGGACATTTCTCAAGAACTGCTCCAGCCGATCGCGCAAAGCGGCTCCTTTGGGCAACCACAACGGCAATCCTGCACCCACTCTCGGTGAGAAACAGAACAGCTCGAGCTCCTTGCCCAACTTGCGGTGATCCCGCTTCTTGGCCTCCTCGAGCATGGCCAGATACTCATCCAACATCGATTTCTTCGGAAAGGTAATGCCGTAGATTCGGGTCAACATCTTGTTCTTCTCGTCGCCCCGCCAATAAGCACCTGCTACCGAAGTCAACTTGATCGCCTTGATATAACCCATATTGGGCAAGTGCGGACCACGACACAAATCGGTGAAATTTCCGTTCGTATAGAAGCTGATCGTCCCGTCCTCGAGACCCTCGATCAACTCCACCTTATATTGATCGCCCTTCTCGGTGTAGGTCTTCAAGGCCTCGGCCTTGCTCACCTCGCGGCGACAAATCTCCTCTTTCGTCCGAGCCAGCTCCTCCATCTTCTTCTCGATCTTGGGCAGATCACCTTCGGTGATGGGCACCGGAGAGTCCACATCGTAGTAGAACCCGTTTTCGATGCTCGGTCCGATACCGAACTTAATGCCCGGATAGAGTGCTTCCAGCGCCTCTGCCATCAGGTGTGACGAAGAGTGCCAGAAGGCCTTTTTACCTTCGGGATCCTCCCACTTGTGGAATCGAATCGTCGCATCCTCTTCGATAGGTCGCTTCAGATCAACGATTTCTCCGTTGACCGTTGCAGAAAGCGCCTCTTGGGCCAAACGTGGACTGATGCTCGCTGCAATTTCCATTGCCGTTGTTCCCTTGGCGTACTCACGAACGCCGCCATCGGGGAAAGTTACTTTTATCATCTTGTTTTTATTTTAATAAATTCCGGCACAATACAACCTGTGCCCCTTCGCTGAATTATTATTAATCTTCTTCCTGTTGTTCGGGCAGATCGGATGCCGACATGTCCGCTCCGTTGTCCCTTTTATACTTCTGTAATGGATTGGCCGTCATCGATGCATACTCCCGGCGGCTGCGAACCACATCGATCGCCATATAGATCGCATCGCGCATACCCTGCGCATCCGCACGATTCTGTCCGGCAATATCGAAACCCACTCCGTGAGCCGGGCTGGTCCGAACGATCGGCAGACCTGCGGTAAAGTTCACTCCGCCGTGGCTCAATGCCTTGAACGGTGCAAGTCCCTGATCATGATACATCGCCAGCACGGCATCGTATTTCATATAACTGCAAGCGGCAAAAAATCCGTCGGCTGCAAATGGGCCAAACGCCAAAATCTTCTCCTGAAAGGCGGCTTGTACCGCCGGAATAATGATCTCCTGCTCCTCGTTACCGATCAAGCCGCCGTCGCCAATATGCGGATTAAGTCCCAACACGGCGATCCGGGGATCGCGAATCGAAAAATCCTGCACCAACGATTGCCGCAATTCACGCAATTTGGTAATAATCCGCTCTTGCGTAATGGATGGACTCACGGCCGAGATCGGAATATGAACCGTGACCAGTCCCACCTTCATCCGATCGCTGCACATCAACATCAGCGGATCCCCGCCAAATTCGGAGGCAAAGAACTCGGTGTGACCGGAGAACGAAAACGATTGACTCTGCACATTCTCTTTGCAGATCGGCGCCGTCACGACCGCATCGATATACCCGGCCTTCAAGTCAGCCACTGCGGCACGAAGCGCAGCGACGGAGGCCTCGCCGGCTGCTGCCGTCAGCACACCGGGTTCTACACGCAATTCATCTGATACACATCCGACAAGATTGACCCTCCGAGGAGAGGCTTCCCGAGCCGACGTCACGATATTGAACCCGAAATTCTCGGCCGATTCGATCTGTTTCTTGTAGTAGGCCGCAGCTTTCGCCGAACCGTAAATGACCGGCGTAAACAATTCACACATACGAGGATCTATCAATGTTTTGATAATCACCTCATAGCCGATACCGTTCACATCTCCGTGCGTTATTCCGATCCGTAATTTGGAATCACTCATAGTCATTTCGTTTTATTCTCTTGCAAGGCGGATGCTTTCCATCCCCTACAACCCTGCAAAGATAGTAAAACTATCTCAAATAGAACCCTTGTCAGACAGTTACTTTTCGACAATATCGTCAATTTTCACATTTCAAATACCTAAAATCGGGGATCCTATCTCCTGAATAAAATTTCTACCTTTGAAGATGCAAAACGCAACTTTTGATACACACATGAAAAAGATTGTAAGCAAAACCTATCCGGTATTGGAGATGAGCTGTGCCGTTTGCGCCATGAATGTCGAACAGACCGTACAACAACTCAAGGGCGTCGAAAAGGCCTCCGTCAATTTCGCGGCCAACCAGCTCTCGGTCTCCTTCGATCCGACGGCACTCTCACCGCAACAAATCCGTGCAGCCGTACAAGCCGCCGGATATGACCTGATCATCGACGAAGACGATACGGCACTCAAACAGCAGCAAGCCGAGCAGAACCATTACCGACGCATGGTCCGCCGGACGATCGGAACGTGGATCTTTGCACTTCCCGTCGCCATCCTCGGCATGTTCTTCATGAAACTTCCCTACGTACACCTGATTATGTTGATCCTTACGCTTCCCGTACTTTGCATCTTCGGACGAAGCTTCTTTATCAACGGATGGAAACAGGCCCGACACGGGAAGTCCAACATGGATACCTTGGTTGCACTAAGTACATCGATTGCTTTCGTATTCAGCGCCTTCAACACCTTCTACCCGGAATTCTGGATACAACGCGGCATCGAGCCACATGTCTACTACGAGGCCTCCTGCATGATTATCGCCTTCGTCTCGATCGGGAAGTTGATGGAGGAACGCGCCAAAGGAAAGACCTCCTCCGCAATAAAAAAGCTGATCGGTCTCCAACCCACCTCCGCACGAATCCTCCGCAACGGCACCGAAGAGGAGGTTCCGATCGCCACCCTACAAGTGGGAGACCGGATCGCCGTACGTCCGGGTGAAAAAATCCCGGTCGATGGAGTGGTCACGGAGGGACGATCCCATGTGGACGAAAGCATGATCACCGGAGAACCCCTTCCCGTCGCCAAGGAGGTCGGCGACAAAGTCGTGGCCGGAACGATCAACACACGGGGAGCCTTCACCATGAAAGCTACCGGAGTCGGCAGCGAAACGCTTTTGGCCCGAATCATCCAAACCGTACAACAGGCTCAGGGAAGCAAAGCCCCCGTGCAGCAAACTGCCGACCGCATCGCTTCGATCTTCGTTCCAACCGTTATAGGCATCGCTGCTCTGACCTTCATTCTCTGGCTTGTGATCGGCGGGACGAACTACTTTTCACACGCCCTGCTGTCGGCCGTATCGGTTCTGGTCATCGCCTGCCCCTGTGCCTTGGGATTAGCCACTCCGACTGCACTGATGGTCGGTATCGGACGAGGGGCCGAGAATAAAATCCTGATCAAGGATGCCACGGCGCTCGAACAGATGTGCCGGATCGACACGATCGTCATGGACAAAACGGGAACACTGACCGAAGGACATCCTACCGTTACGGAGTGGATCGCAGTAGCTCCGGAGCAGGATCCATACCGTCCCATCATCCGCGCGGCCGAACTGAAATCCGAACACCCACTGGCTGAAGCGATCGTCGCCCACATTCCCCAATCCGACACTCCGGCTCCAGCGATCGAATCCTTCTCGAGCCTAACCGGAAAAGGGGTCGAGTTTACCTGCAACGACGCCCCGTATTGGATCGGCAGCTCGCGTCTCGTCGAGGAAAAAGGAGCAACCATTCCACAGGGAATTGCCGAGCAGATCGACCGCAACCGGCAAGCCGGAGCAAGTGTCGTGTTCTTCGGATCCGCCAACCGGCTACTGACAGTTCTGATCGTGAGCGATCCGGTAAAACCCTCGAGCCGTCCGGCCATCGAAGAGCTCCGTCATCTACACATCGATCCCGTCATGTCGACCGGAGACAACCGAAAGACCGCCAAAGCCTTGGCCGAACAGCTCGGCATCGAACACTACCGGGCCGAAATGTTGCCCGAGGATAAGGACCGCTACATTACCGAACTGCAAAACAGCGGGAAACATGTAGCCATGGTCGGCGACGGAATCAACGATTCGCAGGCATTGGCCCGGGCCGATGTCAGTATTGCCATGGGACACGGCACCGATGTCGCGATGGAGATCGCCTCGATCACGTTGATGAACTCCGACCTGAGTCTGCTGCCCAAAGCCTACCGGCTCTCCCGCCGCACCTCAAGGGTCATCCGCGAGAATCTCTTCTGGGCGTTTATCTACAACCTGATCGGTATTCCCATTGCGGCCGGAGTTCTCTTTCCGCTGTGGGGTATTCTTCTGAACCCCATGCTGGCCAGTGCCGCAATGGCATTCAGCTCCATCTCGGTGGTCACCAACAGTCTCCGACTGAAATGGCTGTCGATCGGTTCCTCCAAATAGCTGGACTTCCTAAACAATTACATTTTACATAAAAGAAGAGCGGAGAGACTGATGAATCACAGTCCCTCCGCTCTTCTCTTTTTATTCGTTGGCCATCTATTTCAGGCGCATCAATTCAGCCAATTTTTTCGGCAGGTCGGTATTGTCCATAATTCCGTTAATCTGTTCCGCTCCTGTACCGTACAGATAAACCGGCACCATAATTCCGGTATGACCGGTCGTTCCGAAATCATATCCGATACCGCTGTCGGAGAGCGTGAAATCGGTCTTGTTGCTCGTTATCGAGAGCCCCGACGTCTCGTGATCGGCCGTAACAACCACCAACGTTCCGGGGTTCCGGTCCGCAAAATCCATCGCTGCCCCCACGGCCTGTGCAAAATCGCGTGTCTCCTCCAAGATCCCGGCCGCATTGTTGGCATGTCCTTCGATATCGATCTGCGAACCTTCGACCATCAACATAAATCCCTTTTTCGAATCGGCACAATTGTTCGACAAAATCTCGAGCGCCTTCTCCGTAGCCTCCTTCAAATAATCGGGATCGCGCCCGTTCAGCACCGTCGGCATATACTCTTCTGAGAAAAGGCCTACGACCTTACCTCTGTCGACCGACTCAAGGTCTTCCATATCATAGACCACCTTGTAATCCTTGTCCTCCAACGCTTCAATCAGGTTTTTACCCTCTTTTTCGCCCTCGGACAGAAACTTTTTACCTCCACCGAGTGCCACATCCACTCCGCTCTCTACGAATTGCTCGGAAATCACACCCAAATCGTTCCGACTCGGCACATGAGCATAAAATGCACCCGGAGTCGCATGTTGCAGGTAGACCGTAACGACCAAACCGGTCTGATACCCCTCTTTCCCGGCACGTTCCATAATCGACACGCAGGGCGTACCGTCAGGTTCCTGACCCAACACGCCGTTATTCGTTTTATGTCCGGAAGCCAATGCCGTACCCGCCGCAGCTGAATCCGTCACCCGGTTATTCGCCGAATAGGTAGAGATCAGCGCGATATTTTCCGAGCGATTGAACGCGGTAGGCAGATATTTTCCTTCGAGCAACAACATGGAGACCTGTGCGAGCCCCATTCCGTCGCCAATCATATAGATCAGGTTCTTTACCTCACACTTTCCCGACTTTTTCGTACTGTTCGACTTGGCCGAAAGCACCGGTGTTACGGCCGTCATCAACACGACCAACACGCCGCAAATCAACTTTTTCATCTTCTACATTTATTTATTTGACTGATTAGATTCTTTTGTCGGCTACAAAGGTACAAAATTCCAGATTTTGAGTCGTTACGTTTCGATGAATTTTAATTTTAATCAAAAAAGCGGTGCAAGAATTTGTCCGGAAAAAAATATTTGCTACTTTTGCACTCGCAATACGGACAACACTCCGCCCGTGGAATTCCGGTCAGTAATGCAACTGATCGAGAAGGGAGCAAGAGAGAGGGGATGGGAGTAAATCTGGAGATTGCAGGCATGGCGAGATAGCTCAGCTGGTTAGAGCGTCGGATTCATAATCCGAAGGTCCCGGGTTCAAGTCCCGGTCTCGCTACACAGGGGGTGAGAGAAGAAGAGAGAGAAGAAGAAAGAGGGGGAGGTAGAGAGAAAAAGTAGAAGCAAAAGAATCGAAGAGACCAATACATGTTGGTCTCTTTTGTTTTATCTATAAATTCCAATTCGACGCTCTTGCCTCTTGCTTCTGAAAACAACAACGGCAATGTACAATCCCCCAAAGCACCTCGGCACGACCGCTTTCCTCCGCTCTTCGGACTGCAAAATTCGGCTCTCTTTTTGACCCTGCCGGAAATCATTCACACCTTTCCCATACGTTCCCCGAAGATAATCCGTACCTTTGTAGAAAATAACTCAGAAAGCACATGGAAGACCGTTCAGAACTCAATCTAACGTTCATTCGTCCGGACACATCGACACAACAGGAGCTCTCCGTAGCGGGCGGTTCCGTTCAAGCGGGATTCCCCTCTCCTGCCGACGACTTTCTGGACGCCCCACTCGATCTGAACAAAGCTCTGATCCACAATCCGGCCTCGACATTCATCGTCCGCGTCTCGGGCGACAGCATGAACGGCGACGGAATTGGCAACGGCGATCTGCTGATCGTCGATAAATCCATCGAAGCCTACGACGGTTGTATCGCCATCTGCTACCTGAACGGCGAGTTCACCGTAAAAAGGGTAAAAATCGAGCACAACAACGTGTCATTGCTGCCATCCAACCCCAAGTATCCACCAATCAAGGTCACCGCAAACAGCGAACTGGTCATTTGGGGCGTCGTGCGCCATGCCATCAAAACTTTCAAGTAACCAAACGATGTACGGACTCTGCGACTGCAACAATTTTTTCGTCTCGTGCGAACGGGTCTTCCGACCCGACCTGAACGGGAAACCCGTCGTCGTACTCTCCAATAACGACGGGTGCATCATCGCCCGCTCCAACGAAGCCAAAGCCGTCGGCATCAAAATGGGACAGCCGCTATATCAAGCCCAACCTCTGATCTCCCGATACGACATCACCATCTTCTCCACCAACTTCACCCTCTACGGCGACATGTCCCACCGCGTCATGACTACCCTGCGATCCCTCGTCCCGAGTACGGAGGTCTACTCAATCGACGAAGCGTTTTTCGACCTGCACGGCATCTCCGAACCGTTGGACGAATATGGCCGACACGTAGGAGGAGTCATACGCCGCAATACGGGAATTCCCGTCAGCATAGGGATCGCTCCGACCAAAACACTGGCAAAAATCGCCAGCAAATTGGCAAAAAAATACCCGAAATTACACGGATGCTGCTACATGCACCGCCCGCAGGATATCGAAAAGGTTCTTTCGACCTTCCCCTTGCGCGACATTTGGGGAATCGGCCGCCGTTACGGCAGGATGTTCGACAGCATGGGAATCACAACAGCCCGACAATTCGTCCAGCTACCCAAAGAGTGGATCCAAAAACGCATGGGCGTCACAGGTCTGAAGACTTGGAACGAACTGCATGGAATCGCCTGCATCGACTTCGATGACCTGCCTCCGCAAAAACAACAAATCACGATCTCCCGAAGCTTTCCCCATGAGGTCTACGAACTGGAAACCTTGGAGAAAATTGTAGCGGAATTCGCCTCGATGTGTGCGGAGAAGCTGCGCAAACAAAAATCGGTGTGCCGTGAGGTGAGAACTTTTATCTATACCAACCGCCACCGCGACGACCAACCGCAACGCTACGAGACCGGACTGTCCGTCCTTCCGGAACCCACCTCCTGCACTCCGGACATCGTAAAAAGCGTCCGTAAGGCCCTGCGCCAAATCTACTGCAACGGCTACGGATACAAAAAAGCCGGAGTTATCCTTTCGGATATTACCCCGGCTTCGGAGATTCAGCGCTCGCTCTTTTCTCCGGTCGACCACGACAAACAGACCCGACTGATGGAAACGATGGATCGCATGAACCGGACCTTCGGCAAAGGGAAGATCGTCGTCGCTGCACAAGGCACCGAACCGTTCCGCATGAACCGCGAACACCTGAGCCCCCGCTACACGACCGACTGGAAGGAACTTTTAGAGGTCAAAGCGTGAGCTTTCGGCCTTTTTATATACTAACCGCGGCGACCATGCTTCTCGTCTGGCAGACCTCCTCGCGGGCTGACGCGCCCGATACGTATCCTTTCCGATTCAAACTCACCTCTAACATACAAAAGACTCTCCCCGATTTTTTGACCGCCGCACTGCGGACCACACGGCTACTTTTGCATAAATCCATAGGCACAGAACCCCGACCGATTGGCCATCTCCGCTTCGGTCTCAATGATGCCGGTCAATACGTCGGGAGCATCATCATGCCGATTCGCCCGAAACAGCCTCCGGAATGTGACTAAATCACCATAAAATTCGCTCCACCGAAGATGCCAACCCACCGGCATCACAATTTGCGTCAACACGGCCGGTGCGTTCGACAAGATCCGGGCCTCCTTGTTGTGCGACTGATGGAACCACTCAACATGAATCCCCGGACACCGACGGGCCACAGCTCGGGCAAATCCACGTCCCCCGTTATTACTCTCGACCCGAGCCTCCACCGTTCCGTTCCTCTCCAACATGTCGGCAACCATCTCCTCCGTCCGATCCATATCCAATGCCGTATAAACCACATCCGTCACATAAATCACCCCATCCGCACCGATTTCATAACAGACCGAACAGAGATAATCAGATCCCGTATCGGCCGTATCGGTATAATTGGCCCGACGAATCGGCTCGGTCGGCCGTTCGGCATAGGTCTTAAAACGATCTCCGTACAGCAACCCTTCGCGCACCGAGGGTACCCCTTGATACATCGTTTCGAACAGAAAAGGATCGAGTCGGCGTTTCCGTTCCAGCAGCGCCAGCGAATGCCATTGCGGCCACAGCGCCTCTCCCTCATTTCGCGGATCCAGCGGAGTAGGTGCACCGCGTTTGATCGCCTCGAAGTTCAGGTGCCACCAGACCGCATCCGATGCCGCATCTGCAACCTGCTTCGGATCGTGCAGCTCAACCACCGGTTCATGTTGCATCAACCGCCCCACCAAATCATCCTCATGCCAACGTGTAAAAACAATCAACTCCCGTGTATCGTTGTGCATCCGCGTCTTCGCCACCGCATTGTACCACTCCCAGACATGATCCCGGATCAACGGTGAGTTCGCCTCCATCGAATCTTTATAGAGGTCGTCCAGAATCAACACATCCACCGGATTTCCGGTCAACGAACCGCCCCGGCCGACACTGAGCATCCCTCCCGTATGTCCTTCTATTTCGAACTCATCGCTTGTCCTCATGGCCCGGCCTCTGTTTCCGGTTTTCAGCCGGCTGTCGGGAAATACCCCGCCGTATGCCGCTCCGCCCATCAACCGTTGCACACGACGGTTAAACCGGGAGGCCAACCGCACATTATACGAAGCGAGCACCACCCTCAGACCCGGATCGCATCCCAAAAGATAGGCCGGCAACAAAACCGATGCACCCAACGACTTTCCGTGCTGTGGCGGCATCGAAACGATCAACCGTCTGATTCTCCCGTGGGCAAAATCGTTCAGCAGCTCATAGTACCTCTTGTGGAAACGGGTCATCTGCACCGACGGATCGACACATCGGGCGAAATTGACCAAAGAGCGTCGGGCCAGCTCCTCTGCAGCCTGTTTTTTTGTTAATTTCATCAACCCTCATTTTGAACATCACTCCATCCGGCAAGCTCCTGCAATTCGGGATCGGACCACGAAGAGAGATCCGGCAAGGCCTCCGAGTCCACATACCGTTCCGAATCGGTAAATCCCTTAACCCTCCAGTGCTGAGCATCGATGTTGGTCAGCACGAAGGTGATCGCAGCCAGATCGGGTCCCTGTTTTTTCTGTGTCACCACCTCGCTTTTCACCTTTTTCGTTCCGGAAGCATCGTATTCATAGGTAGTCTTCACCTCACGAACCGCATACCCACGAACCCGTTTCAACAATCCCCGCAGGGCCCGATCATGCAACAGCGCCATGGACAATCGTCCGGTTTTCTGATCAATACCCACCTTATCCATCCGATCTGCCGGCGATTCAATCCCCTCTTCCTGCTGCTCTCCAACGCAAGACTCGGTTTCCCCGGACCAGAGAGCTCCATCCCTGATAGCACTCCGAACCGCTTCCTCTGCCCGAGTCTTGTCACTCAATCGCATAGCCGACATTTCCATCATCCCCTCAGTTTATTCATCAAATAGCGATCCAGCTCCATCCAACTGAAGTCATTCAGCTGTTCTCCATCGATCAAGGCAATATCATACTCCCACCACACCGGTAAAATAGACAATATAGCCAACGACTCCGGATCCCGACAAATGATCAGCGAACAGATCAAAGAGGAATAAAACTCCTCCGTATCGTACTCAACCGTTCCATTAAAATAGTCGGCATCACCGATTTCGCTGAGCAGCAAGGATGCAATCTCATCATACATCTTTTCATTGATTTCGATCATAACAAACTCCTCCATTTTTATTTCTCGCCGTAAAAGTAGTTCCGCCGTCCTTCGTCCGATTTATACACTTTCGTACGTTCACTCCATACGGCAGCGATCGGGGGACGACGCACTAATTTCCCTTTCCCCTATTTGTTTTTTTGCATAAAATAATTTAACTTTGTAGAACAAAAGTATATTCAAAATTTGAACTTTCAAATAGTTTTCGATAAAATTTATGCAGAAAAAAATTAATCCTCTGAGCATCAATGGAAGAATTCGCATGATTCGCAATGAGCTTTCCATGACTCAGGAAGATCTCTCCAATATACTGGGGATTGGGAAGAGCGCCCTATCGATGATCGAGACCGGGAAGGCCGCGCTTTCGGAACGCAACCGGAACATAATAATTCAACAATTGAACGTAAATCCGGAGTGGTTGGAGTCGGGAACCGGCAATATGTTCAACGAGCAACGTCCCGAACAGACCTTTCTCCACAACAGCGACCACACCCTGCCGTCGCAAAGCGTCCCGCTCTACAACATAGAAGGGACAGCAGGACTCGTTCCGCTGTTTCTCGACAAATCGACACAGAATCCGGTCGACTACATCCATATCCCGAATCTGCCCAAATGCGACGGAGCCATCTACATCGTGGGCGACAGCATGTACCCCTTGCTGAAAAGTGGCGATATCGTTCTCTACAAACAGCTGAACGATATAGAGGACATCTTCTGGGGCGACATGTACCTGCTCTCGATCGACATCGACGGAGAGGAGTATATTACGGTGAAATATATTCAAAAATCGGATAAACCCGGCTACATTAAACTCGTCAGCCAGAATCCGCACCACGCCGACAAGGAGGTGGAGATCTCAAAGATTCGCGCATTGGCCTTTGTCAAAGCCAGCATCCGCATGAACTCAATCCGATAAATGCAACACACTATGGAAGTAAGGATAGACCCACAATGGAAAGCCCTGATCGGGGCTGAATTCGAAAAAGAGTATTTTGCCGAGCTTGTCTCCTTTGTCAAGCAGGAGTACGCCACCCACCGGATTTTCCCTGCCGGACGCAACATCTTCCGGGCCTTCGAAAAGTGTAAGCCCGACGACCTGAAGGTCGTCATCATAGGACAGGACCCCTACCATGGCGTCGGACAAGCCAATGGACTTTGCTTCTCGGTCAACGACGGAGTACCCTTCCCGCCCTCTTTGGTCAATATTTTTCAGGAGGTAAAGGCCGATGTCGGTGCTCCGATACCGACCAGCGGTAACCTCGATCGCTGGGCCGAGCAAGGTGTTCTGTTGCTCAACGCCGTACTGACCGTCCGGGCACACGAAGCAGCCTCCCACGCCGGAAAGGGTTGGGAACGTTTTACCGACGCAGTGGTTCAAGCCATCGCCCAGCACAAACAGGGCATCGTGTATATGCTATGGGGCAACTATGCCCAACGCAAGGCCGCCATGGTCGACCCGCAAAAGAACTGCATTCTGAAGAGCGTACACCCCTCCCCGCTATCGGCCCATCGAGGCTTTTTCGGGTGCCACCACTTCAGCCAAGCCAACCAATATCTGATCCAAACAGGACGAACCCCCATCGTCTGGTAATCCAAGCGACAGACAGGCAGATACACGGACACGGACACAAAAGCAAAAACTACACGGCCGCACGTACGAAAAGGCACAAAAAAAGGCGTTGGAAGATCTCTCTTCCAACGCCCTTACTATTATGGACAAAGATTACATCATACCGCCCATTCCGCCCATGCCCTGAGGCATAGCAGCAGGCGCTTCTGGTTCTTTCTTATTTACCAAGACACACTCCGTGGTCAAAAACATGGCCGCAATCGAGGCTGCATTTTCCAAAGCCACACGAGCAACTTTCGTCGGATCGATGATTCCGGCTTTGAACATATCCTCGTACTTGTCGGCACGAGCGTTGTAACCGTAGGCACCTTCACCCGCTTTCACGTTGGCAACGACTACCGAGCCCTCGCCTCCTGCATTGGCCACGATCTGACGCAACGGCTCTTCGATAGCACGTTTTACGATCTGAATACCGGTCGTTTCATCGTCGTTATCGCCCTTCATCTTTTCCAGAGCTGCTACGGCACGGATGTAAGCGACACCACCACCGGGGATGATACCCTCTTCTACGGCAGCACGCGTAGCGGCCAAAGCATCATCTACACGGTCTTTCTTCTCCTTCATTTCGACCTCGCTGGCAGCACCTACATACAGTACGGCAACACCACCGGCCATTTTAGCCAGACGCTCAGCCAATTTCTCCTTGTCGTAATCCGAAGTCGAGAGCTCCATCTGTTTACGGATCTGAGCGACACGGTTAGCAATAGCCTCCTTGTTGCCCGTACCATCGACGATGGTCGTATTCTCTTTGTTCACGATCACCTTCTCGGCCGATCCAAGCATATCGAGCGTTGCCTGATCCAAACGGATACCACGCTCTTCCGAGATGACCGTACCACCAGTCAGGATTGCGATATCTTCGAGCATCTCTTTCCGACGATCGCCGAATCCCGGAGCTTTGACGGCAGCAATCTTCAGTGTACCACGCAGTTTGTTCACAACAAGAGCAGCCAATGCCTCACCATCGACATCCTCTGCAATGATCAACAATGCACGTCCGTTCTGAGCAGCCGGTTCCAAAACGCCCATGATCTCCTTCATCGTCGAGATCTTCTTGTCGGTGATCAGGATCAGCGGTTTTTCAAGCACGGCTTCCATCTTTTCGGAATCGGTCATGAAGTAGGGAGAGATATAACCCCGATCGAACTGCATACCTTCAACCACATCTACATGGGTTTCGGTTCCTTTAGCCTCTTCCACCGTGATCACGCCCTCTTTGTTCACCTTGCTCATCGCCTCGGCAATCAATTTTCCAATTGCGTTATCGTTGTTGGCCGAAATCGTACCGACCTGTTCGATCTTGCTGATGTCACCACCGACCTCTTGGCTCTGTTTCCGCAGGTTCTCAACGACAACGGCTACGGCCTTGTCGATACCCCGTTTCAAGTCCATCGGGTTTGCACCGGCCGTTACGTTCTTCACGCCGACCCCTACGATAGCCTGAGCCAAAACGGTTGCCGTAGTCGTACCGTCACCGGCATCGTCGGCAGTTTTCGAGGCCACCTCTTTCACCATCTGGGCACCCATGTTGGCCACGGCATCCTCGAGTTCGATCTCCTTAGCGACCGTGACACCGTCCTTGGTCACCTGAGGGGCACCGAATTTTTTATCGATAACCACGTTACGGCCTTTCGGGCCCAACGTAACTTTCACTGCATTCGCCAATGCATCCACACCGACTTTCAGCGCCTCACGCGCTTCTGCATTATATTTGATCTCTTTAGCCATAATCGTTCCAGTTTTTTATTCATTCGTTAGATAATAGCGAGAATGTCGCTTTGTTTCATAATCAGATAATCTTTACCGTCGATGCTGATTTCGGTTCCAGCATATTTGCCGTAGAGGACTTGATCGCCCACTTTGACTTCCATCTTCACATCAGCCGTACCGGGACCGACTGCGATCACTTTACCTGCCAGAGGTTTCTCTTTGGCCGTATCGGGGATATACAATCCGCCTGCCGTTTTCTCTTCTGCCGGATTGGGTTCAATCACGACTCTGTCTGATAATGGTTTAACGTTCATAACGCTGTTATTTTAATTTATTCAACAATTTGTTCATTATCTTGCCTTCGCTTTCGGAAGACGTACCCTACTTTTACACATAGTATGCCAAACGGGAAATGTCACAATTTTGCATCAAAAAACTGACAGAAAGAGGTCCTTTCTGTCAGTTTTACCGCCACTTTGTCACAGAACGGACAGTGTGACCTATTTTTTGCGACGTTTCGAACCCGTCAATCGGTTATCGAAGCCCGACTTCCCTCCCCAACCGGAGTCTGATCCGAACCCGGGATCGATCGCATCCCACTGAATTTTATCCCACTCGATCGATTGCTCTTTCTTTCTTCTCTTGTCAGCAGCCTTACCCTCACGTGCGGTCGCTTTACGACGCCGATCGGCAACATTTCGGCGATCACTCTCCGACGCATGCGGAGAATCTGCACCGGCACCTCGTTCGCCGTGTCCTGTACGCCCCCGACTCTCCGTACCGGCACCGCCTTTCGCAATCTCGGCAATAGGACGCCCCCCTCTGTGGATACTGTTTAACTGACGGATCGCCTGACGGGCTTCCGAAAAGGGGACGGTCGCAAAGGAGTAGCTCTCCATCACCCGCACATCGTCAATCTTGCTATCCGGTAGACGGCACTCGCGCTTGAGCATTTCGCAGAGTTTCCGGGCATCGTATCCATCCTTCCGGCCGATCGATATGAACAGCCGGGCCGTACCTTTTCTGTCGACATTAATTGATCGGATCTCGGGATAGCTGCTCTCCTCCAACTCATTCTTGAACGCCAGCTTCAACAGCGAGGCCATCGCCACATCCGGATCCACCTGCTGCAAGATCTCTCGGGCCATGTCCACATACTTTTCGTAGGATTGGTTCTCGACGATCTCGGTCAGATCGTTTTTGATCTTGGTCTTTTTGATCTCAACGACATCCTGAGCCGAAGGCAGCGTCACCTTCTTGATATCCACCTTGATTTCGCGCTTCAGCGAGCTGAACTGCCGGTACTCGGAGTGGGAAATAAAGGTGATTGCGGTACCCGTATTTCCGGCGCGTCCGGTTCGCCCGATGCGGTGGACATACGACTCCGTATCCTGCGGCAATGAATAGTTGATCACGTGCGTCAGGTTATTGATGTCGATTCCACGCGCCGCCACATCCGTTGCAACCAGAATATTTACGGATTTTTTCTTGAATCGCTTGAGAATCTTTTCGCGCTGTGCCTGCGAGACGTCACCGTGCAACCCTTCGGCCGCATATCCCCGCTCAATCAACCGGTTGGCCACCTCATCGACACCGATTTTCGTCCGACAGAACACTATTCCGTAAAATTCGGGTTCCACATCGATAATCCGCGTCAGGGCATCGAATTTGTCGCTGTCCCGCACCTCGAAGTAGATCTGATCGGTCAGATCGGTCGTAACCTCCTGAGTCGGGACCCGAATCATCTGCGTATCGCGCATATACTTTTTCGACAGCCGGACGATCCGCTCGGGCATCGTCGCCGAGAAGAGCAGAATACGCCGCTCCTCGTTCGTGCAGGCCAGAATCTCTTCGATGTCCTCGATGAAGCCCATATTCAACATCTCGTCCGCCTCGTCGAGCACCAGAAACTTCAGGTTCTCGAGATGCAGCGTTCCCCGCCGCAAGTGGTCGAGAATCCGACCGGGCGTACCCACAACAATGTCGACCCCTTTTTTCAGACGTCGCAGCTGTTCCGAGAGCGAGGCCCCTCCGTAAATCGACGTAATCGACAACCTGCGCTTTGCATTAAACGATAGAAGCTCCTCGGAGACCTGCAAGGCTAGCTCACGAGTCGGGACAAGAATCAGCCCCTGTACCGAGCCACCCTTTTCGGGATGAATCCGCTCGAGCAACGGCAATCCGAAGGCTGCCGTTTTACCGGTCCCGGTTTGGGCCTGAGCAATCATGTCATTCGATTTCTGTGAATCCAGCAGCTCGGGGATTACCAGTTTCTGTATCGGCGAAGGTGTCTCAAAACCTTTGGTCCGAATTGCAGCCAACATGTCGTCCGACAACCCCAACGCACGGAACTCTTCCAATTGAGTCATTATGATAAATTCAAGATTAGACAATAGAACATGACCGAACGACAAGAAGACTTCCGACCGACCCGGAGTCGCTGGACGCAAAGGATCACGTCTTTCGGGCGCAAAGGTACACCAAATAACGCAGAAACAGCCGTCACCTCCGTTTTTTCCCGGTCTTCGATGACGTTTTGCACCATCATGCCGCCCTACCCGACGTCCGGACCGACACGCCCCCGTACCCGATAAATAAACTCCGGAGGACACACATTCCGGCGTTTTTTCCTACTTTTGCAATTGATGCAATACTGAAATCCGACACCAAGAGTCATGATACAAAAGCCAAAAACAGAAGAAGAAAGAGCCACGGTACTAAAGAGCGAATACCTGTTTCGTCGTCCGTGGTTGACCGTTCGCCGCGAGACCATCCAACTTCCCAACGGCCACATGGTTCCCGAATATTACGTGTTGGAGTATCCCGATTGGGTGAATACGATTGCGGTAACGCGTGAAGGGAAGTATGTTTTTGTCCGCCAATACCGGCACGGATTGGGTAAAAGTTTCATTGAACTGTGTGCCGGTGTTTGTGATCCGACGGATGCGACCCCATTGGATGCGGCACGTCGCGAGCTGCAAGAGGAGACCGGTTACGGAGGAGGGACATGGCGAGAGCTGATGGTAATCTCGGCCAATCCTTCGACCCAGAACAACCTGACCCACTGTTTTGTCGCTACCGATGTAGAGATCATTTCGGCTCCGCATCCCGAATCCACGGAGGATCTGAGTGTTGTCCTGCTGTCCGAAGCCGAAGTACGGGAGATACTGAAAAGGGATGAAATCAAACAGGCGCTCCATGCGGCCCCATTATGGCGATACATGGCAGAGAAGGACAGCCAACACGGGCCATCCGACAACAAATAAGCCTCTTTTTTCCCTAATATATTATATATTATATTTCGAGGAATTTGCGTCTTCCAAGGAGCTTCCCGCTTTGTTCACAATCTGAACGTTATCTTCAACACTGTTTGGTTACCACGATAGCGACTAAGACAAAATTTCAATAGGTCCCGACGCAACCCGGCATGTTATTACGGATTCCAAATCATCGTCCGCCTCTCATTCATTGGCTTCGTAATAATAAATAGGGGGAATCCACTCCGGATTGCACACTTGAACCGCAACCCCAAAACTAAGGGCACACCAAAGTTATTCGCCGCCAAACACAGACTGACTTACAAAACAAACATTTGGAGAAATTGAGACATTTGCCCCTGCCATCTTCAACAATACCGACCGGAACCATACACAAAAAGGTCGTTCAGGTTTCCTCTAATAGAAACCTGAACAACCCCGCAACGATACGACTGCCACGCTCGATGTTTTGCCGACAAGCCTCGCAAGACACCTTGCTCTCTTCACCTAACCTCTATTCTTGCTCGATAAGCTGCTGCCACCGGAGACCTGCAATCGCCCCCCCCTCGTACCATCCTTATTCTTCCAGCCAAACCAACCAAGGCGTTCCTATACAAAAGCACACTCCTGCACCCAGATCTACCATCCCACTAAAAAATAAAACCGCCCTTCATACACACTTTCGGTTTATTCTCTATCTCGGCATCGTTGTATTCTGGAAACTGGTCCGTATGAGCATCCACATAGTCCAAGGCTAACCTCAACAGCACGTCCGCATCCTCTTTTGCCTGCCGCTTAACCTTTTCCATATTTTTTTCAGAAGCCACCTCAGCATAATCGGTCTCCGTCTGCAACACACCTGAGGTTCCGGGCAAAGCGCTTAAATCATCGATGATCAAATACCGTACATAATAGGCCAAAGCCGGTTTGACGAACTGCCCCAAGAAGGTCTCGTATCGCTCCTCGGCCAAACAGGGATAGAGATTCCCGAAGGCAGGCTTCAGAAAGCGATACTGAGCCGTATCAATTTTTGCCGGGAGAATCATCTCTTCGGGCAAATACTGGTTCGACGGAAAGGCCAATTCCAATACCTCAGCCGGAGTTATCAATCTTGTAATTTCCATAACTTCATTTTTTACTCGATACTGGTCAATGCATATTTGGTAATTTGAGCCAAAAAGAGATTTTGATCCTCCTCCTCGGGATCAAAGCTCAATCCGTCACATTTGCGCGCCTCCCAGACCTTCATGTAGAGGGGTTTTGAGCGAGTCGGAGGCTGGTTGATCACCTGCAACGAAGCCGCATCACACCCCAAAACCTCTTCGATGACTTTTCTAATCGGCTCGAGCAGCTCCTGTTGTTCGGGCAGGATCAGCGTATTGAGCGCGATTTCATACTCGTGAAGGATCCGTTCCGCACTGAATCCTCCGGCATAATCCAGCCCACTGAGCGATCGGAACCAAGAATGAGCAATTACGATGTCTGAAGTAGCCTGATCGTGGAGGTCTTTCCAATCACCGTCGTTGGCCGAAGAGATGGGTATGAATTTCGAATTGTCGGCGGTTTCTGCATGTTTTACCATAAACATCACCTGCCCGGGCTTCCCTGCAAAACGTTTTTCAGCAGCGGATATGATCTCGTAGGCATCGTTTTCGTTATCCACATCGCCGTCCAACACCATAATACCGGAAGGCTGGAACGAGTTGTCCAACCGACTGATGTTCCAACGGTCGGTTTTGTAGGCAATCGACGACACGTTCAATCCGGCAATGTATCCGGGCAAGCCGTAATGTTCAAACATCGGTTCGTAATCCTTGTAGTGAATGATACTCCGCAAGGTGCCGTCTGCCGCCGGTTCGAAATTTGGGAAGATCGCGATTGACTGAGCCTGAGCCGGGACAAAACCGGCCCAATTGTGGTGCAACAAGACATGACGACCATCACGCGCCACTCTACATTTCGAAGCATCCTGATGAAATAGCGACAAGAAGGATCGTTGCTCATCGGTCACAATCTCGAGGAAGGCGTTTCCGAAAAGCGATTTATCAAAGGCCAGCTTATTCATCACCACCCGCAACGATTCGTTCATATCGTTTGCACGATCGATAAAGTGATGCAGCACCTCGTTTTCCCGATCGCAAACGAAACCTTTTCCCGAGATGTAATCTGCTTTGTCGTTAATGATCCTGCGATGAGTTGCCGATCTACGCGACAACAAGGCCAGCGCATTCGGGAAGAGATTATCTGATCCCCATTTCCAACACCGTTCGGCATCAAGATTTTCTGGTTTTTCAGATATATTTCTATTTCCGAAGCCGCCTTTGACGAAAAAGTTTTTGGTTTTATTACTCTTTTCCATAGTTTCTAAATTGAAAAAAGCCGACGACACACCAGACTGTCGTCGGCTAATATTACAGATCAACCATCAGCACGCTATGCCGAAACAAAAAGAGCGTTAAGGTCGCCAGCAAAGATTCTGGCTTTTGCGACATCGGTACTGGAGAGAGTCACCACCTCACTGGTTCCATCCGAGAGCTGTTTTCCGGTTGTACCGTCTGATGAGTCCAGTCTCAGAGGCCGTTCTTTGCCGAACTCTTGAGAATAACCGACCAAAAACGCATCCCCGTTTGTCGTCTGAACAATCGCAATCAAACCTTCGTCAGCGGCTTCCGCTATCGCCGATACGGCTGCAGAACATTCGCTTCCCATCTTATCCAACAAGAAAGAGAGCTCATGAGTAACAATCCGAGCGCCATTCGAAACCGAAACGGATTCTTTATATACGGCCTCATCCTCCCGGAATTCATACTTCGAAAAACAGCATCCCTCTTCGAAGGTGATTGCCGTAAATTCTGTAGTTGATCCTTGCGCCGTAACTTCTGCAATTTCACTGCGTTCAATCAGCCCCAACATTCGGATACCACCATTTTTTCGACTTCTGGTTCTTACATAATTCGTTAAAGCCATACTCAGTTACCTTTTTGATGTTACCAAACCATATTATTTCAACGGGACATCGACCGAAGCTCCGTTAACAAGCGTTGCCGTCAACTTAACGGAAGCGATATTCGATCCAGACAACGAGCCAGAATATTCACCCTGCGTACCAGACAATGTAGCGGCCTCACCAGCCTCCGTACCCTCAGCCGTAAATCCTTGAATCGACAAAGCACTAACGGCAGAATAACCCGTCAGTTTCACGGTAACAGCCCCACCTGAAGCCGGAACATCACCCGAAGTCAATTCGGCGGCGACACCTCCAATTGCCAAGGAGACCATTTCGGGGAGCAGGTAATCGCAACCGGCCATAAATACGGCCCGTTGCCTGTTTTCCATTTGATCCGGGTTGTACCACATGCGAATCTCCGTACCCGGGAAGTCAGCCGTATTGACCGCCATAGCCAGATTGCGCCGATCCGTAAGCAATGCGAACGACTGAGGCATATCCGCACACTGTTTGAGGTATTCCGAAACTTGAATATCGATCACGGGAATACCGCGGAAGGATAAACCGTCACGCCCGTTCTGTTTTGCGAGATAGGCAGACTCCAGCACGACGTTGTCGAGTTCCTCCTCATATTTTGCATAGATATCGGACGTAACCAGATAGACCAGATTTCCCTGTGCTTTAAATGCCTTGAGCACTTCGGGCGCTTCGTTCCAAAGCTTTTTGAGCAACGATTCCGCAGCATCGGGTTCCTGACTCGAAGCGATATTGTCTGCGATTCCGAAACCGTGAACATCGTTTTCTTGGCTACCGCTATCGGCGAGCAGTCTTTTCAGGAAACCGTCGAAGGTTGCGAGGGCACCGGACCGATCTGTATCACCCAACCACATGGTTGCCCGGATACTCTCCGCAATAGCATCTCTGAAGAGAGCCGTTTCAGCGGCTTCGAGTTCCGTTCCGGAAAGGTCATCGAGGTTAACGTCCGCCCGAGCAGCAATTTGTTCGAAAACCATGTTAAAATAGTCTTCGGCCGAATAGCCGACCTCTGCCTTGACCTTCGAGAGTTGAATAAGTTTTTGGTACTTCGAGGCGCTCTCACCACCGTTCCATCCGGCAGTGGAGTATTTCTGCAGGATGTCACCGCCACGTTTCCAGAATTGGAGAGTCGTTGGAACGGGCATGTTATACATCACTTTGATCCCGAGGTCAACGGCATTCGGACCACTCAACATGGGTCTGAAAAAGATCGTTTCGAGATCACGTCCTTCATAGCTTTTTGTACTTTCGATTTTTGCCATATTTTTACAAAATAAATTAATTGATTTTAATATACTATAATTTAGATTAATCGACGGACATCATTGTCGTAAGCCAGTTCATTCACCGAACGTTGTCCCTCGACGGGAGAGGGGTCGTCACAGGGTTTCGTAAGAGTAGGCATAACAGGAGGACGATCATTTTCGCGAATCAGAGCTGCCGCGATCTCATTGCTGTTCGGTGAATCGTGAGGAGACGACACGTTTTTTCCGTTGGTTTGAGAGTTAGTTTTTTCGTGCTTAAGAATTTCCCGCTCCACCCCATCCGATTTCGGTTTCATTCCCAGCCGTTCGAGCAAGGTCGTCAACCATTGGCTTTTGATTTTCAGATCACTCATTTTATTTAATAGGTTTAAAAAATTGACTATGCGAAAATAGATGTAGAATCGGGTGATTTTTTTCTACAAAACCCGACATTAATTCAGTCCCACATCGGTATAGTAATACATACATTTACGGATGTACTCATAGGTGCATGCAAACTTTTCGGAGGCGATCCACATGGCATCAATCTTTTTGACACCGTTGCGTTGCAGAGCGGCGACGAATTCTCTCACGACAAGCACTTTACACAACACATAGTCAAGCACACCGATTTCAGACAATTTTTCGAGCAACTGTTGGGTCGAAAGTTGTCCGAATTTCTCCTGCAACAGATGCATCAACTCTTTTTGATATACGGTCATAATCGAACGATTTTAGAATGAAGCTTGTTTCACGACAGTTTTTACAGCTTGTTGTGCCTCTGTAATATCCGATTCCAACACATAGACCTTCAATTCAGCAAGTTGTTCCTTTACCACTTGCCGCACCGTCTGCATCATTGAACTGCCTCCATCCATTTGTACTTCATATTGACTGGCATCAATCTTTCGAGACGATGAGCGCATAGATCTGCTACTAAGCGCATGTCCTTCATTACTTACTGAAGCGAGACTGACAGGACTCTGCACATGTGTAAAATTGGATGTATCGAGAAGCATTTCTCGTGGAATCGATGAGATAGAGCGACCTGTTCTCCTCATCGAGAAATCATGGACGGCGTCGAGATCGAAGTTAACACTTGAAGCATTCGATATATTCGGTTCTTTAACATGAGCTTCATTTGACAACGACTCAATATAGTCCATCATGTTGGTTTCCGAATTTACATGAGGGGAATCATTTTCCCTCTGATCTGAGGTATCATGGGTATTTGCTGTGCTACCAACCGGAAACTTGACTTCAGATGAGGCGTATAAAAAGGCATTTGGGCCATCTGCTTTCTTTAGATCCGACTGCTCTGGATAGGAATCGGAACTTTCTGCCATGCTTTCATTACGATCATGTGTTCCGGCAACGACATCCGCGCGATGCATATCGTCCAAATCCGGATCAGAAAGCGATATCGTATCTATATTTGTTTCCTTTCGATTTGCATGTGGAACTTCCATATCTCTCCATAATTCATCGTCCCATACGATTCGTAACCATTTTTTATTAGCCATACTTAAACATTTTTAAGGAATGTACATTTCGTCGAGGTGTTTGCGAAAGGGTTATAATCGCAGATCTCTTCGAGCCTGCACCACAAAATTTCGCCACCGATTTTCAATTTAAAAAGCGCCCTGAAGTCACGTTGCAATCCGTTTGGAGAAGAGAATGGTTCGATATCTTCGGGTCTAAGTCTTAGATAGAGAGTTACTCTACGACTGTTGTTGTAGAGGTCGATGGTCTTGTCATAATAGGCATGTAATCCGGAACAGTTGTCGCGGTCCTCGAAACAAAGGGAGAAAGGCACCTCTCCCTCGGGGTCATGAAATGCGATTTTCGGATACTGATCGCCATACGAAGGCCATCCCCAACGTCCGCTCTCGAGGGTCTGCATTCCACAGAACCGAACGATCTTTGCAGGGAAATTCAGATTTTCGTAGTCGTCGGTTCCATCCGAAGTTCTGTCACCGACCTGTATCAGGGAAGCCTGCGGCACATCAGCATAAGCGCCGGACACATTCAACGTAGGGACAAAGAGCGGATTCTGATAGATTTGTTCACCCTCTTCGGCGAAACGGTTAAAAATTTCGGTACTCCAACGGCCAAAGACAGTTTGCTGGGCTTGATCCCAACGGGCCGCATATCCATCACCCTCCAGATATCTCAGAGTAAAATATTGCGACAGGTCAGAGCCGAGTTCTTCGATTTCCACGGGTTTATCGAGGTCCAACCGATCGCTCCAATCCACGACCGCCCCATCCGAATAGAATGCTTCGCGCGGCTCGACATAAATTGTTTTTGACAATGTATCGGTATAGAAATAGAGGTTGAACATCTGTTTGAGCGCATTCATCAATTCGATTTGCCGGACGCGATGAGCAGCCACGTCAGCAAACTGGATTGTCTGTCCTTCACATGGATGCGGCATAAATACAGACTTAAGTCTGGTCGTATTATAGAGGGTTAACGTCATCCCTTCGTCAGCGCCACCGAAGTGAATTCGATGAAAGAATTTCGGGTTCGAGGCGGAGACTTCACTTGCCGCACTGCGTACGGTCAAGGCTATCTCGATTTGTCCGGTTTCCGAGACATAACCGTCATACAGGGCCCAATCGGCGTCATAAGCACGATAACTCGAGCCATCGAGAATCCACAGTTTGGGATTACGCACGGTTATACCCTCCTCCATTCCTATCGAGACGCATCTTGAGGAGAAATTCACTTTATTTACAATCGTTCCGTCCTCTTTTTCATAGGAGAACATATACGAAGCACCTTCTGCGTGATCGAACACAACCAGAAGGTAGCTCCACATATCATGGAACGACTCTCTCCGATCTTCATACTGATTTTTCACCGAGAACTTCCGTTCAATATCGTCGTCAAGATAGACTCGATCGAAGCATTTCAGTTCATTTCGGTTAGCGATTCGGAAATCGGAACGGTACCGCAGCTCATATTCGAACCCCACGGTAATTTTTTCGAGCGGATAATAGCCTATACGTCCGGACTCATCGGTTTTGAAACACTCTCCATGATTGTACACACCACTGATGACACCGTTCTCTGACGATTGATCGGGATCAGCGGAATCGACAAGATTTCCGATGGACGACAAGGTTGTAAACGGATCTGCATATACTCTTCCGAATCGATCTGCGGTAGCGGAGGCGTTTTGGAACCGTCCGGCCACGAACCCCATCTCCTCGGCAAACGACTGCACCTCCTTTTCGGGGTATTTTCCGCTCATGTACAGCGACTTAAAGAAATCACTATCCATAAATTGGGAATTGATCGTATATCCGGCATCCGCCACAATCGCATCGACCAATGCCTTCACATTGATAAAGGGGTGATAGTCGCTGAACGAGAGTAACCGGACACCACCGTCAAGCGTGTTCGACACCGTTTCATAACGGTCTCTTTGCACCGGAAAGAAGCGTACGGGATCTTCCCACACCCAGCTTTGTGCCACGGTGTCAGCCGAAATCGTTTTTTCGAACACAATGGGAATTTCATTGAACATCTTCTCAGCCGCACTTTTTACCCACTCTTTACCCGCACCGATGATATTCATTTTGTACCAACCACCGCCGTACGAAGACGCAGCGCACTTTGTCATCATGGGCGTACCCTCGATTACGGTATACCCATCGACCTCAATTCTTGCCGAATGGGCACTCTGATTGAATGCCTCAGCCGCATGCAGTTCAGCCGCGTCACCGAAAATTGCCCGGTTTCGGGCAGTCATGGGGAGTTGTATCGTTTTGGAGTATCCGGTACGTCCGGATTCTATTTTGGTTACAGAAGCGATACCGAGCGAAATGGAAACAGAGGTTTGTTGATCCATATCGACAAGACGATCATCCACAAATAACTTGATCATACTCTATTCGTGTTGTAAAATATCAGGTTCGTTATATCTAATCGTAAGGTCCATCTGAACGGGATCGACGCCTGACAGTTTGACAGATTCATCAATCACATCGACACGAACAAAGTTTCCATTCTCGACGATCCACACTCGAGGAGCAGAGGCTATTTCGCTGAGCCACTCAATCATTTCAGAGTACACGAAATCTGAGACGATTCTCATTTTTCGTTCACGTTTGCACGAGGTTGTTTTATATCCGTCAGGCGTAAGGATTCTTTCTTTTGTCAAATCATACTGAGCATCGAGTACTCTTCTCATTGTACAATAATCGATTTGTCCGAGCGAATTCCACCAACACACCCGAACGTCATCCATCAAATCGGGAACCACACGGTATCTTTGTTCAGCCAATACATATCCCTCACCATCGACAATCCGGACAGCCATCTGCTCACCAAGGTTTAATTTATCTTTACCTGCATTATGTAACTTAGTCATCAGGTCAGACATTTTGAGCGTAAAGACATATAATCCTTGTGCATCCGATTTGGTTGCGAGTTCAACCGTCATTTCAGCGGGACCATCAAATACAGCCTCAGCCCGCAGGATTCCACCATCCGCGATCACTGCGATTTCATCATTCTGATTTGTTGAGATATCGATCAGTTTAGGAGACCGGGACAACTTTTCGTAGGAGTAACAGGTTCGACAACCACCAGTTAATATTGTATTTTTTTTGACACCTCCTATTCCGACCGTTACGTTGACCGTTCGTCCGACAGGTTCGACAAAAGCGCATTGTACGGTCGTCAAAGGCAGAATATCCAGTTGACTCTGGGCACAGTTTGCCAGATTAACATCATAGGAAGTTGTTCCCGAGAAACGTCTTTTTCCAATGATTGTGGTTTGAGAATGATCATATAGATCCACTTCAACCACCTCATCTGCAGTTGCAGAGATGCGGCATATCGCTTCTTGGAAAGCAGAGGCATACAGCGTTGGAAACTTTACAATATTCATTTTGGAATAATTAATTAAATATAGATAAAACTCATTTTCACATCGAATTCAGCCTTCAGTGAGAGTTCACCCTGACGAGTCAACGAGCATTCCGCTGGCGTAAGCGTAATATTATCGGTACAGAATACGCCTTGATCATCGATGATTTCGGAGTAGATTTTCAGAGCATGTTCTTCGAGTTGGTCCCAGATCTGATTTTTAGCAGCTTCATCATATTTACGGTTTGCCGCCATCAGTACCAGTTCGACCCGATATATTACGAAGCCTTCATTTCGTCCATGTACGGAGCGGATTTTAGGAGGCGCCCACCAGGCTGCCGGGAAATTGATACTTTTTTCATTCATCCGGTAACCGAATCCTTCGTAAAAGGCATACCCGAGGTTCTCTGCCGCGTTTTTGACAGCGGCAGACAATTGATTTCTAAGCATAAAGAAAAGATTTAAAATTTGTTACACGATCTGTCAGTTTCCGGACTTTATTCTTCCGTTCACCAACGCCATAAAATCGTAGCAATTCATCAAGCGGACACGATCAATCTCGTCGGCCCGGAAATGCCCGGTCCACAGCAGCAATTCGTTCCAAGAGAAGAAAGTTGTATTTCGGGCTATCTCATTCGAGACGTTTTTGGGAGCATAGCAATCCGGATAGAGCTCCATCATTCTCTTGTGCGCGTCATTCAGGGCCACAAATAGCGAGAAGATTTTCTCCATATCGAGACTTTTCATTCCTTCGGCCCGGTTTCTGACCAGTTTTTCAGCATAGTCGTTTTCCTCGCCTTTGCACAATACCGCAGCGATAACGGGAGCATACTTCCATTTGTCTTCAAGATAGAGGTCTGTAGCTTCACACCATTGTGCCGCCGACACGTTGTCCAGAGGCACGATTTCGTTTTCGTAATCACGTCCGTAACGTGGGAAGTGCAGCCATTCGTCACCCGACAGGAACTTGTATCCGTCCCATCTCGATTTACCCATCCATTTTTTCTCTTCTGCAAGATTCCGTTTTTCGTCAGCAACCGCCGATGTATGTGTAAGAGGATCAATAAACCGTTGAATCAGACAAGCGACAAAACGTTTTCGGTCATCGGGTTCCACACGCAAAATTGTTTTTCGGTCCACCCCGCAGAAGAGGTACAGGATCTCATTTTCCATCTGTTCTGAATCGATATCATCCTGCAGACTTTCCTTGGGTTGATTTGGCAAGATGGAGCGGTTTTCACAGCGTTCAGCGAAGTTTTTCAGTGTGATGAATTGAGACCATTTGAGCTCGGCCCAATTGGAGGGACAAGCGAACGAACGATCGTTGATTTGGAGAGTAGTCATTGTTGATAACTTCTGAGATAGTGTTAAAATGCTATTTATAAATTCTACAATAGAGTGAGATAGGTTGTTAATAGCTGTTAATAGTTGTAAAGAGACAATACTTTAATAAGCTCTTTCAACTCTTTAGCCACACTATTTGCACGACTAATTGACAATTTATGATCCGCACGCACCTTCACGAGACGTTCGACTTCGGAACGCGCATTTTTCATGGCCTCCAGGGATTGCCGGGTAGCTCGTCCAATCAGTTCTTCTCCAGAGTTTTGTTCGACAATAGAGGCACTTTCTTCGACAGAAGTTCTCTTTTTTCTCGATACGGAAGCCTCTGCTGTTTTTCTTTTTTTCGATGTTTGCATAGACATATAGGTTATAGGTTAAAATAAGTTATTAACAAACCGTTCATCGAACGGAGACAAATCGCTGTTGATATCTATAAGTACTTTTTCGAGTTGTGTTGATATGTGTTAATAAACGCACACAAAGCTCATGGATGTTGTTTCTACAATTTCTATATGTTTCGTTGTGGACAAATATAAAACACTCCGCCCCCTTTTGTCAAGAGGGCGGAGCTCATTTTTTCAAATTTTGTACAAAAAGCACAAAATCCGTACATACAAAATATTGTGATTTACAACAAATTAACCCAAATACATTATCAAACTACCCAAGAGAACAAATTCAACTATTGAATAAGTCCAATTGATCCTTCAAACCACAAAACGACATCCGATGATAGGGCGACACGCCATACTTTCGAATCGCTTCGCGGTGCTCTTTAGTAGGATATCCTTTGTTTTTTTGCCAATTGTACACGGGATACTCTTGCGCAATCTTTACCATAAAGTCGTCGCGATAGGTTTTGGCCAAAACCGAAGCAGCCGCAATCGGAGCGAATGTAGCATCCCCACCGACAAAGCAACGATAGGGGATCTCCAACTTCGACCGGAAACGATTCCCGTCGATCAGCAACAACTGAGGGCGCACCGCGAGCTGTTCAACCGCACGACTCATGGCAAGGAACGAGGCATTCAGAATATTTATGCGATCGATCTCTTCGGGGTCGACCATTGCGACCGCCCACGCCACCGCCTGTTGTTGAATAATCTCCCGCAACAGATAGCGATTCTTCTCGCTCATCTGTTTCGAATCGTTGAGCAGCGGGTGTTCCCATCCATGTGGGAGGATGACAGCTGCAGCAGCTACCGGCCCAGCCAAGGGCCCCCGTCCAGCCTCATCACAACCGGCTTCGATCCACTGATTCTGGAAACAAGATTTCAACATAATTTTCAGATACAAAAAAAGAGGTTCGAACCTTTGCGTACATTACGCCCACATCCGAACCTCTCATACTATTTCGCTAACACTTATGCTCCCAGAGCCCTCAAGCGCTATTCTTGTCCACTTTGGACCTTTGCTGAGTCACTCTGCAGTTCAGCTAACGAATCTTGACCCTCCATGGGGACATTCTGCTCATCGACCGGCTCCGTCTGGTCCTCAATCAGGCCGTGTTTTCTCAGGAATGTCTCTATTCCGTAGGCCTGCTCCTGCTGTTGATACGCTCTTGCCAAGGTGTAGAGATTGGTCAGATCCGTATATTTTTCATTCAGCTGGCTGAATATCAATCCCCGATATTTGCCCTTGAATTGCAGATAGTAGTCCACATACTCTTCCAATATCCGTGCATACTCCTCCAGAATAGCATTTCCTTTATCATAGGCCCCTGCATTGTAGTAGGCTTCGATGAGGTAATGGGTCTGGAAATTGTGGCGGATTTGAGAGAAGGGTATTTCCTTCACCACTCTATCCAACGCCTCTATCGCACGTGTTGTATCACCGGCCGCCACCAATTCATTGGCCAATCGGGCGAACTGCAACCGGATATAGGGCGAATTGACATTGGTTTGTATGGTCTGATCGGCATACACATCCGGATCGGAGAGGTTTCCATAAGAATATTTGTTCATCAATATATCATAGAGCTCCTCCGTATCGATTCTACCGAAGCTCAATCCCTCTTTAGGAGGAGTGACAATGGGCACCAATCGATAGACAAACCCATCCTGCTGCAGATAGTCCAACAATCCGTAGTCATCCAAATCAAGCAGCTGAGTGAAATATATGGGTCTTTTCCAGTCGAAATGGCTCAAGAGGTCGATCAACATCAATCCATTACGCAGAATGTAATCTTTCTTGATATTCAAATAGACCGTATCGACCATCAGGTGCGCATCTTCAGGGCGGACGATACCGCTGGCGATGGCATTCTCCTTGTTGACCGGGATAGCGATTTTCCGGGTTGGGATGTAGTCGAATTGATCCACACCATCGGACAATTTCGTACGGGGATTGTTCCCGGCAATCCACTCATCGATGACCTGTTTACCGGTTGCACTCTTGAAAACCTCCTTGACATACACAGCTTCATTTTTATAGGTGTACTTGTTCCGCGGCAAATTAAAGGGCACCGGATCGGAGTCATGGCTTTTGATTTTCATTTGGTCGACGTACCACTCTCCGCCCAGATAGCTCATGTTCATCACCCGAACGTCCTTCCGTACGCCTTCGACCTCCTGTGCATACCACAACGGGAAGGTATCGTTATCACCGAAGTTCACAATAATGGAATTCGGGAGGGTTGAGTTCAGGTAGTTTTTACCCCAATCTGGAGCCACGTAACGATTCGAGCGGTCATGGTCATCCCAGTTTTGGGCAGCAAGGATTGTCGGGACCACAGCACAGACGACCGTAGCCAACACGGCAGTAGATACGCTCTCTTTTTTCAGCCACCTCCTGCAGGCTTCGAACAGGGCGAGCACCCCGAACCCGATCCACATACAGAATGCGTAGAACGAGCCGGCAAATACATAATCCCGTTCACGCGGTTCTACTGGAGGGGAGTTGAGGTAAACCGCAATCGCGACACCGGTCATAATAAACAGGGCCATGACGACGGTAAAATTTTTCCCATCCCGATTCAGTTGGAATATCAGTCCGATAATACCGAGTATGAAGGGCAGAAAATAGTAGGTATTCCTCCCTTTGTTTTCCTTCATTTCAGAAGGGATGTTTTTTTGCGGGCCGAGGAACAGCTGATCGATAAAGGAAATACCGGAGAGCCAGTTTCCATCGGTGATTTCGCCGGTGGACTGTATATCGCTTTGTCGTCCGACGAAATTCCACAGGAAATACCTCCAATACATGAAGTTCAACTGATAGGCAAAGAAGAATTTCAAGTTTTCGCCGAATGTCGGCACGATAATCGTTTCATCGCCGTGCTGCACCTGTTTTCCCTTCACCTTCACCCAGTTGTTGTAGGCGCGAATGTTGTTATCGCCCCGCTCATGCATACGGGGGAAGAAGGTCATAAATTTCGGATCACACTCATATCCTGCAATTGTTTGTGCCGATTCGTATCGTCCGCTGTCCCCCTGATAGTAGACGGTCTTCATGGTATTTCCCACGTAAGGTGCCGAGTAGTTATACCCTTTCAGCAGGGGCCGATCTCCATACTGATCCCGATTCAGCAACGACAACAAACCGTAGGGGTTATCGGGAGCATTGCTGTTCATCGGGGGGTTAGCCGAGGAACGAATAATCACCGAGGCATAGGAACCATATCCGAGGAGGACAACGGTTACACAAAGCACAATGGTGTTTGCAAGGACTTTTCCTTTCTTATGAGTGTAGTATATTCCCCAACCGAGCAGGGCGAAAAGCAGGAATATGTAAACCGTAATACCGCTATTGAATGGCAATCCGAAACCGTTGACAAACAGCCGATCGACCCAAGCTCCGAGCTCGACGGTACCGGGGATAATGATCACCATGAAGGCGGCGAGGATTGCCACGGCGGCACACAGTGCTTTAACGATCCCCCACTTTGTAACAGGATATTTTCTGAAATAGTAGATCATCACGATTGGCGGGATGGTCAACAGACAGAGCAGATGCACCCCGATTCCCAATCCGATCAGATAGGCGATCAAGATGAGCCACCGGTTTGCGTGTGGTTCATCGGCGACATTTTCCCATTTTAGGATAGCCCAGAAAACGACGGCAGTAAAGAACGACGCAAGTGCATATACCTCCGCCTCAACGGCCGAGAACCAGAAGGTATCGGTGAATGTATAGGCCAAACTACCGATCAGGCCGGCGCCTATTACAGCAATAGCCTGAGCTTTTGACAATTGCTCAGCCGTACGTCTGAGGGCCCGACGCGCCAAGTGAGTAATGCTCCAGAACAGAAACATGATTGTCGCCCCACTGGCGATAGCCGACATGGCATTTGCCATAGCGGCCGCGTGTTCGGGGCCGGCAAAGATGGTAAAGAAGCGCGAAATCATCATGAACAGCGGAGCTCCGGGCGGATGACCGATCTCGAGTTTATACGACGTAGCGATAAATTCGCTACAATCCCAGAAGCTGGCCGAAGGTTCCATGGTCAGCAAATAAATCACCGAAGCGAAGACAAAGCAGAACCATCCGCCGATGAGGTCGATTTTCTTGAAAAAGTTATTCATGAAGCAATTATATCGATAATATTCAGAATGAAAGGTAATACATCACGATGCGTATGTACACATAACGTCTGCAAAGATAGAAAAATAACGGTATAAACCTCAAATTTAGTCTGGAGTTATTGGATAAAGTTTTAATTTTGTGGGGAAATTTTCACTTATAAACTACACGTGATTTATGGATTCGAAACTCATACTTTACAATACGCTCACCCGCAGGAAACAGGAATTCGAGCCGCTACATCCACCCTTCGTAGGATTGTACGTATGCGGCCCGACGGTTTACGGGGATCCGCATCTGGGGCATGCCCGACCGGCCATTACGTTCGATCTGCTGTTCCGCTACCTACGGGCTACGGGCTACAAGGTCCGCTACGTCCGCAATATTACAGATGTAGGACATCTGGAGAATGATGCGGATTCGGGCGAGGACAAGATCGCCAAGAAGGCCCGATTAGAGGAGCTCGAGCCGATGGAGGTCGCCCAATACTATACGAACCGCTACCACGAGGCGATGCAGCGACTGAACGTACTTCCGCCGAGCATCGAGCCGCACGCATCGGGACACATCATCGAACAGATCGCAATGATCGAGAAGATTCTCGACAACGGTTTCGCCTACGTAAGCAACGGCTCGGTCTATTTCGACGTAGAGGCATATAATAAGAAGTACCACTACGGGAAGCTATCCGGACGGGTATTGGACGAGATGATGTCGCACACCCGGACACTGGACGGACAGGAGGACAAACGTAATCCGTTCGACTTTGCACTGTGGAAGAAGGCAGCTCCGGAGCACATCATGCGTTGGCCCTCTCCGTGGAGCGACGGATTTCCCGGCTGGCACATGGAGTGTTCAGCGATGAGTACCCGCTATCTGGGCGAGACGTTCGACATACACGGCGGCGGGATGGATCTGATGTTCCCGCACCACGAATGCGAGATTGCACAGAGCACGGCCGCTTGCGGACACGATTCCGCCCGCTACTGGATACACAACAACATGATCACGATCAACGAGCAGAAGATGGGCAAATCGTTGGGCAACTTCATCACACTCGAAGAGCTGATGACCGGTAACCACAAGCTGCTTGCCCAGCCGTACAGTCCGATGACCATCCGCTTTTTCGTTTTGCAGGCCCACTACCGCAGCACGCTTGACTTCTCGAACGACGCCCTGCAAGCGGCAGAGAAGGGATACGAGCGACTGATGAAGGGGATCTCGACGCTGAACAAGCTGCAAGCGTCAGCCACTTCGAGTGTCGACATATCTGGACTTGAAGCGCGTTTGACGGCAGCCATGGACGACGATTTGAATTCACCGATCGTCATATCGGAGCTGTTCGAGTGCGTTCGTATGATCAACCAGATCCACGACGGCAAACAGACAATCTCGGCAGAGGACCTAACGGAGCTGAAGCGGATATTACACCTGTTTGTCTTTGACATTTTGGGTCTTCGCGACGACCTTCAGAGCGACAATTCCGCATTGCTGTCCTCGGTTATGAACATTGTACTCGGAATTCGTCAGGACGCAAAACAGGCAAAGGACTGGGCTACTTCGGACAGAATCCGTAACGAGCTGGCTTCTATTGGCATTAAAGTCAAGGACAGCAAAGAGGGCTCCGACTGGGAGTGCGAATAGAGGAGTACGAACAAGTGAAGTCGTCACGAAAAGCAAGGAGAGGATGTAAAGCCTCCTCCCGAATAAAGCGACTCAAAAAAAGAGCAACACGCAACGACTGAAACATAGAGAGGCCGGTCCACAACAAGTGAACCGGCCTTATTATTTGTATTTTTCGTTTTCTACTCTTCCCCACGTCGCCTTCTTCCTACACGAAAGTGTACTCCTCCACTCCCCTCTCAGCAGCACCGAGAGGCATCGACAATAAGAAAAGAGGCCGGGATCACCGGCCTCTCTATATCATCGATCTTCCTGAGGCTTACGACAACGAATTCACATGGAGCTGCACACTGCTTTTGAGGTTAGCAGCCTTGTTTTTGTGGATTACGTTATTTTTAGCGAGCTTGTCGAGCATGGCCGTTACTTTGGGCAACAGCACAGCAGCAGCCTCTTTATCGGTCGTGTTACGCAACGCTTTCACCGCATTACGCGCAGTTTTATGGTAATATCTGTTGTGCGTATTTTTCACCTCAGTCTGGCGGATTCTCTTTTTGGAAGATTTGTGGTTTGCCATTTTAATATGAATTTTAACTTTTTTTTGTGTAGCCCATAGGAGAATCGAACTCCTCTTTCAAGAATGAAAATCTTGCGTCCTAACCGATAGACGAATGGGCCAATATTGCTGTATCGAATCGAACAGCGGTGCAAAGGTAACCAAAAAGTGAATATTTGCAAACTTTTCGGATAAAATTTCTCCAATAAAGATTACATATCACTAATTTACAGTTACTTATTTCTTGCTATTTCTTTTATCGTAGAACCAATAGTCGACCGCAAGCAAGAGCACCAGCAGGAAATATCTCACGTTTCCGGACCATAGCATGCCGATCCAGACACACAGTAAAGCGACCCAAGAGAGGGCGAGGATTTTTTTCTCTTTGCTGTTTTTCTTCAGACCCAGCAGGAAAGCACACCTTCTGCGTGCGACAAAAGCGAGGTATGCCGCGACACAAAAGACGATCCAATACAAACCGATCTTAGGATAATCCCTGATGACCAAGGCTCCGATAACGATACCGCAGACGACGATTTGGATCGCGGTTTTGACGGATAAAGCAAATATTTTCATCGGATACAAAGGTAGTATAAAAATATATTTATAGTTTTGCAGAGTTTTAATTATTTATTTCGTACATGCCAAATCTATCCGACAAGGGGATCTATCTACCGCCATCCCCGATACGCAAATTGGTACCGTATGCCGAACAGGCCAAACGGCGAGGCATCAAGGTTTACCATTTGAACATCGGCCAACCCGACATACCGACGCCTCAGGTAGCCATCGACGCAGTAAAGAGTGTGAGCGACAAGGTTTTTTGTTACGGACACTCTGCGGGCAACAAGAGCTACCGCGACAAATTGGTAAAATACTATGCGAGTGTGGATATCGACGTCACGGCCGACGATATGGTTGTTACCGTGGGGGGCTCAGAGGCGATTTTCATGGCGATGACCATCTGTATGAATCCGGGAGACGAGGTATTGGTACCGGAGCCATTCTATGCCAACTATAATGGATTTGCGATGGAGGCGGGAGTCAATATTAAGCCTATCTCCTCGACGATTGCCAACGATTTTGCGCTTCCTCCGATGGAGGAGTTCGAACGGCTGATCACCCCGCACACGAAAGCGATCCTGATATGCAATCCGAACAATCCTACGGGTTACATCTATTCGGAGGAGGAGTACGCCCAGCTGCGAGACATTGTTCTTCGGCACGATCTATACCTGATTGCCGACGAGGTCTATCGTGAATTTTGCTACGACGGGACGAAGTGCATATCGGTGATGAATCTTAAGGGGATCGAGCAGAATGTCGTCATGATCGATTCGGTATCGAAACGCTACAGCATGTGTGGTGTTCGGTTAGGGACGTTAGTCTCCCGCAACAAGGACATCATTTCAGCCGCCTTGTGCATGGGACAGGCCCGGCTATGCCCTCCTTATCTGGCACAGATAGCTGCAGAAGCGGCACTCGACACACCGCCGAGCTACTTCAAGCAGGTCCATGACGAATATGTGGCGCGTCGTAACTGCATCATCGAAGCCCTGAATCAGATCGAGGGAGTCTATACACCGATGCCGAAGGGTTCGTTTTATTCGATCGTGAAACTGCCGATCGACAGCAGCGAACGTTTTGCCCAATGGCTGCTCGAGGAGTTCGAATATAAGGGCCAGACGGTGATGGTGGCACCGGCAACCGGTTTTTATGCCTCCTGCTATTTGGGTCACGACGAAATCCGGATCGCCTACGTGATCAACAAGGAGGATCTTCTGGCCGCCGCCGAGTGCTTGAAAGAGGCGCTGAAGGTATATCCCGGAAGGAAACGGCCGTAGATCGTTTCGGCTCGCTTCCTGCGTGAAGAGATAAAAAAATCTCCGTATCAGTCGATACGGAGATTTTTTATTCATGCTATCGCTGCGATCCGTAGCTACTTATAAAACATCCTATTCTTTAAACATCCAGCCTCGCTTAGCTCAGAAAAACTGCTTCGGACAGGATTATCGAATCTCTTGCAGGAGAGCCACTAACAATTTCCAGAACTTTTCAACGGAAGCAATCTCAATCCGCTCATCCGGCGAGTGTACCCCCCGAAGCGTCGGACCGAAGGAGACCATCTGCAGGTTGGGATATTTCTGAAGGAAGAGGCCACACTCCAGCCCCGCATGAATCGAACGGACCACCGGATCATGACCGAACAGAGCATGATAGACCTTTCGAGTGGTTTGTGTCAGGTATGAATCCGGATCCGGAGTCCATCCGGGATATGCGTCGGCATGCACGACATCGGCTCCGGCCAATCGGAAGACAGCCTCAACGGCCGCCGCCGCATTATCTCTTGCCGACTCGATTTCGGATCGTTGCGAGGTAGCCACCTCAATCAACAGTTCCCCGACGAATTTTACGGAAGCCAGGTTTGTCGAGGTTTCGACCATCCCGGGCATAGTCCGACTCATTGCGAGCACGCCGTTCGGCACCCCGAGCAGGGCATCGAGGAGATTCTTCTGGGTATCCAGGTCGATCACTTTGTCCGACACCGGCATTTCAGAGAGCGAAATCTTCATGCCGGGCTCCACCCTACCGAACTCGCCCTGCACATTCCGAACAAACCCCTCAAAGGCATTTTTCATATTTTCCACCTCGCGTGCCGGCACACCAAACACCGCATAGGCTTCACGAGGGATGGCATTTTTGAGATTTCCGCCATCCAGATAGACGAGCCTCATTCCGAACTCTTCGGTCAACGGATCGAGCCAACGGGCCATAATCTTGTTCGAGTTCGCACGCCCTTTATCAATGTCATCCCCCGAGTGTCCACCGACCAAACCGCTGACATCGATCCGAAAGAATTGATAGTTTTTTGGCAGTTCCTCTCTACGGTATTTGAAATCGGCCAACGTATTGACCCCACCTGCACAGCCGATAAATATCTGCCCTTCGTCTTCGGAATCGAGATTGATCAGATACTTTCCGGTCAACAGGTCGTCGCTCAAACCGAATGCGCCGGTCAACCCGGTCTCTTCGTCGACCGTAAACAGACACTCGATCGGGCCGTGCTGAATATCCTTTGCAGCCAACACCGCCAACTGAGCGGCCATCCCGATCCCACAATCGGCACCGAGCGTTGTACCTTCCGCCTTGACCCACCCTTCGTCGATCCGGACCCGAATCGGATCTTTCTCAAAATCGAAGTTCACTTCACTGTTTTTTTCGCACACCATGTCCATGTGGCTTTGCAGGATCACACCGGGCCACCCCTCGCACCCCGGATAAGCGGGTTTGCGGATCAACACATTTCCCACACTGTCTTTGTGACAGTCGAGGCCTGCCTCTTTTGCGAACTCCACCAGAAAGGCGATTATCTGTTCCTCTTTTTTCGAAGGACGCGGAATCTTCGTAATCTGATCGAAAAATGTCCACACGCTGATGGGGACCAATGCAGTAATATCACTCATACAACACCTCCCGTTTAGTTTTTTGTAAATGTAACGATAAATTCGTTAGTTTGTATCAAAATTCACAGTTTATGACACCATTCAGAATTGGTCACGGCTACGACGTCCATGCCTTAGGCCCCGACCTGCCCCTTTGGCTTGGGGGGGTACGGATTCCCCACACCCACGGCTGCATCGCCCACTCAGACGGAGACGTCATCATCCATGCGCTTTGTGATGCGCTGCTGGGAGCGGCCGCATTGGGCGACATCGGCACCCACTTTCCGGACACATCGGAGGAATTTCGGAACATCGACAGCAAAATTTTATTAAGGCGGACGGTCGCTCTGTTGATCACGGAGGGATACGCCGTAGGCAATGTCGACTGCACGCTGTGCATGCAACGTCCAAAAATCAAGCCTTACATTCCGGCGATGCGCCAAGCGCTATCGGAGGCAATGGACCTTCCCGTGGAGGCCATATCAATCAAAGCGACGACGACCGAACACCTTGGCTTTACCGGACGGGAAGAGGGAGTCGAGGCCCATGCCGTTGCTTTGCTCTACCGCTTGCCGTAGAGAATTTTTTCAAGAGGATACACGGGGATTGTTATAATCGGAGATTATCGGCTACACGCCGCACGGACAATCCCTTTTCAGGACACGCCGCTAAGTTCGATCCAACCCGATCATTCTCTCCCCCACCCCACTACAAGAGAGAGATGCAACCCGCATGCAAACATCAGGCTGCATCTCTCTCTTTTTCTTTATTCGTATTCGTTCCCTATTCTTTATTTTTTCGCTTTGGCCATAATCTCCCGACACTGTTCCAAGGTCAGTTTTTCGGGCTCTTGTCCTTTCGGAATGCGATAATTTTTCCCGTTGCAAGCGATATAGGGACCATACCGCCCATTCAGAACCTGTACAGAGGGATCCTCCGGATAGGTACAAATGGGGACTTTCGCCTTGGCATCTTTCTCACGTTTCTCTTTAATCAGCTCAATGGCTCGATCCAACTCAATCGTATAGGGGTCATCCGTCTTAGCGAGCGAGACGAATTTTCCGTCATGCCGCACGTAAGGGCCGAATTTTCCCACTCCGATAACGACCTCTTTGTCTTCAAAGGTTCCGATCGTCCGCGGCAGAGTAAACAGGGCCAACGCCTCATCCAAAGTGATGGAAGCGATGAGTTGTCCTTTTTTCAGGCTGGCGAAACGGGGCTTGTCCCCATCCTCCCCCGATCCGATTTGAGCGACGGGTCCAAACCGACCGATCTTTACGAATACGGGCTTGCCGCTTACCGGGTCGACCCCCAACTGATGGATCTGACTGCTTTTGACCGGCTGACTTTCGAGGGCCTTATCTACTTCCGCATGAAATTTCTCATAAAATTTTTGAATCATCTCCTGCCAACTCTTTTCACCCTCTGCGATTTCATCGAACTCCTTTTCGACCATTGCCGTAAAGTTGTAGTCCATCACTTCGGAGAACTGTTGGTCGAGATAGTCAGTAACAAGCATGCCTATATCGGTGGGAGAGAGTTTATTTTTCTCTTTACCGACATGTTCCGACAAGATTTTTCTTGTGATCTCCCCTTTTTCGAGCTTCAACTGGACATACTCGCGCTTAGTTCCCTCTCTACTCTCCTTCACCACATAGCCGCGCGTAATGATCGTCGAGATCGTCGGTGCATAGGTAGAAGGTCTGCCGATACCCAACTCTTCGAGGCGCTTAACGAGCGACGCCTCGCTGAACCTCGGAGGCGACTGGGTGAAACGTTGTATGGCAGTCATCGCCTTGAGTCCGAGTTGGTCTCCGGGATTCATTACCGGCAGCAGTACCTCCTCGTTCTCCGTCGTATCATCCTCCGTCGACTCCGAATAGAGCTTCAGGAATCCATCGAACAATACGGTTTCGCCCGTTGCCACAAAATGCTCCTCGGCATCACTAATGGCAATATCGACAACCGTTTTTTCCGTTTTAGCAGCCGCCATCTGCGAAGCGATCGTCCTTTTCCAGATCAGGTCATACAGTTTTTGTTCGGCAGCCGAACCTTCGATCTTGGTCCGATCCATATAGGAAGGGCGAATGGCTTCGTGCGCCTCTTGCGCCCCTTTCGTCTTTGTTTTGTAGTTCCGTACTTCGGAGTACTCTTGCCCGAACATCGCGATGATTTGCTTTTTAGCTGCATCGATTGCCTGAGAAGAGAGATTTACCGAGTCGGTACGCATATAGGTAATGTACCCTGCTTCATAGAGCCTTTGCGCAAGAGTCATGGTCTGACTGACCGACATGCCGAGTTTCCGGCTTGCCTCCTGTTGCAGTGTAGAGGTGGTAAACGGAGCTGCCGGCGACCTTTTTGAGGGTTTTTTCTCCACACGTTCAACGGTGAAGGTAGCCATTCTGCACTTTTCCAACATCAATAGGGCCTCATCCTCATTCGGGAACCGTTTATTCAGCTCGGCTTTAAAAACCGACTTGTGTTTTTGTTCGTCCTCGACGACAAAATCGGCCACAATCCGGAAATAAGGCGTTGCCTTGAATGCCATGATTTCCCGTTCCCGTTCCACGATAAGGCGTACGGCCACACTCTGCACTCTTCCGGCCGAGAGCGAGGGTTTGATTTTTTTCCACAGTACAGGAGACAATTCGAAACCGACCAAACGATCGAGTATTCGTCTGGCCTGTTGGGCATTGACCAGATTAAGATCGATCTTTCGGGGATTTTTTATGGCATTGAGGATCGCATTTTTCGTAATTTCATGGAAGACGATCCGTTTCGTTTTATCGTCACTCAAGCCGAGTACCTGATACAGATGCCAAGCGATCGCTTCCCCTTCACGGTCTTCATCGGATGCGAGCCATACGGTTTGCACATTTTTAGCGAGTTTTTCGAGTTCGGCAACCGTTTTTTTCTTATCGGGAGAGATTTCATAATGAGGAGCGAAGCCATGCTGGATATCAATCCCCAGTTCTTTTTTCGACAAATCGCGGATATGTCCGAAACTGGATTTGACGACATAATCCTTACCCAGAAATTTTTCAATCGTTTTTGCTTTAGCCGGCGACTCCACGATCACCAGATTCTCTTGCATACAATTCCAATTTATTATCGGCAGGACAGGGATCTAAGGGTCTCCGCTCCTGCAATTTTATTAAACAACCGTTTCATCATCAAAACGCAAAAACCTAAAGATTGTAACCTTTAGGTTTTACATTTTTCACACAGCTCAGCGAATCAACGTATAAGTGAGAGCCACTCTTAAAGGAGGATCACTTGCTCCTGTTTTCAAGGCAATCTGGTTAAATTCACTAATGAGATCCGTACTAACCCCCAAGACAAAAGTTCTGGGTGAAGTTTCGGGATTACGAATCAGTTCCTGTAAGAATATAGACAAATCAGTAGGATAATATCCGAAAGTTCGGTTCAGATAACCGTCGAACATGAGCGTCACATCAGCCGAAGATTCATAAGTATAGTCATAATCCAATATATTAGTGAGGTGTGTATAATCGGTATATGCCCCCACTCTTGTTGGCGCTATGTCATAAATTTCGGGAGAGACACTTTTCACCGGCCAGAGCAAAGAAGCCTTATTGATTACGATAGATTTATAGGGATCTTTCACCAAGGCACACAAGTCGTTTACAAACTGATCCGAAAAGCGGACATAGGTAGCCACCCCCCCCAGTGATTGAATATAGCCATACTCGAGAGGAGTAGACGAAGCAAGCGTGTCCCCTATATTCTGTATTTGAGACTGCGAGTAATCATGCTTGATCGAGCTGACCCTACCCGTATAGTAATAGGCATTATCGAACGAATAATAAACTTGAACGGTATCTTTTATTGCCGTTGCGGTTTGATCGGTATGATTTCTGGTATAGAGAATCATCTCTATGCCGGAGTAAGCAATACGATAGACGGCAGCATCTTGAGGGGACTCAGCATCGGGCAAGAAACAGAACCCTTTGAAACGATCGAAGAATAAAGAGTCGCCGGTATAGCAACCACCGGTAGTATCCATGAGTCGCTGTGCGAACTTCAGTCCATTCGGGCTATCCAATTTCACAACAATCTCCGACGTGGGAACCCCGGTCAATTCAAAACTGCACAAGGGTTCATCTTGTATTTTATCAAGGGGGTCGAAATCTGCGTAATAGGTGGAGTCATAGTATAGCAGCGATGTCAATTCATACACGTTGATTTTCTGTACTTTAGTCGTATCACCCAAGGTAGAAGCATTAACCGTGAACCTCAATTCGAGGGAATCAAACACAGGAGCTATTCCGAACATTTCGTCCCCTGAAGTAAAATAGCTCATCATATACTGAGCACAAAAAGAGGCAGACGTTCTTCCGAACACCGAATCGACACAAGATCCCAAAAAGCCATAACTCAAACTACTCGTAGTAAATGAGTCAGGTTGCATCAAATAGGTATCGATACCATATATTGTATCGACGAAGATTTTCATTTTCTGGTCATCAGGAATAAGATCTTCGCCCAACTGGTTATCGACTTTAGTACAAGAGATGGAGATTATCAAAAGGGCAACAATTGCTCCCCATGTTCTCTTATGCCGGAAAAAGCTATTCATTCGCAAGTATTTTGTTATAGAACTCCAAATACCGATCCAAATACTCTGGATTTGATTTATCTTGGAAAGCCAGCGAAGCGATATTTTTTTCTTCGAAGCATTCGACGAGTTTAGGATCGGGTTTAGGCGTTTCATAAATCACACCATCGACATAGTTACTAACGAATTTCATCAGATTTTCGTATGTAGGATGTTCAAGAGGAGCGAGATATTTTTTTGGCACACCCTCACCCTGTACTTTTGCTTTGAAATTAGAGTCGAGTTCCCCTTCGAAGGCTTCGTCATACAGCGACATGACGATTTTGATTTTTTTAAAGATAGGGTCGTCAGCGAAGAGGTTCTTCAAGTATACGGGCACGATTGATGACATCCAGCCGTGGCAATGGACGATATCGGGCGTCCACCTCAATTTTTTGACGGTTTCGAGTACGCCCCGTGCGAAAAATATGGCACGTTCATCGTTATCGGGGAACAGTTTTCCGTTTTCATCCCGAATGATTGCTTTTCTATGGAAATAGTCTTCGTTGTCGATGAAATAGATCTGGACGCGGGCCGCAGGGATCGAAGCGACCTTAATAATGAGTTGATGATCGTTGTTATCGATGATCAGGTTCATTCCGGAGAGTCTGATTACTTCGTGAAGTTGATTACGTCGTTCGTTAATCAGGCCGTAACGGGGCATGAAAGTTCTGATTTCGTTACCTTTTTCCTGCATTCCTTGCGAAAGCGCTCTGCACAATACGGACATATCGTTTTCAGCAAGATAAGGAGTTATCTCCTGGCAGACATAAAGGATTTTGCAGTTACTCATTATTACAGGATTTTCGTCAAAACTGACACAAAGGTACTAAAAATTTGCGAGATTTCCAGAGATTAGAATATATTTTGAACGTACTCAGAGAATAAGCATAGCATCGCCATAGGTACCGAAGCGATATTTTTCGACCCGCGCCACTTCATAAGCCTCCATGAGGAAATCATACCCGGCGAAGGCGGATACCATCATCAGTTGGGTAGAGTAAGGGAGGTGGAAATTGCTGATCATGCAGTTTGCGACACTGAACTCATAGGGGTCGAAGATAAAGCGGTTTGTCCAACCGTTAAACGGTTTCAGGAACCCATCCGTCGAGACGGAGCTTTCGATAGACCGCATCACGGTTGTACCGACGGCACACACTTTACCGCCAGCGCGTTTTACGGCATTGACCTGATCCGCGGTTTGCTGCGGGATGATCACCTGTTCGGAGTCCATTTTATGCTTCGTAAGGTCCTCGACATCCACGGTTCTGAAGTTACCCAACCCGACGTGCAGCGTCAGGAATGCCATTTCGATGCCTTTGATCTCCATACGTTTCATCAGATGCTTACTAAAATGCAAGCCGGCTGTCGGAGCCGCAACAGCTCCTTCATTTTTAGCAAAAATGGTCTGATAGCGTTCATCGTCGATCGGTTCGACCTTAGGCCTGATCCATTTGGGCAGTGGGGTTTCACCGAGTTTGAACAAGGTAGCCTTGAACTCGTCGTAGTCTCCATCAAGCAGGAATCGGAGAGTCCGCCCCCGGGAGGTTGTATTGTCAATCACCTCAGCGACCAGCAGATCGTCGTCGCCGAAGTACAGTTTGTTTCCGATCCTGATCTTTCTGGCCGGATCCACAAGAACGTCCCACAGCCGGAGATCCCGATTCAACTCCCTCAGCAGGAAGATTTCGATTTCGGCACCGGTTTTTTCTTTGTTTCCATAGAGACGTGCGGGAAACACCTTGGTATCGTTAAAAATGAATATATCGCCGGTTTTGAAGTAGTCGATCACATCCTTGAAGATTCGGTGTTCGATTTTACCGGTTTTACGGTTGAGCACCATCAGTCGGGATTCATCTCTGTTTTCGGCAGGATATTTGGCCAACATGTCGGCCGAGAAGTTGTAATTATACTGGGATAATTTCATTATTATAAAGCATTGAACATCGACAACAATAATGCAATTAAATATTATACGCAGCAAAATGCGTTTTGTTTCACATCCCGCTACTTTTATTTAAAATCGTCTATCGATGTTTCTTTTGTGTGTTTTGTTGGGATCCTGTTCGAAGCTGTAATGCTCCTGATCGGGGAAGAGAGCCTGCTCGACCTGCTCGAGGGTATAGGTATCCTCCAAGGTATAGTTTCCGTTTTTCGTTCTGCACAGGGTGTAGAGGAAGGCCCCGCTGCCTAACGCCTCTCCCAGATCGCGTGCGATCGAACGGATATAGGTTCCTTTGCTGCAACGGATGCGGAGGGTTACACGAGGCAACTCAAACGATTCGATCTCCATACCGTAGATCGTGATCGGAGCCCGTTTCATCTCGACCTCGGCTCCTTGACGGGCATATTCGTAGGCACGCTTTCCGTCGATCATCTTTGCGGAGAAGGTCGGGGGCAGTTGCATCTGTTCACCGATCATCTCGGCGATTTTTTGCCGAACCAGCTCCTCGGTAATGTGCTCGTATGGAAACGTACGATCGATCGGATGTTCTCGATCGTAACTCGGAGTCGTTGCTCCCAGCTCAAAGGTTGCCAAATACTCCTTCTGCTCCGCCTGCAGACTTTCGATCGTTTTTGTTGCCCGACCAATACAGATCAGCAGCACCCCCGAAGCCAACGGATCGAGCGTACCGGCATGACCGATTTTGATCTTACGGTACCCCAAGCGACGCAGGAGGACCTTGACTTTTCGAACGACGTCAGACGAGGTCCACCCGAGCGGTTTATCAATGGGCAGCACATACCCTTCGACAAAGGGCGTAAGGGGCGACAGAGGTTGTTTCAAAACTCGACAGCAATTAGGAAGTTAAGCCCGTAGCCGACGGATTAGCACAGCGACCAGACGATCGATACAACACCGACGATCAGACAGTACACCGCGAAATAGATCAATTTACCCTTTTTAACGATATTGATCATCCATCGGCAGGCGATAAATCCAGACACAAATGCAGTAACAACCCCGGCAATCAAGGCAGCGAACGATATTCCGCTTTCTGTAGGATGAAAACCGCCCTTCATCGCATCAAGCAAAGCCTCTCCGAGGATGGGGACCAACACCATGAGGAAAGAGAATTTTGCGACATCCTCCTTTCTGTCACCGAGCAACAATCCGGTAGCGATCGTTGATCCGGACCTCGAGAGACCGGGCAGAATGGCGGCAAACGCCTGAGCGATTCCGATCACCAAGGAGTCGCGGAACGAGATTTGGCTCTTTTGCCGCGGCCGGGCATAATAGGCGAAGGACAAGAGCGCGGCGGTAATCAGCAGAGAGATACCGACCACGAGCATTCCCGAGGCAAACAACGCCTCGACATGGTCTTTAAAAAAGAATCCGACAATCGCGACCGGCACCATCGACAGTGCGATTTTAGCCAGATATTGAGTTTCGGGGTTCCATGTCCAGCGAAAGAGTCCTGCGATCAGGGCAAAAATCTCTTTATGGAACACGGCAATCGTACTGCACACGGTAGCGGCATGTACGGCGACGGCAAAGGTCAGGTTTTCTTCACCTTGAATACCGAAGAGCGTATTGAAGATTTGCAAATGACCCGAACTGCTGACCGGCAGGAACTCCGTCAGTCCCTGTACCAGCCCCAAAATGACAGCTTCCCAAACCTCCATGCCTTACTCCTCCCTCTTCTTTTTCGGTTTTTTCATGATAGCATAGACTTCGAAGGCGAAGCCGCCCAACACGAGAATCGGAGCCAACGTGATTCTTCTGAAGTTGAACATATCTTCGTTGAATACATTCGGGTCGTTGCTGCCACCTCCGGCCATCAGAATGAAGCCGATCACAATGATAACGAAACCGATCAACATCAGCTTATAATTTTCGAACGTGAGCGGCAGGAGTTGTTGTTTTTCGACCTCCACCGGATTTTGTTTCTCTTTTTTCATCGTTTTCTACCTTGTAGGTTCTTCGTAAGAATCCCCCATATTATTTGACAAAATACTTTTCTCATATCAGAACGTGATACAGCCCGAATAATTTCATCCAGCAGCCTGTTCCTTTTGAGCCGCTAATAAAGATAAATTTTGCTGCTCTTCATCTTCAAGAATTTTCGGACAGCGAACGTAGTAAATATCAACGAGATCAGAATACCCCCGACCATCATTGCCCCGAATATGATCGCCAGCTGCATCTGTTCGGAGACGAAACGTACATCGGGCAATCCTTCGTGCAATCCGGCAATCAGCCCGGCCAGCATGCCCCACGAAATCAGCCCCGAATAGATTCCCTGCAAGATGCTGCTGCCAAGGAAGGGTCTCATGATAAACCAACGTGTGGCCCCGACCAGTTTCATGGTGTTGATGACATATCGTTTCGAGAAGATCGACACCCGAATCGTATTGTTGAGCAGGACCAACGAGATCACCAGCAACGCCCCGCCGAACATAAGCAGAACGAGATTGAACTTATTGACATTCGTAGATATCTGATCGATCACGTTTTTCTGATAGACGACCTCTTCGACTCCCACCCAAGCCGAGATCTGTTTTTCGAGCCGAGCGAGACTCTGGCGATCAGACGCTGCGGCATCCAATTTCAGTTCATACGAATCGGGTAAAGGGTTCTCCTGCAGGAAATCGACGAAATCAGTTCCCAGATACTCCTGAAACTCACGTGCAGCCTGATCTTTAGAGATAAAGCGCACCTCTTTAATCGAATCGAGTGCCTGCAGCTGTTTTCCGATCATAGCAACCGTATCCGGAGCGGCTTTTTGATCGAGCATCACATAGACCGAAACGCTCTCCTTGAGCCGATCTGAAGCGTTCAAGGCCCCTAAGATCAAATACCCGACAGCCCCCAACAGAAAGAGTACCAACGCTATACTCACAGTGGAAATAGCATAGGCATTCCTGACCTTTCGTTTTATTCTTTTGTTACTGTTCACCGTCGTCCAAAATTTAATTCTTCACTTCAACCTCTTTTTTGCGGTTCCTTACGACCGTAATGCCGACCGCAGCGACCAACCCCGCTAACAGAATCAACGAGCAACAACGTGTTACGGCAGTCAACGTATTGTAGTGCGGAGCCCGGAACCGGAACTCTACGGTATGCTTTCCAGCGGGCAGTTTCATGGCACGAAGCACATAATCGGCCCGGAAATAGGGAGCCTCTTCGCCGTCGATATAGGCCGTCCAACCATCCGGGAAGTAGATTTCGGAGAAGACCGCCACCCCTTCGGATGCAGCCGAATATTCGTACCGCTGCATGTTGACCCGATACTCGGTCATCCGGATCGACGCAGTGGAGTCCGCAACCGGGACAACCCCCTCCAATGCCTTTTCGAAGCGACGATCGACCACCGCCACGCGTTTCGAATCGGCCGAATCCAATGCACCGATCTCTTCGTCGGGCGTATTGACCCACGCTACCGAATCGACAAACCACGCAGCACCGTTCGCCTCTTTATTAGTCTCGACATGTAACTGTCCAGTTTGTTGATCGGGCACGATAATATACCGCGTATTGAGCATGTTGTAGACGTTCATGTTCATTTTCGACAAATGTCTGTCGATCAGGTCTTGGTAGCGGTGGAGCTTGGCTCCGTGGTATCCACCGACCGAACGATGGAAGTAAGACGTCGAAGCATCGTTAAAGGTGCTGACCGACAGGTTCAACACGCGGAATCCGGGTTCACCCGTTGTATCGGCCAGAATCTGTGCATCAGCCGGAGTCGGACGAATCTCGGCCCGATTGGGCATAACGAACGCCTCTTTGTTGAGGTAACGGAGGTTGACGGGTACCATATCCAACACCTCCAACAAACCGAGCGCCAATATGAAGGGGACCTTCTTCAACTTATCTTCGACAAAGAACCACACGACAGCCGCGGTCAACAGCACGAACACGAGCGACCGGAACGCATCGGCCCGCATCATCGAGGCCCGTTCCGAACGCATGGCCTCCGCCACATCCTGAGGCAAACGCTCTTCCCCAGCCCCGGTGAACGATAACAGGGTACCGCCGAAGAGCAGAAAGAGCAGTGCAATACCCCCGACCGTCAGGGTCGCATACTTCAATCCTTTCGACCAGCGCTCCCGCTCGATCTCGCCGCACCAGAGACGTTGCAGCACAACCGCCATCAGGAACGGCACGCTCCACTCCGCGATAACCAGAATCATCGAGACGGTTCTGAACTTGTTGTACATCGGGAAGTAGCTGAAGAACAGCTCAGTGAACCATAGGAAGTTATGTCCCCACGAAAGCATAACAGCCAATAGGGTCACGATGAATATCCACCATTTCGACGGTCCCTTGAGTACAAACATGCCAAACACGGCGAGGAACAGGGCGACCGCACCGATATAGACCGGACCACTGGTCATCGGCTGTGGGCCCCAATAGGCCGGCAGTTGCGACGGATCGGCCTGATAGTTTCGCAACGCTTCGGCCACATCACCATCCTGCGAGAACCCGCCCTGCGATGAACCACCGTACAAATTCGGGATCAACAGATTGAAGGTCTCACCCTTGCCATAGCTCCACGCCGTGGCATATTCCAGATCGAGTCCCTCCTGTTTTTCGCCGTTTTCAGCAGTCAATTCGCTGCCTCCACGCATGGTCTCCGACGAATGGCTGTCAATGTAGTATAACATTCCGGCATTGCTTCCGACCGCCAAAGCAGCAGCCACCAACAACAGTCCCGTAACCTTTGCAAAGTGAGGCAACGCCTTGTTCCGGATCGCCTGCACCAGTTCGTTGATCCAGAATGCCGCCAGAATAAACAGGAAATAGTAGGTAATCTGGGGATGGTTCACACCGATCTGAATCGTTGCGAAGACCCCGGCCAGAGCCGCGCCCACCCACATGTTTCGTCGGAAGGCATAATAGACTCCGCCAAAGAGCATCGGGGCAAAAGCGAGAGCGAGCATTTTGGTAATGTGCCCCGCACCGATAATAATAAAGAAGTAGGTCGAAAAGCCGTACGCCAAAGAGGGCACAATCGCGAGCCACGGGTTGAACCGCATGCAACAGAGCATGAAAAAGAACATGGTCATCGCGATGAAGATCAGCGAAGCGGGCTGACCGAGGAAATAGAACGCCCGCGAGAGCGTTTTGATGATCGTTCCCTCATACTGTACGTTGATCAGATAGGCGGGCATTCCGCTGAACATATTCCCCTCCCACTGGGGGTCCTCCCCATATTTTTCGCGGTGTTGCATAATATCCTCAACACTTCCTTTATACTGCAGGATATCGTGTTGAGCGAGCACTTTCCCGTCGAACTGCGGGGAGAAGTAGAACATATTGATTACAATGAAGAGGACCAGCGCGGCCACGATCGGACTCCATTGTTTGAGGATCTGTTTATACTCCATGCGGATAAGCCTAAATATGTTAGTTTGCAAAGTAACGAAAAAATGTTGACGAAACCAAACGGGAAGCCCTTGCTTCCCGGCAAGCACTTCCCGTTTATTTTTCTCTGCACGGAGGACAATCATCGACTCTTTTCACTGTATGAAGGAAGAGCGATCAATTTCCCTTTGCAGTCACATTTTTCTCTTTTAGGTTCCCTTCAATCTATTGCAACACGACGGTAGCGAAGACAGGAAAATGATCCGAGGGGTGATTTTTCCCATCCGAATCGGTCAGAATGCCGAACTTCTGCACGACAACGAGGTCGTTCACGAAAAGAAAATCGATTTTTCCATTTTTCATCAATTTTTCCGGCACAGCGACAGAAAACTCCGTAAAGCTCCATCCGGGCACATAGGGTTTCGTCAACGACACTTTTTCCGCATCCTTCAACCGTTCCTTGATGATTTCGACCGGTTCGCTACCGTCACCCGAATTGAAATCGCCGGTGCACATCACCGGATACTCATTGGACATAGCCGCGATCCGATCCGAGAGCAAGCGAGCCGACTCTCTACGCGCCTGTTTTCCCATATGATCAAAGTGCGTATTGAAGAAGTAAAAGACCTTTTTGGTCTGTTTGTCTTTCATTTTCGCCCATGTACAGATTCTGTTCAGCGCAGCATCCCAACCTTTGCTGACCACATCGGGTGTCTCCGAGAGCCAGAAGGTACCGCTGTCCAGCAGCTGAATCCGGTCGGTCCGATAGAAGATGGCCGAAAACTCTCCGCCTTGCTCTCCGTCACGTCCGACTCCGACCGAAGCGTATCCGGACATCTGTTTCATATCGGCCATCTGTTCGGGCCGGGCCTCTTGTACACCGATGATATCATACCCATGAAACTCGATTAAAGCCATGACCCGATCTTTCCGGTAGGGCCAAGCATTTTCGCCGTCGGCCGTTGTATTGCAGCGAATGTTAAAAGATCCCACATTCAGCGGGGCCTCTTTTTTTGCCTGTGCATCAACCGCTCCGCACATCCAGACAGCAAGGGCCAGACACAACACCCTTGAGAGCTGCCTCCAGCGACTATTTCTGCACATCATAGTAGCAACGTTTCGGAGAGTAGATCTTTCCCTCTTTCACCAATTTTTTGATCACTTTATCGGCTTCGCTTTTTTCCACGCCGGCAGCAGCAGCTATATCACCCGGACGCATTGCCCCTTTTTCCTGCAGGGCTTTCAAGATCTTTTCTTCCATAAATTACCGTTTTTAGGGACGGAATTGCACTCCGCCACACGTTAAACACTTCTTGCAAAGATAACACAAAACCGGCCGAAACCGACATTTTTCATGAATATATTTTACTACATCCTTTTTGCTGCCACCATCCGTTTCACGACAACCCTTCTCTGTTTTTTCCGTTTGAAGCGCAACCGGACAACCTGCACCCCGAACCCATATTCGCTCCGTTTCATTCAAGAGGGGCACGATATTTTTTTATTTTACAATAAATAGTTATCTTTGCAAGCTGTTTAACATTAAATTTAAGTAGAATGCCGAAGATGAAAACCAATTCCGGTGCAAAGAAACGTTTCGATTTCACCGGATCAGGAAAGATCAAAAGAAAGCATGCTTTCAAGAGTCACATCCTGACAAAGAAAACCAAAAAACAAAAGAGAAATTTGACCTATTCGGGTCTGATTTCGAAGGCTGACGAAGCCAACGTAAAATTGTTGCTGGTAAAATAGTACCGGGAGCGATTTTGCCCTTATGTCAAACAAAGAGTGATTTAGCCCCCAAGAGTATGGGAGAACCATGCCGCTAACCGCTCGTAAAACTTTACAATTATGCCAAGGTCAGTAAATGCAGTAGCATCCAGAGCCCGAAGAAAAAAAGTTTTAAAACTTGCCAAAGGAAACTTTGGATCGAGGGGAAATGTATGGACGGTTGCGAAGAACACCGTCGAGAAAGGTCTCACGTACGCATACAGAGATCGCAAGAACAAGAAACGTCAATTCCGCAGCTTGTGGATTCAGCGTATCAACGCCGCTGTTCGCAGCAAGGGAATGACCTATTCAGAATTCATGGGCAAATTGAACGCGAAAGGAATTCACCTGAACCGCAAGGTTCTGGCAGATTTGGCCATGAACAATCCGGCCGCATTCGAACAAATCGTTAAAACAGTTAAATAGTCGCTTTTCGAAGGAAGATTCGGAATCCGATTAAAGGAAAAGAGAGCTGATCCCGGTCAGCTCTCTTTTTGTGTGTATATGTTTCTGGGCGTAAGCTGAAGTATCGAAAGTTAGGGCACCCCGAGTACAGAGTAAATGACTCTTTTTCGGACAACCTTAGACCCGTACCGCCCCCGCCTCATCTTCCATCGAACATATAATATCTGTGCCAACATTCAATTTTGACGGCAATTTTCTCCCCCTCCATACAATCCCCTCTTCTTTTTCTGTCAACCTCAACGCTTTATCACCTCCCACATCTCCACCTGCTCAGTACCCCTTTCTTTCTCTCGCCCCTATCTATCTCCCCCCCCGATGCTTCCAAATAGACAAAAAAAGCGGTCGCCGAAAAATCAGCAACCGCTTCTATAATCTTTACCTCCGGATCTGTATTAACCCAGATAGGATTTTAACAATTTGCTACGTGCGCTGTGACGCAGACGACGGATCGCTTTCTCCTTGATCTGCCGCACACGCTCCCGAGTCAAACCGAACTTCTCACCAATCTCTTCCAGCGTCATTTCGGCACACCCGATTCCAAAGAAATATTTGATAATATCGCGTTCACGATCGGTCAAGGTCGAGAGGGCACGTTCCACCTCCGTACCGAGCGATTCGTTGATCAGTCCCCGATCGGCAATCGGAGAGTCGTTGTTGACCAAAACATCCAACAGACTATTGTCTTCGCCATCGGAGAAGGGGGCATCGACCGAAACGTGTCTACCCGAAACCCGAAGCGTATCGGTGACTTTCTCTTTCGGGAGGTCAAGTTCGTTTGCCAGCTCTTCGGGCGACGGAGTACGTTCGTGCTCCTGCTCGAAACGGGCAAAGGCCTTGTTGATCTTATTGAGCGATCCCACCTGATTCAAGGGCAACCGCACGATACGACTCTGCTCGGCCAAAGCCTGCAGAATCGACTGACGGATCCACCACACGGCGTACGAAATGAATTTGAAGCCACGGGTTTCATCGAACTTTTCAGCGGCTTTGATCAATCCCAAGTTGCCTTCATTGATCAAGTCGGGTAATGACAGCCCCTGATTCTGATATTGCTTGGCTACGGAGACCACAAACCTCAGGTTTGCACGGGTAAGTTTTTCAAGAGCCTCCTTATCGCCTTTTTTGATCCTTTGGGCGAGATCCACCTCCTCTTCGACGGTAATCAAATCCTCTTTACCGATCTCCTGAAGGTACTTGTCGAGCGAAGCACTCTCTCGATTGGTAATGGATTTGGTAATCTTTAATTGTCTCATTATACTACACTATTGATTCAGTCAACACATTACTTTGCAACATTGCAGGGTTCCCCTCAAGGAATCCTGCAACATTGGGTGACAACCGGAGGTTATCGTTAGTCCTGAACCGTCAGCAGTCGTTCTCTCATACCATCGGGATGGATGATCTCCACCGATTCGATAGGCGAAGTGATCCGGTTCAGATCATCGATCGAATAGATTTGCGATCCGTTGATCTTGGTGATGATAACCCCACGACCGATTCCTGCACGAGCGAGCAGTCCGCCTTCGTTAACACCTACGACAACCACACCACCCTTGATATTCAAGGATTTTTTGGCCTTGTCGGAGACTTCGGCGAACTCACCGTTGAGTCGATCGTAGGCAGAAATCTGATCTTTCGTGATCACACTTGTGTCACCAGTTTTATTACGCAGAACCACTTCGATTTGTTTCACATCGGAGCCTCTTTTTACCACCACCGTCACTTTATCGTTCGGGCGATGACGAGCGATCTCTTCAGAGAGTTGAGCGGCGCCATCGATTTTTTTGCCGTTGATCTCGATGATCACATCTCCGACCTTAATACCACCCTCTTCGGCAGCGCTTTCGGGAGCCACATCGGCCACATAGACGCCACCTTTTTCGGTAATACCACTCTTCTTACCCTCTTCGCTTTCGAGGAAACGCTCGTTGACTTCCGTATATTGGATACCGAGGATTGCACGCTGTACGACACCATACTCTTTCAGGTCCACCACGACTTTCTGCACGATCGAGGTCGGCACGGCAAAGGAGTATCCGATATAGCTACCCGTTTCCGACTGGATCAGCGTGTTGATTCCCACCAACTCTCCTTTCGCATTCACCAAGGCACCGCCACTGTTTCCCGGATTAACGGCAGCATCGGTCTGAATAAACGACTCGAGACGATACTGCGACTGCAACGCATCGAGATTACGTCCCTTTGCGCTGACAATACCGGCCGTAATGGTATTGGTCAATCCGTAAGGACTACCGATTGCCAGCACCCACTCTCCCAGACGCAAGTCATCGGAGTTTCCGATCGGGAGGGTTGGCAGATCCGTTGTGTCGATTTTGATCAGCGCCACTTCGGTGGTCGGATCCGTACCGATCAATTTTGCATCGAAAGTCCGCTGGTCATTCAGTGTGACTTTCAGTTCGGATGCATTTTCGACGACGTGGTTATTCGTAACGATATACCCGTCGGGGCTGATAATCACACCCGATCCACCGCTCTTCTGCACCCGAGGCTGTTGCCCTTTGAATTGACCTCTGGGGATACCGAAGAAATCAAAGAACTGCTCATAACCACCGTCAGCATATCCGTTTCTCATTGTGCTTTCGCGGGTATTGACGATATTTACCACCGCTTTAACGGCATTTTCTGCTGCATAGGTCAAATCGGGATAGGAACCCTGATCATAAGAGGTAAAATGCGAACCGACTTTCGAAGCAAACGAGGCGGGCGCATTCACCGAAGAGCTTTTTGCACCGCTCTTCTGTTTTTCCATCGTTTTCGTTACCGAATAGGCCGTAACTCCACCTACCGCCATTGACAGGAGTAAAGCACCGACCCAAAAAATTCCCTTTTTCATAGAAACCAATTAATTAAAAGTTAATTTACATGTTATTACAAAAAAGGTAGATTTACATCATACTTACTTTTTTTCATTTATCGATACGCTCTTGCCACCGACAGCGTACCGAAACTCATACATTATTCAAAATATTTCAATGTACTAACTCGGAATCCGATCCGAATATTGTTCGAAAAGTCAATTTTATTTCACTTTTTTTCGTTTTTTTTCAGACCCGACAGACCCGTATCCCCCGCAAAACTTTTATCGTTACTCTGCCTTGTAACCTTTCAATCCGTTGTACGGACCGTTGCCTACACTTCGTGCGAAAGCGGCGGAGGCGTAATCTCCGACGTGTCGTACCCCTTCCAACGTTCGGCAATGTAATCCAACGTAGCCCGGATCTCGTCGGGATCAGTCAGCGTAACCAGCTTCAACCGTGTACTTTTGAAGTCGGGCAATCCTTTAAAATAGCAGGAGAAGTGACGCCGCATCTCCAGAACGCCCACCTTCTCGCCTTTGAACTCCAGCGACTTGGCAAAATGCAGCTTGGCCAGATCGACTCGCTCCTGCACAGAGGGTTGCTTCAATAACTCCCCACAGGTCAGATAGTGCCGGATCTCCCGGAAAATCCAGGGCCGCCCGAAGGTCGCCCGCCCGATCATGATTCCATCGACCCCGTAACGTTCGAACGCCTCGGCCGCCTTGGCCGGCGAATCAATATCTCCGTTACCGATAATCGGAATGTGCATTCTCGGATTCCGTTTCACCTCTCCGATCAGCGTCCAATCCGCCTCGCCGCGATACAGCTGCGCCCGGGTTCTGCCGTGAATGGTCAACGCCGCAATCCCCACATCCTGCAACCGCTCAGCAATTTCGACGATGTTTTTCGACTCTTCGTCCCAACCGAGCCGGGTTTTTACCGTTACCGGCAACCGTACCGCTTCGACAATCCTCCGAGTCATCTCGACCATCTTCGGGACATCGCGCATCATACCGCTTCCAGCACCCCGAGCCGCAATCTTCCGGACGGGACATCCGAAGTTTATATCGATCAGATCGGGTCCTGCCGCTTCGGCCACGCGTGCCGCTTCGACCATCGGTTCGATCTCGTTTCCGTAGAGCTGTATGCCGATAGGACGCTCGTAGTCGAACAACCGGAGTTTGGCCACCGATTTAGCAGCGTCGCGAATCAACCCGTCACACGATATGAACTCGGTATAGAGCATATCCGCCCCGAAGTGCTTGCACACATAACGGAACGACGGGTCGGTCACATCCTCCATCGGAGCGAGAAACAGCGGCTTGTCGCCCAAATCTATTCCAGCAATTTGCATCTTGTATGATTTGACGGCAAAAATAGTTATCTTTGTGGGGATTTTGAAATTACGTAAAGGCAAATCATGAGTATCGAACAATTTTTGCAAGAGAAGACAGCCGGCGTGGTCGGATCGCTGTATGGCCCCGTATCGGCAGAGCTCATCCAAATACAAAAGACCCGTAAGGATTTCGAGGGCGATCTGACGGTCGTGGTTTTTCCGCTGTTGAAACAGAGCCACAAAAGCCCGGAAGCTACAGCTAAAGAGATCGGAGAGGCACTTTCGGCCCTTGAAGAGATCCGGTCATACAACGTCATCAAGGGTTTTCTGAACGTTTCGTTCAGCGAGCGGTTCTGGATCGAACGCCTCAACGACATATTGCGAGACGAGACATACGGCCGCAAATCGCCGAACGGACACACGATTATGGTCGAATATTCATCGCCGAACACCAATAAGCCGTTGCACTTGGGACACATCCGCAACAACCTGCTCGGATATTCGGTGGCCCGCATTCTGGAGGCGAACGGCAACCACGTCATCAAAGCGAATCTGGTCAACGACCGGGGTATCCACATCTGCAAGTCGATGCTAGCGTGGCAGAAATTCGGACACGGCGAAACACCTGCCTCGTCGGGCAAGAAGGGCGACCATTTAGTGGGCGACTACTACGTAGCCTTCGACAAGGCCTATAAGGCGGAGATCAAGCAATTGGTTTCCGAGGGCATGGACGAGGAGCGAGCCAAACACGAAGCCCCGATCATGAAAGAGGCGCAGGAGATGCTTCGGAAATGGGAGGCGAAGGATCCCGAAGTCTACAAACTGTGGCAGACCATGAACGGCTGGGTCTATGAAGGCTTCGATACGACCTACCGGGCACTGGGCGTCAGTTTCGATAAAATCTACTACGAATCGAACACCTATTTGTTGGGTAAATCGATCGTCGACGAAGGCTTGTCCAAGGGGATATTCTTCCGCAAGGAGGATGGCTCGGTTTGGTGCGATCTGACAGGAGACGGACTCGACCAGAAGCTGCTGCTTCGGGGCGACGGCACCTCGGTCTACATGACACAGGATCTGGGAACGGCCTACACGCGGTTCAAGGAGGAGCACCTCGACGAGATGATCTACGTGGTGGGCAACGAACAGAACTACCACTTTCAGGTGTTGAAACTGATTCTCAAGAAATTGGGTTACGACTGGGCCGATGCCATCACCCATCTCTCCTACGGCATGGTCGAACTTCCGGAGGGGAAGATGAAATCCCGCGAGGGAACCGTTGTGGATGCCGACGATCTGATCGACGAGATGGTACGCACGGCCCACGACATGTCGCAGGAGTTGGGCAAACTCGACGACGCCACCCCGGAGGAGGCCGCAGCCATCAGCCACATGGTGGGTCTCGGCGCACTGAAATACTTTATCTTGAAGGTCGATCCGCGCAAGACGATGCTCTTCGACCCGCGCGAGTCGATCGATTTCAACGGCAACACGGGTCCGTTCATTCAATATACGCATGCCCGAATCCGTTCGGTGCTCCGCAAGGCTGCCGAAAAGGGTATCGAGCCCAAGAAACAGTTACCGGCCACCGAGTTGTCGGCCGATGAGGTTCGGCTCATCAAGCTGTTGACCGACTATCCGGCCATCGTCACACAGGCTGCCGAGAACTTCTCACCGGCCCTGATTGCGAATTACGTCTACGAACTGTCGAAGGAGTACAACAGCTACTACCACGACTATCCAATCCTCCGCGAGACGGATGCAGCGAAACAGACCATGCGGCTGACGCTTTCGGAGAGCGTGGCACGAATCATTGCCGAGGGTATGTCTCTGCTCGGTATCGGGGTACCCCAGCGCATGTAATCCGCCCACTGCGGCGACAAACGATACACCGGTCGTGGGAACCGTACAACGCGATAGCATAACGATTACGATCCTCTCTTATGTGGGGATCGTAATCGGTTATGTCAACAAGATTCTGCTGTTGCCGAACTTTTTCAGCGAGACACAGGTCGGACTTGTAAACATTCTGGTCAGCTTTTCGGTGATCTATGCCCAGTTTTCGGCTTTGGGCATCAACTTTACGATCGTCAAATTTTTCCCGTTCTTCCGGACAGAGGATCGGACACACAACGGACTGTTTTTCTGGTCGGGCGTAGGCGTGAGTTTCGGGTTTATCCTGTTCACGCTGCTCTTCCTGCTGTTCCGCAACCCGGTGATGGAGTACTATTCGCAGGAGTCGCCCCTGCTCTCACAGTACTACCTGCTGCTGATCCCGATGGGATTTACCACACTGTTCTACAACTTCTTCACCTCATGGTTGCAGGCTTTTCACAAAAATGTGATCTCCTCATTTTCGAACGAGATCGTTCTGCGTCTGCTGGTAACGATCGAAATCTCGCTGTACGTATTCAAGGTGCTTACGTTCGAACAGTTCGTTATCGGCTATGTCCTGATCTATTTTGTTCCTACTGTCATTTTACTGATCTACACCCTACGTCTACACTACACGCGTTATAAGCCGTGTTTTTCGCGTCGAGTCAAAAAGTTGGCCTCGATCGCAAGCGTTTATGGATTCTGGCAATACCTCGGCGGAACGTCGAACTACATCGTCCCGACGGTGGATCAGGCCATGCTTGCGGGCATGTGGGGATTGGCCGAGAACGGAATTTACGGCATCATGCTGTGTCTGGTAAGCGTCATGCAGATGCCCTACCGTTCGTTGGTAAAGGTCTCGACACCGGTTGTCACGGAGCTCTGGAAGGCACGCGATTTTCAGGGCATGCGACACATTTCGCGCGAGGTTTCGCTGATGAACCTGATTGCCGGCTGCTACCTGTTCGTCATCATCTGGGTCAACCTCGACAACATCTTCTCGCTGATGCCCGAACAATACTCGGCCGGGCGCTACGTATTTCTGTTCTTGGGTCTGGGCCGAATTATCGACATGTACTCGGGTCTGAACAGCGCAATTCTCATGACCTCAAAGAAATACCGGTACGAATTTTTGATGTCGCTGTTTTTGGTGGGCCTGACCATCGGGACCAACCTGTTGCTGATTCCCCGCTTTGGCATGAACGGAGCCGCCTTGGCCACCATGATCTCAATCATTATTTTCAACATCGGCCACGTGACCTTTGTCTGGAGGTTCTACCGCATCCAACCGTTTGCCCTCAAAGATTCCGTCGTGGCCCTGATCGGCCTGCTATCCATCGGAGTTTCGGCACTGATCCCGACCATGGGGCACTTCATTCTCGACGCAGTGATCCGTACCCTTATTATAACAGCCGTATTCGGCATTCCGATCTACCTGTCCGGTATCTCTCCGACGCTGAATACTACGATCGAACGATTCTATCACCGCATATTCCGATAGTATCCCACGGACCACTTCTCCAAGCCTCCCTTGCTTTACCGAATCCGCACATTCTATCTTACTCAACCGTCAGCTACAACACATTACGATAGCTGATACCTCAGTACGGTCCACTATAAAACCGAGGCCTCTCCCCCCCCTCATTTTGCACCCACTACCTGCTAAAAAACTGAGGGACCGATCCTATTTTCGGATCAGTCCCTCGAATCTACCTAAATAATCTGCTCTTCAGCTCCCGGATCAGCTGCTGCGAACTACTCAATCCGCATAGCAAAACCACCGCCCGGAGCCATGCGCAGTTTCAATTTCGTTTTTCCATCCACCGAAAGCGACTCAGAGGCGTAATCGCGACCGGCACGATGGGCATTCACTCCATCTTTAAACAGCTTCACCTGATACGAACCGTCGTTCAGGAAGGAGAGATCTACCTCAACCTCACGAGGAGTCCAGTTATTAATTCCCCCGACATACCACACATCGCCTTTGCGACGTGCCGTAACGATGTATTCACCCAATTCACCATCCAAGATTCTGGTTTCGTCCCATACGGTTGGCACATCGGCAATGAAGTCCGTACAGGTCTGTTCGCGCTCATAATTACTCGGAGTGTCACACATCATATTGACGGGAGAGTCATACACGACATACATGGCGATTTGGTGGCAACGCGTACCCTGACTCATCGGTTCACTGTAACAGGGATAATAGTTTCCTTTCGAGGCATTACGCATTGCACCTTGCGTATAATCCAGCGGACCGGCCACCTGACGGATAAAGGGAATCATCACGTCATAGGTCACCTGATCGACATCAGCCGTAATCCACTTCACCTGCTCCAACCCGAAGACGCCCTCACAGTTGAGTACATTGGGGTATGTTCTGTGGATGCCCGCGGGTTTGTGCGTACCGTGCAGATCGAGGATCAGCTTGTATTTTGCAGCCGTGGCAGCGGCGCGATGGTTGAATTCGGTCATCAGCTGGTCATCTCGATCCATGAAGTCGACCTTGAACCCTTTCACACCCAGATCGGAGTAGTATTTACATACCTCATCCATATTTCGTTCGAAAGCGTAGCAACCGGCCCAAAGAATAATTCCGACATTCCGTTCAGCCGCATAATCGACCAACTCTTTGATATCGATTGCATCGACCACCTGCATCAAATCGGCCTTCATATTAACGGCCCACCCCTCATCGAGGATCACATATTCGATTCCGTTTTTCGAAGCGAAATCGATATAGGCCTTGTAGGTATCGTTGTTCACGCCGGTTTCGAAATCGACTCCATCCAAGTTCCAAGCGTTCCACCACTCCCAAGCCACCTTACCGGGCTTGATCCACGATATATCGGACAATTTTGAGGGTTCGGCCAGCAGGTAACTCAGATTCGACGCAGCAATATCCTTGTCGTTATCCGAGATTACAGCGATTCTCCACGGGAAGTTTCTTGGAGCCTCGACTTTCGCGATAAAATCTTCACGTTCATTGACCAGCAGCTGCAAGTTGTTGTATCCACCGCCCTCGACGTTTTTTGGATAGCCGGCATGCACACCAGCCAAACGGAGCCCATCGTCTGCGACCAGATAGAGACCGGGATAATCATACAAATCGGTTTCTGTCAGACACACCGAAACCCCGTCATTGGTTTTAACGAACAAGGGCAGGAACATCAATCTTTGTTGATTGAGTTCGGATAGTTTTTCAGACTTGTAGACATTTTCGAACGAGTTGGGGAACTGGGAATTGAAATCTCCGTCATTACCCCGATTCACATAGGGGACCGTAGCGACGGCATCAGCCGGAAACCGATAGTCCACCTCTTCCCGGACGATGCAGAACGGATCTTTCGCCTGATTGACAAAACGATAGGCAATTCCGTCATTATACGCACGGAACACTACGCTGTAATCGCCCTTGAATTTCAGGGTCAATTCATTGCACTGATCCCTCACGCTGTCGGCCCGATAGAAAGGCGACGCGATTTTGGTATCGATCTGCTTTTCGGTACTTTTCTGCAACCGGGCGTTATCGCCCCACACGGTTCCGTTATCCAAAGTCATGGATATTGCCGATGGAGCAATAACCTCTTTCCCGTCATAGATGACGTTATAGGTCAACTTTTCACCTATGTCGATCGTCGCTTTCAACTTTCCGTCGGGCGAGGCCAGCGACAGTTGTTTTTGAGCGGCGCTCAAGGATCCGGCGAAAACACAACACACGATCCCAAGAAGAATTTTTCTCACCATATTTTCTCTCTTTATCAAAAAAAATTAAGCTAAAAGTAACATGAATCGATTTACTGTCCGACACGAACGTGCCGTTTATAAACACATGTAACAAAAATAGTAAATTATTTCACATAACAAGAGAGTCCGTTCGAAAACTTTTTGAGATCTATCCGATTACAAACAAGAAACCTCGTTTCTCCTGATGTTTGATCCCGTTCAAAGCAGATACGATACTGGATTGTCAAGCCATCGAGCCATACAAAAAAAGAGCGGGGCGGCTCAATAATTTGAGTCGCCCCGTTTCTCTTTCAGTTATATTTCCAAGTCATTATTTGACTTCCTCAAAGTCTACGTCGGTCACATTATCCGAACCGTTCTGTCCTGCACCGGCATTTGCACTACCCGAGGTTGCACCGGCACCAGCACCCGGATTAGCCTGAGCCGATCCTGCACTCTGTTGTGCGCTGTAGATGTCCTGCGAAGCTGCCTGCCATGCCGAGTTCAATTCAGCAGTTGCTGCATCAATACCCGCAATGTCTTGCGCTTTGTGAGCATCTTTCAGCTTACCGAGAGCCGCCTCGATGGCACTCTTCTTGTCGGCAGGAATCTTGTCTCCATACTCCTTGAGCTGTTTCTCGGTCGAGAATATCATGCTGTCGGCAGCGTTGACCTTGTCGACCCGTTCACGCTCCTCCTTATCTTTCGCTTCGTTGGCTTTTGCCTCGTCACGCATCCGTTGGATCTCCTGTTCGGTCAATCCAGAAGAGGCCTCGATACGGATCTTCTGCTCTTTCCCGGTACCTTTATCCTTAGCCGATACATTCAAGATACCGTTTGCGTCGATATCGAACGTAACCTCGATCTGTGGCACACCTCTCGGAGCGGCAGGTATACCGTCCAAATGGAACCGACCGATCGTTTTGTTGTCACGTGCCATCTGACGTTCACCTTGCAGTACGTGAATCTCCACGGAGGGTTGGTTATCAGCCGCAGTCGAGAAGACCTCGCTCTTTCTGGTCGGGATCGTCGTGTTAGCATCGATCAACCGGGTGAATACGCCACCGAGCGTTTCGATACCCAACGACAGCGGGGTAACATCCAACAACAAGACGTCTTTCACCTCACCGGTCAACACACCACCTTGAATTGCGGCACCGATAGCAACCACCTCATCGGGGTTCACTCCTTTCGAAGGGGTCTTACCGAAGAACTCTTCAACGACTTTCTGGATAGCCGGGATACGGGTAGAACCACCGACCAAAATCACCTCATCGATCTGACTGGTCGTCAAACCTGCATCGGCAACGGCCTTCTTACAAGGCTCAATCGTAGCCCGGATCAAGCTGTCGGCCAACTGTTCGAATTTGGCCCGCGTCAGCGTCATGACCAAGTGTTGTGGAATACCATCCACCGGCATGATGTAGGGCAGGTTGATCTCTGTAGAGGTCGAGCTCGAAAGTTCGATTTTGGCCTTTTCGGCGGCCTCTTTCAACCGTTGCAGTGCCATCGGGTCTTTTCTCAGATCGACATTGTGCTCTTTCTGGAACTCATCGGCCATCCAGTCGATGATCACATGGTCGAAGTCATCACCACCGAGGTGGGTATCACCGTTGGTCGATTTTACCTCGAAGACACCGTCGCCCAACTCCAAGATGGAGATATCGAACGTACCACCACCCAAGTCATACACGGCGATCTTCATATCCTTGTTTGCCTTATCCAAACCGTAAGCCAAAGCAGCGGCCGTCGGTTCGTTGATGATACGGCGGACTTTCAAGCCAGCGATTTCACCGGCCTCTTTGGTGGCCTGACGTTGTGAATCGGAGAAGTAAGCCGGCACGGTGATCACCGCTTCCGACACTTCGGTACCGAGGTAATCTTCAGCCGTTTTCTTCATTTTCTGCAGAATGATTGCCGAGATCTCCTGCGGCGTATACAAACGACCGTCGATATCGATTCTCGGGGTATTGTTATCGCCCCGTACGACGCTATAGGCAGCCCGTTTGATATCCTGACCCACCTGATCGTAGGTTTCACCCATGAAACGTTTGATCGAGGTGATGGTTCTTTTCGGGTTGGTGATCGCCTGACGTTTTGCAGGATCACCCACTTTCCGTTCGTTGTTGTCTACGAATGCTACAATCGAAGGAGTCGTTCTACGACCTTCGCTGTTAGGGATAACGACCGGCTCGTTACCTTCCATAACGGCCACACACGAGTTCGTTGTTCCCAAGTCAATACCAATAATCTTTCCCATAACTTTATTCCTTTTATTAATTATTATTTTCAAAATTGTTTTGCCCTACCTAAATCAATCTTTATGCCAAGAGGCGAAAATTGTGTTTCAGGGCGTTTATCCTGCCAAAATCCTGCAGATGATCGGACAGTGTGACACGACGACTGCCATTTCGTCCGGAAATTTGTGTCTTTCGTGTTTCATTTGGAGGAGTCTGCCACACAAAAAGCCGACCGTTCTTAGCGATTCGCGATAAAAGTTGTACCTTTGGAGCAGTTAAGCAGTTAAATAAATACACTACAACGATGAGACACTTTACTCTTTTATTGCTCAGTATGTTTGTTTTTGGGTTTTCCGCATCGGGACAGATCAAGATCAACAAGCTTTTCAAGGCGGGAGGTGATCTGATCAACGCCTTTACGTTGTCGGACGATGCGGTTGCCGAGATGAGCCGCCGCGCCGTATCAGCCCTCGACAGCATGAACAAGATCGACACGGCAGCTTATGCGATTCGTCTGGATTCCGTGACCAAGAACCTCACGGTTGACGGTCTGACCCTCAACTTCAAGGTTTATCAACGGGACGAGGTGAATGCTTTTGCCTGTGGCGACGGCAGTGTTCGAATCTACTCCGGACTGATGGACGTCATGACGAACGACGAACTGGTTGCGATCATCGGACACGAGATCGGACACGTGGCGCGCAACGATGCGAAGAACGCGCTCAAGAACGCCTACCTCAAATCAGCGGCAGAGAGTGCAGCCGGTTCGGTAAGCAAAGGGGTCGCCGCACAGCTGTCCCAGTCCCAATTGATGGAGTTGACCCATGCGCTTGCCTCGGCACAATATTCCCAGCAACAGGAGTATGCTGCCGACGAGTATGGTTTTGAATTTTGTGTCCGTCAGGGGATCGATCCTTATGCGATGTACAATGCCCTGACCAAACTGTCGCAGCTCTCCACCAAACCCGGAGCCCACACATCGACTCTGTTGCAGGCCTTCTCTACCCACCCCGACAGCGGCAAACGGGCCGAAAAGATGAAGGCAAAGGCAGACGAACTGCAACATTAAACCTTTACTAGTTTTACCCAAGCCAAGCATGACGATGAGAGCGATGATACACACTACCCTTTTTATACCCCTGCTTTTTCTATTGGGCATCGGGGTCCTGTCCTGTTCGAGACCGGTTCAGGAGTCCCAGCCGACGCGAGTCGACAGCCTGCTCTCCGTTTTGAACGATCCGAATACAGAGACCGTACTCGTAGTGGCCCATCGCGGCGGCTGGCGCAATACGGTGGAAAACTCTTTCGAATCGCTGCAAAACGCGATCGATATGGGGGTCGATGTGGTTGAACTGGATGTCCGACGTACGGCAGACAGCGTTCTGATCCTGATGCACGACGTCACAATCGACCGCACGACGAACGGCAAAGGGAAAGTCTCGGAGTTGAGCTTCGACTCGATCCGCAACTGTTTTTTGAAGGCAAACGACAGTACGATCACGACATTGCGGGTTCCGACGCTCGAAGAGATTTTTGTCCGCAGCAGGGGCAAAATCATGCTGAACATCGACAAAGGGTACAAGATGTTCGATGAAATCATGGCTCTTGCGGCAAAGACCGGTGTCACCCGCCAAATTATCATGAAGGGTAACGAGGATGCCGACCACGTTCAAGCCACGGCGGGGCCCTACATAGATAGCGTAATCTATATGCCGATCGTCAATCTGGACGAAGCGGGCGCCGAAGCGGCAATCGCCGATTTCGACACGAAACTACATCCGGCAGCCTACGAATTGCTGTTCAAGAGCGACACGAGCCGAATTCCGACACGGGTAAGGGATTTTCTCTCCGGCCGGTCACTGATCTGGTACAATACGATGTGGAACGGCATGAGCGGAGCCCGATACGACGATCAAGCGCTCGACGATGCGACACGGGTCTATGGATACCTGATTGACACTCTGAATGCCCGACTGATCCAGACCGACCGTCCGGCACTGCTTCTCGAGTATCTTCGCAAGTGTGGACGCCACGACTAAATCCGCCCACCTTCAACGATTTCGCCGAAATCCACTCGGCCCGACAACAGGCCTTAGGCCTCTCGGCTATACGACTACTAATAAAGGCCATACAGCAATTGACATCAATAAAAAAGAGAGGAACCGTTTGGGAACGGTCCCTCTCTTATCTTTTGTGGGAATGCTCAAAGCCCACCCCGAGCGTTAAATCATTATATCGAAATATCGATCACCTCAAACCGGATAACACCAGAAGGTACCGTCACATCGACCTCATCGCCTTTTTTGTGGCCCAACAGAGCTTTGGCAATCGGAGTTCCGATCGAGAGTTTACCCTCTTTGAGGTTTGCCTCATTTTCGGAGACCAAGGTATATTCGACGACTTTCCCGGTATTCTTATTTTTCAAAGTAACGCGATTGAGGATCTGGATCGAACTGGTGTCGATACGCGATTCATCGATTACCCGCGCATTGGCCACCGTATCTTCCAGCTTGGCGATACGCATTTCGAGCATGCCTTGGGCCTCTTTAGCCGCATCATACTCTGCATTTTCCGACAAATCGCCCTTATCACGAGCTTCCGCGATTGCGGCGGATATGGCGGGACGTTCCACAGAACGGAGATGATCCAACTCATCTTTCAGTTTCTGCAGACCAGCTTCGGTTAAATAAACAACATTTGATGCCATAATTGAAAAAAGATTAATTTTTGAAACCTATTATATAATATTCGTTACTCGTTGATGTGCACCATCTGCCGCACGAGGTGAAAAAAGATCACCGCACAACAGAACAGTACGGCCAGTGCTGCATAGTTTCGCGATCCGCCCTCGAGCAGGCAAATCACGGCACTACCTCCCATACAGAACACCGAAAGCAACAAAAAGGCCACACAGATATAGAGTCGTGTTTTAGGTTTCATTTTGATTAAGTAAAAAAAGAAAAAATCCCGGCCTCTTGGGATGGAGGCCAGAACTCTTTCGCCATGACAAATATAAAAAACATTTTTCGAATTCACAACACTACCCGGTTTTTCATCGGGACGAGATTCCCCGCGTTCCGGACGAAAACCTTTGAGCGTGCCTCTCCGTATCTTCCGACACCTACTCCTGCTTGATAGGGAGCAGGGCATGTTCCCGTTGTTGTTTCAGCCAACGAAGCAGCGAGGTATGATACTCATCCCAATAGACAAAGGTCTGATTCCATCCGTGTTGTCCGGTAGGATAGATATGCAGCTCCGCCGAAACGCCCTTAGCCCGCAACGAATCATAGAACAGGGTACTGTTTCTCGGATGCACCAGATCGTCGTCGTTGCTGAGGGCGATGAAACAGGGCGATGTTTCGGGAGTGATCTGCTTCTCCGCCGAATATTTCTCGATCAGCGTACTATCGGGATTGGTACCCAACAAATTGTTCCGGGTATCGATCTGCGCATAGGGGCCGTCCATCGTAATTACCGGATAGATCAGCACGGCGAAATCGGGTTTGACAGCCTCATCGGTCAGGACTACGGCCGTTGAAGCAAGATGTCCTCCCGCCGAAAATCCCATGACACCGATCTGGTGAGGATTTATGCCCCACTGCTCTGCATGTTCGCGCGCGGTTTTCATGGCTTGGGCATAATCGGCAATCGGAATCTGATGATGACCGTTCGGCATCCGGTACCTGAGGACGATCGCCGCGATTCCGTTTTCATTCAGCCATTGAGCCACTTCGTTTCCCTCCCGGGCATAGCAGACGCAACCATATCCGCCCCCGGGGCAAACGATGATACACTGTCCGGTCGCCTTTTGCGGATCGGGGAGGAACAGCGTATAATCCGGCACCGTAATACCGGCCCGAATCTCTTCATTGTCCAAAAAGTTTTTAGGATCGATTTCGTTGTTTCCGGGCATTTTGCCATCCGGATAGAGCAGTTGAGGTTCCGGATTCTGCGCCACACACAGGCAGGCCATCATACTGCCCACAATCGACAACAATAGACTACGTTTCATTTTATCACTCCATTAAATTCTTAAATCATTTGCACAATCTTCGATCTTGGTTGTACACCTCGGCCGAACGTCTGTAAAATTAGAAAAAATTAGTTTAAATTTGCAAGGAGCGCTCAAATAAATCTTGAGCGAAGGATCTAAACATCATCTATATGAAAACCAAATTATTGGCATTTATTGCCCTGTTTTTAGCATCTTGCGTTATGGCACAAAAAGAGATTCAACTTCCGACGCCTTCGAAGAGCGGAGGCATGCCGCTGATGGAGGCATTGTCCAAGCGGTCGACCAACCGAATGATGGACTCTACACGTCATTTGAGCGAACAACAGCTATCCGATTTGGTATGGGCGGCATGGGGGATCAACCGCCCCGACGGGCGTCGTACGGCACCTTCGGCCCTGAACCGGCAGGAGATCGACCTCTATCTGATCGGGCGCAGCGGTGCCTACCTCTATGATGCTTCCGAGCACAAACTCATTCCGGTAGCCGAAGGAGACCATCGGGCAAAGGTCAACAATCAGGAGTTTACGAAGACCGGGGACTGGATCCTGATCTATGTAGCGGATTACAGCCGCATGAGCTCCGACGATGCCCAACGCAATGCCGTGACGGCAGGGATCGACGCCGGCCTGATCGCCCAGAACGTATATCTCTACGGAGCATCTGAAGGGCTGGCCGTTGTGGTTCACATGTCATTAAACCAGAAGGAGATTGCAGAGATACTGCATTTGGGAGCGACGCAACACATCGTTCTGGGCCAAACCGTCGGTTTGCCTGCGGAATAATCCATGAGCGACGAAACGTATTACCGGCTGCTCAAACAGTATTGGGGCTACACGTCGTTCCGTCCGCAACAGCTCGAGACCATACGGGCCGTGTGCGGGGGGAACGATGTTTTGTTGTTGATGCCGACCGGAGGGGGCAAGTCGATCGTGTACCAGATTCCCGGACTTGCCCGCGGGGGGATCTGCATCGTCATCACCCCGTTGATTGCGCTGATGAAGGACCAGATCGATCAGCTTCGCAAACGGAACATTTCGGCCGTATCGATTCATGGCGGGATGCCGTTCCGGGAGATCGACCGGTTGTTGGACAACTGTGTCTACGGTGACGTCAAATTTCTGTTCATTGCACCGGAACGCATCGACAGCGAACTATTCCGCAGCCGCTATGCCCGGATGAACGTATCGTTGTTGGCCGTTGACGAGGCTCACTGCATTTCGCAATGGGGCTACGATTTCCGCCCGGCCTACTTGAAGATCGCCCGCTTGCGCGAGGCACATCCCGAGGTTCCGGTTCTGGCCCTCACCGCATCGGCCACCTCCCATGTGTCCGAAGACATCATGACCCGGTTGAAGTTCCGCCATCCCTGCCTGCTTCGCACAAGTTTTGCGCGCGACAATCTGGTCTATGTTGTCCGGAAGACGGAGGACAAAAGTGCACAACTGGTCCGCATCCTTCAAAATGTTGCGGGATCGGCCATCGTGTATGTCCGGACGCGGGACCGCGCCGAATCGATCGCCGATTTTCTGAGACAACAGGGTTTCTCCGCCGACTTCTACCACGGAGGGATGAACTACTTCAGCCGCTCCGAACGACAGGATGCATGGATCACCGACCGCCTGCGCGTTATGGTTGCGACCAACGCATTCGGCATGGGGATCGACAAACGGGACGTACGTCTGGTCATCCATTACGATCTGTGCGATTCGTTGGAGAACTACTATCAGGAGTCGGGACGTGCGGGTCGTGACGGGAAAAAGGCCTATGCCGTTCTGCTTTTTTCCGAAGGGGACATTCCCCGTGCATCCCAACGGTTGCGCCTCGACTACCCTCCCCTTAAGACGATCCGTCAAATTTACGAATCGATCTTCAACTACCTGAACATTGCGATCGGTGACGGCAAGGGCTCTGCCTATACGTTCAATATTTACGAATTCGCTGCGCGTTTTCGTTTTTTTGTTCCGACGGTAGTCCACGCCATCAAAATACTCCAGCAGAACGGCTACATGACCTTGACCGACGAACAGGACAATCCCTCGCGCATTCGTTTTATCGTGACGCGTGACGCACTTTACCGCATTCGGGTCGACCGAAAGGAGTTGGACCATCTATTGACCGTCCTTCTGCGGCGTTACACGGGGCTGTTCAGCGACTTCGTGCCGATCGACGAGGATGAATTGGTCCACCTCTCGGGCTACACGGCCGAACGTCTCAAAGAGCTACTGAAGATGTTGTGGCAGCTCCACATCATCCGCTACATTCCGGGGAAACGGAGCCCGGTTCTGATTCTGGATGAAGAACGCCTGCCCACCCGCGACGTTCGTATCTCACCCGAAAGCTACGCACAACGCAAAGCGTGTGCGACCCAGCGTCTCGACCAGATGCTCCACTACGCCACCACCGACGAGTGCCGCAGCTTGATGATCCGTCGTTATTTCGGAGAGACCGTCGACCAGCCGTGCGGGGTCTGCGACGTATGTCTGAAAAACAGACGCCGTGCAACAGGCCCACACGATCTTGAACAAGAGATCCTGACACGACTCGGTTCGGAACCGATGTCGATCCGAAAGTTGACCTCCACACTACGTCGCGATCCGAACCTCATATTGGAAACGGTAACGGATTTGCTCCATCACGGGAAAATAAAGGAGCGGGAAGACGGGAAACTGCAGATAAATATGTAATTTTGTCTTTTGATGGAACGCGTATACGTCGAAAGCATAACGAACGAAGAGGTAAGCCAGCTACCGATCGGGGCCTTTTCGGGGAAGATTGTCGTGATCGATCGTCCGGAAGATGTGGCAACCGCCTGTGAGCAGCTCCGCCAAAATCCGTTGATCGGTTTCGACACGGAGACCCGTCCCTCCTTCACCAAAGGGCACACGAACAAGGTTTCGCTGCTGCAACTCTCCGGCCCGGATACGGCCTATCTGTTTCGGTTGAACCGTATTGGTTTTCCGGAAACGCTTCGATCCCTGCTCTCCTCGCGCGACCACGCAAAGATAGGGGTCGGTGTCTACGATGACGTCCGCGGGCTACGCTCTCTGCACCGCTTTCAGCCCCAGAATTTCATAGAGTTGCAAAACGTCGCCCCGCGTTACGGCATTACGGAAAAGAGCCTACGGAAACTGGCGGCCATCATCCTGCACTTCCGCATCTCGAAAGCCCAACGACTGAGCAACTGGGAGGCTCAACAACTCACCCCTGCCCAACAACTTTATGCCGCCACAGACGCATGGGTCGGCCGGGAGATATACATCGAACTCTCGAAAGTATCCCCTCTCGTTCCGGTAGAAAACCGTTTGACATCAGATTTATAAATCCAAGAATGGACAGCGCTTCTGCGCTCCGCCCCACACACCACAGCCTCCCTGCATCCATATCCATTCATCATCCCGCCCCTCGATACTCGAGAGCAGGGGGCTCAATCATTCAGTTCGATCAGCCCTTCCGGCAGGTCGAAAACGACACGTCGCGCCTCGACATCGATCTCCTCAATCAGATCATCGGCCGCCGGAACATAAATCTCCTTCTCCCCGATCCGTACGAGGAATAACGGATTGTCGCTGTCGATAAAATCCTCGATTTCACCCTTCTTGCCTGCACCCAACAGAGCTTCGAAACCGACCAGTTCATCCAAATAGATCAGATCGTCGTTCTCTTCATCCGATTCATATTCGGTTTCAGCAGTCCCGCTCGGGCTGCAGAAGAGTTCATGTCCGACCAATTCCGCGACACGTTTTTCGGCATAGAAATCGGCAAAAAGGACAACCGCTTTACGGGTTCCCCGCCGATCGAAACGGTCAAAAAAGAGAGGAACCGTCAATCCGTCGATAATGACGAATAACGGTTCCCTCGTATCGTAGTCTTCAGGGAAATTGTCAAAAAGAGCGACAACCGCTTCACCTTCCTTGCCGAAGGGTTTAACCACCCGCGCAACAGGTGAGGAGAGCTCTACTTTCCCTTTGGACATACCGGCAAGAACTAAGCCTCAGCTTGCGGTTCTTCGGCAGCAGCCTCAGGAGCAGCTTCACCTTCAGCACTCTCTTCAGCGGCTTTTGCAGCAGCTTCGGCAGCGGCAGCCTCGGCACGTTTAGCAGCCAGAGCTTTAGCCTTAGCCTCGTTGATCTTCTTCTCTTCATCGAGACGAGCTTTGGCGCGAGCCTCTTTTTCGCCGGAGAGTTTAGCCTCTTTAGCTGCGATTTTACCGTTTTTCTTTTCGAGCCATTGAGCGAAACGCGCTTCAGCCACCTCTTCGCTGAAAGCACCTTTTGCTACACCGCCCAAAAGATGTTTTTTATACAACACTCCCTTGTACGAGAGGATTGCCCGACAGGTATCGGTAGGTTGAGCGCCCTTCTGCAACCAAGCCAAAGCCTGATCGAAGTTAAGAGTGATTTTGGCAGGATTGGTATTGGGGTTATAGGTCCCAATGTTCTCGATGAACTTACCATCACGTGGCGCCCTGCTGTCGGCAACGACGATGTGATAAAAGGGGTATCCTTTTTTACCACGGCGTGCTAATCTGATTTTTACAGACATCTTAAAAAAATTTTAGTTACACAACCTACTTAAAACAAGCAGGATGCAAAGGTATCTCTTTTTCGTGAACTTGCCAAGTTTTTCGCACTTAAATTTCTTTCGTTTTTTTGTTTTATCCGATTTTCGGCTCTCTCAGTCTGCCGGCACACACTTATCAATTATATCAATACCCTTAATCCAATTTCGATTTGACCCAGCACATCCTCAGTTTATCTTTCTTCAGCACGATTCCACGCCAAAATGTAAACAATTATATATAAACAACATACACTATTCTGTGTAACAAAAACTCCTCTCCTTTGGGATATCTGCTTGCACAAATCAAAAATTTTGTATCTTTACTAACAAAACCTGACAGCCTAATACCCATGAACTCTATTATATATTTTATCATTGCATTTTGTATCTGCTTTTTAACGGGAAGAATTGTTTTTCCGCGGATTGTTCTGTTTGCCAAACAGAAACGGTTGTTCGACATACCCAACGCACGGAAAGTCCACACACAACAGATTCCTCGTTTGGGCGGCTTCATTTTCATGCCCAGCATCCTGCTCTCTTACTATTTCGTACGGGGACTGCAATGTACATTTACTCCCTCTCCGACATCCATACCGATGGAGATTCTCTACAAAGAGACGATCTTCTATTTCTTTTGCAGTCTATTTATCATTGCAGCCGTCGGGCTCTGGGACGATCTTAAAGGTCTGTCCTACAAATACAAGCTTATCGGACAGTTATGTGTCGCATTGTTACTGGTACTTCCGGCCCAACCGGTCGACTCGCTCAACGGTTTATTCGGCGTATACAACCTTCCGCATTGGGTCTCCTATCCGTTAACCGTTCTGATTGTCATGGTCATCATCAATGCCTTCAATCTGATCGACGGGATCGACGGTCTCTGTTCCGGATTAAGTATCATTACTTTATCCTCCTTGACCGCGCTGTTGTACCTGACGGGAAATACCAAATTGGCCCTTATTTCGATCGCGACCATCGGCATCTTATCCGTTTTTTTCTACTACAACTATTTTGGGAAACGGATGAAAATTTTCATGGGCGACTGCGGCTCGCTCACATTGGGATGCATTACTGCTTTTCTGCTGTTACAATTAGCCGGAAGCCACGAGACGTCCGCCACTCGTTTTTTCCACGACGACAACATCACCATCGTATCGCTGATGAGCTTGATTTTCATTCCCTTGTTCGATACGACCCGTCTGTTTATTCAGCGCATCTGCTCCGGACGTTCTCCGTTTAATGCAGACAAAAACCACATCCACCACAAATTCATGGAGATCGGTCTGACGCCACACCAAAGCCTCAAGATCATTCTGTCCATTCAGATTCTGTACATTGTCATCAACTTTTGGTTAGCTCCGAGCGTAAACATCAATATTCTTTTCTTCGCAGATTTAGCCGTAGCCATACTTTTAATCGCGTACCTCAACCGTCGAGCACAAAAAAAACAGAGCCGGTAAACACATTTTACCGACTCTGAATACATTTAGAGCAATCTTATTATCCTTAATAGGCTTTGCCCTCGTTGTGCTTTCCGTTCCTATCGGGCTATGTTGCGACAATACAGACTGTATCGCTCCATGACGTTGTTTACGAAGGCCAAAGTCTGTTTCCCGATAAAGCGGCCGTTCTTGACCACATCGTCGTGTGCATACTGCGGATCGGACTTTTTGGTAAGATAGTCAGCGACCACTTCCCACGAATCGGGATTGGCACCATATTTACGGGCCAAGTTCCGCGCATCAACGACATGTCCGATTCCCCCGTTATAGCAGGCCAACACGATCTTCAAACGATCCGTATCGGAGGTAGCCAGAGCGAAATCCAAGGAATTTTCGATTTTTCCCAAGATTTTCAGGGCCAACAGGACATTATTTTCGGGATCCATCACGTCGCCCTCAACGTCAAACTGCCTTGCGACACGAGGCATGATCTGCATCAGTCCCTGCGCACCTCTGTGCGACACGAGGAAGGGGTTGAATCTTGATTCGCTATATGCGATTGCCGAAACCAGACGCCAATCGTAACCCTCCTTCTCGCACACTTTTTTGAACAGTTCGTCGAACATGGATATTCCTCCGTTTTTCAATGCAGTTTTTCCACGTCCGATCATCTGCCGTACGATTCCCTTTTCGAAATAGAGGTAATTGAGTACGGCATAATCCTCCCCGCAGCGATATTTGTTCAGCCACGTTTCGAAGTCCCGTTTCAACACCGAATCACGAGGAGTGACCATCACGCTCAAACCGACGGGCTCGGCAAAGGTGTAGATCTGCTCCACGTTCCGCGTCATGGCACATCCCAGTTGAGCCTCACTCATTTCGCAGATCAGATAGTCGTAATGCGCATCGCTCAGCTCTTCGATCATTTCGAAACTGTTCTGCGAGGTGACGTAAATTTCGGCAGCAGCCAACGAATCGAGCAACATCCCGTAAGCCGCGGTGTGTTTGAAACCGGACGAGATCAACACTTTTCCGTCTCCGATAAACGAAGCGAGGTCGAGATGCGACAATTTCTGCACCTTTTTAGCCCTCGCCTTGGAGGTGAGCAACACGAATGAGGTGTTACAGATCGAGACGGCCTGCCTTTTGTCGGTTTCCGAGAGTCCGGCATCGAACGAGGAGACGAAATCGACCTCACCGTTTTGGAGTTTTCGAGCGCGTTCGGAAGCGTTCCCGTAAGGGACGATCTCCAACTCCAGCCCGCGGGCATCGGCATAGGCCTTGAGCAGATCGTACTGGTAGCCATAATTTTCGCCACCGAACACGAAGTAGCCCGGCATTTCGTCGTCGATAGCCACCGTCAGATTCACTCTTGGCGCACTCGCCTTTTCCTGCCTGTCGCAGGTTTCCGGGTCGGAACACGCCATAAAGCATAGAGCACAAACAAAGAACGAAATTAATTTTTCGGATCTTTTACTTAGAACGATCATGAAAAATGTTTTTGTGGGCAGCCAACTGCATCAGTCATAGAAGCTCCAGGAGAATCCTAACTTAAACGCACGTTTGTTCAAAGGATAGTGCAGCACGGTAAAGTAGTCCCTCGTACCGAACAGATCTTCGTTGAGGTGCTGCATTTTGATCAGAATTCTCATTCGTTTCCATTTTGCGGAGACGAACAGATCGACATAGGGATAGTTTCCCAACTCCTTTTCCCGTTGGTTATAAAACTGCGCGGTTGCCGGATTATAACCGAATGCGTAATAGCTGGTGTTGTACCGTCCGTCGAGCCCGATCTGCATGCGTAATACATTCTTCACGATATTGAATTCGAAGAAATAGCTGAGATAGGCACTCGCCAGCGGAACAGGTACGACCTCCTGTACCGAACTAAACTGAAGCAAAACCCTGTGGTTCAGATGGAGTCCGCCGATGCGGAAATCCTTGTGAGCATACAACCCCGACACGCTGACAACACCGTCGTACTGAGCAGGCAACGCCTGAGCATCGTAGTAGATACGATTATTCAGGAGGCTCTGCTGTGCGCCGAATTCGAAATTGATGGCCGGCACGTTCAGTGAGGCAGAGAACCGGGTTTCAGACTCTTTTGCAAAAGAGTTGTTCCACGCAAAGTGGTTAGAGAAATAGTTTTCTGTCCAGTAGTCAGGAGTCAGAGTTTGGTGCCTGAAGCTACCTTTCAGAGTGATTGGTTTGCCGCGTACGAAAACCGAGAACGCCACATTTCCCCCCAAGTCGAGATCCTGACTTCGGTAACCGAACAGGTGGTATTTGAGGTGGGCGCCCCAGCTGAAATATTTTTTGACCCTACCTTCGACAGCGCCGTAGACATAGGTAGAGTTTCGAGTCACACCTTTATTTTCGCGGAGATAATCCTCCATGCGGAACTGGTAATAGCGATGGGCATCGTTTCCGATCCCGGCATCGATGACACCGATCGGACCGTTTCGGTCCCAAGGCTGAATCTGCACGAAAACCTTATTGGAGAGCAACCGTTCGTAGGTCGAATCCGAGCTTGCAACATCGCTGATGTACCAATTTTCATAATAATCGCCGCTGTTGCTTCTCGTATCGGTATATTTTCGATAGAATTTCGAGAGTTCAAAGGAGTGTCCGATAAAGATCGTCGAATTGCGGGCGATGGAGAAATCCTCATCGGTCAACCGCCTCAACGGAATACCGTATGACTGCACGACATAGAAGGTATTGTTCTTGAGCTGATTTCTTGCATCCATCAGACGCACCTCGATCAGTTCGGGCATTTCGAAAATGGTATCGGTAATGTCCTCATCGCGTTTGATACCCCCGTTTTCCTTGACATTCTGCATGTTGAATATATATCCGGCATGCACGCTGTACTTTTTTCCGGTATGGGAGAAGGCCAGCGAGAGGTTGCGCTCGCGTGTGCCCTGCCATGTATAGATACCCCTCGTTCCCCGGCTGCGGTAATCGACATTGAATCCAGTTGAGGGCGAGATATTCTGTGCGTGCGTTCCCCAGAAGCTCTCTTCGAGTCGTCGGGTCTGTCCGGACATAAAATACGAGAGATGGGTAAACGGTTTTTTGACGTTGAAGAAGCGAACCTGTTCCGGCGTAATCAGATAGGCGGCAAAAGATTGCGCGAATGAGAAATTCTTGAAATTGGGTCGGATAAAGAAGTCGAGCGGGACGGAAGCAGCACCCAGATTTCCCAGATAGGCCGAACCTACGTTGTTCTGTAAATAGGGATACTCATTCTGAAATCCGGTCATCGACGTATCCACATCGATCAGATTGATATCGTTCCGTTCAAGATCAACGTTCCAAGCGAAGCTATTTCGCGCCCGTGTCGAATCGTCGAAGAAGTAGGATTCGAGCGGTTTACGGATTTTCGGTTTTTTTTGGGTCGTATCGGTTTGTTGTGCGGTAGCGTTATTGTCGACCACCCCACCGATACTGCCATACTGCATTTGGCTCTGATTCTGACCGGCAAGTCCGGGCATCGTACCGTACTGCTGTGCGGCCGACGAGGAGGAGGTAATGGGCCTCTGGGCAAAAAGGCTCCCCATGCCCGTCAACACGGTAACGAGCAAAACATATACTGCATACCTTCTCAAAATCAAAAACATCTGTACCGGCGATAACTCTCCGAAATAACGGCAAAGGTAGCAAAAATATTACATATTCAAATTTTGCGCCTTTGAACCCGGATGTATCCACGCGATAATCAGGGATATCAAGATGTAGGCCACAATGATGAACGGCACCGCCACAAGCCCTGCAATTCCGAGGGCGACAACCGCAGCAATAAGGAAGATGTAACGTACCTGATTGCCGGCGAAGCGATAGTGCGAAAACTTCAGCGCGAACATCGGAACTTTACAGATGAGCAGCCCGGAGAAGATCAACGCCCCGGCGAGAATACTCCAGAGCGGCAACGAGATAGCGTATTTTTGGACCAGATATCCGCTCGATACGAAGAAGAGGGCACAAGCAGGTGTCGGCAACCCGATAAACTGTTTGGTCTGATTTTCGTCGATATTGAATTTACCCAAACGGAGCGCGGAGCTGGCGGCCAAAACGAACACGACAAATCCCCAATAGGGATCCCCGCCGTTCGATATAAAGAGTTCGTACAGCACCGCAGCAGGCGCTACCCCGAAACTGACCATATCGGCCAGCGAATCGAGCTCCTTGCCGATCGCAGAGTAGGACTTGGTCAACCGTGCGACAAAACCGTCCAAGAAGTCGAACACCGCCGCCATAGCGACAAATGCAAAGGCCCACGACAGATCGTGCCTGCCCAGAACAGAGATCACCGCTGCACATCCTGCCAACAGATTGCACAGCGTAATCATATTAGGTATCGTAAAAAGCCGTATTTTCATCTTTCCGATTATTGGTTAATAACACGTAACCGCCTTGTTCTCTACAAAAGCACCCACGCCTTCTGGCACGAGCCCACAGACGTTCCCGATATGCGAAGGTAACGAAGTATTTCCAAAAAACAAATCGATGCAAGGGGTTTCGCTTGGGCCTTCTTGGTTATTCGGATAAAAAGCCGTATTATTGTAATACGAAACGGATCTCCATAAAATCGAAACGATATTATGAATAACAAACGATATTGCATCATCATGGCGGGGGGCATCGGGAGCCGTTTTTGGCCGATCAGCCGACACACCCGCCCCAAACAATTTCTCGACATACTCGGCACCGGGAAGAGTTTCATCCGCCATACGTTCGAACGTTTTGCATCGATCATTCCGGCCGAAAACTTTCTGGTTGTCACCAATGCCATCTATAAAGATCAGGTTTTGGAACACATTCCGGAGATCAGCCCCGACCAGATTCTATGCGAACCGGTTGGACGCAACACCGCTCCATGCATAGCCTACGCGGCGTGGCGGTTGCACACGATCGATCCCGAGGCTACGATGATCGTTACGGCATCGGATCATCTGATTCTGAACGAGAACGAATTCTGCCGGGCGATCGAACGGTCTGCCGATTTTGCTGAAGAGCGAGGCGTCATGATGACCCTCGGCATCCACCCTACACGCCCCGACACGGGATACGGTTACATTCAGGTCGACAACAACAGCAACACCTACGGTTCGATCCATAAAGTAAAGACCTTTACGGAGAAACCCAACGAAGAGTTGGCCCGCACGTTCGTCGAGAGTGGGGAATTTTTCTGGAATTCGGGAATCTTCGTCTGGAAGGTATCGACGATTCTCGCAGCTTTGGAGCGCTACCTTCCTGACTTGGCACAGATGTTCGCGTCGATTGCGCCTTATTATGCCACCCCACAAGAGGCACAGTATATCGAGCAGATCTACCCCGAGTGCCGCAACATTTCGATTGATTTCGGGGTTATGGAGAAGGCCGAAAATGTATATGTCTGCTGCTGCGAGTGTGGATGGTCCGATATCGGCACATGGGGTTCGCTCTACCGCTACTCCCCGAAGGACGAGAACGGCAATGTATCCTCCGAACGCTGCATGTTGTACGACACCGAAGGGTGTATCATCAAGACCGCTCCCGACAAATTGACCGTGATCGAGGGATTGAAGGAGTACATCGTTGTCGACCACGACAACGTACTGATAATCTGTCCGAAAGCGAACGAACAGAACATAAAACGATTTATCGACGATACGAAATTCAAGATCGGCGACGAATTTATCTAAGAGACATGATCCATACCTCCCGTTTCGTTCCGACAAACGGGAGTTTTTATGATTAAGCTATAAAAAGAATGGAACTCTACGAAGCCTATCTCCGCCACCCGCACATCTCGACCGACAGCCGACAGGCGACACAAGGCACCCTGTTTTTTGCCCTACGGGGCAACTCTTTCGACGGCAACCGTTATGCAGCATCGGCACTCGAAGCGGGAGCTGCCGCTGCGGTTCTCGACAATCCGGAGGTTTATAAAACACTTACGGAGGAGCAACGTTCTCGATGCTATCTCGTTCCTGACACACTCGAGGCATTGCAACAACTGGCGGCCCACCACCGCCGGCAATTAGGCATTCCAATCTTTGCCATCACCGGCAGCAACGGGAAAACGACTACCAAGGAGCTGACTTACCGAGTTCTGTCCTGCCGATTCCATACCTACGCCACACACGGCAACCTGAACAACCACATCGGCGTTCCGTTGACGTTGCTGTCGATGGACCGCTCGACCGAGTTCGGACTCGTCGAAATGGGAGCGAGCCACTGCGGAGAGATCGCCCTGCTCAGTTCGATCGCACAACCCGATTTCGGATTGATCACCAACATCGGGAAGGCCCATTTAGAGGGCTTCGGGGGTGAAGAGGGCGTCATGCGTGGCAAGGGCGAACTGTTGGACTACCTGCTCCGCCACAAAGGCACCGCCTTCTACCTGCAACAGAGCGAAGCACTCTGCCGAATGGTTTCCGAACGAAACGGCTTAGAGGCCATTCCCTACTCCACCACCGACTTGAAATTGGTCGGCAACGACCGCCAGTTCCTGACCGTATCATGGCACGGACATAAAATCCGCACCCATCTGGTCGGGGAGTATAATCTGTTCAATCTGGCTGCGGCCATTACGGTGGGCACCTATTTTGATATTCCGGAACCGGAGATCGTTGCAGCCATCGAAAGCTATCACCCCGAGAACAACCGGTCGCAACGCCAAGCTACCCCACACAATACGCTGATATTGGATGCCTACAACGCCAATCCATCGAGTATGGAGGCAGCCTTACGACACTTTATTTCAGAACCGTCAATGCTGCCAAAGGCCGTCATTTTAGGAGACATGCTCGAACTGGGGAGTTACTCGGCACAAGAGCACCGCAAGATCGTCGAACTGCTGCAGGAGGCTCGTATCGAGGAGGTATTTCTGGTGGGCAGACACTTTACCGAGGCGGGAGCCGATTGCTACCCGACCTTTCCAGACACCGACGCTCTTCGAACCTATCTGACCGGGCACCCGATCGCCAATCGACTGATCCTCATCAAGGGTTCCCGCGGCATCCATCTGGAACGTTTGACGGAGCTACTGTAAGGCAACGACAAACTTTTACCTCGGTCCACTCGACCACCACCATCCGCCCACTCTGTCGGTTCTGAGTCGAACCGACAGCTTTCTACTTGCCGATTTTGTTATCGCCGGCATGCAACCGTTGGGATCTGCCGTTCCACACGAACGTTCCGGGCAGATCATCGGGCAGCACGACACGACCGGACAGCACATCGCCCTCACATTGCAGATCGACCACAATATCCCCCAGCGGATGGGGCACCACGCCTTTGATCCGTTTCAAATGTCCGGGATGCGGAGCTATCCGCACCTGTGCAAATCCCGGCGCCGCGGGCTCAACGCCGCAAACCGTAGCCAACAGGTCATAATTCGGACTGGAACTCCATGCGTGACAATCGGAGCGGGTCGGTTCGGGAGTCTCGGCAAAGGTAGTCAACCCCATGTCGATCATCTGTTGCCAAGGTTCCAGCATCTGCGTATACCGATCGGCCAACCCCACTTTTTTCAACGCCCGAATCAGATAGAATTTATAGTAGAATGTCGTCTGAGTTATAGAGGGATCTTCGACAATCCGTTCGAAAACGGCCTGCTGGTCACGTTCGGGAATCGCATCGGTCAGAATTCCCATGATGTTGGCGTGTTGGCTGAAGGTTTCGCTTCCGATATAGTCCCGGAGCAACCCACGCTCGGCATCCCAACACTTTTCATAAACCGCTCTTTTCAGATTACGGCAAATGGTCTCATACTCTTTTGCCACCTCCGTTTTACCGTACTGTTCCATAAGTTCGGCAGCACTCTGTAAAGCCGCAGCGAACTGCAACGAGGTAACGGCCGATCCCGACGAATCGCTCTCGGGCGCTACTCCGAGTGTCCACGAGGTCGCCCAGTCGACAAAATTCCAATGGGGCACCTTGCTCTGCAACAGTCCGGTCTGCGGATCGATCTTGTCGATAAACCACCACAATACGGTCTGTATTCCGGGCAAAAAGCTCTGTACGAACTGGTCGTCCTGCCGATGCATCCAGTAGTCGTGTATCATGCCGATCCAATAGAGCGAGAAGGGGGGGATGTATTGGGGATATATGCTCGGATATCGGCTGCAGGTGATCCCGTCGTATTTCCGCGAGACGTCGAACATCCGGATAGCCTTGCGCATCAACCGATCGTCCCCGGAGACATACAACGAAATCAAGGCCTGTATCCGGGTATCACCGGCATATTGCAACTGTTCGTAGTAGGGGCAATCGAAGTAGGTTTCATGTGCACACAGCCGGGCAGTTCTCCAACCTACATTCCATATATCGGTCAAGGCCGGATCATCCGACACGAACGATCCTCGCACCTCGAATGGATAGCCGACATAAATTCCGTACAAATCCTCGATAACCAACGGCTGGTCCTTGGTCTCGATGTCGAGCTGAATGTAGCGATAGGTTTTGAACCACAACGGACGGAACAGCCGATTCGCGCCACCGTCGGAGTGGAATACATCGGAGTACCCACGACAGATCCGACCTTCGATTTCGTTTCGGTTACCTTTCCCTTTATCGTTAAACATGGCTTCCGAGTACGTAAGCCTAACGGAAGCCCCCGCTCCTCCCGAAAGTATCAGTTCAGGATAGGCAGTCGTCAAGAATCCCTGATCGAGCAGCACGGAGCAAACCGTTCCTGCCGGAATCGTCAACGGGGCACCCCCCTCGATAAATCGGGGCTTTTCGTCAATTCCCTGATATCTTCTGACCCTTCCGATCCGCTGAAGGGTCTCCTCCATCATCGGAATATCGCGTGGCGTAAGCACCCAATCGACCTCTCCATAACCATAGGCCCCGTAGGTTTTACCGTTCGAAAAACCGCTTGCGGGATGCCACGACGAGTCGTCGTACTCGAGCGACTCCCACCCCCATGGATAGAGCGTACCGTCCACCTCGTCATGCGACCCCACATATCCTGCCTCGGGACAGTTAAACAACGGACGGAACGAGGAGTCACGCATCACGATCCAACTGCCGTTTGTGTTGACCACCTCTTCGTCTGCGGTATTGCCCTGAACGATCAGTCCGGTACGCAGACTGATTTGTGCTCCGGGCTTACGTTCGCCCATATTCCATACCGATACGGCCAACACGTTATCCCCCTGTTTTAGTAGCGGTGCAATATCAACCGTCTCGTAATACCAGCGATTCAGAACACCGCGAGCCGGGCCCCAGCAAGCCTGCTCCCCGTTGACGAACAACCGATAACGATTATCGGCCGATATGTTGATGATAAACTGTTTCGGTTTTTCGGGGAGGTTGAATTTTTTGCGGAAGCGATAGACGCCATAATCGTACGGAGAGGAGGTCCCGTCAGCAATCCACGAAGCGCCCCAATTATCCGAGAGGGGCCGTTCACCGGGTCGAGCCAATGGCAGGGAGGCTTGGACTTCCGGGGACACAAGAGACAAAAAAAGTGCTACGAGCAGGGGCACGAGACGGTTCATGATCGGTAGATTTTTAGGATTAGTAGTAGTCGTTTTCCGGCACACGTCCGATGATAAACAAATGTACGAATTTCTAAAGAAACAGCCGCACATATCGGATGATTTATAACAAAAAAAGGTCCATTTACCGATGGCTCTGTTTTCAGGCAAGGATTTTGAAACGGTTAGGAATGTTTTACCATTCAAATCATTTATGCCATGAAACAGTTTATCTTATGTTTGAGCGGTCTGTTGCTCAGTCTTACGGCGATGAGCCAGACGACAGGTGCAACGACTCAGGACGACTTCGAAAGCCGCCGTGCGGCAAGGGTTCAGGAGCGTAATGCCCGCCATCAAAGCGAAATCCAGTATGTAGACTCTTTGGTTTTGAGCCGCAACTACGAATTTACGCCCGAAAATTTCCAACAGGAACCCGCCGGGGAGATGCACAACATCTACGGTATCGTCTATACGCTTGAGATGTACAGCGACAATTACATGTCGATCGACCTCCCCTACATTGCAGGTGCCGTTCCTCCGTACCGGATGACGATCATGAACGAAATGACCAAGGACATCCAGAAATATACGGCCGTACAGGATTCCGACGGCTGGACCATATCGTTCTCTTCGAACCTCTATTCGGACAACACCTACACGTTTACCATGAAAATATACTCGATCACCCGGGAGTGTGAGCTGAACATCGCATCGGACCTCTATCCGACCGTCACCTATAACGGAACCTTCGCTCCGCTCAACTATTGATCGATACACGAAGCAGAGAAGGCCTTATGAAACGAAGTGTACGGTTCGTCATCTTGCTGTCGATACTCATCCCCATGGCGGGTCTTTCGCAGGATGTGTCTCAGACGACATCTCAGCCCACCCGCAAAGAGATGCGCCAGACACGCTATACACGACAGTTGGACTCGATGGTCAACACGTTTCGCTTTCAGTTCATTCCGATCAACATGGAGTGGGCTCCCAACGGAGGAGTCGAGTACATCAACAACTACTACTATTATGTAGCACTGTATGGGGACTACCTCCAAGTCCACATCCCGATTGTTATCGGACGGGCCATCTCCTACAACGAAATCGCCAATATCCAAACGGATACCTTATCAAATTTAAGGAGTCTGCGCAGCGGTCCGGGATGGAAAGTTTCATTCGGGGCAAAAGACCGCAGCGGAGCTCCCTACACCTTCGTCTTCACTATTGATTCGCTTACGGGTCGGACGGTTCTGGATCTGGTCACAAAGACAAACATCATGCAATACAACGGATCGTTGGTCGCCAACAAGGAGCTTCCCGCCTATACGGATCCCGCACCGATCAGGAATCGGAACACTCCGGAGTCCCTCTCCCCAGCCGTACCGTTCGATCCTTAAAGCGTTTCATACCGTTCCAGACGTAAGAGAGAGGAGCCTCCAAAGGGTTGGAAGCTCCTCTCTCATATTTCACACTTGTACTACTTCAACAAGCGACGAGACATCAACATTTGGTCGTTGCCTTGATATAGTGGTGATGCGAACCGTAGCGTTCAAAGGCCGCGCGGTCAAGCGCTTCGCGATGGTCGGGATGAGCCACACTGATAATCAACCGAGCCCGCTCCTGCAACGATTTGCCATATAAATTTACGGCACCGAATTCGGTTACAAACCAGTGCACATGCGAACGCGTGGTCACCACACCTGCCCCAAGGGTCAGTTCGGGCGCGATTTTGCTGATCCCCTTGTTGGTCACCGAAGGCATGGCCAGAATAGCCTTACCTCCTTCCGAGCGAGAGGCCCCGTAGATGAAGTCGACCTGCCCGCCCACACCGGAATAGAACTTCGTTCCGAGCGAATCGGCACAAATCTGCCCGGTCAAATCGACCTGCAACGCCGAATTGATCGCCGTAACCTTAGGGTTCTTGGCAATTACGAAGGGATCGTTCGTGTAACCCACATCCATCATGGCCACACCGGGATTGTTATCGATAAAGTCATACACTTTTTGCGAGCCCATCAAGAAGGTGGAGACCATTTTACCCTTATCGATCGCCTTGTTCTTGCCGTTGATCACACCGCTTTCCACCAGAGGCAATACCCCGTCAGCGAACATTTCCGTGTGAATTCCCAGATTCTTATGTCCGGTCAGCTGAGCCAGCACGGCATTTGGAATGGCTCCGATACCCATCTGCAGACAAGCGCCATCCTCGATCAGGGCAGCACAATGTTTTCCGATGGCCGTTTCCACTTCGTTGGGCACGGAGAAATGAGCCTCTTCGAGGGGTTGATCGTCCTCAACGAAGAGATCGATGTCATCGATAGGAATAAAAGCGTCACCGAACGAACGCGGAACATGTTTATTGATCACGGCAATCACCGTCTGGGCACACTCTACGGCAGCCAGTGTTGCGTCGACCGAAGTACCGAGCGAGACATACCCGTGCGCATCGGGAGGCGACACCTGAATCATCGCCACATTGCAAGGCAACACTCCGCTACGATACAGTTTTTGGGTTTCACTAAGGAATACAGGGATGTAGTCGGCATATCCGGACTGGGTCACCTTACGCACGTTGCTTCCCACGAAGAAGGAATCCAGTTGAAAGATTCCCTCGAATTCAGGAGCCGCATAGGGAGCCGGACCTTCTGTGTGAAGGTGATGGATATGCACATGTTCGAACTCTTTATTGCGTCCTCTTTCGCACATGGCTTGGATCAAGCACTGAGGCGCGCTTGCGACACTGCTCAGATGCACATGGTCGCCGCTTTTAATCACTTTCACTGCTTCGGCAGCGGAAATGAATTGAATTTTTTTGGTCATTCTAGTTTGTAGTTGGTCTTAATAGTTACACCTTAAAGATATGAAACGATCTACAAAATTAAGCATTAATTGACGGATAAAAAAACTTTTATATAATTTTACGACGAGTTTATCGCCTATTCATTCAGATTCATAAATCAAGCCGATCCACGCCGATGCATCTTTTTTCCCGTCAGCAATCCACCCGTACGATCGTATACGCGGGATGTCTGTTCACTCTGTTGTATGTCATCTTCAGCGACGGGTTTTACCACCCCGACGAATACTATCAGATTCTCGAATTCGCACACATGCGACTCTTCGGGACACCTCCGAGCGATCTGCCTTGGGAGTACCAAACCATGATGCGCCCGGGCTTCCAACCGTTGATCGCCTACGGTTTCGGGAAGCTGCTTACGAGCCTCCACTTCTACGACCCTTTTATTCTGCAAACTCTTCTGAGACTGCTTAGCGGTACGCTTTCGGTCGTTGCCCTTCTGGTTTTCTGCCGGGCTTTACGGCCATTTTTTCAAACAGCGAGCGAAAAGAGATGGTATCTGATATTGGGGTTCTTCGTCTGGTTCATGGCCTATTTCCATGTTCGGTTCAGTTCCGAGACCCTGTCGGGCAACCTGTTGCTACTGCTGGTGTCGATGCTGATGTTTTTCCGGCAAAAGGAGCGACGACACCCCTTCCTATGGGGATTGTGGATGGGACTGCTTGCCGGTGCGGCTTTTATCGTCCGGTTCCAAGTCGGATTCGCACTGCTCGGATTCGGTCTATGGCTTCTGGTCTACCTGCGCAAAGTATCCCTGCTGAGCGGATTGGGCCTTGGAGTAGTTGCCATGCTGGGAGTCGGAACCGCTGCGGATCGCTGGCTCTACGGAATATGGACCTACACCCCTCTGAATTACCTGCACGAAAACATCCTGCAAGGCCATATCGACTCGTTCGGGATCGACCCGTGGTGGTACTATCTGGCCTATATTCCGCTCGAAGGAGGCATTCTCTTCGGCATTCTGCTGTTGGCCGCCACCCTGATTTTCATCTGGAAAAACCTCAAGCATCCGCTCACATGGATGCTGATTCCGTTTCTGATCGCCCATCAGGCCATCGGCCACAAAGAGGTCCGTTTTTTGTTTCCGGTTTTGGCTTTTGCCCCATACATTTTGCTTGCAGCCAGCCGATACGTTCCGACCCGCTTCCTGCGCAGCAAAGGAGCGCGCATCATCGGGTGGACGACAGTATCGCTCAATGTCTTGATCATCGTCTTTAATCTGACAATTCGCAATACGGATATCGCCTTTTATCACCAGATGCGGGAGCTGTGCCCGTCCGGCAAAACGAAAGCCATCCTCAATCTCAAAAAGGACAAAACCTTTTACAGTTATTACGAGACGACCCTGTTCCCGCGAGCCGTATCGGGTCACTATTTTCTTCCTGCCGGAACGCAACGTCTTCTTTTCGACACGCTTCCCGACATGGAACGGTCGGCACAATCCTTTACCGAACAGCAAATACCGGTATTTATTCTCTCTGAGGATCCGCAGTTAGACGAACATTTTTCGGTTCCCTTACAGAAAATCGACTGGAATCCCTATCCGCAATGGATCGTTCGCTACTTTAATTTCAACGATTGGGTCGGACTGAGTGTCCGTCGGAAGAATCTCTATCGGGTTCAAGTCTTGTTACCCGGAGAGGCAGGCCCTAAAAACAGTTAAAGAAAAGACAGCAGTGAGAGCCAAATCTCTCAGCTACCGCTTTTCTTTCAACTAACTAACCTAAAACTACTAACCTAAAACTTCGAGGGCAAAGATAAGGGGAAAATCCTGTTTGTGCAAATATTTTTTAAATATTTTTAATTTTTATTTTCTTGTTTTTCGTTATTACTTAGATAAATCACTCATAAACAACAATATAAAAACAGACACAACCGTAAGATTTTTTCGGACTTTTTCACGTTTCCTACCAATATTTACCTTCAGGCAGGCTGATTTTGTCCGTTCCGGACCCAGATTGCGAGAAATTCATCGCATAACCGGCCAACACGTTTTTTCGGAAGACCTTAAGAATACAAAAGACAACCTATCAACCATATACAAAAAAACGGACCGTTTCCAGAAGCTCAAAACTTCCCGAAAACTGTCCGTTTCCCCTACTAACCTAAAAACTACTTATCTAAATGAACCTAAAACTTCACCGGCAAAGGTATTTCATTTTAAATATTCTTAATAATCTTTCGATATAGTTTTTTGACTTTCCCCTATAAATATTTGACAACACATTGATAGAAAATATTTTATAACGCATCAAACATAATTATTTTTCGAAAACACAGAGAGCGAAAATAATCACTACCTTTGTCGCGCAAAAGAGAAACCCCTCTACCGTCACCGACGACTCGCCCCGAGTCGCAAGACATGATGGAGAAAATAAATCATTCAAAAAGAGCGTCATGAGCCGAGATCGCCTGATTACCCCAAGCTACTGCTTCATTCTCGCAGCCAATTTTCTGCTGTTTTTCGGATTCTACCTGCTGATGCCGGTTTTACCCTTCTATCTGACCGAAATTTTTTCCGCAGAGAGCTCGATGGTCGGCATCGTACTTTCGTGCTACACGGTTGCCGCTCTTTCGATCCGCCCCTTCTCGGGCTACCTGCTCGACACGTTTGCCCGTAAGCCACTCTATATTTTTGCTTACTTCATTTTCACCGCCATATTCGTCGGATATCTGCTTGCCGGATCTCTGACAATTTTCATTCTGCTCCGTGTGATTCACGGTATCGCCTTCGGCACGGTTACCGTGGCAGGCAATACCGTGGTGATCGACATCATGCCCTCCTCGCGACGGGGCGAAGGTATCGGTTACTACGGACTGGCAAACAACATCGCCATGTCGGTAGGTCCGATGGTGGGACTTTTCCTGCATGAAGCGTACAGCTTCGATACGATTTTTCTCTGTGCCCTCACCTCCTGCTCATTAGGCGTAATCATGGCGAGCTTGGTTCACGCTCCGGCCAAACCGCCGGTCAAACGAGATCCAATCTCGCTCGACCGTTTCATTCTGGTCAAGGGTATCCCTGCGGGAGCCGACCTGCTGCTGCTGTCCATTCCCTACGGCATGACGACCACCTACGTCGCCATGTATGCCCACCAGATCGGCATTACCTCCAACACCGGACTCTTTTTCACACTGATGGCGGTCGGGATGGCCATTTCCCGTATCTTTTCGGGCCGACAGGTCGACAAAGGACGAATCACCCAAGTCATCGCACTGGGCATGTACTTGGCCTGTATCTGCTTCTTCGCTCTCTCCTCCTGCGCCACGATCGCCCCACATCACCCCCAGCTCGCCCGCACAGTCTTTTTCAGCGTGGCCCTGCTGATGGGAATCGGATTCGGCACGATGTTTCCGGCCTTCAACTCGCTGTTCGTCAACCTCGCACCCAACCACAAACGGGGAACCGCAACCTCTACCTACCTGACATCGTGGGATGTCGGAATCGGGTGCGGACTGCTTCTCGGCGGATACATCGCACAGATCAGCAGTTTTGACAGGGCCTACTTCGTCGGAGCCTGCCTGACGGTAGTGTCGACGCTCTACTTCAAACTGAAGGTAGCCCCACACTTCGAGCGGAACAAATTGCGTTAAGCTGAATTGCAACTTCTTCCTCTGCGGACAGCCGTAGCGTTCGATAATTCAAAATTATATCGTACTTTTGTAGCACTTTCGATTGAATAACAAAAAAAGTACGAGATATGTTTGAAAATTTAACGGACAAGCTGGAACGGTCGTTCAAGATCCTCAAGGGCGAAGGCCGCATCACCGAAATCAATGTGGCCGAGAGCTTGAAGGAGATCCGCCGGGCGCTGATCGACGCCGATGTCAACTATAAGGTTGCCAAGACATTTACCGACGAGGTCAAGAACAAGGCCTTGGGACAGAACGTGCTGACTTCGGTCAAACCGGGTCAGATGATGACCAAGATCGTGCGGGACGAACTGGCTCAGCTGATGGGCGGCACGATGAGCGATATCCGCTTGGAGGGGAATCCGGCCGTAGTGCTGATCGCGGGTCTTCAAGGTTCAGGAAAGACGACCTTTTCGGGCAAGTTGGCCAACCTGATCAAGAGCAAGAAAGGGCGTCAGGTTCTGCTTGTGGCAGGCGACGTCTATCGTCCGGCCGCCATCGACCAGTTAAAGATTCTGGGAGAGCAGGTCGGCGTCGAGGTCTACACCGAAGAGGGGAACAAAAATCCGGTACAGATTGCCGAAAACGGAATCCGCTATGCCCGAGCCAACCACATCAATACGGTCATTGTCGATACGGCAGGACGTCTGGCGATCGACGAGCAGATGATGCAGGAGATCGCTGCGATCAAGAAGGCGATCTCACCGAGCGAAACCCTGTTCGTTGTGGATGCAATGACGGGTCAGGATGCGGTCAATACGGCCAAGGAGTTCAACGACCGGATCGACTTCGACGGAGTAGTCCTGACCAAACTCGACGGCGACACACGGGGTGGTGCGGCGATTTCGATCCGTTCGGTTGTCAACAAGCCCATAAAATTCATCAGTTCGGGCGAAAAGATGGATGCCCTTCAGGTGTTCCACCCGGAACGTATGGCCGACCGGATTCTTGGCATGGGCGACATTGTCTCGTTGGTTGAGCGGGCACAGGAGCAGTTCGACGAAGAGGAGGCGCGCAAACTGAAAAAGAAATTGGTCAAGAACCAGTTTGATTTCAACGATTTTCTCAGCCAAATCGCACAGATCAAGAAGATGGGCAACCTGAAGGATCTGGCGTCGATGATTCCGGGCGTGGGCAAGATGCTGAAGAACGTCGAGATCAGCGACGATGTTTTCAAACAGACCGAAGCGATCATCTATTCGATGACCCCCAAGGAGCGGGAGAATCCGTCAATCATCAACGGGAGTCGCAAACAACGCATCGCAGCCGGAAGCGGCACGACGTTGCAGGAGGTGAATCGCCTGCTGAAGCAGTTCGAGGAGACCCGCAAGATGATGAAGACGGTTGCTGGAGGCATGCCGAAAATGCCTCACATGCCTAAATTCAGGAGATAGTAATTACGACAGATAGTTAAAAACGAACGATATGCAAATCATAGATGGGAAAGAGGTAGCGGCCAACCTACGCAAAGAGATCGCCGCAGAAGTTGAACAATGGATCGCGTCGGGCCACCGGCGTCCTCATTTGGTAGCCATTCTTGTCGGGAACGACGGAGCCAGCCAGACTTACGTCGGACACAAGGAGAAGTGTTGTGGAGAAGTGGGGTTCCGGTCGACCGTACTGCGTATGCCGGAAGAGACGACCGAAGAGACATTATTAAACGAAATCGCCCGACTGAACAACGATCCCGAGGTGGATGGTTTTATCGTTCAATTGCCCCTGCCCAAACACATTTCCGAGCAGAAGGTGATCGAAGCGATCGATCCGAAGAAAGACGTAGACGGTTTCCACCCGGTCAACACCGGCCGAATGATTTCTGGGCTTCCCGCCTACCTTCCTGCTACCCCGGACGGCATTCTGGAGCTGCTGAAATACTATAAGATCGAGACCAGCGGACGCCACTGCGTGGTCATCGGCCGAAGCAACATCGTGGGACGCCCGATCGCCAATCTGCTCTCACAAAAGGGTTGGGATTGCACGGTCACGCTCTGCCACAGCCGAACGAAAGATCTGAAAGATGTGGTACGCAGTGGCGATATCGTCATAGCCGCCCTTGGCAAGGCAGAATTCGTCACGGCCGACATGGTGAAAGAGGGCGCCGTCATCGTCGATGTAGGCATCACACGTGTTCCGAGCAACAAGACCAAATCGGGATGGAAACTTTTGGGAGACGTCAAATTCGATGAAGTGGCCCCCAAGTGTAGCTACATCACACCGGTTCCGGGCGGAGTAGGTCCGATGACGATCATTTCCCTGATGAAAAACACACTGAAGGCCGCACGAAAAGAGATTTATAAATAAAAAGCCCAGCAGAATCCACCCCGATCATATACCCACTCCTAATCAATTTGAAAATGACTGAAAATTTTCGTCCAACCGTACTACGCAACCGAGCCCTTGAAGCCCTAAAAGGCAATTGGGGTATGGCAGCAACCGCTGGCCTGATATACTTAGTTATCTGCGCCATCCCTATTTTATGGTTTTCGTCTGCCGTTTGGGTAGTCTATCTTTTCTACTGGTTGGTTGTGGCGCCGATCGGAGTGGGCTCATACTTTCTCTTTTGGGATGTACTGAAAGGGAAAGAGGTCAATCTCCGAACGATGTTCGAGGCTTTTTCCCAATACGGCCGATATTTAACTTTTCTTCTATTGGTATTCATCTATATCTTTTTGTGGTCGTTGCTGCTGATCGTTCCGGGCATAATCAAAGGTTTTTCCTACGCCATGAGCTACTACATCATGCGTGACCACCCGGACATGAACGGCGAACAGGCCATCTGCCGCAGTATGGAGATGATGAAGGGCCACAAGATGGATCTTTTCCTGCTGGCACTCAGCTTTATCGGGTGGTCGCTGCTGTCTATTCTGACGCTTGGCATCGGACTGATCTGGTTGATTCCATATATACTCACCGCCTACGCAGCCTTTTATGATATGCTCAAAAAGGAGTATGAAGCAAAAAATACGGCAGCATAACAGAGGAGAAGGAGTCTCGGAGGATATAAAACAAAATACAAATTGATCGCGAAGTTCCCATGGATTTAGGATTTCTGAAAATTGCAGCAGCCGTTCCATCGGTAAAAGTAGGCGACTGTACCTACAATGTCGACCGGATTGCCGGCATGATTCATTCCGCTTCCGAGCAAGGAGTCTCGATCATCGCCTTTCCGGAACTCAGCGTCACGGGTTACACCTGCGCCGATCTGTTCGGACAGCCTTTTTTGTTGGAACAGGCAGAGCAGGCGCTGGGTCAATTGGTCGAACAAACCGCCTCCTACCCGATTATTAGTCTGGTCGGCATGCCGATCGCTGTTGAGAACCACATCTACAATGTAGCCGTAATCTTCGGCATGGGTACCATTTACGGAGTGGTTCCCAAAACCTATCTGCCAAACTACAACGAATATTACGAGGTCCGATGGTTCGCTTCGGGGGCAGAGCTGAAAACCGATACGCTTACACTCTGTGGCCAGACCGTACCGTTTGCAAAGGAGCTGCTGTTCGAATCCGGAAAGATCTGTTTTGCGGTTGAGATCTGTGAAGATTTGTGGGTCCCGATCCCACCCTCCTCACACCACGCTCTTGCCGGAGCCAACTTGTTGATCAACCTCTCGGCCAGCAACGAAATGACGGGCAAACACACCTATCTGCGCTCGCTGATCACCCAACAGTCAGCCCGGACACTGTCGGCCTATCTCTACTGTTCGTGCGGATTCGGAGAGTCCTCGACCGATATTGTTTTTGCGGGAAACGGCCTCATCGCCGAGAACGGAATTTTAGTAAAAGAGGCCGAGCGTTTTTCCTTGGAAGAGCAGCTTACGATCGCCGATGTAGATATTGAACGACTGATGACCCTGCGCCGCAAAACGAATACTTTTGCCGACTATACCCCTCAAACTCCCTACCGACGTATCGCTGTACCCTTGAGAAGTGATCGTGCCAGCTACGCGATCACCCGCACATTCGATCCGCATCCGTTCATTCCGCAGCAGGCCGAGGCGATGCAAGAGCGTTGTGAAGAGATCGTCAACATACAGGTGAACGGGCTGGCCCAGAGAATCCACCATACGGGAGCTCGACATGCGGTGATCGGCATTTCGGGGGGACTCGACTCTACCTTGGCGCTTTTGATCACCGCCCGCACGTTCGACAAACTCCGACTACCCCGTACCGCCATTACCGGAATTACCATGCCGGGCTTCGGAACGACAGGCCGCACCCACTCCAATGCGCTGAAACTCATGGAGCAGATGGGCGTGACCTCAGATGAGATCAACATTTGCGAGGCCTGCAACATCCATTTCCGGGACATCGGTCTCGACGCCAACGACCGAAGCACGACCTACGAGAACGCACAGGCCCGCGAGCGGACCCAAATTCTCATGGATATAGCCAACCGGGACGGAGGTTTAGTCATAGGTACCGGAGATCTATCCGAACTGGCTTTGGGTTGGGCGACCTACAACGGCGACCACATGTCGATGTACGGCGTCAACAGCGGCGTACCGAAGACACTGGTTCGCTATTTGGTACGATGGATTGCCGATCTACCGGAGAGTGCCTCGATTCGATCCTGCCTGCTGGACATCATCGATACACCGATCAGCCCCGAGCTGCTTCCCGCCAGTCGGGAAGGCGAGATTCTCCAAAAGACCGAGGAACTGGTCGGCCCATACGAACTGCATGACTTTTTCCTGTATCATTTCGTTCGGTTCGGCTATCGTCCGGCGAAACTGCATTTTATGGCCCGACAGGCATTCGGAGAGAAATACCCGTCGTCTGAGATCAAGAAATGGTTGATCGTTTTTCTCCGTCGTTTTTTCAGCCAACAGTTCAAACGTTCGGCCCTCCCCGACGGACCGAAAGTAGGCTCGATCAGCCTCTCTCCCCGTGGAGACTGGCGCATGCCGAGCGATGCTTCGGTATCCGAATGGCTTCGCGAAGCCGAATCGCTATAAAATTCAACGGAGAAACAACAAAAAATGATTTTTTTTCGTTTTCTTTGTAACAAAAAGGAACTTTTTTTCATCACATATAAGGGGTGATTGAACAAAAGCTCATATAGCAAAAAATTGAGAATACGAAAAAACATTGCAATTATACCATTATGAAGAAATTTCTCACATATTCGGGTTTGTTATCCGTTTTCATCTTGCTTCTTTGCGTGGTCAACGCGTCGGCACAAGGCACCACAGTTCTGACACTGAAAGATGGGACCAAAGTCGAGGGGTACATCCGGTCCCAATTCTATTCGACTGTTTCCAATATCGAATTGAGCCAAGAGCCGAACGGTAAAACAAAAAAATACGATTTGGACGACATCAAGCAGATCGCGATGTACTCCATCGACGGTGACTCCGTATTGTACGTCAGAAGATACCGTTACCGTCTCTTCAAATCCCACAGAAAGCCACACAAGGGATACTACAAACAACCGGTATTGTTCCGTTTGGATTATGCAAGTCCTAAGGGAGTCGAGCTTCTGACAGAAATTCGCCGAAGCGTAGCAACTTCCGGCATGCGCACCGCATCATACAAAGAGTTGTGGTCGTATGTAAAACTTCAAGGAGAGGACGCTGCTCGTCCGTTATGTGCTATTGTGGCAGGATCAGATAAGCCCGAAGAGGCCAACTTCCGCATTTTGGCACGTCGTGCTTTTGCCAATTATCCGTCGTTGGTTCTCCGTATCAACGGAGGTGAATTTTCCGCAAAAAATCCGTTGCGACTTGTTAAGGCTTATGAAGAGTTGATCTATTAGCTGATCGCTATTCCATAAAAAAGAGTTGTCCCCATGTGGAGACAACTCTTTTTTATAGGATCAAACTCCTCCACCCCTTTCCATTCCCTCTTCTTTTCCTTCCCGTCTTTCTGAAAGACAACATGGACACCTTGCGAAACGTATGACGCATGCTTCACGGCATCCACTCAATGATTCCGGTACAAGGATGTTTTTCCCGCCACAACTCAAACTCGGTAAACGTCCGAACACCGCCCTCCAAGACAGCCCGATAATACTCCATTCCACAAATTTTCACCTCTTCAGGTGCCTCGTATTTCAGTCTGAGAATCGTCTCTCTCGTTTCGTCCGTTAACACGCTTTTTATCCGCTCCGCGACGCGTTCAAAGTAGCCGTCGTAACGGGATCCTCGACAAATATGGATCATATCGATCTGCCAGAGTTGAGCCTCGTCGTCACGATATCCAACGTGCCATTCGACACAGGCCTCCTCCGTATGCAATCCGTTGAGGTATTCCATCTTCTCTACTGCCGGATGCTCTGCCAACAAGGCCATCACCTAAAAACTGTCACGCAACACAACCGGATCGGAATAGATATGTAGATCGATGTCTCGGTGTTTCATCAACAGCCCCATTTTCAGGGATCCGACAAGATGAACCTCCGCACCGATCGACCCCCACGCCCCAACAATATCCAAATCACGGATGATCCGGAAAGCCTTTTGCTGATTTGCTTCTGCGATCTCCAGAATTCGATTCATACTATACTCAATCTTACTTACTTACTTTTTCTTCCTTTGCTTAGACAAACAGCGAGCGGATCATTTCAATCCGCTCGCAAAACAGTTTTTTATACAATATGACAGATATTTTCTACCAGTTCGGAATTTCGGAGCTCAGCCACTCTACCCGTTTCATCAGAAAATCTTTAACATATTGCACCTCGTTAGCCCAATCACCCAACGTAATAACCTCAACGCTCACCGGGGTGTTCAAAATATCCCACTTTTTAAAGTTGAACTGCTGAGACACCTCTATCTTTTGAGCCATCACGTTGATATAATCGATCAACTGCGGGATCTGTGTTTTGATCTCGTTCCAACGTTTCTTAACCAGCCCGGCAAAATAGGGATCCTGCATCAGACGGTCGAAATAAAGGCCTCTTTGAACGAGCACGTCAACACGGGCCGGCTCATTATAATTCCAACCCACACCCAAAGACCATTCAAAATCCCATACCGGAGACATACCCAACTTGGTGTCGTCCGTATTGTCATACTTATAGAAATAGTAGTTGCAATCCTTGTTACACAGAATTTCGTTCGTCAAATACCAGTTGACCCAACTCTCTGCATTAATGTATTTCCGGTATCCGGTCGAGGGATCGGTAAAGTTATCGGAATATAGAACCGTTTCGAATTGGTCCATATAATTATGGATGTAATCGATCTGTTCTTGGGTAATATCATCCGTATCGGGGTGTTTGAATGTAAATGGATTTCCCCGTTGTGTCATGAAATATACGGGTTCCTGCTGGTAGTATCCGTCGCGTTCGATCAGATACCCGTTGTCGGTAACATTGAGCCGATCGGTAGCGACTTTCACATGTTCACCCAACAGATAATTACCCATATATCTTCCGTTGAGGAAGAGCTCAACGAACTCCATCCGGGGAGTCCAATACATATCGAGCATTTCGCTCAACTTGAAGGCGATACTGGTTCTCAGCAACGACTTGTCGCAGTAGTTTGCCAGCAGGACCCACTCTTTATCCGAGGGCATATCCAAGATCTTGGCTTTTTCGTCCAGTTTGATTTTGTAGGGTTTTTTTGGATAGCCAAATGTTGCATTACCCCGTCCCCGAATCCGCATACGGCCTTGATAACCGGAGGAGTAATCCGCCGTTTTGCTGATCGTCATCGTTCCATAGACATAGTCCTCTTTCGAAGTAATATCCTGCCTGTTATCGGTTTCTATGTTAACAATAGGCAGGCCGGTAAAACAGAATACCGTCACCGTATAGTGGATCGTCGTATCCTTTGTCGAGACGGTATATACGATCTCTTTACTGTAATCATTGGTAGTAAGCCCTGATCGTTGCACCGTATTTCCGATAGATACTTTATCGTAAACCCCCTCAAAAGTAGGGATCAGTTCGTTGATCTCCGTCACATAGGGGATCAATGCGGTAATGGTCGAGTCTTTGATCGTACACTCGATATCCTTGATCAGATACTGCGCGTTTTTCGAGGCTTCGAAGACAAATGAAGTCAAAACGGGTACGACTTTTTCCTCTACGACGTTTTGTGTCGAATCTTCAGTAACCTCTTCGACGGGCTCTTTCTGGCCTTCATTCGGATCGGCTACATCTTCGTCCTTACTACACGCGGAAAACAGAAGGGCAAAGGAAAGCAGAAAACAGACAAATTGTTTCATAAGCGGAGTAATTTTAGGTTTGTAGTGTATGTAAAGATAATCATTTTTTTGCAACACGCAACCCTCCACTTCACGAACACAGCCTAATTATTCTCAAAACTACCCGTAAGCCGGACTCTACTCTGCTGCTCCATGACTCGATCCGTTGCTCATGAGATATGCTTTGATGAACTCATTCAGGTCTCCGTCGAGTACGGCCTGCGTATCGGAAGTTTCATACCCCGTCCGATGATCTTTAACTAATTTATACGGATGCAACGTATAGCTTCGGATCTGTGACCCCCATTCAATCTTTTTCTTCTGCCCCTCCAACTCATTCTGCAACTCCATTCGCTTTTCAAGCTCTCTCTGATAGAGTTTGGATTTGAGGATGCGGAGAGCATTCTCCTTGTTCATAATCTGGGAGCGTGTTTCAGTATTTTCTACGACAATTCCCGAGGGCAAGTGGCGCAACCGCACGCCCGTTTCGACCTTATTCACATTCTGCCCGCCTTTTCCACCACTTCGATAGGTGTCCCACTCGATATCTGCCGGATTGATCACGATCTCGATCGTATCGTCGACCGCGGGAGAAACGAATACCGAAGCGAACGTGGTCTGACGCTTGTTATTGGCATTAAACGGGGAGAGCCGAACCAGACGATGTACGCCGTTTTCGCTTTTCAGATAGCCGTAGGCGAACTCTCCGACAAACTCCATGGTCACAGACTTGATTCCGACCTCATCGCCCTCCTGCAAATCGATAACCCGTACCTGATACCCATTGGCTTCTCCCCAACGGGTGTACATGCGAAACAGCATCGAGGCCCAGTCGAGACTTTCGGTTCCGCCAGCCCCCGAATTGATCTCCATGATCGCCCCGAGGTGGTCCTCCTCACCGCCCAACATGTTTCTCATCTCGAGAGCATCGATCTTCTCGAGTACGGCATGATACTGCGCATCGAGCTCTTCGGGAGAGGAGAGCCCCTCCTTGACGAAATCGGGCATCAGCACCAGATCCCCCAACATCCGATCGATCTCATCGTAGGCCGTAATCCAATATTTGATCGAAGCGACTTTTTTCAGTTGCGCTTCCGCTTTCTGGGGATCGTTCCAGAAGTCGGGATCTTGGGTCACAGCCTCCTCCTCTTCTAATCTTATGCGTCGATTGTCGATGTCAAAGACACCTCCTCAACGAATCCTGTCGTCTTACAAGCTCTTTAATTTGTTCAATCGTAATCATTCGTCACACTATTTTGATAGGATGGTTTGCGGCATTTTTGCCGTTTTAAAGTTTTTCCACAACATTTGTCGGAACGGCGTATCGAAACTCCGTGCCTGATGCGGACACCGTTTGACGCAGGCACAACACCTGATACACCCCTCCTCGGTCAGGGTTGTTCCGTCGGGAGCGATGATGCCGACGGGACATGCAGCAGCACATGCCCCACAGTACACACACCGTTCCGGATCCACTTTCGGACTCCGCTGCATCGGGTCCTTTCGTCTTTGCCACTTCAGCACGGCCACGATAAAACGGATCAGCGCGAACAGCGACTGTTTCGGTCGCGCGATATGTTTTACGTCGACTGCAGTCAGTGTTTTTGCGGATTCTACTCTCTGCCGGATTCTCTCCCCAAAGGTACGGGCATAGGCCACATCCTGCTCATTCGGACGGCCCTGTGCGATCGGAAACTCAACGGTGCTGTACGAATGCTCCCCGATAAATGTTCCTGCAGCGATCGGCACGAAGCCATGAGCCACAGCCCAAGCATCCAATTGATTCAGCGCTCCTCCATAGGCTCGATTCCCGTAAACGACGATCAGGACGGCCGGCGTACCGTTTCCACGAATTCGCTCCATCCGTTTCAGTGCGAGCGGAGCCACTTTACCGCCATATACCGGCACTGCAAACACAGTAAGTACATCCCCCGATGCACTCCACTCACACGCTTCCCGAGTCAGATCGGTTTTCACAATCAGGGCCGCCCCGACTCCTTCCGCCACACTCGTCGCTATTTTCGACGACGTTCTTGTTGGCGAAAAGCAAATTACCCGTATTTCAGACAGTTTCATTTATATATACTTTTGGTTCGTTGGTCGCTCATCAGGCGTACGCCCAACAGCACCACACCGTTCTCAATATCTTTTCACACCTTCTCTTTATGAAATTCACCCCTCTACCGGCCGAACGACAAACCGCTGCCCGCGTCAGCCACGCATCCCGGTCCTCTGCCTACCGTCATGCCGGCTCCGTAAGAGCCTGCACCTCTTTTGGATCCGTTCGATCCGGTTTCAGGAAGGTGACGTATATCATCCGGAACCACGTAATCGTAAAGCACCATATATTCAGCTGAACCGTGTCGCAAAGGAAACGCATAACCGGAGGCGGACAAATCAAGTCAACCGGTACCACGACCAGCAAAATGAAGTTGGCCCAGAACAGCACCTTGTCGAAGGTTGTCTTTCGTGCTTGGACCCAATACCAGAGCAGATAGCCAAGCAGTGCGATGACGTAGGTATGCTTTTCGGTCGACAGGCTGAACAGAATCACCCACCCCATCAGAATTCCCAGAGAACCCAACCGGAAATCGAACCGACCGAACTTCCGATAGTTGGAGACAAAGAGTATGGCCAAGATCGTTATGGTTCCCATCTGGACATAGGTCATAATCGGCGTCAGCAGGTCGTGGACCAGATGCAGGTTAAACAGTGCATAGAACTGGAACTGATCGACATGCAGCCCCAACACCTCGGCCCAGCGCATGTAGTGCGGAATAAATCCGGAGAGAGGCAATGCCACGAGCGGCAACAGGAAAAGCACCGCGGCAAGCAGAACCGTATAGAGCAGGTTTCTCCAGAATTTCGGATAGCAGAGCAGCATGGCCAGCTCGAAAATTCCGTATATTTTACAAAAGCCCGAAATGAGGATCAACAGGATAGCCCAGAGCGGGTGGTTCTTCTCGAAAAGCGTGAAGGCAAATACGAAGAGGTAGGCCACCACGGGGTTGAACTGCATCGACATCTGTGTCGTCGCCAATATCAAGGCTGTATAGAGATAGGTTTTACACTTTTGCGCTTCGGTGAGCCGGGGCAGCGTAAAGATTGCGCAGAAATAGGCCGAAAAATTAAACAGGTTCCATACGAAAGGTCCGACGGTCTTTCCGAGATAGGCAAAGGGCGTAAAGAGGATGGAGAAGAGCGGCCCGTACAGGAAATCGTACTTTTCCACTCCATAGGGGTCCTCTCCCACCCAGAAATCAAAGGTCGACAACTGAAAGGTAAAGAAGTTGAACTGTTTTTCGCGCAACACCTCGAGCAGGGTAATGACAAACGTCAAAACAAACCCCAATATAAAAAGGTTACGGCGATTCAAAAAGAATGTTCCAACCGCATCGGCAATTTTCTTCATAATTCTGTTTTCGCTATCAAATACGATACTCTCCAAAAATCAACCCGCCACAGAACAAGTTATCCCCAAAGCTTCGACGCGAGCTGCAATCGCCTTCAACTCTTCGACTGTTACCTTCTGCAGGTTTTCAGCCGGTGTACTGCGGTCGATCGTGTAGACCATCACCTGCCGTGGAGCAATCTCCCGGATCAGCGCCAGCCATGCACTCACCTCCTCTTCAGTGGTATTGTCGACGATCTTTCCATCGAATTCTCCACGCAGAAACATCGTCTGGACGATCAGCTGCCCCTCGAACTTTTTCATATTTTCGACCGTCTCGGCTACGGAATAATTCCCTCTCGGACGATCCACCAACCGCACGGTACGGTCAAATGCCGAATCGAGTTTCAAGATATTGTTGTCCACCCGCAACAAAGCCGCACGCACCCTTTCGCGTCCGATCTGAGTCGCATTGCTGAGTACCGAAACTTTCGCACGGGGTGCAATACGATCCCGCAGCGCGATCGTATCCTCGATAATCTCGCCAAAATCAGGATGCAACGTAGGTTCACCGTTTCCGGCAAAAGTGATCACATCGGGTGGAGTTCCGGCCTCGACCATTTCGGTCAGCTTTCGCTCCAACTCTCTCCGAACCGTTTCACGATCGTTGAAACGCACTTTTTCTCTTTTTTCTCCCCAACCGCATTCACAATAGATGCAGTCGAAGCTACACAATTTATGATCCAGCGGCAGCAAATTGACTCCGAGCGAGAGCCCCAACCGTCTGCTGTGGATCGGACCGAAAATTACTCGATCATACAAAGCCGTACTCATGACTTACTTCAATTTTATCGGGTCAAAGGTACGAAATGAATCGGGAAAGTCCAATCATGCACACTCAGCCACAACCCGCAACATTGCCTTGACGAGTTGTACCAGTTCATGGTCCTTTATTATATAGGGAGGCATGACATAAACCAGCTTGCCGAAAGGACGGATCCAGACACCTTCTTCGACAAAACGTCGCTGCATAAAGGCCATATCGACCGGTTTGTGCATTTCGATCACGCCGATCGCACCCAGAACCCGAACATCAGCCACCTGTTTCATGCTTCGGGCCGGTTGCAGCTTCTTTTTCAGCAGTCGTTCAATTTCCGCAATCCGGTGTAACGGAGAGTGCCGCATCAACAGCTCCAGCGAAGCATTCGCCACCGCACATGCCAACGGATTCCCCATAAAGGTCGGACCGTGCATGAACTCGGGAGGAGTCCCCGCCGAGATTGTATCGGCCACCCGATCGGTCGTCATCGTAGCTGCAAAACTCATATACCCTCCAGTAAGCGCTTTCCCCACACACATGATATCGGGAGTTACACCGGCCCACTCCGAAGCGAACATCCGCCCGCTCCGACCGAACCCGGTTGCGATCTCATCGGCAATCCACAGGATGTCGTATTCCGTACACATCTCACGCAGCCGGCGCAAATATTCGGGGTGGTAAAACCACATGCCACCGGCCCCCTGAACGATCGGTTCGAGAATCACGGCTGCCAGTTTCCGGTGGTTTCGTTCGATCATCTCGGCCATGGGTGCGAAATCCCGTTCGTCCCACTCCTCTCCGAAACGCACTTCGGGTCTCGGAGCGAAATATTGCAACGGCAACCGTCCGGTGAAGATCGAATGCATGCCGGTCACGGGATCACACACCGACATGGCGTGCCATGTATCGCCGTGATAGCCGCTTCGAATCGTGGCCAAAGTATTTTTTTCGGGAGTTCCCTTCGCATGCATATACTGCAAGGCCATCTTCGCCGCAACCTCAACGGCCACCGACCCCGAATCACAATAGAAGATCTTTTCGATCCCATCGGGAGTCATCTCGACCAGTTTCCGCGCCAACTCCACCGCAGGTGCGTGGGTAAAACCGCCGAACATCACGTGAGCCATCTCCTTCAGTTGGGTTTCGACGGCAAGATTGAGCGTCGGGTTGTTGTATCCGTGAATGACGGCCCACCACGAGGACATACCGTCAATCAGCCTGCGGCCATCCTCCAATTCGATATAACACCCCTCGGCACGTCGTACGAGATAGACCGGCAGAGGGTTACTCATTGAGGTATAGGGGTGCCATAGATGTATTTTGTCGTAATCCAATATATTTTTTGACGGTTCTTTTTTCATTTTGGATTGATCTTTGTTGTAAAAATAACGAAATAAATTTGATTCTGTCGGAATCTTTTCTTCGGAGGGTAGGATTTAGGCCAAAAAACGGATTTTTCTATCGACACGAATCCGGACAGGAGCGATGGGGACCAACTTTATTGTATAATTTATTGTAATATTTCAATAAATATAAAATTTATTATTGCATACCAAATTTAAAATTGTATATTTGTAAAGTACACGGGAATACAAGCGCTATCCATTGTATATAAAAATTTATTTAACCATTAAAAATTACACATTATGGTACGTTCATCAGAAGCAGCACCGGTCCAGCAACCCATGATCATGAAGTATGTGTTGACCGACCGCAACGGCATTCAGGCCCACAACTACACCCGTCACAGCATCGGCTACATCATCCGCGGCAAGAAATACATCTACTACGGAGACACATGCTACGAGATTCCCCAAGGGACGCTTTTCTATATGGGTACGGGGAACCACTACACCGAAGATATCCCCGAGAACGACAAGCCATTCGAACAAATCGTATTTTACTATACACAGGATCAGCTCTCCCGCATACTGAACAACCTGAGCGGTGTCTACCACCTGCATATCGTCAACGATCACAAATGTCCCGAATGTACCCATCTGCCGCATGCGAGTTATCCGGCATCGATATCGGTAAAAAACTTTTTCAACTCCGTAAATCAATACATGAAAGAGGGGATGTTCGGAGACTCTACGGCCGAAATGCTCAAGACGACCGAACTGATCTACTTGATTCTTTCACAAGATGACTGTTGCCTGAAGAGCAAGGTGCTCAGCAACATGGATCTCATGAAAGAGAACTTCGAACAGACCATACAGAATTACATTTTTTCGGACATTTCGGTAGATGAATTAGCGAGCAAATGTAACAGGAGCCTCACTTCATTCAAAAAAGAGTTTCGGAAGCACTTCTATGAACCGCCCCACAAGTGGTTTATTCGTCAACGGTTGATGCACTCACGTCTGCTTCTGATCTCGACAAACAAGTCGATATCGGAGATCGGAAACGAATGTACCTTTCCGAACACGTCACATTTCATTAAATTGTTCAAGAAAGAGTATGGTATGACCCCGTCCCATTATCGGCATCGCCACATGGAGGGTTCCTCAGCCGAGACGGTCAACAGTACAATCGAATCACCACAAACCATACACATCGGTCATCAAGTCTGAGAGATTGAACCGAACGGGATTCAACACACCATCAAACTATCCAACCATCTATAAAAAATTCATTTCAAACAGCTATCGAATATTTTAAAGTATAGACCCTATTATACCTATTGATATAACTGGAAGAGACTCCCGAATCCCGTTCGGTTTCATCAGAAACGCAAAACAGGAAAATTAAAAAACGACCGATAAATTTGGTAGATTCGAAATTAAATCTTACATTTACAGAACCTAATTGATCAAAGCTAACTAACCTGTTATACCGGTAATACCTATTGGGGATTGCCGGTATTTTTTGTATGGTGGGAGGAACGAAGCGCAAAAGGTGTAGTTTTCCATAATAAGGAAAGTACACAAACCGCAGAGCAAATAAGGGGAAGAGGCGAACAGACAGGCTTTTCGCTCGCACATTGTGACCTCTATTCGGCAGGAAGATCCGTATAGTAGTTTACATTTTCGGCCGTGAGTATCTCCATCGACATGTAGTTGTCCTGCACCGAGGGGGATGTTTTGAACACAAAATAGTTGCACAGGGCCTTGACTCCACGGTAGGCCTGCGTTCCGCACTTTTGTGCAATGATGTACTCGATGTATCCGGCTTTCATTGCGGCAACATTTCGTTCCAGCGGATCGAATCCAAGCAAAATCCGATCATCCATCCCATGTGCTTGAAGGTACTCGGCCACGATGTAGGACCGTGAATTAAACACCACGATGTGCCGAATATCGGGATGTTTTTCGAAAAAACGGTCGAGTATCTCGGTATTCTTGTCACAAACGGAAGGGTATAGATAATCGACCCACAACCTGCAGGCCCCTTTATCGTGCTGTTCGAGGTAGGCGGCAAATCCCTGTTGCCGGATCGATGCGGTGTTACTGAGCGCATCGCCGCTGCGGTGGAATCGGAAACAGGCCACCTCTTTCGCCCGCTGGTGCTTGAGCAACAACCGGGCACTCAGATAGCCGCTCTCGAACACCGGCATCCCGAAGTAAGCCAAATAGGAGGTATCAGGTAATTTAGACTCGATAAAGACGAAAGGTATCCGTTTTGCACGCAATTCAGCCACGAATTGGGAGGCCGAATCACTGAACATGGGGACAATCAGGACGGCATCGGGAGCCTCTTCGAGGGTTTTCCGACAGGCCTGCTGGAACGAGTCGACCCGAAACTGGTCGTACCGCACGACGTCAACCGTCACATTGAAATCGCGACACTCTTCATAAGCTCTCTGGATTCCCTTATAGGCGATTTCCCAGAACTCACCGGTCTCAAAGTCAGGAATCAGACAAACGATGCGATAGTGTTTGCGCGATGCAAGCAACGACGCATAGACATTCGGTTTGTATCCGATCCTGTCGATCACATCGAGCACGCGCTTCAGGCTTTCGGCCGAAACTTCGCCCCGGTTATGAATCACCCGATCGACCGTACCTTTCGACACGCCAGCCATCTGAGCGACATCCTTGATCGTCACCTTTTTCTCGGAATTTTTCATTTGTCGTAATTTACCCTGAGTTCGAATTCATCAGGAAATTGGCGTAAAAATATAAAATTATTTTTCACCGCGCCTTTTTTTTGTATCGTGCACGTGCACGATACAAAAAAAAGTATTACTTTTGGGTGCATACAAAAAAATCGAACAGCACATGAATACGTTTATCGGACCCGATTTCATGCTCACGAACGATACGGCGATCCAGCTCTACCGCGACCATGCCGAAGGCCTGCCAATCATCGACTACCACTGTCATCTCGATCCGCAGACGATCGCCGAGAACCGCCGCTTCAGGGGAATTACCGAAGCATGGCTCGGCGGAGATCACTACAAATGGCGTGCGATGCGGTGGAACGGCATTCCGGAGGCATACATCACCGGAGACAAAGACGATTACGAGAAATTCAGCAAATGGGCGGAGACCGTTCCCTACACCATGCGAAACCCGCTGTACCACTGGACCCACATGGAGCTCTCGCGACTGTTCGGGATCGACAAGACGCTGTCGCCTGCAACCAGCGCCGAGATATACGCCGCATGTAACGAACGACTGGCAACCGACGACTTCCGCCCCCAATCGCTGATGCGCCGATGCAACGTACGGGTTGTATGTACGACCGACGATCCGGCCGACACATTGGAATGGCACGAACGGATTGCCAGCAGCGGATTCGAGATACGCGTACTGCCGACGTGGCGTCCGGACCGCCTTTTGGCTGTCGATCAACCCACCGCGTTCAACGCTTACATCGATCGTCTCAGCGCGGCTGCATCGACAGAGATCGGCACATACGATCAACTGATGGAGGCCCTGCACCGTCGCCACGACTTCTTCGCCGCACACGGATGCCGACTTTCCGACCACGGGTTGGACACCTTCCCTGCCGACGACTATACGGAATCGGATCTACGGCAGATCTTTGCCCACATCCGCAGCGGCAAAGCATTAAATCCCGACGAAATGGCCACCTTCCGCAGCGGCATGCTGACCGAACTGGCCGCAATGGATGCCGAAAAGGGATGGACCCAACAATTTCACGTAGGCCCGGTCCGCAATCCCAATAGCCGGATGTTCGAAAAATTGGGTCCCGACACCGGATACGATGCCATCGACGACAAGCCGATCGCTGCCGCAGGTTTCAAATTTTTGGATCGTCTCGAGCGACGCAACGCCTTGGCCAAAACCATTCTATACAACCTCAACCCCAAAGATTGCGAGGTTATGGCCGCCATGGCCGGATCGTTCAACGATGGTTCGATCGCCGGCAAGATGCAGTATGGCGCCGCATGGTGGTTCCTCGATCAGGAACGGGGCATCCGCCGACAACTCGACACGCTCTCGGAATTTGGACTGCTGGGCCGGTTTGTCGGAATGCTGACCGACTCACGGAGTTTTCTCTCCTACCCTCGACACGAATACTTCCGCCGGATACTTTGCGATCAGATCGGAGCCGACATCGAAAGCGGCCGACTTCCGCGCAGCGAGATGGCGTTTATCGGGACGATGATCGAAGGCATCTGCTACCGAAATGCCGAAAGTTATTTCGGATTCGACACACAAGCAACTAAATAACAAACACATAACAGAATTCGCGCAAAACCAACATTATGAAAAAAATAGTTACTTTCGGAGAGATCATGCTTCGTTTGGCCACACCCGATCGGTTGCGTTTCAGTCAGGCCGGTTCGTACATCGCGACGTTTGGCGGCGGCGAGGCCAATGTAGCAGTCTCCTTAGCCCACTACGGCATGCAGGTCGAATACATCACCCGCCTACCGGAAAACGACATTGCCCGCAGCTGCATCGGTGAACTGCGACGTCATGGCGTCGACACTTCGCACATTGTTTTCGGCGGAGAACGCATGGGGATCTACTTTCTCGAAACGGGTGCGGTAGCACGCCCCAGCAAGGTCGTGTACGACCGGGCCCACTCATCGATCTCGGAGATTCAACCCGGCATGATCGACTGGGAGATGGTGTTTACCGGAGCCAGCTGGTTCCACTGGAGTGGCATTACACCGGCCATCAGCCAGAGTGCCGCCGACGTATGTCTCGAAGCGATCCGCACGGCCAATCGTATGGGAGTCCCCGTATCGACCGACCTGAATTACCGAAAAAACCTTTGGAAATACGGCAAAAGCGCCTCCGAGGTAATGCCGGCATTGGTCGAGGGCTGCGACCTGATTCTGGGCAACGAGGAGGATGCCGAGAAGGTCTTCGGCATCAAGCCCGAAGGATTCGACGCGGCAGCTACGGGAGGCGTAGTCGAAGGAGCCCGTTTCGAATCGGTATGCCGCCAACTCCAACAGCGCTTTCCCCGAGCCAAAAAAGTTGTTATCACTCTGCGCGGCGCAGTAAATGCCGACCACAACACATGGAGCGGCGTGCTGTGGAACGGCAAGGAGCTGCTCAAGGCCCGCACTTATGACATTACCGACATCGTCGACCGGGTCGGCGGAGGCGATTCGTTCATGGGCGGACTGATCTACGGACTTCTCAACTACGGAGAAGACCAAAAGGCACTGGATTTCGCCGTAGCGGCTTCGGCGCTGAAACACACGATCTACGGAGATTTCAATCAGGTGACCGTACCGGAAGTCGAAACGCTGATGCGTGGCGACGGATCGGGTCGCGTGGTCCGCTGATTTTTTTATAACACAAGTCAAAAATTCAACCGAAAAAGATGGCAAAATTTTCAAAAATAGAGGTTCTCGGAACCATAGCCTCGACAGGAATCGTTCCGGTATTTTATCACAGTAATCCCGCCACGGCACAACAGGTGCTCAAGGCGTGCTACGACGGGGGCATACGTGCTTTCGAATTTACGAATCGAGGCGACTTCGCCCACGAGGTTTTTGCAGAGTTATCGCGCTTCGCCCGCAAGGAGTGCCCCGAGATGGTATTGGGCGCAGGATCGGTAGTCGATGCCGCGACCGCCGCACTCTACATCCAGATGGGAGCCGATTTTATCGTCGGACCGCTCTTTCACGACGACATAGCACGCGTGTGCAACCGCAGACTGGTCCCGTATGTTCCGGGCTGTGGTTCGGTTACGGAGATCAACACGGCTCAAGAGGCCGGATGCGATCTGTGCAAAATCTTTCCGGCCGGATGCGTCGGAGGTCCCTCCTTTGTCAAGAACATCAAGGCTCCGATGCCGTGGAGCATGCTGATGGCCACAGGTGCCGTCGAGCCCACCGAAGAGAACCTCTCCGCATGGTTCCGTTCGGGTGTCACTTGCGTCGGGATGGGATCTAAGCTCTTCCCTGCCGAAGCCATTGCATCGGAAAACTGGAAATCAATCTCTGACCTCTGCCGCAAGGCTCTTCAAATCGTATCTCTCTATAAAAAATAACCTTTCCCAAACTACAAACCTAAGAGTGAAAATATGAACCGACTGAATGAAAAGATGACCCGATACAGATGGGTGATCTGTTCGATGCTTTTTTTTGCAACTACGGTCAACTATCTCGACCGGCAGGTGTTGTCCCTGCTGCAACCGACCCTCGAGGAGGAGTTCCATTGGACCGATAACGACTACGGCACGATCACGGCCGTCTTCTCCTTTTTCTATGCAGTCTCCATGCTGTTTGCCGGACGTTTTGTCGACCGGGTCGGAACGAAAAAGGGATACGCATGGTCCATTGCCATCTGGTCGTTCGGAGCCATGCTTCACGCGGCATGCGGCATCGTGACCGAGATGTTCACCGGATTGGCCGATGCAGATGCCCTGCGTCTGGCACAGGGAGCCGACATTGTCTCCCAGATTACGATGATCAGCGTCACTTCGTTCATCATCTGCCGATGTGTTCTCGCACTGGGTGAAGCCGGCAACTTTCCGGCCGCCATCAAAGCCACGGCCGAATATTTTCCCAAAAAAGACCGGGCCTTCGCTACGGGTATCTTTAATTCCGGAGCCAATGTCGGAGCCATCGTAGCCCCATTGACGGTTCCGGTCATGGCCGAATGCTGGGGTTGGGAGACCGCCTTCATCGTCGTCGGCATCATCGGCTTCATCTGGTTAGGGATCTGGCAATTTGTCTATCATAAGCCCGATGAGAATCCGCACATGAACGCGGCCGAACGCGCTTACATCGAGCAAGACCCGGCCACACCGACCGAAGCTGAAACCGAAAGCACCAACGAAAAGCCCAAAACGGTACGGAAAGCCCTATTCCTTCAGTGCCTGAAGTACCGACAGACATGGGCATTTGCAATCGGCAAGTTTCTGACTGATGGCGTGTGGTGGTTCTTTCTGTTCTGGTCGCCGGCCTATCTGAAAGCCCAATACAACATGGAGGGTACCCAAATTGCATGGCCGATCGCCGTTCTGTACACCATCACCGTTGTCGGTTCGGTCTTCGGAGGTAAATTTCCGACTTATTTTATCAACCGCGGCATGAATCCCTACGCCGGACGCATGCGGGCCATGCTGATCATCTCTTTCTTCCCGTTGGCCGTCTTGTTGGCCCAACCGTTGGGTTACATCAGCTATTGGGTACCTATTCTGCTGATCTCGGTCGGGGCCTCCGCCCACCAAGCATGGTCGGCCAACATCTTCTCGACAGTAGGAGATATGTTTCCGCGCCATGCGATCGCCACGATCACCGGAATCGGCGGTATGGCCGGAGGTTTGGGCTCGGTATTCATTCAGAAAGGAGCCGGCATGCTCTTCACCTACTCCGATGAGACCAACTTCGTATTCATGGGATTCGAAGGCAAACCCGCCGGATATGCCGTTGCATTCATATTTTGTGCGGTGGCCTATATCATCGCATGGTGCATCATGAAGTCGCTGGTACCGAGGTACAAACCGATCACCGATCTCTAATCCTGCATATATTTTGGAAGAAAACGTCGGATAAAATTTTGCAATAATCGAAAAGTGTATTAAATTTGCACGCTGTTCGGACGGAAGGTCCGGACATACACGGTGGATGTAGCTCAGTTGGTTAGAGCGTCGGATTGTGGTTCCGAATGTCGTGGGTTCGAGTCCCATCTTCCACCCCATCAAAAAAACCTCTTCGGTATCGAAGAGGTTTTTTGTTATGTCATCTACGTATAGAATTCTTTAATTTACAAATTTTCCATACCTTTATAGAGATTTTCAATTTCTAACCAAGCTGATACGTCATGGGGAAAACAGTGACAACCTATTTAATTGATGGAAAACCTAACGGTACTCGCTATGTATTCATCAGTAACAAAATTTGCCAGATGTTCGTGATCCCTCGTTCAAATCTCAATTATTTAAGCGAACAAGATAAACTGCAAAAACCAGCATTTTATATTTTACTCGGTGAAGATGAAACGACGAAACCGCAGGCCTATATTGGTGAAACGGAAAATTTTCGCGAACGGGTCAAAGATCACGACAACAAAAAGACATTTTGGCAAAAAGCTCTGGTCTTCGTATCAAAAGATGCCGATTTAACCAAAGCCGACGTACAATATTTGGAATACAAAGCTTACAACGAAGCGAAACAAGCAAACGCATTCATTCTTAATGAAAATAAACAATGTCCCAAAGCGCTGAATTTACCGGAATACCAACGAGACACCATTGATGAATTTTTCGAAGACGTTAAATTTCTGGCTTCATTCATCGGATGTAACATATTCGAGATATCTATTCCTAAAACAGAACATCTGTTCTATACGAAAGGGAAGAAATGCGACGCGCAGGGGTTTTATCACGATTCGGGATTTACGGTTTTGAAAGGAAGCGTTCTATCAGAAACGACCACGCCCTCGTTCTCGTGGAAAGAAAAACGGCAACAACTACTCAAAGAATATGCTTCAATACAAAACGGGAAATGGGTCATGGAGTCGGATAAAACCTTCTCCAGTCCAAGTACCGCCGCTGCTTTTTGCTTGGGATGTAGCGCCAATGGCTGGACTGCTTGGAAAGACAGCAAAGGAAAAACATTAGACTCGTTTTATCGCTAAATCACATCGACACTCGCGACTCTTTCCGTTCTGATTTTTATGAACAGAAAGACCGTTAACCGTTAATCTTATTTATGCGATCCGGTCGTATCCGGCCTCTTTGGCAGCCCTGTAAAGCTGATCCATCGCCCGTCGTACTACCGAACGCTGCGTTGCAATATTCAGTCGCATCCAACCACGTCCCTCTTCTCCGAACATCGACCCCTCGTTGACTCCAATGCCCGCACGATCGATCAGAAACCGATAAATCTCCTCATGCGTCAACGGCCAACGCCGAAAATCAAGCCACATCAAGTAGGTACCCTCCGGTCGAACACACCGAACGGACGGCAGCTTCTCTCTCAGAAAATCCATGACGTAGGTAATATTCCCGTCCAAATAGGCCAACAACTGCTCGAGCCACTCATCTCCGTGGTCGTATGCGACCGGCAGGACAACACTACCGAAGATATTTCCCTCATCGATGTGAAACTTCATAAACTCCTCGTGCAACTTGCGATGCAGCTCTTCATTCGGCACGATACATACCGCCGTAGCAAATCCCGCAATGTTAAAGGTTTTACTCGGAGCGATGAACGTAACCGTACGCTCGGCAAAACGGGGATCCAATGCCGCAATATGCAGATGCCGATGGGGTTTATACACCAAATCGCCGTGTATCTCGTCAGAGAGGATCACCACATCGTGTTTCACACACAGTTCACCGATCCGGCGCAACTCCTCTTCGGTAAACACACGTCCCGAAGGATTCTGCGGATTACACATCAAAAAGGCTTTGGCCTGCGCCAACTTTTTGTCGAGATCCTCGAAGTCGATCTCAAAACTGCCGTCGCTACGCTGCCGCAACGGATTGTTGACAACGATCCGATTGTTGTAGCGGATCTGCCGGGCAAACGGGTGATAGACAGGAGGCTGAATCACGATTCCATCTCCTTCTCGGGTAAACGCCCGGATGGCCGTCACGATTCCGGGCACCACACCGGGAGTAAATTCAAGCCACTCGGGAGAGAGTGTCCACCCTCCATGACGTTGAACCCACCCGATCACCGACTGATTGAAATGCTCTGAACGATAGGTGTATCCGTAAATAGGATGTGCTGCACGCCGCTGCACCGCCTCGACCACTTCCACCGGCGGCATAAAATCCATATCGGCTACCCACATGGGAATCACATCCGGTCGCCCGAAAATTTTATTTCTCAGGTCGAATTTCTCGCTATCCGTACCTTCACGGGACACGATCACATCAAAATCGTACTTCATATGCAATGAAAAATAGATTGCAAAAGTATGACATTTTATAAAATATACCATACCTTTGAGCCGTTGATAGAGTATAACGTTTTCAGCACATATTTTGCAGTCGCGGAAATAGATCCGCATCATCATTCATCCATTCGATCATGAACTCATTCGATCACAAAAACAGGAAAGAGAGCTACGGAGCAACCCGCTCACGTAACGATCGTTCCGAAACCTCCTTCAATCGGGAAGATTCGAGGAGATCCACACGCGAAGAGAACGCACTCTCCACTTTCAGTCGGGACAAGAGGCCCAGACCACAACGCACCTCCACGACGGAGGGACAGGGCGGATCGGCGAGCGGATTCCGGAAAGAGAATAGCCGCCGTCGCTCGTTCAATCCCAACTTTACGAAAGACAACCGTCGCACGGACCAAGTCCGGTCGACACGCCGAGACGACACTCCAAGGTCCTCGAGCCGATACGGATACTACCGGGACGAAAACACCGAATCTGCCGAGAGTCCGCGATACACCGAGTCCCGCAAACCGTTCAACCGAACCAACGGATACAAGAGCAAGAATACACGGCATGCAGACACAGAACAATACGGGACAGGGTACAAGAGACGTCCGAACCGCAGATCGGGCGGCTTCTCGACCACATCGCATCGCGAGGCCTATCCCCGTTTCGAGGCTCCGAAGCCTCAAGGGGCCATTCGTCTGAACCGATTCATTGCCAATTCGGGAATCTGCTCGCGACGAGAAGCGGACGACCTGATTACGGCAGGCGTTATCTCGGTGAACGGCAAGATAGTAAGCGAGCTGGGGACGAAGGTCAATCCGGAGGATGAGGTTCGGTTCAACGGCGAGGTGATCAAGGGAGAAAAAAAGGTCTACATTCTGATGAACAAGCCCAAAGGGTATGTCACTTCGGTCGACGACCCGCACTCGGACAAGACCGTCATGGACCTGCTCAAAGGAGCATGCAACGAACGGGTCTATCCTGTCGGTCGGTTGGACAAGAACAGTGTGGGAGTCCTGCTTTTCACGAACGACGGGGAGCTGACGCGTAAATTGACCCATCCGAGCTACAACAAGCGGAAAATCTATCAGGTAACGCTCGACAAACCGTTGACGGAGGCAGACATGAGTAAGATCGCCGAAGGTATTACCCTCGAAGACGGGCCAATTTTTGCGGATGAGATCAGTTACGTCAACGACTCCCGACGTGAGGTCGGTATCGAGATCCACTCGGGACGAAACCGTATCGTACGACGGATCTTCGAATCGTTGGGGTACTCGGTGCAGAAACTGGATCGGGTCTATTTTGCAGGCCTGACGAAGAAGAAGCTGAAGCGGGGAGCATGGCGTTTCTTGACACCCAAAGAGGTTTCCATCCTCAAAAGCGGCGAGTACGAGTAGTCTGTAGTCAGGTTCGTGCAATGAATTTTACCGAAAGTGTTGCATAAATCGATTTTTCACATTACCTTTGCAACACTTTTGAAAAAATCTGGTTCTCTAGCTCAGTTGGTAGAGCACGACACTCTTAATGTTGGGGTCGTGGGTTCGAGTCCCACGGGGACCACAGACAAATGACCGATAATCAATGAATTATCGGTCATTTTTTATTTTGTATTTACGCCTATGTATCAGGTATGATCCTACCTAAACGGGCGTTTGGGGGACTTTTGTTTTACCAAATGTTTTACCACAAACGCGGTAAAACGATCAAGCATTCGACATTCTGCAAATAGCTTAAAACAATGAAAATCAACATGCAAGTTATTTGCCGCAAAGATCGTATCACAAAAGATCACAAGGCACCCGTCTTCATCCGTTTTACCAAAAATCGCAAGGTCCGTTATATCAGTACAGGAATTACAGTCCGTATCGATGATTGGGATTTTGAAAATCAGCGTGCTATATCAAACTCACCTGAAATGCAGTCCATCCAGTTTCAAATCGACAGCAAGGTAGAGGATTACCGTCGCAGGATGAAGCGTCTCGAAGCACTGGAAGTAGATGTTACGCTAGATAATCTGCTCGAGACGAACGGGCGCAAATTCAATTGTACCGTGAGTGAATATCTTCGACAAACAATCCAACGGCTTAAAGAGTCTGGCAAATATGGCTCCGCCTCCAAACATCAGTCTCTATTGTCCAGAATGTCTCAGTTTCGTTCGCCAAATATCCGTTTTGAAGAGATCAATTTCGCTTATTTACAGGATTTCGAATTTTTCTTGCGTAAAGCAGGGAACACAGACAATAGCATTGCAACAAAATTCGCTATTTTCAAAGCAGCTTATAACAAAGCATTAGCTGAAGGAGTATTCATTCAAAAAGCCAATCCCTTCGCTAGATACAAAGTTGGAAGCTTGTGGACGAAAACACGTAAGCGGGCCATAACAAAAGAAGAGGTACAAAAATTGGCCGCATTGGAGATTACCTCAGAAGGTCGAACGGATTATACCGAGCTTGCGAGAGATATTTTTCTGTTCTCTTATTTTACGGCAGGCATCAATTTCACGGATATGGCAACGTTACGTTATCGGGATATTGTGCATGGTAGAATCTACTATTCTCGTCATAAGACCCAAAAATTGATTTCTTGTTACCTTATTCCCAACGCAATGCAAATCGTGGAGAAGTATCGCAAATCGAATTGTACTGACGAGGAGTATGTTTTCCCTATTCTGGATCGCATGATTCATCAGACTCCCCAGCAGATTTTTAATCGGACACACAAAGTACTGGGCAAGGTGAATCGAGAACTAAAAATACTTGGAAAACGGATTGGTTTGGCTATTCCGTTAACTACCTATGTTGCAAGACACACATATGCAACCGTACTTAAACGTTCAGGAGTGAATATTGCGATTATATCTGAGAGTTTAGGTCACTCAGACCTATCGACCACCCAAATCTATCTAGATAGTTTCGAGAACAGTCAGATCGATGAGGCTATGAAGCATTTGTTATAAGATTAGGTTAATGGACAAACTTTGGAAAGGGGTATAAAATAAGCCCCTTTCCCAAAGTATGTCCTTTTTCGTTCTTTATTCGTATATTTGACTATCAAATACATAAATACGATGAACGACGGAACTGAATATTCTCTCACTATCGACAGGAATACTTTTATTCGGGTGATCGAGATCGCCGAGAAATATTACGGGATGGATGCTTTTTATTTTACCGATGACACCTATCCTGTTTTATTGCAAGGAAAAGAATTTGGAATAATTAGTATACGACATACGCTAAAAGAGCTGGAAGCTGTATTTCACAGCAGTAAATCCACTTCTAGATATGTCGAAACCATTACCAAAGATCAATTCTCTCTTCTGTCCAATGTACTATTAGCCATTGAACATGCCTTGATTCGTCATGATTGCCTGATTGCTGATTGCATGGAAAACGAATATGACCTTAACAGTTATTACGAAGATAACTTACGGAGCGACCTACTCAAGCTATATATTTTCATCAAAGAATTACCTTACAAGCGAGATAAAAAAAACGAAACGATCTTGACTATCAACAAAGGGTTCTCTAAATGGCAGAAACGCATATCGTTGGACAACTTCGACAATTGGATTTTCCGTTCTGCATTACTGAAGTATTGTGAGGATCACCTTTGGAATATCCACTCTCTTGAAGATGCTAAAATAAAATTGAAGCAACTAACCCGAGTCGGACGTATTCCTGAAAATTCGAACATATATCCAATCATTTACGGGACTTATACAATGTTCAAAGATTTTGCTCAGGACAAGACTTATATCAGCACCAGACTTTGCCAGATCATTGTTAATTATCTCATTTATTTAGGATTATTTACCGAAAAGGACAATGATCCATTAAAAATGCGCTCTACAATAGAATATATCCTATCTAAGAAAGAGAAGCCCCGTTTCCCTTCTCATTCTATCTCAACAGAAGAACAAAATAGTCCAACTTCACCACTCCTTCGACCTACCCATATGTTCGACGATCTCATATTCCAATAACGCGTTTCCAATTTCCCAAAAAGTAAAAGAATAGGTGGTGTTTTGACTGCCTATTCTTTTTATTTATTCTTTTCCCAAAGTCAGACCTTTGCACGTGGATGATGAATCGATAGCGCGCATTGAATCGGAGTCTGGAGACAAGCTGAAAATCCGCAAGACGCAAGAGTAGGCAAAACTATTTAAAAATAATCTAATGAATTCAACAATTAAAAATCAGCTCGCTAATAATGGAAATGAAGGACTGGTACAGTTGGCTAACGAACGGCAGAACGATGCACGGGAGGCGAGGACGCCGCTCCGCCTTGTCAAAATGAAGTTCGGCACGAATGCGAAGATGGTGCGGACGCTGACCGCTGCCATCAGCAAAGGAATCGACAAACTGATCCTTACTCCGCGAGTGGACGTGGCGGGATGCGGATATGTCTGGCTGGGCATCCGCAAAGGACGGATCGAGCTGGACGGAAAACTACTGCTCAACCGACAGATCGGGGAATATCTATTAGCCTACCTGCAAGGGACCGAGTTACCCGAGATCACGGACTTCGACTCCGATCGGGAAATCTGCTGCCAGTCCGACTGGCTGGAGGCGATCGCGGCAAAACTGGAGAAACTCGCCACAACCGCCGAAGAGGAGTACACCGAGACGGAAGAGACGGGCTACCTGACGCAAAAGTACCACTTCCCAAACGGCAAGGTGATTATGCCTTCCGAAGAGATTGCCGACGTAACCGCGTTGCTGGCTTAATGATGTTGAACGGACAGAGGGCGGGTTTAACCGCTCGCCCCTCTGTTCTTTAATTTAGGATAAATTATGCTAGAATATTTAATAAAAATCGATTCAGGACAGTACTTGTCGGATGTACTGTCCCTTATTCCGAATAACACAATTCTGAACAAGACCCTTACGGGCTGTGGAGCCACAACAATGGAAATAAACGCCCCCCGTAACTCTATCATCATTGAGCCGAATGTCCCCGTAATTATTGGGAAGAAACAACAGCACCCCTTTCTGATGCCTGTATACGAAGGTACAACAATCAACGATCTAAAAGATTACCTTGTAGGAGAACAAGACGGCTATCATAAGATCATCACTACGCCTGAAGGATTCGACAAGAAGGTAATACCAGCGATGTATGAAACTTCAACCCCTGTATACGATGACTATTTTCTGCTGTTCGACGAGTGTGAAAAAACAATACAGGACGTAGGCTATCGTGGAGATATCTACCTACCCGTGGAAGACTTTTTCAAGTTCAAGAACAAGGCAATGGTTTCGGCCACACCGATCATCCCGTCCGATCCACGATTCAAGGAACAGGGTTTCGAGATACTGAAAATCGTTCCCACCTATGAACACAGACAACCTCTAACCCTCTGTATTACCAATAATACGGTAGCCGTATTGAGAAAGTTACTGAACAAGTTGCAAAATGAAACGATCTGCATATTCTTAAACTCAACCGATACCGCCTTAAATCTGATTCAATCTTTCGGCATACAAGAACAAAGCAAAATATTTTGCAGCGAGAAGAGTGTCAAAAAATTGAAACGACTGAACTTTCCTCATGTAAGTGATTCGCTCGGAGAATTAGCTCATGTCAACATTTTCACAAGCCGCTTCTATTCCGCTGTAGATATTTATCTCGATAAAAAACCACATGTTATCGTCCTCTCTGATGTGGTACGGGCTCCGTATTCCATCATCGACCCCCCACACAGAAGTAATTCAAGCGATCGGGCGATTCCGCAATGGTGTAGCAAAAGCCTACCATATTGCCAATACCTGCGATCAGTTACAGTGCTTTTCAAAAGATAAACTGGAGTATAGATTGGAAAACGAGGAACAAATGTATATGGCCATTGCGGGAATACAAGCTCCGAACGAGATTCAAACTGAGTGCAAACAACAAGCTCTTAATGGAATGGGTTACAAACGTTTTGTTACTCGAGAAGGAAAACGCAACTACTTTATGTGGGATAACGCGTGGGATGACGAGAAAATCAGGGGATACTACCGCTTACCCGCTACATTACAAGAGGCATATAAAACAGCCCCATTCCAACTGGTTGTCTATAATTTGAAATACCCCATTACAGATGAAGATCGTTTACGACGAGAAAAGGTCTATTTACACTCAAAAAAATTATGGCAAGAGGTGATCCGACAACTCTCGATTCTCAAAGCAAAGAATTGCAATCCCGAAGCCACATTTCTGATCGACGAACTTGGAGATGAGTTTAACGTCATGACGAAAGCGTTCGTTATATTGGGGGAAAAGCGAATCGAAGAGTTAGGCTATAACCGTCGGAACATTGAAGCAGCCCTACAACAAATGGAAGAAAACAGACTGCTCACTTCAGAAAAAATGCAGAAAGCGGTTTATACACGGTTTCATACGGGAGACATCGTAGAAACTGCCGAAGTGAATGCTTTTATGAAAAGGCTAATAACTGAAAACGGAATTCCGTTCAACGGTCAAGTCGACAAGAAGGTTATTCGGCTCTTCTTCGAAATAGAAGATTGCAAACTCAGGGGCAATCGGGGACTTCGGTTCGGGAATAAAAAACATGTGTTTTAAATCTCATCGGACAGACCTCGACAAGGGGTCTTAAAATAACCCCTTGGTCTAGGTTTGTCCTCATATTTTCCGAGAATGGGTACACCGACAAATGTCCCCTCCCCATATAAAAAAGGGAAACCATAAATCGAACCATAGACCTGTTATCTAAGAATCTTACAAAAATCAACAGGCCAATTCCTAAGACTAAAAAATATTTATACGGCAGGAGAATCCATCTTGCCGTATTTTTTATTCTGCTGTTCTCGTAAGGATCAGCTATCTCATTCATTAACCTTTTAAATATTTAGTTATGCAGTTAAGACCTTCTCAACGCAGGGAAGCCAAAATGCGGTTAGCCCTGCAAGGTGCATCAGGATCGGGTAAAACCTATTCATCATTATTAATTGCTTATGGAATGACAGGCGACTGGGCCAAAGTTGCCATTATCGATTCGGAAAACGGATTGGCAGACCTCTATGCTCATCTGGGAAACTACCAAGTACTCTCTTTGGAGAATTATGCCCCTGAGACCTATATCGAAGCTATTGACATATGTGAACAGGCGGGAGTACAAGTGATCATCATTGACAGCATATCTCATTGCTGGGACTATCTACTGGATTTTCATGCCAACTTACAAGGAAACTCTTTTGCGAACTGGGCCAAAGTGACACCACGTCAGAATAATTTTATTCAACGTATTCTTTCTTCATCCTGCCACGTAATCTGCACGATGCGAAGTAAACAAGACTACATACTCTCTGATAAAAACGGTAAGATAGTTCCTGAAAAGGTCGGACTCAAAGCCGTACAACGTGACAATGTAGATTATGAGTTCACTGTCGTTCTCGACATTGCAATGAATCATAAAGCCATTGCCAGTAAAGATCGCACAGGACTGTTTACAGGACATCCTGAATTTATAATCTCACCCCGTGTGGGACAAACGATCCTGCAATGGTGTAACCACACGATTAATAACCCTCAATCCTATCCAAATCATGAACACACAAGTAACACAGTCGTGGCCTGTTGAAAGTCACAATCTGGTTGATGGATTTTCCAGATACACCACCAAAAATTTGCTCATACCGAAAAGAGAAACCTTCTCCGACACCCCTTCCTTATCAGACTCTAATTCGTATCCTTCTGCTCGACATTTTATCGAATCGAATACAAAATCTGCCGATTTGTACCATTTGCGGAATGATTGCGTGGTTCCTGTTTTCAGTAAAGACAATGAGATTACAATTTCCCATCAGAATTTTATCGAAACTATCTGGAATGTTGCTCACAAACTGTTTCCCAATGAAAGAATCGACCAACCCGAAATACGCGTTTCACACATCGTCAAAGGAAGAATTCCCGAAGCGATCCACAAACCTGTCGGTCAACTGCTCGAATCAGACAAAACGATCTACTATGAACGAATGGCATTCTGTTTTGAAATTCCATCTATTTATGAGGAGATAGACAGCAATCGATTAAACCTTTCCATCGGAGGAGTTCGTGCCTATAATCACGAAAATCTCTATTCGAAAAAAACTGCTGAAAAATTCAAGGTTTTTATCGGATTCAAAAATCTGGTATGCTGTAACCTTTGTATCTCAACAGATGGGTATCAGAGTGAGTTACGAGCCATGAGTATACAGGATTTATTCGATGCCGCTATCCATCTATTTCAAAGCTACAATACTGAAAAGCACATACAACGAATGTCCGCAATGCGCGAACAACACCTGACCGAACACCAGTTTGCCCAGTTGATCGGGAAAACACGATTATATCAGTATTTGCCGCAATCGGATAGAAAGAAGCTTCCTGCAATGGAGTTTACAGACAGTCATATCAATGCAGTAGCAAAAGCTTACTATTCCGATGCACACTTTTCTAAAGAAGATGATTCATCTATTGACTTATGGAGAGTGTACAATCTGTTTACAGGAGCCAACAAGTCGAGTTATATCGATACGTTCCTTGATAGGTCGTTGAATGCTTTACAACTTATCTCTGGAATCGGTCGAGCAATTGAGGGTGATTCCCAATACAAGTGGTTTATCGAATAGATAAAATTGATCGCTTTCGTGGATCATCTGCGGGAGCGATCTTTTTTCAGAAATCAAGCCATACGGGAAAGTCGCTTCGAAAGTCGCCTTTATCGGACCATATGCTTTCATGTAAGGTGGGACAGAGTTTGACAGGGGGTCTTAATATAGACCCTTTTGAAATCTTTGTCCTGATCGACCCGAAATCAGAAAATCGGATTTACGGGAATCAAGAACGGATTACGGGTTTTCCACCCTGAAAATCAGAGAGAACGCTCCACACAAGGAAAAAAAGCAACGTTTACATACAAGCGGACAGACTTTGTAAAAAGGTTTTATAAGGCCCCTTTACAAAAGTTTGTCCTTCTTCTTATATTATTACTAGTACTTCCTAAGACATATTTTCGACTCTTATACCTACTTGTTGTAGATATTCTTAAATAGCCGTTAGGATAGCTTAAGGTAAATAATCTGTATGAGCAATTTCAATCAACTATAAATAGCTTCCTAATCAACACACAACACTTATTTATATGTATTACGGGAGGATTCTTATAAGCCGTAATACACCAAATTGAGAATAACATAATTGGGTATCAATATTGTTAATCGAAAAATAATATCCGAATTTTACAATCGCAACAGCCTAAAAAAGAGAGACTGCACGATGAATGTTTAAATATTTGTTATCTTTGTCGTGTTACCGAAGGGTAATAGACATATTTTAAACATTTGGAAGTGTTTAACTTTATTCCGACTAGTGAAATCTGGTAAATACCGGATTCTAATTTACAATACAATGTAAATCAATTGAGTATAAAATCACTTCTGTTTTTAAGGAACAAAATGGGAACAAGAATGTGCTTTTTTGCGATTCTTTGATTTTTTTGTTTCATTAGGTTTCATTCTTTTCACTTGGTGACACTTGGAGTATTCCAACAAACAGATTTCCTACCTACTCATCCCTTTGCAGAATTTCCGATTCCATTAAGATGTTGTGCAGCCAAAAGAAAACACATTACATAAATCAATGGCTACATCGCTACATATACATATACAAAGGTACTACTACTTTTCATCAACAGGCAGTCATCCTCTCCTGCCTAAATGCAGTTTAGTTTAATTTAGCCTATATATAGCTAATAAACCAAACTAAACTGGTTTTCCCTTTATAACTTCAATATACAGCCCAAAGAGAAAAATTCTTATTTTCCTTTTTTCTTTTCGCTGTACAATTTCTGTAGGAGTTCCTGTAATCGACTCATACGCCTTTCATCTCCATGATGTCGAGCAGGTGGAATATTGTGCCGTCATGGACGGTGGTCGCCGAAGCGTGGTAATGGCCGTAATACCATGCATGCAGCGGATATCCGTGCACGGTGAGCCAACGGTAAAGCCGTTCCAGATCACGGCGTTCGTGCCTGATGTCGTCGGCAAGCCACTCGTCGCCTGCGCAGAAGTGTTCCAGATCGCGTTTCGCCGCGGGCGGACAGAACGACGGGGCGCTGTGGGTAACGACAGTATCGATCCGCACATCCTCATCGGTCAGAATGACGAGTTCCCGCTCGTCGTATCGGAACGCCTCGTCGCGCCAATAAAGCGGCAGACACCTCTTGCCCTGCATACGGTGCATGTCCATCATCGAGAGGCGGAAGTTGCGGTCAACCGATACTGCACCACCGATGCAGAGGATGTTGTGCGAACGGGTATGCACCACCGTATAGTCGGGGAGCGTCTTCATGCAGGGATAGTCGATCATCTCTCCGTCGAAATACCGCGGGTCGTCATGGTTGCCCCGTACCATCAGCAGCAGGACATTCGCCTGTTCCAGGCGGGTGTGCAGTCTTTCCCGATAGAGCCGGTCGTAAAAGCGCCACGGTTCGAATCCGAAACCGCAATCCCCGGCCACGACAACCGTCGCGTCGGAAATGCCGTATTCGGTAATCTTCTCGGCAAGCGCTTTGAATTCGCCGTGGACGTCGCCGCAGGCGATGATGTTGTCGGGGCGCTCGCTCAAATCCAACCATTGCATGGCATTCGTCTTTCAGTTTCGACAATCATTACAAAGATACAAAATAACGATTTTCTTATGCCTAATCGCGACATAAACCCCAGATGACGTCATCCCCGGGGACAATTATTTCGGCCGCAAAACCTGTGTCGCGATTTGGCTTATCTTCTGATTATTTTTGGCGCATAATCAATACAAAGAAAAACGATGACACTTTGCGAACTCATACATAAGGTCGAATGGACGGATTTGAAACCGTATATTGAACGGCATCTGCCGGAGCGACCCGAAACAAAACTCGCCGACTACGAGCGGCTGTTCGAACGGTTGCGGGATACGGCCCCTGCCAGGTGGATTTTTCCGGTTACTTTCCGTTTCTTTCCGAATCCGGATAAGATTTATACGGAAGATTGGGGCGACATTACCCATGATACGGTCGATTATCGGGACTTTTATGTTGCCGATCATGCATTCGGAGCCAGCCTGCCAGCCTGTCTGGCATCTAACGTCGAAAAGTACCGGCTGTCGTTCCGAGATGCAGAGTGGGCGGCTTACTGTGTCTGGGAGTTGATGCGGATCAACGGCTCACGTGACAAAGGGGATGAGCAACCCGTATACGTAGGCGGATTTCGGAACCGTCGGCAGTCGTGGTTTCATCGGATTGCGCTGCGTCTAAATGCCTGGGGTTGCACCCGGAGGGTAAAGCGTCTGGCCAAGCGTCTGCAATGCGAGCAGGAATCCGCGCAACCCGACGACAGGGCCATGCGCCGTCTGCGTCGGCGGGTGTGCAGCATTGAGGCTGCCATACTGAAGATTACGGGAACTGACATGGACCGTCTGATAACCAAACATGTCTCGGAGAAAAAAATGGAGCGAGTCGGGAATCTGATTTGTCAACGGCAGGGACTGCTCAACCGGATGTTCACGGGCACGCCGGAAGAGGTAGAGCGAATGGAGCAGGTAAATGACCGGCTGCTGGAACTCTCTCGACAAATGTATAGCCGCAGTGCCGCACTTTATCGCAAGGTGCTGACCGACACCCGGGACGTGGCCTTTGACGACGACGTGGTGATAGAAGGTTCCTTAAAATACAACTGCGACGACGAGACCGCCGTGTTGCCCATGTCGAACGACGGGTATTACGGTTCTGACTTCTGCCGGATGTTGCAGGTTATCGACTGGCTCTACATGCGCAAGGCCGAGGGCTTCGAATTGGAAGCCATTGAGGAGACCGGGTGCAAGAGCTGGGAACCGAAAGATATCCCGGAGCAGAGCGATGCCGAATTGGGATTCGAGGATTCGCTCAACGACGGTACGACCTGGGCCGAAGGGGCCTTGAGGCACCCCGCGCTCGAATCCATCTGCCTTTGCCATGCCGTGCACGACATCTGCACGCACAAATATTACTCCATTCCGGACCTGCTGCGAATGAATGATTTCTGGTGCGAGGTAAAAGTAACGCATCAGCACATTGTCGATCAGAGCGGCAGCCGGTGGAAATGGTGGGAGCACTGTTCGTTCGAGGAGTTCCGCGACAAACTGCGCACCGAGGCGGCACACCGCCCGGAACAGCTCCGCCTCGGCCAATACATCATGGCCCGTACCTCCCAACTGTTTCCCGACACGGTGCATCCTACGCTTT